>OKNR01000001.1_pt1 | contig 657920 bp, 601 predicted proteins | sample 1610141 | NCBI WGS metagenome assembly OKNR01 (sample SAMN04436622, study PRJEB24849) | human gut metagenome | biome: human gut; feature: NICU; material: stool | host: Homo sapiens | place: USA: Saint Louis, MO | collected 2009-12-24
CGCGGCTTATCGGTCAGTTTCACCTTTTTATGTCAAAACCCCGCTCCGGCGGGGTTTTTGCTATTCGAATAAGCGGGGACAGGATGAATGACTGTCCACGACGCCCAAAAGAACGCGGCTTATCGGTCAGCTACCGTTATTTAACCACCTTAGGATTCTGTAGCGTCGGGATCGTGGAATCTTGCACCTGATGAACCTGGCCGACGATCGTGGCGACGCTGCCGTTGCTTAAAGCCTCTACGTCTGCGCTGTTATGCGAGCCAAAATTAAAGGTAAGACGTTTATCCGTTTTATTCTGTTCATCTCGCATGGTCACGATAAAATAGTAGCTGCCGGCGATACCGCTCTTCCGACGAATGTCGACAATCACCCCGCGTACCTTGACCCATTTACCCAGATAATCGCTGCTGGCCTTCGCCGGGTTGAGAGTAAACGGCTGCAGGAACTGAGCCACTGAATACGTCTGCATCGAAGCGACGGCGTCATCTCCGGGTTGAAATAATTTGTCTCCCGCGGAATAAAAGGCTTTAGAAGCCAGGCCGCAGCCGCTTAACAGCGAGATGACAAAAACCAGCGGTAATACGCGAAAACGTAATAACATCTCAATCTCCTTATCTATTTTTAAATGATATCCTTGATGCGCTGGATAACGTAATATGCGCTAATTAAATTAAAGGAAAAGTCACCACTGTCAAATATTTTGCCTGCTGTTGAAATTAAAATAAAAACTGGTGATGTTAGGGCGTCAAATATATAAATTAACACAGCATTCATATTTTATATGTTTTAGTGAAGTATATTTGTGCTGTGGATATATAATGTTTGGCTATCATTTTTTACATTTATTCACTGCGCCCTGTAAAATAATAATCCGCTATTTCTGCCACCTTTACTTCAGGAAAAAAAATGAAATTGATAACCCGTATTGCCTTTGCCACGCTGTTGACCACCGGTTTCTCTATCACGGCTCAGGCCGCAGACGTTAAGGCGGCGCCAGCACCGGCGCAGGATCCTATTGTTCAGCACTTAAAACTTACCAACGATCAGGTTGCGAAAATTAAAAGCCTGCATCAGCAGTTGGAGAGTAATGTCCAGCAGATTTCCCAACAGGAAATTAAAGACGGGGCTCTGATAAACGTGATTGATTCCGGTAAATGGGATGAAAAAGCGGTCAACGATCAGCTGGCGGCCTTCAGCAAGATTGATCAGCAGGTGCGTTATTACCGCGTGAAGTACTATTTTGAGGTGAATAAGGTACTGACGCCGGAGCAGCGCACGCAGGTGAAAAAAGATCTTGCCGACGCGCTGAGTGAATAATGCCATCGGCCCCTCGCGGGGCCGATATCTTCTTCAGGCCATTAATGAAAATCAACCCAGCCATTTTGCCGTTTCAGGCGAGACTTTCTTCATCCCGCAGGCGGATCTCCGCTTCGGCAACAATGGCTTCCAGTTCGCTAAGCATCTCATCATAACCAAAGCTGGCGGCCCCGGCGACTTGCGGTTGCACCGGAGCTAACGGCGTTGGTGACGCCTTTTTTCTGTTTTTCTTCTTACTCACTGACAGACTCCATCACTTCCGTTGTTACACCGGTAAATCTATCAGCAAAGCGCGCAGCGGCGTATCGGCGACGAGGGTAATGTTAGCTTCGTCACGAATAAATGCGCCGTCACCGCAGGTGAGAGCCTGCTTTTGCTGTTCCTGTGCGACGGCATGGACGGAGCCGTGAATCGACTGCAGGTAGGCGCGTGGACCATGTAATTGCACGTTGATCTGCTCACCTTTCTCCAGCGCGATATGGTAGACCCAGGCCTGTTGGCGAAGCTGGAGGCTGTTATCCCCGCCCTCCGGAGAGGCCAGCAGCTGCAGCGTCGCGTCTGCGACATTGATTTTCTGCTGCAGCGGGTTTTCGCGCTGCGGGCAGGCATCAAGCCAAAGTTGCATTCGCGTTAACGACTGCTCTTTACTCAGATTATGCTCGCTATAGCTCACGCCAGGCTGGGTGGCGATCAGCAGCGCTTCACCGGCTTTGGCCTGCACGTGGTTGCCGTCGCTGTCGCGATACTCCGCTTCGCCTTCCAGAATCAGGTTCAGGATATCGACTTTTGGGTACGTTCTGGCCTGGAAGGAAGCGCCGGGCGCCAGCACTTCCTGGTTGAGGACGCGCAAGGATGCGAAGCCCAGTAATTTCGGGTCGAAGTAGTGGCCAAAGGAGAAGGTGTAGCGGGCCTGCAGCCAGCCGAAGTCTGCTTGTCCGCATTGTTTGGCTGTTCGGGTAGTAATCATGTTCTTGACCTCTCTTTACACTAAATCAATGGTAAAGGTATGGACGCTGTATTGTTAGCCAGATATTCTGCCCGGTATGTTCAAATTTCCTGAATGAGAAAGCGATGGCCAAAGAGAGAGCATTAACGCTGGAAGCGTTACGCGTGATGGATGCGATCGACCGGCGCGGAAGCTTCGCTGCCGCGGCTGATGAGCTGGGACGCGTGCCTTCCGCCCTGAGCTACACCATGCAAAAACTGGAGGAGGAACTGGACGTGGTGCTGTTTGACCGCTCAGGTCATCGCACGAAGTTCACTAACGTTGGAAGAATGCTGCTGGAGCGCGGGCGCGTGCTGCTTGAAGCGGCGGATAAACTCACCACCGATGCTGAAGCCCTGTCGCGTGGTTGGGAAACCCACCTGACGATCGTTACCGAAGCGCTGGTGCCCACTCCGGATCTGTTTCCGCTGATTGAGAAACTGGCGACTAAATCAAACACCCAGCTGTCGATTATCACTGAGGTGCTGGCCGGCGCCTGGGAGCGGCTGGAGCAGGGGCGGGCGGATATCGTTGTCGCACCGGATATGCATTTTCGTTCCTCTTCGGAGATTAACTCACGCAAACTCTATTCGGTGCTCAGCGTGTACGTCGCGGCGCCGGATCACCCGATCCATCAGGAGCCGGAGCCGCTCTCTGAGGTTACCCGCGTGAAATACCGCGGCGTCGCGGTGGCGGATACCGCGCGCGAGCGGCCCGTTCTCACCGTTCAACTGCTGGATAAACAGCCGCGTTTAACGGTGAGTACGATAGAAGATAAACGTCAGGCGCTACTGGCCGGACTGGGCGTGGCGACTATGCCCTATCCGCTGGTGGAGAAGGATATTGCCGAAGGTCGCCTGCGGGTCGTCAGCCCGGAATACACCAATGAAATTGACATTATCATGGCCTGGCGACGGGACAGTATGGGCGAAGCGAAGTCCTGGTGTCTGCGTGAGATCCCCAAGCTGTTTGCCGGCAGATAGTGATGAAGACGCTCCTCCCGCTAGCGGGAGGAGCAGGAAGATTAGTAGGAAAAGGGTTTCGGATCGGGCCCGAAGCGATTATTGCCTTCGGTGCCGCGCTGGCAGTTAAAGATCAGGATCACCAGCCAGCCGATGACCGGGATCAACAGCAGCAATAGCCACCAGGCCGAACGATCGGTGTCATGCAGACGGCGAAATTGCACCGCCCACCACGGTAAAAAGACCAGTACGCCATAGATAGTGGTCAGAATGCCTTCGCCGCCAGCCCGCTGCCAGCCCAGCATTTTATCGATGATGCTCAATACGCCGGTCAGGATGAGGTTGACCAGAATAAACATCCAGTACTCTTTGCGCCGCGCACGGCCGCCAAATCCTATATAGTTTTTTAATACCTTGAGATACCAGTCCATTTCTACGCCTCAATTAACCGTCAATCACTTGTTTTTTAAGCGATCGCAATAAGAATAGACGTGAATGAATGGTGGGTAAATATCTGTTTTCTGAATTATTGGGCGCCATCACTGGCGCCCGACAGATCAACGGAAGCGCTGATCGCGACCGTGCGGTTCGTTGAGATCCTGCTGCGGCCCAATGGAAATAATACCGGTAGGGTTAATGGTTTTATGGCTGCGGTAATAGTGGTGACGGATATGCGGAAAACTCACCGTCTCGGCGATACCCGGCATCTGGTAGATGTCGCGCAGGAAACCATACAGATTGAGGTAATCACTGATGCGCCGTTTATCGCATTTAAAATGGGTCACATATACCGGGTCGAAGCGTACCAGCGTTGTCCAGAGGCGAATGTCGGCTTCCGTTAGCTGATTGCCCGTCAGATAGCGATGCTGGCCGAGGATCTGCTCCAGCCGCTCCAGCGAGGTAAAGACCGCATCCACCGCTTCGTCGTAAGCTTGCTGGCTGGTGGCAAAGCCGGCTTTATACACGCCGTTGTTGACGTTGTCATAGATCCAGCCGTTCAGCTCATCGATTTGTTCCCGCAGCGCTGGCGGGTAGTAATCCCCGGCCCGGGCGCCAAGGCCATCGAAGGCGGTATTGAACATGCGGATGATTTCTGCCGACTCATTGCTGACGATGGTCTGCTGTTTTTTATCCCACAGCACCGGCACGGTCACGCGTCCGGTGTAGTGCGGGTCGGCGTGCAGATACAGCTGATAGAGAAAGTCATGCTGGTAGAGGGTATCGCCGGTGGCTTCCGGGAAGCTATCGTCAAAGGTCCAGCCGTTTTCCAGCATCAGCGGATTGACCACGGATACGGGGAGAAAAGGCTCCAGACCTTTTAATTTACGCATAATTAACGTGCGATGCGCCCACGGGCAGGCGAGAGAAACATACAAATGATAGCGATCCTTTTCCGCTGCAAAACCGCCTTCACCGCTGGGGCCAGCCGCGCCGTCGGCGGTCAGCCAGTTACGGAAGGCGGAAACGGAACGTTTAAAACGCCCACCGGTGGATTTTGTGTCATACCAGGTATCCTGCCAGACGCCGTCGACTAATTGTCCCATCTTTGCTCCTCCTTCAGACTACAGATAGCAAAAGCGAGGAGTGGTCTCCTCGCTTTTTTCATTCATTCAGTATAGTGCGCTTACCATTTCTTATTCAGTACACGGTCAATACTGAAGGCGCCCGGTCCGGTAATGGCCAGCAGCAGGTAACCGCCCGCAATGGTCAGGTTCTTCATGAACATCAGGGAGTTCACGCCTTCCGCAAAGTTGCTATGGAACAGGAACGCGGTCAGCAGCGTAAAGCCCGCAGTGAACAGCGCGGTGGTCCGGGTCAGGAAACCGAACAGAATCGCCAGACCGCCGCCGAACTCAAGGAGGATAGTCAGCGGCAGCAGCGCGCCCGGGACGCCCATGGCTTCCATATACTGCTGGGTTCCCGCATAACCGGTGATTTTGCCCCATCCTGCAGTGATAAACAGAATCGGCATCAGAATACGCGCTACCAATACACCAACATCTTCTAATTTTTTCATTTGTTACTCCAGAAAACCCAAAGGGCGGCGGTTTTGTTTTTTAGTGCAATCCCGCGTAGTTACGCGGTGTTGCTGTCGATGGAGAGGATAGTAGCGAGGCGGAGAGGGAATTGTTAGCAAGGAAAACTGTAGATCTATTTCAAAGTTTCTGAGCAATCAGTACGCGGAGGCGAAAGTGTACCGAACGCGATGGGCCACCACCGGTCCTGGTATGGCGTGAGGTAAAGGGCGTCGTAGAGAAGGGCGCGCTACGGAAAAGGCGCATGTTGCTGCGAACAGGGTGCGGTAACGGACAGGGAAATGGCAGAGCGAGGGCGCCAGGGAAAGCGCCCACGCTCAGGGCCGCTAGCGAACTGCCGACTGGCGCAGGATCCCGCGCACCAGGCGCCAGGTGCTCCACAGTCCGAGTCCGCGTTTGGTCCAGCGCATTAAAAAATGCGGATGTCGTACGGACCATACGGCCATCAGACCGCTGCCAACCATCAGCCACGAACGTAAACTCAGCAGCGTATGCCAGCCGCGGTCGAGGGGCGCAGTCGCCTCGTGCCAGTGACGGCGGCAGGCGCTGAGCTCCAGCCGTTGCTGCTGGATCTGGCGCAGCAGCTGCGCCTTTTGCCGTTCACGCTCCTGTCGGCCATTCACGATTTATCCTCCTCCAGAAGGGCACGGTCGTTCTCCAGCTCTTTACGCGTTAGACGCAGCAGCGTGGAGCGGCGCGCCTTACGTAGGGTTAGGATACCCACGATCGCGGCGGCGAGGAGCAGCACAACGGTGGTGGCGATCATCACGTGCAGGCGGTACTGAGCGTCAACGGCCCAGATAACCAGCACCAGCAGACTCATGAGGCCAAACGCGGCAAACAGCAGCGTCAGTCCGGTCATGATCAGCAGCTGGAAGAGGTTGGCTTTCTCCTCCTCCAGCTCCACGACGACCAGACGCAGCCGCGTTTCCACCATTTCGACCAGCAGCGTGACGATGCGCTGACCAATGGAGAAAACGCGCTGACCCGGTCCCTGCGTGTGTTGAGTATTCGCCATAATCAGCGACGCGACAGCAGGACACCCAGCACCAGCCCGACGGCGGCGCCAATTCCTACCCCAGTCCACGGATTTTCGCGAACATAATCATCCGCTCGCGCGGCGGTCTCACGAGTTTGACGAAGAATCGCTTCGCTGGTTTCACCCAAACGAGCGCGGCTCTCTTTCAGCGCGCTCTCGGCTTTACTGCGCAGTTTACCCATCTCTTCTTTCGACTTGTCCGCCGAGGAATTTAGTACTTCCTCCAGGGTATCCGCCAGCGTTTTCAGTTCTGCACGAAGGTCGTCAGTCACATTCTCTTTAGCCATGTCGTTCTCCTGTAGCGTGGTCCGTGTTGCGAAAGTTAATGGTGATTAGTAATCCCGAGACTCCAGCGTTTTTAACTCCTGTTGCGCTTCATTGAGTTTATGCTGGCGTTTGTTAATTTTGTCCGCATCGCCTTTCTTCCGGGCTTCCTGCAGATCGCGCTGACGTTCAGCGATCTCTTCCCGCTGTTTGGCAATTTTTTGCTTATGATCGGCTTTGAGTTTACTGTCGCTACAGTTTTCCCGAACCTGACGTAGCGCAGTATTTAGCCCATCAATGCGACTTTGATTATGATGCTTTTCGGCGTAGCTGATCTCTCGTTGAATATCCTGCTCTTTTTCCTGGCAGGGAGAGGCGGCTAGGGCGCTGGCGCTAAGTGAAGTCAGGACCAGAAGCAGAGCGATGCGGTGTTTCATGGATAGTACCTTCCATTGTCTGAGGGGATACCCGGAGGATATACCCGTTCCCGTTGGTGAACGTGAATGCGTTGATTCCCGCAGGTTTAAGCATAGTAACAAATGCGGGAAACCACCAGACTGGGTTAAAAACGCAGTCTGGCGGCAGCTTACCCGAGGCGATGCGGCGCGTCGCGCAGGCGGGATAGCCAGGCGGTGGGCGAGTTATCGTCCTCCAGCAGGGCAATAATATAACCATGTGGCAGAGCGCGGCCGAGAACTTCTTTCGCCGCCGCGCCCTGGGCGGTGGAATCGAACTTAATCAGCAGACCATCCTTCTGCGGCGTGATGCTTTTAAAGCGGATGCCGTTGGCATCGAGATGATGCCAGACGGAGAAACCGTCCGGCATTCCGATACCCTGGCCAACCGGGCGGATCGCCAGCGTGGCCTCCTGCTGCTGCACCGCCAGCCAAAGCCAGAACAGGGCGCCGAGCAGAAGAGAACCACCCAGCAGCCAGCTGAACTGGCGCAGGGAAGGGCGTTTCATGACCATCATTAGCCCCGGCTTCTGTATTTTTTCTTCCACAGCACCACCAGCGAGCCGATCAGTCCGAAGACCAACAGGGCAACCGGCAGGAGCATCAGGCAGGACATCAGCTGATCTTCATACTTGAGGAATACCGGGGTTTTACCCAGCAGATAGCCAAGCGAGGTCAGGATGAGCACCCACAGCAGGCCGCTCATCCAGTTGAAAAACTGAAAACGGGCGTTATTAAGGCCGGAAAGCCCGGCGATGGTGGGCAGCAGCGTGCGTACGAAGGCGATAAAGCGGCCGATCAGCAGCGCGGAGAGCCCATGCTTATGAAACAAGTGATGCGCACGCTGGTGATAGTGCGAAGGCAGGTGTGACAGCCAGTTTTGCACGATCCGCGTATTACCCAGCCAACGCCCCTGAATATAGCTTAGCCAGCAGCCGAGGCTGGCGGCGGCGGTGAGCAGCAGCAAAGTTTCCGGAAAACCCATCGCCCCTTTGGCGATCAGCACGCCCACGAGCACGAGCAGACTATCCCCCGGTAAAAACGCGGCAGGCAATAACCCGTTCTCAAGGAACAAAATCATAAACAAGACAAAATACAGCATGCCTATCATGGAGGGATTCGCGAGCGTTTCGTAATCCTGAGCCCACAAGGCATTCAATAACTGGGTAAATAGTTCCATTCACGATTCCTGGTACATCGGTTAACGGCACGTCTGAGCGCGTGGCATATAGGGCGACAAGATTTTTATGAGATTATGGTCGCTGCTTAGGCGCTCTGAACGCTTCCCTGTATAAGACTGAAGTAAGTAAATACCTACCCCCAGAACGACAAAATGCATCTAATTGTAACAAATCACCTGACTTTCCGTCAGAGAAATTGCAACGTGTTGCTCGTTGATTTTGCTGATTGCGGAGATGGGAGGCGAGAGGATTTACACAGGCTGACACTATATATGACTTGCTTACTCCAGCCTCACTGTCAGACAGGCGCGCAGGGGGGCGCGCCGGAGGGATAAGGCCTTATTTCGCGCCGTTGACTGCAGTATCGAGATGAACCACCGGGTTTTCGGCAAATAAGTAGCGATCGGCATTAAATTCAAAGTCATCGCTGGTTTCGTTGAACAACATTTGCTTGGTATTTTCCAAATGCTGCCACATCGCCAGCTTGGCGGCGTTGGGATCTTTTCGCAGCAGAGCTTTCAGGATCTGATCATGGTCGTCGCACCAGTTATCGACCGTACGCAGGTCGATATGCTCATGCAGCTTTTTCCAGTAGGGGTTATGCACGCGCTGGGTCCACATCTTTTCCACGATCGCCGCCAGCGCGCTGTTCTGCGTCGCCAGCGCCACCTGGACGTGAAACTGCAGGTCCCACTCGGAGTCGCGGAAACATTTCTCGTTACGCGCTTTCTCCTGAATCTCCATCAGCTTCATGATGTCCTGTTTGGTCACCTGAGTCGCCGCGAATTCGGCAATATTGCTTTCAATTAGCTGCCGCGCCTGCAGCAGTTCAAAGGGGCCATAGTTGGCGAACTCAAGGCTTTCATCGGCCACCTGCTGGTATTTCGGATGGTTGGAGATAACGTGGATACCCGACCCTTTGCGGACTTCGACATACCCTTCCACTTCCAGCATGATAATGGCTTCACGAACCACGGTGCGGCTGACGTTTTTTTCATCGGCGATGAAGCGCTCGGCGGGCAGCTTATCCCCTACAAGGTAGACACCTTGTTCGATGCGCGTCTTCAGCTCAGCGGCAAGCTGCTGATATAGACGGCGTGGTTCAATGATTTCCATATTCGCTCCCGGAAGATGGCGACAATATTCGATTTGTTATACCACTTTTACGCGCTTTCCACCACTGGCAGGCATGAAAAAGCCGCCTGAGAAGGCGGCTTGATCGGCGATTACCTTGCCATTCGATCTAACTCTGCGTGACCGGTTTGCGGCTGCTAAGCGGCGTCGAGTCATCGTCAGCCGGTTTGTTTTTCAGCACCGTCCAGATAACCAGCGCGCCCAGCAGGTCAAAGACGGCCAGTACCGCAAACAGCGGGCTAAAGCCGATGGTGTCTGCCAGCGCGCCGACAACCAGGGCGAACATGGTGCTCGCCAGCCAGGCGGCCATCCCGGTCAGACCGTTGGCGGTAGCGACTTCGTTACGGCCAAAGACGTCGGAAGAGAGGGTAATCAGCGCCCCGGACAGTGCCTGGTGAGCGAACCCGCCGATGCACAGCAGGGCAATCGCCACGTACGGGCTGGTGAACAGGCCGATCATCCCCGGGCCAATCATCAGCAGGGCGCCCATGGTGACCACCATTTTACGCGACACGATCAGGTTGACGCCAAACCAGCGCTGGAACAGCGGCGGCAGATATCCGCCGACGATGCAGCCGAGGTCGGCGAACAGCATCGGCATCCAGGCGAACATGGCGATCTCTTTCAGGTTAAAACCGTAAACTTTGAACATGAACAGCGGGATCCAGGCGTTAAAGGTCCCCCAGGCCGGCTCGGCGAGGAAGCGCGGCAGGGCGATACCCCAGAACTGACGGTTGCGCAGGATTTGCCACGGCGACATTTTCTTCGCGTTATTGGTCTGATGCTGAGACTCCTGACCGCCAATGATGTAGTCACGTTCTTCGTCAGATAATTTTTTCTGGTCACGCGGGTGTTTGTAGAAGATAAGCCAGGCGATAGCCCAGGCGAAGCTCAATACCCCGGAGATGATGAACGCCATCTGCCAGCTGTGCATGACAATCGCCCATACCACCAACGGCGGCGCGATCATGGCGCCAATAGAGGAACCCACGTTGAAGTAGCCCACCGCGATAGAGCGCTCTTTTGCCGGGAACCACTCTGAGCTGGCCTTCAGGCCGGCGGGGATCATTGCGGCCTCCGCTGCGCCGACTGCGCCACGGGCCAGCGCCAGTCCACCCCAGCTGCCGGCCAGCGCCGTTGAGCCGCAGAATACCGCCCAGGCGATGGCGAAGAAGGCATAGCCAATTTTGGTCCCCAGAATATCAAGGACATACCCCGCGACGGGCTGCATAACGGTATAGGCAGCGGAATAGGCTGCAATGATATAGGAGTACTGTTGGGTCGAAATGTGTAACTCTTCCATCAGCGTCGGCGCGGCCGCCGCTACGGTGTTACGGGTCAGGTAGCCCAGCACGGTGCCCAGCGTCACCAGCGCGATCATGTACCAACGTAACCCTTTAATTTTACGCATGTAAACCTCATCGTCTGTTATCTTTCCGCATCAGGAGCGGCCTTTACCGAGCGCAATAAGCGGCCGGGAAAGCGAAACGGAGGATTCAGGAGGGTAGTCCCCTCTGGCCTGAACCTTACCATCAGTTGTTATGTTGAAAGTCGGTATCCATTCCGTATAAGCCGATGCCATAAGCACCGGTAATGCATTCCGTCGGTTTATATGTTGCGACGGCAGAAAGATAACTTGTCATACAACTTTAAAAGTTGAGAGCTGTCACAAAAGTGGGAAAGTTAGTGTGGTCTTTATCCCTTGCCTGGAAAGCCAGAGATGGCGCGCTCTGGCGAGGTGTTTTGCTCCAGGGCGGTCATTTTTTTATCGACGTTTGTTGATCTAACTCACGAAAAACAGTTCGGTCTGTAGAAATTGGTGTGATAACTTTGTCAGCATTGTAGTCAATCATCTGAAAGGCTCCCGCACTGGAGCGAAGAGGACACGCGAATGACATCGTTTATGACTGAAGATTTTCTACTTGATACCGAGTTTGCCCGCCGTCTGTACCATGATTACGCCAAAGATCAGCCGATTTTCGACTACCACTGCCACCTTCCGCCGCAGCAGGTTGCCGAAAACTATCGCTTTAAAAACCTGTATGACATCTGGCTGAAAGGCGATCACTATAAATGGCGCGCAATGCGCACTAACGGCGTGCCGGAGCGTCTGTGTACCGGTGATGCGTCCGATCGCGAGAAATTTGACGCCTGGGCGGCCACGGTTCCACACACTATTGGCAACCCGTTATACCACTGGACCCATTTAGAGCTGCGTCGACCTTTTGGTATTACAGGTAAGCTGTTGTCGCCATCCACCGCCGATGAGATCTGGGACCAGTGTAATGATTTGCTGGCTCAGGATGCCTTCTCCGCCCGCGGAATCATGAAGCAGATGAATGTGAAGATGGTCGGTACCACCGACGATCCGATTGATTCTCTTGAGCACCACGCGGCTGTCGCCAAAGACAACTCCTTTGACATCAAAGTGCTGCCGAGCTGGCGCCCGGATAAAGCCTTCAACATCGAGTTGGCGACCTTCAATGATTATATGGCTAAGCTGGGCGAGGTATCCGATACCGATATTCGCCGCTTCGCTGACCTGCAAAGCGCCCTGACCAAACGTCTGGATCATTTTGCCGCACACGGCTGCAAAGTCTCCGATCATGCGCTGGACGTGGTGCTGTTTGCCGAAGCGACCGACGCCGAGCTGGATGACATTCTGGCGCGCCGCCTGGCTGGCGAGACCCTTAGCGAACACGAAGTGGCGCAGTTCAAAACCGCGGTGCTGGTGTTCCTCGGCGCAGAGTATGCCCGTCGCGGCTGGGTCCAGCAGTACCACATTGGCGCGCTGCGTAACAACAACCTCCGTCAGTTCAAACTGTTAGGGCCAGACGTCGGCTTCGACTCGATCAACGATCGTCCGATGGCGGAAGAGCTGTCTAAGCTGCTGAGCAAGCAGAACGAAGAAAACCTGCTGCCGAAAACGATTCTCTACTGCCTGAACCCGCGTGATAACGAAGTGCTGGGCACCATGATCGGTAACTTCCAGGGTGAAGGCATGCCAGGCAAGATGCAGTTCGGCTCCGGCTGGTGGTTCAACGATCAGAAAGACGGTATGGAGCGGCAGATGACCCAGCTGGCGCAGCTCGGGCTGCTGAGCCGCTTCGTCGGGATGTTGACCGACAGTCGCAGCTTCCTCTCCTACACGCGCCACGAATACTTCCGCCGCATTCTGTGCCAGATGATCGGCCGTTGGGTGGCTGCCGGCGAAGCGCCTGCGGATATCGCGCTGCTGGGCGAGATGGTGAAAAACATTTGCTTTAACAATGCGCGTGACTATTTCGCCATTGAACTGAACTAAGGCCAGAGGTCGGTTGATATGCAATACATCAAAATCCATTCGCAGGATAACGTCGCGGTCGCGCTGACGGATATCGCTGCCGGTAGCGTGGTGACGATTGATAATGACTCGGTCACCCTCGGCCAGGATATCGTTCGCGGCCACAAGTTTGCACTGCGCGCTATCGCGAAAGGGGAAAACGTCGTTAAGTACGGGTTGCCGATTGGCCATGCGCTGGCGGATATCGCGCCGGGAGAGCATGTTCATGCGCACAATACGCGCACCAATCTCAGCGACCTTGACGCGTATCGCTATCAACCGGACCTGGTTGCCCAACCGCCACAGCCTGCGGATCGCGAAGTACAGATTTATCGTCGCGCCAACGGTGACGTCGGCGTGCGCAATGAGCTGTGGATCCTGCCGACCGTCGGCTGCGTCAACGCGATGGCCAGACAAATGCAGAACCGTTTCCTGAAAGAGACGTATGGCGCTGAGGATATCGATGGGGTACATCTCTTCAGCCACACCTATGGCTGCTCGCAGCTTGGGGACGATCACATCAACACTCGCACCATGCTGCAAAATATGGTTCGTCACCCGAACGCCGGGGCGGTGCTGGTGGTTGGCCTTGGCTGTGAAAACAACCAGGTGGAGGCCTTTCGCGAGACGCTGGGCGAGTTTGACCCGCAGCGCGTGCACTTTATGGTTTGCCAGCATCAGGACGATGAAGTGGAGGCGGGGGTTGAGCATCTGCATCAGCTGTATGAAGTGATGCGTCAGGATAAACGCCAGCCGGGCAAGCTCAGCGAGCTGAAGTTTGGCCTCGAGTGCGGGGGATCGGACGGCCTGTCGGGCATTACCGCTAATCCGATGCTGGGCCGCTTCTCAGACTATGTGATCGCCAACGGCGGCACTACCGTGCTGACCGAAGTGCCGGAGATGTTCGGCGCTGAACAGTTGTTGATGAGCCACTGCCGCGACGAAGCGACCTTCGACAAGCTGGTGACCATGGTCAATGACTTTAAGCAGTACTTTATTGCTCACGACCAGCCTATTTACGAAAACCCCTCGCCGGGTAATAAGGCCGGAGGGATCACTACCCTCGAAGATAAGTCGCTGGGCTGTACTCAGAAAGCGGGCTCCAGCCAGGTGGTGGATGTTCTGCGCTACGGCGAGCGCCTGAAGGTTCATGGTCTGAATTTACTGAGCGCGCCGGGCAACGACGCGGTCGCCACCAGCGCGCTGGCCGGCGCCGGCTGCCATATGGTGCTGTTCAGCACCGGTCGCGGCACGCCGTACGGCGGCTTTGTGCCAACGGTGAAGATCGCCACCAATAGCGAGCTGGCGGCGAAGAAAAAGCATTGGATCGACTTTGATGCCGGGCAGCTGCTCCACGGCAAAACGATGCCGCAGCTGCTGGAAGAGTTTGTGGATGCCATTGTAGCCTTCGCCAACGGTAAACCGACCTGTAATGAGCAGAATGACTTCCGCGAGCTGGCCATCTTTAAAAGCGGTGTTACCCTGTAAAGGCGTATTTGCGTTGGCGCCCAGAGGCTTGGTTTGTGTATCGGCCTGATAGCGTAGCGCCATCGGGCTCGTAACAGCGGCGTTTCAGCCAGTGAAGCGCCGTTTGTTTTTTTCAGTCAGGGAGCTTACATGACCGCGTATTGGCTGGCCCAGGGGGTCGGCGTCATCGCCTTTCTTATCGGCATTACCACCTTTATCAACCGCGATGAACGCCGTTTCAGGCTACAGCTGGCGGTCTATAGCGCTATTATCGGCGTTCATTTTTTCCTGATGGGCGCCGGGCCGGCTGGAATGAGCGCCGGGCTCAATGCGCTTCGCACGGTCATTTCCTTACGCACCCGTAGTCTGTGGGTGATGACAGTCTTTATCCTCCTGACGTTGATTCTCGGCCTGGGTAAACTGCAGCATGCCATGGAGCTGCTGCCGATCATTGGCACCGTCGCCAGCACCTGGGCGCTGTTTCGCTGCAAAGGGCTAACCGTCCGCTGCGTGATGTGGTGCTCCACCGCCTGCTGGGTCACGCATAATCTGTGGTTGGGTTCCATTGGCGGGACGCTGATAGAAGGCAGTTTCCTGATCGTCAACGGGCTGAACATCATTCGCTTCCGCCGGATGCAAAAGCGCGGTATCGATCCGTTTAAGGTTGAAAACGCAGTACAGGAAGAGAGCCCCTCCGCCCGATAGCGGAGGGGAAAGGCGTTATCCGCGCAGGGCGTTTTTCGTCAGCTGGTCGTCTTCCGCCATGCAGGCCGCGGCGGTAAACAGGGCGTCGGTGGAGGAGTTCAGCGCGGTTTCGCAGGAGTCCTGCAGCACGCCGATAATAAAGCCAACGGCAACCACTTGCATCGCCACATCGTTCGGGATCCCAAACATATTACAGGCCAGCGGGATCAGCAGCAGCGAGCCGCCCGCCACGCCGGAGGCGCCGCAGGCGCACAGCGAAGCGACCACGCTCAGCAGCAGCGCCGTCGGCAGATCCACCGGAATATTCAGCGTATGCACCGCCGCCAGCGTCAGCACGGTGATGGTGATTGCCGCGCCTGCCATATTGATGGTCGCCCCCAGTGGAATAGAGACCGAATAGGTATCGCGATCCAGATTCAGCTTCTCGCACAGCGCCATATTCACTGGAATGTTGGCGGCGGAACTGCGGGTGAAGAACGCGTAAACGCCGCTTTCGCGCAGGCAGGTGAGCACCAGCGGATAGGGGTTGCGGCGGATCTTCCAGAACACCAGCAGCGGATTAATCACCAGCGCTACCAGCAGCATACAGCCCACCAGCACCAGCAGCAGCTGGGCATAGCCCCACAGGGTCTCGAAACCGGTGGTCGCCAGGGTGGAAGATACCAGGCCGAAGATCCCCAGCGGCGCAAAGCGGATCACCACTTTAACGATAAAGGTCACCGCGTGGGAGACGTCGTTGATCAGGTTTTTGGTGGTGTCGTTACCATGACGCAGGGCGAAGCCAAGCCCCACCGCCCACACCAGAATGCCGATATAGTTGGCGTTCAGCAGAGCGTCGATCGGGTTGGACACCATGCTCATCAGCAGGCCGCGCAGCACCTCAACAATCCCCGACGGCGGCGTGATGCTGTCGGCGGCGGTGGTTAAGTGCAGGGTCGAGGGAAAGAGAAAACTGAACAACACCGCGGTCAGCGCCGCGCTAAAGGTGCCCAGCAGATAGAGAAACAGAATGGGGCGTATACTGGTTTTTTGTCCGTGCTGATGGTTGGCGATCGAGGCCATGACAAGCATCAATACCAGCACCGGCGCTACCGCTTTTAACGCGCCGACGAACAGGGTCCCCAGCAGACCGACGGCGATAGCCGCAGGCTTAGAGACCAGCGCCAACAGTACGCCAAGCACCAGGCCGATTAAAATTTGTTTCACCAGGCTGCCTTGCGCCAGGCGGGAGAGCCACCCTGATGAGGGAGTGCGTGTTGTCATAATTCATTCCTTCCAGTGATGTAGCAAGCCATCCCAGCCACGTATTATTTTTTACGTTTATGTCAGGATGTAAGTAGATGTTTGCATAGTCGAGTATACGGAAAGAAAGACTGGCGGGAAGCGTAAAATACTGTGATTTTAATATGGATCTTATTTTTTAACTGCGTAGTAACATAATTGTGACATGAGCAGGTATTCTCGTTACGAGAACGTCTGCTATAGCTGATTACCGCGCCGCCAGCGAGGGCCGACGGCGCGGTAGCAGATTACTCTGGCAGTTTGCGCTGCTTGTCGTGCTGCCTGTTGACCCAGGCGTTAATCAGCAGCGTGGCGGCCAGGATGCCGCCCACCACGCCCAGCGAGATGGCAACCGGGATATGGTAGAAGTCGACGATCAGCATCTTCACGCCAATAAACACCAGAATCACCGACAGACCGTATTTGAGCATCGAGAAGCGCTCAGCGACCCCCGCCAGCAGGAAGTACATGGCGCGCAGGCCGAGGATGGCGAACAGGTTCGAGGTCAGCACGATAAACGGATCGGTGGTGACCGCGAAGATTGCCGGGATACTGTCGACGGCGAAAATCACGTCGCTCAGTTCCACCAGAATCAGCACCAGCAGCAGCGGGGTGGCGAACAGCACCCCGTTTTTACGGGTGAAGAAGCGCTCGCTCTCGATTTTATCGGTCATCCGCAGATGGCTGCGGATCCAGCGCACCAGCGGCTTATCGCCGATGCCGGAGTCGTCCTCTTTCGCCAGCGCCATCTTCACGCCGGTAAACAGCAGGAAGGCGCCAAAGACGTACAGCAGCCAGTCGAACTGCGAAATCAGCCAGCTGCCGGCGAAGATCATAATGGTACGCAGAACGATCGCGCCCAGTACGCCATACACCAACACCCGGCGCTGCAGAGCAGGCGGTACGGCGAAATAGCTGAACAGCATCAACCAGACGAAGACGTTATCGACCGCCAGCGCTTTTTCAATCAGATAACCGGTGAGGAAGGCTAAGGCCTGCGGATCGGCGACGGCCCGGCCCTGGGTTTGCACCAGATACCACCAGAAGGCGGCGTTGAACAGCAGAGAAAGCGTGACCCAGAGGATTGACCAGCCAGCGGCCTGCTTCATGGTCATGCTATGCGAACCGCGTCGTCCCTGAAGCAGCAGGTCGATTGCCAACATGATCGCGACAACGACAGCGAATCCACCCCATAGCAACGGCGTGCCGACAGTATTCATTTGATATTCCTTACATAAAAACAAAACGGCTGACGTCGGAAGACGGCAGCCGCTGCGCTTTTATGCATAGACCTCGCCTTCCGGCAAGGTCTCACTTACAACAACCAAAGTACATCGCGATGGGCTTTGGTTATTGCCCGGCGACCGGATGCGGTATTGCACGCATCGTAATGACGATCAACCGGCAAGGAAGTTACTCCCCTTTGCACGTAACAAAATATGTCACAGGGCGGTTTTCGTCAATGGCGGCCGGTCGGGCCTTTACACTCTTTTACGCCAGCGGCTGCGTATCGGCCGGGAAGATCACCCCGGTCTGGCGACGAATTTCGCTGGACAGTTTGGCGGTGATCCGGCTCACTGCCAGGCCCGGGTGATCCACATCCTGTGTCTCCACCAGCCGCGCAAAGGTCTCCGCCTCATACAGCATGGTATTAATGTGCTGGGGCTGCGTCAGGTCCTGGGCTTTACCGCCGCGCGGCACAAACGCCAGCTTCTGACATTCGGAGATTTTTTCGATCACTAACGCGCCGTCTTCGCCCTGAATTTCACTGGGGATCGCGGAATCGCTAACTTTGGAGTGATGCAGCGTCACGTCGAAGTCGCCATAGCTCAGCACCACGGTGCCCTGGGCGTCTACGCCGCTGTCCAGCAGGCTGGCGGTGGCAAGAACGGCCCGCGGCTCGCCCCACAGCGCCACAGCGGACGCCAGGCAATAGAAGCCGATATCCATAATCGAACCGTTAGAGAACGCCGGGTTAAAGGTGTTGGGGTTTTCGCCGTCAAGGTAGCGCTGATAGCGCGAGGAGTACTGACAGTAGTTGATGAAGGCTTTGCGTAGTTTGCCCACTTTAGCGAGCGTTTCTTTCAGTAGGAGAAAGTTAGGCAGACTGGCGGTTTTAAAGGCTTCAAACAGCACCACGTTATTTTCTTTCGCCAGCGCTATCGCCGCCTCGACTTCCTGTAGGTTCGACGCCAGCGGCTTTTCGCAAATGACGTGCTTCTTATGGCTTAGGAACAGCCGGGTCTGCGGAAAGTGCAGCGAGTTCGGGCTGGCAATATAGACCGCGTCAACGTCAGGGCTCTGTGCCAGTTCATCGAGCGAGGTAAACAGATGCTCGACCGGATAGTCTTTGGCGAAGGCTTGCGCCTGTTCGAGGCTGCGGGAGTAGATGGCGGTAAGTTTATATTTGCCGGTTTCATGGGCGGCATCGACAAACTGCTTGGTGATCCAGTTTGTGCCAACAACTGCGAAACGTATCATAAACGTTGACGAACTCCGTTAAAGGGAACCTGCCGCCACTCTATCATGCCGTCATGACAAAACCAGTGCGTCACTACGCAGAACGATTTAACGAAAGGTGCGTCAGCCACAGGCGGGTGTCGAACTCCAGCTGGTGGTACTGCGGCTCCATATGGCAGCACAGCTGATAAAAAGCCTTGTTGTGATCCTTCTCTTTCAGATGCGCCAGTTCATGAACCACGATCATCCGCAGAAAGGCTTCCGGCGCGTCGCGAAATACCGTCGCCACGCGAATTTCCGCTTTAGCTTTCAGCTTACCGCCCTGCACGCGGGAAATGGCGGTATGCAGGCCGAGCGCATTGTTCAGCACGTGGATCTTACTGTCATACATCACTTTGTTGATCGGCGCCGCGCCGCGCAGAAAGCGGTTTTTCAAGTCCTGGGTGTACTGATACAGCGCTTTATCGCTGTTAACGTCGTGCCCTTGCGGATAGCGCTTTTGCAGCACCTCGCCGAGGCGGCCTTGCTCGATTAACGTAGTCACCTGCGCCAGCAGCGATTCAGGATAGCCCTGTAAATAAATGAGTTTTGTCATCGTCTTATCGTTATGTCTGTCAGGAGGGCAGTTCAGCCACGGTCATGGTAAAGACCAGCGGCGCGGTACCCTCATTGCGGTAACCGTGCTCTATTTCGGTGCGGGCCACCGCCGATTCCCCGGCCGCCACCGTGCGGCAGGTCTCGCCAAGCGTCAGCGTCAGCGCGCCGGCTTCCACGTGCAGCAGCTCGAAGGTTGTTGCCGGGTGGCCGGGCGAGGTAAAGGCTTCGCCGGGCTGCATCTCCCAGCGCCACAGCTCAATCATATTCGGCCCGGCGGTGCCGGCGAGGAGCCTGGCGCTGCCCCCCAGCGGGCCTTGCCAGAGGGTGGGGATCTGCTCGGCGGGAATAATATGCAACGCGGGTTCGCTTGCCACATTGACAATATCCGCTACCGATACGCCCAGCGCGGCGGCGAGTTTGCAGAGGATCGTAATGCTGGGATTGGCGGCCTCTTTTTCCATCTCGACCAGCATACCTTTGCTGATGCTGGCCCGGCGCGACAGCTCGTCCAGCGACATTTTTTTCGCTTTACGGTAGGCCTTCAGCCGCGTGGCGACGGCGCGACTTACCTGGTCGACATCAGATCCTGAATCGGTCGTTATATTGACTTTTACGTTCATTGGTCACTATGATGAAACAAATTGGTCATTACAGGATTATCGAATGCGTAGCGTAACGCCGTCAATCGAATCTGCGGTCAGCCGCCTGGCGCCGGGCTTTCGGGCATTAAGTATTGTGGTGGAGAGCGCGCCGGTGGCCGATCCCGCCGTCGCGGAGCAGGCGCTGGCCGAGGCCTGCCTGGCGGTGCAGCAGGATGATGTGCCCTGGGCGCAAGCGCACCTGGCGGCATGGGATGAAGCGTTCAGCGCCTTCGGCGCGAAGGCGAAACGTACCCCCTGTTCGGCGCAGGCGCTGCGCAAGCGGGTGCTGAAAGAGGGGAGCCTGCCGGCCATCGATCCGGTGGTGGATATCTACAACGCGATCAGCATTCGCTATGCCGTCCCGGTCGGTGGGGAAAATCTGGCCGCCTACCGTGGCGAACCGCGGCTGGCCATTGCCCGCGGCGATGAGCCATTCGATACGCTAAAATCGGCAGAGCCGGTAGTGGAATATCCGGAGCCGGGCGAAGTCATCTGGCGGGATGATATAGGCGTAACCTGCCGACGCTGGAACTGGCGACAGGGCGTGCGCACCCGGCTGGACAGCGGCGCGCAGACGATGTGGTTTATTCTCGAAAGCCTGCCGGCGATGCCGTTGTCGGCCCTGCATGAGGCGGGAGAGCGGCTGGTAGGTTATCTGCAGCAGCTGATGCCCGGCGCTCGCGCGTCGATAACGCTGCTGCGAGCCGATGACGAGGGCGATCTACGCTGAGCGGCGATGATCAGCGATCTCTCTTCAACTGGACAGGATTTGCGTATAAACTCGCGGGTTTTACTATTCCGGAGGCGGAGAGGCGATGAGCCAGGCAGAGTTAAACGGTGAGTTATTCACATTAGAGCGGTTCCCACCTAACGCTGAAGAAGAAGCGCTTCAGGCATGGGAAGCGGCGGATGAATATCTGCTGCAACAGGTGAATGACGTCGACGGCCTGACGCTCATCTTCAACGACGGCTTCGGCGCGCTCGCCTGCGCGCTGGCGGAGCGCAACCCGGTCAGTATCAACGACTCCTTTATTTCCGAGCTGGCGACCCGCCACAACCTGCGGATGAACGGTATCGATGAAGAGAGCGTGCGCTTTCAGGATAGCCTGAGCCCGCTACCGGCCGCGCCGGCGCTGGTGCTGATTAAGGTGCCAAAACAGCTGGCGCTGCTGGAACAGCAGCTGCGCGCCCTGCGCGAAGTAGTCACGCCGGAAACCCGCATCATCGCCGCGGCGAAAGCCCGTGATGTGCACAACTCGACGCTGGCGCTGTTTGAAAAAATCCTCGGCACCACCACCACCTCGCTGGCGTGGAAAAAAGCGCGTCTGATCCACTGCGTTTTCACCGCTCCTGAGCTTGCCGATGCGCCGCAAACCTACAGCTGGAAGCTGGACGGCACGCCGTGGACCATCCATAACCACGCCAACGTTTTTGCCCGCAGCGGGCTGGATATCGGCGCGCGTTTCTTCCTGCAGCATTTACCGTCTGATCTGGAAGGCGAGATCGCCGATCTCGGCTGCGGCAATGGGGTGATTGGCCTGCAGGCGCTGGCGCAGAACCCGAACGCGCGGGTCATGTTTACCGATGAGTCGCACATGGCGGTGGCTTCCAGCCGGTTGAACGTCGAGCGCAATCTGCCGGACGATATCGCACGCTGTGAATTCATGGTCAACAACTCGCTCTCCGGCATTGAGCCTGACCGCTTTACGGCGATTCTGTGTAATCCGCCGTTCCATCAGCAACACGCTATTACCGACCATATCGCCTGGCAGATGTTTAACGATGCCCGCCGCAGCCTGAAATACGGCGGCGAGCTGTACGTCGTCGGCAACCGCCACCTCGATTACTTCCGTAAGCTGAAGCGCGCGTTTGGTAATTGCACGACGATTGCGACGAACAATAAGTTTGTCATTTTGAAAGCAACCAAGGTGCGTAAGCAGCGCTGATTCTTGTCGCGGTTTCCCCCTGCTCGCGGCTGTCGCCTTAGCCGGGCTAGCGTGCGGGATTATCGTGGTAGCCCGGGGAAGGCGCATCGCGCCGCCCCCGGGACAGGGCTAAATCGCCAGCGCCAGTTTAGTGCCCTGGGCAATCGCCCGACGCGCATCCAGCTCCGCCGCCACGTCGCAACCGCCGATGAGATGCACCGTTTTCCCCGCCGCGCGCAGCGGATCCGCCAGCTCGCGGCGCGGCTCCTGACCGGCGCAGATCACCACCTGATCGACCGCCAGCAGTTGGCGCTCGCCGCCGATAGTGACATGTAACCCTTCATCATCGATCTTTTCATAGCTGACCGCCGGGATCATTTTCACCCCGCGCGCCAGCAGCGTCGCGCGGTGGATCCAGCCGGTGGTTTTGCCGAGCCCTTCGCCCGGTTTGCTGGCTTTGCGCTGCAGCATCACAATCTGTCGCGGGCTTTTACTCAGTTGCGGGCCTTCAGCACTCAGCCCTCCCGCCGTTTGCAGGCTGGTATCGATACCCCATTCGCGGCAGAACTCGCCGATATCCTGGCTGGTGGCCACGCCCGACTGGCTTAAAAACATCGCGGTGTCGAAGCCGATACCGCCGCAGCCGATAATCGCCACCTTCGCGCCAACCGGTGCTTTATCGCGCAAGACATCAAGATAGCTCAGCACTTTTGGATGATCGATCCCGTCGATCGCCGGCAGGCGCGGGGCGATACCGGTGGCGAGGATCGTCTCATCGAACGCCAGCAGATCGTCTGTCGTGACGCGGGTGTTCAGGCGTAGATCGACACCATGAAGATGATCGAGCATGGTGCGGTAGTAACGCAGCGTCTCGTGAAACTCCTCTTTGCCGGGGATCTGTTTGGCGATATTAAACTGACCGCCGATCTCCGGGAGCGCATCAAACAACGTGACGTGATGACCGCGGGCGGCAGCGTTTACGGCGAAGGCCAGACCGGCAGGCCCGGCGCCGACCACCGCCAGCCGTTTAGGCGCGTTGGCCGGCAGGACCGGCATCAGGGTTTCATGACACGCGCGCGGGTTGACCAGACAGGAGGTGACTTTGCCGACGAAGATCCGATCGAGACACGCCTGATTGCAGCCGATGCAGGTGTTGATCTGATCGGCGCGATCGTCCTGCGCTTTTGATATAAATTCGGCGTCGGCAAGGAACGGGCGGGCCATCGATACCATATCGGCATCGCCGCGGGCGAGAATATCCTCCGCGACCTGCGGATCGTTAATGCGGTTGGTGGTGATCAACGGGATCGACACCGCGCCCTTCAGCTTGCGGGTGACCCAGCTGAAAGCTCCGCGCGGTACCGGCGTGGCGATGGTCGGAATGCGCGCTTCGTGCCAGCCAATCCCGGTGTTGATGATGGTCGCTCCCGCCGCTTCAATCGCTTTGGCCAGTTCAGTGACTTCCGCCAGCGTGCTGCCGTCGTTGACCAGATCGAGCATCGACAGACGGTAAATGATAATGAAATCGTGGCCGGCGCGCTGGCGCACCGCCTTAACCACCTCTACGGCGAAACGCATGCGCCTGGCATAATCGCCGCCCCATTGGTCGTCGCGCTGGTTGGTGCGCGCGGCGAGAAATTCGTTAATCAGATAGCCCTCAGAGCCCATCACCTCGACGCCGTCATAGCCCGCTTCGCGCGCCAGCTGGGCGCAGTGGGCAAAATCATCGATCAGCGTCAGGATCTCATCGTGGCTCAGTTCATGGGGGGTAAAACGGTTGATCGGCGCCTGTAGCGCCGAGGGGGCCACCAGCGCGGGCTGGTAGCTGTAACGGCCGGTGTGCAGGATCTGCAGAGCGATTTTGCCGCCTTCCTGATGTACCGCGTCGGTAATATGGCGATGGTGCGCCAGATGGCTGGCATCGTTGAGTACCGCGCCGCCGGCCATGGTGACGCCAGAGGGCGCCGGAGCGATGCCGCCGGTGACGATCAGCGCCACGCCGTGACGGGCGCGCTCGGCGTAAAAGGCCGCCAGCCGCTGCGCGCCGTCCGGCAGCTCTTCCAGCCCGGTGTGCATTGAGCCCATCAACACGCGGTTTTTGAGCGTTGTGAAGCCCAGCTCAAGCGGGGCGAAAAGCGACGGATAGCGGCTCATAGTGGCTTCCAATGTAAAATTATTGTTATGTGGTCGGATGAGTTACTAATTTAGCCATCGTGGAGAAAAAGGGAAAAGGGGAGTGCGGTGATTGTGATGGGATTCAAAGAACGGCGAAGCGTTGCCCCACACCCCGGCCCTCTCCCAAAGGGAGAGGGGGGAAAGGCGGAGCGGAACCGGTAGTTAGGGTGAGGGGGAAGACGCAACGCGCTGGCGGCGTTCCAGACCCGGCGCCTGCCACATCGACGTTGTCAGCCCGCTATCGACAAGGCCAAGCTGATCGGCGTACACCGTCTGCCACTTGCTCATCATCTCCTGATACAGCTCGCGATGCTGCGGATTTGGGGTAAACTCGCGGTGCCAGCTCACTAACCGCTCTCCGGTGCTGGCCATATCGTCATACAGCCCGGCGCCGGTTCCGGCGGCGATGGCGCAGCCCAGCGCGGTGGCTTCGCGGACCACCGGCACCCGCACCGGCAGGCCGGTGACGTCGCTGAGGATCTGGCTCCACAGCGCGCCTTTAGAGCCGCCGCCGGCAAACACCAGGCTGTCGAATGTCACCCCGGAGAACTGCGAGATCTGCGCGAGGTTGCAGGCGGAGACAATCGCCGCGTTCTCTTCCAGCGCGCGGAACAGGGTCGCTTTATTGCACTTTTCCGGATCGATGGAGAGGTTAATAAACGACGGCGCGGCGTGGTACCACTGCTTAAAGTGCATAGCGTCGGAAAAAATAGGCATCACGCCGTGGGAACCGGCGGGGACGCGGCTGGCCATCTCCTCCAGCAGCGAATAGGCATCGACGCCGAGCCGCTCGGCAATCAGTTTTTCTTCAGCGCAGAAGGCGTCGCGAAACCAGCGCATGGTCAGGCCGGTAAAGAAGCTGATCGATTCCGCCTGCGCCATGCCGGGAATCACGTGAGGATTAACACGAATATTCATCTGCGGATCGGTGCGCACCTGCGGCAGGTTGACCACCTGCTGCCAGAAAGTGCCGCCGAGTACCGCGGTTTGCCCGGCGCGCACCACCCCAAGGCCCAGGCAGCCGAGCTGGACGTCGCCGCCGCCCATCACCACCGGCGTCCCGGCGCGCAGGCCGCTCTGCTGCGCCGCCGCTTCGGTGACGGCGCCCAGCAGGGTACCGGTCTCTTTGACCGGCGACAGCATATCGGCGCGCAGCCCGGCCATATCAAGCAGCGCCGGACGCCAGTCGCGGCTGAACAGATCGAGCATGCCGGTGGTGCCGGCGTTTGACGGGTCGACCGCCAGCTCGCCGGAAAGCTTCGCCGCCAGCCAGTCGCTGATCATGGTGATGGTTGCCGCTTTGCGGTAGATATCGGGGCGGTGGTGCGCCAGCCACAGCAGGCGCGGCATGGCGCTGAGCGCCAGGGTTTGTCCCGAGACCTCGTATACCTCGGATTCGAAGCGATAGTCGTGGATCTCCTTAAGCTCCGCCACTTCGCGGCTGGCGCGGGCATCGACGTTGGCGCAGGCCCAGATGGCCTCGCCGTTGCGGTCATAGAGAACGATGCCTTCGCGCATCGAACAGCAGGCGACAGACTGAATATCGGCGGCAGAGAGCCGGGCGGCGTCGAGCGCCTGGCGAATGCACTGGCAGGCCAGCTGCCAGTTGGTGGTAAGGTCGAACTCCATCGAGCCGGGGACGTTATCAACGCTCAGGTGTTTCCATTCGGCCTGGCCTACCGCCAGCTGGCGGCCATTAAGATCGAAAATAACCGCCCGAATGCTGCCGGTCCCGGCATCTAACGCTAACAGGTAACTCATGACATGCGCCTCGCTGTTGTCGCGCGGCGCCAGGCCGTCAGGAGGCCAGGGTAAGCACCGCGCGTGCTGTTGTCTCTTCCGTTACCAGGCCATTAATGCGCTTGCCAATCAGAGCGGCATAAATCGCCTGCGCTTTTTCTTCTCCCCCGGCGACGCCAACGATGGTCGGCAGCTGCGCTAGCTCATCAAGGGTCACGCCGAGCAGTTCCCGATGGATCTCCAGTCCTTCTACCGGCCTGCCGTCGGCCTGCAGGAAATAACCTAAAATGTCGCCGACCGCGCCTTTGCGGGCGTACATAAGCTGTTCGCCCTCGCTGATATAGCCGGAGCGCAGGATGGTCGCGTCGCGCCGCTGATCGATGGCGCCGATGCCAACCACCGCCGCGTCCGCCGCCGTCGCCGCGAGGATCACGTCGCGCACGCTCGACTCACGGCGCAGGATCTCGGCGACCTCCGCCGAAGAGACCCGCAGCGGCGCCGGGATAATGCTGACGCTGCAGGCGGCATCCAGCTGGCCAATACCGGTCATATAGGGGCCGACGCCGCCGGAGAGGGTCACCAGCCGCACCTGCTGCGAGCCGATAAAGCCGCTGAGATGCTGCAGGCAGCTCATGGTGGCTTCGCCGAAGCCGACCGCCAGCAGCTGTCCCGGCTGCAGAATGCCCATCAGCGACTGCGCCGCGCCGATACCCAGCCGGGTATTCATCGGCGGGGTGTTGAGCGCCGGCAGTACGCGGGCAATCTTGAGGCCAAAACGCTGCTGGAGTTCACTTTCCAGTGCCAGACAGCCCTCATAGCGCGAGTTGATCTGCACGCGGATCACCCCGGACTGACGGCCTTTCTCCAGCAGGCGGGAAATCTTCAGCCGCGGCAGCCCCAAACGCTCGCCGATGTCATTTTGCGTCAGGCCGTCGTGGTAGTAGCACCACGCCACCCGCGCCACCAGCTCTTCCTCGGCTAACGCCAGCCCGGCGTAGCGGTTCTCTTCCGTAATGCGTTTTTCGCTCATAAATTGAACTCTTATAAAAATTTAGATCATATGTTCGCTATTGCGCGGCCGGAAAGTGTGAGCCGACTGGCAAAACGGATCTTTCATCGCTGGCCCATTTTTTCCTGAGGATCTAAAGCGCCAAACTGTGATCTTCGCACGGTTGTAAATATAGTTCACCGTCTACGCTTTTGAACACTATTAAATTTAATAATCATTTGTTCAAACGAGGCGCGACGATGAAGCCACTGCTTGAAGCTCGCCAGATCCGCAAACAGTTCTCCGGCGTTGCCGTGCTGAAGGGCATCGACTTTACGCTATGCGCGGGCCAGGTGCATGCCCTGATGGGAGGCAATGGCGCGGGTAAATCGACGCTGATGAAGATCATCGCCGGCGTCGAAACCCCGGATAGCGGTGAACTGACGATCGGCGACCGCGCGTTTGCGCGCCTCAGCCCGGCGCTGGCCCACCAGCTGGGCATCTATCTGGTGCCGCAGGAGCCGATGCTGTTTCCCAACCTCAGCGTGCGCGAGAACATTCTCTTTCGTTTGCCGAAGCGGGCGGATACCACCGCGCGACTGCAGGAAAAACTGCAGCAGCTGAACTGCCAGATCAACCTCGATGCCAGCGCCAGCACGCTCGAGGTAGCCGATCAACAGATGGTCGAGATCCTGCGCGGCCTGATGCGCGAAGCGCGGATCCTGATCCTTGATGAACCCACCGCCTCTTTAACCCCGGGCGAAACGGAGAGGTTGTTTAGCCAGATCCGCGCGTTACAGGCGCTGGACGTGGGGATCGTGTTTATCTCGCACAAACTGCCCGAAATCCGCCAGCTTGCCAGCCATATTTCGGTGATGCGCGACGGGGCGGTAGTGCTGAGCGGCGAGACCGCAACTTACCGCGATGAGCAACTGATTAGCGCTATGACGCCGGCCAGCCGCGACCATACGCTGAGCGACACGCAAAAGCTGTGGCTGGCGCTGCCGGGCAACCGCCGCACCCAGGCGCAGGATTTTCCCGTGCTGCGGGTGGAGGATCTTACCGGAGAAGGCTTTATCGATCTCAATCTGGAGATCCGCGCCGGGGAGATCGTCGGCCTCGCCGGGCTGGTGGGATCCGGGCGCACCGAATTTGCCGAAACCTTATACGGCCTGCGTCCACCGCGCGCCGGGCGGATCTGGCTGGAGAATCGCGAGATTAGCAATGACAGCACCCGCGCCCGGCTGGCCAGCGGGCTGGTCTATCTGCCGGAAGACCGCCAGGTCTCGGGGCTGTTTCTTGATGCGCCGGTGCGCTGGAACACGGTGATGTTCAATCAGCCGTCGTGGTGGCAGCAGGGGAAACGGGAGGCGGCGGTGGTTGAGCGCTATCACCGGGCGCTGGGGATCAAGCTGGCCGATGGCGATCAGCCGGTGCGCACTCTCTCTGGCGGTAACCAGCAGAAGGTGCTGCTGGCGCGCTGTCTGGAGGCCAACCCGCTGCTGCTAATTGTCGATGAGCCGACGCGCGGCGTGGATGTCTCCGCCCGCGCCGATATCTATCAGCTGCTGAAAAGCGTCGCCGCGCAAAATGTGGCAGTGCTGATGATCTCCTCCGATCTGGATGAGTTCATCGGCCTGGCCGACCGGGTGCTGGTGATGCATCAGGGCCGCTACAGCGGCGAGCTGGCGCGGCAGGCGGTCACCGTCGATCGCATGATGACCCTGGCCTTTGGAGGGCAGGCATGAAAACGTTACTCAAGAATCGCGAACTGAGCGCCTTCTTTGCCATCGTGGCGCTCTTTGTTGTGCTGGTGGCGCTCAATCCAGCCTATTTCAGCCTGCAGACCCTGGCGATGATTTTCTCCAGCTCGCAAATCCTCTGCCTGCTGGCATTGGGCGCGACCCTGGTGATGCTGACCCGCAATATTGACGTGTCGGTAGGTTCGACTGTTGGGCTATGCGCCATCGCCGTCGGCGTGGCGCTGAACAACGGCTATGGGTTGGCGACGGCTATCGCCTTCGCGCTGGCGATTGGCGCGCTGGCCGGAGCGTTTAACGGCCTGCTGGTCGTGGGGCTGCGCATCCCGGCGATCGTCGCGACGCTCGGTACGCTGGGGTTGTATCGCGGGGTGATGTTGCTGTGGACCGGCGGGAAATGGATCGAAGGCTTGCCCGACAGCCTGAAATCGCTCTCGGAGCCCGCGTTTATCGGCGTGTCGCCGCTGGGCTGGCTGGTGCTGGCGCTGCTGCTGGCGGGCGGCTGGCTGCTGTCGCGCACCGCCTTTGGTCGTGATTTTTACGCCGTTGGCGATAACCTCGCCGCCGCGCGCCAGCTGGGCGTGGCGGTCAACCGCACGCGGATGCTGGCCTTTACCCTCAACGGTATGCTGGCGGCCTGCGCCGGGATCGTCTTCGCCGCGCAGATTGGTTTTGTGCCTAATCAGACCGGCAGCGGCCTGGAGATGAAAGCCATCGCCGCCTGCGTGCTGGGCGGGATCTCGCTGCTCGGCGGTACCGGCACGCTGCTTGGCGCGTTTCTCGGCGCCTTTTTCCTCACCCAAATCGACACCGTACTGGTACTGTTCCGCCTTCCCGCCTGGTGGAACGACTTTATCGCCGGCCTGGTGCTGCTCGGCGTGCTGGTGCTCGATGGCCGTCTGCGTCAGGCGCTGGCCCGCCATCAGCGGGCGCTGAAGTACAGCCGTTTCCAGCCCGGTAACAAAGGGGGGAAACAGGTTGCCCGCTTTCCTGAACGCAAAAGCAAAGAGGTGGCTTAAATGAAGCTGAAGCTTAACTGGGAAAGCGCGCTGCTGGCGTTGCTGATCGTGGAGATCCTGCTGTTCGGCGCGCTGAATCCGCGCATGCTGAATCTCAATATGCTGCTCTTTAGCACCAGCGACTTTATCTGCATCGGCATCGTCGCGCTGCCGCTGACGCTGGTGATCATCAGCGGCGGGATCGATATTTCGCTGGGCTCGACCATCGGCCTGTGCGCCATCGCCCTCGGGGTGATGACCCAGGCGGGCTGGCCGCTGTGGCTCGCGGTATCGCTGACGTTGCTCTTGGGATTGCTGTGCGGGTTATTCAACGCCGCGCTGATCCACTACACCGGCATCAGCCCGCTGGTGATCACGCTTGGTACGCTGTATCTGTACGGCGGCGGCGCGCTGCTGCTTTCCGGGATGGCCGGCGCGACCGGTTACGAGGGGATTGGCGGTTTTCCCGATAGCTTCACCGCCTTCGCCAATTTAACCCTCGCCGGACTGCCGCTGCCGCTGGTGCTGTTCGCGATTATCACCTTTTTCTTCTGGCTGCTGACCCATCGCGGGCGCTTTGGCCGCCACCTCTTTTTACTCGGGCAAAACCCGCGCGCCGCGCGCTATGCCGCGCTGTCGGTGAACGGCATCCCGTACGTGCTGTATGGCCTGGTGGGCGTCGCCTCGGCGGTCGCGGCGCTGGTGATGGTCTCCTATTTCGGCTCGGCACGTTCGGATTTAGGCCGCGACCTGCTGATGCCGGCGCTGACCGCGGCGGTGCTCGGCGGGGCCAATATTTACGGCGGCTCGGGATCGATACTGGGTACCGCGCTGGCGGCATTGCTGGTGGGGTATCTGCAACAGGGTTTACAGATGGTCGGCATCCCCAACCAGGTGTCGAGCGCGCTGTCAGGGGCGCTGTTGGTTGTGGTGGTGATGGGGCGTTCGCTGAGCCTGCACCGTGAATGGGTGCGCGCGACCTGGCGGCGTCTTTTCTCGCATAAAACAATCGGAGCATAAAATGAAATTAAAACTGATCGTGCTGGCGCTGGCGATGAGCGTGGTTACCGCGCAGGCGGCGGACCGCATCGCCTTTATTCCTAAGCTGGTCGGCGTCGGCTTCTTTACCAGCGGCGGCAACGGCGCGAAAGAGGCGGGGAAAGCGCTGGGCGTGGATGTCACCTATGACGGCCCAACCGAGCCCAGCGTCTCCGGCCAGGTGCAGCTTATCAACAACTTCGTCAACCAGGGCTACAACGCGATTATCGTTTCCGCTGTCTCGCCGGACGGCCTGTGTCCGGCGCTGAAGCGGGCGATGCAGCGCGGGGTGAAAGTCCTGACCTGGGATTCCGATACCAAGCCGGAGTGCCGCAGCATCTATATCAATCAGGGCACGCCGCAGCAGCTTGGCGGCCTGCTGGTCGAGATGGCGGAAAAGCAGGTGACGAAGCCTACTGCCAAGGTAGCGTTTTTCTACTCCAGCCCGACGGTGACCGACCAGAACCAGTGGGTGAAGGAAGCCAAAGCCAAAATCGAAAAAGAACATCCGCAGTGGCAAATCGTCACCACCCAGTTTGGCTATAACGATGCCACCAAATCGCTACAAACCGCCGAGGGGATCTTAAAAGCCTATCCGGATCTCGACGCTATTATCGCGCCGGATGCCAATGCGCTGCCGGCGGCGGCGCAGGCGGCAGAGAACCTCAAGCGTCAGGGCGTGGCGATCGTCGGCTTTAGTACGCCGAACGTGATGCGTCCGTACGTTGAGCGCGGCACGGTGAAAGCGTTCGGCCTGTGGGATGTGGTTCAGCAGGGCAAAATTGCGGTTAACGTCGCCGATCGATTACTGAAAAAGGGCGATCTTAACGTAGGCGACAGCGTTGAGGTGAAAGATATCGGCTCGCTGAAGGTCGAACCGAACAGCGTGCAGGGCTACCAGTATGAGGCGAAGGGCAACGGTATCGTGCTGCTGCCGGAGCGCGTGGTGTTCAGCAAAGAGAACATCAACAACTACGACTTCTGACGGAGGATGAGATGGCAGATTTAGACGATATCAAAGAGGGGAAGGACTTCGGCATCGACCGCCCGCAGCAGAATACGCTGTATACCCTGAAAGGCTGCGGCTCGCTGGATTGGGGCATGCAGTCGCGGCTGGCGCGCATTTTTAATCCGCACAGCAACCGCACGGTGATGCTGGCCTTCGATCACGGCTACTTCCAGGGGCCAACGACCGGGCTTGAGCGTATCGACCTGTCGATTGCGCCGCTGTTTGCCGACACCGACGTGCTGATGTGCACCCGCGGCGTACTGCGCAGCCAGGTACCGGCGGCCACCAATAAGCCGGTGGTGCTCCGCGCCTCCGGCGGCAATTCGATTTTGAGCGAACTCTCTAACGAATGCGTGGCGGTGGCGATGGAAGACGCGCTGCGGCTCAACGTATGCGCGGTGGCGGCGCAGGTCTATATCGGCAGCGAATACGAACATCAGTCGATCAATAACATCATCAAACTGGTGGACGCCGGCAATCGCTACGGTATGCCGGTCCTGGCGGTTACCGGCGTCGGCAAAGAGATGACCCGCGATGCGCGCTACTTCTCGCTGGCCAGCCGGATTGCCGCCGAAATGGGGGCGCAGTTTGTGAAGACCTATTTCGTTGAGGAAGGCTTTGAAAAAGTGACCGCCAGCTGTCCGGTGCCGATCGTTATCGCCGGCGGTAAAAAACTGCCGGAGCATGAGGCGCTGGAGATGTGCTGGCGGGCGATCGACCAGGGGGCTTCCGGGGTGGATATGGGGCGCAATATCTTCCAGTCCAGCGCCCCGCGCGCGATGCTGAAGGCGGTGAAAAAGGTGGTGCATGAGAATCTGAACGCGCGCGAAGCGTATCAGTTCTGGCAGGAAGAAAAACAGGGAGAGCTGAAATGAACGTCACGCTAGTGGAGATCAATATTAAACCCGAGCGGGTGGATGAGTTTCTCGAGGTGTTTCGCGCCAACCACGAGGGCGCGCTGCGGGAGCCAGGCAACCTGCGCTTTGATGTCCTGCAGGATCCCGAGGTGAAAACCCGCTTTTTTATCTACGAAGCCTATAAAGACGATGAGGCGGTGCTGGCGCATAAGAAGACGCCGCACTATTTAGCCTGCGTCGAAAAGCTGGAGGAGATGATGTCGCAGCCGCGGCAGAAGCGCAGCTTTATCGGCCTGTTACCGCAGGTGTGAGGGTTATCCTTCACCCTCTCAGAGGGAGAGGGTGAAGGACACTTTATTACGCTTCTTCGACCGAAACGCGCAGGGCCGCCAGCGCCTTGCGCGCCGCCTTCAGCACCTGTTCGCACTGCTCAAGGGTGAGCGTCAGCGGCGGTTCAATGCGGATCGTCTTGGCGTTGTTTAACGTCCCGGCGACCAGCACCCGCTGTCTGAACATCTCGCTGGCAAAGTCGTAGCCAATCTCGTTATCGACAAACTCAATGGCCATCAGCATGCCTTTCCCGCGCACTTCATTCACCAGGTCCGGATACTCCTGCGCCAGCAGGCGGAAACCGTCCAGCAGCATATCGCCTTTCTGCGCCGCCTGCGCCGGCAGGTTTTGCGTCAGCAGCACGTTGATCGTCGCCAGCGCCGCCGCACAGGCCAGCGGGTTGCCGCCGAAGGTGGTGGTGTGCAGGAACGGGTTATCGAAGAGCACCGAGAAGACCTCTTCCGTCGCCACCGTCGCGCCGATCGGCATCACACCGCCGCCGAGCGCTTTCGCCAGACACAGAATGTCCGGCTGGACGTTCTCATGCTCACAGGCGAACATCTTGCCGGTGCGGCCCATGCCGGTCTGCACTTCGTCGAGGATCAGCAATGCGCCAAACTCGTCGCACAGTTTACGCACCGCCGGCAAATACCCCGTTGGCGGGAGGATCACGCCCCCTTCGCCCTGAATCGGCTCGAGGATCACCGCCGCGACGTCGTCGCCGGTTTTCTTGCACTCGCTCAGCATGGTGCGCATGGCGTTGATATCGCCGAACGGCACGTGGCGGAAGCCCGGCAGCAGCGGCATAAACGGCTTGCGGAAGGTCGACTTGGCGGTGGCCGACAGCGCGCCCAACGATTTACCGTGGAAGGCGCCGCTGGTGGCGATGAAGGTAAATTTACCGCGCGGCGACTGATAGGCTTTCGCCAGCTTGATGGCCGCCTCTACCGATTCGGTACCGCTGTTGCAGAAGAAACTGTACTTTAGTTTCCCGGGCGTTAAGGCTGCCAGGGTTTTCGCCAGCATCGCGCGTAGCGGGTCCAGCAGCTCCTGACTGTGAAGCGGTTGTTTCGCGAGTTGATTCTCGACGGCGGATACCACAACTGGATTACGGTGCCCTACATTGAAGATGCCAAACCCACCAAGGCAGTCGATAAACTCCTGTCCCTGGGTGTCGACAAGCGTATTTAACCCTCCCGCTTGCCACTCTACGGCTCCGTAATCCCCGCCGGCTGTGACCGATTTTCGATACTCTAAAAACCCCGGATTCACATGCTCTTTAAAGTATTCCCTGACCTCCTGGTTAAGTGCTTTCATTTCCTCATGATCAAGCGTGCGCTTTTCAATGAGATTCAGTGCGTGTGCGCTGCAGGCCAGAGCCGATGCGCTGGAAGGTAACCTGTTCAAAATGTGCTCCTGGGGCGGACGTATCACACGATACTGGATTAAGTATTGCAGGGATTACGCCAGTTCGGCAGAAGCGGTGAAAATCGGGATAAATGCAAAGCAAAAGACGAATTGTGTAAAATTTAATCTCATTGCGCCACTATTGGCACGTTTTATTCCTGAGCTGACGAGATTTTCTGCCTGGCGGCAATGGACGGGGCGATCCGCCGTGGTGCGGGCTGCCCCAGCGCGGGGCAGCCGGTGGTGAAAAAAGAGGCTTAGTCGAGCTGAGAGATCTCCATCGCCGCCCGGTCAATAATGCCGATGATCTGCTTGAGCTGGGCGGCACTGCTGGCCTGCTGGTTCACTTTCAGGTCGAGGACCGCTTTGAAGTTTTCCAGCGCGCGCTTCATCTGCGGATCGCGGCGCAGCTCGCAGCCGACCATCCGCGCCTGCAGGCGCTCCTGGATATGGGCCAGGTGCTCCTGGTTCTCGGCGTGCAGCTGTTTTCCTTCCTCGCTGATAAGGATTTTCTTGCGTCCGTTGTCGTCTTCCACGCTGATAAGGCCCTGGTCCTGGAGCAGATCCAGCGTCGGATAGATCACCCCTGGGCTGGGGCTGTAGTTCCCCTGGGTAAGCGTTTCGATCTCTTTGATCAGCTCATAGCCATGGCTGGCGCTGCGGCTGAGGATATCCAGAATGATCAGCCGCAGTTCGCCGTGGCCAAAGAAACGCTGGCGACGTCCGCCGCCGCGGCGGCCATGGTCGCCGTGTTCGCTGGGATCACCGTGGCGCCCGCGTGGCCCACGCCCTTCTTCATGATGATGTCGCATGGTTACCTCCTGCTGTTTTTGATATATCTAATTTATATCTAAAAAATGAATGTTCGCAATGCTGGTTGCTATTTATTATTTAATATATTGATATATATGAAATTATTTTCTGACTGTGGATTTTGATGCGGTTTGTTTTGACTATATCAAAAAAAGACTTGCATTCTTATTAGTTGGCAATCATTATCATTTGCATCAAGTTTAGATATATCTATTTACCGTTCACGAAGGCAATCGATGATGACAAAAACCAAAGCAGACAAGTACCCGCAGCGTGTCCGCAATGAGCTGCGTTTCCGTGAGCTGACGGTGCTGCGCGTGGAGCGCGCAGGCGCGGCGTTCCAGCGTATCGTGCTGGGAGGCGAGGCGCTGGAAGGCTTCGCCTCTCACGGCTTTGACGACCATACCAAGCTTTTTTTCCCCGAGCCGGGCGCGGCATTTACCCCGCCGCAGGTGACCGAGGAGGGGATTGACTGGGGGGAAGGCGTGCGGCCTGCCACCCGCGACTATACGCCGCTGTACGATGCCGAACGTCACGAGCTGGCTTACGATTTCTATATCCACGATGGCGGTATCGCCAGCCGTTGGGCGCTGGAAGCAAAAGTGGGCGATAAGCTGGTGATCGGCGGCCCGCGCGGCTCGCTGGTGGTGCCGGAAGATTATGCCTGGCAGCTGTATGTTTGCGATGAGTCCGGCATGCCGGCGCTGCGCCGTCGTCTGCTGGGATTACGCCAGCTGCCGGCGAGGCCGCAGGTGACGGCCATCGTTACTATCGCCGATGCGTCGTATAAAGATTATCTGGCGGATCTCGACGGCTTTAACATCGAGTGGGTGGTGGGCCACAATCCGGCCTTCGTCGCCGAGCGTCTGGCGCAGGTGAAGGTGCCGGCGGAGGATTATTTTATCTGGCTGACCGGCGAAGGCGCGGTGGTGAAATCGCTGCTGGCGCGCTTTGAAGACGAGAGCATCGATCAGCAGCTGGTGCGTTCCCAGGCGTACTGGCACAGCAAGTAAAAAGCCATCGTGGTAAAGCCCGGATAGCGGCGCGTCGCGCCTTATCCGGGCTACCGGCGGTGCCGTTTTTTGTCGGGTGGCGGCTTACGCCTTACCCGACCTGCTATTAGGCGGTGTTACGTCGCCCCGGTAAGCGCAGCGCCACCGGGGAAGGCTTAGCGTTCCGCCAGCGCCTTAAACACCATCGCCACCGCGTGGGCGCCGGGGTCCATGTTGCCGAGCAGGCTATCGCTGTTGAGATAGGACGCGCGTCCGGCGCCGGCTTTGCTTGACTGGCAGGTGCGATCCGCCCCGGCCTGCGCCGCGGCGAAAGCGGCCTGCAGATTCTCCGGTTCGGCCAGCAGCGCCGCCAGGGCCGGCTGCAGAGCGTCGATCATCGTCCGGTCTCCCTCATCGGCGCCGCCGTAAAACTTCATCTGTTCCAGACCGGCGTTCAGCGCCTCGGCCACGCTGGCGCCTTGCCCCAGCTTCTGCCCGGCAGCGGTGAAGAAGATAGACATCAATACCCCGCTGGAGCCGCCCATCACCACCGTCAGGCGTTCGCCGATCAGCGCGAAGAGCGTTGGCAGATCGTTCAGGGGCAGCTGCTGACGCTCGAGCCGCTCGGCAATCTCGCGCGCCCCGGCGGCGAAGGTGGAGCCGGTATCGCCGTCGCCTACTTTGGCATCCAGCGCGTTGAGATGTTCTTCAAGATCGATGAGGGCGCCGGTCACCTGCGCCACGTAATCGCCCACCTGTGGGTTGGCCGAGGGTGTAAAATCCACCCGGGCGCTGTCGAGGGTGGACGGCACGACGTTGATAGTCCGCGGCTGCACCGGCTTCTGCCAGCTGGCGGTTTCCACATCCGAAAGCAGCGCTTTCTCAATACTCTCCTCCAGCACGATGGTGGTCAGCGAGAAGCCTTTCATATCCAGCGCCGTCACCAGCGAGGCCGGGCCTATTAACCAGTCAATGCGCGCCTGCAGCGGGGTGTTGGCCAGCTCGCGGGTCAGAATCGCCATCTCAGCCACCGACACGCCGCCGAGGTTATTGAGCATCACCGCCAGGCGGCCGGTTTCCGGTAGGGCGGCGGTCAGTTTTTCCACCATCAGGTTAACGATTTCCGCACTGTTTTGCGTGGCGATCGTCGAGGCGCCCGGCTCACCGTGGATGCCCATTCCCAGCTCGGCGTGACCGGCCTGATGGCGCGGCGCGCTGTCGGCTTCCTGCGGCAGGTGGCAGCTGGCCAGCGCCACCCCGATGCTGGCGGTATGGCTGGCGGCGTATTGCGCTTCACGCAGGACGGTGGCGAGGTTGAAGCCGCGCTCGGCGAAATAGCCCGCCACTTTATGCACCAGAATGGTCCCGGCGATGCCGCGCGGCTGTTTGTTATCCGGCAGCGAAATATCGTCGCCGACGATCAGCATCTCCACGTTGTAGCCGAGTCGGCGCGCTTTCTCCGCCGCCAGACCGAAGTTAAGCCGATCGCCGGTGTAGTTTTTGACGATCAGCAGGCAGCCCGCCTCGCCGGTCACTGCCTGAATGGCGGTGAGCACCGCGTCGACGCTCGGCGAGGCGAACAGATCGCCGCAGACCGCGGCGGTCAGCATGCCTTTACCAATAAAGCCGACGTGCGCCGGTTCATGGCCGGCGCCGCCGCCGGAGATCACCGCCACGTTGTTTTTATTCAGATCGCGACGGACCACCACCCGGATCGCCGGGTCGCTCTCCAGACGGGCGAGGTTATTCCACGGGCTGGCGATAATGGTACCCTCAATCACATCGTTGACGAGGCTGGCGCGCTGGTTAAAAAAGAATTGAGACATAGTGGTTCCTGAAGAGTAAGCGAAAACTCACCCTCCGGAGGCAGGCCCCCGGAGCGGTAACGGTCAACGTGAATTTTAGTCACGGATAAGGCGCTGGTGGCGCATATCGAGCACGATAGTCTCGCCGGGCTGCACGCTGTTCAGCGCCTCGCCCTGCTGGCTCAGCCAGGCGATCCCCGCCGCGCGGGCGATAATCGCGCCGTGAGCCTGTTCGCTGCCATCGCGCAGGCACAGGCCTTTAACGAAGCTGGCATCCAGCTGTAAGACGGTTGAGGGATAAATGTTGTTGGCAATAATAATTGTTGGCTCGCCGGGCGTCGGCACTCTCTCCTGAACGCCCTGCAGATGGCGCAGGGTGCGCTGCAAAATATCTTCGATATCGATATAGCGCGCCTGCAGGTAGGGGTCATCCAGCTGGCGATACTGCTGGCTGAGCTCCATCAACACCTGATGCCATGCCCATTCCGCCGTGCATTGTTCGGTGAGCAGACGATCGTTGGCGGCATCAAACAGATCGTCATCGTCGAGCAGGGTGTGGTGCCCGGCGAAGATCGCCGCGATATCGGCGTGAAATTTATTTTCCGCCAGCTCGGTCAGGGCGATAAGATCCGCCAGCGTCTGGTCAATGGCCTGGCGCAGGCGCTGCTGCTCGCGGGCGGCATCGGCGGCAGCCGGGCGGAGCGGCTGGATCAGGGCCAGCGGATAGCGCAGGGCAGCGCCTTCGACGCGCTCGGGCGTTGCCGGAGCCGCTGCCGGTTGCGCCGCAGGCGATTCACCGAAGTTATCGGCGGCCAGCGCCTGAAACGCCTCCAGCGCCGCGTCGGCATCCGGACCGCGGGCCAGCAGGCGCAGCTTATCGTTGCGGCGGACCTGCAATAGCGCGATTTGGTTGAGGCTGTCCGGTTTGACGCACTTCCCGTTTTTCTCCAGCAGCAGATCGGCGTTAAAGCCCGCCAGCGCGGCGACCAGCTTCGACGCCGGACGCACGTGCAGGCCGTTATGATTGTTAATAATGACTGACACCGATTTTGTGTCGCCGTCGTCGGCAAGCATCGGCGCCGGCGCGGCGTCAGAAGTTGGCGAAGGTAAACCCAGCTGAACCCGCTTGGCCTCCAGGGCGCTCATGGCGTCGGCGATCACCTTGTCGATCCCGGCGCCGGAGGCAGCGCTGACGGTGGCCGCCAGCGTCCCTTCCACCAGCGGCGCGGCGCACAGTCGCACCTTCGCGGCAATCGCCGGATCGAGCAGATCGAGGGCCGTTTCGGCGCTGAGCAACGCGCTGCCGATATCCATCATCACCAGCACGTGATCGGTATCGGCCACGGATTCGATCGCCTCCATGACTTTAAGCGGATCGGTGCCGATCGGGCTGTCGGGATCGTCGATCCCGGCGGCGATCGCCAGTTTGCAGCCATCGTTGATTAACATCTGCCGGGCCAGTTCTCCGACACCTTCGCCCAGCCGGGCGCTATGAGAAACAATAACCAGGTTTACCATCGCAATTTCCTTACTCTTTGGCGGCGGCGGCCAGCATCTGAACCATAAACAGCACCGAGGTCGCGCCGGGATCCTGATGTCCGATGCTGCGCTCGCCGAGATAGCTGGCGCGGCCTTTACGCGCCTGCATAGTGATGGTGGCGTGGGCCGCACGCTCGGCCACTTCGCAGGCGGCATCCAGCGCGGCGGCGATCGACAGGTGCTGCTCGCTGGACTGGCGCAGGGAGTCCACCACCGGCAGCCAGACGTCGCACATGGTTTTATCCCCTGGCTCCGCTTTGCCGCGGTTGACGACACCGTCCGCACCTTCGCGGATCATCAGGTACAGCTCGTCGAGCGTCAGGCTCTGGTGGGCCTGGGTCACCTGCGCGGCGCGAATGAAGAAGGTGCCGAACAGCGGGCCGCTGGCGCCGCCGACGTTGGAGAGCAGCGTCATGCCGGTGTTTTTGAGGATAAAGCCAATATCTTTATCGGCAATCGACGGCAGCTTTTCGACCACTTTACTGAAACCGCGGTGCATATTGAGACCGTGGTCGGCGTCGCCAATCTCTTTATCGAGGCCGGTGAGAAAATCGCTCTCTTTGGTGAAAATATCGCCGCAGCGGTACAGCCAGTCGACGATTTGCGTTCTGTTCAGTGACATGTCGTGCTCCTTAGTTTCCCCAGTTCAGCGCCGGGGTATGAACCGGGGCGTCCCATAGCGTCAGCGTCTCGTCATCCACTTTCAGCAGAGTGATGGAGAAGCCCGCCATATCCAGCGAAGTACAGTAGCTGCCGATGAGGTTGCGTTCGATGATGATGCCGGACGCTTCGCAGCGCTGGGCGAGGCGGTTATACACACCATACAGTTCGGAAAGCGGAGTGGCGCCGAGGTTATTAACCAGCGCGATAACCCGGTCGCCGTTTTGCAGCGCGGTTTTGCTCTGCTGCACTTCCTGCCACGCGCCCTTGACGGTATCCCACTGGCGCAGCGTGCGGCTGTAAGCGCCGTTTTCCAGCAGGGTATCGAACATCTCATCGACGGTTTGGTCCAGCGAGCTGAAGCGGCGGCGGTCGATGCCCGGCTCGCCGTGAATGCCGACGCCGAACTCCATCTCGTCATCTTTCAGCGTAAAGGAGGGTTGCCCGGCAGCCGGTACGGTGCAGGCGCCGAGGGCGATACCAATCGAGTGGCCGAGATTGTTCAGGCGGCGGCCCAGTTCAGCGCAGGCTTCCAGCGAGTCGCCGCGCTCGGCGGCGGCGCCGACCAGTTTTTCGATCAGTACGGTGTTGGCGACGCCGCGACGACCGGCGGTATAGAGGCTGTCTTTCACCGCCACGTCGTCGTCGACCACCACGGTGGTGACTTTAATGCCGCTCTCATGCAGCAGCTCGGTGGCGGTCTCAAAATTCAGGATGTCGCCGGTATAGTTTTTGATAATCAGCAAGACGCCTTCGCCGCCGTCAATTTGCATCGCGCATTCAAACATTTTGTCCGGCGTCGGCGAGGTGAAGATTTCCCCCGGACAGGCGCCGGAGAGCATGCCCTGGCCGATATAGCCGCAGTGCATCGGTTCATGTCCGCTGCCGCCGCCGGAGAGCAGGGCCACCTTGCCAGCCACCGGCGCGTCGGTGCGGGTCACATACAGCGGGTCCTGATGCAGGGTCAGCTGCGGATGGGCTTTAGCCAGCCCCTGTAATTGTTCATTCAGTACATCTTCAACACGGTTAATCAGCTTTTTCATTATTCAGTGCTCCGTTGGAGAAGGTTCGATGCCGCCTCTCTGCTGGCGGAGGCAGTCATCGCGTAGGGGTATCGTCTGACGGTGGAGCATGCCTGGCGATATGATGATTCTGGCTGAGCGGGCGAAAAAAAGAATGCCCCGACGATCGGGTTTCATTACGAAACATTGCCTCCTTGTTTTGTTTCTTTATGGAACGTTTTTGCTGAGGATATGGTGAAAATGCGAGCTGGCGCGCTTTTTTTCTTCTGCCATAAGCGGCGGTCAGGATAGCTGGCGAAGCGGGTGGAAAAAAATTTTTTGCTGATTTTCTGCCGACTGCGGGAGAAAAGAGGGTCAAACACGGAGGATTGCAAGGGCATTATGCGGCAAAGTAGCGGATCGGGATCGCAATCCTGACAGAGATTAGGGTTTTTTGTTCCAATATGGAACGTAAAAAAATAACCTGTGTTTCATATCAGAACAAAAAGGCGAAAGATTTTTTTGTTCCCTGCCGGCCCTACAGTGATCGCACTGCTCCGGTACGCTCCGTTCAGGCCGCGCTTCACTGGCCGGCGCGGATAACGCCAGGGCTCATCATGTTTACATGCGCACTTATTTGAGGGTGAAAGGAATGCTAAAAGTTATTCAATCTCCAGCCAAATATCTTCAGGGTCCTGATGCTGCTGTTCTGTTCGGTCAATATGCCAAAAACCTGGCGGAGAGCTTCTTCGTCATCGCCGACGATTTCGTAATGAAGCTGGCGGGAGAGAAAGTGGTGAATGGCCTGCAGAGCCACGATATTCGCTGCCATGCGGAACGGTTTAACGGCGAATGCAGCCATGCGGAAATCAACCGTCTGATGGCGATTTTGCAAAAACAGGGCTGCCGCGGCGTGGTCGGGATCGGCGGTGGTAAAACCCTCGATACCGCGAAGGCGATCGGTTACTACCAGAAGCTGCCGGTGGTGGTGATCCCGACCATCGCCTCGACCGATGCGCCGACCAGCGCGCTGTCGGTGATCTACACCGAAGCGGGCGAGTTTGAAGAGTATCTGATCTATCCGAAAAACCCGGATATGGTGGTGATGGACACGGCGATTATCGCCAAAGCGCCGGTACGCCTGCTGGTCTCCGGCATGGGCGATGCGCTCTCCACCTGGTTCGAGGCCAAAGCTTGCTACGATGCGCGCGCCACCAGCATGGCCGGAGGACAGTCCACCGAGGCGGCGCTGAGCCTCGCCCGCCTGTGCTATGATACGCTGCTGGCGGAGGGCGAAAAGGCCCGTCTGGCGGCGCAGGCCGGGGTAGTGACCGAAGCGCTGGAGCGCATCATCGAGGCGAACACTTACCTCAGCGGCATTGGCTTTGAAAGCAGTGGCCTGGCCGCTGCCCATGCAATCCACAACGGTTTCACCATTCTTGAAGAGTGCCATCACCTGTATCACGGTGAGAAAGTGGCCTTCGGTACCCTGGCGCAGCTGGTGCTGCAGAACAGCCCGATGGACGAGATTGAAACGGTGCTGGGCTTCTGCCAGCGCGTCGGCCTGCCGGTGACGCTCGCGCAGATGGGCGTCAAAGAGGGGATCGACGAGAAAATCGCCGCGGTGGCGAAAGCTACCTGCGCGGAAGGGGAAACCATCCATAATATGCCGTTTGCGGTGACCCCGGAGAGCGTCCATGCCGCTATCCTCACCGCCGATCTGTTAGGCCAGCAGTGGCTGGCGCGTTAATTCGCGGTGGCTAAACCGCTGGCCCAGGTCAGCGGTTTTTCTTTCTCCCCTCCGGCAGTCGCTGCCGGAGGGGTTCTCTATGGTACAACGCGGAAAAGGATATGACTGTTCAGACTCAGGATACCGGGAAGGCGGTCTCTTCCGTCATCGCCCAGTCATGGCACCGCTGCAGCAAGTTTATGCAGCGCGAAACCTGGCAAACGCCGCACCAGGCCCAGGGCCTGACCTTCGACTCCATCTGTCGGCGTAAAACCGCGCTGCTGACCATCGGTCAGGCGGCGCTGGAAGACGCCTGGGAGTTTATGGACGGTCGCCCCTGCGCGCTGTTTATTCTTGATGAGTCTGCCTGCATCCTCAGCCGTTGCGGCGAGCCGCAAACCCTGGCCCAGCTGGCTGCCCTGGGATTTCGCGACGGCAGCTACTGCGCGGAGAGCATTATCGGCACCTGCGCGCTGTCGCTGGCCGCGATGCAGGGCCAGCCGATCAACACCGCCGGCGATCGGCATTTTAAGCAGGCGCTACAGCCATGGAGTTTTTGCTCGACGCCGGTTTTTGATAACCACGGGCGGCTGTTCGGCTCTATTTCGCTTTGCTGTCTGGTCGAGCACCAGTCCAGCGCCGACCTCTCCCTGACGCTGGCCATCGCCCGCGAGGTGGGTAACTCCCTGCTCACCGACAGCCTGCTGGCGGAATCCAACCGCCACCTCAATCAGATGTACGGCCTGCTGGAGAGCATGGACGATGGGGTGATGGCGTGGAACGAACAGGGCGTGCTGCAGTTTCTCAATGTTCAGGCGGCGAGACTGTTGCATCTTGATGCTCAGGCCAGCCAGGGGAAAAATATCGCCGATCTGGTGACCCTCCCGGCGCTGCTGCGCCGCGCCATCAAACACGCCCGCGGCCTGAATCACGTCGAAGTCACCTTTGAAAGTCAGCATCAGTTTGTCGACGCGGTGATCACCTTAAAACCGATTGTCGAGGCGCAAGGCAACAGTTTTATTCTGCTGCTGCATCCGGTGGAGCAGATGCGGCAGCTGATGACCAGCCAGCTCGGTAAAGTGAGCCACACCTTTGAGCAGATGTCTGCCGACGATCCGGAAACCCGACGCCTGATCCACTTTGGCCGCCAGGCGGCGCGCGGAGGCTTCCCGGTGCTGCTGTGCGGTGAAGAGGGGGTTGGGAAAGAGCTGCTGAGCCAGGCTATCCACAATGAAAGCGAACGGGCGGGCGGCCCCTATATCGCCGTCAACTGCCAGCTGTATGCCGACAGCGTGCTGGGCCAGGATTTTATGGGCAGCGCCCCTACCGACGATGAAAATGGTCGCCTGAGCCGCCTTGAGCTGGCCAACGGCGGCACCCTGTTTCTGGAAAAGATCGAGTATCTGGCGCCGGAGCTGCAGTCGGCCCTGCTGCAGGTAATTAAGCAGGGCGTGCTCACCCGCCTCGACGCCCGGCGCCTGATCCCGGTGGATGTGAAGGTGATTGCCACCACCACCGTCGATCTGGCCAATCTGGTGGAACAGAACCGCTTTAGCCGCCAGCTGTACTATGCGCTGCACTCCTTTGAGATCGTCATCCCGCCGCTGCGCGCCCGACGCAACAGTATTCCGTCGCTGGTGCATAACCGGTTGAAGAGCCTGGAGAAGCGTTTCTCTTCGCGACTGAAAGTGGACGATGACGCGCTGGCGCAGCTGGTGGCCTACTCGTGGCCGGGGAATGATTTTGAGCTCAATAGCGTCATTGAGAATATCGCCATCAGCAGCGACAACGGCCACATTCGCCTGAGTAATCTGCCGGAATATCTCTTTTCCGAGCGGCCGGGCGGGGATAGCGCCTCATCGCTGCTGCCGGCCAGCCTGACTTTTAGCGCCATCGAAAAGGAAGCTATTATTCACGCCGCCCGGGTGACCAGCGGGCGGGTGCAGGAGATGTCGCAGCTGCTCAATATCGGCCGCACCACCCTGTGGCGCAAAATGAAGCAGTACGATATTGACGCCAGCCAGTTCAAGCGCAAGCATCAGGCCTAGTCTCCTCGATACGCGCCATGGAGAACAGGGCATCCGACAGGCGATTGCTGTAGCGTTTGAGCGCGTCGCGCAGCGGATGCGCGCGGTCCATGGCCGTCAGCAGGCGTTCAAGCCGACGGGACTGGGTGCGCGCCACGTGCAGCTGGGCAGAGGCGAGATTCCTCCCCGGGATCACGAACTGTTTTAACGGGCCGCTCTCGGCCATATTGCGGTCGATAAGCCGCTCCAGGGCGGTGATCTCCTCTTCGCCGACCGTCTGGCTCAGGCGGGTCAGGCCCCGCGCATCGCTGGCCAGTTCAGCCCCCAGCACGAACAGCGTCTGCTGAATATGGTGCAGGTTTTCCCGCAGCCCGGCGTCGCGGGTCGTGGCGTAGCAGACGCCCAGTTGGGATATCAGTTCATCGACGGTGCCGTAGGCCTCGACGCGAATATGGTCTTTCTCGATGCGGCTGCCGCCGTACAGGGCGGTGGTGCCTTTATCCCCGGTGCGGGTATAGATACGATACATTCAGTTTCTCTCACTTAACGGCAGGACTTTAACCAGCTGCCCGGCGTTGGCGCCGAGCGTACGCAGATGATCGTCGCTATCGGTGACGTGTCCGGTAGCCAGCGGCGCGTCCGCCGGCAGCTGGGCATGAGTGAGGGCTATCTCGCCGGACGCGCTGAGCCCGATACCCACCCGCAGGGGCGAGCTTCTGGCCGCCAGGGCGCCCAGCGCAGCGGCGTCACCGCCTCTGTCATAGGTTATGGTCTGGCAGGGGACCCCCTGCTCCTCCAGCCCCCAGCACAGCTCATTGATGGCGCCGGCATGGTGCCCGCGCGGATCGTAAAACAGGCGTACGCCTGGCGGTGAAAGCGACATGACGGCCCCCTCGTTTACACTCAGAATGCCTGGCGGAAAATCGCGGCAATCTCCTGCTCGTTGCCTTTACGCGGGTTCGAGAACGCATTGCCGTCTTTCAGAGCCATCTCCGCCATGTAGGGGAAGTCGGCCTCTTTTACCCCCAGATCGCGCAGATGCTGCGGAATACCGATATCCATCGACAGACGCGTGATAGCGGCGATGGCTTTTTCCGCCGCGTCGAGAGTGGACAGTCCGGTGATATTTTCGCCCATCAGTTCAGCGATATCGGCGAATTTCTCCGGGTTGGCGATCAGGTTGTAGCGCGCCACATGCGGCAGCAGGACAGCGTTGGCCACGCCGTGCGGCATGTCGTACAGGCCGCCCAGCTGGTGCGCCATGGCGTGCACGTAGCCGAGGTTGGCGTTATTGAAAGCCATCCCGGCCAGCAGAGAAGCATAGGCCATGTTTTCCCGCGCCTGCAGATTGCTGCCGAGGGCCACGGCCTGGCGCAGGTTGCGGGCGATGAGGCGGATCGCCTGCATGGCGGAGGCGTCCGTCACCGGGTTAGCGTCTTTGGAGATATAGGCCTCTACGGCGTGGGTCAGGGCATCCATCCCGGTCGCCGCGGTCAGGGCGGCCGGTTTACCGATCATCAGCAGCGGATCGTTGATAGAGACCGACGGCAGGTTGCGCCAGCTGACGATCACAAACTTCACTTTGGTTTGGGTGTTGGTCAGGACGCAGTGGCGGGTGACCTCGCTGGCGGTGCCGGCGGTGGTATTGACCGCGACGATAGGCGGCAGCGGGTTGGTCAGGGTCTCGATTCCGGCATACTGGTACAGATCGCCCTCATGGGTGGCGGCGATGCCGATGCCTTTGCCGCAATCGTGCGGGCTGCCGCCGCCCACGGTGACGATGATGTCGCACTGTTCGCGGCGAAACACGGCGAGGCCGTCGCGCACGTTGGTGTCTTTCGGGTTCGGCTCGACGCCGTCAAAGATCGCCACCTCGATCCCGGCCTCCCGCAGATAATGCAGGGTTTTGTCCACCGCGCCATCTTTAATTGCCCGCAGGCCTTTGTCGGTGACCAGCAGGGCTTTTTTCCCCCCCAGCAGCTGGCAGCGTTCGCCGACTACGGAAATGGCGTTGGGGCCAAAAAAGTTAACGTTTGGCACCAGATAATCAAACATACGATAGCTCATAATATACCTTCTCGCTTCAGGTTATAATGCGGAAAAACAATCCAGGGCGCACTGGGCTAATAATTGATCCTGCTCGACCGTACCGCCGCTAACGCCGACGGCGCCAATTACCTGCTCATTAAAAATAACTGGCAGGCCGCCGCCAAAAATAATAATTCGCTGTTGGTTGGTAAGCTGCAGACCGTACAGAGATTGTCCTGGCTGGACCGCTGACGTAATTTCATGGGTACCTTGCTTCAGGCTGCAGGCGCTCCAGGCTTTATTCAGGGAAATATCGCAGCTGGAGACGAAGGCCTCGTCCATCCGCTGAATAAGCAGCGTGTTGCCTCCGTGGTCAACCACGGAAAACACCACCGCCACGTTGATCTCAGTGGCTTTTTTTTCCACCGCCGCCGCCATTTGCTGGGCGGCGGCCAGGGTGATTGTCTGAACTTGTTGGCTCTTGTTCATCATTCTCTCCCGCACCAGGGTAACGCTGGCGCGAATAGTCAGTAGGGGGCGATAGTAAAAAACTATTACCATTCGGTTGGCTTGCTTTATTTTTGTCAGCGTTATTTTGTCGCCCGCCATGATTTAGTCAATAGGATTAAAAAAGCGTTGGCAAAACGTAATTAAGGGCGTTTTTTATTAATTGATTTATATCATTGCGGGCGATCACATTTTTTATTTTTACCGCCGGAGTAAAGTTTCATAGTGAAACTGTCGGTAGATTTTGTGTGCCAAATTGAAACGAAATTAAATTTATATTTTTTACCACTGGCTCATTTAAAGTTCCGCTATTGCCGGTAATGGCCGGGCGGCAACGACGCTGGCCCGGCGTATTCGCTACCGTCTGCGGATTTCACCTTTTGAGCCGATGAACAATGAAAAGATCAAAACGATTTGCAGTACTGGCCCAGCGCCCCGTCAATCAGGACGGGCTGATTGGCGAGTGGCCTGAAGAGGGGCTGATCGCCATGGACAGCCCCTTTGACCCGGTCTCTTCAGTAAAAGTGGACAACGGTCTTATCGTCGAACTGGACGGCAAACGCCGGGACCAGTTTGACATGATCGACCGGTTTATCGCCGATTACGCGATCAACGTTGAACGCACAGAGCAGGCAATGCGCCTGGAGGCGGTGGAAATAGCCCGCATGCTGGTGGATATTCACGTCAGCCGGGAGGAGATCATTGCCATCACTACCGCCATCACGCCGGCCAAAGCGGTCGAGGTGATGGCGCAGATGAACGTGGTGGAGATGATGATGGCGCTGCAGAAGATGCGTGCCCGCCGGACCCCCTCTAACCAGTGCCACGTCACCAATCTCAAAGATAATCCGGTGCAGATTGCCGCTGACGCCGCCGAGGCCGGGATCCGCGGCTTCTCAGAACAGGAGACCACGGTCGGTATCGCGCGCTACGCGCCGTTTAACGCCCTGGCGCTGTTGGTCGGTTCGCAGTGCGGCCGCCCCGGCGTGTTGACGCAGTGCTCGGTGGAAGAGGCCACCGAGCTGGAGCTGGGCATGCGTGGCTTAACCAGCTACGCCGAGACGGTGTCGGTATACGGCACGGAAGCGGTATTTACCGACGGCGATGATACGCCGTGGTCAAAGGCGTTCCTCGCCTCGGCCTACGCCTCCCGCGGGTTGAAAATGCGCTACACCTCCGGCACCGGATCCGAAGCGCTGATGGGCTATTCGGAGAGCAAGTCGATGCTCTACCTCGAATCGCGCTGCATCTTCATTACTAAAGGCGCCGGGGTTCAGGGACTGCAAAACGGCGCGGTGAGCTGTATCGGCATGACCGGCGCTGTGCCGTCGGGCATTCGGGCGGTGCTGGCGGAAAACCTGATCGCCTCTATGCTCGACCTCGAAGTGGCGTCCGCCAACGACCAGACTTTCTCCCACTCGGATATTCGCCGCACCGCGCGCACCCTGATGCAGATGCTGCCGGGCACCGACTTTATTTTCTCCGGCTACAGCGCGGTGCCGAACTACGACAACATGTTCGCCGGCTCGAACTTCGATGCGGAAGATTTTGATGATTACAACATCCTGCAGCGTGACCTGATGGTTGACGGCGGCCTGCGTCCGGTGACCGAGGCGGAAACCATTGCCATTCGCCAGAAAGCGGCGCGGGCGATCCAGGCGGTTTTCCGCGAGCTGGGGCTGCCGCCAATCGCCGACGAGGAGGTGGAGGCCGCCACCTACGCGCACGGCAGCAACGAGATGCCGCCGCGTAACGTGGTGGAGGATCTGAGTGCGGTGGAAGAGATGATGAAGCGCAACATCACCGGCCTCGATATTGTCGGCGCGCTGAGCCGCAGCGGCTTTGAGGATATCGCCAGCAATATTCTCAATATGCTGCGCCAGCGGGTCACCGGCGATTACCTGCAGACCTCGGCCATTCTCGATCGGCAGTTCGAGGTGGTGAGTGCGGTCAACGACATCAATGACTATCAGGGGCCGGGCACCGGCTATCGCATCTCTGCCGAACGCTGGGCGGAGATCAAAAATATTCCGGGCGTGGTTCAGCCTGACACCATTGAATAAGGCGGTATTCCTGTGCAACAGACAACCCAAATTCAGCCCTCTTTTACCCTGAAAACCCGCGAGGGCGGGGTAGCTTCTGCCGATGAACGTGCCGATGAAGTGGTGATCGGCGTCGGCCCTGCCTTCGATAAACACCAGCATCACACTCTGATCGATATGCCCCATGGCGCGATCCTCAAAGAGCTGATTGCCGGGGTGGAAGAAGAGGGGCTTCACGCCCGGGTGGTGCGCATTCTGCGCACGTCCGACGTCTCCTTTATGGCCTGGGATGCGGCCAACCTGAGCGGCTCGGGGATCGGCATCGGTATCCAGTCGAAGGGGACCACGGTCATCCATCAGCGCGATCTGCTGCCGCTCAGCAACCTGGAGCTGTTCTCCCAGGCGCCGCTGCTGACGCTGGAGACCTACCGGCAGATTGGCAAAAACGCCGCGCGCTATGCGCGCAAAGAGTCACCTTCGCCGGTGCCGGTGGTGAACGATCAGATGGTGCGGCCGAAATTTATGGCCAAAGCCGCGCTATTTCATATCAAAGAGACCAAACATGTGGTGCAGGACGCCGAGCCCATCACCCTGCACGTCGACTTAGTAAGGGAGTGACCATGAGCGAGAAAACCATGCGCGTGCAGGATTATCCGTTAGCCACCCGCTGCCCGGAGCATATCCTGACGCCTACCGGCAAACCATTGACCGATATTACCCTCGAGAAGGTGCTCTCTGGCGAGGTGGGCCCGCAGGATGTGCGGATCTCCCGTCAGACCCTTGAGTACCAGGCGCAGATTGCCGAGCAGATGCAGCGCCATGCGGTGGCGCGCAATTTCCGCCGCGCGGCGGAGCTTATCGCCATTCCTGACGAGCGCATTCTGGCTATCTATAACGCGCTGCGCCCGTTCCGCTCCTCGCAGGCGGAGCTGCTGGCGATCGCCGACGAGCTGGAGCACACCTGGCATGCGACAGTGAATGCCGCCTTTGTCCGGGAGTCGGCGGAAGTGTATCAGCAGCGGCATAAGCTGCGTAAAGGAAGCTAAGCGGAGGTCAGCATGCCGTTAATAGCCGGGATTGATATCGGCAACGCCACCACCGAGGTGGCGCTGGCGTCCGACGACCCGCAGGCGAGGGCGTTTGTTGCCAGCGGGATCGTCGCGACGACGGGCATGAAAGGGACGCGGGACAATATCGCCGGGACCCTCGCCGCGCTGGAGCAGGCCCTGGCGAAAACACCGTGGTCGATGAGCGATGTCTCTCGCATCTATCTTAACGAAGCCGCGCCGGTGATTGGCGATGTGGCGATGGAGACCATCACCGAGACCATTATCACCGAATCGACCATGATCGGTCATAACCCGCAGACGCCGGGCGGGGTGGGCGTTGGCGTGGGGACGACTATCGCCCTCGGGCGGCTGGCGACGCTGCCGGCGGCGCAGTATGCCGAGGGGTGGATCGTACTGATTGACGACGCCGTCGATTTCCTTGACGCCGTGTGGTGGCTCAATGAGGCGCTCGACCGGGGGATCAACGTGGTGGCGGCGCTCCTCAAAAAGGACGACGGCGTGCTGGTGAACAACCGCCTGCGTAAAACCCTGCCGGTGGTGGATGAAGTGACGCTGCTGGAGCAGGTCCCCGAGGGGGTGATGGCGGCGGTGGAAGTGGCCGCGCCGGGCCAGGTGGTGCGGATCCTGTCGAATCCCTACGGGATCGCCACCTTCTTCGGGCTAAGCCCGGAAGAGACCCAGGCCATCGTCCCCATCGCCCGCGCCCTGATTGGCAACCGTTCAGCGGTGGTGCTCAAGACCCCGCAGGGGGACGTGCAGTCGCGGGTGATCCCGGCGGGCAACCTCTACATTAGCGGCGAAAAGCGCCGCGGAGAGGCCGATGTCGCCGAGGGCGCTGAAGCCATCATGCAGGCGATGAGCGCCTGCGCTCCGGTACGCGACATCCGCGGCGAACCGGGCACTCACGCCGGCGGCATGCTTGAGCGGGTGCGCAAGGTAATGGCGTCCCTGACCGACCATGAGATGAGCGCGATATACATCCAGGATCTGCTGGCGGTGGATACGTTTATTCCGCGCAAGGTGCAGGGCGGGATGGCCGGCGAGTGCGCCATGGAGAATGCTGTCGGGATGGCGGCGATGGTGAAAGCGGATCGTCTGCAAATGCAGGTTATCGCCCGCGAACTGAGCGCCCGACTGCAGACCGAGGTGGTGGTGGGCGGCGTGGAGGCCAACATGGCCATCGCCGGGGCGTTAACCACTCCCGGCTGTGCGGCGCCGCTGGCGATCCTCGATCTCGGCGCCGGCTCGACGGATGCGGCGATCGTCAACGCGGAGGGGCAGATAACGGCGGTCCATCTCGCCGGGGCGGGGAATATGGTCAGCCTGTTGATTAAAACCGAGCTGGGCCTCGAGGATCTTTCGCTGGCGGAAGCGATAAAAAAATACCCGCTGGCCAAAGTGGAAAGCCTGTTCAGTATTCGTCACGAGAATGGCGCGGTGGAGTTCTTTCGGGAAGCCCTCAGCCCGGCGGTGTTCGCCAAAGTGGTGTACATCAAGGAGGGCGAACTGGTGCCGATCGATAACGCCAGCCCGCTGGAAAAAATTCGTCTCGTGCGCCAGCAGGCGAAAGAGAAAGTGTTTGTCACCAACTGCCTGCGCGCGCTGCGCCAGGTCTCACCCGGCGGTTCCATTCGCGATATCGCCTTTGTGGTGCTGGTGGGCGGCTCATCGCTGGACTTTGAGATCCCGCAGCTTATCACGGAAGCCTTGTCGCACTATGGCGTGGTCGCCGGGCAGGGCAATATTCGGGGAACAGAAGGGCCGCGCAATGCGGTCGCCACCGGGCTGCTACTGGCCGGTCAGGCGAATTAAACGGGCGCTCGCGCCAGCCTCTCTCTTTAACGTGCTATTTCAGGATGCCGATAATGAACCAGACTTCTACCTTAACCGGGCAGTGCGTGGCCGAGTTTCTTGGCACCGGATTGCTCATTTTCTTCGGCGCGGGCTGCGTCGCTGCGCTGCGGGTCGCCGGGGCCAGCTTTGGTCAGTGGGAGATCAGTATTATCTGGGGCCTTGGCGTCGCCATGGCCATCTACCTGACGGCCGGTGTCTCCGGCGCGCACCTTAATCCGGCGGTGACCATTGCCCTGTGGCTGTTCGCCTGTTTTGAACGCCGCAAGGTGCTGCCGTTTATTGTTGCCCAGACGGCCGGGGCCTTCTGCGCCGCCGCGCTGGTGTATGGGCTCTATCGCCAGCTGTTTCTCGATCTTGAACAGAGTCAGCATATCGTGCGCGGCACTGCCGCCAGTCTTAACCTGGCCGGGGTCTTTTCCACGTACCCGCATCCACATATCACTTTTATACAAGCGTTTGCCGTGGAGACCACCATCACGGCAATCCTGATGGCGATGATCATGGCCCTGACCGACGACGGCAACGGAATTCCGCGCGGGCCGCTGGCGCCGTTGCTGATTGGCTTGCTGATCGCCGTGATCGGCGCGTCGATGGGGCCGCTAACCGGCTTTGCGCTGAATCCGGCGCGCGACTTCGGCCCAAAACTGTTTACCAGTCTGGCCGGGTGGGGCTCGATCGCCTTTACCGGTGGGCTGGCGATCCCTTACTTTCTGGTGCCGCTGCTGGCGCCGGTGGTGGGGGCGATTATCGGGGCGTTTTTGTATCGCAAGCTTATCGGCCGCCATCTGCCGTGCGAATGCGGTATCGATGAGTAAAGCGGGACCCGCCGCAGCGCGGCGGGTTTCCCCGGCCTGATGCCGGGGGGGTTATTTTTTGATGACCGCGCTGAGATCGCCAAGTTTAGCGGCGGGGTTCTTGTGGCACTCCTGCAGCATTTTCGGTACCGAAACGGTCTCGACTTCATGCCAGTCAACATAGTCGCCGCCGCTAAAGTCGGTGTTGCGATTCACTACCCAGAAGGCCACCGGGGTCATGCTTTTTGGGTTCATATCCATAAATTCCTGACAGGTCATATTCTGCGGCGTGGTTTCCTCAACCGCGAACGCCGGGCTGGTCATCAGACAGAATGTGGTAGCCGCCACGGTCAATACGAGTGCTTTAGGTAAATTCATTTTCTTCTCCAGTGTCAAAATAGGGCTTAAGCCTGAGCGTGCTTCATTTTATTGCGCAGGACCAACAAGCCGATGGCGCTAAATATCATTTCAACGCCGATAAAGGCGGTAATAAATAACCAGCTTTGCTGCGGGTTCATGGCCAGCCACAGGCAGGCGATAAGTAAATCCAACAGGCCGATAAAAATATTCCAGCCAGCGCCGCTTTGTTTGCGGGTTTGACATCCGTTAACGATGCGGGAAATACCGCCGAGAACAAATAAAAAGCCAAATAAAATGGCCAGACTGCTCATACCGTTGAGAGGATTGACGACAAAGCTCAGGCCGAGCACGATCCAGGCGATGGCGAAGATCAGCGCCACCAGGCGTGATTTCCAGTGCTGCTGGCGGAAGACAATCAGGCTGTACAGCGAATAGAAGCCGCAGATCATCAATAACATGCCGGTTACTGTGGCGAGATACCAGCCGGCGACCAACGGCCAGGCCAGACAACAGGCTCCGCAGATAAACAGCAATACCGCCATCAGGCAGGCATGCCGTTTATATCGAATGAAGACGCGTGGGCTAAACGCATTTAAGGTGTAATGGCTAAACATAAACATAATTGCTCCGCAGATCCCGGTTGGCGGCCTGACGCTGAATAAAAAGCGTGAGGGTTTATTCAGCGGGCCAAAAGAAAGGTCTGAGGAAAATAGTAGGCCGCGCGATCGGCAGGCGTAAATAAGAGCGCCGAGGCCACTTTATACGCCTGGTCTGACAGCTGTCAGACCAGGCCCGCAATATTACTTCCGGGCTCTGATTCTCAATGCCCGCGATATTTTTTAAGCTGGCTGCGTTTGGTGATGCTTACCGATTTTAATCAGGAGTCAACGATGAAAAAAGTCATTCTGGCGAGCCTGCTGGCAACCATGATGAGTACCTCTCCGGTATGGGCAACAGATAGCGCGACGGCAGCGCCAGCCGCGCCAGCCGCGGCAGCCACGACGCAGGTACAGAAAGAAGCCGCCGATGTGCTGCAGGTGGCGGTGCAGGGCGCGAATGCGATGCGCGACATCCAGTTCGCCCGTCTGGCGCTGTTCCATGGCCAGCCGGATAGCGCCAAAAAACTGACAGACGACGCCGCCGCGCTGCTGGCCGCCGATGATGCCAGCTGGGCGAAGTTTGTGAAAACTGATGCTAAAGCCAAAATGATCGCCGATCGCTATGTGATCATTAACGCCTCTATCGCCCTGTCTGAAGACTATGTGGCCACGCCGGAAAAAGAGAGCGCTATCCAATCCGCCAACGAAAAGCTGGCGAAAGGCGATCAGAAAGGGGCTATCGATACCCTGCGCCTGGCCGGTATTGGCGTGATTGAGAACCAGTATCTGATGCCGCTTAACCAGACCCGTAAGGCGGTAGCGCAGGCGCAAGAACTGCTGAAAGCCGGTAAATATTACGAAGCGAATCTGGTGCTGAAGGGCGCTGAAGAGGGCATTGTGGTGGATAGCGAGATGCTGGTGGCAGGCAACTGATACTTGTTCCACCCTGAGAGAGCGCAGAGGAAAAAACTGACAAGGATGTCCCCTTAACGCTCGGGCAGGCGGACTGCCCGAGCGGAACGGCTAGCGGCCGATCAGGGCGTCGATTTCGCCATCGATCTCGCGCATGACGCCGGTGATGCGCTGTACCACCTCCAGACAGCTTGCCGGCGTCAGCGAATCAGGCCGCTTTGCCTCAAAAGGGGCGCACAGTTGTTGTAGCGCAGTAATCCCCAGAATTTGTGCTGAACCGTGCAGACGGTGCAGCGCCCGCAGAAAGATCTGCGGCTCATGCCGGGCGATTGCCTGTCCGGCAGCCTGTAAATCCGCGGCCGACGCATCGCGGAACGTCTCCAGCATCTCATTCATCAGCGCCTGGTCTCCCCCCGTATTCTCGCTCAGCACGCTGAGCTTCAGGTGCCGGGTAGCGTGAGGTGATGCGCGGCCCACCGCTAAACGGCTGAGCTCATGACTCAGCGTCTGGACCGACACCGGCTTAAACAGACACATATTCATGCCGCTGGCCAGACACGCCTCCCGCGATTGCGGCAGCGCGCTGGCAGTCACGCCCCAAATTACCAGGCCCGGATAGCGACGGCGTAGCGAGGCCGCCAGCGCCAGGCCATCTTTCTTCGGCATATTGAGGTCCGTTATCAGCAGATCGTAATGTTTGCTGGCGAGCTTATTCTCTGCCTCTTCACCGTCGCAGGCTTCATCGACGCTATAGCCGATAGTGCTGAGCTGGCGCTTGAGCAGTAGCCGGTTGGTGGGGTGATCGTCCGCTATCAGTATCGCCAGCCCGGGTAGAGCCTGCGGTCTGGCGGGCGACGCCTGCGGCGCGTGGATCGCGCAGCGGCTCGCCTTGACCGGCAGCGTGATAGTGAAAGTGGTCCCCACGCCCGGACGGCTGACCATCTCCAGGCGACCCTGCATCAGCGCAACCAGCTCTTTGCAAATGACCAGCCCCAGTCCGGAGCCGGTCTGCTGTCGTCCCTGGCGCGCCTGGGCATAGCGGTGGAAGAGGGTGGCCTGCTCTGCTTCACTGATCCCGCAGCCGCTGTCGCTAACCATGAGGGCCAACTCTCCCTGTGTCTCATTCGCCGGCGTCAGCCGGCAGGAGACCTGAATTGCGCCTTCGACGGTAAACTTCAGCGCATTGCCGATGAGATTATTGAGGATTTGCCGTAGCGCCTGCGGGTCGACCCACAGCATGGTCCCTTCCTGCAGCGCGTTATGGTAGTGCAGATCGATGCCCTTTTGCTGCGCCAGCGCATCGAAGGTATGACACTGCTGCGACACTAACTGTGCGACATCGCTCCACTGCGGGGTAACCTGGTATTTTCCCGATTCAATCTTGTCGATATCAAGAATATTGCCGATAAGTCCCAGCAGGGTTTGCGCCGTCGACCCCGCCAGCTCGATCGCCTCTTTACGCTGGCTGACGTTCAGCTCAGGTTTCGCCAGCAGCTCCAGAAAGCCGACGATGGCGCTCACCGGCGTGCGCAGCTCGTGGCTCATGCTGGCCAGAAAGCGGCTCTTGGCTTTTGTCGCCTGAATCGCTTTGTCTTTTTCGCGCTCCAGCGCACAGGAGAGGGCCTCCTTCTGCGCCAGCTCCTCCTCGAGCCGCTGCTGGGAGTCTTTACGTTTGCGCACTTCCCGACACAGAGAGAGTCCCCAGCCGAGGCTGATGGCGATCAGCACCAGCGCAAAGGCGATCAGCTGGTAAAACTGGCGGCTGTACTGGCTCCAGTTCTCTATTTGCTGACTGGAGATTTTCGACCACTTCTCGGTCATCTGCAGAATATCCCGTGGCGGAATAACCTGCAGCGCTTTGTTAAGAATGGCGGCCAGCACCGGTTCATCGCGCGGGATGGCCAGCCGAATGGCCGCGACGGGGAGTCCATCAATGCGGGTGTAGTGCAGACCCTGTGGATAGTAGTGGTCGATCATATAGCGGGCGGAAAGCTCCGAGGCTACGGCGGCATCCACTTCGCCTTCCTCTACCATCTTCATGGCGACGCCAACGTTATCCGTTTCCACCCAGTTAATCAGCGGAAAACGCGCTTTCAGATCATGGGCGGCGATAGGCCCGACCGGCAGGGCGATCCGCGCCGAGCGCGTCAGCAGATGCTGGTCGGGGGCGCTGCCGCGGGTGACCAGCACAAAGGCCACGTTAATGAGCGGATCGCTGAGGGTGACGTAGGCCTGCGGCTGTGGGGTCAGGGTGGCGGCGGGCATGATCGCCCAGTCCTCTTTTTCCATGCGCTTTGCCAGAGCCTGACGGTTGCGCACCAGAATGGGGTCAAACTGCAGGCCGGTCTGGAGTGAGACAATATTCAGCATATCGGCCATAATGCCGCGCAGTTCATCCTCGTTATCCACCAGGGTAAATGGCGGAAAATAGGGGTTCACCAGCAGGCGGACGCGACGATGCTTCTGCAGCCAGCGCTGCTCTTCGGGGCTAAAGGTAAGCGGGGTATTGAGAAACGACAGATCGCCACGGTTGAGCCAGTTTTGCATGATCCGCATCGCGGTGTCGCTGTCGACGGCATGGATAAAACGGTCGAAGAGTTGATGCAGCTCTGGCCGATCGTCACGGGTGACAAAGCGGTTGTGTTGCTCCTGCTGACGAAAATAGTGCGCGATAACCAGCGATTGCGAGAAATATTTCGAGATGCAGTGGCCAGTGGTGATGTTGTTGCCGATAAAATACTGATTCTCGCCGCTGACCACCGAGGCGAGAGCCTGATAGTCGCTATCATAAAGGGTGATTTTGGCGTTGGGAAACGCCTGCTGAATAATATCGAAAAAAGCGCAATCGCGGGTGCAGGCCAGCGTGACGCGGCGGTCAGTGGTCAGCGGCGGCAGAGGGGATTTCAGCGAGGTGACCAGCGTCGGCCAGGTTTTAAGCAGCGGCGCGGATTGATCCAGGCCCGGGGCGAGCGCATCCCGGTGCGCCACCTGAGTGAGCAGGGTATCCACCTGGCGGTCGGCCAGGGCGGTGAGCGCCTGCTGCTCGGTGTCATACTGGCGGATAATCACCTTCAGTCCGAGGCTGTGCGCCATCAGCGCCAGATAGTCGGCGTTAATGCCCTGATAACTTTTCTCGTCGCCGTCATAGACGATAGGTGTCCTCTCGGGAAGCCAGGTCCCGACGGTCAGCGTCGGCTGCGCCGCCAGCCATGCTTTCTCCTTACCGCTAAGCGGGATATCGATCGCCGCGATATGAGAATGGCTCTTCAGCTCCAGCTGTTTCATGGCATACGCGGCAGGCGAGAGGCTCAGCGCCAGCCCGACAACGACGGATAAAATAAGACGAACCGCCATGCCATCACCCTATTTTATTGCGTTGCGCAAAGTCATATAGCTCAAGCAGGGTGCTGCAGCCTAATTTATCCATCAGACGGACCTTATAGGTACTTACCGTTTTATTGCTGATATTCATTTTGCTGCCGATGGTGGTGTAGTCGACGCCGCTGAGAATATAGCGGAACACCTTCATCTCCTGCGTTGACAGCGTATCCAGCCGGTCCTGATCGGTGATGCCGTGGGTGCAGAAGCGTTCCAGTGAAAAGGGGAAATAGCTGTAGCCATTATTGGCTGCGTCGATTGCGGCGAGGATATTATTCATTCCCTCTTTTTTACTCACAAAACCATTTGCTCCGCAGTCGGCGCTGCGTTTGCCGTAGAACAGTTCATTCTTAGCGGAAATGATGATGATTGTTCCCTGGTAGCGGCGTTTGCGCAGCTGCTCCAGCACCTCGATACCGCTGAGCTCCGGAATATCGACGTCGACGATGAGCAGGTCAGGCTGCATGCTTTCCGCGGTCTGCACGGCATGAGCGCCGCTGTCGAGCTCTGCCGCGACGGTAATACCGTTGCTGTCGAGAAGGTTGCGAATGGCGATACGTGCCAATGGATGATCGTCAATGATTATCGCATTCATGGGGGCGTAAATCCTGATATGAAAAAAGAAGGGCGATGCCTGATGCAGGTGCGGCGGGGGTTATTTTTATCGATGCCGTTATAAGGCGTAATTGTAACACAAATCGTTTTGGGCCAGGGAAATATTGTGGAGCTGAGCCAGACGAATATATTTGCATAGCTGGATGACAGCTGTAGGAACGGGCGTTCACTTGCTTCAGCGCGGTCTGCTGTTAAAAAAAATGCAAACGATTAATCTGCTCTTATTAAGGTGAGTTCTCGGGAATATCGTCCGGCGACAACTGGCAGGTAAAATAATAACAATGGCGAAAGAAAAACGCGCCTTCTGGCGAAAATGGGTTTGGAAACATCTGCTGGCAGGAATAACAGTACTGGCAATGAGTAGCGCCGCGGTGGGAAAGGATGTCGTCCCCGATGAGGCGCGGACCCGAGATATGATGCGCTGTCAGGATTATCTGCAACTGGATCCGCGCGCCTGGACGCCGATGGTGATTTGGCTGATGAACGATCCTTTTTCACTGGAGCCGCCGGAGTGGACCGACTTCCATGAAGCCGAGCTGGTGCTGACGCCGATCCTCACCGAAATCTGCCGTCAGGAGCCGGATGTCTGGCTCACCTCGCTGCGGGAACGGCTCAATTCTTATCAGCAGGTGCGGTCGCTGAACTAAGCGACCGCGGTAAAACGGCAGAAAAAGTGACTAAATGCGCAGTTAGCGGCCTTCTTCTGCGCAAAGGCTCAGCAGCGGCCCGCTTTTTGCGACAGGGCGTCGCAGGTTTTGCTCGCTAGCGTCGGGTTGGCGCCTGCGCAGATGGCATCCGAGACGGTGCTACCGCCGCCCAGCGGGATCAGCCCGTAAAGCTTCGGCTCGGCGGCCTTCGTCACATAGCAGCGATGGCTGGTTTTGCCGATGGTGACCACAAAGTTGGTTTTCACATCCTGCTGCCTCGCATCGGAAATTGTCACCTGCGAAACATCGACATTAAAAGCAAACGCGGCGGCCTATTTCATTTCATTTTCCGTCGCCATGGGTGGTTTAGCTACGCAACCCATTAATAACAGTGCCAGACAGGTACTGATTGATATATCCCGTATTTTCATCATTTCATCCTTTTTGTAAGTCAGCGGGTTATATATAAGAGCGAGGGGAGGAACGCGTTGATTTCGATCAGCTGGCGCAGGCTATGGTTATTTTTCGGAAATTGACCTGTGTTGTTACATTTATCGTGAGTAGTATGAATTCCAGCATTGCAGGAATGAAAGATATTTCAAGACTACGTTGCGTAGTTAGACAGAAGTCAACAGGAGTGCGGCGGTTATGGGCTGCCCGAGATGCTCTGAGCAATATTTTGCTAAGGCAGAATGCTATCTGTTTTAGCGTAAGCGCAAATTTTCCCTGCGTTATAACGGACTTTTTATCCTCTTAATGGGATAGCGACAACACGCTAAGCCATGCGCGCTGCTCAGCGGTTTGTGGTGCCATTTTAAAATTCAGGAACAAAAAAGCCACTCTTTCGAGTGGCTTAATTATATGATTTTAAATCTAAAATTTGGTGGCCCCTGTTGGGTTTGAACCAACGACCAAGCGATTATGAGTCGCCTGCTCTAACCACTGAGCTAAGGGGCCGTGGCGAGGGATTATAAAGTAACTGGCGATTGCAATCCAGCGTAAAGCGCGCAGCTGCTGTTTTTATAAACAATGCATTTTCAATCCTTTATAATCATGTTTTAGCCATACAGCCGGAGAAAACATGATTAGCGATATCCTTGCGCCGGGCCTGCGCGTTGTCTTTTGCGGTATCAACCCGGGGAAGTCCTCCGCCCATACCGGCTTTCATTTTGCCCATCCTGGCAATCGCTTCTGGAAGGTCATCCATCAGGCCGGGTTCACCGATCGGCAGCTCAGGCCGGAAGAGGAGCTGCAGCTGCTGGATACGCGCTGCGGCATCACCATGCTGGTAGAGCGTCCGACGGTGCAGGCCAGCGAGGTCGCCTTGCAGGAGCTGCGCAGCGGCGGCCGTGAGCTGGTGCGGAAAATTGAAGAGTATCAGCCGCAGGCGCTGGCGGTGCTCGGCAAGCAGGCCTTCGAGCTGGCCTTTAACCAGCGCGGCGCGAAGTGGGGGAAACAGGCCATGACCATCGGGACGACCCAGGTGTGGGTGCTGCCTAATCCCAGCGGCTTAAACCGGGCGACGCTCGATAAGCTGGTGGCGGCCTATCGTGAACTGGACGATGCCCTGGCAACCCGCGGCCAGTAGCGGAGAGAGGCGACTTTCCCGGGATGGCCACCTGAACGCCATAAAAAAAGCTCCCCGCAGGGAGCTTTTTAACAGGCTGTAGACGATGCCCCGCGACGATTAATCGTCGAGGAAGCTACGCAGCACTTCAGAACGGCTCGGGTGGCGCAGTTTACGCAGCGCCTTCGCTTCGATCTGACGGATACGTTCGCGGGTAACGTCGAACTGTTTACCCACTTCTTCCAGCGTGTGGTCGGTGTTCATGTCGATACCGAAACGCATACGCAGCACTTTCGCTTCACGAGCGGTGAGGCCGGCCAGCACGTCATGCGTTGCCGCGCGCAGGCTCTCGGTGGTCGCAGAATCCAGCGGCAGCTCGAGGGTGGTATCCTCGATGAAATCCCCCAGATGCGAATCTTCATCGTCGCCGATCGGCGTTTCCATGGAGATAGGCTCTTTGGCGATCTTCAGCACTTTACGGATTTTGTCTTCCGGCATCAGCATACGCTCAGCCAGCTCTTCCGGGGTCGGTTCACGGCCCATCTCCTGCAGCATCTGACGGGAGATACGGTTGAGCTTGTTGATAGTCTCAATCATATGCACCGGAATACGGATGGTGCGCGCCTGATCCGCGATAGAGCGGGTGATGGCCTGACGGATCCACCAGGTGGCGTAGGTCGAGAACTTGTAGCCGCGACGGTATTCGAACTTATCGACCGCTTTCATCAGACCGATGTTGCCTTCCTGAATCAGGTCGAGGAACTGCAGACCGCGGTTGGTGTATTTCTTGGCGATAGAGATAACCAGACGCAGGTTCGCTTCAACCATCTCTTTCTTCGCACGACGGGCTTTCGCTTCGCCGATGGACATGCGACGGTTGATATCTTTAACCTGCTCGATGGTCAGGCCGGTCTCTTCTTCAATCTGCTGCAGTTTCTGCAGGCCGCGCTGCACATCTTCTTTCACTTCCAGCAGCTTCTCAGACCACGGCTTGTTCATTGCCACCGCGGCGTTGAACCAGGTTTCGCTGGTTTCGTTGCCGGTGAACAGGGTGATGAAGTTTTTCTTCGGCATTTTGCACTGCTCAACGCACAGCTTCATGATGATACGTTCCTGAGTACGAACGCGATCCATCATGCTGCGCATGCTGTTGACCAGGTAATCGAACTGCTTCGGCACCAGGCGGAACTGCTTGAAGACTTCAGACAGCTTCAGGATCTCTTCCTGGGCGGCGGCATGGCTACGACCTTTGGCTTTGATGGTGTCGCGCGTCAGCTCGTACTGGGTACGCAGCTCGGCGAATTTCTCACGGGCCAGCTCTGGGTCGATGCTGTTGTCGTCATCGCTGTTGTCGTCGGCGTCTTCATCTTCGTCTTCGTCTTCGTCGTCATCCATCTCTTCCTGAGACAGCTCGGAGCCAACGTGGGTGGCGGTTGGCGCCATATCTTCTTCGGCGTTCGGATCGACGAAACCGGTGATCAGATCGGACAGACGGGCTTCTTCCGCTTCAACGCGGTCGTACTGCTCAAGCAGGTAGGTGATCGCTTCCGGATATTCGGCAACGGAGCACTGCACCTGATTGATGCCGTCTTCGATGCGTTTGGCGATGTCAATTTCGCCTTCACGGGTCAGCAGCTCTACGGTACCCATTTCACGCATGTACATACGCACCGGGTCGGTCGTGCGCCCGATTTCGGATTCCACGCTGGAGAGCACCTGCGCGGCGGCTTCGGCAGCATCTTCATCCGCGGTGTTTTCGGCAAGCATCAGATCATCGGCATCCGGTGCTTCTTCCATCACCTGAATACCCATGTCGTTGATCATTTGGATGATGTCTTCGATCTGATCGGAATCGACGATATCTTCCGGCAGATGGTCATTGACCTCGGCATAGGTCAGATAGCCTTGCTCCTTACCACGTTGGACAAGAAGCTTCAGCTGTGACTGCGGGTTTTGCTCCATAAGACGGTATCCACACTTAATTCGTTTGATTGGTGTCGGCAGACGGGCTGTCGACATTTAAAGCGAGGGCGTACTTATATTATTGCCGCTGCGCCTCTGCGCGGCTGTCGGGGGCTTCCCGATCGATACTCGGCACTTAAGCCGTTAAATACTTTTCCTTCACGTTGTTCTGCGTTTTCTTACTGCTTTGATACAACGTGAAGGATATTGTCTGTCATTTATTTTTTCGCCAGCTCCTGGCTGATGGTCCAGAGCTCCCGGCGTTCTTCACTGCTTAAACCGTGTGTGCGATCGCGAGCTATCAACTCTTCCTGTCGCAGTTCCAGCAGTGAATCAAACATATGGTTGAGCGAGTCGGTGAAGGTTTGTTCAGCGATGTCTTTATCTGCTATATCGTCCCACATCGACAGTTTTTCAAGGGTTGCCGCCTCTTTTGTGCCGCGATATTGCTCTAAAAGTTGCCCGGTTGTCAGACCAGGCTGCGCCAGACAGCTCTTCACCAGTTCGCTGAACAGGCTCAGCCCCGGCATTTTGCGCGAGTCCAGTCCCTCCAGCGGCGGGACTAACGGCGCCAGATCCGGGTTTTGCACCAGCAGTCCTATCAGTATACGCATGGTCGTGCGTTTTAGCTGCGGTGCGGGACGCGGCGCGCCATTTTCCGCCTGTTTTGGCATTAATCGTTCAAGCTGCGCGTCATCTAAAATGCCCAGCTTATTGCCCAACTCCTGACGCAAATAGATGCGCAGCGTTTCGCCCGGGACCTGGGTTATCAGCGGCAGCGCCAGCGTGCTCAGTTGCGCGCGCCCGTCCGGAGTACTCAGATCGACCTGCGGCAGCAGGCTGTTAAACAAGAACGTGGAGAGCGGCTGAGCCTGCTCCATCCGCGCCTCGAACGCCGCTTTGCCCTCTTTACGCACCAGCGTATCAGGGTCTTCGCCGTCAGGCAGAAACATAAAGCGTAGCTGGCGACCATCGGTCATGTACGGCAGCGCCGTCTCCAGCGCGCGCCAGGCGGCATCGCGGCCGGCCCGGTCGCCGTCGTAGCAGCAGATGACGTTATTGGTCACCCGGAACAGCAGCTGGATATGGTCGGCCGTGGTCGAGGTACCCAGCGAGGCCACGGCATAATTAATGTCGTACTGCGCCAGCGCCACGACGTCCATATACCCTTCGACAACCAGCAAACGCGGTGGTTCGGGGTTATCCTGCTGCGCTTCATACAGGCCATACAGCTGGCGGCCTTTATGGAATATGTCGGTTTCCGGGGAGTTCAGATACTTCGGCAGGGCATCGCCCAGCACCCGTCCGCCAAACCCAATCACCCGGCCTCGCTTATCGCGGATGGGGAACATCACCCGTTCGCGGAAGCGGTCGTAACTGCGTCCCTGATCGTTGGTGACCAGCATGCCGGCATCAATAAGCGACTGGCGGTTTTCCTGATTGCCGCCAAACCGTTTTAAAACGTTATCCCAACCTGGGGGAGCATAGCCGATGGCAAAGCGCGTAATCACCTCGCTGCTTAACCCCCGTTTCGCCAGGTACTGGCGCGCAGGATCGGCGGCGGGCTGCATCAGAGACTGTTGATAAAACGCATTCAGACCATCCAGTAACTGGTAGAGGTTCTGCCGTTGATGGCGCTCTATCTGGCTGGGTCCGTTGCCTGCTTCATAAGGCACTTCGAGGTTGTGCATGGCGGCCAGCTCTTCGACCGTTTCCACGAACTCGAGCTTGTCGTAGTTCATCAGGAAGTCGATAGCATTGCCGTGCGCCCCGCAGCCGAAGCAGTGGTAAAACTGTTTTTCACCGTTGACGGTGAAAGAGGGGGTTTTTTCGTTATGGAACGGACAGCACGCGTGAAAATTTTTGCCCTGCTTTTTCAGCTTTACCCGCGCATCGATCAGATCGACGATGTCGGTTCTGGCAAGCAGATCGCTAATAAATACACGTGGAATTCGTCCAGCCATAAGCCCCGTTATTTCTGATGACTATAAACGAAAATAAGCCGCGCATTCCTTTCGGAAGCACGGCCTTACAACTACAACTCGGTCTGAATTGAGAGCGTCGCTCTCAACAGATTAGTACAGACGAGTACGGCGTGCGTTTTCGCGAGCCAGTTTCTTCGCGTGACGTTTCACTGCAGAAGCTTTAGCGCGCTTACGTTCGGTAGTCGGTTTTTCATAGAACTCACGACGACGAACTTCCGCCAGAACACCTGCTTTTTCGCAGGAACGCTTGAAGCGACGCAGAGCTACGTCGAACGGCTCGTTTTCACGTACTTTAATTACCGGCATGTGCCTCTCACCTTTGATTAATTCGGTTTGCCGCTGGCCGCAATGCCAGCTTATTTCAAAATGGTGCGGAATTTTACTGCAACTACTGCTGCTTTGTAAAGCACCGGCGCCTTTTTTGAAAGGGACTTTTATAAGGGTGAGGAGTATACACGAAGAGAGCACCGGGGGTGAGCAAAGTTTTACATCGCCGGTCATTGGACCTACACTGCGCGGTATTGAAGCGAGGTAAAACAACTCATGCGTGTACTGGGCATTGAAACATCCTGCGATGAAACCGGCATCGCGATTTATGACGACCAGCAAGGTCTGTTAGCCAACCAATTGTATAGTCAGGTGAAACTGCATGCGGATTACGGCGGCGTGGTGCCGGAGCTGGCATCGCGCGACCACGTGCGCAAAACGGTGCCGCTGATCCAGGCGGCGCTGAAAGAAGCCGGTCTGACGGCGAAAGATATCGACGCCGTCGCCTATACGGCGGGTCCAGGCCTGGTCGGCGCGCTGCTGGTCGGGGCGACCGTTGGCCGGGCGCTGGCCTTCGCCTGGAACGTGCCGGCGATCCCGGTACACCATATGGAAGGGCATCTGCTGGCGCCGATGCTGGAAGATAATCCGCCGGCGTTCCCGTTCGTCGCGCTGCTGGTTTCCGGCGGCCACACCCAGTTGATTAGCGTCACCGGTATTGGTCAGTATGAACTGCTGGGCGAGTCGATTGACGATGCGGCGGGCGAAGCCTTTGATAAGACGGCGAAGCTGCTGGGACTGGATTATCCCGGCGGGCCGATGCTGTCGAAAATGGCGTCCCAGGGCACCGAAGGCCGCTTTGTCTTCCCGCGGCCGATGACCGACCGTCCGGGGCTGGACTTCAGCTTCTCCGGCCTGAAGACCTTCGCCGCCAACACCATTCGCAGTAACGGCGACGATGAGCAAACCCGCGCCGACATCGCCCGGGCGTTTGAGGATGCGGTCGTCGATACGCTGATGATTAAATGTCGCCGCGCGCTGGAGCAAACCGGCTTTAAGCGTCTGGTGATGGCGGGAGGCGTGAGCGCCAACCGTACCCTGCGGGCGAAGCTGGCGGAGATGATGCAAAAACGCGGCGGCGAGGTGTTCTACGCCCGCCCTGAGTTCTGTACTGACAACGGCGCGATGATCGCCTACGCCGGCATGGTGCGTCTGCAAACCGGCGCCAAAGCCGAGCTCGGCGTGACGGTTCGCCCGCGCTGGCCGCTGGCCGAGCTGCCTGCCGCCTAACGCATCCTGAAACAGGCCGACGTCACGTCGGCCTGCCTTCCTGACTACTCCATACTTTTACACAGCGAGCAGATGGCTCCCTGATGCTTGTGCGAGTGCATCACGTCCGGGCGCTCGTACTCTTCCTCACAGCTAACGCATTGATACACGGTGGTGGAGGCGTTCCCCGCCGCGTCATAGCGCGGCTCGGCGATGCCGTCATCCACCTGCTTAATATAGTAGCGCCCGCGGGTAAGGAGCCCCATCAGCGGGGTCATGACAAAGGCAACGACCAGCGCAATCAGCGGCGAGAACGGCGCCAGCGTCGCCCCCAGCAGACCGAAGAAGGCGCAGATCGACAGCCCGGCGGCCAGGCCAAAGGAGACCACGCCCACCGGGTTAACGTTGTAGATCATGCCGCGACGATACTCCGGCTGCGCCGGCGCCAGCTTGAGCAAGCCTTTATTAAAGGTGATGTCGGTCGCCACCACCACGACCCAGGCGATGGCGAAGTTGGAGTAAAAGCCGAGGATCCACGACAGGGCGCTGAACATATCGCCCTCCATCAGCGCCAGGGCAATCGCCAGGTTGACCACCACAAAAATAATCCGTCCCGGATAGCGTTTGGTGGTGCGGGTCCAGGCGCTGGTCCACGCCAGCGAGCCGGAGTAGGCATTGGTGACGTTAATTTTGATCTGCGAGATCACCACCAGCACCACCGCCAGCGTCAGGGCCAGCCAGCCGGGCACCAGGTTATCGAAGACGCTGACGAACTGCTGCACCGGTTCGGTATTGTGCACCGCCGGGAAACGGGTCAACAGATAGAAGCCGAGGAAGGCGCCGATGATCTGTTTGATCGCCCCTAACACCACCCAGCCCGGACCGGCGGAAAAAACCGCCAGCCACCAGCTTTTACGATTCTCCGCGGTCTTAGGCGGCATAAAGCGCAGGTAATCAATTTGCTCGCCAATCTGCATGATCAGCGACAGGCATACCCCGGCGCCGAGCATGATGGCGGTAATATCCACCGTCGACGCGCTGTTTTTACCGGCGAAATGCAGGAAGCCGTCCACCAGCTGCGGATCTTTGGCAATCAGCCACACCACCGGCACCACCATCAGCACCAGCCACAGCGGCGTGGTCCACACCTGCAGGCGGGTCAGGGCTTTCATGCCATAGACCACCAGCGGGAGCACCATCAGGGTGGCGATCAGATATCCCATCCACAGCGGGATCCCGAGGCCCACCAGCAGGCCCTGGGCCATGATCGAGCCTTCGAGGGCGAAGAAGATAAAGGTGAAGCCGGCAAAAATAATGCTGGTGATCACCGAGCCGAAATAGCCGAAGCCGGCGCTGCGGGTGATCAGGTCAAGGTCAATGTTGTAGCGCGCGGCGGTGATCGCCAGCGGAATGCCGGTGAGGAAGATCACCAGCGCCGCCACCAGGATCGAATAGATGGCGTTGCTGGTGCCCCAGGCCATACCGATGCTGGCGCCGATGGAAAAGTCGGCCAGATAGGCAATGCCGCCCAGCGCGGTGACCGCGACGACGCCCGGACCCCAGCGGCGAAAGCTCAGCGGGGCGTAACGTAAGGTGTAATCTTCTAAGGTTTCCCGGGAGCCGGAAGTCCGCGTTGTCGCGGGTAATTCAGGGTTAAGATCCAGTGATGACATAGTCATTCCTTAATGGTTAGGCATGACTTGAATTAGCAAACCTTATGCCATATTGCAGGGCAGGCGTGGCGCGGAGGTGGAGGCAGGATGATATAAAGAGAGAGCAGAGGCTGCACCATCCGGACGCGCTTGCGCCCGGCTGGTGCAACAGGCCTATTTGCCAAGCATGCCTTTGTCTTCGAGGAAGGCGATAATGGTGCTCAGGCCGTCGCCCTGCTTCAGATTGGTGAAGGTCCATGGGCGATCGCCGCGCATACGCTGGGTATCGCTCGCCATCACCTCCAGCGACGCGCCCACATAGGGGGCAAGGTCGGTTTTATTGATCACCAGAAAATCGGATTTGGTGATCCCCGGTCCGCCTTTGCGCGGGATCTTCTCCCCTTCGGCCACATCGATGACGTAGATGGTCAGATCCGCCAGCTCCGGGCTGAAGGTGGCGCTCAGGTTATCGCCGCCGCTTTCCACGAAGATAAGGTCGAGGTTACCGAACTTTTCACTCAGCGCTTCCACGGCGGCGAGGTTCATTGAGGCATCTTCGCGGATCGCCGTATGCGGGCAGCCGCCGGTTTCCACACCGACGATGCGTTCAGGCGCCAGCGCGCCCGCTTCGGTGAGGATGCGCTGATCTTCTTTGGTATAGATGTCGTTAGTGACCACCGCCAGCTGCCAGGTATCGCGCATCGCTTTACACAGCGCTTCCAGCAGAGCGGTTTTACCGGAGCCGACCGGGCCGCCGACGCCGACGCGCAGCGGGTGTTTATAAGAGTTCATGGCTTCTCCTAGGAACGGAATAATCGAGAGTATTGGGTTTCATGCCGGGCAGAGGCGATGGCGGCGAGCGGGGTGGCCGATCCGATATCGCCGTCCGGCGCGGCCAGCGCGCGGAGCATCTCGGCCGCGTAGTGGTCACAAAGACGTAAAATCAGCTGCTGGGCGGCCTGCTGGCCGAAGGGGACCAGCTTGACGCCGGCCATCACGGCGCTCTCAATCCAGCTGTAGCCCAGGCTGAGGGCCATCTCGGGCAGGGCGATACGCCAGCGCACGCCGAGCCAGGCCATCCCGGCGAGCTGGCTTTGCTGGCACAGGGAGCGCCACGGCGGCGGACAGTCCGGCTGCCAGTCGCTCAGCAGACGGGCAAACGCCGCGCCGCGGTTGCGCTCTTCCTCCCGCAGTTCACGAGTTTCCCGGCAGGCCAGCAGATAGGCGGTCCAGCGCTGGGCCGCAGCGATATCGCCTTGTTCGCAGGCGCGGTACAGGCGGGCGAACAGCGGCAGGTCAACGGTAAAAAAGCCTTCCGTCATCTGGCGTCGCTGCCAGCGCTCGAAGGCCGCGACGTCCGGCACCCAGCCGGCTTCCACAGCCCACTCCAGCCCCTGGGACCAGCTGTAACCCCCTACCGGCAGGTTGCTGCTGGCCAGCTGCATCAGCCGCAGGCGTTGTTCCGCTGTCGACATGCTAGTGGCTGTGAGCGTGGTGGTCATGATGAGCATGATGATGACCGTGGCTCTCGCTGGCGTAAGCGCCGGCTTCCGGCTCGAACGGCAGCTGGCCAAAGGTCACCGTCAGGCCGAACTGGCGCAGCATATCGTCCAGCACGTGATCGTGATGGTAGCGCAGCTCGCCCGGCATAATCTGCAGCGGCACGTGACGGTTGCCGAGGTGGTAGCAGGCCTTCGCCAGCATAAACGGATCGTCGCAGCGCACTACCGACACCCCTTCATCAGCGGCAATCACCTGCACAAACTCGGTGCCTTCTTCGTTGCTGAGCACATCGCCGCCGCGCAGCAGCAGGCCGCGGGGCAGCAGCAGGCCGGCTTCCCGGCCATCGTTGAGGGTGACCTTAACCCGGCTTTTGACGCGAACATCAATCGGCAGCGTAACGCTGGCGGTCGCGGCGGCGGGGATCTCCAGACGTTGAGTTAAATAAAGCATCCGCTCTCCTTAAAACAGAAAATATCGTTGCGCCATCGGCAGAACGTCTGCCGGCTCGCTGGTGATAAGTTCGCCATCCACCCGCACCTCATAGGTCTGGGCGTCGACGGTGATGTTAGGCTGCAGGCTGTTGTGCACCATGTCGGCTTTCTGCACCGTACGGCAGCCTTTCACCACGGCGATCGCGCTGCGCAGGTTCAGCCGCTCGGCAACGCCATTGGCTGCCGCCGCCTGCGACAGGAAGGTGAGGCGGCAGTGATGGCGGGCGCTGCCCAGCGCGCCAAACATCGGGCGGTAGTGCACCGGCTGCGGGGTCGGAATAGAGGCATTGATATCGCCCATCGGCGCGATGGCGATCATGCCGCCTTTGATCACGGTGGCCGGTTTCACGCCGAAGAAGGCTGGTGACCAGACCACGAGGTCAGCCAGCTTACCCACCTCAATGGATCCGACTTCGTGTGCGATGCCGTGGGTCAGCGCCGGGTTGATGGTGTATTTGGCGATGTAGCGCTTCACGCGGAAGTTGTCGTTATCCCCGGTCTCCTCCGCCAGCGCTCCGCGCTGCACCTTCATGCGATGCGCCACCTGCCAGGTGCGGAGAATCACTTCTCCGACGCGGCCCATGGCCTGCGAATCGGAGGAGGTGAGCGAGAAGGCGCCGAGATCGTGCAGCACGTCTTCCGCAGCGATGGTTTCCCGGCGAATGCGCGACTCGGCAAAGGCCACGTCCTCGGCGATGTCCGGGTCCAGATGGTGGCAGACCATCAGCATATCGAGATGTTCATCGATGGTGTTGAGGGTGTAGGGCAGCGTTGGGTTGGTGGACGACGGCAAAATGTTCGGGTGGGCGCAGGCGGTGATGATGTCCGGCGCATGGCCGCCGCCGGCCCCTTCGGTATGGAAGGTGTGGATGGTGCGCCCGCCGATGGCGGCGAGGGTGTCTTCCACAAAACCGGATTCATTCAGGGTGTCGCTGTGCAGGGCGACCTGGATGTCCATTTCATCGGCGACGGTTAACGCACAGTCGATCGCCGCCGGGGTGGCGCCCCAGTCCTCATGGATCTTCAGGCCAATAACGCCCGCCGCCACCTGCTCGCGCAGGGCATCCGGCTGAGAAACGTTTCCCTTGCCCAGCAGGCCGATATTGACCGGCAGGCTGTCGGCCGCCTGCAGCATGCGTGAGATATACCACGGGCCCGGGGTGCAGGTGGTGGCATGGGTGCCCGCGGCCGGGCCGGTGCCGCCGCCGACCATGGTGGTCACGCCGGAGACCAGCGCCTCTTCCGCCTGCTGCGGACAGATCCAGTGAATATGGGTATCGATCCCGCCGGCGGTGACAATTTTTCCTTCGGCGGCGATCACTTCCGTCGCGGCGCCGATGGGGATGGTGACGTTGGGCTGGATGTCGGGGTTACCGGCTTTGCCGATGGCGAAGATCCGGCCGTCCTTCACGCCGATATCGGCCTTAACGATCCCCCAGTGATCGACGATCAACGCGTTGGTGAGCACCAGGTCGACACAGTCGGCGGCCAGCATCTGTCCCTGGCCCATGCCGTCGCGGATCACTTTGCCGCCGCCGAATTTGACCTCTTCCCCGTAGGTGGTCAGATCGTCCTCCACCTCGATCCACAGCTCGGTATCCGCCAAGCGCACCTTGTCGCCGACGGTGGGGCCGAACATATCGGCATAGGCCTGGCGTGAAATATTACTCATCGTTTACCTCCAGAGGGCCCATAACCTCGCCGCGGAAGCCGAAGACGGCGCGGTGACCGGCGAAGGCCACCAGCTCGACCTCGCGTTTCTGGCCGGGTTCAAAGCGTACCGCCGTGCCCGCCGGGATATTCAGGCGATAGCCGGCGGCCTGCTGACGGTCGAACTTCAGCGCCGGGTTAACCTCGGCGAAATGGTAGTGCGAACCGACCTGAATCGGCCGATCGCCGTGGTTCTCAACGACCACGCGACAGGTTGCCCGGCCGGTATTCAGGGCTATCTGACCGGGCTTAACGTGATATTCACCGGGGATCATGGCGCTACCTCAGATAATCGGGTTGTGAACGGTGACCAGCTTCGAGCCGTCCGGGAAGGTGGCTTCGACCTGGATATCCGGGATCATTTCCGGGACGCCCTCCATCACCTGCTCGCGGGTCAGGACGTGACGGCCTTCCTCCATCAGCGAGGCCACGCTTTTGCCGTCCCGAGCGCCTTCCATAATAAAGGCGCTGATGAGGGCCACGGACTCCGGATAGTTGAGCTTCAGGCCGCGGGCCAGGCGACGCTCCGCCACCAGCGCGGCGGTAAACAGCAACAGCTTGTCTTTTTCTCGGGGGGTCAGTTCCATAACGTTCTCTTAAGTCAGCCAGATTCGGGGAAGTACGGGAGATTTACCGGTGAGATGAGGGCGCAGAAACTGCCATACGTCGCGCATCACCCGCTGGCAAATCAGATTATCGTCACTGAGGAAACGCACCGTCAGCAGGCGGTCGGTCAGGCTGGCGCCGGCGTAGAGACCGAGCGGCGCCAGCGCGTCGCGCACCCCGTCGAGCAGGGCATCGGTAGCCGGATAGCACAGCAAAGTGCCGACCCAGGGACGTTCGGCGACGCTGGAGAGCTCTCCCTCCTGCAGCTGCAGGCGCTCGACCAGCAGCGGCTCATCGTCCACCCATACCTCCAGCCGGTTGCTGAGGGTGCCGTGGCTGAAGGTTTCGCCAATCACCGGGCGGCCAAGGCAGAGCAGATCCCAGGCCAGCAGCCTGCTGGAGGCGCAAAGATGAAAGGTAGTGAACAGCCGGGCATTCGCCCCGGGAAAGAAGATGGCATCCTGCGGGAGCCACTCCAGGGTCGCCTGCGGGGCAAGGGTCAACTGCTGGCGAACTAGCGCTTGCGCGCCGCTGCTGCGGTAAAACTTGCTGGCGCCAGGCATGGTTATCAGCGTATGGCAGCCGGGGGCAAGGTGCGCGCTAATTGTCAGCTCATCACCGCCGACGATGCCGCCGGGCGGGTGAAGCAGATAGAGGTGACAGGTCTCTTCTTCCGGGTAAAACGGGCGCTGGACGGTCAGCGGGCCGACGTGTTGGGCGCTGGCGAGAACGGTCTTGCCGCCGGCCTGCTGAAAGCGGAGATCCAGCGTAGCCTGCCAGCCTTTTTTGAGTGGTGGTAACACGGTGCCGTGCAATGTTGCGCCCCTGCAAAATCAAGATAAAACAGCAGCAATGAGTATTGATCGGCGGGAGTTTATCCCGGTCATACGAAACGCTTATGTCATCCGTAACCCGGAGCGTCGCGACGGGCGCGAGGGGAAAGCGGCATAACCGCTCCGGATTATTCACCCGGATAATCTTTGCCGTCAATATCCTGATCCGCAGCCTGGGCGCGGCGGAAAAGGCGGCGGATCGGGTTGCGCCGCGCCGCCAGCCGCCAGCGCAACTTTTGCCTTTCCATGCTGCTAACGTATTGTTACAAAAGGAGGATGTGGCGATGATCGCCTTTGATGGCGAGGAAGCGTAAAAGGGCGGGTGAAAGGCGCGATTAGCGCAGGAGAGTTCCCCGGCTGGCGGAGCCGGGAGGGGTGATTACTTCTGCTCTGGCGTTTTTTTCTTCTTCACGCGGGTCCAGATTTTGCTCTCCTGGCGGCGCCACAGACGCTGAATGTTGTCGTGATGGCGCAGGAGGATCAGGCAGGAGAGCATCGACACCGGAAAGGTGTACTGCGGTTTGAACCACCAGACGTAGAACGGGGCGATCAGCGCGCTGACGATAGCGCCCAGGGAAGAGTAGCCGCTGAGCAGGATGGTCAGCAGCCAGGTCCCGGCCATCACCCCGGTGAGATCGAGCCCGATGGGGGCGATAGCGCCGAAGGCCGTGGCGACGCCTTTACCGCCGCGGAAATGAAAGAAGACTGGCCAGATATGGCCCACGCAGGCGGCAATCGCCACTAACCCCAGCCAGAACGGCGTAAGGCCCAGCGCCCAGGCGCCCCACACCGGGAGCATGCCCTTCAGCACATCAAAAATAAGTACCGCTACGGCCGCCCCTTTTCCGCCAATTCGTAGTACGTTAGTGGCCCCGGGGTTGCCTGAGCCGCTGTCGCGTGGGTCGGGCAGGCCAGCAAGGCGACATACCAGAATGGCGCTGGAAATGGAGCCGCAGAGGTAGGCGAGGAGTACCAGTCCAGGCGCGATTGCACTCATAACGCTGTTCCGTTTTGAAAATGTCGTTGTATTCTCTGCATCTGTGGATAATACGCATAATTCGCCGGAAGTGGTATCCGGTTTAGCTAAAAAGCAGGCAGGGCGTGATGGATATTGTATTTATAGAGCAACTTTCGGTAATCACCACCATTGGTGTTTATGACTGGGAACAAACCATTGAGCAGAAGCTGGTGTTCGATATCGAAATTGCATGGGATAACCGCAAGGCGGCCGCCAGCGATGATGTCAGCGATTGCCTCAGCTATGCTGATATCAGCGAGCGCGTGATCGCGCATGTGGAGGGAGGAAAATTTGCGTTAGTGGAGCGGGTGGCGGAAGAGGTGGCCGACCTGCTGCTGGAAACATTCCAGTCGCCATGGGTGCGCATAAAAGTCAGCAAACCTGGCGCCGTGGCTCGCGCGGCAAACGTCGGGGTGATTATTGAACGTGGCCTTAATCTGAAACAAAACTTTTCAGGTCATACTTGTTAAACAAATTGCGTTTATACCGGTCATAGCATCCGGTCATCAGGCAATTTTACTGGCGATGTCCTTCCAGAACGGTGGACGAATCCGTGTGTACTTCCTGTACGCTGCGGATTACGCGCGCTCTGGCAGCCGGGTTATGCCTGTTGAACGATACCGTGTTCCTGGTTTTTTTCATTTTACTTTTTTAAAGGGTTTAATTGGATGAGCGATATACACTCGCTGCTGGTGGCGGCAATATTGGGTGTGGTTGAGGGTTTGACAGAGTTTTTACCTGTTTCCAGTACCGGTCATATGATTATTGTTGGTCACCTGCTGGGGTTTGAAGGTGATACCGCAAATACCTTTGAAGTGGTGATTCAGTTAGGTTCGATACTCGCCGTGGTGGTGATGTTCTGGCGTCGCCTGTTCGGCCTGATCGGCATCCATTTCGGGAAACCGCCGGCGCATGAAGGCCAGGGCAGCGGCCGTTTGTCGCTTATCCATATCCTTCTCGGCATGATCCCCGCGGTGGTGATGGGGCTGATTTTCCATGACACCATTAAATCCTTGTTTAACCCGGTGAACGTGATGTACGCCCTGATTGTCGGCGGCGTATTGCTGATTGCAGCGGAAGTGCTGAAGCCGAAACAGCCGCGCGCGGTCGGGATTGACGATATGACCTACCGTCAGGCGTTCGTCATCGGCTGCTTTCAGTGCCTGGCGCTGTGGCCAGGTTTCTCCCGCTCGGGGGCGACTATCTCCGGCGGCATGCTGATGGGCGTCAGCCGCTATGCGGCCTCGGAGTTCTCTTTCCTGCTGGCGGTACCGATGATGATGGGCGCCACCGTGCTGGACGTCTACAAGAGCATCGGCTTCCTGAACATGGGCGACGTCCCGATGTTCGCCGTCGGCTTCGTGATGGCGTTTATCGTGGCGCTGATTGCGATTAAAACCTTCCTGCAGCTGATCAAACGGATCTCGTTCATTCCGTTCGCTATCTACCGCTTTATCGTCGCGGCAGCGGTGTACGTGGTCTTCTTCTAAGGCCTGCGCCCTCAGCCTTGCGGCTGGGGGCAACGCTGTTCCTTCCACTGCGCTACCGCCGCAATTCTCCGCCGCGTCAGCTCCTCGCGAATTTCCGCCCCTTTAAAGCCCGCCGCCACGACCTCTTTAGTGGAGACCGACTGCGCCACTTCCCAGGCCTCCAGCAGCAGGCGCCCCTGCGGGTAATCGCTGGCCTCGAAACCGGTGCGTCCGCGGACGTCGGCTTCGCTGGTGAGCGCGATCTGCTGCACGCGCTGCGGTTTGCGCCACGCGTCAATGTTGTCGAAGAGTTTGACGAGGGTTTTCGGCTGCAGAATTGGCAGGGTGTGGATCAGATCATGGTACTCCGCCACCAGTTTCGCGAGATCGCGGATATCGTTCGGCACCCGCAGACGCGCGCAGAGCTGCTCCACCAGCTTGACTCCCGCCGGACCATGGCCGTGGTGACGCGGCCAGAGCGCCTTCGGCGTCAGCCCTTTGCCGAGGTCATGGCACAGGGTGGCGAAACGTACGTCGACATCCGGCGACAGCATCGCGGCCATCGTGACGGTCATCAGGGTGTGCAGGCCGGTGTCGATTTCCGGATGCCATTTCGCCGGGGCCGGCACGCCGTACAGGGCGTCAATCTCCGGGAACAGCACCTTGAGGGCCTGACAGTCGCGCAGCGTCTGGAAAAAGACCTGCGGGTTGCGAGTAGTTAATGCGCTTTCCGTCTCTTTCCACACCCGCTCCGGCGTTAAATGCGCCAGCTCGCCGGCCTCAACCATCGCGGCCATCAGGGCCTGGGTCTCTTCGGCAATGCGAAAACCGAGGTGGGCGTAGCGGGCGGCAAAACGCGCGACGCGCAGCACGCGCAGCGGATCTTCACTAAACGCGGGAGAGACATGGCGCAGCAGGCGCTGACGGAGATCGTTCTGTCCGCCGTAGGGGTCGATAATTGCGCCGTCGGCATCCTGGGCGAGGGCGTTGACCGTCAGGTCGCGGCGCAGCAGATCGGCTTCGAGGGTGACGTCCGGGGCGGCATAGCAGGTAAAACCGGTATAGCCCGCGCCGGATTTGCGCTCGGTGCGGGCCAGGGCATACTCTTCCCGGCTTTGCGGATGGAGGAACACAGGAAAATCGCGGCCTACCTGTTGATAGCCCGCGTCTAGCATCTGTTGCGGGGTGGCGCCCACCACCACCCAGTCTCGGTCTTTGACCGGCAGCCCTAACAGCGCGTCACGCACCGCGCCACCGACCAGATAACTCTTCACGCCTGATTCTCCCGTATCCGTTTTTCGCAAGATGATACGTAAGTCTGGCAGAGAAGACGAATTAGTTCATCCACCGGTCTTTACGTTTGCGGCTTGGCACCAGATGCGGCAGCACCAGACCGAGCAGCAGACCGACGCCCAGCACACCGCCGCCGTACATAAACCACTGCATGATAATGGTGCGCTGTTTATCATCAAGCTGCAGATTTGCCGCATTCACCTTCTTCTGCGCGACAACCAGCTCGTTTTTCAACTTTTGGTTCTCGTCCTTCAGCGCGTTAATCACGCTGTCGCTGCCGGCGACTTTCTTCTGCATATCCGCCGTGCGCTGGTTCCAGGTGGCATCGATGTTATTCAGCTTATCGGTCAGCGTTTTGACCTGGTTTTCCAGATCCGGGACGCGGGTGCGCAGGCTGGGCTCGTTGCTCAGCTCTTTCAGCGGGATCCAGGCGGTACGGCCGTTGCTATCGCGAATTTGCGCGTAACTGGTGCTGTCGTTCGTTTGCAGTACCGACACTTCTTCCCCGGCGTTGATGGTGCCGACCAGACGATAATTATCGCCCGGGCCGCTGCGAACCCAGGTGTTCAGCTCATCGGAAACGTAGCGCTTTTCTTCTGCGTGAACCGCCGTGGCGGCGCTAAGCGCGAGCAAAGTAAAAGTAATCAGGCGTAATTTTGGCATCAGGTCATCGTTTGGTCATAAAAAGTGGAACGATAGTAGAGGCATCGCCAGAGCGACGCAAAGTTTTCCGCCACAATCGGAATCATCCAGGAGGTGGCCCGGCAAAAAGCGCGTTGCATGGCGATTCGCCGCAAAATACTATCTACTGACAAAAAATATTGTCGTAAGTTCGCCGCAATTTGTCGGCGCAGCACAGAAGCGGAAGAATTCAGTCATGGCTCAAGAAATCGAACTCAAGTTTATCGTCGCTCAGGATGGGGTAGAGACGCTGCGCGAGCAGCTCAATGCGCTCGAGGCGAAACATACGCCCGCGGGCCAGTTGCTGAACATTTATTACGAAACCGCCGATAACTGGCTGCGTCGTCACGATATGGGGCTGCGCATCCGCGGCGATCAGGGGCGTTATGAGATGACGCTGAAAATCGCCGGTCGGGTGGTCGGCGGCCTGCACCAGCGCCCGGAATATAATATTCCACTGGATAAACCGGAGCTGGCGCTTGAGCGCCTGCCGGCGGAGGTCTGGCCGCAAGGGGAACTTCCGGCCGCGCTGGCGGAGCATGTCCAGCCGCTGTTCAGCACCGATTTTGCCCGTGAACGCTGGGTGATCCAGGAAGGAAAGAGTGAGATTGAGATTGCCCTCGATCGTGGCGAAGTGAAGGCGGGCGAACATCAGGAGCCGATCTGCGAACTGGAGCTGGAGCTGCTCGCCGGGGAGACCGCCGATCTGCTGCGCCTCGCGCATCGTTTGCTGGAGAGCGGCGTCCTGCGTCAGGGGAGCCTGAGCAAAGCCGCGCGCGGGTATCATCTGGCGCAAGGTAACAATGAGCGTCCGGTGACCCGGCTGGCGGTGCTGCCGGTGGCAGCGAAGGCCAGCGTGGAGCAGGGGCTGGAGGCGGCGCTGGAGAGCGCCCTGGCGCATTGGCTGTATCACGACGAGATCTGGCTGCGCGGCAACGCAAAAGCCAAAGCGGAAATTCTGCTGGCGATAGCCCGCGTGCGCCATGCCCTCGTGCTGTTCGGCGGCATCGTGCCGCGTAAGGCGACCACCCACCTCCGCGCGTTGCTGAACGACGCCGACGCCGTTCTGCTGGCTGCGGACACCGCCGACGAAGCGTTATTCCGCACCGAGGTCGTTGGCGCCAAACTGGCCCTGACCGAATGGCTGGTCCAGCGCGGGTGGCGTCCGTTCCTCAACGAGGCGGGAGAGAAAAAAATAGCCGGATCGTTCAAACGGTTTGCCGATATTCACCTCTCGCGGGTGGCGGCCGAGCTGCGCAGCGCCGTGCAGCATCTGGCGGTAGAAGATGCCGCTGACCAGTTGCCGAAGCTGTCCCGCGACATCGACAGCGTCCAGCTGCTGGCGGGCGCCTATGGCGACGCCGTCGCGCCCTGGCTGGAGAACTGGCAGGAACTTCAGCGTGCGATAGAGCATGACGACCGCAGCGTGTTTGAATATTTCCGTCGCCAGGCGCTGGCTGCCGAGCCGTTCTGGCTGCATAGTGGAAAACGATAATTACAGGCCAGGGAGCCCTTATGATGCCGCTTTCTCCGCAGTTACAGCAGCACTGGCAGACGGTCGCTGACCGTCTGCCAACGGATTTTCCCGTTGCCGAACTGAGCCCACAGGCCAGGTCGGTGATGGCGTTCAGCGATTTTGTCGAACAGAGTGTGATCGCTCAGCCGGGCTGGCTGAATGAGCTTGCGGACTCCGCGCCGGCGGCGGAAGAGTGGCGGCATTACGAAGCCTGGCTGCAGGAGCGCCTGCAGGCCGTCACTGACGAAGCGGGGTTGATGCGAGAGCTGCGTCTCTTCCGCCGCCAGATGATGGTCCGCATCGCCTGGGCGCAGGCGTTGTCGCTGGTGCGCGAAGAAGAGACGCTGCAGCAGCTGAGCGTCCTGGCGGAGACCCTGATTGTCGCCGCCCGCGACTGGCTGTACGCCGCCTGCTGTAAAGAGTGGGGAACGCCATGCAACGCCGAGGGTCAGCCGCAGCCGCTGCTGATCCTCGGGATGGGAAAGCTGGGCGGCGGCGAGCTGAACTTCTCTTCCGATATCGATCTGATCTTTGCCTGGCCGGAGCATGGCGCCACCCGCGGCGGCCGCCGCGAGCTGGATAACGCCCAGTTCTTTACCCGCCTGGGGCAGCGGCTTATCAAGGCGCTCGACCAGCCGACGCAGGACGGCTTTGTTTATCGGGTGGACATGCGCCTGCGGCCGTTTGGCGACAGCGGGCCGCTGGTGCTCAGCTTTGCGGCGCTGGAAGATTATTACCAGGAGCAGGGGCGGGACTGGGAACGCTACGCGATGGTGAAAGCGCGGATCATGGGCGATAACGACGGCGCCTACGCCAGCGAACTGCGCGCGATGCTTCGCCCCTTCGTCTTCCGCCGCTATATCGACTTCAGCGTGATCCAGTCGCTGCGTAACATGAAAGGCATGATCGCCCGTGAAGTGCGGCGTCGCGGGCTGAAAGACAACATCAAGCTCGGCGCCGGCGGCATTCGTGAAATTGAATTTATCGTTCAGGTCTTTCAGCTGATCCGCGGCGGTCGCGAACCTGCGCTGCAGCAGCGCGCGCTATTGCCGACACTGGCGGCGATTGATGAGCTGCATCTGCTGCCGGAAGGCGACGCGACGCTGCTGCGCGCGGCCTATCTGTTCCTGCGCCGGCTGGAAAACCTGCTGCAAAGTATCAACGATGAACAGACCCAGACCCTGCCACAGGATGAACTGAACCGCGCCAGACTGGCGTGGGGGATGCATACCGATGACTGGGAGACGCTGAGCGCGCAGCTGGCGAACCATATGGCCAACGTACGGCGGGTGTTTAATGAACTGATCGGCGATGACGAGGCTCAGTCGCCAGATGAGCAGCTGGCCGAGTACTGGCGCGAGCTGTGGCAGGATGCGCTGGAAGAAGATGACGCCAGTCCGGCGCTGGCGCATTTAAACGACGCCGACCGCCGCAGCGTGCTGGCGCTGATTGCCGATTTCCGCAAAGAGCTGGATCGGCGCACCATCGGCCCGCGCGGCCGCCAGGTGCTGGATCAGCTGATGCCGCATCTGCTGAGCGAAATCTGCTCGCGCGCCGATGCGCCGCTGCCTCTGGCGCGGATCACGCCGCTGTTGACCGGGATCGTCACCCGCACCACCTATCTTGAACTGCTGAGCGAATTCCCCGGCGCGCTGAAACACCTGATTACGCTCTGCGCGGCATCGCCGATGGTCGCCAGCCAGCTGGCGCGCCACCCGCTGCTGCTGGATGAGCTGCTGGATCCCCACACCCTCTATCAGCCGACGGCGACCGATGCCTATCGCGACGAGCTGCGTCAGTATCTGCTGCGGGTGCCGGAAGAGGATGAAGAGCAGCAGCTGGAGGCGTTGCGCCAGTTCAAGCAGGCGCAGCAGCTACATATCGCGGCGGCGGATATCGCCGGCACCCTGCCGGTGATGAAGGTCAGCGACCATTTAACCTGGCTTGCCGAAGCGATCCTCGATGCGGTGGTGCAGCAGGCATGGGGGCAGATGGTGGCTCGCTACGGCCTGCCGACCCATCTGCACGATCGCCAGGGGCGCGGCTTCGCCGTCGTCGGCTACGGCAAGCTCGGCGGTTGGGAGCTGGGCTACAGCTCCGATCTCGACCTGGTGTTCCTCCATGACTGTCCGCCGGAGGTGATGACCGACGGCGAGCGGGAGATTGACGGCCGTCAGTTCTACCTGCGGCTGGCCCAGCGGATCATGCATCTGTTCAGCACCCGCACCTCGTCCGGTATTCTCTACGAAGTGGACGCCCGGCTGCGCCCTTCCGGCGCGGCGGGGATGCTGGTTACCACCGCTGACGCGTTTGCCGACTATCAGCAGAACGAGGCCTGGACGTGGGAGCATCAGGCGCTGGTGCGCGCCCGTGTGGTCTATGGCGACCCGGCGTTGCAGGCGCGCTTTGACGCCATTCGTCGCGATATCCTGACCACCCCGCGGGAGGGCGCAACCCTGCAGACCGAGGTTCGCGAGATGCGCGAGAAGATGCGCGCCCACCTCGGCAACAAGCATCCCAATCGTTTTGATATCAAAGCCGATGCCGGCGGGATCACGGATATTGAATTTATTACCCAGTATCTGGTCCTACGCTATGCCAGCGACAAGCCGAAGCTGACCCGCTGGTCTGATAATGTGCGTATTCTCGAGCTGCTGGCGCAGAACGACATCATGGACGAGGAGGAAGCGCGCGCCTTAACGCACGCGTACACCACCTTGCGTGACGCGCTCCATCACCTGGCCCTGCAGGAGCTGCCGGGACACGTGGCGCCAGAGGCCTTCAGCCGGGAGCGCGAGCAGGTCAGCGCCAGCTGGCAGAAATGGCTGATGGCTTAACTATAAAATCGGGTGTGCTATTATCGCGCGCAAAGTTTGCGTCTCGCAGGAGAGAGTCATGAAAGTAACGCTGCCGGAGTTTGAACGTGCAGGAGTGTTGGTGGTGGGTGATGTGATGCTGGACCGCTACTGGTACGGCCCCACCAGTCGTATTTCCCCGGAAGCCCCGGTGCCGGTGGTGAAGGTGGAAAATATCGAAGAACGTCCTGGCGGCGCGGCAAACGTAGCGATGAACATTGCCTCGCTGGGGGCAACCTCGCGCCTGGTGGGATTGACCGGGATTGATGACGCCGCCCGCGCGCTGAGCCAGGCGCTGGCCAACGTCAATGTGAAGTGCGACTTCGTCTCCGTCCCGACTCACCCGACTATCACCAAGCTGCGGGTGCTGTCGCGCAATCAACAGCTGATCCGCCTCGACTTTGAAGAGGGCTTCTCCGGCGTCGATCCGCAGCCGATGCACGAGCGCATTCAGCAGGCGCTGGGCTCTATTGGCGCGCTGGTCCTTTCGGACTATGCCAAAGGGGCGCTGACCAGCGTCCAGACCATGATCCGACTCGCACGTGAAGCGGGCGTGCCGGTGCTGATCGATCCGAAAGGCACCGATTTCGAACGCTATCGCGGCGCGACGTTGCTCACCCCGAACCTCTCTGAGTTTGAAGCGGTGGTGGGCAAGTGCCAGGATGAAGCGCAGATCGTTGAGCGCGGCATGAAGCTCATCGCCGAATTCGAACTGTCGGCGCTGCTGGTGACGCGCTCTGAGCAGGGGATGACGCTGCTGCAGCCGGGGCGTCCGCCGCTGCATATGCCGACCCAGGCCCAGGAAGTGTACGACGTGACCGGCGCCGGCGACACGGTGATTGGCGTGCTGGCGGCGACCCTGGCGTCCGGCAACACCCTGGAAGAGGCCTGCTATTTCGCTAACGCCGCGGCGGGCGTGGTGGTCGGTAAGCTGGGTACATCCACCGTTTCCCCTGTCGAGCTGGAAAACGCGGTCCGCGGCCGGGCTGAGACCGGCTTTGGCGTGATGAGCGAAGAGGAGCTCAAACAGGCGGTTGCGGCGGCGCGCAAGCGCGGCGAGAAAGTGGTGATGACCAACGGCGTCTTCGACATTCTGCATGCCGGTCATGTCTCCTATCTGGCGAATGCGCGCAAGCTGGGCGACCGTCTGATCGTGGCGGTCAACAGCGATGCCTCCACCAAACGTCTGAAAGGCGAAACCCGCCCGGTGAACCCGCTGGAACAGCGGATGATCGTGCTGGGGGCGCTGGAAGCCGTCGACTGGGTGGTCTCCTTCGAAGAAGATACTCCGCAGCGCCTGATCGCTGGCATCCTGCCGGATCTGCTGGTCAAGGGCGGCGACTACAAACCGGAGCAGATCGCCGGCAGCGAAGAGGTCTGGGCGAACGGTGGCGAAGTGTTGGTGCTCAACTTTGAAGATGGCTGCTCGACTACCAATATTATTAAGAAAATACAAAAAGATAGCGAAAAATAACTTTTTCGTTATTCACCCGCCTGTGTGGTGAAACATTACGGCCTGCGATAGCGATATCGCGGGCCGTTTTTATTTAATCATGTGGAAAATGATTTAGCGCAATAAATAATCATGTTAAGCGCATTTTTCGTACAAATCGCGTTAAGGTAAGCGTAAATACTGAAGTGAGTAAAAGGCATATGACTTATCAGAACATCCACCGCTGAAGGAGTATGCGCATGAACCATAACGATATGTATTCAATGAAGAATTTTGATTTTTTGGCGCGGAGTTTCGCCAGAATGCACGCCCAGGGCCAGCCAGTTGATCTTCAGGCCATTGTCGGCAATATGGATGAAGAACATCGTGAATGGTTTTGCCAGCGCTATGAACTGTACTGTCGCCAGGTGAGTAGTCAGGCGGAAGCCGCCCATTAAGCCAAACGCAAAACGGGCCCCCAGGGGCCCGTTTTTTACTGCTGCTCTTCGCTGCCCGGCGTCGCCGCCGGGCGGTTTTCGAGGTCATTCAGGCGCTGCTCCAGCAGCGCCAGTTTTTCCCGGGTCCGCAGCAGCACCTGAGTCTGCACATCAAACTCTTCGCGGCTAACCAGATCCAGACGGGTCAGCTGCGACTGCAGCGCCTGGCGGATTTTCTTCTCAACATCCTCACCCAGATCGCGAAGTCCTTTTGGCATCGACTCATGGACCTGGCGGGCGATTTGTTCAATTTTTTTCGGGTCAATCATGGTGGTTTCCTGCTCGGGTCGGATGATTGATCATTGTAGTGCGAACCAGGCCGCCTATAAACCAGAAATGTTTGAAGCTTATGCATTGCCGAGGATAGTCAATAGCGTTATAGTTATCTCGCTTATTCTCAGGGCGGGGCGAAATTCCCCACCGGCGGTAAATCAACCATGGCGTTGAAAGCCCGCGAGCGCTTCCTGTGACTACGGGAAGGTCAGCAGATCCGGTGTAATTCCGGGGCCGACGGTTAAAGTCCGGATGGGAGAGAGTAACGGCACAGTCGGGCCCAGGCCCGCTCGCGTTGACTTTTGCCGCTAAACCGGCGCTCCTAAGACTGCCCTGATTCTGGTAACCATAATTTTAATGAGGTTTTTTTACCATGAATCAGACGCTCCTTTCTTCTTTTGGTACCGCTTTTGAACGTGTGGAACACGCTTTGGACGCCCTGCGCGAAGGCCGCGGCGTGATGGTGCTTGATGATGAAGACCGTGAAAACGAAGGCGATATGATCTTCGCCGCCGAAACCATGACCGTTGAGCAGATGGCGCTGACCATTCGTCACGGCAGCGGCATTGTGTGCCTGTGCCTGACCGAAGAACGCCGCAAACAGCTGGATCTGCCGATGATGGTAGAGAACAACACCAGCGCCTACGGCACTGGCTTCACCGTGACCATCGAAGCGGCCGAAGGTGTGACCACCGGCGTCTCCGCTGCCGACCGCGTGACCACCGTCCGCGCGGCCATCGCCGACGGCGCGAAACCTTCCGATCTCAACCGTCCTGGTCACGTCTTCCCGCTGCGTGCGCAGCCGGGCGGCGTACTGACCCGCGGCGGCCACACCGAAGCCACTATCGACCTCGTGACCCTGGCTGGCTTTAAACCGGCAGGCGTGCTGTGCGAGTTGACCAATGACGATGGCACCATGGCCCGCGCGCCGGAGTGCATCAAGTTCGCTCAGCAGCACAATATGGCGGTAGTCACGATTGAAGATCTGGTGGCCTATCGTCGCGAACATGAGCGTAAAGCCAGCTAAATAGCGGTTCGCTACGCCCGAGCACAGCCCACTTGTTAGTGGGCTGTGTTGTTTCTGCGCTTTAACCGATGCCCATCGTCTGGAGTACCACCAGGCTCAGCCCCATGACCGACATCCCGCACAGGACGCCGTAGCTTGGATTGCTTTGCGGATCGATCTCTTTCGCCAGCGGCATCAGTTCATCGACCGACAGCGCCACCATAATCCCGGCGACGGCAGCCATGATCGCGCCCATCACCAGCGGCGAGACCAGGCTCCCCAGAATCAACCACGCCAGCACGCCGCCCAAAATTTCCGCCATGCCGGAAAGCCCGGCCCAGAGCACCGCTTTGCTGCGCGAGCCGGTGGCGGCATACACCGGTCCGGCAACCGCCAGTCCTTCCGGAATATTGTGCAGGGCGACGGCAAGGGCGACGCCCATGCCAAGCTCGAGGTTGTTGCTGGCCGTGACATAGGTGGCGATCCCTTCCGGAAAGTTATGCAGGCTGATCCCCAGCGTCAGAAGAATAGCGGTGCGGCGTAAGTTGCGCGGGCGCGGCATGGCGGGAGTCATCAGATCCTGCGGGTGGGCGTGCGGCAGCAGGCGGTCAAGGCCAAAGTAGCCCAGCAGGCCGACAACAAACATTCCGTAGCCGAGCAGCGGCGACATGCCCTCGGCGGCCAGCGCGGCAGGCAGCATTTCCATCAACGAAATCAATAGCATAATCCCGGCGGCAAAGCCGAGGGAGAAGCCAAGCAGGCGGTTAGAGGGTTTCTGGCCAATCACGCCGAATATGGCGCCAATGAAGGTTGCGCTACCGGCTAACAGCGTCAATATTAAGGGTGATGACATCGCTTCTCTCCCTGTGAAAATAATTACATACGAGTATATTGCCTGAGGATGCGCGTACGGGACACGTCCCTTTACCGCGAATTACATTCAAATTTTCTGACGATCATCATCATGGTTATCTGAGTTTATCCTGGCGCAAAAGCGCGTAATGTGAGCACATCACATTGACACCCTAAGGATATCATCATGTCCCGTACCCGAATGCCCGCGTTGTTTCTCGGCCATGGCAGCCCAATGAACGTGCTGGAAGACAACCGTTATACCCGCGCCTGGGCTCAACTGGGCGAAACCCTGCCGCGTCCGAAAGCGATCGTGGTGGTCTCTGCGCACTGGTTTACGCGCGGTACGGGCGTAACGGCGATGGAGGCGCCGAAGACCATTCATGACTTCGGCGGTTTTCCGCAGGCGCTGTATGACACGCATTATCCGGCGCCGGGCTCTCCGGCGCTGGCGCAACGGCTGGTGGAGCTGCTCTCGCCGGTGCCGGTCACCCTCGATACAGAAGCCTGGGGATTTGACCATGGCTCGTGGGGCGTGCTGATTAAAATGTATCCGCAGGCGGATATCCCGATGGTTCAGTTGAGCATCGACAGCACCAAACCGCCGGCCTGGCATCTCGAAATGGGGCGGAAACTGGCCTCGCTGCGTGATGAAGGCATTATGCTGGTGGCCAGCGGCAATGTGGTGCATAACCTGCGCACCGCCCGCTGGCATGGCGAGAACACGCCGTACCCTTGGGCAGAGTCCTTCAATAACTACGTGAAGGCGAATCTGCAATGGCAGGGGCTGGACGAGCAGCACCCGCTGGTTAACTACCTGGCACACGAAGGGGGCTCGCTCTCCAACCCGACGGCGGAGCATTTCCTGCCGCTGCTGTATGTCCTGGGGACGTGGGATGGAGTTGAGGCGATGACGATCCCGGTCGATGGCATCGAGATGGGCTCGCTGAGCATGCTGTCGGTGTTGGTTGGCGCCTGATGATAGCGCGCTCCGGCGGCATTTACCGTCGCCGGAGCGCGGCATTATTCGACGAAAATGTGCGGATAGAAGCGCGACAGATCCTGGGTGATCAGCGCCCGGTCTTCGCGAATACCGATCCCTGCAGGCTGGTCGTTGATGAGCCAGCTGCCAATCAGCGTATAGCTATCGCCAAACTTCGGCAGCGGGTAAAACGCCTGCACGATGGTGCCTTCTTCCCCGTACGGGCCTTCTACTGCCTCTACCACTTTGCCATTTTCAACGATCGACACGTTAGCGCCTTCGCGGGAGAAGATTGGCTTAATGACGTACTTCTCCATCTCCGGGTGAGTATCTTCGCTGAAGTAGGCCGCCAGCAGATTAGGGTGATTGGGGAACATCTCCCACAGCATCGGCAGCAGCGCCTTGTTGGAGATAATGCTTTTCCACGCCGGCTCCAGCCAGCGGACGCCAGCGTCTTCCAGCTTGGTGGAGAACATCTCCCGCAGCATAAACTCCCACGGATAGAGCTTGAACAGATTGCCAATCACCTGATCCTGCAGATCGGTAAACTGGCCTTTTTCGCCCAGGCCGATATCTTCAACGTAGAGGAATTCCGTCGCCAGCCCCGCTTCAGCTGCGCAGTCCTGCAGATACTGCACGGTACCGCGATCTTCAACGGTATCGCGGCAGCAGGCCATATGCAGCAGCTGAAAGCCAAACTGCTCGCGCAGCTCGCCGAAGCGATCGATCAGCTTTTCCTGCAAACTGTTGAACTGGTCGCTGCCCGCCGGCAGCTTGCCGGCGTTGAGCTGATCTTCCAGCCAGATCCACTGGAAGAAGGCCGCTTCATACAGCGAGGTCGGGGTGTCGGCATTGTTCTCCAACAGCTTCGGTTCGCCGATGCCATCCCAGGCCAGGTCGAGACGTGAGTAGAGCGACGGCTGGTTGGTTTTCCACGACTGGCGCACAAAACCCCAGGTGTGTTTAGGGATGCGGAATTTGGTCATCAGCTCATCGCTGGCGATCACTTTTTCCACCACCTGGAGGCACATCTGATGTAGCTCAGCGGTGACCGCTTCCAGCTTTTCCACCTGCGCGAGGGTCAGCTTGTAATACGCCTCTTCGCTCCAGTAGGGCTCGCCGTACATGGTATGGAAGTTGAAACCGTACTCGGTCGCTTTCTCGCGCCAGTCCGGGCGCTCGGTAATACTGACTCTTTCCATGTTGCTTAGCCGCCCATTGAGCGAGAAGAGGACGTTGAGCCTGCGGCGCTACGCTGCATGGTCGACTGTTTCGCTACCGACTCGCCAAAGCCGCCGCGGGTGACGGTGGTGGTGGTGGCTGGCTTCGGCGCCATCGCGGTTTTCGGCACGTTCATGGTGCGGCCCGGCTGGGCGGCGCCATAGCTCTTGCCGCTGGCGTCAGTGTACTGACCGTAGGCCGGGCTGGCCGGATTTTTCGAGCTGAACAGCGGCTGCTGTTGCGCCATGCCGCCGCCCATCAGGCGGCCCATCATGTAGCCGGCCATCAGCGGCATCCAGAAGCTGCCGCTGCTTTGCGCCTGCGCCTGGTTTTCCGGGGCGACGCCCGCCTGGGCTGGCGTCTGCTGGCACTGGCCTTCGCCAAACTCGGCGACGCAGTCTTCGCGGGTGGCATACTTCGGCGCAGTGCGCTCTGCCTCTTTTACCGCGTTGGTGTAGGCCGTGGTGCATTCGGCTGCTTTGCCCGGGTTGGCGGCGGAGCAGTCATCGGCGTTCTGGTACAGCGACACCGTTTCGTCGCTTTTTTCACAACCGGCGAGCATAAAGACCGCGGTGACGGCCAGCGCGACCGGCGTCAGATGGCGTGCGCTCCAGCTTTTGCGGAACGACGAATGATTAATATTTTTTGTCCGTTTCATATTTGTCTTCCAGGACCCAGTGGTATGGCGTGTGTTAACGCTCAGGATAGAGGATGAGTGGTGGAAAATGAAGCGAAGAGGGGCGCTAAGCGGGGGATCTTTACGTTGCCTTACGTTTAACGCATCGCCTGTCCGACGGACAGGCGATGCGCATCACAGTATGAGAATTACTGACGGAACGGATTGCTGCCGCTGCTCTGGGTGGTCCGTGCGGACGCCGGCTTCACCGCCGCGGTAGTGTTGCCGTAGCCATCAGCGGTGGCATCCTGTTGCGGATTTTCCGGCGCGACGCTATCTGCGGAGGTGGAGATGGGTTTACCCAGCGTGTTGTTCAGGGCGACCAGATCCTGCTCGTTCAGGGTACCTAACGCCGACTTAATGTTCAGCTCGTTGATCAGGTAGTTGTAGCGCGCATTCGAGAGCTGCTGCTTAGCGTTATACAGCGTAGTGGTGGCGTCGAGGACGTCAACGATAGTACGCGTACCCACCGAGTAGCCAGCTTCCATGGCATCCAGGGAGCTTTGCGCAGAGACCACCGCCTGTTTGTAGGCGTTGATGCTGCTGATGGAGGCGTTCACGTTGTTAAACGATGAACGCACAGTCTGCACGACGCTGCGGTGGGCGCTTTCCAGCTGCTCGCTGGCGCCAACGAAGTTGTATTGCGCCTGTTTGACCTGCGAGGTCACCGCGCCGCCCTGATACAGTGGCAGAGAGAAGTTCAGGCCGATTTGGTTCTGCCCGGCATCGTTATCCTGGTATTGCTGAGGATTATTATGGGTTTTTGAACCACTGTAGCTAGTATTCGATATCCCACTCGACGCGGATAGGCTGAGCGTCGGCAAATGGCCGTCCTGCGCCTGGCGAATCTGCTCGCGAGCCAGGTCCTGGTTCAGACGCGCCTGCAGCAGCGACAGGTTGCGGTTCTCCGCTTCCTTCAGCAGGGCGTTGACCGCCTGCGGCTTGTTGGTTTTGAAGCCATTCACGTTCAGGGAGGCCAGCTCCGGATAGTAGTTACCGGTGACCTGACGCAGTTCTTCGACGGCGTTGTCGAGATCGTTACGCGCGGTGACTTCGTTCGCCAGCACGGCATCGTATTGTGAACGGGCGTTCTGCACGTCGGTGATCGCCACCAGGCCTACGTTAAAGCGCTGCGTGGTTTGATCCAACTGGCGGTAAATAGCCTGTTTCTGCGCTTCGGTATAGGAAAGCGTATCGATGGCGGCCAGCACTTTAAAATAGGCCGTCGCGGTATTCAGAATCAGTGTTTGCTGATCGGTCTGATACGTGACATCCTGAATCCCTGCCGTTTTTTCCTGCAGCGTCAGGGCGCGCCATTTCGACATATCAAACAGAACCTGCGTTAACTGCAGCGAGCCGCTGGTGACGTTTGAATTGATGCCGTTGCTGTCGCGATAGCCATTGTTATAGGTATAATCCGCTCCCAGCCCAAGCTGAGGCAGTAATGGACTGCGCGCTTCGTTGATCTTTTCGAACGCGGCGTCACGATCGGCTGCCGATTTACGCAGATCGGGGTTGCTGATGCGTGCCTGCTGGTAAACCTGAAGCAGGTTTTCCGCCTGGCTCATGGCGCTGAACCCGGTCAGGCTCAGGCCGATAAGAATGGGGAGCAATTTCTTCATTTGCATTCCTTGTTGTGAAGCATTTAGCGCTGGTCTAATTCTAAGAAAAATTCCGCTGATTGTATCGATTCTGCCGCCGTAAAAAGTTGGCGTTACGTGCCATCCGGCGGTAATTTGCACCAATCTAACATACGGACCGTAAAACGGTAGCCAAACGGTTTGGAAATCCCTAATTTCAGATTCGCAGGACATGACAATGAGCAAACCCACGCAGCAGGGAATTACCTTCTCCAAAAATGATGTAGAAATTATTGCACGCGAAACGCTATATCGTGGTTTTTTTTCGCTCGATTTATACCGTTTTCGCCACCGCCTGTTTAACGGCGGCATGAGTGGCGAAATCACCCGTGAAATTTTTGAGCGCGGGCACGCCGCCGTCTTGCTACCCTTTGACCCGGTGCGCGACGAAGTGGTGCTGGTCGAACAAATCCGTATCGCCGCCTATGATACCAGCGAGAGCCCGTGGCTGCTGGAGATGGTCGCCGGCATGATTGAAGCGGGTGAAACGGTGGAAGATGTTGCCCGTCGGGAAGCGCTGGAGGAGGCCGGGCTTGAAGTTGGGCGGACGAAACCAATATTAAGCTATCTGGCCAGTCCCGGCGGCACCAGCGAACGGTTATCGATCCTGGTGGGAGAAGTTGATGCATCGACGGCAAAAGGCATTCACGGCCTGGCCGAGGAAAACGAGGATATTCGGGTGCATGTGGTGAGTCGGGAGCAGGCTTACCAGTGGGTAGAAGAGGGGAAAATCGACAACGCAGCCTCTGTCATCGCCTTGCAATGGCTGCAATTGCATTATCACAATTTACGAAATGAGTGGACAAAATGAAGCGTTATACACCTGACTTCCCTGAGATGATGCGCCTGTGCGAGACCAACTTCGCGCAGTTGCGCCGCCTGTTGCCGCGAACGGATGCAGCGGGTGAGAAGGTAAGCTATCAGGTGGGAAGCGCGCAGTATCGGTTAACGATAGTTGAATCGACCCGCTACACTACTCTGGTGGCAATAGAGCAGACTCTGCCTGCAGTGAGCTACTGGAGCCTGCCATCGATGACCGTCCGCCTCTACCATGACGCCATGGTGGCCGAAGTGTGTTCGAGTCAGCAGATCTTTCGCTTCAAAGCGCGATATGATTATCCTAATAAAAAGTTGCATCAACGCGACGAAAAGCATCAAATTAACCAGTTTTTGGCCGACTGGCTGCGTTACTGTTTAGCACATGGAGCGATGGCGATTCCGGTTTGTTAGCGTCGTTAAACCTAAGGACACCATTTGGAAAGCCTGTTAAACCTACCTCTGGCTGGTGAGGCCAGAGTCAGGATATTACAAATTACTGATACTCACCTGTTTGCTGAAAAGCATGAAACGTTGTTAGGCATCAATACCTGGGATAGCTATCAGGCCGTACTGTCGGCCATTCATGCCTCACAGCGTCCATGCGATCTGATTGTCGCAACAGGCGATCTGGCGCAGGACCACTCCTCCGCGGCCTATCAGCATTTTGCTGAGGGCATCGCGAGTTTTGCTGCACCCTGCGTCTGGCTACCGGGCAACCATGATTTCCAGCCGGCGATGTACAGCACCCTGCAGGAGGCGGGCATTTCCCCTGCCAAGCGCGTGTTTGTCGGCGATCGCTGGCAGATCCTGCTGCTCGACAGCCAGGTGTTTGGCGTTCCCCATGGCGAGCTGAGCGACTTCCAGCTGGAGTGGCTCGAACATAAGCTGGCGGAGGCGCCGGAGCGCTATACCTTACTCCTGCTGCACCATCATCCGCTGCCGGCCGGCTGCAGCTGGCTGGATCAGCATAGTCTGCGCAACGCCGGCGCGCTGGACAGCGCGTTGAGCGCCTGGCCGCGGGTGAAGCATCTTTTGTGCGGCCATATTCATCAGGAACTGGATCTCGACTGGAATGGCCGGCGCATGATGGCGACGCCGTCGACCTGCGTCCAGTTTAAACCGCACTGTGCCAATTTCACTCTGGATACGGTGTCACCGGGCTGGCGCTGGCTGGAGCTTCACCCTGACGGGACGCTGACCACCGAAGTGTGCCGCCTGGAAGGCGCCGCGTTTCATCCGGATATTGCTTCAGAAGGCTACTGATGGCGACGCTCCTTTATCTGCACGGCTTTAACAGCTCTCCGCGCTCGGCGAAGGCGACGGCGTTAAAGACCTGGCTGGCGCAGCACTATCCTGAGCTCACCATGGTGGTGCCGGAGTTGCCGCCTTACCCGGCGGAAACGGCGGAGCTGTTGGAGTCCATTGTGCTGGAGCACGGCGGCGAGCCGCTGGGGGTCGTAGGGTCGTCGCTGGGCGGCTACTACGCGACCTGGCTTTCGCAGTGCTTTATGCTGCCGGCGGTGGTGGTTAACCCGGCGGTGCGGCCGTTTGAACTACTAAACAATTTTCTCGGCCACAATGAGAATCCATACACCGGGCAGCAATATGTGCTAGAGTCTCGCCATATTTACGATCTCAAAGTCATGCAAATCGACCCGCTCGAAGCGCCGGATTTACTCTGGCTGCTGCAGCAGACCGGGGATGAAGTGCTTGATTACCGCCAGGCCGTGCATTACTACGCCTCTTGCCGGCAGACGGTAGAGGAGGGCGGTAATCACGCATTTGTCGGCTTTGACGATCATTTCACTCAGATTATCGAATTTCTCGGCCTGCGCTAAACGGCCCTGAACGACCTACGAATACACACCATGACGCAATCTTCATATAATGCTGATGCCATTGAGGTACTCACCGGGCTAGAGCCGGTGCGCCGCCGTCCGGGCATGTATACCGACACCACTCGTCCTAACCATCTTGGTCAGGAAGTTATTGATAACAGTGTGGATGAAGCGCTGGCAGGCCACGCCAAACGCGTGGAAGTTATCCTTCATGCCGACCAGTCCCTGGAGGTCATTGACGATGGTCGTGGGATGCCGGTCGACATCCACCCGGAAGAGGGCGTGCCGGCGGTTGAGCTGATCCTCTGCCGGCTGCATGCGGGCGGTAAGTTTTCCAATAAAAACTATCAGTTTTCCGGCGGCCTGCACGGGGTGGGGATCTCGGTGGTCAACGCCCTGTCAAAACGCGTGGAGGTCAACGTGCGTCGCGACGGTCAGGTCTACAGCATCGCCTTTGAAAATGGTGAAAAAGTGGAAGACCTGCACGTCACCGGCACCTGCGGCAAACGCAATACCGGGACCAGCGTCCATTTCTGGCCGGACGAAAGCTTCTTCGACAGCCCGCGCTTTTCCGTTTCACGTCTGACCCACCTGTTAAAAGCGAAAGCGGTGCTGTGCCCGGGCGTGGAAATTGTTTTCCGCGACCAGGTGAACAACAGCGAGCAGAGCTGGTGCTATGCCGATGGCCTGAACGATTACCTGAGCGAAGCGGTGAACGGCCTGCCGCTGCTGCCGGAAAAACCATTCGTCGGCGCCTTCTCCGGCGAGACGGAGGCGGTGGACTGGGCGCTGCTGTGGCTGCCGGAAGGCGGCGAACTGCTGACCGAAAGCTACGTGAACCTGATCCCGACTATGCAGGGCGGGACGCACGTTAATGGCCTGCGTCAGGGGCTGCTCGACGCGATGCGTGAGTTCTGCGAGTACCGTAATATCCTGCCGCGCGGCGTGAAGCTGTCAGCGGAAGATATCTGGGATCGCTGCGCCTACGTGCTGTCGGTGAAGATGCAGGATCCGCAGTTCGCCGGGCAAACCAAAGAGCGTCTGTCGTCGCGCCAGTGCGCGGCGTTCGTCTCCGGCGTGGTGAAGGACGCCTTCAGCCTGTGGCTGAATCAGAACGTGCAGGCCGCGGAGCTGCTGGCGGAGATGGCCATCTCCAGCGCCCAGCGCCGTCTGCGCGCGGCCAAAAAAGTGGTGCGCAAAAAGCTGACCAGCGGTCCGGCGCTGCCGGGTAAGCTGGCGGACTGTACCGCCCAGGATCTGAACCGTACCGAGCTGTTCCTCGTCGAAGGGGATTCGGCGGGCGGCTCAGCCAAGCAGGCGCGCGATCGCGAATATCAGGCGATCATGCCGCTGAAGGGCAAGATCCTTAATACCTGGGAAGTCTCTTCCGATGAAGTGTTAGCTTCGCAAGAAGTGCACGACATTTCGGTGGCGATTGGTATTGACCCGGATAGCGATGATTTAAGCCAGCTGCGCTACGGTAAAATTTGTATTCTGGCGGATGCGGACTCCGATGGTCTGCACATTGCCACCCTGCTGTGCGCGCTGTTCGTAAGACATTTCCGTACCCTCGTGAAAGAGGGGCACGTCTACGTGGCGCTGCCGCCGCTGTACCGTATCGACCTCGGCAAAGAGGTTTACTACGCGCTAACGGAAGAAGAAAAAACCGGCGTGCTGGAGCAGCTAAAGCGCAAGAAGGGCAAGCCAAACGTCCAGCGCTTTAAAGGTCTCGGCGAGATGAACCCGATGCAGCTGCGCGAAACCACCCTTGACCCGAATACCCGCCGCCTGGTGCAGCTGGTGATAAGCGATGAGGACGAGCAGCAGACCACGGCGATAATGGATATGCTGCTGGCCAAAAAGCGTTCGGAAGATCGTCGCAACTGGCTGCAGGAGAAGGGCGATATGGCGGATCTGGAAGTGTAAGTCTGTACGCTGCGCCAGACGTAAAAGGGAGCCTCAGGCTCCCTTTTCTTATTCCGTTTCAGCGTCGGCGGGCTTAGACGCCGGCCTGCAGGATACGGATGGTGGTCTCCAGCACATCGCCTTTGACCGCTTCCGACCAGGCTTTCATGTGCGGGGTTTGCAGGTGTGCTTCAAGATGCGTGACGCTTTCCCACTGCTCGACCATGACGATAGAGTCGGGCGCTGTGGTCTGGAAGCTGACGCCGGCGGCATGATCCACCATCGGGGCATAGCCGTGGCAGCCGGCCTCCTGCAAAACGGTCGGAATAATTTTCGCGAACTGATCGAGAACCGCCTGGCGGTGGTGCTGGCCCGGGCGGGTACGGATTTCTGCAATCACTGTTAACATGGTTAACTCAACTCCTTCTGTGTGGATCTTGTCATACTCCAGGTTCGAATAACTCGAAATATGTAGAGCATAGACCCCTAGTTAACCAAAAATTTCCGCCAGATGCTTGCGATATTCTGCGATATACCGCGGGACATCAGGCATTTTTATCACGTCGTTGGCGATAAAGGTTGGCAATGCCTCCATGCCGAGGAACTGATTGGCTTTATGGAACGGCAGGTAAACGCCGTCAACGCCGACGCCGTGGAAGAACTGGTCCTGGTCGGTGAAGGCTTCCATCGGCGCGTTCCAGGTCAGAGAAAGCATATATTTTTTCCCCTGCACCAGGCCGCCGGAGCCATATTTTTTGCTGGCGTCGGAGCGGGTACGGCCATCGCTGGCGTACAGCGAGCCGTGGCCTTCGGTAAAGACGTCATCCATATATTTTTTCACCGTCCACGGAGCGCCCATCCACCAGCCCGGCATCTGCCAGATCACCACATCGGCCCACAGGAAATTCTGTACTTCTTCTTTTACGTCGTACTCGCTTTCGGCGCGAACGCTTTTAACATCGTGCCCGGCGTCGCGCAGATAACTCTCCGCGACCTCGGTCAGGGTGTCGTTCAGTTGACCATTAGAGTGCGCGAACTTTTTCGCCCCATTGATAATCAGGATGTTGCTCATTTTTTACCCTCATATATGAAAATTTGCCGACGATCTTACCCCGCGAAGCGGGGCAGTAAAATGAGCAAAATGTGCAAAGTCTTTTGCCAAATGAGCAATAATCTCGCTACCAGTACACGCGGGCCTCGAAGCCGCCGTCGCGCGCGTTGGCAAAATCAACCTGCATGCCGTGCAGCGAGGCGATGCGCCGGACGATCGACAAGCCCAGGCCGCTGCCCGGCGCCTCCTGCCCCGGCGGACGATAAAAACGCTCGCCAATGCGCGAGAGCGCCTGCGGGCTAATGCCTGGGCCGTTATCGCGCACCCGGAACTCGCGGGCGTTGAGCGTGATATCGACCTGGCTGCCGCGAGGGCTATAGCGTACGGCGTTATCCAGCAGATTGCGCACCAGCAGACTGAGCAGCAGCGGCTGGCCGGTGCGGACGATGTGGCTGGCATTAAGATGCAGGCGCAGCTCAATCCCGGACTGCTGCGCCGGGTGATACATCTCCATCACTGCCGACTGCAGCAGATCGGCGATAGCGACCTGCTGCACATCATCCAGTTGGGCGAGCGAGTCCAGCCGCGACAGCGTCAGCAGCTGATCCACCAGTCGGGTGGCGCGATCGATCCCCTGGTGGAGCTGATCCAACGCTTTCTCACGCCCTTCGGGATCGTCCAGGGAGAGTTGGGCGACTTCGGTCTGCACCTTCAGCGCCGCCAGCGGGCTGCGTAGCTCATGGGCGGCATCAGAGGTAAACCGACGCTCGCGCAGCATGGCGTCGTGAGTGCGTCGGAACAGCTGATTCAGCGCTTCGACCAGCGGGCGAACTTCGGCGGGGATCTTCTCCACGCTGAGCGAATCCGCCGAGTCCGGCGCGCGCAGGCGCAGCGTGCGCGCCAGATTTTTCAATGGCGCCAGCTCGCGGCTTAACAGCACGATGAGCAGCACGAACATCAGCGGCAGGGCAACCATCCACGGGGTGAGCTGCGAGGTCACGATATCCATCGCCATTTCGCGCCGGTAATCCCACTCCTGGCCGACGGCGATGCGGTAGCGGCCGTCGGCGGTGGTTAACCACAGGAAACGCCACTCGTCATCGTCGTCACGCAGATAGCCATCGCTGAATCCCTCGCGCTGCGAATTCCACTGAATATCCTCTCCGTTCTCGCCGTCATTAAGCACCATTTTGCCGTCGCGGGTGAAGATGGCGAACGCCAGCGCGTCGTCGTCGATGTGCCCGTGGCGTACCTTTTTCTTTTCCCCGAGCAAGGCGGACGGGGCGCGCAGTTCATCGAAATGCATGACGCTCAGGCGGCGAGCGAACAGCAGCTGCTGGGTATCGAACAGCTTATCCAGCTTTTTGCTGGTCTGCTGCCAGGCGATAACGCTGGCCATCCCCCAGGCGGCGGTGGTCAGTACGGCAAACAGCAGCGTCAGGCGCAGGCGCAGGCTCAGGCGGGCAAGTCGTTTCATGCGTCACCCAGGGTATAGCCGATGCCGTGGACGGTACGGATAAAGTCGCTGCCGAGCTTGCGGCGCAGATGATGGACGTGAACTTCCACGGCGTTGCTGGAGACCTCGTCGTCCCAGGTGTAGAGCTTTTCCTCGATAAGCTTACGCGGCAATACGCGCCCGGCGTTGCGCATAAGCAGTTCCAGCAGGGCGAACTCCTTCGGCTTCAGCGCCAGGCTTTCGCCGTCGAGGCTGGCGGTTAAGCGGTTCGGATCGAGGATCACCTTGCCGTGGCGCAGTTCGCTGCTGCTCTGGCCGTGCGCGCGGCGGATCAACGCTTCGAGGCGCGCTGCCACCTCAATCAGGGCGAAAGGTTTGCACAGGTAGTCATCGGCGCCCAGGCGCAGGCCCTCCACCCGCTGGCTGAGGGCATCGCGGGCGGTGAGGATCAGCACCGGCTCATGGCGGCCTTTATCGCGCCATTCGCGCAGAATATCGAGGCCATCGATGCCGGGTAGGGTGAGGTCAAGGATTGCGGCGTCGTAGGGGGCGCTGTATAAGGCATTTTTGCCCTCCAGCCCGGCGGTAAACCAGTCAATGCTAAAGCCCATTTTGCTCAGCCCGGCTTTGATGCCGTCGCCGATAAGCTTGTCATCTTCCACCAGTAATATGCGCATGTTTCCCTCCGACGATCCCGTTTCTTTGCGCAGTAAACCGCGTTGAAGCGGGTGATGTACAGCATTAAAATTTCTTTTTTCCGCTTAAGAAGTCGTTAAGTTTTGTCGGGCGTAATAGGAGCCATACCAACACAAAAGGGAGAATATAAGATGAAAAAAATTGCTGCGATGACCGTGATTATTGCTTTGGTTTCCATGCCGGTACTGGCCGCCGGGCAGGGAGGATTCACCGGACCGTCGACTACCACTACCACCCAGGCTGGCGGCTTCACCGGGCCGAGCGGCGCGGTGACCACCGTGGCGAACGCCAAGTCGCTGCGTGATGACACCTGGGTGACCCTGCGCGGTAAAATCGTCGAGCGCATCTCTGATGACCTGTATAAATTCCAGGATGCTTCCGGGGTGATCAATGTCGATATCGACCACAAGCGCTGGAACGGCGTGACCGTCGGCCCGCAGGACACAGTAGAAATTCAGGGGGAAGTCGATAAGGACTGGAACTCGGTAGAAATCGACGTTAAACAGATCCGTAAAATCGCGCCATAAGTCTCCGTCGGATAAGCGCAAGATCGGTCAGGAATCGCGATCCTCGCTCTGTCAGAGTATGTCGCGAGGAGGAGACGATGAACGATATTAAGGCCAGCCCGGCGTATGTCGGGCGCTTCCAGCGCGTCTGTAGGTACATTGCGCGCCATCTTGATGAGCCGCTGTCGTTGGAGACGCTGAGCGCGATAGCGCACAGTTCGCCTTACCATTTTCACCGGCAATTTAGCGCTTATACCGGCATTCCATTGTACCGGTATATTCAGTGGTTGCGTCTGCGACGCGCCTGTTGGCGCCTGGCGTTCAACCCCCGCGATAAAGTCATCGATATTGCCCTTGATGCCGGATTTCAGAATGCGGAGTCGTTCAGTCGTGCCTTCCGTACCGCGTTTGACCAAAGCCCGACCCAATTCCGTCAACAACCGGACTGGGCCGAGTGGCATCGACGCGTACCGAAACATACGCTACAGGAGCAAACGTCGATGGACGTCAACATTATTTCGTGCCCCTCCACCCGGATAGCCGTACTGCAACATCGCGGTAGCCCGGACCTTGTCAACGCCACCGCCGCGCGTTTTATCGCCTGGCGTAAGACGAGCGGACTATCGCCCGTCGCCACCAGCGATACCTGGGGGATCGCCTGGGACGATCCGCAGACCACCCCGCAGGAGGCATTTCGTTTTGATATCTGCGGTACGGTCGATCGGCCGGTTGGTGAAAACGCCTTTGGCGTGATTAACGGCGAAATCCCCGGCGGACGCTGCGCCGTCGTGCGCCATCACGGCTCGCTGGACACGCTGGCGAACAGCGTTTGGTTTCTCTATCGCGACTGGTTACCCGCTTCAGGCGAGACGTTACGGGATTTTCCGGTGTACTTCCGTTACCTCAATTTTGTCCATGAGGTGGCTGAGCATGAACTGCAAACCGATATTTATCTGCCGCTGGCCTGATTAAGCGTGACGGAATCCTCAGCCGATCTCACGGCCTGTGACTCAGGGCGTGAGATCGGGTATTATCGCGGGTAGTTTTGCCGTCCGAACGGTCGGTACCCAGATTGAGGATCCACGATTAATGAGCGATATGGCAGAGCGCCTTGCGCTGCATGAATTTACGGAAAATGCTTACCTGAACTACTCCATGTACGTGATCATGGACAGGGCATTACCGTTTATTGGCGATGGCTTAAAACCGGTCCAGCGTCGCATCGTCTATGCGATGTCCGAGCTGGGGCTGAACGCCAGCGCGAAATTCAAAAAGTCCGCCCGCACCGTCGGCGACGTGTTGGGTAAATATCACCCGCACGGCGACAGCGCCTGCTATGAAGCGATGGTGCTGATGGCGCAGCCGTTCTCTTACCGCTATCCGCTGGTGGATGGTCAGGGAAACTGGGGGGCGCCGGACGATCCCAAATCTTTCGCCGCCATGCGTTACACCGAATCCCGCCTGTCGAAGTATGCCGAGCTGCTGCTCAGCGAGCTGGGGCAGGGGACGGTCGACTGGGTGCCAAACTTTGACGGCACGCTGCAGGAGCCGAAAATGCTGCCAGCGCGTCTGCCGAATATCCTGCTGAACGGCACCACCGGCATCGCGGTAGGCATGGCGACCGATATTCCTCCGCACAACCTGCGGGAAGTGGCCAAAGCGGCGATTACGCTGATTGAGCAGCCGAAAACCACCCTCGACGAACTGCTGGATATCGTACAGGGGCCGGATTTCCCGACCGAGGCGGAGATCATCACCTCGCGGGCGGAAATTCGCAAAATCTACCAGAACGGGCGCGGCTCAGTGCGCATGCGCGCGGTGTGGAGTAAAGAGGACGGCGCGGTGGTGATCAGCGCGCTGCCGCATCAGGTCTCCGGCGCCAAAGTGCTGGAGCAGATTGCGGCGCAGATGCGCAATAAAAAGCTGCCGATGGTTGACGATCTGCGCGACGAATCGGACCACGAAAACCCGACCCGTCTGGTGATTGTCCCGCGCTCCAACCGGGTGGATATGGAACAGGTGATGAACCACCTGTTCGCCACCACCGATCTGGAGAAGAGCTACCGCATCAACCTCAATATGATCGGCCTTGACGGCCGCCCGGCGGTGAAAAACCTGCTGGAGATCCTCAGCGAGTGGCTGGTGTTCCGTCGCGATACCGTGCGTCGCCGTCTAAACCATCGGTTAGAGAAAGTGCTGAAGCGCCTGCATATCCTCGAAGGTTTGCTGGTGGCGTTTCTTAATATCGATGAAGTGATTGAGATCATCCGCACTGAAGAGGAACCGAAGCCGGCCCTGATGTCGCGCTTTGGCATCAGCGAAACCCAGGCGGAAGCGATTCTGGAATTAAAACTGCGCCACCTCGCCAAACTGGAAGAGATGAAGATCCGCGGCGAGCAGAGCGAGCTGGAAAAAGAGCGCGACCAGCTGCAGGCGATTCTGGCGTCTGAACGTAAGATGAACAACCTGCTGAAAAAAGAGCTGCAGGCCGATGCCGATGCCTTCGGCGACGACCGTCGCTCGCCGCTTCACGAGCGTGAAGAAGCGAAAGCGATGAGCGAACATGACATGCTGCCGTCTGAGCCGGTGACTATCGTTCTGTCGCAGATGGGCTGGGTGCGCAGCGCCAAAGGACACGACATTGACGCCCAGGGCTTGAGCTATAAGGCGGGCGACAGCTGGAAAGCCTCGGCGAAGGGCAAGAGCAACCAGCCGGTGGTGTTTATCGATACCACCGGACGCAGCTATGCCATCGATCCGATTACTCTGCCTTCCGCGCGTGGCCAGGGTGAACCGCTTACCGGCAAACTGACCCTGCCGCCGGGCGCGACCGTGGAGCATATGCTAATGGAAAGCGACGATCAGAAACTGCTGATGGCTTCCGACGCGGGCTACGGTTTCGTCTGTACCTTCAACGATCTGGTAGCGCGCAACCGTGCCGGTAAAGCGCTAATCACCCTGCCTGACAACGCGCACGTGATGCCGCCGCTGGTGATTGAGGATGAGTCCGATATGCTGCTGGCCATCACCGCCGCCGGGCGGATGCTGATGTTCCCGGTCAGCGATCTGCCGCAGCTGTCGAAAGGCAAGGGCAACAAAATTATCAGCATTCCGGCGGCGGAAGCCGCAGCCGGCCAGGACGGTCTGGCACATCTGTTTGTTCTGCCGCCGCAGAGTACGCTGACCATTCACGTCGGCAAACGGAAGATCAAACTGCGTCCGGAAGAGCTGCAAAAAGTCACCGGCGAGCGCGGCCGCCGCGGTTCGCTGATGCGCGGGCTGCAGAAAATTGACCGCGTGGAAATTGACTCGCCGCGTCGTGCCGCGGCAGGCGATAGCGAAGAGTAAGCGCGTCTCCTCCCGTCTTTGACGGGAGGAGACGAAAAAATGCCGCAAAATCGTTGTTTATTCAGGCGTTGCGATTAACAATGTCCATCATCAGGGACCCAGGAAGAACGGTCCCGGCCTGCGCAGAACTTGTGAGCCTGCCTTCTGCCAGCAGCGAATAATTCTAAGCGGTTTGGGTTTTAGAGGTAGCTATGCTATTCATTTTTCGAGTAATTTTCGTGGTCATTTATTGCATCGTAGTGTGCGTACTTGGCTGTCTGTACTGCTTGTTCAGCCCACGTAATCCAAAACACGTTGCCACTTTCGGCCATCTGTTTGGCCGTTTATCTCCGGTATTTGGCCTCAAGGTAGAGCTACGCAAACCCGCCGACGCGGAAAGCTATGGCAACGCGATCTACATCGCTAACCACCAGAACAACTATGATATGGTGACGGCGTCGAATATCGTGCAGGCTCCGACGGTCACCGTAGGTAAAAAGAGCCTGCTATGGATCCCGTTCTTTGGCCAACTGTACTGGCTGACGGGCAATTTGCTGATTGACCGTAATAACCGAACCAAAGCGCACGGCACTATTGCCGAAGTCGTCAACGCTTTTAAAAAGCGTAAAATTTCGTTCTGGATGTTCCCGGAAGGGACCCGTAGCCGCGGCCGCGGCCTGCTGCCGTTTAAAACCGGGGCTTTTCACGCGGCTATTGCCGCTGGGGTGCCGATTATTCCGGTGTGTGTCTCGAATACATCGAATAAAATAAAGCTCAATCGCTGGAACAACGGTCTGGTGATTGTGGAAATGCTGCCGCCGGTAGATACCACTCAGTTTGGTAAAGACAACGTGCGCGCGCTGGCGACGCATTGCCGCGAGCTGATGGCCGCCAAAATCGCTGATCTGGACAACGAAGTGGCCGAGCGCGAAGCGGCTGGAAAGCAATAAGACAGGAAACGCCGCCAACGCGCGCGTATTGCTGGCGGGAAACGAATTCCCTTTTTCATTTGTCAGTATGTCATGGAGTTAATATGTCACTCAGTCGGCGTCAGTTTATTAAGGCTTCCGGCGTAGCGCTGTGCGCTGGCGCCGCGCCGCTGAAGGCCCATGCCGCCGGCCAGCAGCCTGCGCTGCCGGTTCCGCCGCTGCTGGAATCTCGTCGCGGCCAGCCGCTGTTTCTGACGCTGCAGCGTTCCCACTGGTCGTTTACCCCCGGCACCCGCGCCCCCGTCTGGGGGATCAATGGCCGCTATATGGGGCCGACGATCCGCGTCTGGAACGGAGACGACGTCAAGCTTATCTACAGCAACCGCCTGACGGAGAACGTGGCGATGACCATCCGCGGTCTGCAGGTGCCTGGCCCGCTGATTGGCGGCGCGGCGCGCATGATGTCGCCGAACGCCGACTGGGCGCCGGTGCTGCCTATCCGCCAGAGCGCGGCGACGCTGTGGTATCAGGCCAACACGCCGAACCGGATGGCGAAACAGGTTTACAACGGTCTGGCGGGCATGTGGCTGGTGGAAGACGAGGTCAGCAAGAACCTGCCGATCCCTAACCACTATGGCGTCGATGACTTCCCGGTGATTATTCAGGATAAACGGCTGGATAACTTCGGCACGCCGGAATATAGCGAACCTGGCAGCGGCGGCTTTGTGGGCGACACGCTGCTGGTTAACGGCGTGCAGAGCCCCTATGTTGAAGTGTCGCGCGGCTGGGTGCGCCTGCGCCTGCTGAACGCTTCCAACTCCCGGCGCTATCAGCTGCAGATGAGCGATGGCCGACTGCTGCATGTGATTTCCGGCGATCAGGGATTCCTGCCGGCGCCGGTTTCGCTCAAGCAGCTATCGCTGGCCCCGGGAGAGCGGCGTGAAATTCTGGTCGATATGACTAACGGCGATGAAGTGTCCATTACCTGCGGCGAAGCGGCGAGCATCGTCGACCGTATCCGCGGTTTTTTTGAACCGTCAAGCATCCTGGTCTCCACGCTGGTGCTGACGCTGCGTCCGACCGGGCTGCTGCCGCTGGTGACCGACAGTCTGCCGGTGCGCCTGCTGCCGACCGAGCTGCTCTCCGGTACGCCGATCCGCAGCCGGGATATCACCCTTGGCGACGATCCGGGCATCAACGGCCAGCTGTGGGATCCGCAGCGTATCGATATCACGGCGCAGCAGGGGACCTGGGAGCGCTGGACGGTGCGCGCCGACCGCCCGCAGTCGTTCCATATTGAAGGGGTGATGTTCCAGATCCGTAATGTCAACGGCTCGTCTCCTTTCCCGGAAGATCGCGGCTGGAAGGACACCGTGTGGGTCGACGGGCAGGTTGAGCTGCTGGTCTATTACGCTCAACCGTCGTGGCCGCACTTCCCGTTCCAGTATCTGAGCCAGACGCTGGAGCTTGCCGATCGCGGCTCGATCGGCCAGATGCTGGTGAATCCCGCGCCGTAATCTCTTTGACCCTGGCCGGCGCACGGTCAGGGTTTGAGAAAATCCTCCTTCATTTCCACTATCATTCCGGCTTATAATCCACGCCCTTTTGGTTATTTTTTTATCATTTTCCCCGGAAGCAATATGAGCGCAATATCCCTGATCCAACCGGATCGTGACCTTTTTTCCTGGCCGCAATACTGGGCTGCCTGTTTTGGCCCTGCGCCCTTTTTACCGATGTCGCGTGAAGAGATGGATCAACTTGGCTGGGATAGCTGCGACATTATTCTGGTTACCGGCGACGCCTATGTCGACCACCCGAGCTTCGGGATGGCTATCTGCGGCCGCATGCTGGAAGCGCAGGGTTTCCGGGTTGGGATCATCTCCCAGCCGGACTGGAACAGCAAAGACGACTTTATGCGTCTGGGAAAACCGAACCTGTTCTTCGGCGTGACCGCCGGCAACATGGACTCAATGATCAACCGTTACACCGCCGACCGTAAACTACGTCATGACGATGCCTATACGGCGGGTAACGTGGCGGGCAAACGTCCGGACCGCGCTACCCTCGTCTATACCCAGCGCTGTAAAGAGGCGTGGAAAGATGTGCCGGTGATCCTCGGCGGCATCGAAGCCAGCCTGCGTCGTACCGCCCACTATGATTACTGGTCCGACACCGTGCGCCGCTCGGTGCTGGTGGACTCCAAGGCCGATATGCTGATGTTCGGCAACGGCGAGCGTCCGCTGGTGGAAGTGGCTCATCGCCTGGCGATGGGCGAAACCATCGACCAGATCCGCGATGTGCGCAATACCGCCATCATGGTGAAAGAGGCGCTGCCGGGCTGGAGCGGCGTGGACTCCACCCGTCTGGATACGCCCGGTAAAATTGACCCCATCCCGCATCCGTACGGTGAAGATCTGCCGTGCGCCGATAACAAACCGGTCGCGCCGAAAAAACAGGAAGCGAAAAGCATTACTGTGCAACCGCCGCGGCCCAAACCGTGGGAAAAAACCTATGTGCTGCTGCCTTCCTTCGAGAAGGTGAAAGGCGATAAGGTCCTGTACGCTCACGCCTCGCGCATTTTGCACCACGAAACCAACCCCGGCTGCGCCCGGGCGCTGATGCAAAAGCACGGCGAGCGCTACATCTGGATCAACCCGCCGGCAATCCCGCTCTCCACCGAAGAGATGGACAGCGTCTTCGCGCTGCCGTACAAGCGGGTGCCGCATCCTTCCTATGGCGATGCGCGTATTCCGGCGTATGAGATGATCCGCTTCTCAATCAACATCATGCGCGGCTGCTTCGGCGGCTGTTCGTTCTGCTCGATCACCGAGCACGAAGGACGCATAATCCAGAGCCGTTCTGAGGATTCGATCATTAATGAGATCGAAGCCATTCGCGACACCGTGCCCGGCTTTACCGGGGTGATCTCCGATCTCGGCGGGCCAACGGCCAACATGTATATGTTGCGCTGTAAATCGCCGCGCGCTGAGCAGACCTGCCGCCGTCTCTCCTGCGTCTATCCGGATATTTGCCCGCACATGGATACCAACCATGAGCCGACGATCAATCTTTATCGCCGCGCTCGCGAGCTGAAGGGCATCAAGAAGATCCTTATCGCCTCCGGGGTACGCTATGACATCGCGGTCGAAGATCCGCGCTATATCAAAGAGCTGGCGACCCACCACGTCGGCGGCTATCTGAAGATCGCCCCGGAGCATACCGAAGAGGGACCGCTGTCGAAGATGATGAAGCCGGGAATGGGCAGCTACGACCGCTTTAAAGAGCTGTTCGACACCTATTCGAAGCAGGCGGGTAAAGAGCAGTATCTGATCCCGTACTTTATCTCCGCTCATCCGGGGACCCGTGATGAAGATATGGTGAACCTGGCGCTGTGGCTGAAGAAGCATCGCTTCCGCCTCGACCAGGTGCAGAACTTCTATCCGTCGCCGCTGGCGAACTCGACCACCATGTATTACACCGGCAAGAACCCGCTGGGTAAAATTGGTTATAAGAGCGAAGAGGTGGTGGTGCCGAAGGGCGATAAACAGCGCCGTCTGCACAAAGCGCTGCTCCGCTACCACGATCCGGCAAACTGGCCGCTGATCCGTCAGGCGCTGGAGGCGATGGGCAAGAAGCACCTGATTGGCTCCCGTCGCGACTGCCTGGTGCCAGCGCCAACCCTGGACGAAATGCGTGAAGCGCGTCGCCAGAACCGCCATACTCGTCCGGCGCTGACCAAGCACACGCCGATCGCCCATCAGCGCCAGACGCCTGCCGCTGCGGGCGCGAAAAAACGCGTTAAGCCGAAGGCCGTATCACGCTAAGCGGCTGGCCCGGCGGGAGCGCTCGCCGGGAACATCTGTGAAAAAAGGAGAGAGGTGATGACGCCGGTCATCCTGTCGCGACAACAACTGGACCAGCTCTGGGAGATAGACCGCAGCGAAATTATCGATACGCTCTACCGTCTCGATAACGGTCAGCTGCGGGCTTATCGGGAATATTATGACGTGCGTGGCTGGGACCCTCACGATCGTCAGGCTTATACTCCGATTCACGAGGCCTGTTACGATCGCGGCGGTATTTTTTTCGCCTTTTTTGACGATGAGCAGATGATTGCCGCAGCGGCGCTGGATACGCTGCCTCGCGGCATGAATGGCGAGCTGCGCCAGCTATTATTCTTTTATGTCGGGGCGGGAAAGCGCGGCCAGGGCTGGGGGCGGCGACTGTTTCAGTATGCCCTGCACCAGCTGCCAGAAATGGGGGCGTCCGGCCTCTATATCTCGTCGATCCCCAACAAAAACACCGTCGATTTTTATCTGGCTCAGGGATGTCGCTTAGCGGATAAGCCCGACCCTGCGCTGTTTGCGCTGGAGCCAGAGGATATTCATCTGGTCTGCGATCGCCTTTAACGCCGAGGCGCTAAAGGCGATGGCAAGAGAGAGCATTACCCGCCGAACTGATCCGGGTCAGGACCGAGACGTTTACCCTGGTCCAGCTTCGCGATCGCTCCCAGCTCATCTTTGTCGAGACGGAAGTCCCAGACGTCAAAGTTTTCCGCGATACGCGACGGCGTGACGGATTTCGGGATCACCACCAGACCGCTATCAAGATGCCAGCGGATGACGATTTGCGCCGGCGTTTTGCCGTACTTATCGGCGAGCTGGTGGATGACTTTTTGATCGAAGACGCCTTCGCCGCCCTGGGCCAGCGGGCTCCAGGATTCGGTCTGGATCTTGTGGGTGGCGTTCCACGCGTGCAGCTGACGCTGCTGCATAAGTGGATGGAGTTCTATCTGATTGATCACCGGGGCGACGCCGGTTTCATCAATCAGCTTCTGCAGATGCGGTACCTGGAAATTACACACGCCAATGCTTTTGGTCAGCCCCTGCTGCTGCAGCTCGATCAACGCCTGCCAGGCCTCGACGTAATGGCCGATAGCCGGTACCGGCCAGTGGATTAAATAGAGATCCACATAGTCCAGCTTCAGTTTGCTGAGGCTCTCTTTCAGCGCCTCGTGCGGCCGTTTTTGATCGTCGTTCCACAGCTTGGTGGTGATGAAGAGCTCATCGCGGTTGACGCCAGCGCTGTGCAGCGCATTGCCGACGCCGGTCTCATTTTGGTACGCGGCGGCGGTGTCAAAAGAGCGATAACCGACTTCCAGCGCCTTATGAATGGCGGAGACGACTTCCTCGTTGCCAGCTTTCCACACGCCGAGACCCAGCTGCGGCATCAGGTTGCCGTCGTGCAGTTTTATAACGGTTGGATGTGTCATGCCTTCCTCCTGTTAATGAACTCGGCGAAGCAGGATCCGCCGAGGGGTAGCATTAAGTCTGGACGAAATAGCTAAAAACGGTAGTAAAAACACCTCTCCCCGGCGTTTGTTTAACGTAAGGAGAGGTGAATCAGGCGGGGAGCGCTTAGCGTGCAGCCTCGTAAATACGGCGGCTGACGTCCAGGGTGATATCCTGATGTTCGCCCAGTTTAGTCATGCCGTGCTCTTCCAGTTTCGCCAGCAGCGCCGGGATGGAGCTACCGTCGAGACCGTAATCGGAAAGGCGGGTCGGCACGCCCATCTGCTCGAAGAACTGACGCGTTGCGGCGATGGCGGCATCGATACGTTGGTCGTCAGAGCCTTCGGTAATATTCCACACGCGCTCGGCATACTGCAGCAGCTTCTCGCGCTTGGCATCGCGTTTCTCATTCCACAGCGCCGGCAGCACGATAGCCAGCGTCTGGGCGTGATCCAGGCCGTGCATCGCCGTCAGCTCGTGGCCGAGCATATGCGTCGCCCAGTCCTGTGGCACGCCTGCGCCGATCAGGCCGTTCAGCGCCTGCGTCGCCGCCCACATAATATTGGCGCGCACGTTATAGTTCTCCGGTTCCTGCAGGGCTTTCGGGCCATCCTCGATCAGGGTCAGGAGAATGCCTTCGGCGAAACGGTCCTGGATTTTGCCGTCTACCGGGTAGGTCACGTACTGCTCGACGGTATGGACGAAGGCGTCAACCACGCCGTTCGCGACCTGGCGCGGCGGCAGGGTATAGGTATAAACCGGATCGAGGATCGCGAACTGCGGCTGGACGTGCGAAGACATAAACGCGCGTTTGTCGCCGGTGGTTTTCCGCGATATGACCGCGCCTTTGTTGGATTCAGAACCGGTCGCCGGCAGAGTCAGTACCGAGCCCATTGGAATGGCGCTGGCAATTTTGCTGCCATAGGTTTCCAGAATTTCCCACGGATCGATATCCGCGTCGTAGTGGGCTGCTGCAGCGATAAACTTGGTGCCATCCAGCACCGAACCGCCGCCGACCGCCAGCAGGAAGGTCACTTTCTCTTCCCGGGCGAGTTTCACCGCATTCATCAGGGTTTCGTAAGACGGGTTCGGCTCGATGCCGCCAAATTCAAGGACATCCAGGCCATTCAGAGCGGTGAGGACCTGATCCAGGACGCCTGTTTTTTTGACGCTGCCGCCGCCGTAGGTGATCAGTACGCGGGCTTCCGCCGGGATCTGTTCACGCAGCTTTTCAATCGCGCCTTTGCCAAACAGAATGCGGGTTGGGGTATGCAGGTCGAAATTATTCATTGCTTAAGTCCTCCAAAGAGTAAAACCGTCGACAGGGACGATACCGCTGCCCGATGAAGGTTATTGTGGTCCTGGCGCCGTTGACCCTCAATGCACATTTCTGCCGATGTCTTGCCTATTTCTCCATATGGCTGGAGAATTTGTAGCGGCCTGCGCACAATGTACAGGTGAAGAAACATCGGGAGAGACGGTGGCAATGCAACACGCAGAGATATGTCGGACATTAACGGAGAAGATTAACCTGCTGAAAGATAAGCACGAAATGTTAAGTTCGTTGCTGCCTGACGTCCGTTTGCTGTACGGAACGCAACCGGGGCCCCGGACGCCGGTGATGTATCAGCCGGGGATCGTTTATCTCTTTTCGGGCCATAAAATTGGTTATATCAATGAACGGACTTTTCGCTACGATACAAACGAATATTTACTGTTGACCGTGCCGCTACCTTTCGAGTGCGAAACCTTTGCCACCCCGGAGGTGCCCCTCGCCGGGATGCGCCTGAACGTCGATATCCTGCAACTGCAAGAGCTGCTGATGGATATTGGCGAAGATCCGCTGTTTCAGCCCGCGGTCGCCTCCAGCGGGATAAACTCCGCGGTACTCTCAGAGGATATTCTGTGCGCTGCCGAACGGCTGCTTGACGTGATGGAGCGGCCGCTGGACGCACGGATCCTTGGCAAGCAAATCGTCCGCGAAATTCTGTATTATGTGCTGACGGGGCCCTGCGGCGGCGCGCTGTTGGCGCTGGTCAGCCGGCAGACCCACTTCAGCCTGATAAGCCGCGTGCTCAAGCATATCGAAAGCCAGTACACCGAAAACCTCAGCGTCGATCGGCTGGCGGCGGAAGCGAATATGAGTGTGTCAGCGTTTCACCATAATTTTAAAGCGGTGACCAGCACTTCTCCTTTGCAGTATCTGAAAAACTACCGTTTGCATAAAGCACGAATGCTGATGATCCATGACGGCATGAAGGCCAGCGCGGCGGCGATGCGCGTGGGATATGAAAGCCCTTCGCAGTTCAGCCGCGAGTTTAAGCGCTACTTCGGTTTGACGCCGGGAGAAGACGCCGCGCGTATTCGCACGATGCAGGGGATGTAATACCGGGAAAGGGCGGCCGGGCGGGCGCAGGCCCCCCCGGCAGGTAAGCGTCAGGCGCTGCAATATTTCTTTTTAATGACCACGAACAGCGTGCCGAGCAGGCCAGCCAGCAGCAGGGCAATCGGCAGGATCATCAGACAGGTCATCACCTGATCTTCATGGCGCTTCACAAACGGGATCATGCTCAGCGCATAGCCAAGACCCGTCACCACACAGACCCACAGCAGGGCGCTCAGCCAGTTGAAGAACTGGAAGCGGCGGTTCGGCAGGCCAGAAATCCCGGCCATGGTTGGCAGCAGGGTGCGGACAAACGCCAGAAAACGGCCCGCGAGCAGCGCCAGCAGGCCGTGGCGGTCAAACATGCAGGTGGCGCGCTGATGGTACTTATGCGGCAGATGCGCCAGCCAGCCTTTCACCGTTTGCGTATTGCCCAGCCAGCGCCCTTGCACATAGCTCAGCCAGCAGCCGAGGCTGGCGGCGGCGGTCAGAATGGCGATAGTGGGCACAAAGTCCATGACGCCTTTAGCAATCAGCGCGCCGGCGAGCAGCAGCAGGCTGTCTCCCGGTAAAAAGGAGGCGGGCAGCAGCCCGTTTTCCAGAAACAGGGTCGCGAACATAACCAGATATACAACGCCCACAACGTGAGGGTTCGCCAATGCGGCAAAATCATGTTGCCACAGCGCGGCGACAATCTCTTGAATGACAACCATGGACTTTCCTAAGTGGTACCGTATTGTTGACTAGTGTACTCCTGAAGAGGCCCGAGCACCTTGATCCCGGGCGCAACAAAAGCGGCCGCTTTGCTAAAAAGCGTCCGCTATTGTTGCCACTGACTGTCACTTTACACGATACGCGCGAAGCCCGCTGCTAAATCCGCCTGCAGATCGTCAACATTTTCGAGACCAATGTGCAGGCGGATCAGCGTGCCGCTGAAGTCGACTTCAGCATCCGGTCGAATGTGGGCGATTTGCTCCGGCTGGTTGGCGAGAATCAGCGACTCAAAGCCGCCCCACGAATAGGCCATACTGAACAGGCTGAAATTGTCGAGGTACTCCGCCAGTTCGGCATCATTGAGGCGCTTGCTGAGCACAAACGAGAATAGCCCGCTGCTGCCGGTGAAATCACGTTTCCAGAACTCATGACCTTTACTGCCGGGCAGGGCGGGGTGGTTTACCCGCGCCACCTGCGGGTGCTGCGCCAGCCACTCGGCGATGCGCAGGCTGCTTTCATGATGCTGACGCAGGCGCACGCCCAGGGTGCGCAGGCCGCGGCTGGTCATATAGGCAGTATCGGCGTCCAGCATTTGCCCCATCAGGTAGGCATTTTCACGCAGCTGCGGCCAGCAGCGCGCGTTCGCCACCGCGGTGCCCACCATGGCGTCGGAATGGCCGATCAGGTATTTGGTGCCTGCCTGAATGGAAATATCAATGCCAAAATCCAGGGCTTTAAACAGGATCCCCGCCGCCCAGGTGTTATCGATCATGATAATCGCTTCCGGGGCGACCTGACGCACGGCGGCGACTATCGCCGGCACATCGTGCACTTCCATGGTGATCGAGCCGGGCGATTCGAGGAACACCACGCGGGTCTCAGGGCGAACCAGACGGGCGATATCGGCGCCGATTAAGGGATCGAACCAGCTGGTGGTGACGCCGAGTTTGGCGAGAATTTTGGTACAAAAGTCCTGGCTTGGCTCATAGGCGGTATTGGTCATCAGCACATGGTCGCCTTGCTCGACAAACGCCAGGATAGTGTTAGCCACCGCCGCGGCGCCGCAGGGGAAGAGGGCGCAGCCGGCGCCGCCTTCCAGCTCGCACATCGCTTCCTGCAGCGAGAAATGGGTCAGGGTGCCGCGACGACCGTAGAACAGCTCGCCGTTGGCCCGATTGCGGGTGGCGTGCTTTTTGGCCTCGACGGTGTCGAAAACCAGCGATGACGCGCGCTGGATAACGCTGTTCACTGAGCCCTGGGTGTACTTTTTGCTCCGCCCGGCGTTGACCAGCGCGGTATCAAGATGTTTATCAGCCATGTTGACGAACCTGTTTTTATACGTCTGGACGTCTAAACTAACATGAATCTGCTTTTCTGTACCAGCGCACCGCCGATACAGGCGAAAATTTTACCAGGCCCGCGGTTAGCCGCTTTTTTACTGCGTAAGCGCAAGGAAAATAAACGTGATTTGCTGCACAGTGTAAATACTAATGAGAACCACTATCAATTCGATGTCGTTTTGATATTATTGTGGGCAGATTTTGTGATTATCGTCGTGGAGATAGAGCGTGGGTAATAATTTGATGCAGGCGGATCTCTCCGTTTGGGGTATGTATCATCATGCCGATATTGTCGTTAAGGTGGTGATGATTGGCCTGATTCTGGCGTCGGTCGTCACATGGGCCATCTTCTTCGGTAAAGGGGCGGAAATCCTCGCCAGCAAGCGTCGCCTCAAACGTGAACAGCAGCAGCTGGCGGAAGCCCGCTCTCTCGATCAGGCCAGCGATATCGCCAGCGCCTTTGAGGCGAAAAGCCTCACCACCCAGCTTATCAATGAAGCGCAGAACGAACTCGAACTCTCTGCCGGTGCCGAAGACAATGAAGGCATCAAGGAACGAACCGGTTTTCGCCTTGAGCGCCGCGTTGCGGCGGTCGGTCGCCATATGGGGCGCGGTAACGGCTATCTGGCGACCATCGGCGCCATTTCCCCGTTTGTGGGCCTGTTTGGTACCGTCTGGGGCATCATGAACAGCTTTATCGGCATCGCCCAGACCCAGACCACCAATCTTGCGGTGGTAGCGCCGGGCATCGCAGAAGCGCTGCTGGCGACGGCCATCGGCCTGTTCGCCGCCATCCCGGCGGTGGTCATCTATAACATCTTCGCCCGCATGATCGGCAGCTACAAGGCCTCGCTCGGCGACGTCGCCGCTCAGGTACTCCTGCTGCAAAGCCGCGATCTGGACCTCAGCGCCAGCGGCGTGAAGCCGGTGCGCAGCGCGCAGAAATTACGGGTAGGTTGATCGGCTATGGCGATGCGTCTTAATGAAAACCTGGACGATAACGGCGAAATGCATGAGATCAACGTGACGCCGTTTATCGACGTCATGCTGGTTCTGCTGATTATCTTTATGGTGGCCGCGCCGCTGGCGACGGTCGACGTGAAGGTCAATCTGCCAGCCTCCTCCAGCCAGCCGCAACCGCGACCGGAAAAACCCATCTACCTGTCGGTGAAGGCGGATAAGAGCATGTTCCTCGGCAACGACCCGGTTACCGAAGCGAATATGATTAACGCCCTGGATAGCCTGACCGCCGGCAAAAAAGATACCACCGTCTTCTTCCGCGCGGATAAAACCGTCGATTACGAGACGATGATGAAAGTGATGGATACCCTGCATCAGGCGGGCTATCTCAAGATCGGGCTGGTGGGCGAAGAGACCGTCAAAGCGAAGTAACCTCCCCCTTTCCACTTTTCTCCTCAGGCTGGCCTTGCGCCAGCTTTTTAATAGGTGACGCAATAACTTGTAAGACCAATCTTATAGATGTGTGACAACTTTCTCAGTTAACAGAAAACATAAACCCGATGCGAAAAATGACAATAGGATAGTTTTTATCCTGCCTCTACAGTGAATACCACTTCATCTGAGAGGGATTATATTGTGAATCACGATAATAAACTGTCATTTGCGGAGAAGCTGGGATATGGCATGGGGGATGCAGCCTGCGGTATCGTTTACTCTTCGGTAACCATGTTTCTGACATGGTTTTATACGGATATTTACGGGCTTTCTGCTGCCGCAGTCGGAGTGATGTTCCTGGTGACGCGGGTTCTGGATGCGATTACCGATCCGCTAACCGGCATTGTTGCAGACCGTGTAAAGACCCGCTGGGGCCATTTTCGCCCGTGGCTTATCTGGTTTGCCGTACCTTATGCCGTGCTGGCGGTAATGACCTTCACGACTCCGGAATTTGGCGCATCGGGTAAACTGGTTTATGCCTACCTGACCTACACCTTACTCATGCTGTGTTACACCTTTATCAATATTCCCTACTGCGCATTGGGCGGAGTCATTACGCGTGATGAGAAGGATCGCCTTTCAGCCCAGTCATATCGTTTTACGATCTCATCTCTGGCCGGTCTGATGGTTTCTGTCGCAACCCTGTTCCTGGTGGATTTTTTCGGTAAAGAAAATAAGCAGTTTGGTTTTCAGGCGACAATGGGAATCATGGGCGCGATCGCTATTGTAATGCTGGCTTTTTGCTTCTTCTCTACCAAAGAACGCGTGGCTCCAGCTGTTGAACAGCAGGGGAGCATACGCGAAGACCTCCGTCAGCTGCTGGCGAATGACCAGTGGCGTATTGTGGCGATAATTACTTTTTTCTCCAGTATGGCCGGGGTTATGCGCAGCGCCGCCACGCTCTATTATGCAACCTACCTGATGTTAGGCGGTGTGGAGTCAGCGGCGGGAACGGCCATGAAATCAGCATTTGTTTCCACCAGCGTCGTTGGCACGATTATCGGCAGCATCGCCGCCGGATGGCTGGCCAAGCGCTATCGCGCGGTATCGCTGTTTAAAAATATCAACCTCCTGCTGGTCCTGGTTGGCGTCGTAATGTTCTTTGTGCCGCCGACCTGGCTGCCGGTGGTGTTCCCTTTATACTTCCTGGTCGGCTTCTTCCATCAGATGTACCAGCCGTTTAAATGGAACATGATGGCCAACGCTGCCGATTATGGCGAATGGAAGTTTGGCCGTCGCATCACGGGATTATCCTATTCCGGTAATCTGTTTGCTTTGAAAATGGGCATGGCGGTTGCTGGCGCCGCCGTAGGTTTTTCGCTTGGGCTATTTGGCTATCAGGCGGGCGTAACGGCGCAGACTCCGCTGGCGACAATGGGAATTGTGGGGCTGTTAACCCTCGGTCCATCACTATCTTACCTGCTCCTGTGGTGGCTGGCGCGTTTCTATAAGCTGGATGACAAAATGATGCAGACAATTCAGCGCGAGCTGTCCATGCGTCAGCAGCAGGGGCATTCAGAGACGCATTTGCCGCTAAACGCCGTTCCGGAAAAGGCCTGAGGAGATGCGAAATATGACCCCTTCTGAATACCAGAATCCTATCTTATGCGCCGATTATTCCGACCCGGATATCGTGCGCGTAGGCGATGATTTCTTTATGGTCTCTTCCAGTTTTAACCATGTGCCCGCTTTACCGATCCTGCATTCAACGGACCTGGTTAATTGGACTATCATCAACCACGTTATGGATGAACTGCCGCTACCTGGTTATGACCGGTATCAGCCGGGTAAGGGCGTATGGGCGCCGTCGATTCGCTGGCACGATGGCAAGCTGTGGGTCTGCTTCAGCACGCCAGATGAAGGTATTTTTATCTGCCATACCGAGGATCCGTGGGGGGAATGGAGCGCTCCGCACTGCCTGCGCGAGGCCAGAGGTTGGATAGATCCCTGCCCGTTCTGGGACGACAATGGTCAGGCCTGGTTGGTACATGCCTTCGCCCATAGCCGCAGCGGCATCAAGCATAAACTTCAGTTGTTTGCGATGGCGCCGGACGCCAGCGAATTGCTGGGCGAAGGGCAGATTATCTATGACGGCTGCTGCGATTTACCTACCCTTGAGGGGCCAAAGGTTTATCAACGCGCCGGTTGGTACTACATCTTTGCTCCTGCGGGCGGGGTTGAAAATGGCTGGCAGACGGTACTGCGCGCGCGCCAGATGACGGGGCCCTGGGAAGCCAAAAACGTGCTTTTCCAGGGAAACACCTCGATAAATGGACCACATCAGGGCGGCTGGGTGGAGGGTGAGGAGGGCGAATGCTGGTTTGTTCATTTCCAGGACTTACACCTCTATGGCCGCGTGGTTCACCTCCAGCCGATGTCCTGGGGTAACGATGGCTGGCCGCGTATCGGTGAGCAGATTGGCAACTGCGGCGTCGGACAGCCGGTTTTACGTTGGCCGCGTCCTAAAGGGTTAACGACTTCACCGGCATTGGCGCCGCAAACCAGCGACTATTTTGCGCAAGGCCAACCGGGAATACAGTGGCAGTGGCAGGCTAACCCCAGCCCTGAGTGGCTGCTGCCAGCGAAAGGCGAACTTCGATTACGCTGCGTCCCATTATCCGAAGTCGATGGACAGAGAGCGTTATACTGGGCGCCGCAGCTGTTGCTGCAGAAATTCCCGGCGCTAACTTTTAGCGCGAAAACAAGCGTAACGTTATATGCCGCTCAGGACGGTGATGCCGGAGGCCTGATCGTATACGGCGAACGCTACGCCGCTTTGCTGGTGGAGTTTGGGCAAGGGGGTTACCGGCTCGTGTGGCGACACGGTTGGATGAGCGATGCGGGCGTGGTGCGCGAAACTCGTCAGGTTCTTGCTGAGCTTAAGTGCGGCAAGTGTCAGCTGCAGGTGGCCGTAGGCGAAGGCGGACTGTGTCAATTTTCCTGGCGAGCCGAGGAGGAGTGGCGGAAGGTTCCTCTTTGTTTTGCTGCCGGGAAGGGAAAATGGGTCGGCGCGAAATTTGGCCTGCTGGCTGCTTCAATGGTTGGCCTACAAAGCGAGGGCTACTCCGCTTTGCAGGACTTTGAGGTCATGCTTTAAAGAAACCGTTTCTGGCCGCCTGCAGATGACGCTGGCGGCTGATGTTGCATAAGCGTTACCCTGTTGCGATATAATGGCGGCCGTTTATGTTAACTGACAGGATCTTATGGAACGCTTTCTGGAAAATGCTATGTACGCCTCGCGCTGGCTGCTGGCGCCGGTTTATTTTGGCCTCTCGCTCGGTCTGATTGCGCTGACCATCAAATTTTTTCAGGAGATCTTCCACATACTGCCGCATATTTTTAGCGTCAGCGAGTCGGATATGATTCTGACCCTGCTGTCGCTGGTGGATATGACCCTGGTGGGCGGTTTGCTGGTGATGGTGATGTTCTCCGGGTATGAAAATTTTGTCTCGCAGCTGGATATTAACGAGGGTAAAGAAAAACTCAGCTGGCTGGGCAAAATGGACGCGACTTCGCTGAAAAATAAGGTTGCCGCCTCCATCGTGGCGATCTCCTCTATTCACCTGCTGCGGGTGTTTATGGATGCGAAAAACGTCCCGGACAATAAGCTGATGTGGTACGTGATTATCCACCTGACCTTCGTGCTTTCGGCCTTTGTGATGGGCTACCTTGATCGTCTGACCAAAGTGAAACACTGATCCCTTCTCTCCCGGCGGTGTTAGCCGCTGGGCTGTTCCTCCCCGTTTTATGCTTTTCTGGGCTGGCGTATGTCCGGGCTTCTGCTTTGCTTAAAGAGCGCTTAACAACGGAGGCAGGGTGATGACGCGATTAACGGCCAAAGATTTCCCGCAGCAGTTGCTCGAGTATTATGACTACTATGCCCACGGCAAAATCAGTAAACGCGAGTTTCTCCAGCTGGCGGGGAAATATACTGTCGGCGGGATGACCGCGCTGGCGCTGTTTAATCTGCTGAAGCCCGACTATGCCCTGGCAGAGCAGGTACCGTTCACCGACCCGGATATCCGCCCGGAGTATATTCATTATCCCTCTCCTGACGGTCACGGCGAAGTGCGGGCTTACCTGGTGACGCCGACAAAAATAGCCGACAAAGCGCCCGCTGTGGTGGTGGTGCATGAGAACCGCGGCCTGAACCCCTATATTGAAGATGTAGCCCGGCGGGTAGCGAAAGCGGGGTATATCGCGCTGGCGCCGGATGGCCTGAGCGCCGTCGGCGGCTATCCGGGGAATGATGATGAAGGCCGCGCCCTACAGCAGAAAGTCGATCCCGTGAAGCTGATGAATGATTTTTTTGCGGCGGTCGCGTTTATGGCGAACTATCCACAGGCGACGGGGAAGGTCGGTATCACCGGTTTTTGCTACGGCGGCGGCGTCAGCAACGCGGCGGCGGTGGCGATCCCCGAGCTGGCCTGTGCGGTGCCGTTTTACGGTCGCCAGCCGCCGCTGAAGGAGGTCGATAAAATTAAAGCACCGCTGCTGCTGCACTATGCCGGCCTCGATAGCGGCATTAATGAAGGCTGGCCTGCCTATGAACAGGCGTTGAAGGAACACCATAAAGTCTACGAGGCCTATTTCTATCAGGGCGTGAATCACGGCTTTCATAATGATTCCACGCCGCGCTACGATCGGGCTGCGGCTGATCTGGCCTGGCAACGCACGCTGGCATGGTTTGAGAAGTATTTACGCTAGCGCAACCGTCATAAATAGCGCTACCGCTCGCTCAAAAAAACGCTATATAATTTATTATATAACGATTGGGAGGGCGCGATGGAAAATCATTTTGGCAAAGGCTTAATGGCGGGGCTACAGGCATCCTATGCTGACACCGCCGCGCATGCGGCGAATTTTTGCGCCGACTATAAACGCGGGTTTGTGCTCGGCTACTCGCACCGCATGTTTGAAAAAACCGGCGACCGCCAGCTCAGCGCCTGGGAAGCGGGGATCCTCACCCGTCGCTATGGCCTGGACAGGGATATGGTGATGGATTTCTTCAAAGAAGGTGGGTCGGGTATGGCGATGCGCTATTTTCTGGCGGGCTATCGGCTGGAAAGCTAAACAGGACGGCTTCGCAGGCGGAACCGTCCTGTGGTGGGACCCCTTTCCCGTCAACGGGAAAGGGTGAAGACCTTACGCCTGGCGCTTATCTTCCGTTTGGGTGTCAAAGTCGCGGGCGTCATGGCGCTCATGCAGCTGCTCATTGAGCGGGCCGTTGGTGCGGTTGACGATGCGTCCGCGCTTGACGGCCGGGCGGTTGCCGACATCCTGCGCCCAGCGCAGCACGTTTTTATAGCTCCCGGCGTCGAGGAACTCCGCCGCGTTATAGACACTGCCCAGCACTACGTTGCCATACCACGGCCAGACAGCCATATCGGCGATGGTGTACTCCTCGCCGGCCACATAGCGACCGCGGGCGAGCTGTTTGTCCAGCACGTCGAGCTGGCGTTTAGCTTCCATCGTAAAGCGGTCGATCGCGTACTCGATCTTCACTGGCGCATAGTTATAGAAGTGGCCGAAGCCGCCGCCGAGGAACGGCGCCGCGCCCTGCAGCCAGAACAGCCAGTTGAGGGTTTCGGTGCGACCGGCAGGATCTTTCGGCAGGAAGAAACCAAATTTTTCCGCCAGATAGAGAAGAATGTTGCCGGACTCAAATACCCGGGTCGGCGGCGTGGTGGAATGGTCGCTGAGGGCCGGGATCTTCGAGTTCGGGTTGATCTCGACAAAGCCGCTGGAAAACTGATCCCCTTCGCCAATGCGTATCAGCCAGGCGTCGTACTCCGCGCCGCTGACGCCCAGCGCCAGCAGCTCCTCCAGCATGATCGTCACCTTCTGGCCGTTGGGCGTGCCGAGTGAGTATAGCTGGAGCGGATGGGTTCCCACCGGCAGGACGCGTTCATGAGTCGCGCCGGAAATGGGACGGTTGATGTTGGCGAACGCGCCGCCGCTGTTTTGCTTCCATTCCCACACTTTTGGTGGCTGGTAGTTTTGCTCTGACATGCTGGTTTGCCTTTTTCGTGGATGTACAAAAAGTGTAGCAGGTGACCTCAGGCCATAATCCGCGCGGCCCACACGCTGACATCATCGCCGCTGCCCAGATCCGGCTGCACCAGGCCGTTGACCATAAAGGTCGGCGAGACATGGATGCCGTTCTGACGGGCGTATTTACTGTGCCACTTGATCACGTCCTGCAGCTCCGGGCGGGCAAAGGCGGCCCCCAGCAGCACGTGACTGTAGCGTTCAATGCGCTCAATGATTTGCTGCGGCGTGGCGTTCATGTTCGGCCCGCTGCAGTGATCGGTAAACTCAAACTCTTCCCGATGGTCGGCCACGGCCTGCATCACCTTATGCGCCTGCTCTCTGCCGTGCGGCAGGGTGGACGCGGCGAGGATGCAGCGGACGATAACCCCGGAGAACAGATGCCACGGCTGCGACTGCAGGCGTATCTTGATGGTCACGTTATCGGCGCCGACCTCATCGAGCAGATCGTCGAGTTTATTAAACGCGCGGACAGAGTAGGGGCAGGTGGGCTCAAGGAACACCTCAAACGTCCGCGGGCCGTGTCCCCAGACCAGCGGTTGGGCATTCAGATGCGAGGGTGTGCTCATTGTCGACTCCTGATGTTGCGTTGTTTTTTTGTTATATCACCGATAACGATATCACTTTTGTTTCCGGCTGCAGGGTTATTTTCCTTAACGGCACGATTAGCGAAACGAATGAGTGGTATCATCGTTACACCTCTGTCTGGTAAGTGCCTGCGGCAGGATAAGAAGAGGGAGTTTTGTTTCGCCAACTGCCCGGGCTGCATTAATTTGAGGTCAGGCTAAATGAGCAAAGGATCGACAAGCAGTGACGCCCCGTTTGGGACATTGTTAGGCTATGCACCCGGTGGCGTAGCGATTTATTCATCGAATTACAGTAGCTTAAATCCGCAGGACTACCCGGATGACGCGACGTTTCGCAGCTACATCGGCAATGAGTATATGGGGCATAAATGGCAGTGCGTGGAGTTTGCGCGCCGCTTTCTGTTCCTGACCTATGGCTTTGTCTTCACCGATGTGGGGATGGCTTATGAAATCTTCTCCCTGCGTTTCCTGCGCGAAGTGGTCAATGACAATATTCTGCCGCTGCAGGCCTTCGCCAACGGCTCCCGCCGTCCGCCTATCGCTGGTTCGCTGCTGATCTGGCAGAAGGGGGGCGAGTTTAAGCACACCGGCCATGTGGCGGTGATCACCCAGCTTGTCGGCAATAAGGTGCGTATCGCCGAGCAGAACGTGATTCACTCGCCGCTGCCGCAGGGCCAGCAGTGGACCCGCGAGCTGACCCTCGAGGTCAACGACGGCCGGTACACCATCAAAGATACCTTTGCCGATACCGAAATTTTAGGCTGGATGATCCAGACCGCTGATACCGAACACAGCCTGCCGCAGCCGGTGCTGCCGGGCGAGGCGATGGCCATCAAAGGCGCGCGGCTGCCAAACAACGGCCAGTTTCGCGGTAAATGGCTGAACGAGAAAGACCCGCTGCAGAAAGCCTATGTGGCAGCCAACGGTCATTTCATCAACCAGGATCCCTATCAGTATTTCACCATCAGCGAAAGTGCCGAACAGGAGCTGATCAAAGCCACCAACGAGCTGCACCTGATGTATCTGCACGCCACCGATAAGGTGATGAAGGATGACAACCTACTGGCGCTGTTCGATATTCCGAAAATTCTCTGGCCTCGTCTGCGCCTCTCGTGGCAGCGCCGCCGTCATCATATGATCACCGGGCGCATGGATTTTTGCATGGACGAGCGCGGGCTGAAGGTGTACGAGTACAATGCCGATTCCGCTTCCTGCCATACCGAAGGCGGGCTGATCCTCGAACAGTGGCTGAAGCAGGGCTACTACGGCACCGGCCACAATCCGGCGGAAGGTCTGCTCGATGAGCTGGCGGGGGCGTGGAAACACAGCCGGGCGCGGCCCTTCGTCCACATCATGCAGGACAAGGATCTGGAAGAGAACTACCACGCGCAGTTTATTCAGCGTTCGCTGACCCAGGCCGGTTTTGAGAGCAAAATTCTCTTTGGCCTTGATGAGCTGCGCTGGGACGCTGCCGGCCAGCTGATCGACGCCGACGGACGGCTGGTCAACTGCGTCTGGAAAACCTGGGCATGGGAAACCGCCATTGAGCAGGTGCGCGAAGTCAGCGCCGAGGAGTACGCGGCGGTACCGATTCGAACCGGACATCCGCAGAATGAGGTGCGGCTGATTGACGTCCTGTTGCGTCCTGAAGTATTGGTATTCGAACCCCTGTGGACGGTGATCCCCGGCAACAAAGCCATTCTGCCGGTGCTGTGGTCGCTGTTCCCGCATCATCGCTATCTGCTGGATACCGATTTTGAGGTTAACGACGAGCTGGCGAAAACCGGCTATGCGGTGAAGCCTATTTCCGGGCGCTGCGGGAACAATATCGACCTGATCGGCCCTCAGGATGAACTTCTGGATAAGACCAGCGGCCAGTTTGTCGATCGCAAGAATATCTACCAGCAGCTGTGGTGCCTGCCGAAAGTGGACGGTAAGTACATTCAGGTGTGCACATTTACCGTCGGCGGTAACTACGGTGGTACCTGCCTGCGCGGCGATTCGTCGCTGGTGGTGAAAAAAGAGAGCGATATCGAGCCGTTAATCGTTTTGAAAGACAAAGCATGACGTACGAAACCCGGGTAGCGGCATACCCCTGTCCGGGTGACAACGTACTGAAAAGGATAGCCCCGGCATGGTAAGCGCTGCCGGGGAGCACCTGCAACAAAGCCAAGATAATTAACACAACAACAAGACAGAAAAGGAAAATAGTATGCACGATCGGCGTCTCGCCGCCCGCGCGGGTGAACTCAAGCCCTCCGCCGTCCGCGAACTTCTCAAGCACAGTAAACTGCCCGGCGTGATTTCGCTTGGCGGCGGCATTCCGGCCCCGGAACTGTTTGATACCGAAGGCCTGGAGCTGGCGGTGCAGAAGGTGATGAGCGAGCGTTTTAATGACGCATTCCAGTACGGTCTGACGGAAGGCTACCCGCCGCTGCGCCAGGCGGTGAGTGAAATTTGCCACTCCCGTGGCGTCGCCTGTTCAGCCGCCCAGGTCTATATCACCTCCGGCTCCCAGCAATCGCTGGATATCGTTGCCCGTACGCTGCTCGATCCGGGCGATACTATCGTCGTTGAGCGTCCCACCTATCTGGCGGCGCTGCAGGTATTTCAGCTGGCGCAGGCCAATATTCTCAGCGTTGACACCGACGATGACGGGATGCTGGTGGAGCAGCTGGCCGACCTGCTGGAGACCACCCGCGTCAAAGCTGTTTACCTGGTGCCGACGTTCGGCAATCCCGGCGGCAAAACGCTGAGCGAGGCGCGTCGTCGCCGGTTGGTTGAGCTGGCGAAAAAATATGATTTCGTCATTCTGGAAGACGATCCCTACGGCGAAATTAGCTTTACAGACGCCGTTAGACGCCCGCTCTATCAGCATGCTGTCGAGCTGGGCTGTGAAGATCAGGTGGTTTACACCTCGACTTTTTCGAAAATCCTCGCGCCAGGGATGCGTATCGGCTGGATCGTCATGCCGGACTGGCTGGCGCAGCAGACGGTGATTGTGAAGCAGGCGGCGGATCTGCATACCAATATGCTGTCGCAGGTGATCACTGCGGAATACCTCAGTCTGAACCGGCTGGATAACCAGATTGCGTTGATTCGCGAAGACTACCGCAAGAAGTGCGTGGCGCTGGCCGATGCGCTGGAAAGCCGCCTTGGCGAGCACCTGGAATTCAGCCGCCCGCAGGGGGGGATGTTCCTGTGGGCGCGTTTCCGCTATCCGTTCGATACCATGGAATGGATGAAGAAAACGCTGGAAAACGGCGTGGTGTACGTCCCGGGTGAAGCGTTCTATCACGATAAGCCGGATACCCGTACCCTGCGTCTTTCTTACTCCACGGTGTCAGAAGCCGGATTGCTGACGGCCGTTGAGCGGCTGGCGGCCTCCCTGTAACGTCTCTGCTGTGCGCCGCTTTTCGGCGGCGCGCAGCCCTGCGTGACGTTAACGTCCAGCGCAGGGTCAATCCGTTTCGGCGATCCGGTCATCGAGCCAGACCAGCATCAGCGCTGCGAGAAAAGCCAGCGCAAAGGTTCCAATAAACAACCACATAGACGTCCCTCGCGGGTTAATTATTTTGCTGATTCTACCGGAGAGCGATCGTTGCGGTCGGCGATGGAGATTTTAGTTCCGGCGGAATGGCTGGCGAGAGAGAAAAAGTCATCGGCATCAATATCGAAGTTAAGAATAATTTCCCTGTATTTTCCACCGTTAATTAACGCTTTGGCTTCTTTAACACTACTGGCAATAATGACAGGCATCAGTTTTATCTCATTTTGAAAACTGTGAAGCAAAATAAGAGTTAGTTCGTACCAGATCAACTACTTTTTATCGTATTCCGCCGCAGAAAAAACGTCGTACTGTGACGCGACGACGACCGGATATTTTGTGACAGCGATCCGGTCATCAACAGCACAATCTTATTCGACGCTGGCGATATGCTGCAATTTTGCCAACTCGTCAGGATGATTTCCCCTGTTGTTTTTCGCGCAATATCTCGCCGCAGCGCTGCTTGTCCTGACGCAGCGCCTGCTGTTCCTGCGGGCTGAGCTGGCGCCAGGTATCCAGCATCCGCTGCCCCAGCGCCGGAAGGTAATGGGTTTTATGCAGCGCGTAGTCAGAATTTCCCCCCTCGACGATATTCTGCATATCGTGGAGGAACTGGCGGCTGTCGTCATGATCGATTATGCAAAATACCGCCCGGTAGTAAGCTTCATCTTCCTCGGTGTAATGCGGGGTGAACCACCAGACCAGCAGCGCGATAAGCGCCAGTAGCGGGATAATTAAGGATAATTTTTTCAACATCAGTTTTTCGGCCGGAGACAATCAGCCGTCAGTGTACCTGCAACGACGGCCTGATGTAAGCGCCGGCCCCGGCGGGCCGGCACAGGCTAGTAGCCGACCGGGTAGATGCGGCCGGTCTGAACGCCTTCAATGCTGCGGCGATAGGCCTGCGCCACGGCGGCGGCGGGAACGCTGGGGAAGCCCGGGAAAAAGTCGCCGTAGGCCGCCAGCGACTCGCTGAGCACGGTGGGGCTGATGAGATTGATGCGGATCCCGCGCGGTAGTTCGCAGGCGGCGGCGCGGACAAAGCCTTCCAGACCGGCGTTGACCGTCGTGGCATTGACCCCCTGAGCAATGGGTTCCTGCGCGACAATACCGCTGACCAGGGTAATCGACCCCCCGTCGCGCAGAAAATGCTGGCCGACCAGCGCCAGGCGAATTTGCCCCAGCATCTTGTCCTGCAGACCGAGGTTGAACTGGCTGTCGGTCATGGTGCTTAACGGCCCAAAGTGCAGATTGCCGGTGGTGGAGACGATGGCATCTACTTCACCCGTTTGGGCAAATAGCGCCTCGACGCTCTCCTGCGAGGTGATATCCACCTGATAATCTCCCCGGGTGCGGCCGACGCGGATAACCTCATGTCTCTGACTCAGTTCTTCGCTGACCGCGCGACCGATGGTGCCGCTGGCACCGATAACGATAATTTTCATGGCAGACTCCTGATGAGGTGAGAGGCTATTTTTTAATAAAAGTAATCTCGGATAAACTGGCTAAAAGTTAGAACATTACTAACCAGAGGTTAGCAATATGGACAAATTACGAGGGATGGAGACGTTTATTGCCGTGGTGGAGTGCGGCAGCTTTACCGGGGCGGCGTCGCGCCTGGGGCTGTCGGCGGTGATGGTTGGGAAATATATCGCCCAGTTGGAAAGCCAGCTGGCGACGCGTCTGCTGGAGCGTAACACCCGACGCCAGAGCCTCACCGACGCCGGGCGAGTCTATTTTGACGAAGCGAAACGGGTGATGGAGCAGGTCTCCATCGCTGAAAGCGCGGTCGAGCGGCTGCGGTTGGCGCCGGCCGGCACCCTGCGGGTGAGCGCTCCCACCTCGTTCGGCGCCAGCGTGATCGCGCCCCTGACCGCCACCTTCCTGCAGGCCTGGCCTGCGGTCCGGGTGGAACTGGATCTGACTAACCGGATGGTCGATCTGGTGGATGAGGGATTCGATCTGGCGATCCGTATCGGCGAGATCCATCAGGAGGATCTGGTGGCTCGCTACCTGGCGCCGTATCGGATGGTGATCTGCGCCGCGCCGGCTTATCTGGCGCGTTACGGGACCCCCGGGACGCCAGAGGATCTCGCCGATCATCTCTGCCTGTCCCATACGGTCTGGACCGCCCGCAACGAGTGGCGGCTGCCGGGCGTAGAGGGAGAAGTGCGCTGGAAACGCGATGCGGTTTTGCGCTGCAACGATGGCTACGCGCTGCGCCAGGCGGCGATCGCCGGGGCCGGGCTGCTGATGCAGCCGGAGGTACTGCTGGCCGATGCGCTGGCCAGCGGCAGCCTGGTGCGCGTGCTGGAGGCGTGGACTCCGCAGCCGCGGCCTGTGCATCTGCTCTGGCGCCAGGATCGTCGGCCCCTGCCGAAGCTGACGCAGTTTATCGCCCACCTTCAGCAGGGAATGGCCGACGCGCTGACAACGACCCGCGCGTCGGAATAATCACTCCGCCCGCAGCGCCTGCTGCCAGTCGGCAATCAGATCGTGAGGATCTTCGATCCCCACCGACAGGCGGATCAGCTGCGGTGTGATACCGTTCGCCAGGCGTTTCTCCAGCGGGATCGAGGCATGGGTCATGCTGAAGGGCTGGCTCACCAGACTCTCCACGCCGCCCAGGCTCTCCGCAAGCGTAAACCAGCGCAGCTTGCTGATGATGCGCTCGGCGTAACCTTCATCGCCCTTCACCACCACCGAAATCATGCCGCCGGGCAGGGCCATTTGCTGGCGCGCCAGCTGATGATGCGGGTGCGAAGCCAGCCAGGGAAACCAGACTCGCTCCACTTCCGGCTGCTGTTCCAGCCATTCGGCGAGCTGCAGCGCGTTCGCGCTGTGGCACTCCATCCGCAGCGCCAGGGTACGGATGCCGCGCAGCGTCAGGAAGCTGCTGAACGGGTCAAGCACGCCGCCTACCGCATTCTGCAGATAGCCAAGCTTTTCCGCGAGCCCGGAGTTATCGCCAACCACCGCCAGGCCGGCGACGACATCGGAATGGCCGTTGAGGTACTTGGTCGCGGAGTGCACCACAATATCAAACCCATGCTCCAGCGGGCGATGGATCGCCGGCGAAGCAAAGGTGTTATCGGCGACGCTGATCAGGTTATGGCGGCGCGCGATGGCGGCGATGGCGCTGAGATCCGCGAGCTTCAGCAGCGGGTTGGTGGGCGTTTCCACCCAGATCATGCGGGTGTCGGGGCGGATCGCCGCTTCAATTCCCGCCAGGTCGTCGGGTTTCACCCAGCTCACCTGCAGACCCGCGCTACGGCGGCGAACGTTTTCCAGCAGGCGGTAAGTGCCGCCATACACATCATCGACCGCCACCAGGTGACTGTCCTTATCCAGCAGCTCCAGCACGGTGGAGATGGCGGCCAGCCCGGAGGCGAACGCGTAGCCGCGCGTGCCGTTTTCCAGGTCGGCGATCGCCGTCTCCAGCGCGTGGCGGGTGGGATTCCCGCTGCGGGAATATTCATAACCGGTATGCTGCCCCGGCGCTGGCTGAGCAAAAGTGGAGGTGGCATAAATCGGCGGCATCACTGCGCCGTGGCTGTCGGTGAAGGTTCCGCTATGTACACTCAGGGTGTGGATAGATGACATACAAAATTCCTTATTGTGCGACTCGGTTACGCCAGGCGGTCAATACATCGCTGCGGGTGACCAGGCCAAGAAAACGCGCGTTGTCAGCGATCACCGCCACCAGACCGCGATCGAGAATGGCCTGCAGTTCACTCTCTGGCGCACGCTTATCGAGAGTTTCAACATGGCGGCTCATCGCTTCGCTGACCGGCAGGGAGAAGCGTTGGCGATCGCCCTGTACGTGGCGGATCAAATCCCACTCATCGACGATGCCGACCACGCGGCCATCCTCCAGTACCGGCAGTTGGGAGATGTCATACAGCCGCATGCGGGTAAAGACCGCGGCCAGGGTGTCGTCCGGCGCGGCCGTGACGGTAGCGCCTTCGTCATGGCGCAGGGCGATAAAATCACTGAGATCGCCCTGTTCGGGGCGGGCGATCAGTCCTTGCTGGCGCATCCAGTCGTCGTTGAACATTTTGGACAGGTATTTATTGCCGCTGTCGCAGGCGAAGGTTACTACCCGTTTCGGACGGCTTTGTGCCCGGCAGTAGCGCAGCGCGGCGCTGAGCAGGGTGCCGGTGGAAGAGCCGGCCAGCACGCCCTCAACCTGCAGCAGCTGGCGCGCGGTGTGGAACGCTTCGCGGTCGCTGACGCGATACGCGGTATGTACCCCCTCCAGCCTGGCCAGCGGCGGGATAAAATCTTCGCCGATCCCTTCGACCAGCCAGGATCCCGTTTCGCCGTAGCGTCCGGTATCGACCTGATCGGCAAGGATGGAACCCGCCGGATCGGCGAGAATAAATTCCGTTTTCGGCGAGTGCTCAGCAAACCAGGCCTGAAGCCCACCCAGCGTGCCGCCGGAGCCGACGCCGACGACGATGGCGTCGATGTCGCCCTCCAGCTGCTGATAAAGCTCCGGCGCAGTGGAGGTGGCATGGGCCAGCGGATTGGCGTCGTTATTAAACTGGTCGATATAAAAGGCGCCCGGCGTTTCATCGGCAAGGCGGCGGGCATAATCCTGGTAGTAGGCCGGGTGGCCTTTATTGACGTCGGAGCGGGTGAGCAGCACCGTCGCGCCCAGCGCCCGCAGATGAAAGATTTTCTCGCGGCTCATTTTGTCCGGCACCACCAGGATCAGGCGGTAATTTTTCTGCGCCGCGATCAGCGCCAGGCCGAGACCGGTGTTGCCGGCGGTGGCTTCGATAATCGTTCCCCCGGGCGCCAGTTTTCCCTGGCGCTCGGCTTCATTAATCATCGACAGCGCAACCCGATCTTTAATTGACCCGCCGGGGTTCTGATTTTCCAGTTTTAAAAACAGACTGCAGGGCCCGGTATCCAGTTTGTGCAACTGGAGCAGGGGAGTATGACCGATCAGGTCGCTCACGGAATGAAAAAGTGACATAACCATTTACCCACTCGTTTAAGATATTTTTGCATACTAGAACTGTGAAAACGGTTGTTTAAAGAATATTTCTCTGTCATTTAGCGCAAAATGGAATATAAGATGCTATTTGGCCATCTGGAGGGAAAGCAGGGCAGCCACCTGGGCGGATCGATTTCCAGAAAAGGGCGTTTCTAGCCGCTTTTAGCGGGAAAATGGCGATTTTAATCAGTGTGTTATCTGATATCTGAAAATGTATTTGCGAAAAGATTCTATGGAGAATAGGCCTGCGCTTGTCGTTAACTAGCAGCGGGCTGGCCAGGAGAAAAACGCAGCAGGGAAATCACGGGTTAACGCAGTTCGATGGAGAGTCCGGATGCAGAAAAGCAAAAACCCGCCTTGTGGGCGGGTTCTTTAAATAGTGGTGCCCGGACTCGGGAACATTCAGTACTCTATTAACTTGAAATTTATCATAAATCTGTTTTTGGTTGATTATCAAAACTCAGATTTAGACCCATAATTTTACTTTCAAATCAAAATACTAGATTTGAATATTTAAAGGCATGTCCGGTTCGATACTCCGATTCGATTCCTTATAAATTTATCGTAATGACATCTGCGTTACGCGTGTTGTATACTTAATATCCACAGAAACACAAGAGGACAAGACGATGCCAGCCGCAAACAGCATGTCCATAAAACGCGAAACGTTAAATCTGCGCATTAAACCTGCCGAACGCGATCTTATTGATCGGGCGGCGAAAGCCAGAGGGAAAAACCGCACAGACTTTGTGCTGGAGGCCGCCCGCGCTGCCGCTGAGGAAGCGCTGATTGAGCAACGCATCATTATGGCCGATCCGCAGGCTTATCAGGAATTTCTCGCTCGTCTGGATCAGGCTCCTGCACCTAATGCCGCACTGCGTAAAACTATGCAGACCCCTGCGCCGTGGGAACAGGAAGAATGATCTCGGCACCAGAACCGCTTCATGCCGGGCATATTCTTACCCCGTTTTGCTGCGGTATAGATTCCATGGATCACTGGCTGAAACAGCGGGCGATGAAAAATCAGGTTACTGGCGCATCCCGCACCTTTGTCTGCTGCGACGACGCGAAGGTGATGGCTTACTACTCACTGGCTTCCAGCGCTGTGACGACAAATACTGCGCCGGGTCGTTTTCGCCGCAATATGCCTGACCCGATCCCGGTTGTGGTACTGGGTCGTCTGGCGGTGGATAAATCACTACATGGGAAAGGTGTCGGGCGGGCCCTGGTACGTGATGCCGGGCTGCGTGTGATTCAGGTGGCGGAGACTATCGGCATTCGCGGGATGCTGGTTCACGCCCTGTCGGATGAAGCACGGGATTTTTACCTGCGGGTGGGGTTTGAGCCGTCGCCGATGGATCCGATGATGTTGATGGTGACGTTGAGGGATTTGGTTAATGCCTGATGGGTATTATTTATAATTACAAGGGAATCTGAAGTGTTTGTTAAACCCGTAGCGATTCAGTCCCACATGTATCGTCGGTCAGATTATCAACCTGGGACCACGGTCCCATCTGCTCATTTTAGTACTATTTAGTCTGTGACTATGGTCCCAACTGACGGTCAGAAGGCTTCCAACTGTATGTCAAATTTATGCATAACAGTCTGAACCAAGTAATGCAGATTTGTCGTACCGTGACTGGCTATCAAGCTCTTTGAACGCGAATAGACGTGGATGCAGATCTAAGTAATAAGCTCCCCGCTGTAGCTGGGAAAATCCGACAAAGGATGTTCTATATGGACTCACAGGATGTATTGTATATCGTCCGATGTTACGGCGTCGTCAAGCGGTCCTTTACCGCTCCAGGTCACCAATTAGCATATGGAAGCTTAAAGGTCGCCGATGGCGAACTAGATAAGGTTGCCTGCAAAATTCACCGCACAGGTGAAAACAGCCCAGTTAGTCACGACAAGCCATAAAATTAAAATGAATTGACGACGCCGTGCAAATCACATTTTATCGCCGCTATGAACGCTGTGTTCCGGAAACGGCAAAACGGGGAGGGGATGAATAAACCTGCATGTTCTAAGTAATAATTTGTTGCTATGTTGAACGCGAAGGATGATAATTGCTAACAGGAAGCTAATTTTACTAAAGGGAAATTTAGATGCCTTCAATTCTCGCAAGGTTGTCAGTTTGTATTATTCTGTCATTGTTTATGGTTTCTTGTTCGGGAAGTTTTGATAAAACTATTGATTATCAAGACGCTAAACAGATGCCCGGCTATGGGTATATAGTCATGGATTTCAGACTGGCAAATGAAATGGCGTATGGCAATGGCTATATTCCAGGAAAAACAAACTATACAATTTCTTATAAAAATAAAGGTGATATTTTTTTTGTTGATATTCAGCATGCTGATTTTCGTAATAGAATATTAAAGGCATACATACCATATATGAAAGGCTATACCTTAATAGGTATAGGGAGAAGTTATTGGTATCCTTTTTTTAGATGTGATAAATGTGACAATGAGCCACAGTTAAAATTTTTATATATAAACATTGTAAAATCTGTGGATGAAGCATGGTGTAGTGAAACAACTTATAAAAATTTACGATCATTTAATGCAATGGACGGTTGCTCCCAAATGGTAGGTGTAGAAGAATCTAGAAAAGTTACAGGAGATGTTCTTATCACCCCAGAATTAAAATCTGATTTCCAGGGGATGTTCACCCCTTATCTGAAGCCAGGACGTTAATCACGAGGCTCTTAAGTTGATCTCCTCCCAGAAAAGAGTGACAGGATAAACTGAAGTCTACGGTTTTTCTTCCATCTCACAGAGAGGCATATCGCCATGAAAAAGACCCGTTATACCGAAGAACAGATTGCATTTGCACTGAAGCAGGCCGAAACCGGCATCTGTGTCGGGGAAGTCTGCCGAAAGATGGGCATTTCTGAAGCCATTTTTATAATTAGAAGAGAAATTCGCTGCTCTGGGCGTAACTGAACTTGAATTGCGTCGTCTGCGGCAACTGGAGGATGAAAATCAGCGGCTGAAAAAGCTTGTGGCTATAAGACCTACCGGGGCGGAGTCAGCTCACCCTCAGTTGTACCCTCGCAATGGACATGATGCGGGTTGAAGTTGATTGAGTTGGGTGGAGTTAAGGGATTGAAGAGATGTTGATTTCTGCGGGCTTGGAATGCAAAAACGGACCTCCGTGGAGGTCCGTTGCTATGAATTTGGTGCCCGGATTCGGACTAACGCCGCAGGCGTTGAACAGCGCGCGTGTCGCGCTGGCCCCGAAGGGGTGAGCCGCTGTGCGGCGAATAATCGAACGGAGTTCGATGGAGAGTCCGGTCGCAGAAAAGCAAAAACCCGCCTTGTGGGCGGGTTCTTTAAATAGTGGTGCCCGGACTCGGAATCGAACCAAGGACACGGGGATTTTCAATCCCTGAGTTTTGACGACAAGCTTATGAATGTCATTTGTAAAGCGAAACTGCAACAGGTGACATTATGCAAGTTATATCAATCATTTCAACTAAAGGCGGTGAGGGTAAATCTACTCACGCGGCTAACCTTTCTGGATTTTTGGCCGACGCTGGCCTAAAGACTTTGCTGATAGACGGCGACTACGCGCAACCTACGGCATCCAGCTACTATTCTCTGCGCTATGAAGCGCCCTGTGGTCTGTATGAACTTCTCATGCAGACAGTCGATCTGAACGCCCCAGAGCAAATTATTTCCCATACCAGCGTGAGCAATCTGGACTTGATCGTCTCTAACGATCCCCACGAACAGCTTAAAACCTCAATGATGCACGCGCCGGATGGGCGGATCCGCTTACGTAACTTGCTCCAGCACCCGCTGTTTAATGCTTATGATGTTGTGGTGATCGACTCACAGGGCGCGCGCTCTATTATGCTGGAGCTGGTATTACTGGCGACCAACCATACGGCGTTAGCCATGATAAAGCCGGTGGTGCCGGACGTTCGGGAGTTTCTACGCGGCACGATCCCGCTGCTGGAGGGGCTACTGCCATATCGTGGGTTCGGTATTGTATTGCCGCCGGTAAAGGTGCTGGTTAACTGTATGGACTACACCACCTTGGCAAAAGACGCGCTGGAAGCGCTCAGTAACATCATTGCCGAAGGATCTTATAGCAGCGCAGATATTTCCGTTAGCCTGCTCGATACCCATATTTACGATCTGGACGTCTACAAAACCGGGCACAGTCTGGGGCAGCCTGCTCACCGCCTTGAATACCACACCGATCGCAAAAGCCTGCCTGCCGCACGCACGATGCATGATTTAGCCTGCGAGCTTTTTCCTGAATGGGCGGAACGGTTTGACTCAGTACTTCAGGTTCAGCCAAAAGGGGATAAATGATGCGCCAATCTTATCTCCCTCTTTTTCGTGCATGTTGTCTTTGTACCTATCCCGACCCCGCATTAAGGACAGACGAGATCATCGTGTTCTTTGAGGCTGAAGATCGCGTGCGGGCATCTAAAAAAATAGTTCGTCTGTTGGCGGATCTATGGGGATGTAGAGAGTCATTTGTCGAAGTCTGGAATCTTGAAGACGAGCATGAGCTGGTACTGTCGAGCGTTAACGTCAGTGTGCCAAGGTACTGGATGATGCTTGAAATTGGTTCCGGGCCATCCGGGCCGGTCTATGTTGACGTGAAGCGCGATGGCTATCCGCTTTTGTTGGTATCTCCCCGCAAGTTACAACAGTTGTATCAGGCGTTGGGGGAGGTACCCCATGAATAATGCCCAGCGCCTTTTACCCCCTCATTCTATCGAGTCTGAACAATCCGTTCTTGGCGGCCTGATGCTGGATAACGATCGTTGGGATGATATCGCGACGATCGTTTCCGCCGATAATTTTTACGTCCGCCCGCATCAACTCATTTTTAACGCCATGCATAACCTGCTGATGCAGGGGAAGCCCGTCGATCTGATTACGCTTAGCGAACATCTCGAACAGCAGGGCGTTTTGGAACAGGTGGGTGGCTTCGCCTATCTGGCCGAAATGTCGAAGGACACGCCTTCCACAGCGAATATCGTTGCGTATGCGGAGTACGTTGCCAGCTATGGTCGTCAGCGCCAGCTTTTAGCGTTGGGGCACGATATTGTTGGTCAGGCAGGGGATGTGCGCACCGACGTGGCAATGCTGATTGATAATATCGAACAGCGTCTGTTTGCGATAGCCGAGCAGCATGAACAGGGAGGCGTAGCCGATCTGCCGGAGGCTTACGGCCAGTTTCTCGATAAGCTGGAACAACGTTGTCAGAGCCAGACGTCAGTAACGGGAACGCCTACCGGATTTCAGGATCTTGATGAAGTAACCAGCGGTCTCCAGCCCGGGGATCTGGTTTTACTGGCAGGGCGTCCGTCAATGGGGAAAACCGCGCTTGGGTTAGCGCTATGCGAAGCCGCACTTAACGTAAACGCTGGGCCGGTGCAGGTTTTCAGTCTGGAAATGCCGGTCGATCAGCTTCTGGCGCGCTTTACCGCCATGTTGGGACACGTTCCGCTTCAGCATATTCGCAGTGGAGATCTGTCCGAAAATGAATGGGGACGTATAAGCAGTGCGGCGAGCTGCCTCCTGTCATGGAAAGATAGATTGCTTATTGATGACAGCAGTTATTTAACGCCGACCATGCTGCGCTCCCGGGTTCGTAAGTCGGTACGCCAGTTCGGGCATCCTGCGCTGATTCTGGTGGATTATCTTCAGCTTATGCGTAGCCCCGGGCAGGAAAATCGCACGCTTGAGATAGCCGAGATCTCCCGGGCGCTGAAGTCGCTGGCGAAAGAAATGTGTTGCCCGGTCGTGGCGCTGTCGCAGTTAAACCGCGACTTGGAAAAACGCGCCAACAAGCGGCCTAACAACGGCGACCTGCGTGATTCTGGCGCGCTGGAGCAGGATGCCGACCTGATTATGTTTGTTTATCGGGACGAAGTGTATGACCCGCAAACGATGGATAAAGGCGTGGCGGAAATCATCATTGGCAAGCAGCGTAACGGGCCGGTAGACACGGTAAAAGTACGCTATCAGGCCGATATTACCCGTTTTGAAGACTTCCCTTCCGGTTCTTACAGCTTGGGTTACGGGAGGGCCGCTGAATGAAAAGCAGCAATATGAAGGCGGCGTTACTGAAACGGGGGAGGGAACCGGCTGCGGTTGGGAACGTTGCCATATTGCCGGTTGCTGAAATACCAATGGTGCTGATGCTGGAGCAACTGCGCCCAAACCCGGATAACCCACGCACAACCCGCAATCCTAAATACGAAGAGATCAAGTCATCTATCCATGCCCGTGGACTGGATTCGGTTCCTAAAGTGACTAAAAACCCTGACAGCGCCGAAGACGTTTATATATTCAGCGATGGCGGGAATACCCGCTACGCTATTTTGTCCGAGCTGTATCAGGAAACCGGCGACGAACGTTTTCGCCGTATTCAGTGCATATTCAAGCCATGGCCGGGACGTCTGAAATGCGTTATCGGCCATCTGGCTGAAAACGAAATGCGCGGCGATCTCTCATTTATCGAAAAGGCGCTGGGCGTTGCTAAAGCGCGCTCCATTTATGAAGAGCAGTTTGAACGCAAAGTCACCCAGCAGGAACTTGCGGACCTCCTGACCGGAGAGGGCTATCGGGTTACGCAGTCTAATATCAGCCGTATGGAATATGCGGTCACGCACCTTTTCCCTCACTTATCTTCGCTGTTCTATATGGGGCTGAGTCGGACGCAGGTACTCCCGTTAATCAATCTCTACAGCGCGGCGGAAAAGGGCTGGAAGGTGCTGTGTCAGGAAAGCGCTGTACTCCCGTTAGCCCCATCGTTTGAGGTAGTTTTTGCCAGTGCCTGTAGCAGGCTGGAGCTGACGGCTCTTACCGATTATTCGCTGGAGTACCTAAAAGATGAGTTAATGGGTGAACTCGTGAAAGCACTGCCCGATCCCACGATTACTTGGGACCGCTGGCTGATTGAGTTAGATCCGGCGGAGCAGCAGCGACGGCAGCTTTTTGGTACACCTGAACTGACTTATGCGCCCGAGCCCGAGAGGTCGCCAGAGTACGCACCACGGATTGCGTTACCGCCAGCCTCGCCAGCTAAATCACGCGGGTCGCAGCCACCTCCCGCAGCGGCGGAAAATAAGGCTCCCGCTATACCGGAAGTACTGGATGAGGAAAGGCAAGGACATTCTCCCGATCTTCACCCTGCTGCTGGCGTCGAGTTGCAGCCGGACATGTTTGGCGGTGAGCCCGTTTTGTCCGGTGAAGCATTTACAGAGGCGTCACCGGGGGGGGCTGAGCCGTCAGGCGCATTTCAAACCAGCGTCAGCTCCATTGCTTTTGCCGCTGCCGGGCTGGAACCGGTAGCGGATATCTGGCATATCCCGTCATTGCAGGACGATATTGAACATCTACAGGATATGGCGTTTCGGCTGGCGTTCGAGCTTGCCGAAGCGCTGGAGATCGGCAAACTGGTAATTGAGGATAAATCGCCCTTGGGTTCCGGCTTTCGCATTATCGACGAGCCTATGTACAGCGCCCATTCGGGCAGGCAGCTTCTTTCCCTCTTTTCTTACGACAGCGCCGCGCTGGCGGCATCCGCATTCTCTATGCTGGTCGTGGGAACGCCTGAAGTGGGTGGCGAACCTCTGCTGGGCGATATCGCGGTCGTGAAATATTTCCGCCTGATACGGATCCTGCGCCGCTTACGTGAATTACAGCGACTGACCGGGGGAGGTGAATAATGACGTGGGAGGGGAAAACCATGATTGCAGGTATAGCGACCAACGCCCTGTTGACGCAACTGATAATGGAACTGAAGTCCGGCAGCATCCGCCGCTGCGAGGCGTTGGGTATGACTATGGAAGAGATTCAGGCGTTGAACCGGCTCAGCATCGAGGATTTGCATTACCTGATCAGCACGCCGGTACCCATTCTGACCGTGTGCATCAATCACGCCAATCTCAAAATGCTGATGGAACAGGCGCAGCGGGAACGACTACGCGCTCAGCGGATCGATCGTGCGCTGGCGCTGGGCGGTTCGAGTGAACTGATGCAGCGCTACTTCGGCTTAACGCCTGCGGAAGTCAGCACCCGACGCCGTTTAAGCGGCATCGAAACCCGGCAGGGGCGTTGCCATAACCCTTCGGAAGAAGAAGAGCTGGCCGTCTGGGAACAGTGGAAAGCCGCACAGATTAGCAATCTGGCTTCGCTGGAGGCGCTTGATGAGATGATGTTGATTGCGGAACAACATGACATTTCCCTCACGGTCATCTGGACGTTGGCGAAAAGCTGGATGGAACTCTCTCCGTCAATGGGGAGGGCATAGTGGCGTTTCCCGTAGACGGCGTTATCCAGTTCACGCTGAATAAGATGAATGAACGCATCCGGCAGCATACTGAAATTGCGCTGGTGAACGAGCAAAGTGGCTTAATCTTTCTTGGGAACGTGCATGACGCCGTTCCCCGGCGGCTTTTTCTGGATAGCCGTCTTTCCGCACTGGATAAGATGGCATGGGTCATGATCCGTTTATATGCGCAAAGTAACGAAGGAGCAGTCTTTCCCACCTATGACGAGCTACAGCTTCAGCTTGCCTCACCCCATGCGGGAAAGGCGTCGCGGGAAACGGTAAGCCGCACGTTATTAATGCTGAGGCTTACCGGTTGGCTAAGCCTGTGTAAGCGCGTGCGTGATGCTTCCGGACGCATTCGCGGCAATATCTACGCCCAGCACGATGAGCCGCTCAGCGCGCATGATGCCGAGGTTTTCGACCCGGGCTGGCTGGATGCAGTAGAAGAAGCCTGCCGACACAGCAACCGGACGGTTCGCCTGACGGCGCTGGCGGTTCTTCAGGCGCTAAAATCCGATAGCGCAATGCGTCACCGTCATTCGCGGGTCGCCATAATTGAAGCGCGCCTTTCGGGCCATCAGTCACCTCGTGCGATGGCAAACTCTCGCCGTGAACAGGATGAACTGACGCATGCACAAAACCGAACTCAGTCAGAATCGCCCGGTTCGGAAACCGAACTCAGTACTCAAATGGGAGAAAATAAACCGGGTTCGGATCCCGAACTAAGCCGAAAAACAAGGGGTTGCGACCCAGTTCGGAAACCGAACCGTTACGTAATACGTACTTCTACACAGTGTGTAGAAAAAAATACGTATACCGCGCCTGCGCACGACCCGGAACTGCGGCTGCGTTGGCCGACTGATCTTTTGGCGACGATCTCCACCGCAGAGCGGGATGCTCTGGAATTGCAGCTTCTGGCGCTGCCTGAGCAACTGGGCCAAGAGCTGCTGAGCGATGTGGGAAAACGCCTGCAAAGCGGCGAAGTGCGCAACGCGGCGGCCTACCTGATTGGCACGCTGAAACGAGCGAAGCAGGGGCAGTTTAATCGCCTGCTAAAGGGGAATGAGACTCCGATGGCCCCTGAGTCCACTGGAGCCGAGTCAGTTTCATCCTTTGCCGCTGAACGAGCGGGAAGGGCCAGCCCTGACGCCGTCGCTGGCGTGATGGCGAAGTTGAGGGAGATATATATTCAGCGATGATTGGTCAAAAAACAGGCTTTATGCGGGCCGCATAATTTATGCAGGAATGGTTTGTAACATGGCATGTGTAGTTGGCATACTACTTCCTATAAAGATAGGTGATGATATTTTTCCCTTTATTGGTAAGAGGTTACAATGGGGCATTATGATATACAGCAGGTATGCTTGAATGGTCATCAGGTAACAGCCAACTATAGTAGCTCTCCTGAATTCAGGAGAGATTTCTGCGCTACCTGTGGGGAAAAAACGATCACTCAATGCCCTTCATGTAATCAACATATTCCAGGTGAGTATCTGGTTAATGGTGTTTTTTATGTAGGGACGACAGATACTCCGGAGTATTGTGAGTATTGCGGAGCTGCTTTCCCTTGGACAGAAAAGAAGTCAAAACTAATTTCATCTTCATTGAAAACATCCTCTGCCTCTAATGATTATTTTGGTCTAGTTAAAAAGATCTGTTCTCGGTTTCATCTGGTCGCTAAACAACTGAAGACTAGACATAGTAATCGAGAGTCTTTAGTTATTAGCGACGAATATGATGTTCAAGATTTACTTCATGCCCTTTTACATATTTACTTTGACGATATTCGACCAGAAGAATGGACGCCAAGCTATGCGGGCGGTAGTTCACGCGTCGATTTTTTATTGAAAAATGAAGGGATCATTATCGAGGTCAAGAAAACGCGCGCAACCTTAAAAGCAAAAGATATCGGGAGTGAGTTGTTGATTGATTCTCAGCGTTATCGTTCCCATCCTGACTGTAAAAAGCTGCTGTGTTTTGTGTACGATCCCGATGGTTGGATAGCTAACCCCAGAGGGTTGGAAAACGACCTTAACAAAAGTGAAGATGATTTTGAAATAGTGACGCTCATTGTGCCCAAAGGATATTGATGTATTTGTTGGCCTGCCATAGGGATCCTGGGCGAGCAATTCGATATCTGCCCGCCCGGTGGTTATATACCGTACCTAAGATCTTAAGTTAAGAGCACGTAACCAGAGATCTACCTGACCAAATGCATCTTGTTGCCACTGTTCGGGAGTTCTTTCCCCAAGTAGTTTCGTCTCCTCAACAAACTTTCTGACGCTGGTTGGACCATAACCTTCCACCTCGTCGAATTTTTGTGCAATGTATCCGTATCCGATGGCCCCACTTTCTTCAGCAAGTATAGGGAGGCACTCTTGAGCAAGCGCTTCCGGCCCATCCTCATAGTTACGAACGCAGTAATAAATATCATAAGAATCTTTTTGTTTATGCCGACCATTGAGGGCATATCCTTTCATGGCCAGCAGCGCCGGTATTGAGCACACTGCTATTTCCACTGTATTTTTGCCACCCTCTGGCATGGCACCACTAATGGCCACCATCTCATAGAATTTGAGCGCAAGATCGGCACCGTCTGCGCGCTGCACGGCGAAATTACTTATTAAGGGTGGGGCATTTTTAACGAGTTCAGCATCTCTGGGGCGGAGAAAATCGATGATAATATCAATGCCAGGGCCATTGTCAGACGCAGGAATAGTACGCACTAGCTGAAATGCTCTGGTGACGCCCTCTCGCTGTTCATACCCGCAACCCTGCAAACTTTCCACCAAAGTGGCGTATTCACCATCGCCCAGCGCTGTTGAATCCAGATCCAAATCAATATCAAGCGTGCCGACATGCGGCATATCGTCATTGTTAAGAAGCAGCCAAGGTACCGCTCCTCCAATAACAGTGAATTTTCCTTTGTAACTGCCCAGGATCTGTCCTATCTCTATCAGAACGGATTTAACGGCAGCCGTTGTCCGATCTTCATAGTCAGCAGCTGACTGAGGTTCTCTTGTTGTCATAATTACCATTCCATCCATTCATTTCGAAGGTGTTCAGCGGCTTCTTGTCCCCGTTCCCCCTGAGCTGTGAGATCAAGGTAGGTCTGTATAACACCTGTAGTGACAATTCCCGGTGCTGGCTCGATAGCATCAAGGAATATACCTTCATCGTTGGGGACCGTTATAGTTACATTGGCACCCTTTGATGTTGTGCTTAACTTAAGGCCTGATATCAGCCTCTCCATTCCTTTCTCGTCGGCAAAGAAAAAATGCATCCCGGTACGACCATAAGGGGACAGCCACTGGGCGGCAGAAAATGAGGCCAAAATTGCAGATCCTTGCACTTCATCACAACCCAGTAAGTTGCGTAATTGAGACTCCAGCGCGTTGCCGTGCAAAGGTGTATAAAAATTTTTCTTCTTTCCTTGAATTGGGCGATAGTTATCCCGCCACTCATTCACAAGTGCCCCCGGCTTGTTCAGGGTAAGTCCTTCGCTGCTAATGACAGCCCATTCCCTTTCCAACAATTTTTTACGCACATTACTGGCATGGCCAAGACTTACCTTTCCTTCTTCCGACAGTTCGGTGACTTTCCAGGTTCTCAGGGGGTCATTAAGCATCATACGCAACACTTGAGCTGACTTCGGGCTAAACATTGTACGAAGCCCACGTTTTTCAGGCACGGGTTTACCAGGCATACGATGATCGATATAAACTCCTCCAAACTGGAGTTGTGCATTACCCTCCATGTCCAGAAATGCGATATTATTTTCCTGACAAATCTGTCGGGAATCGGCGGACAAATAGGGAGTGAGGAGGACAGGAGTAAGAATCTCCTCTCTGCCATACATATAAGACCGAAGGGTTTTAATCGCTGAGCGCACAAATCTAGGCTGGCCATTGTTTTTTGTTTCGCAGGCAAGCACGTAAGTTGTTTTATCTATCCGGACCTGGATAAGGTAGTCAACACCCTCATCCATGCTGGGACCATCTCCTATTATTTTTACCTTTTCAATAATTGGGATTTGTTCCAGCAATGACTGTAATCTCAAGATAAGGGGATAGCCGGGGTCTTCAGCTAGTTTCATTGTAACCTCGAATTTCAGCATTCGTTGAAACCATCAATATTGATGAAATCAGTACATTGCTGATTTCTAAGATCAAGCTGATCTAATGGTTTTTTTCACTATAAATGATGCTTTCATCATATGTTGAAACTAGCACTTTTAGTGAAAGTCAGCAATGATGTCGCAAGCATATTTACAAATAAATGTGGAGGAACAGGCGATTACTGAAGGCTCAATAGTGGAACGTCCTCACCTGAAGGTGCGCTCATGCCATAAGCACAAAGGTGTTTGTTGGCCTCTAAGCCACAAAAGTGGCAACTCAGATCTGAGCCAATACAATCAATCTTTTTTGACCAAATGAGACTTTCTCATTGTTCACGTAACGACCCATCATTGACCATCCCGACATCCTAAACCAACCAATGGGTTATCACGATGTCGGAAAACTCAAAGCCTCAATACCCCACGCCGGGCGCGCTGCGCTCCGAACTGCGTATAGAACTTCATACCCGCTACGCTATCTCTCTATGGCAGGGCCGCCGCTCTTCAGAGGGCAAATCGGCCATCATGGGGATGCCGCGCTTTTTCCAGCTTGCTGGCCGAATTAATCAGGACTCCCTGACGGACAACCCTTGGGCAGATGCGGCGATGCTGCATTTAGAAAAGCTGATCGGCGCATCGCATCAACAAATGCAGACATTGCTGGATGAAGTCGACGCGCTTTTCGCCGACATACCCGGTTCAGTCAAGCTAACGGACTGCGTAGCGGAAACGCCGCTCAACGTGGCAGTACACAGCCACACGCCGATTGGCTATCGCTGCGTCTATTTGCTGGTTGGATTCGATCAGCTGGCCTTGCGGGTGTTTCAGGCGCATTTTTTTGGGCTCATAAGCACCCAGACTAAGCAACAATATCTCTCCAGCGCCGGTTACGCGATCAGGCGAATTTACGGGGCGGCTCAGCGTTATCGCTCCGTCGCCGTAACGCGCGCCGATGTACTGGCGAATAACGACGCGGCGCGGCAGGCCATTGCTGCGTTAGGCGAAGTGTCGGCATCCGTTGTCAGCGGTCAGGCTCGATCGGGCTTTTCTCCGGCCCTGAATTCACCCGCTTTAACTGTTGCGATCGGCGGTAAAAAGGGGAAACGGCATGGTTAAAAAACAACCTTTATGCGGCCCGCATAAAGCTCAAAAAACGCACAATTCTGGACGCACTGCGGGTAAAAATGTCATGCCGTTGAAATATAGTTTCCTCTGGCGTCCTCCCGCAGTGTTTGTTATTTTCTAAGGGTACTGTGTAGCACTCCGTCTCTACGGTTATAGTCGAAGGCGTATGTACTGTTGCAGGTATAGCCTTCAAGGCGCAAAACCTCCGTGAAAACTGCGCCGGGTTCTTCTACTCGCCCCGGAGTGAATATTAAAACCCTTGGTCCTTAGTGCAGATCATGGCGGGTACAGAGTCCTCTGTACCCGTTTAATTTTTTTGACGGTAAAACATTTTCCCCTTCAATTCCTTTCCCTCTTGCTGAAAAAATAAGCGTGCCTGTCCGTTGTCACTGATAACACCCGATGTTGCCGTGACCTGCAAGGCAACGCTAAATAGCGGTCAAACCCAGGCCTGTTTAACTTTTTTAAACAGGCGTCGCTTCGGCGATAAGGTATGTATTCACACCCATTCACCCATGAGGGAAATAGCTTCCCTTTTCGGGCTGTTTCTCCCTCTGTCCCGCTTTTATTCAAGGAGAAACACGATGTCTAATGAAACTAATTACTTCAATCTGCACGTAACGGGTCTGGGTTATTTGAACAACGTCAGAGAAGTTCAAACCCGCAACGGCAGTATGCTGTGCTGCTCAATTAATGCGTTAACTGGCGCAACGGATAATCCGGGCTACACCCGTTTTGATATTACGGTTGTCGGCAAGGAGTCCTCTGAACTCATTCTGCGCTGCCAGAAGGCTATTGCAGAGGAAAAGAAGGTGTTGCTTGGCTTTCGGCTCAGCAATCTTTCTGCCGATGTTTTCACGCTGACAAAAGGTGAACACGCCGGTGAAGTTCGCCCCAGTCTTAAAGCCCGGTTAATTAAGGTTAACTGGATCAAGATTGGGTCTGAGATGGTTTATAAAGAAGAAAAACCGGAACCGAGCGTGCCCTCTGCACCGGACGTTCCTTCCCCGAAACAGTTTGGTGATAACCAGTTTTAATACCCCTCCTTTAAGCGCCTTTTCGGCGCTTCTTTTTTTCAGCACGAGAAAACAGTTGTTAATTGAACATGTAAAGAAAGATTCGCACATTGGCGTTTTTCCGCGTCGATAAGAGGATCTTTTATGAAATATCACCGGTATTTGCTCTGCGTGATAGGGGTTATTGCGATTGGCGGCTGCGCGCCAAAGCAAAAGTTACAACAACCAGCGTTATCCCTTTCCAGTACGCTAAACAGCAACGTTCAGTCTGCGGCTGATGATGTTTACCAGCGCGAAAACGCGCCGCAGGTGGTGCGCTACGATCGCTACCTGCTGGTTAGTACCGATCCCAGCGCCGCCCAGCGCGCGCCGCTGGAACAAATCATTGATATCCGCATTCCCGCATCGCTGACGCCGACCGTAGCTGATGCCATGCGCTACGCCTTAAAACAGTCGGGTTACAGCCTCTGCGCCGTCACTTCATCCAATGCCGTTCTGTATAACCAGTCTCTCCCAGCGGTGCATTACCAGCTCGGCCCTATGCGGCTGAACACGGCGCTACAGGTCATGGCGGGTAGCGCCTGGCAACTGGAAGCTGACGACGTACAGCGTATTGTCTGCCATAGCCTGAGGGACGGGTACCAGCTGCCAAAGGCTGAAACATCGCCCTCTCGTTTCCTCACCAAACCAACGTTGAAAGGGAACGCATCATAATGGAAGAAAAAGAACCCAAAAGGGCGGGTAAGCCGTTTCCTCTGCGCAAAGCGGGATGTCTGGCGATGGTGATCGTACTCGGTGCGTCGTCTGCCTTTTTGTGGACGCAGCAGCTGCGTCTGATGCAGTCCTCCGCTGCGTTGGAGCAGCAGTGGCAGACGTTAGCGCAGCAACAGGCCCAGTTTGAACAACGCATTGCTGGGGTAGAAACGCGTCAACAGCAGACAGAACCGCCGAAGCCGTTGGTTAGCGCGGTGACTCAGGAACAGTTAACGCAAGCGCTCGCGGAAAATCGGCAGGAAGTGAACCAGCAGCACGCCCAATTACAGCAGCAAATGACGTCGGTAACGCAGCGCGTTGAGGTGCTGGAGCAGCGCGACGGGGCGCTGTCCGGCCAGTGGCTGGAACTGAAGCAACAGATGGCCGATCTTCTCGCCGGGCGTAAGAGTGCGCTTGCTCCATCATCATCGTCAGCGGTAGCAAATCCCCTGAAAAAGCCGGTTAAAAAGACGGCTGCCAAAGTGACTTCATCCGCATCCGCACCGTTTGTTTTGAATGGCGTTGAGTATCGAGGCGGGGCGCGCTTTGTTTCCGTTACTCCCCGACAGGCCAGCAGTCTGGAACAGGTTCGCTTACTAACTCCCGGCGAGTCGTTTAGCGGCTGGACGTTGCTGACCATCGACTCCCGTCAGGCCACCTTTCGCACGGCGAGGCGCACGCTGACGCTCAGCGTTCATTAAGGAGCGATCGTGAAACGATATCTTTTTCCCCTGCTGTTCATCGCCTCCTCTCTCCCCGCCAGCGCGGCGGAAACCGACGCCCAGGCCCGGGCGCATAGCCAGTCGGTAGATACTGTGGCCGGAAAGCTTGAACAGATGAATACCCGTAAAAGTGCTCAGACATGGGGACTGACCGACGAGGAGTGGCAACGCTATCAGGCGTTAATGAATGGACGGCGCGGCGTATTCTCTCCCGATCTGGACCCGATTACGGCGCTGGGCATTGAAGCCAGAACGGCGGAAGAGCGCCGCCGCTTTGCCGAACTGTCCGTCCAGCAGGACTTTAAGCGCGTGGAGGCCGAGCTGGCGTTTCAGCGGGAGGTCGACGCGGCGTGGAAACGGCTTTACCCCCATATTCTGCCGATTGGCGCAGGTATGGGCAGCGCGCCAGCTCAGCCCCGGAGTCATGGCCGTCTGGCGCTGTTTGTCAAAGCGGACTGCCCGCCCTGTGATAAAACGCTGACGAAGCTGCTCGCCAGCCAGAAGCCGTTTGATATTTATCTGGTCGGTAGCGAAGGCCAGGACGCGAAGGTACGTGAGTGGGCGAGCAGGCAGCATATTCCCGCTGAACGCGTAAAAACGCGGGCGATTACGCTCAACCATGACGCTGGTCGCTGGTTGAAGTTAGGCAAGGGCCAAATGCCTGTGGTGCTGGAACAGGGGGAAAACGGATGGTCGCCCGTCGCGTTCTGATGTTCCTGCTATTGCTTCCGCCGTTGGCTTGCGCGCAGTCGATTCCATCCGGCTACCGTCAGATTGCGGAACAGGAAAACGTGCCTGCTGAAGCGCTGTACTCTCTGGCGTTGACCGAATCGGCCAAAAAGCTGGCCCATGGCGTTCGCCCGTGGCCGTGGACCATCAACGTTGCCGGAACCGGGTATCGCTATGCCAGCCGTGATGAGGCCTATCAGGCGTTGCTGGGGTTTATCCGGCGCTATCCCCTGAAGCGAATCGATGTGGGTGTCGCTCAGATTAATCTGGGCTGGAACGGCAGCCGGTTTTCATCGTATTGGCACGCCTTTGACCCCTACACCAATCTGCACGTCGCGGCGCGGATCCTACGCGAATGCTACGACGCCCAACCGGGAAGCTGGATGCAGGCCGCCGGTTGTTACCATCATCCTGCGGGCGGCAAGCCTGCCCGCGTCTATAAAGCGGTTGTTCAACGCCATCTGAATACTCTGAACCTGGTAAAGCCCACGGCGGTGAGCTGGGTAGAGCCGAAGAGAAAAACACCATGAAGAGCATTTACCTTTTGGGACTCTGTTGCCTGTTTGGCAATGCGCATGCCGGGCTGAACGTTATCGCTGATTTGGGCGGTGAACCTGCCGCACCTTATTTTGACGGCATTAACAATCAGCCCAATGAATTTGAATCACCAAACCCGCCGGAGGCGTCTGTATTGCCCGCTGCACCCGCGTCACTGGCATCGGTATTGCCAATATCCACGCCTGAATTAACGCCCGGCAGCGTAGAGGCCCGCCACCTCGGTTTACCGGGGATGCAGCCGATATTTTTGCTGGGTAACGATCCGCTGTCCCGCCGTTGGCTGGATGAACGAAAGGAATCGCTGTGGCAACTGCGGGCCGTTGGGCTAGTGGTCAATATCGAGGATGAAGCGGCGTTTGGCGAGCTGCAAACGCTGGCCGGTGATATCGAGCTGCTGCCGGTATCCGGCAGCGATCTGGCGAAGCGGCTGGGGCTGCAACACTACCCGGTATTGATCAGCGAAAAGGGAATTGAACAATGAAGCTAATGACACGCCTTCCAACCCGGGAGGCAACCCAGTGAGCGATCGCTATGTGATTGAAGCCCTGCTGCGACCGGCGGTTGAACTGAATACCGCCGTGGTATCCGCCTGCGCCAGCTATGTTTGCGTTACCGCGCCGTGGGCGATTGCTTTAGCGCCCAGCGTCAGCTACGTGATGGCCAGCGCGCTGGGGATATTCGCGATTAAACGCACCCGCGAAGGGCTGCGGGTACTGCGCTATCGCCGCAATATCCGGCGTTTACCCCGCTACGTGATGACCAGCCGCCAGGTGCCGGTGAGCCAGATGAAGCTGTTTTTGGGAAAAGGCTTTTTATGGGAGCAGCGGCACACCCAGCGCCTGTTGGATACGTTACGCCCGGAGTTCGCCAGATATGTGAACCCTTCCTGGGTTTATCAGGTGGCGCGGCGCATTGAACAACGTCAGGAATATCGTTTTCCGACCCTGTGTCGGTTACTGGCAAGTGAGAGCGCGTTTAATCCAGTAAGGCCTCTGTCGCCGGTGGGGGGGTTACCGGCGCTGCACGGTATTGAGCTGGAAGAAACCAATGTGCTGATGGACCTGCGCGAGCGGGTCGGGCATTTACTGGTGTTGGGCACCACCCGGGTAGGGAAGACGCGCCTGGCGGAGCTGCTGATTACTCAGGATATTCGCCGGGGAGATGTGGTGATCGTGTTCGACCCCAAAGGGGATGCTGACCTGCTGAAAAGGATGTACGCCGAGTGTCAGCGTGCCGGGCGCGGTGATGAGTTTCATGTCTTTCATCTGGGCTGGCCGGATATCTCTGCGCGCTACAATGCGATAGGGCGGTTTGGGCGGATCTCTGAAGTAGCAAGTCGGGTCGCCGGGCAGCTCAGCGATGCAGGGAACTCCGCCGCGTTTAAAGAATTTGCATGGCGTTTTGTCAATATCATTGCCCGGGCGCTGGTCGTGCTGGGACAACGTCCGGACTTTGCGCTGATCCAGCGCTACGTTAACAACCCCGGCGACCTGTTTGAACACTATTGCGAAAGCTGGCTGAGCCAGCACCATCCCGACCTGTGGTTGACGATAGAAAACCTGACGGCGACGCTGACGGAGCGTGATGTTCCCCGTCATATGGAAGGGCGCTCCCTGCGCGTGGTGGCGATTGAACATGTGCTGGGTAGCGACGCCGGAAAGCGGGTGTATGACCCGGTTCTGGACGGGCTACGCTCCTCGGTGCGCTATGACCAGAAATACTACGACAAAATTGTGGCCTCGCTGCTGCCGCTGCTGGAAAAGCTGACCTCCGGGAAGACGGCGCAGCTTATCTCTCCGAACTATAGTGACCTGAACGACCAACGCCCGATCTTTGACTGGCAGCAGGTTATCCGCAAAAAGGGCGTGGTGTACGTCGGCCTGGATGCGCTCTCCGATCCTGAAGTGGCTGCGGCGGTAGGCAACAGCATGTTTGCCGATCTGGTGTCGGTGGCGGGCTATATCTATAAGTTCGGCATTAATGACGGCCTGCCGCAGCAGAACGGCGGCAACACGCCGATCAGCCTCCACTGTGACGAATTCAGCGAATTGATGGGGGACGAGTTCATCCCTCTGATTAATAAAGGGGGCGGAGCGGGGATCCAGATCACGGCCTACACCCAAACGCTGCCGGATATCGAGGCAAAAATCGGTAATTCCGCCAAGGCGGCGCAGGTGGTGGGTAACTTCAATAGTCTGGTTATGCTGCGGGTCCGCCATACGGAAACCGCTGAGCTGCTGACCCGACAGCTGCCGGAAGTGGAGGTGTATACCAAAACGCTGGTTTCGGGCGTGACCGACATTTCCAATCCCGATCAGGGTAGCGACTTCACCAGTAACGTTCAGGACAGGGTCAGCAGCGTGCGAACGCCGCTGATAACGCCTGCCAACGTTATTAATTTGCCAAAAGGGCAGGCGTTTGCGCTGCTTGAAGGCGGGCGGCTCTGGAAATTAAGGATGCCGCTTCCGGCAGCAGGCGATGATGCCTTTATGCCGGAGAGCATCAGCCAGATCGCCGGATATATGCAGAAAAACTACCGCACCGGGGATGCATGGTGGTCAGGCGGCGCGATGCCGGGTGACCGCATGACAGAAGAGGCAGAAGGAGAGGAAGAATGAAACGTTATCAGATTTGCGCCGTGATGGTCTCGGCATTGGGGCATCCCGCGCTGTTACCTGACGCGGCAAAGCAGATTTTAATGCACCATGTCTGCTCCACGCCCAAGGCCGCAGAAATTATTGCAGCGTTAAATGAAGCGGGAATAGACGCCTGCCGGGAAGAGGATATGTGCTCGTCTGATAGCGTCGGAATTTGGATCACCGTTGACGCGCATACGGTATTGCTTCAGTGCCAGCTTGAAGTGCTGGAGTTGCATTGATGGCGCAGTCCGGGGCTTCAACCACTGCCCCACGCCAGCAGGAGGTTCCCCGGCGACCGCCGGGGCTGTTATCGAACTTGTTCTGGCACTGGCCCTGGCAGCTAGTTGGCATGTTACTCGTGTCGCTGATTTTTAGCCTGATCGTTGAGTATGTCGGCATTGCCTTCTTCTGGCCTGAAGAAGGAGCCCTGCACAGCAAAGCGGTCATGGAGACGGAAAGCCGGTATTTCTCTGAAGAGTTCACTCGCAGCCTGTTGCTGTCTGACCCGGTGGTGACGGTAGAGTGTTGGCTGACGCAGGCGTATCAGTGGCTGTTTGTGGACAGCGGTTTTCTGGGCTGGTTGAATGCCCCCCACGCAGATCAAGGCAACGACTTTACCCGGACGCTAAACGGCGGCGCGGCCTGGCTGCTGGTGACGCTGCGGGAGTACCTGCTGGCGACGGTGTACGTGACGCTGGTTTTTCTTATTCGGGTCACGATTTTGGTGCTGTCTGTGCCGCTGTTTGTGATGGTGGCAGCGATTGGCATCGTGGACGGTCTGGTTCGGCGCGATTTGCGCCGCTACGGCGCGGCGTATGAGAGCAGCTTTATCTATCACCATGCCAAACGCTGGATTAAACCGGCGACTTGTTTACCCTGCGTTATCTACCTGTCGATGCCGTTTGCGGTATATCCCAATATTCTTCTGCTGCCTGCGGCGCTGCTGCTGGGGCTGGTGATTTCGGTAACGACCGGGGCGTTTAAGAAGTATTTGTGATTGTATTATTTAACGCTAAGTTTAATGACGTCGGTATAACTTATTTATAAATGAGACACCTGTACCCTACACATGGCGATAATACGGAGAGGAAATAACCTATGTCTGGCAAGTATACCCCTGAGACATTGCTGCCTGCATTGAGGCTTTTTATAGAGGCAAGAAACAAGGCTAATGCCGCTGGCTTTCCTGATAACGGCGGCGCTATTCATTCAGTGGAACGCATCATTGATGTTCTTTGTATCCGCGTTAAATATGGACTTACCCATGTTAATAACTTAAAAAAGATGCCGACCGCAGAATGCAGTATCGGAGCATACGAAGCCCGCCAACGTGGCGATGTACACCTATTGCGCATTGAACATGTCATGCCGCAACGCGCGTTTGCAAAAAAGATAATTGATATTGTTGAAGAGGGGGCTACCGATAAGGAAATCATTGCTTTCATCGAACAGAACTATCGACTGGTGCTTTTAAATACTGAAGAAACCAGTATGTTGAATCTTAAGAATAGATCTCAAATCTCGCCAGACCGGCTGGGTGAGGCAGGAATCGTCATGTATCAGGGCTCGGCCTGAGCCTCTTTGGTTTTAACCAAAAAACAAAGGGGAGAATATCAATTCTCCCCTTTGCCAGTACATTTTACCTGTTACAACAACATCATATGATGTTGAGGGGTTAGCCGCTGCCTAACCGGCGGGTTACTTACTCTTTACGAGCTGACCACCGCCAGGGTGCCTACGCGGGCCTCATCGGGATTTAGAGAGCGGGGAGGCTCAAGCACACTCTTTACATCTGTTGTAAAGTATACGCGGATGCCGCGTGATATTCAACCAATCAGCCCCTGAACTTCCTTTTCCTGAGGGTACCGCGAGTCAGTCTACCCATCGAACTGAACAGACAGGCGGCCTGAACCGATGCGCCCGGGCAGAGCGTCCCCAGAAGATTCGCTGCGGTTTCCAGCGTTGTTCCGGTCGCCAGCAGATCATCCGTAATCAATATTCTGTGTGCGTTGAGATGCATCTCTAAAGCGGTATTGATCGTTAGTGGCGGGAAAACGGCCCTGTGCTCTGTTGGGATACCTTTTAGTGAAAAAGCGCCCTGATAACCCACTTCATTTTTTTGTCTTCTTAGCTGGTACTGAAGTGACTTTACGTCAGCCACATCAATATCAGCCCGATCGAGAAGAATAAAAGCCTCTTCAACCGTAATTTTCCGCAGCAGGTCTTTAAAATGCGGCGCGTTGAAATAGCGTGAGAATCTTTTCCCTACAATGTGGCTAATGTTGTGGGCGGATGGCATAGAAACGATCAGGTCGTAACCATCAGGCTCTGCCTGAGCAATGGCTTCCAGTATGGCGTTAAAGCTCTGGCTTAATGCCTTTATGCTGGAAAAATCCGTTGTCAGCCCCTCTTTTCCCTTCAATGCATAAATCAAGGGACAATTATCGCCCAGCTTGCGTTGTTTACGGTCACGGTTAAGGCTGGCGGGCGCTTTTTGCCTTCTGAACATGGAATAAATAGTGAGGTTTCCCACCCGTTCACGGGTTGGGTTTCCTTCAGGCGTGGTAATGAGCCAATGGCGATGCGAGTGATCGATAGTAACGTGATATCCCTGAAGATTAAGCCCCACTATTTTCATCCCTGATTAATGTCAGTAGCTCTATCTATCTTATTACCCTGACGTTTTTACGACCATCTAATTTTGTTTTTGCGTAAATGATTAAACCAAGCTGCGCGAAGACGGCGGAATAGCAAGCCTGCGCGTCTTTCTACCGCCTTCGCGCAGCCTGCGGGGAGACTGGCTTGCCAGACCGGGGCGGCAAAGAGCCCCGTAGATGCCGCAGGCATCGCTCAGTGACGGATTAATTTTTGAAATCCGGGTTTTGATTGTTTACAGCTTCCGGTAACGCTTTTCGCCAATCTCCTTTGCGCACGTTTATTCAACAAAAGGAGGTTATATGCGCATGACGAAAGTCCGGGCGCTTTGTCTGTCGGGGGCCTTATTCACCGTGCTTCCCTGTGCGCAGGGCAGTGAAAAGGATGAACTGGCGTTAGTCATGAAACAGCTAGACCAGCTTCAGGCCAGTCTGGAGCGGGCGAAGGTCGTCGCAGTACAGGAACACACATCACACCGCTTTTATTTTGACTACCCGCAGGCCACTGATGATATCGCGAAAATCAAACGCGGCATTTCAACCTATCTTGAGCCTTCCCGCGCTCAGCCGGTACTGCCGCAGGATATCAGCGGCCAGTACCGACGCGAGGGGGAGCAATGACCCACGAACAGGAGCAGGCGTTTCGCGCCTCGACCAACAACGCCGACCCGAATCTCCTCAATCTGCTGTTTATCGGCACGCTGGTCGCCGTGCTGTTTCTGTGGGCCGCGTTTGCCTTTGTCACCGTCTATCGCGGCTGGGAAGCAGGGAACGTGTCGGAAAAGACCGTCCTGTCGTTTGTCATTCGCGTCGTCGTCCTGTTGGTGGTCAGCCTGTTTTTATTTGCAAGTTAATGAGAAGGAATAGCATGAAAGCACTCTTTTTACGCGCCAGGAAGACGGTCTGTACCGCACTGGTTTTAGGACTCTCTTCCCCGGCGCTGGCCGATTTGCCGACGGTCGAAGGCCCGAAGTCGAAAACCGACGGCACGTTCTATGGAAAGATCGCCGGTTATATCAATGACGGTCTGGTGTTGGGCGGGTTAGTGGTCGCCGCCGTGGCCTTTATCGTGGTGGCGATGAGCTGCGTGTCCACGTTTGCCGAAGTCCGGGATGGCAAGGCGACTTGGGGCAAGTTTGGTGCCATGGTGGCCGTGGGTGTGGTACTGATTGTCGCCGTGATCTGGCTTGCCAGCGAAGCCGCCACCATCGTGGCCGGATAAGGGGGCACGATGGCGACGATTCAGTTCATGCCTGACAGGCTCAACGCTGAACCGGTCGTTTTCCGGGGGTTCACCACCCCCGAATTAGGTTTGACCGCGTTGTTCAGCACGCTGGCAGGCATCGTTATCTCCCTGCCGTTCCTGTTTTTTTCCTGGGTCATGATCCCAACGATTGCCCTCATTTTGCCGCTGCTGGTGATTGTCTTCGGCGGCAAAGTGCTGGCGCGGATCAAGCGCGGCAAGCCGGAAAACTACCTTTATCGTCGCCTTGAAGCGGCGCTCGTTCAGTGGGGGCTGGGCAATCCCCGGCTTATTCTGGTTTCGCGCCGCTGGTCGCTGCGGCGGAGCAGGGCGGTGATACAGCTGGAGGTGAACCTGTGAGCCGTTTCAAAAATGCCCTTAACGCCCGCGATGCGCATATCTGGACGCTGCGCGGAACCTGCGTTTTGCTGATTCTGGTGTGCCTGGTGCTGGCCCTGGGCTGGATGAACGCGCCGCGCAATCTCACTATCCATCAGCCGCCGGACCTGCGCAGCGGCAGCACCCGCCCCTGGTGGGAAGTGCCGCCCAGCACGGTATACGCGTTTGGCTTCTACGTGTTCCAGCAACTGAACAGCTGGCCGAAGGATGGTGAACAGGATTATCCGGCCAGAATTAAGTCTCTCTCCCCTTACCTGACCCCGGAATGCCAGACGTTACTGGAGGACGACGCGCGCAAGCGCAACTTCTCTGGCGAACTGCGTGAGCGGGTACGCGGTATCTATGAAATCCCCGGGCGAGGTTACCGCGGCGATCGGGTGGAGATTGTCGATCGCGACCATTGGGTTATCCGGCTCGACCTCACCGCCGATGAGTATTACCACAACGAACCGGTCAAACGCGCGTTAGTTCGCTATCCACTGAAGGTGGTGCGCTGGGACGTCAACCCGGAGCTGAACCCGTTTGGTCTGGCGCTGGATTGTTTTGCCGCGATGCCGCAGCGCCTGGAAGCCGCCCCGGTCGATGTGCCTGAGAAGAAGGGGATATTTTAATGAAGCGATTGTTATTAAGTCTCGCGCTGTTGGCTCCCTGGGCCGTTCAGGCCGTGGAGCTCATGAAATGGGAGCGCATTCCGCTGCCTGTCCCGCTGAACGTCGGGCAGGAGCGGATTGTGTTCGTTGATAAGAACGTGCGGGTAGGCTTCCCCGCAACCCTGAACGGCAAGATGCGCATCCAGAGCAGCGGCGGCGCGGTCTACCTTCGGGCGGAGGAGGCATTCCCCGTGACCCGCTTGCAGTTGCAGGATCTGGAAAACGGCGAGCTGATCATGCTGGACGTCAGCGCCCGGGACGGAAAAACCGCGCTGGAGCCAGTCAGGCTGGTTTATTCCGGGGAAGTCGCGACAGCGAGCGCCAGCCATAAGGGAGCCGTGTCAGGGCGTGACGCCAGCGGTGAAAGGGAAAACGGCGCGGCTGGGCAAGGCGATGTTAAGCTCTCCGCGCCTTTACCGGTGCTGTTAACGCGCTATGCGGCGCAGCATCTTTATGCCCCGCTGCGCACGGTGGAGGCCGTGCCCGGCATTTCTCCCTTCTCCCTTAAGCCTGCCGTCATCACTTCTCTGCTGCCCTCGGAACCTGTCGAAACCAAAACGCTCGCCGCATGGGCCGCGAGCGGATACAGCGTGATCGCCGTCCGGCTGAAGAACCAGAGCGATAAGCCAGTGGTGCTTGACCCTCGCCGCTTACAGGGACGTTTTTACAGCTCCACGTTTCAACACCGTTGGTTAGGCGCGCAGGGGACGCCAGAGGACACCACCCTGCTGTATCTGGTTTTCACCGGGCGGCCCGAAAACACCTTCTTGCCCAACGCGACGACGGTGAAAAAGGGAGGTCGATGATGCAGGTGAAGTCAAATACGCTGTTAAAGGTGGCGGTGCCCGTCTGTCTGTTTATCGCCATTGCCATTGGGGTGAAGTCCTGCGGTTCTCGTTCACAGCCTGCGGCGACGCAGACAGGGGATAGCGTGGTTGCGGATCTGACGCAGGAAGAGCTGAAGGCATTGGGCGTGGAAGGGGATACGCCTCAGGACACGCTGCGCACGCTGGTTGGCCGGATGCGGACGATTCAGAATAAGCAGGCCGAACTGGAGCGAGACAATAAAGCACTGGCGGAAGAGAACGCCAGACTGGCGCAGGGGGAGAGTGGTCTGGATAACCGCATTAGCGCGGCGGTAGCGAAGGCGCAAAAAGAGGCGGAACAAAAGGCCGAAGGGGTAAAGGAAGAGCAGCGCCAGTTGAGCAAAACCCTCGATGAGCTGAAGGAAAAACTGCTGAACGGCGGCGCTGGCGGTTCGTCTGCCGGGGCGAACGGCGATTTACCCGTTGGCCTTGGGCTGGGAGCCGGAGATGAGCCGCCTGCACCGGCCAGCGGCGAGGGTATGGTCTGGATTGAGCCGCAGGATGCGATGCAGATGAGCCGTGACGGCAAAATGACGCTGGCCGACGTTTCCGCATCGGGAACCGGCGGCGCGCTTCAGTTCCCCAGCCGTTTCTCCAGTCTGGAGGATAACGAGATCACCCGCCAGAAGGCCGAACTGGCGCGTAACGCGAAAAATGAGCGCGGCATTGAGGATGCGACGCCGGTGTATACGCTGCCGGAAAACTCAACGCTGGTAGGCAGTCAGGCCATGACGGCCTTGCTGGGGCGGGTACCGATTGACGGTAAAGTTACCGACCCTTACCCGTTCAAAGTGCTGATCGGCAAAGACAACCTGACGGCAAACGGCATCCAGTTGCCTGACGTGGAAGGGGCGATTGTCTCAGGGACGGCGACCGGTGACTGGACGCTTTCCTGCGTGCGGGGCGATGTGCAAAACATCACCTTCGTTTTCAGCGACGGCACGGTTCGTACCGTCCCCAGCCCGGCCAAATCGACCGACGGCAGCGATAACAAGAGCCGCAGCGGCGGCAGCATCGGCTGGCTGTCGGATGAGCATGGCGTTCCGTGCCTGGCCGGTGAGCGTAAATCCAATGCCTCCACCTATTTACCGACCCTGTTTGCCCTGTCCGGCGCGGCGGCAGCGGCGGAAGCAATGGCAGAGGGGGAAATGACCTCCTCCACGGAGGGGACGGACGTGACCCGGACGTTAACGGGAGACGCCGGAACCTATGCGCTGGGTAAGGCGGTGTCCGGCGGGATGCAGGAAACCACCAACTGGGTACGCCAGCGCTACGGCCAGACGTTTGACGCTATCTATGTGCCGCCCGGCCTGCGCGTGGCGGTACATATTACCCGCGAGCTGCCGATTGACTATGAAGAGCAGGGCCGCAGGGTCAAATACGATGCGGCCGTCGGCCCGCAGCAGCATCTGGATTAAAGGAACGAGGTGAATGATGCCCAGAATATATTTACTGCTGGCCGCGCTATGGCTGGCCGGATGCAGTACGTCAAAAGAGCAATTACTTCCCCCGGGAGATTCCACCATGCTGGACCTGTGGCAGCAAAAAAGCGGCTCGCCACAGATGGCCGCAGAAGCGCGCGCCGTGCTGCGCCGCGACCTGAATGACGCCGAGCGGAATGCGCAGTCGGCAGTGGCGGAAAGCTACAGCCGGGATGCCAACAGCGAGATCCAGCAGCAGTTTCCCCGACTGCCCAATCCCGATCTGGTGATGTATGTCTTCCCGCATATGACGGCAGGCAACGTGCCGGTACCGGGCTACAGCACAGTATTTCCTTTCTACAGTCAGGTGCAGTACGCCCTGCCGGGTGAACGAGTGGGAGCGCTGTGATGTTTGGTCTGTTTACGCGTGAAAAGGCGGCGGCACCTGCGCCGCAGGGCGAAGAGAATGCGGTACTCAAACCGTCGTTGAGGAAATCGGGCAAGCTGAAAATCTCGGACGAGCAAGCGCGCTACCATCGTGAACCGTCATTGATTGACTACTTGCCCTGGGTTGAATACCTGCCGTCCAGCCAGAGCATTTTGCTGGATGACGGTGTGTCGGTGGGGGCGGTGTTTGACGTGCTGCCGATCGGTTCGGAAGGGCGCACGGCGGAGCGCCTGGAGGAGATCCGCGACGTCATTGAAGACGCCATTCAGGACAGCTTTGACGAGCGGGATACTTGCCCGTGGGTGATTCAGTTCTTCTGTCAGGATGAAACAGACGTCACCGCCTATCTGGACAGGCTGCGCGGTTACATCAAGCCCTGGGCGCAGGGGAGCGCCTTCACCGAGGACTACCTGCGGGAGATTGAAGGCCACATGCGCGGGATCGCCGTACCGCAAGGGCTATTTATTGATAAGACCGTCACTGGCGCGCCGTGGCGTGGTCAGCAGCGGCGTACCCGCATGGTGGTCTATCGCTATGTCGACCCCGCCCAGCGCGACCCGTATTCACCCGAAACGGCGCTGAGTCAGGTGTGCGAGCGGCTGGTTTCCGCCCTGAACGGCGCGGGCGTGGTGGCGGAACGCCAGAGTGGGGAACAGATCCACGCCTGGCTGCTGCGCTGGTTTAACCCCGCTCCTCAGTGGGTGGAAAAGGAGGTGCTCTACCGCGCCGCTCGCCATCACGACAATCATCGTAACGAGCTGCCGCTGATGACCGACTTCAGCGAATCCTTATGGTTTACCCCGCCGCGCTCGGATACGGAGAACGGCGTCTGGTGGTTTGACGAACAGCCTCACCGGGCGGTGACTATCGATCGCCTGCGTCGCCCCCCTGCGGTGGGGCATCTGACCGGGGAGACCCGCAAAGGGGACAATATCAATGCCCTGATGGACCTCATGCCGGAAGGCACCGTAATGTGTATGACCATCGTGGTGCAGGCACAGGACGTGCTGGAAGAGCGTTTTACCCATCTGGCAAAAAACGCGATTGGTGAAAACGTGGAATCGTCCCGGGTACGGGAAGATGCGGCCATTGCCAAGTCGTTTCTGGGGGAGCGGCACAAGCTCTATCATGGCAGCATGACGTTTTTGCTGACGGCTCCGGATCTGCCGCAGCTCCAGTCGCGCCAGCGTGAGCTGAACGCGGTGTTGCTGAACGCCGGTTTACAGCCCACCCGGGGCGAATACGAGGTTGCGCCGCTGAATGGGTACCTGCGCGCCATGCCGATGTGCTTTAACCCGGCCCGGGATAAGCACCACTGGTATACCCGTCTGACCTTCGTCCAGCATCTGGCGAACTTGTCGCCGCTGTTCGGTCGGGATACCGGCACCGGCAACCCGGGATTCACCTTCTTTAATCGCGGCGGCGCACCGCTGACGTTCGACCCGTTGAACAGCAATGACCGTACCAAGAACGCCCATATGGCGATTTTCGGGCCGACGGGCTCCGGCAAGTCGGCCACGCTCAACAGTCTGTTTTCTCAGTTGATGGCGATCCACCGCCCCCGGTTGTTCATCGCCGAAGCGGGAAATAGTTTTGGCCTGTTTGCCGATTACTGCGGCGAACTGGGGCTGACGGTGAACAAAATCAGCATCAGGCCCGGTTGCGGGATCTCTCTGGCTCCGTTTGCCGATGCGCACAAGCTGATTGAGCAGTCGGTGGCCGCCGTCAGTGAAAGCGAGCTTAGCGACGGCATTGATATTGACGACGTTGACGGTGAAGAGGACGGCGACGAGGAGCGCGACATTCTGGGGGAGCTGGAGATCGCCGCCCGCCTGATGATCACCGGCGGGGAGGAGAAGGAAGAGGCCAGGCTGGAGCGCGCCGATCGCGGCATGATGCGCGAGGCCATTCTGGCGGCGGCGCAACAGGCCTGGGACGAAGGCAGGCAGATGATCACCGGCGACCTTCAGGCGGCGTTTTATCAGTTTGCCCGCGACCCTGCCCGCCCCGCCGAACGGCAGGTACGCGCTCAGAATATGGGGGAGTCGCTCGGCGTGTTTATGCAGGGCTTTCTGGGTGAGCTGTTTAATCGCCCGGGCGAGAACTGGCCGGAAGCGGACGTGACGCTGATTGACCTCGGCACGCTGGCGCGTGGAGGCTACGAAGCGCCGCTGGCGGTGGCCTATATATCGCTGGTAAACACCATCAATAATCTGGCGGAACGCGATCAGTTCGACGACCGGGAAATCGTGTTCGCCACCGATGAGGCCCATATGATCACCACTAACCCGTTGCTGGCACCCTACGTGGTGAAGGTGGTCAAGATGTGGCGAAAGCTGGGAGCATGGCTCTGGCTGGCGACGCAGAACCTCGATGACTTCCCCAATGCGGCGAAAAAGATGCTCAACATGATCGAATGGTGGCTGTGCCTGGTGATGCCGCCGGAAGAGGTGGAGCAGATAGCGCGCTTTAAAAAGCTGACGGAGGAGCAGAAGGCTATGCTGCTGTCGGCCAACAAAGCGAAGCACTGCTATACCGAGGGCGTGGTGCTCGCCAGCCGGATTGAGGCGCTGTTTCGCGCCGTGCCGCCCAGCCTGTATCTGGCGCTGGGGATGACGGAGAAAGAGGAGAAGGCGCAGCGCAGGGCGTTGATGAATGAATACGGTATTAGCGAGTTGGGGGCCGCGAAGCGGGTTGCCCGGCAGATGGATGAATTGCGGGGGATCCTTCGCTAGGGGAGGGAGTCGTGAGACGCTGTCTTCTGGTGTGGGCCGACGTAACGGTGGATTTAATGGCACACTGACACTCTTTGTAGCATCAGCTCGAGGTATTCTCTGGTTTCATCACTGGCTGTCTCGACTAATAACGTCGAGCGCAGACGGGATAAGAGTATTTCTTTTACGTAGCTGTCGCTTAATGCGATATCGATAATAAAGGCGGCCAGTTCGCTGTCTGATTGTTTGATCATTTTTTGGTTAGGTGTGTTTGTTTGTGGGGGGGGTATTAAATAAGGCGATGGGGGAGTTGCGCAATATTGAGTTGGTGAATTTGGAAGATGTCTCGCAATTTATATGTAAATGGAGGAGATTATTATTGCTCATATTGGGGGCGGAGTTAAACGTCATCCAGTCGATTATGTTCTGCTATGAGATATGAGAAAAATAATTTTGACCATGAATGCATGAAACTGCTAACGATTAAAAGACTAAAGTTAGCCGGATTGTTATCTGAGTAGTTATTTAATGATGTTGATCTGGCGCTCACATTCATTTAATTTTTCCTCAAGTTCTGAAATTAAGGGTTTTATAGCCTTTACAACTTCCTCAGGAGATTTAAAAATTCGGGGGATGTGTGGGAAGAGAAATTTCCCTGGATCTTCACATTCAAAGGGATATACACCTCTAAATGAACGAGAAAATAAATCTCTGCATAGCTCGACTACACGGGGGGCTGAATAGTTAATTGCTCCAACTTCAGGTCGAAGACCATACTTAATTCTCTCATCTTTAGGTATATTCCAATAACGTTCATTACAGATTTCAACTTGGTTATAGAGCTCGCGCAATCGCATGGAATATATATCTTTACTGGCAGATAAACTCAATTCTGCAAGTGATGTTATATGGACATTTGTTAGGTTGGCAGCCTCAATAGCTCCGCTTTGAAAACCTGATTCAGACAGTAATATTCCTCGATCTGCACCTATTTCAGTGACTATTTCACGCAAAGCTAGAACGTGAAGTTTCGAAACTGGGTTTTTCCAATGCTTACACTCTACAAGCCATATAATATCAAATCCTGCATGATGGGATTTAACCAAAACATCAATGTCATGGTGCGTCCTAATGCCGTTAACTCTAACATTAGTTGTTGCTTCAAGACCAAGAGATCTGAAGAATGATGCAGCTTCTTCTTGATAATCTTCCCAAGTAGTTGCCATAAACACCTATTAGGTTAGTTATATTGACATTGAACGCCCTGCAACCCATGATAGCCCATAGGAGAGTGGAATTAAATATCTTAAATAATAATATTTTTATGTGCTTTTTAACTCAATATCAACACGAATTGAATAAGAATTCGATATGGCATGTGCTATATGATTTCACCATAAAGCAACCCATTGCTGCTTTATGGTGATTGTGGGGGGCGTCCGGTAACGGTTATTTATCAAAAAATCATGCCTCAATTTTCATATTTATTGTCATTGACGAATAAGGATGAAATTCAGGTAAGTGGCTGACAATTTGACCATTGTCATAGTAATGGTGAGCAATTGATGGAAATAGCGCTTCAGGTACGGGATGCTTAGCGTTAGGATTGTGAAACATAGATAATCCCTCACCCCATGTTTCGTTAGAATTAGTGGTAACTGTATAAGCAAATTGCTTGGGGAGAAATGCGTTAGGATCATGATCATGGCAAGTACCAAAGCGATGCATGATAATATTTTCAGGGCCATAGCCAGCCTGTCGACCAATGCGATTAAATTTTGATATTGTTCCACTTGATGAGAATAACACCGCACTGATGTTCTCAGCTTCATCCTGGAAAAAATAACCAGAGGGTATAGTTTTATTTCCTACTTGATGTTTTTCAATTTTCAAAGGTGAGATAATTAGCTGGCCATCTTTATCTCGGGTAAATTCATGCTTTACACCATAAAGATAACTTATCAAAGCATTTGAGCTCCATTGCATAGATTGATCATCATGGAAGTCAGCAATTGCGAATATAAGTGCATTTCCCTTTACATGGTCAAGCTTCCAGTATTCTTTTCTGAGCTTGCTAAATAGAGGGCTACCAAATTTAATAGGCATTTCATCTTTGAGCTTTTCCTTTATCTCTGATGGAGTTAAAAACTTTGGTTCATCTTGAAAAAAAGATATTGGATTACTTTCTTTTCTACCAACAATTACTGCTTCGATTGCTACTTTGATTCCATACTTTTGAACTAAGAAATCCGGGGCATGATATTCTCTATCTAAAAAAAGCTGCTCTTCATTGAGATATGTATTTAGGTATAACTCCCAGAGTCGGGCGTCAAAACCTGAGCTTTGAAACTGCTCAACAAAATTACCATCAATATCAGTATAATGGGGCATTAATTGATTTATTATTGCCTTGGCTGGTATAAAAGAATCTTCTTGGGCTAATTTGGCAAAGTATGGATGTTGCTTTGCTACTGGAACTACAGGAGTAAATAAATCTAAACCTTTGCTTTCATCGCCCTGAGGGAACGTTCTCTCCCCTTTTCCAGCATACCATTTGATACCACCATGTACCCAAACTCTTGCTTCTTCTTGGGTTGGTATTGATGCCTTAACATCGAAAGCGCGGAACCTGTCCCCCTCATCTCTCCCTAAAATAATTCCAACAAAATCGCTATCTATTGTGTCTCTGAGAACAATACCCAATACAATTTCGTCGGAATCTGCGTACCATTCAAGTTCCTCACTCATGTATGCTGCTGCAGGGCTTCTTGACTGTGCAGCTAATGCATTGAATCTTTTTATATCTAAGTTTTTTATTACTATTTTTTCCATAACAGCACTCCATTGATAAACTAACAACAATAAGAGATTTTTACTTACTTCTTTAATTTGGGGTTGACTTGAAGTTATTTATTAATAATTTTCCATCAAGGATATATATAGTTATCTCATCTTGATCCATAAGGTGTGTTAGTACGTTAAATCCATCAAGCTTGTCTTTTAATAGTGAAAATATTTTCTCATTAATTTCTTTAACGAAATTAATGTGTTCGGCTAGGTTTTTTTCTAATTCTTTTCGGTCATGGCCAGTTAAATTTAAATCTTCATCGATGATGTTTTTTTGTTCCATAGTGAAGCGTTCGAAAGCACATAACCGGTATTTCATAAGTTCTTCTAGCTTGGTTTGGATTCTATATATGAAATCTTTGTGTCTTTGAATATTGCTATCGGAAAAGTTACCGCTAATAACAATTTCACAAATTCTGCCAGCGACTAATCGTTCAAAGACTGCGAATACAGGATGTGTTAATACGTTATTTATAAAAAAACGATCAGGATAAAATCGTTGGCCGTTGTTGCTATTGTAATAATGGTTGTAACCGGTAGAATAGTATTCTGGCTCTGATTGCAAAAGCTTTGCGAATTGTATTCTTTGTGAAGCATACAGTTCAAAACAATCGTCATTGTTTTTAACGATTCGCGTTAAATAAACATCCCTCATCGAACGATCTAATGAAATATCAGGTATGCTTCTAAAACTATCTACTATTGTTTCAGAAATTCTTTCAAATCTGGCTTGTTCCTCGATAATTTGGTGGTTTCTTATATCAGTAAAGAGTTGAGATATATAGGATAGACTGGCTTGAATAGAACTATAAAGACTTATGCCTAACAATGTGGGCATAAGTTCATTTTCATTATCTATTTCTATTTTTTCTAAACCTGCCACATCACTAATTTTACCTTTCTCTATACAAGTAGTAGTGAGCAATCCCTTTAATTCGCCACTATTAATGGCCATTAAATCTCGAGATGAATCTTTCTTAAAGACAACTTTATAAATATCGTCTTTTTCAGAGTTTTTTGTGCTCAGTGCTAGTTTATCATTAAAAGCAACGATAAAAGATGATCCTGAGGCCAAAACTGGATTCGGGATTAGTTCCTTGAGCATTGGGTTGTTATCAAATATAACTTGGATATTCTTTGGTAAGTCTGACATACCCATTCCTTCTTGAGTTTTGGCGTTCATTGGGCCGAAAAATCCGTTTTTAAACATAGGGTTTCCGGACATTGATAATGTTCACGTAATGAACTTACTGTGCTTTTTACTAAGTTACAACAATTTATAGATAAAAATTGACGTTGTAGTTTGATATAGATACGAGAAAGCCTTTGTTATAAATCAATTTGTTTTTGTTAGCATATACCCGTAATTATCCCAGTTACTTGTATGTTGGCTTTCTTCTTACCATTCCCGTAACTTATTGACATTGAAACATTTCATTTCTGCGATCTTCCTTCAGATAAAACCTCTTGCCGCCCGTCAGCGATCGCAGTATCTTTCCCATGCATCTGCAAAATCAGATGACGGGATTGACCTCCTGAAACACTTCACTGACGACACAAGGCGCGTCTGCGCTTTTTTTGTGTCGTGCGTTCTGCTACATCTCAATGGTGGGCCGGACGGGGGCGTCGCGAGACGCGCCGGTGTCAGTGAGGCCGGTAAGGTCAACCTCGTCCGGTTCCACCGCCAATGAGATTGACCTCTCTAGTGGTGGGAATAACTTGCTACTCACTGGAGGTTGCCTTATGGCTACGACCCCTATCCAAACTGACCTGTCATCCGAAAAACCTGTTAAAACCCAGCGGCGCTACACCGTCGGCTATCTTCCCGGTCGGGGCGATGCCAGCACACCTTCTCTACACCTGAGCGGAAAATAGCTTAAGGACGCCGGTTTTGAAACCGGAACCGGCGTTACTGTGAAGATTGCCGGAGACTGCATTGTGCTTATCCCTGATAACGACGAAATACATGAGCTGCGTAAGCAACTTCAGCAGATAAAGAAGGCCTTCATCGGGCTCAAAGGAGAGGTTGAGGGGTAACGCCCCACGAAATGCCGTGTTGACTGGAATCGTAACTGCTCGCCTATGGACGGGCAGTTTTCCATGACGAACGATAGCGAAGAAAACACTTCCTGGTTACTATAGATATCAGGTAGTTATTAGTGAATAAGTGGACGAATCTGCTTGCCATTACTCCGTGTGTGGTTTATTTTTGAACTGTACATAAATTGGCTAAGGAGTGCATATGGCAGAAAAGGCTATATATTTTTCTAGCTATAACGAGATAGAAAAACGGGCATCATTCAATTCTGAGCAAGAAATTAGTCCAGATAATTTTAAGTCGCTAGTAGGAATGTATCGTTTTGATGAGAATGTGATCTGTCAGGTTCGCACAAAAAAAGGAATTTGCCATCAAAAACATAAAAATGGCTGGCTTGGAATAACTAATGATGGAGTGGAAGCCCTTATAGGAGGGCATTGCGCTTCAGAATATTTTAAAGCAGATAATTCATTTAGGTTAGAGAAAAAAAGAGTTGAAAGTGAGATTGAACGGAGATTAGCTGTAGAAAAACTTCGCGGATATATTTTTGGTGAAAAAGATTACCCTAATGAAGTTGCTTGTCTCAGGACTAATCTTATTTCTGCAAGAAAGATTCTTGATAATTTTTATAAATCATTTCCTAATTCTGTTTTACGATTTATAGATGATGCCCAGAGAAATCAAAACTGGATTATTAATGTAGATGTTGGTACTGAAATACAAAGAACTATCAAAAAAGATGGTGAGGAAGAAGTCATAACTTTTTATGAATGGACTCCCGATACTATCGGCCGACTAAAACCCATAATTCCCACCAGAGATATAATTAGTTTAATTAATAAAGTCAAGGAATTAGCTGAATCATATGGTGAGGTTTGTGCCCAAAATATTGACGATATAAAAACACCAAAGCTAAAAAAATATGTTGAGAGGCTTTCTGAAAAAGATGATTATGCAACTCTTTATGATAAATATAAAGCTTTGATAGAGGATTTTATCAAACCTGGAAATCTGGATTCATTAATATACGTATGTGATGATGAAGAGGAACAGTTTTTGACAGTGAAAGCGATCTTGTCAATGACTGGAGCAAAGGTATCTTCGGATGGTCATATAAGATTGCGTTTGCGGCGTATACATGATCGCTATAAACAACAGTTTAATGGTAAAAAAATCAGAAAAAATCAAAAATCTTCTCTGTATAAACATAGATGATTTTTATTATATCGGTACTCTTTAAAACGAGTGCCGATACATTGATTTTAAATTGATTTATATTCGGTATCTGAAGTGCGTAGGTAAGTGCAGTGTAGTGCGATTTTTGTCAATGTGAGATTTGGTTTTGAATGATGTTCAAATAATCTGAATTTTTGAGTGATCGTGCAAAATAATCAGTCGTTATATTAAAAAGGTAATAATACATGGCACTTAAAATTATCCCCAGAGTTAAAGTAAGAAAAGATTATAATGGTAAGGTTGTGGCAATAAAAAAGAAGTTATCAGGTTATGATGACGCTTCTTTTATAACGATGATGTACGAACATTTTCAAACCATTTTAAAACCAGAACATGGAATTTCTTCAAATTTCCCATGGTGTTGCTTCTTAGCATTAAAGTGGAAGTTATCGGAGCCGCTTAAACGAAATGTATCTCCAATGAATAAAAGAGATTTCATCGATATCGTTAATAGAATATATAATCTTCAGGATGAAATTTCTGATTTTTTTGATGATAAGAAAATATTACTTAGCCTCAGGCGTATGATCATTAATCAACAGCTTTACCAAGTTCCTATGAAACTAGAATTAAATACATTGGCAAGGCAATACTATTGGTATTGTAATTATTATGGTGGCTATTTTGATAAGGTTTTCCAAGAAGCGCATGGAATAAAATTGGAATCTTACTATAAAATAAGTGCTTATTTTGCAATGATATCATGTATTGATAATGGTAAAGAATCAGAATACATTCCAGTTAATTCTTATTTAATGAATTTAATTCCATCATTTGGCGCCGGTGTTGTAAAGAAATATCTAGACTTAGTTTCAGTAAAATTTAATGAACTGAGAGATTTTATGTCAGAGTTCAAAGATATAAAACAACGAGAGAATGAATATTATCTTGACACGCCAATGATGATGAAACCTTTCATTTTGATAGATGAAGGATTAATCATATTAAGTAAACATCTCCTGAGAGCGTCTTTGTCCTCTTTGGTACCAACTTTATTAAAAGATAAACATGGTTCCAGTTATAAAGATAGATTTGCGAAAGTAATGGAGTCATATATTGGTTCGATATTAAACGAATTACCATCAAAAATTATTTCCGAAAAGGAAATTATCAGCATCTATAAACAAAATGAAGTACAGTCAAAAACTGTTGATTTTATTGTTAGAGAGGATGTAGGTACTGTTTATATTGATTCCAAAGCGATAGAACCTGATAAAATAATAAAACACTCCAATTCTGCTAAATCTATCAAAGATCGGTTGGCAAATAGTTTCATTAAAGGTGTGATTCAAGGTATGGATTGTGCTTATAATATGAATAAAATAGATAATAAAGAAAAGTCTTTAAAAGACTCATTGATTATTATTACACATATGGATCATTATATCCCTACAGGTAAAATGATAGAAGATGCGCTGGATGGTTCGTTTTTTGACATATTTGAAAATAGATATGGTGAGTTACCTATCAATAAAAATAGAATATACTATATGACAATCGATGAGTTTGAGTTTATGATTGAAGTCTGTCGTAATAAAAACATATCAATAACATCGATTATCGATAGTTGTTCTGATAATGATGCGATAAAGAGTTCACAAAAATTTAATGTTATGATGCATCTACATAAATTATCTCCAGAGGGAATTTCAGATAGAAGGTTGATTGCTGAAAATAGAGATTATTTATTCGATGACTTGATTAATTCCATTCAAGAGACTGCATCTGTTTGGGATGGTCGTGTAGAAGAGTATTTTGCAATAAGAAAATATCTTCAAGGTTAATACAGTTAATATTTTAACCCTATAAGAGAAAATCTTCAAAACCCAATTAATAGTTCTTTACTGCATCCCTCCCCACCCCAACGCACCCTGTCGCTTTCCCCACACAGGAGTGCGTTATGCAACGACTACCCATCATAATTGCATCACTGGTGCTGGCCGGGCAGGCCTGTGCCGACGTGGTTTTGTACACCGATCGCCATCACCCTCCGCTAGATAACGACCCGCAGGTCACGGTGGTCTGGCTGGATGCGCCGGACACGGCGCAGCAGCAGATTTTCGGCAATCTGGCGCTTGAGCCCGACAAAGCGGAGCGGCAGGCAAAGGCGTTGCCTCAGTCGCCGAACTGGGCGCGCCAGCAGGCGCAGCTCGTCGATGCCTGGCGGGGAGTGCTGAAGGCCTGGCAACTGGGCATTCGCAAAGTGCCCGCCGTGGTGTTTGACGATCGCGACGTGGTGTATGGCACCACGGATATTCAGCGTGCGGCGGCGCTGCGCGCAGGGAGCAGGCCATGAAGCATCGGTTTGCTTATCCACTGGCCGCGCTGCTGATGGCCGGAAGCACCATACCAGCATCCGCCTCGCTGACCACGCCCCAGCTCATCGCCAGCGCCGCGTGCCCGGACTGCATTGATTATCGCGTGGTGGGAGTTTGCTACTGGCTGCTATGTACCCCATTTGGTTGCAGCGTCAAGACGTCGGTAAAAGTGCGTCACTTTATCCCGCAGGTGGTGGTGTCGGCCTATCACCAGCCGGGCGACAACCCGTGGCGCGAGGTCGCGATGCTGAGCAGCAGCGCGTCAGGCGGGCTGGCTGACGGCGGCGGTGAGAATCAGCAAAAGCGCGGTCAGCGTAAAGACAACCTGCGCTACCGCAGCGTGGACGCGATCGGCCATCCTGCCGCCAGCCTTATCGGCCAGCAGACCTCCGGCTATTCCTGCAAGGGAGCCGCCACCGCCTGGGTGCCGTATTTCCTGAGCAATCTGGATGCGCTGATGTGGCGCACTGGCTTACCGGAAAGCTTCTATCCGGAGGCGCTCACCCCGGGGCGGCGGGAAATCGGCGCAACCACCGCCGAGAACATGTGGGGGAACATTTATCCCCGCTCCGGCTTTGTCACGCAGACGGATGACTATAAGGCCGCTGCCGTGACGGCCCAACGAGCGGCAGACATCATTACCCGTCCCGGGCAGATCCACGTTTATCAGACGCTGAAGGCCAACGCTTCCGCTGGCTACTGGCCGCCCGATCCGGTGACGGAAAACATCGGCACCCGCAACCATAAGTGGCAGCGCCTCGCTCCGAAGGTGTCCATGTCCTGCGCCGTGTTTCCCGACCGCGCGTTTTCCTATGCCGAAGACGGCAACTATGCCTGGGCGCTGTGGCAGCCCTTCGCCTGCTGCAAAAAGCGCGGCCAGACGTTTCTTTTCAGCACCGATATCGGTGGCTATTAACCTCAGGGAGTGATCATGTTCAGAATGACGATGTTTCAACGCACGTTTCTTGCCAGCCTGGTGCTGTTCAGCGCTTCAGTCAGCGCGGTGGATTTACCGGCGTTTTCCATGAACAGCTCCGGCAACGACACTAGTCGTCAGGTGCAGGGCGGTATTAACGACGATCTCTATTACGCCATCGGTGGCGGGACGGTGGTGTCCAACCCGCCCAGCGGCAACCGGCTGAACAAAATTGGCATGGGCGTTGGCTGGAATGCCGACCTGATGTGTGGAAATTTTGACGTCAAAACCACGGTAAAAAATCAGCTCAACGGCATGACCAGTGGCTTTAAAGACATGATGGGTGACGTGATCAGCAGTGCGACCGGGGCGGTCGCCAGCCTGCCTGCGATGGTTATCCAGCGCGCCAATCCCGGCCTGTACGAGCTGTTAACCAACGGTACGCTTCAGGCCAATGCATACTTCGATAAGGCACAGCTGAACTGTCAGGCCATGTCGAAGAAGCTGGCGGATCACACCCTGTCCGGGCCGTGGGTGCAGGCCGCTGTCGGGGAGGAGTATCAGAACGCCCTGAGTGGGACGAGCGACGCGGTGAAGGCCGATCAGCAACTGAATAAATCAACGGGAGCCGAGGGTGTCTCCTGGGTCGGCGGTAAAAAGCGTGGCGGTAAAGGGCAGGCCGCGATCCGGCCAACGCACGATATTGCCAGGGCCGGGTACAACATCCTCAATAAGCAGGCGGCGGACAGCGGCGCATCCATTAGTGAAAGCGCCTGTAACGGCGCGCTGTGCCGCAAATATAAAAACGGCGATGAGGCGGCTCAGGCGGTCGCCAGCGTGCTAGGCGATCGCTCTATTCGCACCTGTAAATCCGGCAATGAGTGCGCCAGCGGCGGGCTGGAGAACGAACCCGGCACCACGACGCCGGGAACCGGCTTCACGCCGATGCTCGATGAGACAACCCAGAAGAATTACGAGGTTCTGGTCGAGCTGGTGAACGGCTCGTTACCGGTCAACGCAGCTAATCTGGCGAAGCTGCAAACCGGCGACCTGACGGTGACGCGCGGCGTTGTTCAGGCGCTAAAGGATGACCCGGACAACACCGCTCTGGTGCAACGTTTGGCAAGCGAGCTGGCGATGGCGGACACGGTGGCGACGGCGTTCGGTATGCGCCGGATGTTAACCGCCGGACAGTCGGAACCTCACGTCGCAGAACAGCAGGAAGCGCTGACGGAAGCCGATCGCCGGCTGGAGTTTCTGGACCGGGAAATTGTGGCACTGAAGAACGAGATGGAGCTGCGCAAGCAGATCAGCAACAACACCATTGCTACAGCGCTGTCGCGACAGACGCAGCGCGGTCTTGAGAACAGCGCCCGCCAGAAAAATCCCGATGCCGATGAAGCTGTGCAGCAGTTGGGTACGGAGGTGACGCCATGATGGTTTCCCGAAGAAAGATGCTCTGGCGCAGCATTCGCCTGAGCGGGAAAGTGTTACTGGCCATCGTCGGTTCGCTCGCTCTGGCGCTAGGGATTGGCTGGCTGGGCGTTCGCTATGCCGGAAGCCTGACGGCGTTTCGCGTCTGGCTGGATGACGCCGCCCCCTGGCTGCTGGTCTGGCGATTGGCATTGTATGCGCTGATCGCCGGGCTGTGGTTTCAGCGGGTACGCCGCCGGTTGCTTCAGCAAACCGGCAACCTTGCCGCCGTTCGCCGCATCGAGTGGTTGATGGCGGGGATGACGCTCATGGTTGAACTGAATATTTACGCGGGGAGCTGACGATGAGTGCCGACAGCTATCTGGAGTATTTTCTCATCTTACTGGGCTGGATCCTGAATAACGCCATCTGGAAAACGCTGCTTTCAACCGGCCTGTTTGCGCTGCCCATTGCCGGTAAAGTGGTGGCGACCTGGTTACGAACCCGTGAAGAGGGGGACGATGAGGGCAATAAGGGCACGCTGGCGCTGGTGCGCATCGAGCACGTTATTTACGTGGCCTTTGTTGTGCTGATGTTTTGCGTGACGCCGGTCGTTAACGTGGATGTTAACACCATCAAGTTCAACAAGGAGCGCAGCGCCCAGTGCGGCGTAAACATCCCACTCCCCCAGAAGTCAGGCTATGCCACGCTGATTAATGACTTTGACGGTAAAACGGCTATGGTGCCGGTGTGGTGGTACATGATCCACAGCCTGTCAAAAGGCGTAACGCACGCGACGATCGCCAGTATTCCCTGCGGTGATAATCTGCGTCAGCTACGTTTTGACGTGCAGCACACGCAGATAAAGGATCCGATCCTGCTGGAAGAGGTGCAGGACTTCGCTAATCAGTGCTATGCAAAAGCCTACTTCCGGCTGAAGTCGACCAATGCCCAGCTTTCGGATGCGACCATTAATTCCGTCGGTTGGATTGGCTCTGACTACTTTCTTTCGACGTCAGGGTATTACGACTATTACACCTCCACCAAACCGCGTTCGCAGTGGCCCTACGATGCAAATCGGGATGACGGCTATCCTGACGTAGGGCGGGGCGGTTACCCTACCTGTAAGCAGTGGTGGAACACTCCGACCGTCGGTCTGAAGACGCGGGTGATGAGCAGCTACAATGACATCACGACTCGCGCGCTAAAGAAGAAGTTTGGCAACGAGTGGGAAGAGATCGCGTTGCGCTGGGTGGTCAGCCCGAAAAATGCCTCGCTCTCCGGCGATGGCGAAACCTATATGATGGGGAATAACGCCTCGGCGGGTACCTTCAGCTTTGTGTCCAGCGCGCTGGGGAGTCTGGGCGTGGCTGCCGGGCAGGTGGTGGCGCTGCCCGGATTCGATATTCTCAAATATACCCTGCCGATGGTGCAGGCGCTGCTGGAGATGGCGCTGGTGATTGTCATTCCTCTGGTGCTGATGTTCAGCGTCTATTCGCCCAAGGCTGTGGTGACGGTCTCGTTCGCCATGTTTGCCCTGATGTTCCTGACGTTCTGGTGGGAGCTGGCGGGCTGGCTGGACGACCGCCTGATCGACATCGTCTACAGCGGGCTGGATAACGTCGACGGCGGGAACCCGGTGCCTTTTGCTGACTTTGCCGGTTCAACGACGGACGGCTGGGTGATGAACCTGGTGATGGGGACGATGTATCTGGTGTTTCCGGCGTTCTGGATTGGGGCGCTGAGTTGGGCGGGGATTAAGGTCGGTGGTGAGGTGGCGGGGTCTCTGCAAAAAGGCGCAGGTAAGGCGCAATCAGCAGGAGAGAAAGGGGGAGAGGTTGCGTCAGACGTGGCCGGAGCTGCGATGACAAAGGGAAAATCGATGATGAAATAACCGTCGGCCAGAACTACCCGTTCATTATTCAGGGTGCTTCTGGTTATTTATCGTCTGATTGGCCGGGGTCAAAAGTACGATTCCTCAGACCTGTTTCATCATAATAGCCATATCCTTCCGGGCCATCCCGATAGCCTGCTTTTGTTATCGGGGTGTGCTTAGTGGAAATAGACAGTGCGCCGAACGCAAGAATCGGAAGCGCTTTGGCGATTTCTATGGCCCCAATGCCGATGCTTTTGGCGATTTCGGGAATATTGCCTTTCTTGACTTTGTGGCTGTCGGAAGACGGCGGGCGAGAAAGAATCTCTTCAATATCCTGCGGGTTAAACTTTTCTTCGCTCATCAAACCCTTCCCTGTTTTATGGCCGTGATATTGCTCCGATGCTAACGCACGGGGTGCTATTGTTCAACAAGTCGCCACATTCACAGGCCGTCCGTTATCCACAAATCCACATGAGCCTAAGCCAGCGAACCGGCCACCACCAAAGGGGCCGGTGAGCGGGAGCGGTCGACGTTCGTCAGAACGGCGATAGCGATTGTGGGGGTTGTGGGTAACGGTGTAAGGACGGTCAGAGTTTTGAACGCGTGTGGCGATGAACGGGATTTCCGGCTTCATCAAAATAACGGCTGGGCCAGATTATTTCTGGTGAAATGCCCAGCGCATCGGCAATAAGCTTCTCGCCTTTCGGCCACGGGCGGAGCAGCGCGTTAGCCAGCGTGGAGCTCGACAGGCCTGCGCTGCGTGAAACGGCGGCAAGTGATGTTCCTTTCTTTTTGAGCCCGGCGATGATGTCCGCCGGATGCCAGTCTTGTAAGCCCATGTTCTTCGTTCCATAACGTTATCGAGTTACGAATTATCCTGTTTTGGGATAATCATGTAAATGGCGGATATTCGATTTTGGGATATAACGCGGAATAGCTGTCATGTCATCAATATATTCATCTGAATATCAACTTGTTATAAAGAATCTTCGCGAGATAAGAATAAAGAAAGGCATTACTCAGGAAAGACTGGCTCAGGCGTTGAAACGCCCACAATCTTTTGTTGCCAAGGTTGAAAGTGGCGAAAGAAGGTTAGATGTGATTGAGTTTGCCTATATCGCGGGGCTGCTGGGGATTGAACCGGCTCCGCTGCTACAAAAGATTCTGGTAAAGGTCACGCCGCTTTGATGATTGAAGAGCTTTTACCTCTTTGACCACAAGCTGTGCAACCAGTTGCCATTAGTGGGGGCCGTTTGGGAAAAGAACATTATTGTACGTTAAGGTGATTTTTTGTACCCCTGGGCTGCGGTAAGGGAGATTGACCACGTTGACAGGCAGCTTTGAGCAAGGAGCGGACGTTTTGCATCGCAAAAATATTATTGATGGGGTAACCCGGCGCAACGCTAGGTGATTCTGAAGGAAGTGGCAGAAGAAAACTTGGCATTCTAGGATTACTGAATGATAACCTCCCTTTTTGTCAATGCGATTGAGAATTAAGGATGATTGATGAATACTGCCCCAAAAGAGCTCCGCAAACGATTGAAAGAAGCCTTCGAAAAGTTTGACCTGCCCACGGCGCTCGCAGCCCTGGAGGAAATGGAAACTGAAGAGGTCGCTGACGTTCTCATTGAGAAGATGGCTCAACCTGGTGCATACCAGATTCGTGGCAATCGTTCCAAACGGAACAAGTTCTACGACACGCTTTTGAACTCATCAGCCATGTTGGATAAGCACGATTCGATATGCCCATGTGCCAATGAAATAAACCGAAATATCATTAGGATAGAGGGCTGTTTTGATGATATTCGGGATTCATTGCCGAAATGCGACATCTCCCAATATCCTGTAGACATCCAATTCTGGAGTCAGATTGAGCGCACGTCGTGCGAGTTGGCTGAGATCGATAGCGCCAGCGATAAGGAATGGGGGAAGATTGAAGAGAAGCTTAAGGCGCGCATTCCGACCGCGATGCCTGAAGCGTTGATGACGCAGCTTGAACATGGTGGAATCGTGAATGTCGACGCGGTTTATAGTGGCCTAGTAGGGGCGCTTAGCTTGACATTGAAGATGCTCTCTTTTGAGAAAAAGCTGCTTCATGATGGCAAGCTGGTCGCTCCCACAATGCCTGCGATTACCGAAGATCATATCTATAAGGCTGGTTCAATCCAGCTTTATGCGTTGTCGTGGAACGCTCTTGAGGATGCCGCCAACCGAACCCTATTTTTCGGTGGGAAAATAGGAAATGCGCAGGATGCGAAGATATCTATTGATCATTTCTCGGTGGAAGAACAAGTCAAATTCCCGGACCCCATCTTTTTCTACCGTAAGCCGACCGATATCGAAGCTTACGACTTTATGGCCAACCGCAGGCTGCACACCTGGGGGGTGCAGAATACGTTGCTGATGGCGAATATGACAGCGTTACGCAAAACCGTAATGAAGGAAGGTGCAGCAGTACCTGAGCTTACTGCAGGCTTTGTCTCTGAGGACGAGGGTATTACGCTGATGAAGCTATCAGAGATTCTTGCCTATGATGTTTTCAAGGACCAGGAGCGCTTCCACGGACTGACCCTACGGGAGTGGGTGCGAGGATACTGTGTGCTAGGACTGATGGGCACGGCGAAGCAAGACGACTCCTGCCTGGTCACATTCGAAAAAAGTGAAATTGAGCAAGGGTTTCGCGATTACAAGCTTCCAGAAGAATGCATCCCAACCATTATCCATCATCTGACCTTCGGCCAGGATAGTCGCGACCTATATGACTCGCCGTTGATTTACTCGGAAGATGGCAAGTACACCTTTTTCGCCAACGTTCTTAAAACCTGCAACTTAACCAACGTGCTGTTCTCTAGGTTGAGCTCTCTCACGACCCAGATCGATAAGAAGGGCAAAGGGTTTGAGGACCGAGTTGTGTCTAGCTTCGTCAAGTGGGGATATCCATGCAAATCTAAGAAGTTCTATATTGACGATGCCGAGTACGAATACGACGCCTTGGTACTGATTGATGACACCCTACTGCTCATAGAGTGCAAGAACAACCTGTTGTCAGGTAACAATACAGTCCAGGCGTTTCGCTATGCTAAGTCGATTTGCGATAACGTCGGACAAATCAAACGTCTTGTGCGCGGCCTGAGAGAACGTCCTGATGTTGTTGAATCGCTGTTCGGTAGAAAGCTTGATGACTTAACCCTTGTGCCCATTATGCTAAACTCCATGACTTACTCAAGGGAGCCTGTGGAGGGCATCTACATTTCGGACTGGTCGGCGTTAAGCAAGTTCTTCACCGAAAGCACCATCTCTCGCTTCGGTTTGCAGAATGGAAAGAAGATAAATAAGCAGACTATTCATACACTCTGGAAAGGCAAGAGACCCACTGCGAAAGAGTTGCTTGATTATTTGACGATGCCCATCCAGTTGAAGATGATGCGAAAGCACCTGCGCTTCACTTATTTCCCTCGTCCGATGTCCGAGAGCGCAATCTTCTTTGCACAAGAGCTGAGTGTCGATGAAGAGAATATGCTCAAGGCCCGAGAGGGCCCCTTTGCCAAGAAGGCTGGCAAGAAGAAAACCAAGGCGCGCCGTAAGAAGCGCTGATGGTTACTTCGCAAAGGTTTGGCAACTGTCTCATGAAGGCGCCTGCGGACGGTGGATAGGCTACGCGGGTGCCAGCCCCCGCGCATTGTGCCGTACCTGTCCTTACCACTTAGTGAGGCCGACAGCGGGTTCCGGACCGACCTAGCTCTCTGGCCATGGTGATAACGAGAGGTTTAAGACTATTTTTTCTTACTTTTTTTGATCTCAATAACAATGGCCGTGGCGGTGTCGATAATGGCAACGGCAATGTTTCTTATTATTCCCCTGAATATATCGCCGAGATCATCCAGTATTGATGTGCCTGTAAAATCTTTGACGGTGCCGCCACAGAAAGGGCATAAGGACTTCTCTGATTCGCCTTTGTAGGTGACCAGACGGGGAATTATTTGGCGGGCGCAGTGGGGGCACTTGATTTTGTTATCCGGAGCGGCATGCTCAGGCTGCGATAGAATGATGATTTCAATCGCTTTTGGCCCTTTGGGTCCGGTGGTCGGGGTAAATGTGACCTGAGAGCCGGTGGCGGGCAGAACAGCGCCGATAACATCTCTGACGCCAAAGAAATAATCCTGATTACCTTCTGCGGTAATAAAGCCGTATCCCTTTTCCTGACTAAACCACTTCACCGTTCCTTTCACTCGAGCCATCCATGCTGTTCGTTTATAAACCAGCTGACATCTTATTCTGCGGTGTGGTTTCGTTCAACTTCTGTATGTTAATGAACGGGGGAGATGCAGAGGAGGGCGGTGTACTGTGCTATGAGCTAATAATTCTTACGCTATTTGTTGGTTTGTCCACTCCTTATCTGGCGCGTGAGTAATTTACCTTCACTGTCAAAATAGCGGCTGGGCCAGATTATTTCCGGTGAGATGCCCAGCGCATCGGCAATCAGCTTCTCGCCTTTCGGCCAGGGGCGGAGCAGCGCGTTTGCCAGTGTGGAGCTCGACAGGCCCGCGCTGCGTGAAACTGCGGCAAGCGATGTTCCCTTCTTTCTTAGCCCGGCGATGATGTCTGCCGGATGCCAGTCGTTGTTTTCCATGGTTTTATCTCCAGTATGCGAATCCATCTTTAGTAACTCTAAAGATAATTAATATTAAGGAATGCTAAAGATACTGTCAATATATTGATTGATGGTAACAATATGATTCCTAAACGTTTGAAGGATGCCAGATTACGCGCTGGGCTAACTCAGGAAAAGTTAGGTGTAATGGCTGGGATTGAAGAGGCTACGGCATATTCACGTTTATCCCATTATGAAAGCGGAACGCACAAACCTTCGTTTGAGCTGGTTTGTAGTTTTGCAAAAGTGCTGGATGTGCCGGAGTGCTATTTTTATACTATTGACGATAAGTTTGCTGAAGCGGTGCTGGCCCTTTATCAGAGTTTTAAATCTGAATCGTAGCTGAAAAAAGTAAAGCCAGAATAATAATTCTGGCTATAGGCAGGTAATTCTATCCTTTGTTTTGATCGTTATTCTCGAAAAAAGTATCCCATTGTTGTGCATTGTCACTGTGAAGAACGACGCAGATCTTAGTCATATCTTTTAGTTTTTTTGCATTATCTTCATTATCAGAGGAAGTGATTAAATCATAGTTTGTTCCATTAATATCCCTTTTAAAGGAGCCAACGCTATCGGGACAAATTAAGTTTTTACTTCCGGCAGAAAACATTCTTATCCCATAGATAAAGAAGTTTGCTCCTATTTTGTCTGTTGTCGATGTTCTCCATGTTTTTTGCGGGAACATATCTGGCTTATATTTTTCTCCATCTATTAGATAATAATGATTTTTATTATCAATGACGCCAATAGAGTAAAGAGAACTATTCATTAATGTAGTTGTTACATTAGGGAATAGAAGGGATGTGATAGTTATCGTTATAATGACTGCAAGGGATAAATTTTTTGCTAATGGAATGATGCTTTTTTTTTCATTCTTTGATGTGTTTTTCATCTCACGATAATAAATTATCGCAGGAAAAAAAGATGATAGAGCAAATGCAATCATGAAAGCCAACGCTATTAGCAGTGATGCAGTTTTCTCTCCTGTACTATTTTTTAACAAAAATGTAATGGGGATGGTGATTGATAACGTGGCGAATACTGTTGTGAATGTTTCTATTAATGCCTTGCCGACGTTTTGAGCTATTTTAAAAATACCTTTGTTTTTAAAATCACCATTGCAAAATGCAATGATTATGAAAGTGATGAAAGATATTACTGCTATTGTAATAAATATTGATAGCGCTGAAGGTGGTGATGTTATTTTTTTTATAAAAGGAATGTGTGGAAGAAATGTCAATGCCAAGAATAAAGTAGAAAATCCCCAACCTAACCATGGTATAGAGATTGGTTTGTTGATTATATTTGGAAACATCGAGGAGTGAAAAATGAGTATCGAGCTGGGAAGGATAAGTGTTATAGCTATTGCGAGAGATAATACTACAGCGGATATTAATAAAGATACTAATCCTATATTAATGGAAAAGGAATCTATCAGTAAATCTAGTCTGCCGATGTTATTTAAATAACTCCATACCATTAAACCTGACAAAATTGTCAGGTAAGGAATTAGTTTAATGACTTTCTTACTAATTTTCTGGAGAATTTCTTTTAGTTCTTCGGTTGTGTTATCTGTCATAATGCATCCTTTCAAATGTAAATTATAAATATTATGAATAACTAAAAATCGTCTTGTTGGCAATAAAAATAACGGCTAGTATATAAACGCTTTAACGTTGCTATAGGCAACACCCAAAGCCACCATGACCTGCAAGGTAGCGCTGAAAAAAGCGGTCAAACCCAAGCCTGTTTAGCCTTTGTCAACGAGCGTCGCTACCTGCGATTAAGGCACTCTCTTCATATCAGCGCCTCCACGGCGTTCTCTTTTTCGAGCTGAAAAGCTCATCCCTCAGGCAATGAGTGTTACTCATTCGGCCAGTTATCGTTGCCAACGTTTGCGTGTCGTCTGCTATGCCATTTGGAACATTTGGCATCTGCTACGGCAGGCATTTGGCGGCAGAAGGCTGCGCGGCGTCACTTGTGTCAGAGCGTTAGCGATACCAAGTGACGCGCGCAGCGCGCAACCCACGGGCCCAGACTATTCGGCCTTTAACAGCATCCTCTACGCTCTGACCGACACGTAGTACCGGTTGGCGAATGTGCCTTAAGGGGAATGATCAGGATGTTTTTTCATCAATCGACGTTAAAAACGGGCCGAACCCGTTTGAAAACGTCCACCACTAAAAAAGGAGAAAGATCGACTCGGTATCGACGGCAATGCCAGCAGAAACTGGCAATGGAGGCAGCCTGACAGTAGTCAGCATGGCGTTAGCCACGAGCAGCTCAGAGAGCTGGGGAGCCTCGTAAGAACTCAACATTTCGCCGCCCCGATGCACAGATACCAGTCGAGCCGCAGGATGCGCAAAATTAACCGTGTCGTCGGGGTTGAGATGCACAGCTTTAAAACGGTTGGGGCTTACCTTTGCTCACGCAAGGCAAAGGTAAGCCTGACAGGGAGTACGTGTTTATAACCAGAGGTCTTGATGTCTAAATTGAGTAAAAGCCTGTCGACGTTGGCCCGGCAGGCCGGGGGCAGTTTTAAAACCGTGGCTGACAGAATGAAAATCGCCGATCGCATGGCGGAGAGAATGCTGAATCTGAATATTCAGATCCGGGACGTCAGGCATATTAAAACTCATCACGTTGAGCTGTATATTCGCAGCCGTCTGGCGGAAAGCATTTCAAAGCGCACGTTGCAGAATGAAATGGCGGCGCTACGGGCGATATTTAACGTAGCCGGAAGGTCGAAACTGGCCGATCCCGCCCATGAGTGTTTAAGCAATAGCGCGCTTGGGTTGTCCGGGGCCAGTCGTGACGGAACGAAGGTGGCTATTTCCGACGAGCGTTATCAGGCCGTATTTTCTGTAATTAAGAGCAAGGATGAAGGCGTCGCGGCTGCGGTGCAGCTTTCCCGCTGCCTGGGGTTAAGAACGGAAGAGGCCGTGCAGTCAGCCAAGTCATTGCGTACCTGGCAGCAGGCCTTATTACGCGGCGATGAGCGCGTACGAGTTGTTTTTGGCACCAAAGGCGGCAAGCCCAGAGATACGACGGTTGTCGATCGTGAGAAAACGCTTCAGGCCGTGAATCATGCGCTTAAAATAGCAATGAATAATAACGGCAAGCTGGTCGATAAACCCAATCTCCATTCCGCCATCGATCGCTATCGGAATATCGTTAAGGACGCAGGGCTAACGGGAAAGATTTCTCCGCATAGTTTGCGCTATGCCTATTCCCGCGAGGCGACGGAATATCATATGCAGAGAGGTTTTAGCAAAAAGGAAGCCGAAGCGTTGGTTTCTATGGATTTGGGGCACGGGGACGGGCGCGGGCATTATGTGGCGCGAGTTTATAACAAAGGAGAGCCTCATGACGATTAGCCTTTTATAAAATATACGAGTGTATTTCATTGAGTAATTTTGCTGCCTCTTCCTTGGTCGCTCCCGGGAATAATTTGGCACAAACGCTATGTAATCTTGGCTCTATTGCGCCATTTAATATTCTTTTTTGATGTCGAAATATAACATGTAAGTGTTCATGCAGTTCTATATACAACATATAAAATTCGAGTAATGCAGCGTCAGCACTACAGAATACAAAGCGATGTTTAAAATTTAGTGTTACAGAACTACCGTCTGGATGTTTTACCTTACCATTATTGGCATCAGCTTCTGCAATATATTTCTTCTCGCTGCTAATAGATATTAGAACTAATGTAATGATCATTAGGTCGCTGATAACATTATGAAGCTTTTGTTCTAAAGGTTCTTGCTTGTTAACTTTTAACAGTTTGTCTATGAAATGTCTTCCGCGTCCTTTGTATAAATGACAAAATACAAGCAATATCAGAAGCGGGTTCATCTTTGATGGGTGCTCTTTTGAAATGCTGTGCGTTAGTTCTATGATTTTCTCTGCTTTTTCAGTTAGGGTTTTATCTTTTAGAATCTCAATGGATTGCGCGAGGAATTTATATTCGGCATTAATGTGTGATTCATACTCGCCTTTCACTGCATAATAAAAAGATTCTACCTTTTCCCTGTCTACCCGATCCTCCCCGAATGCTAGTCCTATCTTCTCGGATGATTTTTGATATTCTTCAATATATTCTTCATGGGTCGGTAATCGCTTGTTCTTTCCTTCCATTGCCGAAAGAATGACAGAGAAACGGTAATGCTTTAATGATGAGAATTTGTCTTTTAAACTATTACTGGTTACAGGGCTCACGACGTTTCTGTCGAGAAATATGATACCCATTCCATTCTTAAATTTACGTGTTTTAAGAAACGTATCTAAAGAAATAACGCCATCTCTTGCCATAAAGCTAATAGAATTTTCCATCTCACTTGTCCCTTTTTATAACTCACCACATAGCTGCTTGTTGTTTTTTTATACATGACTGGTTTAGAATCGTAACGCCTAATCGTTGTCTCTGACAACACCCAAAGCCTCCACGACCTGCAAGGTGGCGCTTACGGCGGTCAAACCCAAATCCATTTAGCCTTTGTAAACGGATGCCGCAAACTGCGGTGAAGGTACTCTTCTTAATACCTACGCCTTTTCAGGCTCATTCCTGTACTGAACGTCGCTTACGCAATGAATAAGCGTGGTTAGTGCATTCTACTCACCCAATGGGAACATTTTCCCGTTGGGGACGTGTTCCCTTTTTACTGTAAGGAACACAGATGAACACCTATGAAATGTTATCCATCTCGATTACGTCTCCCGCCTGGGAAGCTGCGGTCGACTTTTCCAGCTCTGTTGAAAGCGCTATCGCCAGCCAAAACCGGTTGGTTAAGGAAGCGCTGAACGTCTGGGAGCATCGGCAGAACAGTGAAACGGGGCAGGTGACGTTCCAGCTGATCGTTTTTACTCGTACTGGGGGAAGCGTCACTGCACACATCGAGAAATTTACGGTTAAGCGCGTTGGCTGCTGCCTTAAGGTGTCATTAGCCACCGCCTGACACTAACTCTTTTCATCATCCCGGAGGGAAAACACCCTCCAGGCGTGTTCTCCCTCCGCTTTATTCAGGGAGATACCCATCAATGACAGATTTCACTATCACACAGGTCGATTTTGATCGCCTGCTCGATCAGAACGATGAAGAACAGGCGGTACGTCTGTTTTGTTTTGAACAATTACTTTACCGCTGGGCAGACCGGCTGAGCTGTGAGTACCAGGGTGGGCTTTGGCTGGGGATGAAGTTATCCAACGGCGGCTTTTATGCTTACCCGGCCACGTCTCAGAACTGGAGCGTATCGGCGGAAAACTACTATCAGGGCACGATGGACTCCGACACGTTTGGCATTACGGCTTCGCTTTACGCTCTCTGCGAGCTGGCGAACCGCACTGAAGCCGATGAGGACATCGAAGCCTATTATGCGTTGCGCAATTACGCCTTAATGCATTCATGTACTAACGCCATTATGGCGGCCATTGACTAAAGGTTATTACCGACCGTTAACGTAATAAACGCTGCCCGAAAGGAACCACTCCTTCGGGGGCGTTCTCCTTTCGGTATGACATCGCAAGGAGAACACCATGATCGCGTTATCGTTTGAGCCACAGTCTGTTGTTCAGGATCTTTATGACTTAGCCAATGCAGAAGGGGAGCTGTTATTCGTTGCCGCCAAAATGCGTTTAGGAATTGATGAGGAACGCGATGAGGACGGTTTTACCGATAACGAATATGTCCTTACCGACATTGCTTATCAGCTGGCGCAGGCTTTAGTTTTTGGCCGTTTTACTCATTCAGCCAGTGAACCGTTATTACATGACGTTCTGGCGCTTGGAGAAAAGGTGAACAGGGAAGCCTGGGCTCATTATTTCTATACCGGGAACGCAGATGCAAAGTGCTCTCTGGCACTGGAAGCGATGGGATATTTATAGCCTTCGCGTAATTCGTTTCACTTCTTTTTACTGAACTTACTTCCCCGGGGGGCTTCTCTCCTCGGGGAAGCTGTCTCCGGCAATTATTGAGGAGATATCTATGCTGCGTTTTTATGGTTCTGACCTGAAGGCCGTCGTAACGGAATCAATAACTACCGATAAGCCTGTCGTTCTGGCTAAGGATCACGGCGTTTATTTGATGGTTGACGGCGGTGAACAACGCGATGATGGCCGGGTAAGGCATTTAGCCTATGCTGACGGCTGTCACCCTGATCTCGACCCGGAATGGGTCTCGATGGCCCGCATACTGGTCGGCGGCGATAGCTTTGAAGAAAGGATACCGCTGACGGAAGGCGGTATCGTGGACATCATCACCAAACCCTACCAGCTGTCTATTATGCTGAAGACGCAGAGGCTGGCGATGTTTATTACCGGCTGGCAAAACTGTGTGCCCGTCGCGGAGTACCGTCATCTGACGGACAGAATAAACGTTATGGCTCAGGCGCACTTCACTGCCTGCCGAAGCCAGAAAGAGCTGAAAAGCTGGCGCATGACGGCGCAGCGGCTGCTTGTTGACGTTGCCGTTGTTGGCTGCAAACGGGCAAAGGCTGATGACCATCACCACTTTCTTATCGCATGTAGGCAACTGCAAAAACAGTTCGAACGGGTAACGACCGAAGGCGTTATTCAGGCCGTCGCCATTTGAACTGACTGACATTCATCAATCCCTGTGGGGCGTATTTCTGCGCCCATAGGGAGCGGGATACGCCTTTTTTAAAAGGAGTTTCCCATGAAGAAATCAAATTCTCGTTCTCAACGTGCTGGACATACAGACCTGTATCAGCAGGTGACCGATCGCATTGTTGCCGCGCTGGAAAAAGGCGTACCGCCCTGGCGTAAGCCGTGGCGTTCGGTGGAGAAATATGCCTCCAGCCCGTTTCCGGTTAATGCCGCGACCGGGTGTCACTACAACGGCGTTAATATCATGCTGTTGTGGCTGGCGGAGGAAGAGAAGGGCTACCGTTCCAATCGCTGGCTCACCTATAAGCAGGCGCAGGCAGTCGGTGGGCAGGTTCGTAAAGGTGAAAGCAGCAGTCTCGGCGTTATATTCAAACCGTTTGAAAAGCAGGCGGAAGATAAAAGCGGCAGTAAGCTGTTTGACGCCGATGGCAAACCGGTTATGGAATCCCGGGTTATGGCTAAATCGCTGTACCTGTTCAACGTTGAACAGTGCGATGGTTTACCTGAATCCGTCGTTGGGGTGACGGCCGTTCCTTTGTCGCAGGAGGATGTGGATACCGTCAGTACGCCGGTGTTTAACCGCATTCTTGATATGCTGAATGCCTCCGGCGTAAAGGCTACATCGTTTAGCCAGAACCGGGCATTTTACCGTCCATCCACCGATGAGATTGTATTACCGGCAGTCGGTCAGTTTTTTTCTGATGCTGATTATTGGGCAACATTATTGCATGAGCTGGTTCACGCCAGCGGCCATGCAAAACGGCTAAACCGCGAGGGCATCACGTCTTCATTGAGCCGGTTTGGCGATCCGATTTATGCGTTTGAAGAGCTTATCGCAGAGCTGGGTAGCGCTTTTCTCTGTGCCGAACTGGGCGTTTATGGTGAGGTGCAACATGAAAGCTACCTTGCCTCATGGCTGAAGACGCTGAAAGAGGACAAACACGCTATTTTCCGGGCCAGTCGCCAGGCGCGCGAGGCCTGTGAATTTTTACTTAACCTTGCTCAGGATGTTCGCCGTTCGGTGGCCTGATGCGCTAAATGCTCCTTCGGGAGCATTTTTTATGGGATTTGGAAATTATTAGGAACCTAAACAGAGTTGTTTGTTGTTGTTTGTGGGCGGAGAAATAGAGTGGCAGCTTTTCATTTCAGCCATCGGCAGTATTTATGCTCAATACTCTATTTTTCTGGCGTGATAAGGCGCATCCGCCGGAACCCTTATCCGATAACCGTTCACCTGTGCCTGCGGGTTATTTTGCTCCGGTCAGCGTAGAGGAGTTGTTAGGCACACCTCTACGTCAGCAATATCTGCAAACGCTGTGGGATTATTCTTCTCTGCCCAGAAACCTGTATCAGCAGTATTACCTGACTCCTCTGGAGCAGTGTGTACTACTAATGCAGCAGTTTCCGGTAGCGGAGCAGGGGGCGTATGCGTACCCCGGTGGGATGGTCGATTGTTTGCTTAAAACGCTGGCAAATGCGGTGAAACTGTCAAAAAGCTACTTGTTGCCGCCGGGTGCTGACCCTGAAGATCAGGCAACGCAAGGGGCTGCGTGGTCTGCGGTTATTGTCTGGGCGACCATGTTTAGCGTGCTGGACAATCTGGCGCATCTCCACGTTGAGCTGGAGAACGGGCAGATTTGGGCACCGGTTGCAGGCGTTCTGGATAAACCCTATCGCTTCCGCTTTGTGCCAGAAACGCAGCCGGAAAAGGTATATGGCTACAGCGCTATGCTGGCCTTCAGGCTGTTGCCGGAAGAGGGGCTGCGTTGGCTGAGTCGATGGCCCGACGCGTTAAAGGCGCTTTCGATGTTTCTGGCCGGGTATCGGGCGCAATCAGGCGTAGTAGGGTCAATAGTTTTACAAGCCGGGGAGGGCAGCGATAAAACGCCGCCAGTCACACCATCCGCGTTGCCAGAAGCTTGTCCTGATTCAGCTTTTGACGATTACGCCACTTTCTTACAACAGGCATCGCCGTCCTGTGAGTATGTTGAAAATATTCCCGATGATTTACCGTCTTTTATGGAGAATGTGGAAGGTGCCGATCTTTCTTCTGAACCGGCATTGTGCCGCTCTCATCCTGCTGGTGAGTTGTTTATTGACTGGCTCAGACAATCTATACAGCAGAAAAAAACGATAGCCAATGAGCCGGATGGTCACGTATATGTGATCGCGGGGGCTGTATTCCTGAAAACTCCGTCAATTTTTCATAGGTTTATGGCGGAACAGAGGGAGGCACTGCGACCATTAAAAATAGACAACTGGCGTGATGTTCAGCGGCAGTTTGAAAAAATAAATCTGCACAGGCGGCAGCGCGGGGGAGCAAATGTATACCAGTGCCGTAATAGGGAGAGCCAGAAGGTTTATCACGGCTATCTTGTACCTGCGAAAGAAATTTATGGCGCAGCAACAGTGCCAGCAGATACCCCGTTATTAGAAGTTAGCTCTTTGAACTAATGGGACGAAATTGACTATGGATGAATTGTTAACATTTGAAGTTCTTCTGGAGAAGTATTTTTACGCTAAAACATTACGGCCTGACACGCAGTGGAGTTATTGCAAGGTAGTAAGAACGTTTACGAAGTTTGCGAAAGTATTACCTGGGGAGGTCAGTGCCGATTTGGTGCTGAGGTGGAAAGAAGAAGTATTAAAAGTGCAGGGGCTGAAGGTTCGTACCTGGAATAACAAGGTTGCCCATATGCGTGCGTTGTTCAACTTTGCTATCAAGAAAAAACTATACCAGGAAGAGAACCCGTTTAATGGCGTTGTGGCTTGCCCGGGCGTTAAACGTAAAAAAACACTTTCTGACAGTCAGCTTGAAACGGTCTATCGGGTTATGCAGCAGCAGAGGGGAAGGGAGCAATCCGGCGATCGTTATCGTAATGCATTGGCTCCAGCATGGTTCTGGACTGCCGTGCTGGATATCTTGCGCTATACGGCCATACGCCAGAATCAGTTCTTACATATCAGAATTAGCGATGTCGATTTTGATTCGCACTGCATTCACTTACGGCTTGAGGGGGCTAAAAATCACCGTGAACATCAGGTGCCGATTATCTCCGCCCTGCGTCCATCGCTTGAGGAGTTGGTCAGTCAGGTGACAAAGGCGGGGGCAATGCCACATGAGCAGCTATTTAACATCGCCTGGTTTGATTTCAGGAGAAAGGCAAATTATCAAGATGGTATGACGAAAGTTCCTCTCCGGTCCTTTTTCCGTCGGTTGTCCCGGGAGTGTGGTTTTCTGGTTAGCCCTCATCGTTTCCGTCATACCATCGCGACGAAGCTGATGCGCACGCCGGAACGTAATCTGCAAACGGTGAAAACCTTGCTGGGGCACGTTAGTCTGGCGTCAACGCTGGAATATGTGGAGGTGAATATCGAAAGCCTGAAGGCGACGCTGGAGCAGGAGTTAAGATGGTGAAAAATGGCGCATATTGACAGTTTCACTAAAAACTGTAACATCGCCTAAAGCGAAAAACCCTATTCAGGTGGGCTGAATAGGGTTTCGCACAGAGTGGAACAATCAAGTTCAACAGGTGATGACATTCATCGCTGTCTAAACTCTGTCCTCACATCTGATTTCGCCCCGCTATTTCATGCCTTGTACACATGAAGCTAGCCGAACGGTACTGTGTAAGTGGTGCCCGGACTCGGAATCGAACCAAGGACACGGGGATTTTCAATCCCCTGCTCTACCGACTGAGCTATCCGGGCAACGGGGCGCATTAAACCGTAATCGCCGCGCCTCGTCAACGAAATTTATCTGTTTTGCAGCAGACTGAACAATCTATCACCACATTGCGCTAAAAGCACGCGTTTTCAGGCAAAAAAACAGCGTCCAGGCCGCGGAAATCGGCATCGCCAGCACCAGCGCAGGCAGCATATTCACTACGGCAAACATTTTTATCCCGCAGATGCGCAGCCCGGTGGCCACCAGCAGCATGCCGCCGACGGCGCTGAAATCCGCCAGCATCATCGGCGTGGTAAGCGGCATAATGATCGCCGCGCAGGCTGCAAGAGTCAGCTGGATAAGCAGCATCGGTACGCTGATGGCGGCGACGGCAATGCCCAGGGTGCAGGCGAAGATGGTGGCGGTGAAAAAGTCGAGAAACGCTTTGGCAATCAGAATGCTGGCGTCGCCGGTCATCCCTTCGCGCATGGCGCCGAAGACGCCGGTGCCGCTGGCGCAGAACAGGACGATAATCGCCACATAGCTCTGAATATAAGACTCATGAGCCGAAGCCTTTTTCTTGCCTTTCGCTGACATCAACTGCTGGAGTTTACTGACCAGCGTATTGATGCCTTTTTCCATATTGCATATTTCGCCGAGCAGCGTCCCCACCAGGGTCGACAGCACCATCACCGGCAGATTGGCGCATTTAATGACCAGTAAAATGCCGATGCCCAATGACGCCAGGCCAAAAATAGAGGTCATTGCGGTGCGGATCCGTTCCGGCAACCGTTGGCTGAGTAAGGCGCCCAGCACACCGCCGACCAGCACCGCGCTGGCGTTAATAAAAGGTCCTGTAACCACGCTGACTCCTGTTAAAAATCCCTGATAACCGCATTATTATGGCGTTAACTTACCGGGAAAGCTTGTGTATCCGTGATATAAGTGCATACGGTTTTCATCTTGCGCCTGTTCGGGAAAGGTGCCATGATTGCGCGAATTTTCTCCTCCCTGATATGAGGCCGCCGATGACGACACAGCCATTATCTCGCCAGCGACGCCGCGCCCAGATGCGCGGGCTGCCTCATCTTGCTACGCTTACCCCTCTGTTCACCATGCGGTGAAGGACACGTATGCTCACTGTAGGGCAACAGTAAGATCGGACGCGTCTGCTTTTACTGATGTCCGGCGGTCGGAGCTGAATCCGTCAGACCCGGACACATCGTTGGGCAAGGTCTCCCTTGTCTGAGGTTTTTACACTCCCGATACGGGCATTTGCGCTTATGAAATCCATGCACATTGCCGCCAGCTGCGAGCTGGTCACCCGCTTGTCCACCCACCGTCGCGTTGTGGCGCTGGACAGTACCGATTTTACCGATGTGGCGGCAGTCGTCATCTCCGTGGCCGACAGTCGCAGCGGCATCCTTACTCTCCTCAGGCGTAGCGGATTTAACCTGCCGGTCTACCTGCTGAGTGAGACGGCGGTCGACAAGCCGGAGGGGGTGCAGGCGGTGATCGCCGGTAAAGATCAGGAGTGGCTGGAGCTGGAGGCGGCGGCCTGTGATTATGAAGCGCGTCTGCTGCCGCCGTTTTTCAATACCCTGACCCAGTACGTCGAGATGGATAACAGCACCTTTGCCTGTCCGGGGCATCAGCACGGGGCGTTTTTCAAAAAGCACCCTGCAGGCCGTCAGTTCTATGACTTTTTTGGCGAAAATGTCTTTCGCGCCGACATGTGCAACGCCGATGTGAAATTAGGCGATCTGCTGATCCACGAAGGATCGGCCAAGCACGCGCAGAAGTTCGCTGCGAAGGTGTTCAACGCGGATAAAACCTACTTCGTCCTCAATGGCACCTCGGCGGCCAACAAAGTCGTGACCAACGCGCTATTGACCCGCGGCGATCTGGTGCTGTTCGATCGCAACAACCACAAGTCAAACCATCACGGGGCGCTGATCCAGGCGGGAGCGACGCCTGTCTATCTGGAAGCTGCGCGCAATCCGTTCGGCTTTATCGGCGGCATTGACGAGCGCTGCTTTGATGAGCATTACCTGCGGGATCTCATCCGCGAAGCGTCGCCTGAGAAAGCCACGGCCTCTCGCCCGTTTCGTCTGGCGGTGATCCAGCTCGGAACCTATGACGGCACGGTCTATAACGCCCGCCAGGTGGTGGATAAGATCGGCCACCTCTGCGATTACATCTTGTTCGACTCGGCGTGGGTGGGCTATGAGCAGTTTATCCCAATGATGGCCGACTGCTCGCCGCTGCTGCTGGAGCTGACCCCCGACGATCCGGGTATTTTTGTCACCCAGTCCGTGCACAAGCAGCAGGCCGGCTTCTCACAGACGTCGCAGATCCATAAAAAGGATAACCATCTGCGCGGCCAGGCGCGCTTCTGTCCGCACAAGCGGCTGAATAACGCCTTTATGCTGCATGCTTCCACCAGCCCGTTCTATCCGCTGTTCGCCGCACTGGACGTCAACGCTAAAATCCATGAAGGTGAGAGCGGCCGTCGCCTGTGGGCCGAGTGTGTGGCGCTGGGCATTGAGGCGCGCAAAGCGATCATCGCCAACTGCAAGATGATCCAGCCCTTTATTCCGCCGATGGTGGCGGGGCGCCCGTGGCAGGATCACCCGACCGAGGCGATCGCCCGGGAGCGCCGCTTCTTCAGCTTCGAGCCGGGCGCGCGCTGGCATGGTTTTGAGGGCTATGCGGACGACCAGTATTTTGTCGACCCGTGCAAGCTGCTGCTGACCACCCCGGGCATCGACGCGGAGAGTGGGGAGTACAGTGAGTTCGGCATTCCGGCGACTATTCTGGCGCATTATCTGCGTGAAAACGGCATCGTGCCGGAGAAGTGCGATCTCAACTCGATTCTGTTCCTGCTGACGCCGGCGGAAAGTGCCGAAAAAATGGCGCAGCTGGTAGCGATGCTCGGGCAGTTTGAACAGCATATTGAAGCGGATACGCCGCTGGCCGATGTGTTGCCGACCATCTATAACAAATATCCGGTGCGTTATCGCGACTATACCCTGCGCGAGCTGTGCCAGGAGATGCACGATCTGTACGTTAGCTTTGACGTGAAGAGCCTGCAAAAAGAGATGTTCCGTAAACGGAGCTTCCCAAGGGTGGTGATGAATCCCCAGGATGCCAACCACGAGTTTATTCGCGGCAACGTTGAGCTGGTGCGTCTGAGCGAGGCGGAAGGCCGCGTCGCGGCGGAGGGGGCGCTGCCGTATCCGCCGGGCGTGCTGTGCGTGGTGCCCGGCGAGGTCTGGGGCGGCGCCGTGCTGCGCTATTTCCTCGCGCTGGAGGAGGGGGTCAATATGCTGCCTGGCTTCTCGCCGGAGCTGCAGGGGGTTTACAGCGAGACGGATCCGGACGGCATTAAGCGGCTGTATGGCTACGTGCTGAAGGGATAAAAAAACGCCCCGCCGAACAGGCGGGGCGTTTTACTTTTGCCGATCACACGCTCTGCTGGGCGGCGGTCGGTTGTCTGACGTGTTTGTATTTGAACAGCGCCACGAAGGCAAAGGCCAGCACCAGCGAATAGCCGGCGAAAATCAGCCACACGCTCTGCCAGTCAGTGATCCCCTCGACGGTAAAGTGTTCGACGACTTTGCCGCTCACCATCCCGCCGAGAATACAGCCGAAGCCGTTGGTCATCATCAGGAACATCCCCTGAGCGCTGGCACGGATTTCCGGGCGCACCTCTTTCTCAACGAACACCGAACCGGAGATGTTAAAGAAGTCGAAGGCGCAGCCGTAGACGATCATCGACAGCACCAGCAGTACAGTGCCGAACGGCGTCGGGTCGCCAAAGGCGAACAGGCCGAAGCGCAGCATCCACGCAACAATACTGATAAGCATCACGTTCTTAATGCCGTAGCGGCTAAGGAAGAATGGGATGGTCAGGATAAACAGCGTTTCGGAAATCTGCGAAATCGACATCAGCACTGACGCGTGCTCGACGATAAAGCTGCCGGCAAACAGCGGATCTTTATCGAAGCTGTGCAGGAAGGTGTTACCGAACATGTTAGTGATTTGCAGCTCGGCGCCGAGCATCATCGAGAAGATAAAGAAGATAGCCATACGCTTGTTTTTAAACAGCGCAAAAGCGTTCAGGCCGAGCATCTCCGTCCAGCTTTGATTGCGCTGGGCGTTGGCGACCGGAATATGCGGCAGCGTCAGGGTGAACAGAGTCAGCAGGACCGACAGCGTCGCGCCAATGTACAGCTGCATATGGCTCAGTTCAAAGCCGGAGAAGCTCACGCCCCACATGGCGAGGATAAAGCCGATGGTGCCCCAGATACGAATTGGCGGGAAATCGGTGACAATATCCAGCCCCGCCGACTGCAGGCGGTAGTAGGAGATGGTATTGATCAAGCCAAGCGTCGGCATGTAGGCCAGCGAGTTAAGCAGGATCACGAGGAACATCTCGCCCGGCGTGGTGACCTGCGTCGCGAGGTACAGCGTTAACGCGCCGACCAGGTGGCAGATGGCGTATACCCATTTGGCGCTGATCCACTTATCGGCGACGATGCCGAGCAGCGTCGGCATCAACACCGCGGCGATACCGAGCGAGCTATACACTGCGCCGATTGCCGCGCCGTCAAACTTCAGCGTGACAAACATGTACGAGCCAAGCGTGGTGAGCCAGCTCCCCCAAAGGCAGAACTGCAGGAACGACAGTATTTTGAGCTGCAGCTTAAGATTCATGTAGTTATCCTCACGAATGTGGGCTTGTTATGTTTTTAAAATATCATTAATCCCGTTATTTTGATGCGATTCTATCATTCACTAGCTTAATGCTTCTGTTAACTGCCGCAGAAAACCGAAAGATATTACAGAGTATGGCGGAGAATAAGCGCGGCCTCAGCGCGGGGCTGAGGCCGGAGTCGGGAGGAGGGTTATTTACGGCGGTAGCTTTTCTGCGCCGTATTAACTTTGTACAGATAGCGGCGCGATTCCGCCGACGGATGGCGGGTGGTCAGCGTCTGGTAGACGTCCCCTGGCGCCATGCTGTTGATAATATTGGCCGCCTGCACTTTATCGCTGGAGAAGACCCGCAGTACGCTGCCGGCGCCGCCGTTATAGGCAGTGATCACCGCGTAGCGACGCGAGGTGGGGTTATCGATGCCGGCGAGGTAAACATTGTTCAGCATCGCCAGGTAGGCGGTACCGGTGTCGATGTTATTCGCCGGGTCAAACAGATAGCTGCGGCTTGGCAGGCCGGATTTACCCTGGGAGCGGAAGACGTCTCTGCCGGCGCTGTGCTGGACCACCTGCATCAGCCCCATGGCGTCGGCATGGCTGACCGCATAGGGGTTAAAGGAGGATTCGGTCTGCATAATCGCGAGGATCAGCGACTCATCAACCCCATACTTACGCGAGGCCTGACGCACCATGCCGAGGTATTTATGCGCACGTTTGTCGAGGTGGTTCGGCACCAGGTTAATGGTGATGCTATAGACCACGCGCAGGCCGTTGTTGCGGCTCTTCAGACGGGTTTGCAGCAGATAGTCGGCAAAGCGCGCGGCGCGCCACTCCCAGCGAATCGACGCCCCGGTGTTATCCACCACCTGTCCATAGAGGAACGGCTCTTTGGAGATCTGGATGTCATCGACATCGGAATAGAGGTCAATGGAGTTGGGGTCATCGCCCATCAACAGGGTTTTGACGATCGCCTGGCGCAGTCGTCCGCGAGGGTCGGTGCCGGCAATGGTCTCGACGGTGATCGTCCCTTCATCGAAGTTGATGTGGCTGCGGGTTTGATACTGGTCGGTGTACTTGACGTAGTCCTTTGGCCCGGCGAGCAGGACTTCGTTGTACCCCCAAATGTTCTCGATGTTGTGGGCGAACTGGCCCATCAAAATATCGAATCCGTTCGTGTCCTTGACCCAGGCCTCGTTGTATTCGGCGCCTTTTTTATTGGAGCTGGAACACGAAACGAGCAACGGCGCAATCAGCGCGAGCGCTAAGTATTTTTTCATCATTCCGGGCGTGCGTGTTGTGTTTGTTTTTTTAAAGGCCGCAGGGCCCTTACTGTTTTTCCGGCGGCGTGTAGCCTTCGATGTGCACGTCTTTCCCTTCAAACAGGAACTGCACCATCTCCTGCTCAAGCAGTTTGCGGTGCTCCGGGTTCATCATGCTGAGCTTTTTCTCGTTGATCAGCATGGTCTGCTTGTGCTGCCACTGCGCCCAGGCTTCTTTGGAGATTTCGTTGTAAATACGCTTTCCGAGCTCGCCCGGATACAGCTGGAAATCCTGGCCGTCCGCTTCACGCTGCAGGAAGGTACAAAAAATGGTTCTGCTCATAATTAATCCTCTTTGATAGCCGAAAAATTTATACCGGCGCTCCGGCTTTTAGCTGTTGCAACAAGCGCTCCACGGGGGCCGCCAGACCGACCGACGGCGGCTGCGCTAAGTTATACCAGAGTGCGTTGCCTTCATCCATGCATGCGCCAGATGAGTGCACTGTAAGCCACATCGGCACAATATCCAGGTGGAAATGGCTGAAAGTGTGGCGAAAAGCGGTTAATTGCGTCAGATTATCGGCCTTTATCTGGCGCTGCGCCAGCCACTCGCGTAACTCCGCTTCGTCTGCAAACTGCGGAAAACAGAACAACCCGCCCCACAGACCCACCGGCGGACGCTGGGAAAGAAACACCTCGTCGCCGTGCTGCATCAGCAGGAAGTAGCCGGTGCGTTCCGGGAGGGTCTGCTTCGGTTTTTTGCCCGGATATTCCGCCCATGAATGGTTCGCGTAGGCCACGCAGCCGTTGCTCAGCGGACACAGCTCGCACTTCGGCTTCGAGCGGGTGCAAACCATTGCCCCGAGATCCATCATCGCCTGGTTGAAGCGCTCGACGCCCTCTGCCGGGGTGACCTCTTCGCTGATGTCCCACAGCCGTTTTTCCACCTCTTTTTTCCCCGGCCAGCCGCTGACAGCATAGCAGCGGGCGAGCACGCGCTTCACGTTGCCGTCGAGAATCGGATAATGCTGACCGAGCGAAAGGGATAAAATCGCCCCCGCCGTTGAGCGCCCGACGCCGGGCAGCGCCGCCACTTCGTCAAAGGTCCGGGGGAATTCCCCGCCGTGCAGTGTGGCGACTTGCTGTGCGGCTTTATGTAAGTTGCGCGCCCGCGCGTAGTAGCCCAGACCGGTCCACAGATGCAGCACTTCATCCAGCGGCGCGTTGGCGAGATCCACCACCGTGGGGAAACGCGCCATAAAGCGTTCAAAATAGGGGATTACCGTGGTCACCTGGGTTTGTTGCAACATCACTTCGGAGAGCCATACTTTGTAGGGCGTCTTGGCGATTTGCCAGGGCAGGGTTTTACGCCCGTATTTGTCGTACCAGTCCAGAACCTGGGCTGAAAATTGCGTGGCGAGAAAAGTCAAAGCTACGGCTCCGGGATCGCGATTACAGGGGGGCAGATTGCAGCATAAGGGCGAGTGGCTGTAAACCCTTGCATCCGCCGGGTAACTTTGGATAATGCCCGTTTTCCGAACACATTCACAAGCAGACCAAACTTTTATGAAAAACGACGTCATCTCTCCGGAATTCGATGAAAACGGTCGCCCGCTGCGCCGTATTCGTAGCTTCGTCCGTCGCCAGGGCCGCCTGACGAAAGGGCAGCAGCATGCGCTGGATAACATTTGGCCGGTGATGGGCGTTGAATTCAACGATGCGCCGCTCGATTTCGCCGCCCTGTTTGGCCGTGACGCGCCGGTCACCTTAGAAATTGGCTTCGGGATGGGCGCCTCGCTGGTGGCGATGGCGAAAGCCAAACCGGAACAGAATTTCCTCGGCATTGAAGTACACTCCCCGGGCGTTGGCGCTTGTCTGGCTTCTGCGGAAGAAGAAGGCGTACAAAACCTGCGCGTAATGTGTCACGATGCAGTGGAAGTGCTGCATACCATGATCCCGGATAACTCGCTGAATATGGTGCAACTGTTTTTCCCTGATCCGTGGCATAAAGCGCGTCATAATAAACGTCGTATCGTGCAGCCGCCTTTCGCTGAGCTGGTGAAAAGCAAGCTGAAGCTCGGCGGCGTCTTCCATATGGCGACCGACTGGGAAGCCTATGCCGTGCATATGCTGGAAGTCATGTCCTCGCTGGAAGGCTATCGTAACCAGTCGGCAAGCAACGATTACGTACCGCGCCCGGAATCGCGCCCGGTAACCAAATTTGAACAGCGTGGCCATCGTCTCGGCCACGGCGTATGGGACTTAATGTTCGAGAGGGTGAAATAATGGCCAAGAATCGTAGCCGTCGTCTGCGTAAAAAAATGCATATCGATGAGTTTCAGGAGTTAGGCTTCTCCGTCGCCTGGCGTTTCCCGGAAGGGACCAGCGAAGAGCAGATCGACCAGACGGTCAACGATCTGATCGAAGAGGTGATAGAGCCGAACAAGCTGGCCTTCGACGGCAGCGGTTATCTCTCCTGGGAAGGGCTCATCTGCATGCAGGAGATTGGTAAGTGCACTGAAGAGCATCAGGCTATCGTACGCAAATGGCTGGAAGCGCGTAAGTTAGAGGATGTGCGCACCAGCGAACTTTTTGACGTCTGGTGGGACTAAGTTTGACAAGGGTCGGCAATTGCCGGCCCGTTTTGTCTTAAGGGAGTTTTATGATGCGTAAAACGCTGCTGGCGGTGGCGCTCTCCATCACCGCTTTGTCTGCCCATGCGGACTACCAGTGTAGCGTCACGCCGCGTGACGATGTGATCCTCAGCCCGCAGCAGGTGCAGGTGAAAGGGGAAAACGGTGATCTGGTGATAAAGCCGGACGGCAATCTGACCTTTAACGGCAAGGCCTATGCGCTCAGCGCCGCCCAGCGCGAACAGGCGCAGGATTATCAGGCCAGCCTGCGCAGCAGCCTGCCGTGGATTGACGAAGGCGCGCGTTCGCGAGTCGAAAAAAGCCGCAAGGCGCTGGATAAAATCATTACCGAACAGGTTGGCGCCAACAGCAGCATGCACGGTCGCCTGACCAAACTGGATGCGCAGCTGAAAGAACAGATGAACCGCATTATCGAACGTCGCAGCGATGGCCTGACTTTCCACTATAAAGCTATCGACCAGGTACGCGCCGATGGCCAGCAGCTGGTGAATCAGGCGATGGGCGGCATTCTGCAGGACAGCATTAACGAGATGGGCGCCAAAGCGGTGCTCAAAGGCGGCGGTAATCCGCTACAGGGCATTCTCGGCAGCCTCGGCGGCCTGCAAACGGCGATTCAGGAGGAATGGAAAAACCAGGAGGCCGATTTCCAGCAGTTTGGTAAGGACGTCTGCAGCCGGGTGGTATCGCTGGAGGACAGCCGCAAAGCGCTGGTTGGCTCGTTAAAATAATCAAAATTTCGCGGCCCGCATACCTTTGGGCCGCGCACTTCGCCACTCAGGCGCGGCCGTGCGACACGCGTGAACGGCGAGCCAGAGAATCAATGATTACCGCAATCGCCAGTACCGCGCCGGTAATGATATAGCGCAGCGAAGACGGCAGGTTCAACAGCGTCAGCCCATTTGAAATCGACTGAATCACGATGATCCCCAATAGCGCGGACCAGGCGCTGCCGCGTCCGCCGAACAGGCTGGTGCCGCCGATCACCGCCGCGGCGATGGCGTTGAGGTTGACGTCGCCGGTGCCGGCCTGCTGGCTGGCGGAAGCCAGTCGCGACGCCGCGAGAATGCCGCCGAAGGTCGCAAGCGTGGTACACAGGACGAAAGCGCTCACATAAATCGCCCGCACGTTAATGCCCGAACGGCGCGCCGCTTCACGGTTGCCGCCAACCGCGAACATCGAGCGACCCCATTTTGTCCGTTTCAGCGCGTAGTTGAGGATCATCACGCAGGCGACAAAGAGACCGAAAATCCATGGAATACCGCGCCCCTGATTGAGGTAAAGCACCGCGGCCTCGAAGATAATCGTCAGCGCGATCGCGCGCGCCACTAGCGAGCTGACTCCCTCGGCGGAGAGATTGGCCGCCAGGCGCCGCGAGCGTTTTTTCAGGCCAAAAATAAGGATCGCCAGCCCTGGCAGCAATGCCATCAGGTGTGAGAACCAGCCGGGCATCACCAGCAGTTGGCCAAAGCGCACCAGCTGCGAAGTATAGGGCAGGTTGATGCTGCCGCTCGGCCCGAGGATATACAGCTGCATACCCAGCAGCGCCAGCAGGCCGGCGAGAGTGGCGACGAAACTCGGCATTCCGACGCGGGTATACAGCAGCGCGTAGACCAGCCCGACGGCCACGCCGCAGGCCAGCGCCACGGCGATGGCTCCCGCCAGCGGCCATCCTGCGTTCACCCACAGCACGCCGACGATAGCCGATGCCAGGCCGCTCATGGAGCCGACCGACAGGTCTATCTCACCAAGCATTAGCACGCAGACGATGCCGAGCGAGATAAACCCGACCGTCGCGCAGTCAAACAGCAGGTTCACCAGGTTATTCGGCGCGATATAGACCGGGTTGAGGAAGGTAAAAACCAGGGAAATCACAATCAGCCCGGCTATCACCGGCGCGGTGCCGAGATCGCCGGTTTTGATGCGGGTTATCTGCGCGCGTAGGGCGCCGAACAGCCCCTCGTCGTGACGAACGCGCTCATCGCTGCGATCCAGCGCGGTGTGGGATGCGGTCTTACTGTTCATAAAATTACATCGCTCCGGAAGTCGTTGGCTGTGATTTACGTTCAACCCGGCGTGAGACGGCGTTTTCCGTCGCGCCGGTGATCGCGGCGACCAGATCCTGATTAGAAGCATCGGGCGTGAAGATCCCTTTGTTGCGCCCGAGACGCAGCACCACGATACGGTCGGCGACGGCGCGAACGTCTTCCATGTTGTGACTGATGATGATGACGCCAAGCCCGCGCTCGCGAACGCGCTCAATCAGGTTGAGCACTTCCGCGGTCTGCGCGACGCCCAGCGCCGCGGTGGGTTCATCGAGCATAATGATTTTAGGGTTCAGCAGCAGCGAACGGGCGATGGCGACGGTCTGCCGCTGGCCGCCGGAAAGCGATGCCACCGGTTCGCGTACCGACGGAATACGTGCCGCCAGCTCCTGCAGCAGCGTCCAGGCTTTCACTTCCATCGCCACTTCATCGAGCTGGAACGGCGAAATTTCATGACCCAGAAACAGGTTTGCCACCACATCAAGGTTTTCACACAGCGCCAGATCCTGAAACACCGTGGCAATACCGTATTCCAGCGCCTTGCCGGGGCTATCGAGGGTGACGGGGTTGCCGTCAAACTCAATGGTGCCGGAGGTCGGCTGGTGGACGCCGGCGAGGATCTTCACCAGCGTGGATTTGCCCGCGCCGTTGTCGCCGACCAGCGCGACCACCTCGCCGGCGTGGACTTCTAATTCGATATCCGTCAGCGCGGACACCGCGCCAAAATGTTTAGAGACGTTGCGCAGTTGCAGTATTGGCCGCCCGGCGGCGGAGTTGTGTTGTTGTTGCGGCATACAAAACGACCTCAATAATGGCGAAATCGCGCCCGCCGCGGCGGGCGCAGGGGCAAAAGTTACTTGCTGATGCCTAACTTCTGGCAGGCGGCGGCGTACTCGCCGCTACACACCTGATCCCAGGTCTGGATTTTTTTATCGAAGATTTCCGCTTTGATGTTTTTGGCCGTCACCACTTCCGGGGTAAATAGCTGGGAAGGGGTGTTGTACAGGGTGGTGCTGGCCTGCGGTTTTTTGCCCTGGATAAAATCAACCGCCACTTTGGCCGCCGCCGCGGCGACGATCTCCGATGGCTTGGAGATGGTGTTGTACTGATCGCCAGCGATGATCAGCTGCAGCGCGGCGATAGTGGCGTCATTGCCGGTGACCGGCGGCAGCGGCTGGACGCCGGCAGCCTTAAAGGCGGCAATTGCGCCGCCGCCGGTACCGTCGTTTGCCGCGACCACGCCCTTAATTTTGTCGCCAAAGCGGGTAACCTGCCCGGCGGTCCACTCCTGGGCTTTCGGCGGCGCCCACTCCGGGGTGTCGAATTCGGCCAACGTTTTGTAACCGGACTCTTTCAATCCGCGATGGATACCGTCGCGGATCAGCCCTGCGGCGGCATCGGTTGGCGAACCGTTAATTTGCAGCACGCCGGCATCCTGCGGCACGCCGCTCGCTTTCAGATGGTCGGTAAGAGATTTTGCGATGGCGTAGCCAATGCCCTCGTTATCAAATGAGACGTAGAAATCAGCCGGTTTGTCTGGTACCGGGCGATCATAGGCAATGACCTTGACCCCCTGCGCTTGGGCGTTTTCGACCAGCGCGGCGGCGGCGGAAGAGTCAACCGGATCCAGGACGATCACTTTCGCCCCCTGGGCGATAACCGAGTTGAACTGCTGCTGCTGGAGCGACGCGTTGGCGTTGGCATTCTGATAGATGACCTTACAATCCGCGCAAAGCTTGCTCATTTCCGCCTTAAAACCGGGGAAGTCGTGCTGTTCATAGCGGGTAGAGGCCTGATCGGGCATTAAAAAGGCCACGGTGGCGGACTCTGCAGACCAGGCTGAAGCCGTGACGGTGCCGGATAGTGCGGCGAGTGTGATAAAAATATTACGGTAATTCATTGTGTTACCCTCTTTTTTATAGGCTTAAGCCCGCCGGGTTGCGCCGACGTTACAGAGACTTTTTTAATCAGAGTTACCAATAATTCACATGTAGGATACGTCGGTTTTACATTTGCTCAACCGATGAAGCAGGATTGCCACTGCGCAAAAAATGAGTCAAGAAAAGGAAAAAAGTCGATCGGATTTTGTGATTCGCTGCAAATAAGTGAACAAAAAAACGCCAGTCGATTTGACCGTAGCGGGAGAGGATGTAAGGGGAAAGATACGGGCGACGACGTGCCGCCCGCAGGGATTACTCTTCGCTGAGGAACAGCTCCAGCAGCGAATTTAAAAACAGTTTACCGTGCTCGGTAATTTGCCAGTTTTGCGCATCTTCCAGCAGATAGCCTTCGGCGATAGCGGCATCGATTTGCTGACGGATAACCTGCTCATCAAGGCCGGTATACAAGCTGAACTCCGCGCGCGGCGCGGCCTCCAGCAGGCGAAAACGGTTCATAAAGAACTCAAACGGTTTATCCGCTTCTTCCACATCATGCTGGCGCTCCAGGTAACGGCCTTCCATATACCCGCGCGGGTGGCGTGTTTTGGCGGTCCGCAGAATGCGTCCGTCAGGGAAGGTGATCTTGCCGTGCGCGCCGCAGCCGATGCCGAGGTAGTCGCCAAAGCGCCAGTAGTTGAGATTATGCTGACACTGGAAGCCTGGCTTAGCATAGGCGGACGTCTCGTACTGCTGATAGCCGGCGGCGCTCAGCAGCTGATGCCCCTGCTCGAAAATATCCCATAGCGCGTCGTCATCCGGCAGCACCGGCGGCCGGGAGCCGAACAAGGTGTTCGGCTCAATGGTCAGCTGGTACCACGACAGGTGCGGCGGGTTGAGGGCAATCGCCTGACGCAGATCGTCCAGCGCCTCCTCCAGCGACTGGTCCGGCAGACCGTGCATCAGGTCGAGGTTGAAGCTGCGCAAGCCGAGGCCGCTGGCGAGACGTGCTGCGCGCTTGGCCTCCTCCGGGCCGTGGATCCGCCCCAGGCGCTGCAGCTTCGGTTCGCTAAAGCTTTGTACGCCGATGGAGATGCGGTTCACCCCGGCGCGCTGATAATCAACGAAGCGATCGGCCTCCACGGTACCCGGGTTGGCTTCCATGGTGATTTCCGCCCCGGCGGCCAGCGGCAGGCAGGCGCGGACGCCATCGAGCAGGGTTTGCATGGCCGGGCCGGACAGCAGGCTCGGCGTTCCGCCGCCGATAAAAATAGTGCCTATTTCCCGTCCCTGGGCATAGTGCGCATCAGCCTGCAGATCGTTCAGCAGATGCTGGACGTAGTCATCATGCGGCACCTCGCCTTTCAGCGCATGCGAATTAAAATCACAGTACGGGCATTTCTGCACGCACCAGGGAATATGGATATAGAGACTCAGCGGCGGCAAATTAGCCATTACGTAATGCTTCCAGTAACAGTTTCAGCGCCTGCCCGCGATGGGAAATGGCGCTCTTTTCTTCACGGCTCAGTTCGGCCGCGGTTTTCCCTTCTGACGGGACGAAGAAGATCGGGTCGTAACCGAAGCCGCCATGACCGGCGGCTTGTCGGGTGATTACCCCAGGCCAGCTGCCGTGGCACACCAGCGGCGTGGGATCCTCGGCATGGCGCAGATAGACCAGCACGCAGTGGAACTGGGCCTGACGCTGGTCGTCCGGCACGTCCTTTAACGCGTCGAGCAGCTTCTCAAGATTCTGCTGGTCGCTGGCATCGACGCCGGAATAGCGTGCGGAGTAAATACCCGGCGCGCCGCCAAGAGCATCGACGGCCAGACCGGAATCGTCGGCGATGGCCGGCAGGCCGGTGATCTGCGCCGCGTGGCGCGCTTTCAGAATCGCGTTTTCAATGAAGGTCAGGCCGGTCTCTTCCGCAGAGTCCACGCCCAGCTCGGTCTGAGCGACGATATCGAGACCAAAATCTTCCAGCAGCGAGGCCAGTTCGCGCACTTTGCCGGCATTGCCGGTAGCGAGGACGACTTTTTGCATGATGAATCCTGTTTATTCAGTTAGCGCCGCGACCGCAGTCGGGATCTGTTGTGGGGCGATGATTTTAACTTGCTTATGGCGGCCCAGCTCGCCTTTTTCAATCAGTACCTGGCTTTTGGCGACGCGGAACTGTTTGGCGAGAAATTTCACCAGGTGGGCATTGGCCTGGCCATCAACGGGTGGGGCGGTAATGGCGACTTTAAGCTCGTCGCCATGTACGCCCACGATGCTATCGCGGCTGGCCTTAGGCTGAATGTACAGCCTCAGCACCAGCCCGTCAGCGCAGGTTTCAACGGCACTCATAGCGCCATCCACAGCCCCGGCAGCAGTACATTACCGGTGGCCTGCAGCACTTCGGCGATGCCCATATTGATTACGTACAACAGCAATACCAGCACCATCGGCGAGAAATCGATACCGCCCATCGACGGCAGCAGGTTGCGGATAGGGCGCAGCAGCGGGTCCGCCAGCTGCATCAGCACATACTCCACCGGGCTACGGCCCTGACTGACCCAGCTCATGATCGCCATCAACAGCAGTACCCAGAAGATCAACGAGCCGATGGTTTTCAGCAGAATAAGCAGAGCGGAGATCCAGATGATCGGCTGGAAGGTGATCACCATAAACAGCACGATCGCTTTGATGACGCAGAGAATAAATGCCACCAGCAGCGAGGCGCTGTCAATCGGCCCCATTGCCGGGATAATCCGGCGCAGCGGTCCGACAATCGGCTGCGTGGCTTTCACCACAAACTGCGAAAACGGGTTGTAAAAGTCGCAGCGCGCCCACTGCATCCAGACGCGTAACAACACGACCATCGTGTAAAGCTCAATGACCGTTGAAAGCAGGAAAGTCAACGTCTTCATGGCGTTCCTCAGATTCCTTATTATTTGCTGTAGTCGCGCGCACCAAAAATGGCTGTACCGATGCGCACCATCGTGCTTCCCGCCGCGATTGCGGCTTCCATATCGTCCGACATTCCCAGAGACAACGTATCGACCGTGGGGTACCGCGTTTTTAATCGCGCAAATGCTACCGCCATTTGCCGGGCGACGGCAAACTGCCTTACATATTCTGACTCAGGCGCGGGGATGGCCATCAGGCCGCGCAGTTCCAGATGAGGTAACTCAGCGATCTCCGCCGCTAAGCCGTCGAGCGCTTCCAGCGGGATGCCGGATTTGCTCTGCTCATCGCTGATGTTAATTTGAATCAGCACCTTCAGCGGCGGTAAATGCGCCGGGCGCTGCTCGTTCAGGCGGGTGGCGATTTTCAGCCGATCGACGGTGTGGCACCAGTCAAAATGCTCTGCCACCAACCGGCTTTTGTTGGACTGCAGGGGGCCAATAAAGTGCCACTGCAGCCCGCTGACGCCAGCCTGCTGGAAATGGTTAATCTTCTCCACGCCCTCCTGGACGTAGTTTTCACCAAATGCCCGCTGGCCTGCCGCAATGGCTTCTTCGATCGCGCTCGCAGGTTTCGTTTTACTCACTGCAAGCAATGTCACTTCTTCTGGCGCACGCCCGCATCGGGCGGCAGCACCGGAGATTTTGTCCCGGACCTGTGCCAGGTTATGCGCAATATCGTTCATATTCCGAGGATGAGTTATGAAGCTGGAAGAAATCGTAGCCCTTAGTGTAAAGCATAATGTCTCCGATCTACACCTGTGCAATTCCGCCGCACCGCGCTGGCGGCGGCAGGGCAGGCTGGAGCCCGCGCCCTTTCCCGCGCCGGATATTGCGAATTTACTCAACGACTGGCTCGATGCCGCACAGTTACTGCACTGGCAGGAACACGGCCAGATTGACTTTGCGCTGAATCTGGCCTGCGGTGCGCGGCTGCGCGCCAGCGCCTTCGCCCATACGCGTGGGATATCGCTGGTGCTGCGTCTCCTTCCTGAACAGTGCCCGCGTCTGGATATGCTCGGCGCCCCGCCTGCGCTGAGCGAACTGCTGGCGGAAGAGAGTGGTTTGCTGTTGGTCACCGGAGCGACGGGCAGCGGCAAGTCGACCACCCTGGCGGCAATGGTGGGGCACCTCAATCAGCATCTTGATGGCCATATTCTGACGCTTGAAGATCCGGTGGAATTTATTCATCACAGCGAGCGCTGTCTGATCCAGCAGCGGGAAGTTGGCCGTCACTGTCCTTCGTTCGCCTCGGCGCTCCGCGTGGCGCTGCGCCAGGATCCGGATGTGATCCTGCTCGGGGAGCTACGCGACAGCGAAACCATTCGCCTGGCGTTAACCGCGGCGGAGACCGGGCACCTGGTAATGGCGACATTACATACCCGCGGCGCGGCGCCGGCGGTGGAGAGATTGATCGATGTCTTTCCGGCGGAGGAGAAAGATCAGGTTCGTAGCCAGCTTGCCGGAAGCCTGTGCGCGGTGCTGGCGCAAAAATTGTTACCTGCACGTCAGGGCGGGAGAGTTGCGCTATACGAGCTTCTGGTCAACACGCCAGCGGTGGCGAATTTGATCCGTGAAGGAAAAGTACATCAATTGCCTGGTGTGATGCAGACCGGGATGCAGGCCGGAATGTTGACCTTTACCCAGAGTTTTCAGCAACGTGTCGCTGCAGGCGCGCTATAAGATGAGAAAGAGATTGATATGACAGGTTAAATGATATGTTAGATGAATGTTTATTTGTTGTTTATTAATATTATTTGGTAATACAAATAACTTTTGATTATAAATTCAAATAACACATTCAGATTAGATATGTCGACAGTGAATACGCATTTCCAGGAAAAAAGTTTGATTATCTTTTGACAGCTTTGAGTCATTCGATTTATGCTGTTTGTGGGAATAGGATGATTCTCATGGAATAACGTTTCAGTTTGTAAATTACCTTGGTGATTTATAAATTCACGACTGTTTGTATCTTTTTTTATTCATTTAACCACCATGGCGGTGGGTAACAGCTAAGGAGAGTTTTAAGTGATTAATTTAAATGGAAATTCATCATCTTCTCGTCAGGTAACCTTTATTACCCACCCGTCTATTCAAAGCAAAGCCTTTGCCAGCTATCTGAGCGAAACCCTGATGGCACCGGTGGTTTTACAAAATATTAATAAACCGCTGGCGCAGCGTTTGGCAAAAGATTCTGTAATATTATTTGATATTGCAGTGTCAAATAAGAAATTAAACGGGGTGTGGCGGGATATTATTCGCCTGCAGGCAGATAATCCTCGTTTGTTGATTATTAATAGCGCACAAAAGTATGAGCTATACGAAATGGCGCAGTGGCCGGCTTTATATGGCGTGTTCCGGCATGACGATGATGAATCGCGCTTAATTGAGGGCGTTAAGGCCGTGCTGAACGGCGAGCAGACGGCTGAATTGAGCGTGATGCACCCGGCGATGTACGCTGCGGACCATGCATCGACTCCAGTAGAGAACTCGCCGCTGACCGAGCGGGAATGCGAGATCCTCAACGAACTGCGCTGCGGCGCGACGAACCTGGATATCGCCCGCGCGCTGTTTATCAGCGAGAACACGGTGCGGACGCACCTGTACAATGTGTTTCGTAAACTGAGCGTGAAAAATCGCACCCAGGCGGTGAGCTGGGCTAACGAACATCTGCGCCACTAAGCGGGTAAACGTGCGCCGTCAGCGGTCCGCCGGCGGCGCAGGAGGGCAGAGTTTAAAAGCTCTGCTCGAAGTAGCTTTCCAGTATGACTACGGCAGAGGCTGAATCGACGCTGCCTTTATTCAGCGCCCGGTAGCCGCCGTGTTCAAACAGGCCCGCGCGGGCCTCAACCGTACTCAGCCGTTCATCGTGGAGAAGGATCGCGACGCCAAAGCGGCCATGAATTTTATTGGCGAAATTACGCGCGCGCGCCGTCAGCGGTTGCTCGGTGCCGTCCATATTGAGCGGCAGGCCGACGATTACCGCCTCAGGCTGCCACTCTTTAAGCAGTTTTTCGATGACGTTCCAGTCCGGTTTACCATCCTGCGCCTTCAGCGCCGGTAATGGTCGTGCGGTCGCGGTGATGCGTTGTCCCACCGCCACGCCGATGCTTTTGGTGCCAAAGTCAAAGCCGAGAAAGGTTCCGCTCATCACGCATGCCCTGCGACGCCTGGCATCGTCACAATGTCGATACCAATCAGTTTAGCCGCCTCGCGCCAGCGATCGGCGATCGGCGTACGGAAAAGAATATTCTGATCCGCCGGGGCGGTGAGCCAGGCATTATCTAAAATCTCCTGCTCCAGCTGCCCTTTCTCCCACGAAGAGTAGCCCAACGCAACCAGCACGTTGCCCGGCTGCCGATCGGTTCCTAAGGTTTCAAGAACATCCCGCGAGGTGGTAATCACCGTGTTATCCGAGATGCGAATGCTCGAGGAAAAGTCAGAGGGCGGGGTATGCAAAATGAAGCCGCGGTCTTCCGCCAGCGGGCCTCCCAGCATCACCGGTTTATCCAGACGGATCTCTGGATTGCGCGGCTCCGGGACAATTTTGAGCTTCTCAAGGATCCCTTCCACCTGAAGATTTTCCAGCGGCTTATTGATAATAATGCCCATGGCACCCTCGTCGTTGTACTCGCAGATATAGACTACGGAGCGGCGGAAAATGGGGTCCTGAAGCGCGGGCATGGCAATCAGAAAGTGATGCTGTAAATTCATTGTCAGAGGTTCGTTCCTGGTTCAAAAAAGCAACACCCAGTATGCGGGCAAAGTAGAATGGTGTCGATGCACTTTATCTGGCCGGCGCCCGAGTGGCGTCAGGCTGGCTACGTTTCACGAGCGCGGTAATCCGCGCTCGCTGCGCCAAAAGCGGACGTTGGTCCGCCGTCGTGCTTATTTATCGATACGTCTTTCGATAGCGTCCATCAGCATACCGGTGATCGAAATATCCGGGAAGGCGGCTTCGATTTCGCGTACGCAGGTGGGGCTGGTGACGTTAATTTCCGTCAGACGGTCGCCGATGATATCCAGGCCGACGAAGATAAGGCCTTTAGCCTTCAGCGTCGGGCCGACGCGGCGGGCGATTTCCCAGTCGCTTTCGGTCAACGGGCGGGCTTCGCCGCGGCCGCCGGCGGCCAGATTGCCGCGGGTCTCGCCACCCTGCGGAATTCGCGCCAGGCAGTAAGGCACGGGCTCTCCATCCACTACCAACACGCGCTTGTCGCCATCTTTAATGGCCGGCAGATAGTTCTGCGCCATGCAGTAGCGGCTGCCCAGTTCGGTCAGCGTCTCGGCAATCACCCCAAGGTTTGGATCGCCGGCTTTAACACGGAAAATAGAGGCGCCGCCCATGCCGTCGAGCGGTTTCATGATGATATCGCCGTGCTTTTCCCAGAAGGCTTTCAGCTGGGCTTTATTGCGGGTGACCAACGTTTCCGGAGTCAGTTCAGAGAACCAGGCGGTGAACAGCTTCTCGTTACAGTCGCGCAGACTCTGCGGCTTGTTGACGATAAGCGTGCCTTTCTCTTCCGCTCGCTCCAGGATGTAGGTGGCATAAATAAATTCGGTATCAAACGGCGGATCCTTACGCATCAGGATGACGTCAAGGTCCGCAAGCGGCAGATCCTGCTCGCCGGTGAAGTCATACCATTTATCGTAGTTCTGTTCGACGCTCAGCGTGCGCGTCCGGGCGCGGGCTTCGCCGTTGATCAAATAGAGGTCGTTCATCTCCATATAATGGAGTTCATAGCCGCGACGCTGCGCCTCCAGCAACATAGCGAAGCTGGTGTCTTTCTTGATGTTGATGGTTGCGATGGGATCCATCACGATGCCGAGCTTGATCATGGTTCTTCTCCGTTAACGCCTCAACCTAAGTCGCCAAAACGCACCTGTAGGGCGGTGATGGCGGTGAGCGCAGTAGTCTCTGTACGCAGAACGCGCGGTCCCAACAGGATATCAGTAAACTGGTATTGCGCGGTCATCGCTATCTCTTCAGCCGACAGCCCGCCTTCCGGGCCAATCAGCAGACGGACGCGTTCAACCGGCAGCGGCAGCGTGTTAATGCTGGCGCTGGCGCGCGGGTGCAGGTTGAGCTTCAGCCCGCTGTCCTGCTCGGCGCACCACGCCTCCAGCTGCATCGCCGGACGTATTTCCGGTACCACGTTACGACCGCTCTGTTCGCAGGCGGCAATAGCGATTTTCTGCCACTGCTGGATCTTTTTCTGCAAACGTTCGGCATCCAGTTTAACGCCGCAGCGCTCGGAAAACAGTGGCGTTATGAGGCTTACCCCGAGTTCGATCGATTTCTGGATGGTGAATTCCATTTTTTCGCCGCGGGACATCACCTGGCCTAAATGGATATGCAGCGGCGATTCCCGATCGTCGGGTTCGCCACTGAGCACCTCAACCGTAACGTTTTTCTTACCGGCCTCGGTGATGACCGCGTCAAACACCTGGTTACTGCCGTCAAAAAGCTGTAGGTGCTGACCGGCGGTCATGCGCAGGACGCGGCCGACGTGGTTGGCCGCGTCATCGCTCAGCGCGATCTGGCTGCCGACAATGAGGCGTTCTGGATGATGGATGCGAGGAATGCGCATGCTTGATATTCCGTTCGTTGCGCAGATGCCAGCTTCCCGCCATCGGGCGGGAAGCACAGGGCTGCAAATTAACAATTGCCGCTAGTGTAGGTTAGCTCTTTTGCGCCTGGCAAGCCTGCTGGACATACGGATTATGGTTGCCCTGCACTTTCGCGATGCGCTCATCACGTTCACATTCCCAGGCGGTGACCGGGTACTGTTTATTCCAGGCGGTAAACAGCTGAGTTTGCTGGCGGGAAAGATTCAGCTGATAGCGGTCGCGCATATAGAAGTAGGTGCGGGCGATGGCGCCGCGAGCGCGGGCAGGGGGCTCGGAGATTTTATCTTTAAAATCGACCTTCATGGTGCACTGGCCGTACTGGCCTTCACCGCCGTTCCACTGGCCGTACATAAAGTTGCCGCGATCGCCATTCACTTCTCCCACCGCCGGCTGCAGGTTGTGCATATCGCTTTCCATCTTGCGGTATTCCGGATCTTTGGCGCAGTTTTTACGTCCACCCTCCTGCCAGCACTGACGCTGATGGCCGAACTGCCATGCCGGCACTACGTGCTCCCATTCAACCCGGCTGGCGCGGTTCTCATTTTTACGCACTTTATAGCCGCAGGATTCCAAATCGATAACGCCTTTTTTCCCCTGCCAGTCGATTTTACAGCCGCAATAAAAATCGCCCGGAACGTCGGCATTCACTTTGACGCCAGCGGCTTTGGCCTGGGAAAAACTATTAATACCAGCGGCCGCAAGCGGACCACTGACTGCCGCGCTCAATACCGCTACGGCTAAAACATGCATACGGGACATCGTTAACTCCGTGTCAAAACGAGCCCGCAACGTAGCGAATGAGGGTGCCGGATGCAATCAGTCAGATCAGAAAGTTTCTAATTAATTCCGATGGTTATTTTTCAGCCACCAGCAGATCGCCGCAGCGAACGCAGCGGTAGGTGGCCTCGCCGCGAACCACCCGGTTATGGCGACGGACGGTGAGCTGGTGCTGCTGACAGCGACAGCGATAGGGGAAGGTGTTCTGGCGGACCGAAGCGAGTTCAAAGCGGTGGGTGCGACGCGCGGGAACGCCAAGGACGCTCTCCATCATCCATTTCCACTCTTTCCCGTGCGGCGCGACGCGGCCGAAATGCTGCCAGACCAGCAGGTGCGCCAGCTCATGCGGCACCACTTCATCGATAAACTCCCGCTGATTTTCCAGCAGTAGCACCGGGTTTAAACGAATTTCGTTTTTCTCCAGCCAGGCGGTGCCGGCGGAAGTACCACGCTGCTGGTAGACCAGCGTCGGTTCCGCATAGCGGCGTTCCAGCTTGCGATTCGCATTGGCGAGATGCTCCCGCAGGCTGCGCATGACGGCCTGCTGAATAGCGATGGGAATACGGGGCGTTTTCATAGCGCCAGAGGATAGTGCGGCGGAGGGGGGAGAGCAAGAGGAAGCTTCCTCCCGGGATGGGAGGAAGCTCAGGAAGGTTAATCGCGGGCACCGATCTCGCGCAGTGGACGACCCTGCATCAGGTTACGTTCAATATGTTCCAGCGAGACGTTTTTGGTTTCCGGGATCAGCCACAGCGTCAGCAGGATAAACAGCACGTTCAGACCGCCGTACACCCAGAAGGTATTGGCGCTGCCCAGCGAGTTGAGCATGGTCAGGAAGGTGGCGCCGACAATCATGTTGGCAATCCAGTTGGTCGCTGTGGAGCAGGTGATACCGAAGTCGCGGCCTTTCAGCGGCTGGATTTCGGAGCACAGTACCCAAATCAGTGGGCCGGCGCTCATGGCGAAACCGACGATGAACATCAGCAGCATCAGGACGGCGATGTACTGGGCGGTAGAGGAGTGAATGCCGATGTGCATCATGGTACCCAGGACGCCCATTCCCGCGGCCATCACGATAAAGCCAAGGATCAGCGTCGGTTTACGGCCCCAGCGGTCGACCAGACCGATGGCGATAAAGGTGGCCAGCACGTTAGTCAGACCGACGATCACTGTCCCCCACATTTGCTCAGTGGTGTTGGCATAACCCGCCAGCTCAAAGATCTTCGGCGCGTAGTACATGATGACGTTCATCCCGGTGAACTGTTGCATCACTTGCAGCAGGATGCCGAGGAACACCGCGCGGCGGAAGTTGCTGTTGTCTTTAAACAGCGACCAGCCGGACTGTTTTACCTTCAGGCTTTCACGGATTTCATCGAGCTCGCGTTTCGCTTCGGCGCTGGTATCGCGCAGGCGCAGCAGCACGCGTTCCGCATCGACAAAGCGACGTTTGGCGGCGAACCAGCGCGGGCTGTCCGGCAGGAAGATAACGCCGATCAGCAGCAATACCGCCGGAATGATGATAACCCCGAGCATCCAGCGCCATGCGCCGCTGTAGCTGAAAGCGGTGTCAGAGAGATAGGCGCCAAGGATCCCGATGGTGATCATCAGCTGGTACATGGAAATCATACTGCCGCGAATTTTTTCTGGCGCGATTTCCGACAGATACAGCGGAGCCGTATATGAGGCGACGCCCACCGCCAGGCCGAGCAGCACACGGGAAACCAGCAGGATCTCGACGTTTGGCGCGGCGGCAGAGAACAGCGAACCGGCGACGAAGAGGATGGCGCCGATCATCAGGCTCTTTTTCCGGCCCAGTTTGAAAGAGAGCCAGCCGCTGCCGACCGCGCCGACGGCAGCTCCAAACATCATGGAGCTGACCACCCACTCCTGGGTGTGGGCGGAAATCTGGAACTCATTGGCAATAAAGGGTAAGGCACCCGCAATAACACCGATATCAAGGCCGAACAGCAGGCCAGCCAGCGCGGCGAGGAAACAGACGAAGAACGTCATAGTCTTGTTCGAACGCCCTTGTTTTTTGTTGTCAGGCATAACGCCCTCCAGTTGAGTTATTGATTCTGTCGATGGTTAGGGTAGGACACTCGTCGGTAAAAAAACGTGACTATAATCACGGCTGTGTAATCGTTTCCACAAAGGTAAAGAAACGTAATCCATTAAATGCTTTTTAAATCAGCAATATAAACAAGGATAGACGACATTTTGAAAAACGGTAATCAGAGTTGACCGAAACAATATGTAACAATGTGAAAAATGGGTACAGGAGATAGCGTCTTTGGGCAGAAGATGACAGTCTTTACTATGTAATCGCTTTCATTTTGTGGCGGCCGCGCGTTGAAATGGGGGCGCAGAAAAGGGGGGGGGAGGTGTAAATAAAAAGGCCAGCGCGAGGCTGGCCTTGAAGAGAGGAAGCGCGGAGATTATTTCAGACCGGCCGCTTCCCGCAGCAGCGCCGCTTTGTCGGTTTTTTCCCATGGGAAATGTTCGCGACCAAAGTGACCGTAGGCTGCGGTTTCTTTGTAGATCGGGTGCAGCAGATCCAGCATCTGAATCAGGCCGTATGGACGCAGGTCGAAGAACTCGCGCACCAGCAGGGTCAGCTGTTCAGAAGGCACTTTCTCGGTGCCAAAGGTTTCCACCATGATGGACGTCGGTTCTGCAACGCCGATAGCGTAGGAAACCTGAATTTCGCAACGATCGGCCAGGCCTGCGGCAACGATGTTCTTCGCCACATAGCGCGCCGCGTAGGCTGCGGAACGGTCAACTTTAGACGGATCTTTACCGGAGAACGCGCCGCCGCCGTGGCGAGCCATGCCGCCGTAGGTATCAACGATGATCTTACGACCGGTCAGACCGCAGTCGCCCATCGGGCCGCCAATAACGAAACGGCCGGTCGGGTTGATGAAGAATTTGGTGGACGCGTTGAGCCATTCGGTCGGCAGAATCGGCTTGATGATCTCTTCCATCACTGCTTCCTGCAGGGATTTCTGATCGATATCTTCCGCGTGCTGAGTCGACAGAACGACCGCGTCGATGCCGACGATTTTGCCGTCGTCATACTGGAAGGTCACCTGGCTTTTCGCATCCGGGCGCAGCCACGGCAGGGTGCCGTTTTTACGCACTTCAGCCTGACGCTGCACCAGACGGTGAGCGTAAGTCACCGGCGCCGGCATCAGCACGTCGGTTTCGTTAGTGGCGTAGCCAAACATCAGCCCCTGGTCGCCGGCGCCCTGTTCCAGCGGATCGGCACGGTCAACGCCCTGGTTAATGTCCGGAGACTGTTTACCAATGGCGCTCAGTACGGCGCACGAGTTGGCGTCAAAGCCCATATCGGAATGCACGTAGCCAATTTCGCGGACGGTGTTGCGGGTGATCTCTTCGATATCAACCCATGCGCTGGTGGTGATTTCGCCGCCTACCAGCACCATGCCGGTTTTGACATAGGTTTCACATGCGACACGCGCTTTCGGATCCTGCTCAAGGATCGCATCCAGCACGGCATCGGAGATTTGGTCAGCAATTTTGTCAGGATGCCCTTCTGATACGGACTCAGACGTAAAAAGGTGTTTTGCCATATTTTATTTCACCTGTGGACGATTCGGATAGCTCATACTGTTGTGTAATGTGGCTTTGGTGGATAATCAGCGCAAAGCCGCGCAGGTAGCGACACGAGCAGTCTGAGTGTTAATCAGTATAGACGGATTAACTTCTGGACGGCCATTTTAGGTCAAATCTTGAGCCCATTTCCAGCCTTTTTTGATGGCGGTCGCATTTATGGGAAAACCCGCCTGGCAAAATTTCCTGACAACCGCGCAAACAGGCACATTTTTATTTTGCTTTTTACCCCGCTTCTCGGTATAAAACGCCGCGCGCGGCTCATTAAAAAAGCGCACGGGGCATGGCCCTGTGGTGCCACTTCCAGCCGGGTTAAGCAGTCTGTATTTACAGAATCTCGCAGCGGCGTAGCGCCTGTTGCCCGGTATGTATAGCTTTGGCTTGTCGCCGACCCTGTCGCAGGGCGGTGTGGAGGTGATACCAGATAATGAACCAATGTTTTTCGTTTGATTCGTCGCGTCGTTCTGTCGCGCGTCAGCACTCCGCAACCTGCATCTCTCTCATGCAAACCAGCCGATGTTCACCCCATCTCGGCGCTTCTCAGGATTCCAGGGCCGGTCGGCCGTCAGAAAACTGAACAAGGGCGCTCTTGCCTGGCAAGAGTTTTCTCGTGGTTTCTCCGGACTGTCATACTCTGTTCGGCTACGTGTTTTACGATGATATGAATAAGAAACCGGTCGCGCAGTCGCAAAACCAGCAGATAGTGCTGGGCTTTAGGACTGTTCATGGGTTGTTATCGCATCTTTGGACTGCGATAGTAGTTAACTGTCTTACACTTATTATTAAAAATTGAGGTTCGCTATGTCTGACGACATGTCTATGGTTTCGCCTTCGTCAGCAGGCGAACACGGTGTACTACGTTCCATGCAGGAGGTAGCGATGAGCTCCCAGGAAGCCAGCAAGATGCTGCGTACTTATAATATTGCCTGGTGGGGCAATAACTATTATGACGTCAACGAACTGGGCCACATCAGCGTTTGCCCGGATCCGGACGTCCCGGAAGCGCGCGTTGACCTCGCGGAATTAGTCAAAGCGCGTGAAGCGCAAGGGCAGCGCTTGCCGGCGCTGTTCTGCTTCCCGCAGATCCTGCAGCACCGCCTGCGCTCGATCAACGCCGCCTTCAAACGCGCGCGTGAATCGTATGGCTATAACGGCGATTACTTCCTCGTCTACCCGATCAAGGTTAACCAGCACCGTCGCGTGATTGAATCGCTGATCCATTCCGGCGAGCCGCTGGGCCTGGAAGCCGGTTCGAAAGCGGAACTGATGGCCGTGCTGGCGCACGCCGGGATGACCCGCAGCGTAATCGTCTGTAATGGTTATAAAGACCGCGAATATATCCGTCTGGCGCTGGTGGGCGAGAAGATGGGCCACAAGGTCTATCTGGTCATTGAGAAGATGTCCGAGATCGCTATCGTACTGGAAGAGGCCGAGCGCCTGAACGTGGTGCCGCGCCTTGGCGTGCGTGCGCGTCTGGCCTCGCAGGGCTCCGGTAAATGGCAGTCCTCCGGCGGCGAGAAGTCCAAGTTCGGCCTCGCAGCGACCCAGGTGCTGCAACTGGTCGAAATTCTGCGCGAGGCAGGCCATCTTGAGAGCCTGCAACTGCTGCACTTCCACCTCGGTTCGCAGATGGCTAACATTCGCGATATCGCCACCGGCGTGCGTGAATCGGCGCGTTTCTACGTCGAACTACATAAGCTGGGCGTCAATATTCAGTGCTTCGACGTCGGCGGCGGCCTGGGCGTGGACTATGAAGGCACCCGCTCGCAGTCCGATTGCTCGGTGAACTACGGTCTGAACGAATACGCCAACAATATCATCTGGGCGATCGGCGATGCCTGCGAAGAGAATGGCCTGCCGCACCCGACGGTGATCACCGAGTCCGGCCGCGCGGTGACCGCGCACCATACCGTGCTGGTTTCCAACATCATCGGCGTGGAGCGTAACGAATACACCGAGGCGACCCCGCCGGCGGAAGACGCTGCGCGTCCGCTGCAGAGCATGTGGGAAACCTGGCTGGAGATGCACGAGACCGGCAACCGCCGCTCGCTGCGCGAATGGCTGCACGACAGCCAGATGGACCTGCACGATATCCACATCGGCTACTCCTCAGGCACCTTCAACCTGCAGGAGCGCGCGTGGGCGGAACAGCTGTATCTGAACATGTGCCATGAGGTGCAGAAGCAGCTCGACCCGAGCAACCGCGCCCATCGTCCCATCATCGATGAGCTGCAGGAGCGAATGGCGGATAAAATCTACGTCAACTTCTCGTTGTTCCAGTCGATGCCGGATGCCTGGGGGATCGATCAGCTGTTCCCGGTGATGCCGCTGGAAGGGCTGAACAAGTCGCCGGAGCGCCGCGCGGTGCTGCTGGACATCACCTGCGATTCCGATGGCGCCATCGATCACTACGTGGACGGCGACGGGATCGCCACCACCATGCCGATGCCGGAATACGACCCGGAGAACCCGCCGATGCTGGGCTTCTTCATGGTTGGCGCCTATCAGGAGATCCTCGGCAACATGCACAACCTGTTCGGCGATACCGAGGCGGTGGACGTGTTCGTCTTCCCTGACGGCAGCGTTGAGGTTGAGCTGTCCGACGAGGGCGATACCGTAGCGGATATGCTGCAGTATGTGCAGCTGGATCCGAACACGCTGCTGACCCAGTTCCGCGATCAGGTGAAAAATACCGGTCTGGACGACGCGCTGCAGCAGCAGTTCCTCGAGGAGTTCGAGGCGGGACTGTACGGCTATACTTATCTGGAAGACGAGTAGCTGCTGATGCCCGGTGGCGCTGCGCTGACCGGGCCTGCGTATGTCGGCCGGATAAGGCGAAGCCGTCATCCGGCAGCATGCGATACTCACTTGAACCCGTATGCATTACCGGCGATAATTCACGCCAATAAGCGATTTATCTATCAAACCCTTCCTCGTCGGGCCTAACGACGCGGAGGGGTTTTTTTATACTTATTTTTTACGTTCCACGACTGTCAAAAGAGGTCATATCCATGAGCACTTTAGGTCATCAATACGATAACTCCCTGGTATCCAATGCCTTTGGCTTTCTGCGTTTGCCAATGAACTTTATGCCGTATGAAAGCGATGCGGACTGGGTCATCACCGGCGTGCCGTTCGATATGGCGACCTCCGGGCGCGCGGGCGGCCGTCATGGCCCGGCGGCGATCCGTCAGGTTTCCACTAACCTTGCCTGGGAGCACAACCGTTTCCCGTGGAACTTCGATATGCGCGAGCGCCTGAACGTGGTGGACTGCGGGGATCTGGTGTACGCCTTCGGCGACGCGCGCGAAATGAGCGAGAAGCTGCAGGCTCACGCCGAGAAGCTGCTGGCGGCCGGCAAACGTATGCTCTCCTTTGGCGGCGACCACTTCGTTACCCTGCCGCTGCTGCGCGCCCATGCCAAGCACTTTGGTAAAATGGCGCTGGTGCACTTCGATGCTCACACCGATACCTACGCCAACGGCTGCGAGTTCGACCACGGCACCATGTTCTATACCGCGCCGAACGAAGGGCTTATCGATCCGAACCACTCCGTACAGATCGGGATCCGCACCGAGTTCGACAAAGACAATGGCTTTACGGTACTGGACGCCGGCCAGGTTAACGACCGCAGCGTTGATGACGTGATTGCCCAGGTGAAGCAGATCGTCGGCGACATGCCGGTGTACCTGACCTTTGATATCGACTGTCTGGATCCGGCGTTTGCGCCAGGCACCGGTACCCCGGTTATCGGTGGGCTGACCTCCGACCGCGCGATCAAGCTGGTGCGCGGCCTGAAGGACCTGAACATCGTCGGGATGGACGTGGTGGAAGTCGCCCCGGCCTACGATCAGTCCGAAATTACCGCTCTGGCGGCGGCGACCCTGGCGCTGGAGATGCTGTACATCCAGGCGGCGAAAAAGGGCGAATAAATCTGTTCCCGTCATACTTCAAGTTGCATAGGCGTGGGCAATAAATCGGCCCATCCCTGGGCCTCGTCCTTACGGGGCCAGCGCAAGCGCTGTTCAAAACGACTAGCCGTTTTGTCCTGCAACTTATTTAGGGTATAGACGCGTTTACTGCTGCTGCGCGACGCATACGCAGCAGCAGTGCGCCGCCGGCGCACAGCGTGATCAGCTGCGATGCCACCAGAACGGAAAAACCTGAACTGACCGATCCCACCGATTTCATCACCACTCCCATCAGCAGCGGAATAAACGCCGCGCAGATGTTGCCAATGCCGTTAATGATCCCATAGGCGCTGCCCACCGCTTCGCGCGGGGCGTGATGCTGAACCACCGCGGGGATCGCTGCCCCCTGTAATCCCCAGAAAACGTTCGCCGCCAGCATAAACAGCGCCAGCATCGCCGGCTGCTGGCTGAGCATCAGCGCCAGCACAGAACCGGCGGTGAGTAGGCCGCCGATAATAAACAGCAGCGGCGCCTGCTCCGGGCGCATTTTGTCGAGGAGCACGCCGCCAAGAAACTTTGAGCCGAGGCTTAACAGAAAGGGGACAGCCGCCAGCAGGCCGGTAGCCTGTAGCGAGAAGTGGTGCTCGTCGCGCAGCCAGGCGGGCAACCAGGCGCTACTCCCCCACAGATAGCTGAGCGTGGCGATTTCTACCAGCAGGATCCAGCCTAGCAGCGGCGTACGCCAGGCGAGGGCAAAAGTTTGGCTAAAGCCAGGCTTCGCGCGCTGTGAGGTTACTTGTGGCGCGGGAAGCCTACCGCCAGCCCCAACGATACGCCAAGGGCGGTCAGCGCATTCGGCTTGCCTATTTCATCAGCGGCGAAGTTGTCGTTGATAAAGCGCGTTTTCAGAGAGAACAGCGGCCCCTCCGCCACGCCAAGAACGATGCGCGCGATCAACATTCCCAGCAGTGAGCCGAGTAGCGGGGAAATGGCGCACACCAGCGCCCATATAGCAATGCTGCTTAAGAGTCCCTGACGATAATGCCATCTACTTTCTATAACTGGGGTTAATAATAATGCCGAAAAACCATAACCCAGAAGAAAGCATGTCATTAGCATACCTTGTAACATTCTGTTTTCATTTAACTGAAAATGGGCAGCGAATTCCGGGTTAAGGATCATCACCGAGATATTAACCCGATCGACGTAGGAAATAATTATTAACAAAAGTAATGCTATTACCCCTTGCCATCTTGCCGCCATTCGTTGTCTCCACGCTTAATTTAATGATTGCCAGTTATTATTTTTTAACGCCAGAAATAGTTACATGAGTAAAATGGTTCACCTATGAAACTCATTGTTTTTAAATGATTAAATAAATATCTGTTTCATGGGTGAAACACCATGGTTTCCGCTGTTGCCCATTTTTAATGATCGATTTGAAAAGAAGTCAATAGTCGTATGTGAAATTTAAATCGGCATTTTTATTTATAATGGATCACCGCTTTAAATATCATCATTTCATCTGAATGCAGTTTTTCGTGATCAATTGCACACTTAGCTAATTTAAAAGCCATTCATTAACAAATTCGTCACATTAATGCTTGACGAAACATTCACCGCTTTTATATTGACCGTATTAAATAAGAAACAGAGTTTCATATATGAAACAAAAGCCTGGAGGATTGCGATGAGCTGGATAGGCGTATGTGACGCGGAGCAAGTACAGGAAGATTTCCCATATAGCGGCAATATCGACGGTAAGGAAATCGGTATTTATCTGATTGATGGCGAATATTACGCGCTGGAAGACGTTTGCCCTCATGCCTATGCGCTCCTGAGCCAGGGCTTTGTCGAAGATGGCAAGGTGGAATGCCCGCTGCATGAGGCGGTATTCGACGTCAAAACCGGCCAGTGCCTGCATGGACCCGGCGGTCGCAACCTTAATCGTTACCCGGTGCGGGTATACGACAATCAGATCCAGATTACCTTTATCGAGGAGAACGTGGCATGAGCGAATCCCTGGACTTCAACCCGGCGCTACCGGAAAGCCGCCAGTTTACGCCACCGGCGGAAGGCGGAAACGGCAATATCCATAAGCCTGGCGACTATCACAATCTGATTTGGCAAACCCGCAGCCGGGTACCGGAAAACTGGGAACTGCAGCTTATCGCCACCCTGGAAACGTTGTTCGAGCAGGGCGCGGAAAGTCTCGGTGAACTGGTGAACGGCCTCAATGGCGTCAGGATGCATGACCAACAGGGCGAACCGTGGAGCGAAAGCAGCTTCCAGGCATTTTTACAGGTTAACGGCTACTGAGGACACAGCGATGACGACAACGGTACAAAACTATCTTGATAAAGGACTGCGCGGCCTGTGGTATCCGGTGCTGGCGAGCTGGGAAGTGCAGTCTGCGCCGGTAGGCATTACCCGTCTCGGCGAGCAGATCGTGGTCTGGCGGAATAAAGATGGCCAGGTGCAGGCCCTGGAAGACCGCTGCCCGCATCGCGGCGCACGCCTGTCAATGGGCTGGAACTTAGGCGATCGTATCGCCTGCTGGTACCACGGCGTGGAAGTCGCCGGCAACGGCGAAGTGAAAGACGTTCCGGCGGTGGATCGCTGCCCGCTGGTCGGCCAGCAGTGCGTGCGCAGCTACAGCGTGCACGAAGCGCACGGGGCAATCTTCCTGTGGTTTGGCGTCACCGCCGATCAGCAGCCTGATGAATTGAGCTTCCCTGAGGAACTAGCCGATAGCGAAAAATACAGTAACTTCCTGTGCACCGCGGCGTGGAAATGCAACTACCAGTACGCGCTGGAAAACGTGATGGACCCGATGCATGGCACCTATTTGCACTCATCATCGCACTCGATGGCAGAAGGCGATCGCAAAGCCGATATGGTCCTGCAGCCGACGAAAACCGGCTTTATCTTCGAGAAAAAAGGGCAGAGCGGCGTTAACTTTGACTGGGTTGAACTGGGCAACAGCGGCGCCTACTGGATGCGTCTGTCTATTCCGTACAAAAAGCGTTTCGGGCCGGGCGGCCATTTCTGGATCGTCGGCATGGTGGTTCCGGAAGATAACGATAACTGTCGCGTCTTCTTCTGGCGCATCCGCGGCGTTCAGGGCTGGCAGCGCGATCTGTGGCGCTTTATGTACCGCAACCGTCTGGAAAAACTGCACTGGGAAGTACTGGAACAGGATCGCGTGGTGCTGGAAAGCCTGGCGCCGAACGCCCGCGATCATGAATATCTCTATCAACATGACGTCGGTCTGTCCCGCCTGCGCCGCATGATGCAGAAAGCGGCGAAAGAGCAGTTAGCGCTCCGCGAAGCGCAGCAGGGTGCCGCCTGATGAACGGCCTGCTAAACGGTAAATGTATTGTCGTCACCGGTGCGGCGCGCGGTCTCGGGTACCACTTTGCCGAAGCCTGCGCCGCTCAGGGCGCGACGGTGGTGATGTGCGACATCCTGCAGGGAGAGCTGGCGGAAAGCGCTCATCGCCTGCAGCAGAAGGGCTATCAGGTCGAATCTCACGCCATCGATCTTGCCAGTCAAGCATCGATCGAGCAGGTCTTCAGCGCCATCGGCGCGCAGGGGTCTATCGATGGCTTAGTCAATAACGCAGCGATGGCCACCGGCGTCGGCGGAAAAAATATGATCGATTACGATCCGGATCTGTGGGATCGGGTAATGACGGTCAACGTTAAAGGCACCTGGTTGGTGACCCGCGCGGCGGTACCGCTGCTGCGCGAAGGGGCGGCGATCGTCAACGTCGCTTCGGATACCGCGCTGTGGGGCGCGCCGCGGCTGATGGCCTATGTCGCCAGTAAGGGCGCGGTGATTGCGATGACCCGCTCCATGGCCCGCGAGCTGGGTGAAAAGCGGATCCGTATCAACGCCATCGCGCCGGGACTGACCCGCGTTGAGGCCACGGAATACGTTCCCGCCGAGCGTCATCAGCTGTATGAGAACGGCCGCGCGCTCAGCGGCGCGCAGCAGCCGGAAGATGTCACCGGCAGCGTGGTCTGGCTGCTGAGCGATCTTTCGCGCTTTATCACCGGCCAACTGATCCCGGTCAACGGCGGTTTTGTCTTTAACTAACAAGTGAGGCGGTATGGCGAACGATCAGGAAGTGAAGTACCTGGTACCGGGTCTGGAGCGCGGTTTACAACTGCTGCTGGCGTTTGGCGAACAGCATCGCGATCTGACTTTTGCCGAGCTGCATCGGCTGGTGGATATGCCGAAAGCGACCGCCTATCGCGTGGTGCAGACGCTGGAATATATGGGCTTTCTCGAGCGCAACGCCCGCACCAATACCTTTTCGCTGGGCATGAACGTACTGCGTCTGGGCTTTGAATATATCGCCTCACTGGATGTCGCTCAGGTGGGTCAGCCGGTCATCGAGCAACTGCGCGATATCAGCCAGTGCAGCAGCCATCTGGCGATCCGCGACGGCCGCGACATTATCTACATCGCCCGCGTCAGCGCCGCCGGTTCGCGTATCAACCAGGTCAGCGTCGGAACGCGGCTACCGGTGCACTGCACCTCGCTTGGCCGCATGCTGCTGACCGATGTTTCCCGCAGCGAGTTTGAACAATTGTTCCCGAATGAACGTCTGCCGGGCAATACGCCGGGCCAGCTGTACGACCGCGAAGCGCTGTGGCAGATGGTGCAGCAGGATAAAGCCCGCGGCTACGTGATTGGCGAATCGTTCTATCGCCACGGCATCTCATCGATTGTCTATCCGGTCTTTAACCGCAGCGGCCGGGTGGCGGCGGTCGTCAGCATTCTGGTGCCGTCGGACGAGATCCCGCAAAGCGATCGCGAACGGTTGCAGAACGACGTCAGTATGGCGGCGGACAAAATTTCCGGCTTCCTCGGATATTTGTCACAGGCAAGTTAAATCAACAACTTAACAGCAGGCGCTTGATTGCGTCGGGCATGTTTTACGCCCAAATTCGGGCGACTGAACGGTAAAGAGGCGACGAATAATGAGTATTACCGGAATTGAAAAGCTGGAATTTGGCGTAGACGACCTGAACCACAGCGCTAAATTCATGCGCGATTTTGGCCTGACCGGCGACGCCAGCGGCCGCGCGTTTACCACCCTCAGCGGCGCGCGGGTCGAACTTAACCCGACCGATGCCGCCAACTTACCGCCAGCCTTTGAGGCGGGCAACACCCTGCGTCGCATGACCTGGGGCGTGGCGGATCGGGCGGCGCTGGATGCGCTGCGCCCGAAGCTGGAACGCCAGCCCGCTTTCCGTGAAATCGACGGCGCGCTGGAGTGCCGCGATCCCAACGGCATGACGCTGCGGGTGCAGGTTAGCCAGCAAACGGCGGTTGAACTGAACGTTGAACCGATCAACCAGTGGGGCGATGTGCGTCGCATCGACACTCCGAGCCCGGTATACGACCGCGCGCAGCCCATTAACGTCGGCCACGTCGTATTCTTTGTTGAAGAGCTGGCGGCGGTGGAAAGTTTCTATCGCGAAGTGCTGGGCTTTCAGGTGTCAGACCGCTATATCAATCGCGCGGTGTTCCTGCGCTGCGGCGTGCGCGGCGGACACCATAACCTCTTCTTATTGCAGTTGCCCAACCGCAAACGCGGGCTAAACCACGTCGCGTTTACCGTGCGGGATATTCATGAAGTGATCGGCGGCGGCATTGCGATGAACAAAAACGCGTGGAGCACGTTTATCGGCCCCGGCCGCCATCCGGTCTCCTCGGCCTACTTCTGGTATGTCAACAGCCCGACCGGCGGCGCTTTTGAGTACTACACCAACGATGACTATCTGACGGAAAACTGGCAGCCGCGCGAGCTGGAGCATTCACTCGTGTCCTTTACCGAATGGGCGGTGGAAGGCGGTATCGATCACGATACCCGTCGCCAGCAGAAAAAACCGGAGGCGGTATGACGGCGCGGATAGTCATTATCGGCGGCGGCCAGGCTGGCGGCTGGGCGGCGAAAACGCTGCGTGATGAAGGGTTTAGCGGCGAGATTTGCGTGGTTGCCGAAGAGCAATGGGATTTTTACGAGCGCCCGCCGCTGTCGAAAGCGGCATTGCTGGAGGCCGAACCGGCGCTGCCGCGGTTATTCAGCGCCGAGGTGCAGCAGGCACTGGATCTGCGCTGGTACCGCCCGCTGCGCGCGAAATCGATCGACCGGCAAAATAAAACCCTGGCGCTGAGCAACGGCGAAACGCTGGCGTACGACCTACTGCTGATCGCCACCGGCGGCCGCGCGCGGCTGCCGTCCGAGGCCTGGGGGCAGCATCCTCAGGTATATACCCTGCGCCACTGGCAGGACGCGCAGCGTCTGAAGCAGCGGTTGGCATCGGCAACGCGGCTGGCGATCGTCGGCGGCGGCTGGATTGGCCTCGAAATCGCCGCCTCGGCGCGCAAAAGCGGCGTAGCCGTGACCCTTTATGAACAGCAGCCGGCGCTGTGCATGCGCTCGGTCAGTATGGAGGTCTCGCAGGCGCTGGATGAGTTGCATCGCGGGCAGGGCGTTGATATTCGCCGCGGCTGCGGCGCGCTGGAGCTGGAAGATGATAACGGCTTGCCGACGCTGCACTGCGACGGCCAGCGGGAAACCTTCGATGCGGTAGTGGTGGGGATCGGCGTCGATCTGAATCTCGAACTGGCGCGCGATGCCGGGCTCACTGTCGATCGCGGGATTGTCGTTAATGCCCAAGGGCGCAGTAACGATCCGGCGATTTTCGCCGCTGGCGATGTCGCCCAGCACCATCAGTACGGTCTGTGCATTCAGTCGTGGGCCTTTGCGCAAAATCAGGCCAGCGCGACAGCGAAAGCGATGCTCGATCCACAGGCCAGCGGCTACGACGAGGCGCCGTGGCTGTGGTCAGATCAATACGATCGCAATATCCAGATCCTCGGGATCCCGCAAGCGGGCAGCCGGACCATTGTGCGTGACGAGCCGCAGGGCGCGATCTACTTCTCCCTGAATGCCGATGGACGCTTAACTCAGCTGGTGGCCTTCAATAATGCACGTATCGTGAAGCTGGCGAAGCGCTGGATGGCGGCGGGAAGGGATCTCTCTAACGTCCCGCTCGCTGACCCGACTTTCTCGCTGATGTCATTGCGATAAGAAACGCGAACCCTTAAGGGGGAGAAATGACCACATTAGAGACCAACGCCGCGCCTGCAGAGGCGAGCGGTGAGGGCGTCCGCACGCCTGAAAAAGCAGTTCGTTGGGCCATTCCGCTGTCGCTGCTGGCCTGCGTGCTGCTGGCTTTTTTCGACAAAATCAGTATCGCCGCGCTGTTTTCCGATAGTCACTTCCAACAGGCGATGGGCATCGATTTCGACACCACCCGGTTGGGCATTCTGATGAGTGCCTTTTTGCTGAGTTACGGCTTCTCGTCAGTGTTATTAAGCGGCCTTGGCGACCGGATTGCGCCGCTGCGTCTGCTGACTGGAATGATGGTGGTGTGGTGCATCCTGATGGTGATCATGGGCTTCACCCACAACTACGCGCTGATGGTGACGCTGCGCATCCTGTTGGGCATTGCTGAAGGGCCGCTGTTTCCGTTGGCGTTCGCCGTGGTGCGCCACACCTTCCCGCAGCGGCTACAGGCCCGCGCCACCATGCTGTGGCTGCTCGGCACGCCGGTTGGCGCGGCGCTGGGTTTCCCGCTGTCAATTTGGCTACTCAATACCTTCGGCTGGCAGAGCACATTTTTCGTGATGGCGATGCTGACGATACCGGTGCTGATTTTTGTACGCATCGGGCTGCGCGGCGTACAACTGGAGGCGAGAGCGAGCAGCGATAAAACCTCGCAGGAAGCGCGCCGCAGCGCGCGTCTCGAGCTCTTTGTGAGTCCGCATTTTTGGATGATCTGCATCTTCAACATCGCCTTTCTCGCCTATCTGTGGGGGATCAACGGCTGGCTGCCGGGCTACCTGATTAAAGGCAAAGGCATTCATCTGGAACACGCCGGCTGGCTGTCGTCGATGCCATTTATCGCCATGTTGCTAGGCGAAATTATCGGCGCCTGGCTGTCCGACCGCGTCGATAGGCGCGCCGCCGCCTGCTTTATTTCCCTGGCAGGCGCGGGTATTGGCCTGGCGGCAGTGATGCATTTCACCACGCCGCTGCCGGTAATCGCGGCGATGAGCTTTAGCACCTTTATGTGGGGCACCGGCGCGCCAAACATTTTCGCGCTGCTGGCTAAAGCGACCCATCCACGGGTCAGCGCCACGGCGGGTGGAATTTTCAACGGGCTGGGAAACTTTGCCGGGGCGCTATCGCCGGCGGTGATGGGCGCGCTTATCGCCTTCACCCATAGCATGGATTCCGGGCTGATTTTTCTGGCGGTGATGGCGGCGGTGGGCTGCGCCCTGTTACTGCCGCTGCTGAGACGTTACTGAGGATAAAACGATGACTGATTCAACCGTAACTGCAAAACAGAGTTTGAAACCTGACCATTTGACGATGGAAGAGTGGGTGGAGTCGCGTATCGCGCGCTTTGAAGGCCGCAAATATGACTGGAATGCGCTGAAATTCCAGGCCGATTTCGATCCGAAATATCGCCGCGCGCAGATGCGCTACATCGGCACCGGCGCCACCGGCGTCGCCAGTGATACCAACACCGTTCCGGCCGAGCACTTCACCTTTTCCACCATGGTGTTGCCGTCCAAATGTGAAGGCCCGCTGCACCTGCATGATGACGTAGAAGAGGTGTTCTTCATGCTCAAAGGGCAGATCACTCTGATGATTCAGGACGGCGACAACTATACCGAAACCGTGCTGCGCGAACGCGATCTGATCTCGGTGCCGCCTGGAATTTACCGCGGTTTGTTTAACCACGGCGAAGAAGAGGCGCTGATGTGCGTGATGCTCGGCACCCATAAGCCGCATATTCCGACCTACCCGGAAGATCATCCGCTGGCAAAAGTAAAACGTAACTAAGGGGCGATGATGACGGGGTTTCGTGAACAAGGAAGCGGTATTCCGCTGACGCTGCTGCACGGCATCAGTTCCGGCGCGGCCTCCTGGCATAAACAGATGGCGCTGCCCGGCTACCGCGTGCTGGCCTGGGATATGCCCGGTTATGGCGAAAGCCCGATGCTGGCGGCGGCGCCGGCGAATGCCGGCGATTACGCCGACGCGCTGGCGCGAATGCTGGACCGAGCTGGAGTAGAGCAAACCATACTGGTCGGCCATTCGCTGGGCGCGCTGGTGGCGGCCGCCTTCGCCGCGAAATACCCGCAGAGAATGCTTTACCTGGTGCTCGCCGACGTCGCGCAGGGCTACGGCCAGGCGGAAGCCGCACAGCGGGAAAAAGTCTGGCAGGGGCGTCAACAGCAGATAGCGCTGGGCGGCGAGGCGATGGCCCAGGGGCGAGCGGCAAAACTGCTGCGCCCTGGCGCGCGCGAAGCCGATGTGGCGACGGTGGCGGCGGGGATGCGCAGGCTACGCCGCGACGGTTATCTCGCCGCGGCCTGGATGCTGGCCCATGACGACATTCACCGTTGGCTCGCCGACTATCGCGGTCGTCTCTCCGTGTGGTGTGGCGAGCAGGATGCCATTACCCAACCGGAGTTAGTGCAGGGAGTGGCGCTGCGTGACGGCGCCCCTTACATCGCCATCCCTCAGGCTGGACATGCCAGCTATCTCGATAACGAAATCTTTTTTAATCAACAGCTTTTACGCATAGGGGAAGAGGTGCGCGATGAATGCACAAATTGAAGGACGCGTCGCGGTAGTCACCGGCGGTTCGTCAGGAATCGGCTTTGAAACGCTGCGCCTGCTGCTGGGCGAAGGGGCGAAAGTCGCCTTTTGTGGCCGCAACCCGGATCGGCTGGCTAGCGCCCATGCGGCGTTGCAAAACGAATATCCAGAAGGTGAGGTGTTCTCCTGGCGCTGTGACGTACTGAACGAAGCTGAAGTTGAGGCGTTCGCCGCCGCGGTCGCCGCGCGTTTCGGCGGCGTCGATATGCTGATTAATAACGCCGGCCAGGGCTATGTCGCCCACTTCGCCGATACGCCACGTGAGGCCTGGCTGCACGAAGCCGAACTGAAACTGTTCGGCGTGATTAACCCGGTAAAGGCCTTTCAGTCCCTGCTAGAGGCGTCGGATATCGCCTCGATTACCTGTGTGAACTCGCTGCTGGCGTTACAGCCGGAAGAGCACATGATCGCCACCTCTGCCGCCCGCGCCGCGCTGCTCAATATGACGCTGACTCTGTCGAAAGAGCTGGTGGATAAAGGTATTCGTGTGAATTCCATTCTGCTGGGGATGGTGGAGTCCGGGCAGTGGCAGCGCCGTTTTGAGAGCCGAAGCGATAAGAGCCAGAGTTGGCAGCAGTGGACCGCCGATATCGCCCGTAAGCGGGGGATCCCGATGGCGCGTCTCGGTAAGCCGCAGGAGCCAGCGCAAGCGCTGCTATTCCTCGCTTCGCCGCTGGCCTCCTTTACCACCGGCGCGGCGCTGGACGTTTCCGGCGGTTTCTGTCGCCATCTGTAAGGAAAGATGATGAAAAAGGTCATGTTAATTGGCTATGGCGCGATGGCCCAGGCGGTGATTGAACGCCTGCCGCCGCAGGTGAGGGTGGAGTGGATCGTGGCGCGCGAATCGCATCACGCAGCGATCTGCCTGCAGTTTGGTCAAGCGGTGACGCCGCTTACCGATCCGCTGCAATGCGGTGGGACGCCGGATCTGGTGCTGGAATGCGCCAGTCAGCAGGCGGTCGCGCAATACGGCGAAGCGGTACTGGCGCGCGGCTGGCATCTGGCGGTGATCTCGACCGGTGCGTTGGCGGACAGCGAACTGGAACAGCGTTTACGTCAGGCGGGCGGCAAGTTGACGCTGCTGGCTGGCGCAGTAGCCGGGATTGACGGCCTGGCGGCGGCCAAAGAGGGGGGGCTTGAACGAGTGACCTATCAGTCGCGTAAAAGCCCGGCCAGCTGGCGCGGCAGCTATGCCGAACAGCTTATCGACCTCAGCGCGGTCAATGAAGCGCAAATTTTCTTCGAAGGCAGCGCCCGCGAGGCGGCGCGGCTATTCCCGGCAAATGCCAACGTGGCGGCAACCATCGCGCTGGGCGGTATCGGCCTTGACGCGACCCGAGTACAGCTGATGGTCGATCCGGCGACGCAACGCAACACCCATACGCTACACGCCGAAGGATTGTTCGGCGAGTTTCACCTGGAGCTGAGCGGCCTGCCGCTCGCCAGCAATCCGAAAACATCGACCCTCGCGGCACTGAGCGCGGTACGCGCCTGCCGTGAACTGGCATAACGCAGAGAGGCTGAGATGGACGAATTAGACATTTTTATCGGCGGTCAGTGGCGTCGCGGCGGCGGCAATTTGATGCACAGCCAGTTTCCGGCGGATGGCGCTATTAACGCGGCGCTGCATGCGGCAAGCCTCGATGATTTACAGGAGGCGATCGACTGTGCCGACCGCGCCTGGCGGGAGCCAACGTGGCGGGCGATACTGCCGCATCAGCGGGCGAAGATCCTGCATAAAGTCGCCGATCTAATTGAAGCACAGCTTGATGAGCTCACCCAAAAGCAGAGCCGCGATAACGGTAAACCGCTGGCGGAAGCGCGAGGGCTGGTGATGAGCGCGGCGGGGACGGCACGCTATTTTGCCGCCGCCTGTGAACTGCTGGAAGGCGAGCTGCCGACGCCGCGGCAGGCAGATCTATTGACCCTGAGCCGCTATGAGCCGCTGGGCGTGGTGGCGGCGATCACCCCGTGGAACTCGCCGATCGCCAGCGAAATGCAGAAGGTGGCCCCGGCGATCGCCGCCGGAAATGCGGTGATCCTCAAACCGGCGGAAGCCACGCCGCTCATGGCGCTGGAACTGGCGAAGATCTTTGAGCAGGCCGGTTTACCCGCCGGACTGCTGAGCGTGCTGCCGGGTAAAGGATCGATTATCGGCGATGCGCTGGCCCGCCATCCTAAGGTGCGCAAAATTTCCTTTACCGGCGGCACCACCACCGGACGTCACCTGGCGCATGTGGCGGCGGAAAAGCTGATTCCGGCGTCGCTGGAGCTGGGCGGCAAATCACCGACCATCGTGCTGGAAGATGCCGATATCGAACAGGCGGCGCGGGGCATCTGCTACGGCATTTTCAGCTCCGGCGGCCAGGCCTGTATTGCCGGCTCGCGGCTGTTTGTTCATGACAAAGTGTATCCGCAATTAATGGCCCGCCTGCTGGAGTTAACCCAAGGGCTGCGGGTTGGCCATCCGTTCAGCGCTGGCACCCACGTCGGGCCGCTGATCAACGATAAACACCGGCAGAGCGTGCTGGAGTACGTCGAGCTGGCGAAACGCGAAGGCGGCAGCGTGCTATGCGGCGGCGAGATCCCGGCGGATCCGGCGCTGGCGGCAGGCAGCTATTTCCTGCCGACCATCATTGAAGGGCTGAACAATCAGGCCCGCGTTTGCCAGGAAGAGATCTTCGGACCGGTTCTGGTGGCGATGCGTTTTCACGATGAAGCGGCGCTGATCCGCGAGGCCAATGATTCGGTCTTCGGACTGGCGGCGGGGATCTGGACGCGTGATACCGGCCGCGCGCTGCGTCTGAGCGAACAACTGGAAGCCGGTACGGTGTGGATCAACACCTACAAAGTTTTCTCCATTTCGACCCCGTTTGGGGGCTTTAAAGAGAGCGGTCTGGGCCGCGAAAAAGGGATCCAGGGGCTGAAAGCCTGGATGCAACAAAAGAGCATTTATCTGGCGACGGGTAATAGCGTCAACCACTGGTGCGACTGAGAAAGGGTGAGCAATGAGCGAAATGATAACCGTCGGCGATGCCATCGCCAGAACGCTGGAGCAGTATCACGTTGAAGCCATTTATGGCGTCATTTCTATCCATAACCTGCCGATCGCCGATGCCGTCGGCCAGCGGGAAAAAATCCGCTTTGTTCCGGCGCGCGGTGAAGCGGGCTCGGTGACCATGGCTGACGCCCACGGCCGTTTTTCAGGGCTCGGCGTGGCGCTGACCAGTACCGGCGCGGGTGCGGGTAATGCGGTCGGCGCGCTGGTTGAGGCGATGAACGCCGGTACGCCGCTGCTGCACCTGACCGGACAGGTCGAAAAAGCCTGGCTGGACGCCGACACCGGTTTCATTCATGAAACCCGCGATCAATTGACCTTCCTGAAAGCCAGTTCGAAGCGCGCTTACCGCATTAGCAACGCCAACCAGGCGGTGGCTATCCTGCATAAGGCGATTCAGGAGGCGCGGACGCCGCCGTGCGGCCCGGTCTCGGTGGAGATCCCAATCGACATTCAGAGCGCCAAAATTCCGCTTTCACTGCTGACCGCGCCGCTGAAACGCGCTCCGGCGGTTGAGCCGGAAGCGTCGCTGGTCGATGCGCTGTGGGCGCAGCTTAAGCAGGCGAAGCAGCCGCTGCTGTGGCTTGGCGGCGGCGCGTTAGAGAGCGGCGAGGCGGTGAAGACGCTGGCGGATGCCGGGGTGACGGTGATTTCCAGTACCCACGGCCGCGGCATTCTGGCGGACAGCCATCGCGCCAGCCTGCGCGCGTTTCATAATTCTCCCTCGGTTGAAGCGCTGATTTCACAATGTGATTTCACACTTGTTGCCGGTTCCCGGCTGCGCAGCAACGAAACGCGCTCGTGGACGCTGGAACTGCCCACGCCGCGGGTGCAGATTGATATTGACCCGGCGGCGGCCAGCCGTAACTACTTGATGGACAATACCCTGGTGGCGGATTGCCGGGCGCTATTAGCGGCGCTGGCAGCGCGGGTGCAGGGCCGGATGTGGGGCGATGCGCGTTGGGATAGCCAACTTAAAGAGGCGGTAAAGGCGGCGGAGCAGGGGCTGCGCGACCAGTGCGGCGCTTACGCTAAATTGAATGACGCGATTGCGCAGGCGCTGCCCGATGACGGCATCCTGGTGCGCGATATTACCGTTTCCGGCAGCCTGTGGGGCAGCCGTCTGTTCCGCGCTCACGGCCCGCTGATGAATATCCATTCTCTGGCCGGAGCCATCGGTATGGGGCTACCGATGGCGGTGGGTACCGCGATTGCCAATCCGCAACGTAAAGTGGTCGGCCTGGTCGGCGACGGCGGCCTGAGCCTCAACCTTGGCGAACTGGCGACCCTGGCGCAGGAGAAGGCCAACGTGACGCTGTTGATTATGAATGACGGCGGCTACGGCGTAATGCGCGGTATTCAGGATAAGTATTTTGGCGGCCGCCAGTATTACAACGAGCTGCACACGCCAGACTTTACCCTGTTGGCGCAGGCGATGGGTCTGCAGGCGTGGAGCGTGGATCGGGCTGAGGATTTCCAGGCGGTGATGACCGAAGCGCTGGCGATGCCGGGGCCATCGGTGGTGGAAGTGAAGATGGGCCAGATTGGCGCGCTGCGCTTTGCCGGCCCGCCGCAGAAGACGCTGTATTAATGATAACCCAGTGACCCCAACCCTCTCCCTTCCGGGGAGAGGGTACCGCACGGCACAGGGGGTTAATCAAGGCGCCGGACGGTTGCTCCTGCGCGCCGGGAGAGGGCCGGCTCACTGGAGAGGGTTCATTATATGGTTAAAACACGTTAAACGGATATTCGACGTAGAACCGCACTTCATTCCCGCTGACGTTATAGTCGCTGGCGTTGCTGGAAACGCGCAGCACCGAATAGCGGAGTCTCAATTTCAAATCTTTCGCCATGCCGTTTTGCACCTGGTACTGCACCTGGTTAAACCATTCGTGTTCTTTACCGTTGCTGGTCTCGGCGGTTTTAATGTTATCCCCGCGAACGTAGGCGGTGGTCCAGCTCAGGCCCGGTACGCCCAGTCCGGCAAAATCCAGGCCATAGGAGGCCTGCCAGGAACGTTCATCCTCGCCGTTAAAATCTGACCAGTAGGAGTTAGCCAGCCAGATGGTGTTGCCGCCATCGCCGACGCCGCCCTGGTTCTGGTAGCCGCCATAATGGTAGCCGGTGCTGCCGCTGCTTTGCTGGTAAGCGACCTTAAAGGTGTGAATATCCCAGATATAGCTGGCGGCAAGGCTCCAGATGCTGTTGCTGCGCCCGGTGCCATTGGCGTCGGCATATTCTTGATTTAAGCGCGAGTTATAGCCGTTGAAGTCAACAATCAGCTGCTGGTCGGCGGCGAACGGCTGCTTGTAGTTCAGGCCGAGATACTGCTTATTCAGCACGTCTTCGACGTGCGAAGCGTAAAGCGCGCCGCTGAGCTGGTCGTTGAATTGATAGCTGGCGCCGCCAAAGGTCAGGCTTTTCAGGCCGCTGTTGTGGCTGTCGTCGCTTTTGCGCTGCTGATCGGTGAGATAACCGGCGTTAATTTCCAGACCGTCGATTTCTCTTGAGGTCAGCATGGTACCGGTATAGCTCTCGTACAGCAGTCGCGAGTCATCGGCGTAGACGATAGGCAGCATCGGGCGCTGGCTACCGTAGCTGAGGACGGTATTCGAGAAGCGCATTTTAGCGGTAGCGCCAAATTTTGCTAAATCGGACTTCGCGCGGCCATCATCATCCTGGGCGAAAAAGTCGATACCGCCCGCGCCGCTGCGGCCGCGGCCGCCGTCGAGGCGCATGGCGTACTGCGCAATGCCGTCAACGCCGAAGCCGACCGGCCCTTGAGTAAAGCCGGACTCGAAGGTCGCGATGATACCCTGACCCCATTCGGCTTTATCCGGCAAACCATCGCGATAATCGCGTTTGATATAAGCGTTACGTAAAAAGAGATCCAGGTGGCTGTCTTCAATAAAGCCCTGACTGGTAGATTGTTGGCTGGCGAAAGCCGGCGCGGCGGCAATAATGCCAAGTGCGATTAATGGTAATTCTTTTTTCACTGAGGGCACTTCTCTGTCTGTCGATATATTCAAGGGAATCGCTGCTGACCAGATATTCTCCTGAAATAATGTCGAAAGCAATCATTGTGTGAGCAGTTATTGCAGCCGGAAACAGGTTGTATGGCGCATGAGCCGTGCGCCAGGCAGTAAGGGGTGGACTATTTATTATTCGGGTAAAGACGATTCTGGAAGCCAGATAGTGTGCGGCCTTTTTAATTTACCAAATAATATATTTCTGAATCGCCGGGCATAAAATAATTGGCTGTGATGCGCTGTGATAATAATTAACGGTTTGTGCGCTTAAATTATCAATTAATGCGGCTAAATATTTTTACGGATATATAAAAAAGGGAGGCAATAATGCCTCCCGCTGATGATTATTTAATCCCGTCGGCCTTCATGCGATCGCGAATATGCTGGGCGCGCGCTTCTGAGGCCGGGTGATCGTCAAACATCGAACTCTGACGACCGGCTTCCAGCTTGGCCAGTTTCTCGAAGCTGGTGGCCAGTCCCGACGGATTGATACCGCGCTTACGCAGCAGGTCGTAAGAGTAGTCATCCGCTTCCGATTCCTGACGCTGGGAGAACTGCGAGTTCACCAGTTTTTCGCCCAGATCGCCCAACTGAGACTGCGACAGGCTACCGACGATACCGCCCGCGGAGGCCGCCGCCGCACGCACGGCGTTGGTACCCAGGGCGACCTGCATGCCTTTCTTCACGTGGCCCAGCGCGACGTGGCCCATTTCGTGGCCGATCACCGCCTCGACTTCATTATCGTTCATCAGATCCATCAGCCCGCTGTAGACGCGGATGCAGCCGTTGGCCATGGCGAAGGCGTTGACATCCTTGGTCTCATAGACCTTGTAGTTCACGGGCTGACCATTGATGTTATCGCCCAGCGCAGCCGCGATTTTGTTCAGCCGCTGGCTGTATTCACTGTTGGCCGGGGCGATTTTCGCTTTGGCGTCCATCTCTTTACAGGCCTGGTCGCTTAAGGTTTTCACCTGCGCGTCGCTGAGAGAGTATGCCTGGAAGGCTTCGGCGCCTGAGCTGAGCAGACCGTTGGAGTCCATGTTCTGACATCCGGTGAGGGTTGCTGCGATCCCAAGAGCAAGTACGGTTGAGCGAATTTTCATTTTTATCTTCCACAATCTTATGGTTGTTTATCCGAAAATACGGCGACGGCAGGGAACCGTATTCTGCGTAAATTATAAAGAGTATCGCAGGATGCGGGCGAGCGGATTCCGGCGTAGCACAACCTGTTCCAGAGATTTCTTAAAGGGCAAAAGGATGCTCCATGTACATGACTTGTCGCTTGGGTTACATTGTTCACACTTTTTTCCGGCGTAGCCCAAAACGCGCTCTCGTCAAGTCGTTAAGGGCATGGCCTTCAACAGTCCGAACTGGAGTCAAAATGTCCTCACGTAAAGAGCTTGCTAACGCTATTCGTGCGCTGAGCATGGACGCTGTACAGAAAGCCAAATCCGGCCACCCGGGGGCCCCGATGGGTATGGCTGACATTGCCGAAGTGCTGTGGCGTGATTTCCTGAACCATAACCCGAACAATCCGGCCTGGGCTGACCGTGACCGTTTTGTGTTGTCAAATGGCCATGGTTCGATGCTGATTTACAGCCTGCTGCACCTCACTGGCTACGATCTGCCGATTGAAGAGCTGAAAAACTTCCGCCAGCTGCACTCCAAAACCCCGGGTCACCCGGAAGTCGGCTACACCGCAGGCGTGGAAACCACCACCGGTCCGCTGGGCCAGGGTATCGCTAACGCGGTCGGGATGGCTATCGCCGAGAAAACCCTGGCGGCGCAGTTCAACCGTCCGGGACACGATATCGTCGACCACTACACCTACGCCTTCATGGGCGACGGCTGTATGATGGAAGGCATTTCTCACGAAGTGTGCTCCCTGGCCGGTACCCTGAAACTGGGTAAACTGGTGGCGTTCTATGATGACAACGGCATCTCCATCGACGGCCACGTTGAAGGCTGGTTCACCGACGACACCGCCAAACGCTTTGAAGCCTACGGCTGGCACGTGGTGCGCGGCGTGGACGGTCACGACGCTGACGCCATCAAACGCGCGGTAGAAGAAGCACGGGCGGTCACCGACAAACCGTCCCTGCTGATGTGCAAAACCATCATCGGTTTCGGTTCGCCGAACAAAGCCGGTACCCACGACTCCCACGGCGCGCCGCTGGGCGACGCCGAAATCGCCCTGACCCGCGAAGCGCTGGGCTGGACACACGCGCCGTTTGACATCCCGTCTGACATCTATGCCCAGTGGGATGCCAAAGAAGCCGGCCAGGCGAAAGAAGCCGCATGGAACGAGAAGTTTGCGGCTTACGCCAAAGCCTTCCCGCAGGAAGCAGCCGAATTCACCCGCCGTATGAAAGGCGAGATGCCGTCTGACTTCGACGCGAAAGCTAACGAGTTCATCGCGAAGCTGCAGGCCAACCCGGCGAAAATCGCCAGCCGTAAAGCCTCGCAGAACGCCATCGAAGCCTTCGGCCCGCTGCTGCCGGAATTCCTCGGCGGCTCCGCAGATCTCGCGCCGTCCAACCTGACCCTGTGGTCCGGCTCTAAGCCGATCAACGAAGACGCTGCCGGGAACTACATCCACTACGGCGTGCGCGAGTTCGGTATGACCGCTATCGCCAACGGTATCGCGCTGCACGGCGGCTTCCTGCCGTACACCTCCACCTTCCTGATGTTCGTGGAATACGCGCGTAACGCGGTACGTATGGCCGCGCTGATGAAACAGCGTCAGGTGATGGTCTACACCCACGACTCGATCGGTCTGGGCGAAGACGGCCCGACTCACCAGCCGGTAGAGCAGGTGGCTTCCCTGCGCGTGACCCCGAACATGTCCACCTGGCGTCCGTGTGACCAGGTTGAATCCGCGATTGCGTGGAAATATGGCGTGGAGCGTCAGGACGGCCCGACCGCGCTGATCCTCTCCCGTCAGAACCTGGCGCAGCAGGAGCGTACCGCAGAGCAGCTGGCGAACGTGGCCCGCGGCGGTTATGTGCTGAAAGATTGCGCCGGCCAGCCGGAGCTGATCTTCATCGCCACCGGTTCAGAAGTGGAACTGGCGGTTGCCGCATGGGACAAACTGACTGCCGAAGGCGTGAAGGCGCGCGTGGTTTCCATGCCGTCCACCGACGCGTTCGACAAGCAGGATGCGGCTTATCGCGAATCCGTACTGCCGAAAGCCGTGACCGCGCGCGTTGCCGTGGAAGCGGGTATCGCTGACTACTGGTTCAAATACGTTGGCCTGAACGGCGCTATCGTTGGCATGACCACCTTCGGTGAGTCTGCGCCGGCTGAGCAGCTGTTCGAGGAGTTCGGCTTCACCGTTGATAACGTGGTCGCTAAAGCGAAAGCGCTGCTGTAATCGCTGGTACGGTGCGGGCTGATGCCCTCACCCCAACCCTCTCCCACAGGAGAGGGTGCAAACACCAAAACGGTAACCCCTGGGTTACCGTTTTGCTTTTATCTCGCCACCCGGCTTTTTTGTATCTGCTATTCCTGAACCATGTAATACGGTTGTAAATTATTCCAGCAAAAATGTGATGTGAGTCATATAGCTGGTTTATTGCGCTGGACAAACATTCCTTTTATTCCTCATTTCGCTTATTCTAGCTGAAGCGTTTCAGTCGTTTAAATGTTCGACAATTAATCAATCAGTCGCAGTTTGCAGCTGGTAAGGTTCCCCTCAGAGCGTTGCTGGATTACTCTGTCAGCCACCTCATAACAGGGACAGCCTTGCAGGAGATCTATGACCATTCGCATCGCGATTAATGGCTTCGGTCGCATTGGACGCAACGTGGTTCGTGCTCTATATGAATCCGGGCGTCGTGCGGAAATCACCGTGGTGGCAATCAATGAGCTGGCGGATGCCGCGGGCATCGCGCATTTATTGAAATATGACACCAGCCATGGCCGTTTCGCCTGGGATGTCCGTCAGGAGCGCGAGCAGCTGTTTGTTGGCGACGATGCCATCCGTCTGCTGCATGAGCCGACCATTGCGGCGCTGCCCTGGCGCGAACTGGCGGTGGACGTCGTGCTTGACTGTACCGGGGTATACGGGAGTCGTGAACACGGTGAAGCCCATCTTCAGGCGGGGGCGAAAAAAGTGCTCTTTTCCCACCCCGGCGGCAACGACCTCGACGCGACGGTGGTGTACGGCGTAAATCAGGATGAACTTCGCGCCGGGCATCGCATTGTCTCCAACGCCTCCTGCACCACCAACTGCATTATTCCGATCATTAAACTGCTCGATGACGCCTATGGCATTGAGTCCGGCACCGTCACCACCATTCACTCGGCGATGCATGACCAGCAGGTGATTGACGCTTATCATCCGGATCTGCGGCGTACCCGCGCGGCCAGCCAGTCGATCATTCCGGTGGATACCAAACTGGCGGCAGGGATCACCCGTATTTTTCCGCAATTTAACGACCGTTTTGAAGCGATTGCCGTGCGGGTGCCGACGATTAACGTGACGGCAATTGACCTGAGCGTGACGGTGAAAAAACCGGTAAAAGCATGTGAAGTCAACCAGTTGCTGCAAAAAGCAGCACAAGGTGCATTTCATGGTATAGTTGACTATACGGAATTACCGTTGGTCTCGACAGATTTTAACCACGATCCGCACAGCGCCATCGTCGATGGTACGCAAACCCGGGTCAGTGGCGCGCATCTGATCAAAACGCTGGTCTGGTGCGATAACGAATGGGGCTTTGCTAACCGAATGCTCGACACGACGTTAGCGATGGCGGCTATTGGTTTCAGGTTCGACGCGTAAACGTCGACAAAACTTTATGAATCAACGAGAGGATTCACCATGTCTGTAATTAAGATGACCGATCTGGATCTGGCTGGTAAACGCGTTTTTATCCGTGCGGATCTGAACGTACCAGTTAAAGACGGGAAAGTAACCAGCGACGCACGTATCCGTGCATCTCTGCCGACCATTGAACTGGCGCTGAAGCAGGGCGCGAAAGTCATGGTTACTTCTCACCTGGGTCGTCCGACCGAAGGCGAGTACAACGAAGAATTCTCTCTGCTGCCGGTTGTTAATTACCTGAAAGACAAACTGTCCAACCCGGTACGCCTGGTTAAAGACTACCTGGACGGCGTGGAAGTGGCTGCCGGTGAACTGGTGGTGCTGGAAAACGTTCGCTTCAACAAAGGCGAGAAAAAAGACGACGAAGAACTGTCTAAGAAATACGCTGCGCTGTGCGACGTGTTCGTGATGGACGCTTTCGGTACTGCGCACCGCGCGCAGGCTTCCACCCACGGCATCGGCAAATTTGCTGACGTGGCGTGCGCAGGCCCGCTGCTGGCCGCTGAACTGGACGCGCTGGGTAAAGCGCTGAAAGAGCCAGCTCGTCCGATGGTCGCTATCGTTGGTGGTTCTAAAGTGTCCACCAAACTGACCGTTCTGGATTCCCTGTCTAAAATCGCTGACCAGCTGATCGTGGGCGGCGGTATCGCTAACACCTTCGTTGCCGCTCAGGGCCACAACGTCGGTAAATCCCTGTACGAAGCAGATCTGGTTGATGAAGCCAAGCGCCTGCTGGGCACCTGCGATATCCCGGTTCCGACCGACGTTCGCGTAGCGACCGAGTTCTCCGAAACCGCAACGGCAACCCTGAAATCTGTTAACGACATCAAAGATGACGAGCAGATTCTGGACCTTGGCGACGTTTCCGCACAGAAACTGGCTGAAATCCTGAAGAACGCCAAAACCATCCTGTGGAACGGCCCGGTTGGCGTATTCGAATTCCCTAACTTCCGTAAAGGGACTGAAATCGTGGCTAACGCTATCGCGGACAGCGAAGGTTTCTCCATCGCCGGCGGCGGTGACACCCTGGCAGCGATCGACCTGTTCGGCATCGCTGACAAAATTTCCTACATCTCCACTGGCGGCGGCGCATTCCTTGAATTCGTCGAAGGCAAAGTCCTGCCGGCAGTAGCGATGCTCGAAGAGCGCGCTAAGCAGTAATTCAGTTCAGGCGGGGAAACCCGCCTGTTTTTCAGCGCGCTTAAGGGCTCGCGAACCTTCTTCAACGGTCGAAGATACAGATACAGGACTAAGTAACATGTCTAAAATTTTTGATTTCGTAAAACCGGGCGTCATCACTGGCGACGACGTTCAGAAAGTGTTCCAGGTAGCGAAAGAAAACAACTTTGCACTGCCGGCGGTAAACTGCGTAGGTACTGATTCCATCAACGCCGTTCTGGAAGCTGCAGCGAAAGTTCGCTCTCCGGTTATCGTTCAGTTCTCTAACGGCGGCGCAGCGTTCATCGCAGGTAAAGGCGTGAAAACTGACGTTCCTCAGGGTGCTGCTATCCTCGGCGCTATCTCTGGCGCCCACCACGTGCACCAGATGGCTGAACATTACGGCGTGCCGGTTATCCTGCACACTGACCACTGCGCGAAGAAACTGCTGCCGTGGATCGACGGCCTGCTGGACGCCGGTGAAAAACACTTCGCCGCTACTGGCAAACCGCTGTTCTCTTCCCACATGATCGACCTGTCTGAAGAGTCCCTGCACGAAAACATCGAGATCTGCTCTAAGTACCTGGCTCGCATGGCCAAAATGGGCATGACCCTGGAAATCGAACTGGGCTGCACCGGCGGTGAAGAAGACGGCGTGGATAACAGCCACATGGACGCTTCCGCCCTGTACACCCAGCCGGAAGACGTGGATTACGCCTACACCGAGCTGAGCAAAATCAGCCCGCGTTTCACCATCGCCGCTTCCTTCGGTAACGTACACGGCGTGTACAAACCAGGTAACGTAGTTCTGACCCCGACCATCCTGCGCGACTCTCAGGAATATGTTTCCAAGAAACACAACCTGCCGCACAACAGCCTGAACTTCGTGTTCCACGGCGGTTCCGGTTCTTCCGCTCAGGAAATTAAAGACTCCGTCAGCTACGGCGTGGTGAAAATGAACATTGATACCGACACCCAATGGGCAACCTGGGACGGTATCCTGCAGTATTACAAAGCGAACGAAGCTTACCTGCAGGGCCAGCTGGGCAACCCGAAAGGCGAAGATCAGCCGAACAAGAAATACTACGACCCGCGCGTATGGCTGCGTGCTGCCCAGACTTCCATGGTGACTCGTCTGGAGCAGGCATTTAAAGAGCTGAACGCGATCGACGTTCTGTAAGAAAAATCTGTTTCTTACCCGGAAGCCCGCAGCAATGCGGGCTTTTTTATTATCTTAACAACAGGATAGCATGGCAGAAAACTGTGATCCATTTGGCAAAACGTGCACTTATTGTTTACCCTATAACCTGACTGCCCTGTCGCAGGCTGAGTTATTTACTTCCCCCAGGGGATTCATAAGGAATGTTAAATGGAAGATTTGAACGTTGTCGATAGCATCAACCACGCCGGGACGTGGCTGGCACGCAACCAGGAGCTGCTGCTGAGCTATGCCGTCAACATCGTCGCGGCTATCGCTATCCTGATCGTCGGGATGATCGTGGCGCGCGTCGTCTCTAATACCGTCAACCGCCTGATGCTGGCGCGTAAAATTGACGCTACCGTGGCCGATTTTCTCTCTGCGCTGGTGCGCTATGCGGTTATCGCCTTTACGCTGATTGCCGCCCTGGGGCGGGTAGGCGTGCAGACCGCCTCGGTCATTGCTGTGCTGGGCGCCGCGGGTTTAGCCGTCGGTCTGGCACTGCAGGGATCGCTGTCGAACCTTGCCGCAGGCGTACTGCTGGTGATGTTCCGCCCGTTCCGCGCTGGCGAGTATGTCGACCTTGGCGGCGTGGCAGGTACGGTGTTGAACGTGCAGATTTTCTCCACCACCCTGCGTACCGCGGACGGTAAGGTAGTGGTGGTCCCGAACGGGAAAATCATCGCCGGCAATATCATTAACTTCTCCCGGGAACCGGCGCGTCGCAATGAGTTTATTATCGGCGTCGCTTACGATGCTGATATCGACAAGGTAAAGCAGCTGCTGACCTCGATTATCGAATCTGACGATCGAATTCTGCGCGATCGGGAAATGACCGTTCGTCTGAACGAACTCGGCGCCTCGTCGGTGAACTTCGTGGTGCGCGTGTGGAGCAAAAGCAGCGATCTGCAAAACGTCTACTGGGATATCCTCGAGCGTATCAAGCGTGAATTTGACGCCAATGGCATCAGCTTCCCTTACCCGCAGATGGATGTTCATGTGGTGCGCCTGCCGGAAAAAGCAGAGTAAAGCGCCTCTCAATAACTCAGGCCGGCCATGCCGGCCTTTTTCAATAGCTCATCATTAGTTGTTCTAATTAATGATTAATTCTTTCAATTTCCGCTAATAATTCATTCGCGCTATAGTCAGCGCCACTCTCGAACTCAGCGGATAAATCCTTATGTTTACTTATTACTTTCAGGGGCTTGCCCTGGGAGCGGCTATGATATTGCCGCTTGGCCCACAAAATGCCTTTGTGATGAATCAGGGGATCCGTCGTCAGTATCATCTGATGATTGCCCTGCTATGCGCGGTCAGCGACTTGCTGTTAATCTGCGCTGGCATTTTCGGCGGTAGCGCACTGCTGATGCAATCCCCGTGGCTGCTGGCGCTAGTGACCTGGGGCGGCGTGGCCTTTTTGCTGTGGTATGGCTTCGGCGCATTGAAAACGGCGTTCAGTCAGAGTCTTGAACTCGCCAATGCAGAGGTAATGCAGCAGGGGCGCTGGAAAATCATTATCACCATGCTGGCGGTGACCTGGCTTAATCCGCACGTTTATCTGGACACCTTTGTGGTGTTAGGCAGCCTGGGAGGTCAGCTGGCGGTGGAGCCGAAGCGCTGGTTTGCGCTAGGGACCATTAGCGCCTCTTTCCTGTGGTTCTTTGGCCTGGCGCTGTTAGCCGCCTGGCTGGCGCCGCGACTGCGTACCGCCAGAGCCCAGCGGATCATCAATATTGTGGTCGGCGCCGTCATGTGGTTTATTGCGTTTCAGCTGGCAAGAGAAGGCGTCAGCCATATCCAGGCGTTGCTTAACTAAGCGTTGTCCGATGGACTTTCCTGCTGTACGCGCTAAGCTTGCTGGCATGCGTCCCGTAAGGGCGATTTAAGTAACATGGAGAAACGACAGTGAAGTTAAAAGTCTTAGCCCTGGCGGCAACACTCGGATTGACCACGATGGCGGCACAGGCCAGCGAATTGCCGGATGGCCCGCACATTGTGACTTCAGGCACAGCAAGCGTTGCCGCGGTTCCGGACATCGCCACCCTGGCGATCGAAGTGAACGTGTCGGCAAAAGACGCCGCGTCGGCAAAAAAACAGGCTGACGATCGCGTTGCGCAATATCTTTCTTTCCTCGAAAAGAGCGGTATTGCTAAAAAGGACATCAACTCGGCGAATCTGCGTACCCAACCAGATTACGACTATCAGAACGGGAAAAGCATTCTGAAAGGCTATCGCGCGGTGCGCACAGTGGAAGTGACCTTGCGCCAGCTGGATAAACTCAACGGTCTGCTGGATGGCGCCCTGAAAGCGGGTCTCAACGAAATTCGCTCCGTCTCGCTGGGCGTTGCGCAACCGGATGCCTACAAAGATAAAGCGCGTAAAGCGGCGATCGACGACGCCGTGCATCAGGCGCAGGAGCTGGCCGCAGGCTTCCACAGCAAGCTGGGTCCGGTGTACAGCGTGCGCTACCATGTCTCCAACTATCAGCCGAGCCCGATGGTTCGCATGATGAAGGCCGCTGACGCTGCGCCGGTTTCTGCCCAGGAAACCTACGAGCAGGCGACTATCCAGTTTGACGACCAGGTCGATGTAGTCTTTGAGCTGCAGCCGGCGCAAGCCGCTGCTCCAGCCACCCCGGCGAAACCGGCGGAAACGCCGAAACCGGCCCAGTAAGCGATAGAAACAAAAAAGCCACTTCAGCGAAGTGGCTTTTTTATGCCCGCGGTTTAATCCTGACGCAGCACCTTGTGTCCGTAGTCAATGAGCGCATCGGTCACCCGGCGCATCATGCGGCTTTCCGGGGCGAAGCGGTGCCAGTAGAGCATGCGGCGCTGGAACAGGCCCGGGGTGAGATCGATAAGTTCGCCGCTGTTGAGCTCTTTTTCGATCTGCAGATGCGGGATCATACAGCAGGTGGTGCCCTGGCGCGCCAGCTGCACGAAAGCTTCCGACGAGTTGACGATGTGGCAGGGGACGCTGCCCGGCGGCAGGTCGAAGTTTTGCTGCAGGAACGCCTGATGCATATCGTCCAGATGGTCGAAGGCGACGACCGGCGCCTTAAGCAGCGCCGAACGCGTCACGCCATTCGGGAAATAGCGTTGCGCAAACTCTTTTGATGCGACAAACAGGTAATCGAGCGCCCCCAGCTGATCCACCAGGCAGCTTGGCAGCGCCTGCGGCTGGATACTCACTGCGCCCACTACTTCGCCACGGCGCAGGCGCTCCTGGGTGCGGGTTTCATCTTCCACCTGCAGGTTGAGACGAATAGGGGAGTCTGACAGAACGTTGGCCAGCGCCGGCAGCAGCCAGGTCGCCAGACTGTCGGCGTTCACCGCCAGCGACAGCAGCAGCGGCGTCGAGCCGGTTTGTTCATCGCCCAGCCACTCTTCCTCCAGCAGTTCAACCTGGCGCAACAGAGCCAGCAGTTTCTGTCCTTGCTCGGTGGGGCGCGGCGGCACGGTACGCACCAGCAGCGGCTGGCCGAACATATTTTCCAGCTGCTTAATACGCTGTGAGACGGCGGACTGGGTAATACATAGCTTCTGCGCGGCGCGCTCAAATCCTCGTTCCCTAATCACCGCATCCAGCGCTTGTAGTGTCCTGTAGTCCGGTCGTTTCATTATTCTGGCGTGCCCCCATAACTAATCGTTATCTCGCACTATGACATAAATTTTTATTTGATACAGACGAAATTGGTCTGTTCAGTTGTGTGATCTGCATCGCAGGGACATTTCCACTATCGATGTTCTATAATGCGCCACAGGCATTCACATCTCGGACCAGAATTATGACGCAGGATGAACTGAAAAAAGCGGTAGGTTGGGCAGCACTGCAATATGTACAGCCAGGGACTATTGTCGGCGTTGGCACCGGCTCGACGGCGGCCCATTTTATTGACGCGCTGGGCACCATGAAGGGGCAGATCGAAGGGGCGGTTTCCAGCTCCGACGCCTCCACCGAGAAGCTGAAAAGCCTCGGGATCACCGTCTTCGATCTTAACAGCGTCGATCGCCTGGGGATCTATGTTGACGGCGCAGATGAGATCAACGGCCATATGCAGATGATCAAAGGCGGCGGCGCGGCGCTGACCCGTGAAAAGATCATCGCCTCGGTCGCGGATAAATTTATCTGCATCGCCGACGCCTCCAAGCAGGTCGATATTCTGGGCAAGTTCCCGCTGCCGGTGGAAGTCATTCCGATGGCGCGCAGCGCCGTGGCGCGTCAGCTGGTCAAGCTGGGCGGCCGTCCAGAGTACCGTCAGGGCGTGGTGACCGATAACGGCAACGTGATCCTTGACGTGCACGGCCTGGAAATTCTTGATGCGATCGCGCTGGAAAACGCGATCAACGGTATTCCTGGCGTCGTCACCGTGGGGCTGTTCGCCAACCGTGGCGCCGACGTGGCGCTGATTGGCACTGCCGACGGCGTGAAGACCATCGTAAAATAGTCTGTCCGCAGGGAGCCGACCGGCTCCCTCGCAAATATTTTTTCACCAGGTGCAATTTGGTGACTTCTGTCACATTTATGCAACCATTCTGATTTACACGCTACCATTTCTTCTCTTTCTGGTGTTTTGTCCTGCGATTTCCCTCTGGATGACATTTCTTCAGGACGGCGACGCAAACGTTCATATTGCCGCGATAGTTTTTTTTGATATGTTGCTGAGACGAACTTTCGTTCAGCACGACATCAGTTAAGACAAAACAGGACGGGGAAATGGCTAAGGTATCACTGGAAAAAGACAAGATTAAATTTCTGCTGGTTGAAGGTGTGCATCAAAAGGCAATCGATAGCCTTCGCGCAGCGGGTTACACCAACATTGAATTTCATAAAGGCGCGCTGGATTCAGAACAGCTGAAAGCGTCGATCCGTGATGCCCATTTCATCGGCCTGCGTTCCCGTACCCATCTGACTGAAGAGATTTTCGCCGCAGCGGAAAAACTGGTTGCCGTCGGTTGCTTCTGCATCGGGACCAACCAGGTCGATCTGAACGCCGCTGCGAAGCGCGGTATTCCGGTGTTTAACGCGCCGTTCTCTAACACCCGCTCGGTGGCCGAGTTGGTGATCGGCGAACTGCTGCTGATGCTGCGCGGCGTGCCGGAAGCCAACGCCAAAGCGCACCGCGGGGTGTGGAACAAGCAGGCGGTCGGCAGCTTCGAAGCGCGTGGTAAAAAGCTGGGCATCATCGGTTACGGCCACATCGGTACCCAGCTTGGCATTCTGGCGGAATCGCTGGGAATGCACGTCTTCTTCTATGATATTGAAAACAAACTGCCGCTCGGCAACGCCACTCAGGTACAGCATCTCTCCGACCTGCTGAACATGAGCGATGTGGTCAGCCTGCACGTGCCGGAAAACGCCTCTACCAAAAATATGATGGGTGCGGAAGAACTGGCGCTGATGAAGCCGGGCGCGCTGCTGATCAACGCCTCCCGCGGTACCGTGGTGGACATTCCGGCGCTATGCGATGCGCTGGCCAGTAAGCATCTGGCCGGGGCGGCTATCGACGTCTTCCCGACTGAACCTGCGACCAACAGCGACCCCTTCACTTCGCCGCTGTGCGAGTTTGATAACGTGATCCTCACACCGCATATCGGTGGCTCCACTCAGGAAGCGCAGGAGAACATCGGTCTGGAAGTAGCTGGCAAGCTGGCGAAATACTCTGACAACGGGTCAACCCTGTCGGCAGTTAACTTCCCGGAAGTTTCTCTACCGCTGCACGGCGGCCGCCGTCTGCTGCATATCCATGAGAACCGGCCGGGCGTCCTGACCGCAATCAACCAAATCTTCGCCGCGCAGAGCATCAACATTGCCGCCCAGTATCTGCAAACGTCGCCGCAGATGGGCTACGTGGTGATTGATATTGAAGCGGAAGAAGATGTTGCCCAGCAGGCGCTGCAGGCAATGAAAGCGATCCCGGGGACTATCCGCGCCCGTCTGCTGTTCTAATCATTTTTGCCTCTCGGGCAGGTCGCGTACCTGCCCGTTTTTTTGTTAATACTTTCCAGGCTGAATTTCTCGTCCCCGCGTACCTACCAACACCAGGTTTTTCCCGGGGTGATGACCGCCGGCAGCGGGATATCCCACTCTTCGCTCGGCAGGCTATCCACCTGCTGGCAGTCGTGCGCGTAGCCCACCGGCTGCAGGCGATACTGCTGCCAGTTTTGCAGCGTCCGGTCGTAAAAACCGCCGCCCATTCCCAGCCGTTGGCCACTGACATCGAAGGCCACCAGCGGGGTCACCAGCACATCGAGTTCAGCCAGCGGCAGCACATCCCGCACATCGAGCTTCGGTTCGCGGATCTTCAGGCGATTCACGATCAGTTGGCTCTGCGGATGGTAGTGTAAAAACAGCAGATTGCCGGGGCTAAAGGGATGCAGCACCGGGAGATATACCCGCTTGCCGGCGCGCCAGAGCTGGTCGATCAGCGGCTGGGTGTCCAGCTCGCCGTCAAAGGAGAGAAACAGCGCCACGTTGTGAGCGAGAACTATAGGCGGCCAGGCCATCATCCGCTCGGCGGCCTGTTGGGCAAACAGGCGCTGTTGCTCCGGGCTGAGTGCGCGTCGACGATCGCGGATCTGCTGGCGAATATGCTGACGGGAGAGCAGGGTATCGGGCTGTATAGTCATGCAGGTCTCGTTACGGGCTGGCGAAACAATAGGAGCAAGTGTAATACAGGGCGGCTTCAGCCGAAAACACGTATGGGGGATGATGCGAAGTAAAGAAGGGAATCTCCGAGATGCCGCCGCAGGCTGTAACCCTTGAACCCTTGGTTCAAGGTGAATGTGTCGTCACGGTTTTAAGGCTTCTCGGACGAACCGAGCATGCTCACCAACCGTGGAGCGCCACATTCTTGTGGTATGAAATATCGGCTCAGGGGACTGGCCCGCTTGCAAACATCTCAGAGAAATTTTGTTCTTGCGATTACTCTAACACAGTTAACTGCAAAGTGTTATTCAAACTTCGACCCTGGCTTTTCGCTTATGCGACCTTGCTCAAGCAATGCTTGTTCGATGGTCTGCTGAAGCATGCGAATGCGCTGCTCCATGCTGGAAGCGTAGTCGCGGGTCTTCGCTTTTTCCTGAGTCAACTCATAGCTGATGTTCAACGCCGCGATGAAGACCAGCTGCTCAGTATTTGTGACTCTAGTGCGTTCTTTTAAATCTTGCAACCGCTGATTAAGGTCTTCAGCTGCCTGATTCAGGGCATCCCTTTGTTCAGGCGGGCAATTCACTCGCAGTGAACGGCCGAAAATTTGGAGATCTACGGGTTGTGCAGACATGCCACCTTCCTGCTGATTGACTGCGCTGCCTTCACACCCTGGCCCGGGTCTGCGAAGGGGCGACACTATAGCTACCCTGGTGCGAAGATACAAGCCCTATTCTGGTTCACCAGGGTCCAAAGTGGTAGCATACCATGAATATTCCTCCCAACGATGACGAATGCGCATGTCTATACAGAACGAAATGCCTGGTTACAACGATGTAGACCAGTTACTGAACCAACAAGGGGTAGGTCTCACCCCGGCCGAAATGCACGGTTTGATCAGCGGATTGCTGTGCGGCGGCAACACGGACAGCAGCTGGCAGCTGCTGGTGCACGACCTGACCAACGAAGGTCTCGCCTTTGGCCATGAACTGGCTCAGGCGCTGCGTAACATGCATTCCGCCATCAGCGATTCACTGGATGACGACGGTTTCCTCTTTCAACTGTATCTGCCGGAAGGCGATGCGGTGAGCGTCTTTGACCGTGCCGACGCCCTCGCCGGTTGGGTCAACCACTTCCTGCTTGGTCTTGGCGTTAGCCAGCCGAAGCTGGATAAAGTGAAGGATGAAACCGGGGAAGCGATTGACGATCTGCGTAATATTGCCCAGCTGGGCTACGATGAAGACGAAGATCAGGAAGAGCTGGAAATGTCTCTGGAGGAGATTATCGAGTATGTCCGCGTTGCCGCACTGCTGTGCCACGACACCTTTGCCCGTCAGCAGCCAACCGCACCGGAAGTCCGCAAACCGACATTACACTAACTAAAATTCGTTCAGGGGGCGTCATGACTCAGCAGGAATTTCTATCGCGTCGCCAGACGCTGTTGGCGCAGATGCAGCCAGGCAGCGCGGCGCTGATTTTCGCCGCACCGGAAGCGGTGCGCAGTGCAGATTCGGAATATCCCTACCGGCAGAACAGCGATTTCTGGTACTTCACCGGCTTTAACGAACCGGAAGCGCTGCTGGTGTTGATTAAAAGCGATGAAACCCACAACCATAGCGTGCTGTTCAACCGGGTTCGCGATCTGACCGCTGAGATCTGGTTTGGACGCCGTCTGGGCCAGGAGGCCGCGCCGGCGAAGCTTGGCGTCGACCGGGCGCTGGCGTTCAGCGAAATCAACCAGCAGCTGTATCAGCTGCTCAACGGTCTGGACGCGATCTACTTCGCCCAGGGTGAATATGCCTATGCCGATGAGATTGTGTTCAACGCCCTCGAAAAACTGCGCAAAGGCTCGCGCCAGAATCTGCAGGCGCCGAACTCGGTTATCGACTGGCGGCCCATTGTGCATGAGATGCGCCTGTTTAAATCCGCGGAAGAGCTTGCCGTGATGCGCCGCGCCGGGGAGATCACCGCGCTGGCCCATACCCGGGCGATGGAAAAATGCCGCCCTGGCATGTTCGAATATCAGCTGGAAGGTGAAATTCTCCATGAATTCAACCGCCACGGGGCACGTTTCCCCTCCTATAACACCATCGTTGGCGGCGGCGAAAACGGCTGTATTCTGCACTACACCGAAAACGAATCTGAACTGCGCGACGGCGATTTAGTCCTGATTGACGCCGGCTGCGAGTATCGCGGCTATGCCGGGGACATTACCCGCACCTTCCCGGTAAACGGTAAATTTACCCAGCCGCAGCGCGAGATCTACGACATTGTGCTCGAATCGCTGGAGACCGCGCTGAAACTCTATCGGCCGGGCACCTCGATCTGTCAGGTTAACCAGGAAGTGGTGCGCATTATGATTACCGGCCTGGTGCGGCTGGGGATCCTGAAAGGCGAGATTGACGAGCTTATCGCCAACAACGCCCACCGCCCGTACTTTATGCATGGCCTGAGCCACTGGCTAGGTCTGGATGTGCACGATGTCGGTAATTACGACACCGACCGTTCGCGCGTCCTGGAGCCGGGAATGGTGCTGACCGTCGAGCCGGGACTGTATATCGCCACCGATGCCGACGTGCCGGCGCAGTATCGCGGCATCGGCATCCGTATTGAAGATGACATCGTGATTACCGAAGACGGTAACGAAAATCTCACTGCCGGCGTGGTGAAGAAGGCGGATGAGATCGAGGCGCTGATGGCGGCGGCGCGCCAGTCATGAGCGTGCTGATCGTCGGGGGCGGGATGACCGGGGCGACGCTCGCGCTGGCCATCTCCCGTTTGACCGGCGGCGCGCTGCCGGTCCACCTCATTGAAGCGCAGGATCCGCATTCGTCACGCCACCCTGGCTTTGACGACCGGGCGATCGCCCTGGCTGCGGGCACCTGCCAGCAGCTGGCGCGTATCGGTATCTGGCAACGCCTCGCCGAACGCGCGACGCCCATCCAGCGAGTACACGTCAGCGACCGCGGTCATGCCGGGTTTGTGAATCTGGCGGCCGCGGATTATGGCCTGTCGGCGCTGGGCCAGGTGGTTGAACTCCACGATGTCGGCCAGCGGCTGTTTGGTCTGCTGCGCGAGGCGCCGGGCGTCACGCTGCACTGTCCGGCGAAAGTGGAAGCGGTCAGTCGCAGCCAGGAGAGCGTCAGCCTTACGCTTGAGGGCGGCGAAATCATTAACGGTAAGCTGCTGGTGGCGGCGGACGGTTCCCGTTCGGCACTGGGCGCCCGCTGCGGCATCAGCTGGCAGCAGCAGCCGTATGAGCAGATAGCGATCATTGCTAACGTCAGCACCGCGTTGCCCCACGAAGGTCGCGCCTTCGAGCGCTTTACCGAGCATGGCCCGCTGGCGATGCTGCCGATGTCGCAAGAGCGCTGCTCGCTGGTGTGGTGTCATCCGCAGTCGCGCCGCGATGAGGTGCAGAGCTGGTCTGACGAACGCTTTTGTCAGGAGCTGCAGCAGGCGTTCGGCTGGCGGCTGGGGCGTATTACCCACGCCGGGAAACGCAGCGTCTATCCGCTGGCCCTCACCACCGCCAGCCGCGCGGTGTCGCACCGCCTGGCGCTGGTCGGCAATGCGGCGCAGACGCTGCACCCGATCGCCGGGCAGGGCTTTAATCTCGGCCTGCGCGATGTGATGAGCCTGGCGGAATTACTCGCTGACGCCCATCTCAGCGGCGAAGATGTCGGTCATTATCCGCTGCTGTGCCGCTATCAGGCGCGCAGGGCTGGGGATAAAGCCGCCACCATCGGCGTGACCGATGGGCTGGTGCATCTGTTTGCCAACCGTTGGGCGCCGCTGGTGGCGGGGCGCAACGTCGGTCTGATGGCGATGGAATTATTTACCCCGGCGCGCGATGCGCTGGCGCAGCGTACCCTCGGTTGGGTTCCCCGTTAAGGAGTAGAACGTGCAAAGTGTTGATGTTGCCATTGTTGGCGGTGGAATGGTGGGGCTGGCGGTAGCCTGCGGTCTACAGGGTAGCGGCCTGCGCGTCGCAGTGCTGGAGAAAGCAGAGCCGCGACCGCTGGCCGCCGATGCGCCGCCGGCGCTGCGCGTTTCGGCAATTAATGCCGCCAGCGAAAAGCTGCTGACAAAGCTGGACGTCTGGCGCGAGATCGTCGCCCAGCGGGCCAGCTGCTATCACGGTATGGAAGTGTGGGATAAAGACAGCTTTGGCCACATTAGCTTCGATGACCAGAGCATGGGCTTTAGCCACCTTGGCTATATTATCGAAAATGCCGTAGTGCATCATGCATTGTGGCAGAAGGCGCAGCGTTGCGCTGACGTTACCCTGCTGGCTCCGGCGGAACTTCAGCAGGTGGCGTGGGGCGAGAATGAAGCCTTTCTCAGCCTGCAGGACGGCAGCATGCTGACCGCGCGGCTGGTGATCGGCGCCGATGGTGCCAATTCATGGCTGCGCAATAAAGCCGATATTCCGCTGACCTTCTGGGATTACCATCATCATGCGCTGGTGGCGACCATCCGTACCGCTGAGCCGCATCAGGCGGTGGCCCGCCAGGCGTTCCATGGCGACGGGATCCTCGCCTTCCTGCCGCTCAGCGATCCGCACCTGTGCTCGATCGTCTGGTCGCTATCGCCGGGGGAAGCGCAGCGGATGCAGCAGGCTGATGAAACCACCTTCAACCAGGCGCTGAATATCGCGTTCGATAATCGCCTTGGCCTCTGCCAGCTGGCAAGTGAACGTGAAGTTTTCCCGCTGACCGGCCGCTATGCCCGTCAGTTTGCCGCCCACCGACTGGCGCTGGTCGGCGATGCCGCGCATACCATCCATCCGCTGGCCGGGCAGGGGGTCAACCTCGGTTTTATGGATGCCGCCGAGCTTATTGACGAGCTGAAGCGCCTGCACGCTCAGGGCAAAGATATCGGCCAGCATCTTTATCTGCGCCGCTACGAGCGCAGCCGCAAGCACAGCGCGGCGCTGATGCTGGCGGGCATGCAGGGCTTCCGCGAAATGTTCTCCGGGAGCCATCCGGCGAAGAAATTTCTTCGCGATGTGGGACTCAAACTGGCCGATACGCTGCCGGGCGTGAAACCGCAGCTGATTCGCCAGGCGATGGGCCTCAACGATCTGCCTGCCTGGTTACGTTAACCGCGTCACACTTCTTTCACCCGGCCTGGGCGCCGGGTTTTCCCCCTCATTTGAAATATTCTAATTTCACCTCTTTTTTCGCATTAGATTTATTAATGCGTCCTTTTTTTTGTTAAAGAAATTAGAGCCGTAAAATCGCATAAAACACCATCATTACCTAATTGTCGCGCCGTTAATGTTAATTTTATGTGGCGTAAATCGCTTTTTTCCAGTCAATAACTCTGTAGGCTTTTCGGCGGATTTTAGCCATAAGCTAATGTGATGCCCTGAATGAGCTTATGGTTTAGCGCCGGGTTCGGTGGTAAGTTCAGGCCAAAGAGAACGTTTGCGTCGGCGTCCGTCAGCGATGCCGACGCCGAATTTCATGGCGCAAAATCGCCGACAATTTCGTGGCTGGTTCCGTTTTATTCGATGAGGAAAAGATGGCTCAACAGACTCCGTTGTATGAACAACACACGCTGTGCGGCGCGCGCATGGTGGATTTCCATGGCTGGATGATGCCGCTGCATTACGGGTCCCAGATTGATGAGCACCATGCGGTGCGCGGCGATGCAGGGATGTTCGATGTGTCGCATATGACCATCGTCGATTTCCACGGCAGCCGGATCCGCGAGTTCTTGCGCTATTTGCTGGCCAACGATGTGGCGAAGCTCACCACCCCAGGCAAAGCGCTCTACACCGGCATGCTGACCGCCTCCGCCGGCGTCATCGACGACCTGATTGTCTATTTCCTTTCTGAAGATTATTTCCGCCTCGTTGTTAACTCCGCTACCCGCGAAAAAGACCTCGCCTGGATCTCCGAACAAGCTGAACCTTACGGCCTTGAAATTACCGTTCGCGACGATCTGTCGCTGATCGCGGTCCAGGGCCCCCAGGCGAAAGCGAAGGCGGCGACGCTGTTTACCGACGCTCAACGTCAGGCCGTGGAAGGCATGAAGCCGTTCTTCGGCGTGCAGGCCGGCGACCTGTTTATCGCCACCACCGGCTATACCGGCGAAGCGGGTTATGAAATTGCGATGCCGAACGAGCAGGCGGCTGATTTCTGGCGCGGTCTGCTGGACGCTGGCGTTAAGCCGTGCGGTCTTGGCGCGCGCGACACCCTGCGCCTGGAGGCCGGGATGAACCTGTACGGCCAGGAGATGGACGAAGGCGTTTCCCCGCTGGCGGCGAACATGGGCTGGACTATCGCCTGGGAGCCCGCCGATCGTAACTTCATCGGCCGCGAAGCGCTGGAGATGCAGCGCGAAAAAGGCACCGAGCAGCTGGTTGGCCTGGTGATGACCGAGAAAGGCGTCCTGCGCGGTGGTCTGCCGGTCCGTTTTACCGATAGCGACGGTAATCAAAAAGAAGGCATTATCACCAGCGGCACCTTCTCGCCGACGCTGGGCTACAGCATCGCGCTGGCTCGCGTGCCGGCCGGGATTGGCGACACCGCGGTGGTGCAAATCCGTAACCGTGAAATGCCGGTAAAAGTGACTAAACCTGGTTTTGTACGCAATGGCAAAGCCATTGTGTGATTTCCCTTTTTTGGAGATGAATTGATGAGCAACGTACCAGCAGAACTGAAATACAGCAAAGAACACGAGTGGCTGCGTAAAGAAGCGGACGGCACCTATACCGTAGGGATCACCGAGCACGCGCAGGAGCTGCTTGGCGATATGGTTTTCGTTGACCTGCCGGAAGTGGGCGCCACCGTTGAAGCGGGCGCCGATTGCGCGGTTGCCGAATCCGTGAAGGCGGCCTCCGATATCTACGCGCCGATTAGCGGTGAAATCGTTGCCGTCAACGAAGAGCTGAACGACTCTCCGGAACTGGTCAACAGCGACCCGTATACCGACGGCTGGATCTTCAAGATCAAAGCCAGCGACGAAGCGCAGGTTGCCGCGCTGCTGGATGCCGCCGCGTATGAAGCTTTACTGGAAGACGAATAAATACGCTTCATCCTTCACGCTGCAGGGGCGTTGGCTTCCTGGCTCCCCCCGGTCACTTACTTTTGTAAGCTCCCGGGGAGTCGCTGTGTCGCCGCCTTCCTGCAACGCGAATGATTTTGCGTATTCTGGCCCGGTAAGCATCAGCGCTTGCCGGGCAAACCAGTCAGACAACCACGATTCACCGCACGTTTCAGGAACCATCGCTCATGACTCAGACTTTAAGTCAGCTTGAAAACCGCGACGCCTTTATTGAACGTCACATTGGCCCGGACGCTCAGCAACAGCAAGAGATGCTGAAGACCGTCGGCGCGGATTCGCTTAACGCCCTGATCGGCCAGATTGTGCCGCAGGATATCCAGCTGGCGACCCCACCGCAGGTGGGCGACGCGACTACCGAATTCGCCGCGCTGGCGGAGCTGAAGGCGATTGCCAGTCGCAACAAGCGCTTCAAGTCTTACATCGGCATGGGCTATACCGCCGTGCAGCTGCCGCCGGTCATTCAGCGCAACATGCTGGAAAACCCGGGCTGGTATACCGCCTATACCCCTTACCAGCCGGAAGTATCCCAGGGCCGTCTGGAGTCGCTGCTCAACTTCCAGCAGGTCACTCTGGATCTGACCGGGTTGGATATCGCTTCCGCTTCGCTGCTTGATGAAGCCACCGCCGCCGCCGAAGCGATGGCGATGGCCAAACGCGTCAGTAAACTGAAGAGCGCCAACCGCTTCTTCGTTGCCGCCGATGTCCATCCGCAAACCCTAGACGTGGTGCGCACCCGCGCGGAAACCTTCGGCTTCGAGGTGATCGTTGATGACGCCGACAAAGTGCTCGATCACCAGGATGTCTTCGGCGTGCTGCTGCAGCAGGTGGGCACCACCGGCGAAATCCACGATTACAGCAAACTGATCGCCGAGCTGAAAGCGCGCAAAGTGATTGTCAGCGTCGCTGCCGACTTTATGGCGCTGGTGCTGCTGACGGCGCCGGGCAAGCAGGGCGCGGATATCGTTTTCGGTTCCGCCCAACGCTTCGGCGTGCCGATGGGCTACGGCGGCCCGCACGCGGCCTTCTTCGCGGCGAAAGATGAATTCAAACGCTCCATGCCGGGCCGGATTATCGGCGTATCGAAAGATGCGGCGGGGAATACCGCGCTGCGCATGGCGATGCAGACTCGCGAGCAGCACATCCGCCGTGAGAAAGCGAACTCCAACATTTGTACCTCGCAGGTGCTGCTGGCCAACATCGCCAGCCTGTACGCGGTATTCCACGGCCCGGCGGGTCTGAAACGTATCGCTGGCCGCATTCATCGTCTGACCGACATTCTGGCCGACGGCCTGCAGAAGAAAGGGCTGAAGCTGCGCCATGCCCACTACTTCGACACCCTGTGCGTCGAAGTGGCGGATAAAGCCGCGGTGCTGGCGCGTGCCGAAGCCCTGCAGATTAACCTGCGCAGCGATATTCACGGCGCGGTGGGCATTACGCTCGATGAAGCGACCACCCGCGAAGATGTGCTGAACCTGTTCCGCGCCATCGTCGGCGACGATCACGGTCTGGATATCGATACCCTGGATAAAGACGTGGCGCTGGATAGCCGTTCGATCCCGGCGGCGATGCTGCGCGACGATGCGATCCTCACCCATCCGGTGTTTAACCGCTACCATAGCGAAACCGAGATGATGCGCTACATGCACGCCCTGGAGCGTAAAGATCTGGCGCTGAACCAGGCGATGATCCCGCTGGGCTCGTGCACCATGAAACTGAACGCCGCGGCGGAGATGATCCCGATCACCTGGCCGGAATTCGCCGAGCTGCACCCGTTCTGCCCGGTCGAGCAGGCGGAAGGGTATCAGCAGATGATCGCCCAGCTTTCCGACTGGCTGGTGAAACTGACCGGCTATGACGCCGTCTGCATGCAGCCGAACTCCGGCGCGCAGGGTGAATATGCTGGCCTGCTGGCGATTCGCCATTATCACGAGAGCCGCAACGAAGGCCATCGCGATATCTGCCTGATCCCTAGCTCCGCGCACGGCACCAACCCGGCTTCCGCGCAGATGGCGGGTATGCAGGTAGTGGTCGTTGCCTGTGATAAAAACGGCAACATCGATCTCGCCGATCTGCGTGAAAAAGCAGAGCAGGCGGGGGCCAATCTCTCCTGCATCATGGTCACCTATCCGTCGACCCACGGCGTGTATGAAGAGACCATTCGCGAAGTGTGCGAGATAGTGCATCAGTTTGGCGGCCAGGTTTATCTCGACGGCGCCAACATGAACGCCCAGGTCGGGATCACCTCTCCGGGCTTTATCGGCGCCGACGTTTCGCACCTCAACCTGCATAAAACGTTCTGCATTCCGCACGGCGGCGGCGGCCCGGGCATGGGCCCAATCGGCGTGAAAGCGCACCTGGCGCCGTTCGTGCCGGGCCACAGCGTGGTACAGATTGAAGGTATGCTGACCCGCCAGGGCGCGGTTTCGGCCGCGCCGTTCGGCAGCGCGTCCATTCTACCGATCAGCTGGATGTATATCCGCATGATGGGTGCGGAAGGGCTGAAGCAGGCGAGCCAGAACGCGATCCTTAACGCCAACTACATCGCTACCCGACTGAAAGACGCCTACCCGGTGCTCTACACCGGTCGCGATGGTCGCGTAGCGCACGAATGCATTCTCGATATTCGTCCGCTGAAAGAAGAGACCGGCATTAGCGAGCTGGATATCGCCAAGCGCCTGATCGACTTTGGCTTCCATGCCCCGACCATGTCTTTCCCGGTAGCGGGAACGCTGATGGTTGAGCCGACGGAATCGGAAAGCAAGGTCGAGCTGGACCGCTTTATCGACGCGATGCTGGCGATCCGCGCGGAAATCGACCGCGTCAAAGCCGGCGAATGGCCGTTGGAGGATAACCCTCTGGTGAACGCGCCGCACACCCAGGGCGAGCTGGTGGGCGAGTGGAACCATCCGTACAGCCGCGAGCTGGCGGTATTCCCGGCAGGGTTGCACAACAAGTACTGGCCGACGGTGAAACGTCTGGATGATGTCTACGGCGACCGCAACCTGTTCTGCTCCTGCGTGCCGATGAGCGAATACCAGTAAGTTTGCGTTTTAGCTAAACTTTTAAAGGCGCTGCGGCGCCTTTATTTTTTTGGAGGGAAGGTATGGGAATAGCTCTTATTAGCGGCGCGAGCCGCGGCATAGGCCGGGCGACGGCGCTGCTGTTGGCGCAGGAAGGGTATACCGTCGCGGTCAATTACCATCACAACATTAACGCCGCCACCGAGGTGGTAAATACCATTGTGGCGTCTGGCGGCAAAGCCACGGCGCTGCGGGCGGACATCAGCGATGAAGCGCAGGTGATGGCGATGTTTGAGGCAGTTGACCGCATGGGCGAGCCGCTGACGGCGCTGGTCAACAACGCCGGGATCCTGTTTACCCAGTGTACGGTGGAGAGCCTGAGCGCCGAGCGTATTAACCGCGTGCTGGCCACCAACGTCACCGGTTACTTCCTCTGCTGTCGCGAGGCGGTAAAGCGCATGTCACATCGACATGGCGGTAAGGGCGGGGCGATAGTTAACGTGTCGTCGGCGGCGTCGCGCCTTGGCGCGCCGGGGGAGTACGTTGACTATGCCGCGTCGAAAGGGGCGGTAGATACCCTGACTACCGGGCTGGCGCTGGAGGTGGCGGCGCAGGGGATCCGGGTGAACGGCGTGCGTCCGGGGCTGATTTATACCGAGATGCACGCCTCCGGCGGTGAACCGGGACGCGTGGATCGAGTGAAAGGTTCGCTACCGATGCAGCGCGGCGGCCAGCCGGAAGAGGTCGCTCAGGCCATTGCCTGGCTGCTGAGCGACAAAGCGTCGTATGTGACGGGTAGCTTCCTTGAACTGGCGGGCGGGAAATAACCCGTAGATGTCTATTGCCCGGCGGCGCTGCGCTTGCCGGGCCTACGGGGTCAAAGCCGAATGGTAGGCCGGGTGGCGGATACGCCTTACCCGGCATAAAAACCGCTAAAGCCCGACGGTCTACCAGGAGGCCAGCCACAGCCGCAGGCGCATTCCCCAGCCGCTGGTCCAGCCGGTGGTAACCGACTTTACCTCGCCTTGAGAAATGACCACCAGCGTTGGCGTTACCTGGATATCCCACTGCCGCGCCAGCTGGCCGCTTGGATCATTCACCGTCGGCAGCGCCAGTTTCTTCCTGGTCAGCCACTTCTCCAGCGTGACGTTATCGCCGGAACGCAGGGCTACCGTCAGCACATTGCCGCCGTCGGCGGCAAGCGATGCCACCGACGGCGTGGTATAGCGACAGACTCCGCACCAGGTCGCCCAGACGTACAGCAGCAGCGGCTTTTGCTGGCTTATGGCGTTCAGATCCAGCGTCCTACCGTCGAGTGTCTGCAGCGATGTGGCGCTGACGTTTTGCGGCAGCGCGGGCTGGCGAAAATAATCCACCGCCAGGCTCACCGCCGCGCCAATCAGCAGCCACACCGCCAGCTCGCGCAGCCAGCGCCTGATTTTACTGGCCACGGGCTTTCGCCAGCTGTTCTTTCACCAGCCCCTCCAGCTCATCAGCAGGGATCGCGCCGGCCACCATCTGATCGCCGATGATGGTCGCCGGGGTGCCCTGAATATTCAGCACCTGCGACAAAATCAGGTTCATCTTCAGCGAATCCATGGTCTTGTCATCGATATTTACGCTATCGGTAGCGGTTTTCTTCTGCGCGGCGGCGATACTGGCGTCATCGTGATAGCCTTTTTTCGCCATCAGCCGCTGATGCAGCGTCCAGAATTTATCGGGCTGCTGACGCCAGGTGGAGAGCGCGATTTTAGCGGCATTCACCGAACTCTGCCCTTTAAACGGCAGCAGCTTAACGATGAGCTGGATGTCCGGATTATCGTGGACGATTTTTTCCAGCAGCGGATCAAACTGTTTGCAGTAAGGACAGTTGTAATCGGTAAACGAGACGATCGTGAGTTTTGGCTCTTTCGCGCCGGTGCGGGGGCTATTCGGATCGTTAAACAGCAGCTGGGCTAACTGGTCATTACCGTTCGATTGTGGTTCTTCCGCCGGGGCGGCGAAGCTGATGGCCGATACGCACAGCAGTAATAAGGCGGTGATAGTTCTCATGTTATTTTCCTTTAGCGGCGGACAGGGTGGCGAGAAGGTGTTCGCGGTCTAACAGCGCAGGCAGAATCTGTCCCTGCGGCAATTCCGGTCCGTAAATCTGGTTAAACGGCACCGCGGCGCTGCCGCGTGCGGTTAAAAACTGGCTAATGTCAGCGGAGGGGCGGCTCCAGTCGCCGCGCAGGGCGACTACGTCTGGCGCTAACAGCGCCTGCTGGACGTCGTCGCGCAGCAGCACGTTGTATTTATTGGCTTTACAGGTCACGCACCAGTCGGCGGTGACATCAATAAATACCCGCTTATGCTCCGCCAGGGCGCTGGCGATAGCCTGCTCGCTGAGCGGCTGCCAGTTAACCCGGTCGCGGCGCGGGCCCTGGCCGTCCTGTTGGGCGACAAAGGCGACGGCGCCCGCTACCACTATGGCCAGGGCGCCCGCGCGCAGCGCCGTCCGCCAGCGGTAGCGCCAGGCGGTGGCCACTAGCAGGGCGATGGCCAGAATCACCAGCAGGGTAAGCACCGGCGTACGGCCGATGTGGATCGTCAGCAGGCTGACCAGCCATAGCGCTGAACCAAGCATCATTAGCCCCAGCACCACCCGCAGATGATTCATCCAGCGGCCCGGGCGTGGCAGTCGTTGCGCCAGACCCGGCCACGCGACGATAAGCAGCCACGGCAGGCTCATGCCGATCCCCATGGCGAAGAAAATGCCCCACAGCAGCGGCAGGGGCGCCACCAGCGCCACCGACACGGCGGTACCGAGGAACGGCGCGGTACAGGGCGTCGCCAGCAGGGTGGCGAAGGCGCCCTGCCAGAAATGGCCCATTAAGCCGTTGCCGCCCCTGGTGGCGAGGAAAGTGCTGGCGCTGGAGGAGAGGCGGATTTCGAACAGCCCCAATAAACTGGCGCTGAACAGCACCATCACCAGCGCCATCGCGCCGATAAACCACGGGTTCTGGAACTGGATGCCCCAGCCGAGCGCCTGATTCCCCAGGCGTAGCGCGGTCATCATCAGCGCCAGCGCCAGGAACGAGACGACGATCCCGCACACCGAGGCGAGGAACTGCCGCCGCACCGCGCCGCGTTCGCGACCTTCGGTTTGCACCAGCGAGCCGAGCTTCATGGCCAGCACCGGCAGCACGCAGGGCATGACGTTGAGAATAAGCCCGCCGGCCAGCGCCATCAGCAGCACCCAGCCTAACGCCAGCCCCGGCGCGGCGCTGCCGGCGGCGACGGCGATTTGGCTTTCCTGCGCCTGACCGCTATCGGCCAGCACCAGCGACAGCGTTTTGCCGCTCAGGTCCGGCGCCGCTTCGCCCCAGCTGTCGGTGACTGGTACGGTGGCGGTCAGCGTATCGCCGCGGCTGGTAAAGCTCGGCTTACCGAAATCGACATCCTCCATGCTGTCGATAAACAGCGCTGGCTGCTGCCAGCCGGCATCGCGGCGGGCGGTCACCGTCAGTTTGCCGCTGACGTAGCTGGCGGTCAGTTGCGAAGTCAGACCATCGCGCAGCGGCAGTGTGCCCATCGCGCGGGTAAAATCATAATTAAATCGCTCCCCCGCCGGAGTCGTCATATCCAGCGAAAAGGGGTAGTCAGTGAGAATGCAGACATTGCTGCAGGTAGAGAGCGTCAGGACGCCGCTAAGCGTCGGCGGTATCTTCCCGCGCAGCGTCATCGGGAAGCTGACGTCGCCGTGATAGCCCTGAGTGGAAATGCCCGCGACGTCGAAGCGCTGCGGCGTCGGCCAGCGCCAGTTCACCTCCAGCGGCGTGTGCCAGGCGATAGCCGGCGCGATGCCGCCTTCCCCTGGCGAGCGCCAGTAGGTTTTCCAGCCCTTTTCCAGCGCTACGTCTAAAAGCAGGCGAGTGTCGCCATTGCTCTCGGTTTGCGCCCGCAGGCGGACGCTGGCGTGTTGATTGTCGGCGGCGCGCAGCCAGCCGCTGTCGGCGGCCTGGCTGACGGGCAGCCATAGCCAAAGCAGGCAGACCAGTAGTCGCCTGAATACCATATACATAAGTTTGCTCCGTAAGTGATGAATTAACCTGAACTGTCAGGAGAATCAATCACTCACGGAAGACGCATAATCGCAGATGCACCCGCAATCGGGGTGAGGAGATAACGCGGGGAGGCCACTGGCGTTCGATACGCGGCGGGATCGCCGCCAGCACCGCCAGCAGCAGGGTGATAGCCAACAGCGCCCCTTCAAACAGCATCGGCGGAACGGCCATCAGCGACTTGGCGCTGAGCTCGCACGGCGTGACCGGCGCCTCGGCCTGATCCTGGTTTTGCTGTAGCGACGGGCTGTCGGCGGTGAGGTTCATGACCAGCGCGTGTATCCCGGCCATCCGTTGAGCGGTGCAGGTTAGCACCACCAGACAGGCCAGGAGGACAAAAAGAATGGCTTTGCGTTGTCGCTTAATCATGATTGCCTCAAATATTCACGAGGCTTATCTTAACGGGCGAACGGGTTTTGGCAATGGTAAAGCTGTAAAGAAGTGTCTGGCGGATAAGCAATTAGCCCTCCCCCGGCCGGGAGAGGGCGGTTAGTTACAGGTTCTCACCGTTGCTGGCGATGACCTCTTTGTACCAGTTAAAGCTCTTCTTGCGCGAGCGGGACATGTCGCCGGTGCCATCGTCGTGTTTGTTGACGTAGATGAAGCCGTAGCGTTTGCTGTACTGCCCGGTGGTGAAGGAGACGCAGTCGATGCAGCCCCATGGGGTATAGCCCAGCAGATCGACGCCGTCATAAGTGACCGCTTTGATCATCTCTTCGATGTGGGCGCGCAGGTAGTCGATGCGGTAGTCATCGTTGATGCTGCCGTCGGCTTCTACTTTGTCGTAGGCGCCAAAGCCGTTTTCCACGATAAACAGCGGCTTCTGATAACGCTCATACAGTTCACACAGAGAATAGCGCAGGCCGACCGGGTCAATCTGCCAGCCCCAGTCGGAAGCTTTGACGTGCGGGTTCGGCACGCTGCCTTCGAAACCGGAAATGGCGTCGCCAGTGCCGCCCTCGGCTTTCACCGCGTTGGTCATGTAGTAGCTGAAGCCGAGATAGGCGCAGGTACCTTCGCGCAGGATCTGCGCGTCGCCGTCTTCCATCCTGATGTTGAAGCCGCGGCGTTCCCATTCATTCAACACATAGCTCGGGTAGTAACCGCGCAGCTGGACGTCGGTAAAGACGTAGCGCTCGCGCATCGACTCCTGGGCGAACATGACATCTTCCGGTTTGCAGGAGTAAGGGTAGAGGGCGACCATCGCCAGCATGCAGCCGACCTGCATGTCCGGGTTGATGCGCCGCGCCGCTTTCACCGCCAGCGCGCTGGCCACGAACTGGTGGTGCAGCACCTGGTACATGGTCTCTTCCGGATTGTCATGCTCGGTATAGACCACCCCGGAGCAGCAGTAGCCGAACAGCGGCGCGCGCCAGTTGCGCTGGTTGTTGATCTCGTTAAAGGTCATCCAGTATTTCACTTTGTGCTTATAGCGCTCGAAGACCACTTCGGCGAAGCGCACAAAGAAATCGACCACTTTACGATTGGTCCAGCCGCCGTACTGCTGCACCAGGTGCAGGGGCATCTCGAAGTGGGAGAGGGTGATCACCGGCTCGATGTTGTACTTCAGCAGCTCGTCGAACATGTCGTCGTAGAACTTCAGCCCCTCTTCATTCGGCTGGGTTTCGTCACCCTGCGGGAAGATGCGGGTCCAGGCGATAGAGGTGCGGAAGCATTTGAAGCCCATCTCGGCGAACAGTTTGATGTCTTCTTTGTAGCGACCGTAGAAGTCGACGGCTTCGTGGTTCGGGTAGTATTTTCCCGCTTCGACCTGGTGGGTGATTTCGCGCGGCACGCCGTGCGCCCCGCCGGTCAACACATCGCAGATGCTGGGGCCTTTGCCGCCCTGATCCCAGCCGCCTTCAACCTGATGCGCGGCGACCGCGCCGCCCCATAAAAAATCTTTCGGAAGGGTTAATTTTTTCATCTTGGCTAATCTCTCTAATAACTATTGTTCTCGAGTCTAGCAAAGTGAAAGTGAATGTCACGATATAACAAATTCCGCCAAAGGTAATATGTTACATCAAAAAAACAGGCTGTTATTTTTAGCTGATTTTGCGCGCTAATTTACGTCCGAGGGATTCGAGAATATAGATCACTGGAATTTGCGTTGTAATATCGTAGACGCCGCCAATGCGCGTCTGCGGCACGTGCCAGGAGAGATTGAAATCAGCCAGTTTGGCCAGCCGCGAATGCTCATGGCTGGTAATCGACATCACCTTGCAATGATGTAGGCTGAACTGGCTGGCGAAACGCAGGATCTCTTCCGTCTCGCCAGAGACGGAAAGCACGATCGCCAGCGCGTTGCGGGCCATATCGTTGGTTACCGGAAAATAGGGGTCGTCAATATGGTTGCTGAATTTACCGACGTTGGAGAAGAAGCGTGCGCCATATTTCGCCAGCGCGCCGGAGGTGCCGGCGCCGACAAAAATAATACGTTCGGAGGCGAGAATAATATCGACGGCCTGCTCGAGTAATTCATCGAACTCGTCATTATTGACGCTTTTAAAAAAGCTCATTATTTCGCTGGCGCCGATATTTGCCTGTTGAGGCTCATTCTGCTCGAGATATAATTTAAAGCGCACGCGAAATTCAGAGTAGCCCTCGCACTGCAGTTTGCGGCAGAAGCGTAACACGGTGGTCGTGGAGACCCCGGCGGCCTCGGCCAGTTCGCGGATGGTCATGTACATCACTTTGTCACGATTTTTAATGACGTAGTGGTAGACCATTATCTCAAGATTATTGAGACTGGCGACAGCGGCGTGGGAGAACATACTCACAGGGCGAACTCACAATTCATAATGACCAGGACGGAATTATATCATGCAGGCCAATGACATTACCTTTTTTCAGCGTTTTCAGGACGACATCCTCGCCGGGCGCAAAACCATCACCATTCGCGATGCAGCGGAGTCGCACTTTAAGCCCGGCGATGTGCTGCGCGTTGGGCGCTATGAAGATGACGGCTATTTTTGCACCATTGCCGTGACCGCGACCTCGACGGTGACGCTCGATACGCTGACCGAACAGCATGCGCAACAGGAGAATATGACTCTCGGGCAGCTGCGGCAGGTCATCAGCGACATCTATCCTGGCGAGAGCCAGTTTTATGTCATTGAATTCAAAACGCTTTAAGATAATCAGGAACAGCTGTGAGTTGAAATAAAAATGTAACTTTATGATTTTAAAGTATTTACAAATATACATCGTTTTATTTTAGCTAACAGGTGTTCACTGGAATCATTCTCAGTTACCCTAAGTGGGCAATGAAAGCGTTCTTGTTTTCACGGAGTCCAGTATGGTTCGCAAACCATTAATCACTCAGGGATATTCTCTGGCAGAGGAAGTTGCCAACAGCATCAGCCACGGGATCGGGCTGGTGTTCGGTATCGTCGGCCTTGTGTTGCTGCTGGTGCAGGCGGCGGATACAAACGCCAGCGCGACGGCGATCGCCAGCTACAGCCTGTACGGCGGCAGCATGATTATGCTGTTCCTCGCTTCCACGCTCTATCACGCGATCCCGCATCAGCGGGCGAAACAGTGGCTGAAGAAATTCGACCACTGCGCCATCTATTTGCTGATTGCCGGGACCTACACGCCGTTTTTGCTGGTGGGGTTGAATTCACCGCTGGCGAAGGGGCTGATGATCGTCATCTGGAGCCTGGCGCTGCTGGGGATCCTGTTTAAGCTGACCATCGCGCACCGCTTTAAAATTTTGTCGCTGGTGACCTATCTGACCATGGGGTGGCTGTCGCTTATCGTGGTCTATCAGCTGGCGGTGAAGCTGGCGGTGGGCGGGGTAACGTTGCTGGCGGTTGGCGGGGTGGTGTACTCGCTGGGGGTCATCTTCTACGTCTGCAAACGTATTCCTTATAACCACGCTATCTGGCACGGCTTCGTGCTCGGCGGCAGCGTGTGTCACTTCCTGGCGATTTATCTTTACATCGGCCAGTCCTGATAAACATCCCACGGTGGCACTGCGCTTACCGTGGCTACAATACTCTACGGCCTGGAAATTCCACGGTGGCGCTACGCTTACCGTGGCTACAAAATACTGCGGCCGGGTAGCCCGGCTAAGGCGCAAGCGCCGCAAGCCGGGAACTTTTCCTTAATTTTCTTCCAGCGAATACGGCAATGGTTTGATGCTCAGGCTGCCGGCATCGTCGCGCACGCGGAACACGCTGTCCGGTTCCATGTCGTTATTCATCACTACCTGGACCATCAGGCTTCCGTCATCCAGCTGTACGGCTGCCAGCACCGTACCGGTGCGGCGCCAGTTGTCGCCCATCTTCAGCTCCAGGTCTTCCCCGGCTTCCGGCACCCGGCTGGCGGTCCCTGACAGCGTCCACAGCGCGCGCTTATTGGCGCCGCGGAATTTCGCCCTCGCGACCATTTCCTGGCCGGTGTAGCAGCCTTTTTTGAAGCTGATGCCGCCCAGCGCCTGCAGGTTGGTGGCCTGCGGAATGAACTGCCCGCTGTTGGCGCTGTCGATAACCGGCAGACCGGCTTCAATATTCAGCGCCAGCCACTGTTGGCTGTTGTTAAACTGCGCTTCGCCGCGCAACGCGTCGGTGACGCGGTTGGCGGTGTCGACATCGGTCACAAGCAGGAAGCGCTCGCCCGGGTGTTCAAACCACAGCAGGCTGGTAGCGCCTTCGCTGACCACCGGGGTGGCAGCGTCGGGCAAGGCGGCGAACAGCGGCGCCAGCGCGGCGCGCGCCTGGAAGCCGGCTACTCCCAGCAGAACCAGATCGTCGTTGGCGGCAATGGTGACTTTGGAGAAGACGGCATATTTTTTCAGCTCGGTCAGCTGCGCGTCGCGCAGGCTGCGGCGCTCAATCCACGCGAAGCCGCCCTCGCGACGGAATACGCGCAGGTTGCTCCACATCTTGCCTTTGGCATCACAGTGGGCGGCAAGCAGATGCTGGGCATCGGTGAGATGACTCACATCGGCGGTAATCTGCCCCTGCAGATATTTTTCGCTGTCCGGCCCGCTAATTGTCGCCAGCGCCCAGTCATCCAGGGTCATCAGCGTTAACGGCAGACGAGCGGAAGAGGAAGGCTGACGCGGAGGAAAAGGTGTAAAAGCCATAGTCATATCCTGAATCGCTTAACGCAGTGTGTGTGACCAATGGTAAAAGAGCTATAGTGCATTGCAAGTGCTTTCAACAGGCCATTTGTGCGCTGGCGTGAGACAGCCGCCTGACGCAGGGAATCAATAAACCCATCATTATTTTAAGGTTTTTATGGAAGGATGCTCGCATTCAGCGATATTCCTGTAAAGTTACGGCAGAAAACGGGTTAAACTAACCTATATTTTGCTGCTGGAAGGTCAACATGGACATTAACAATAAAGCACGTATCCACTGGGCATGCCGCCGCGGGATGCGCGAACTCGACATCTCCATCATGCCGTTCTTTGAGTATGAGTACGATACCCTCAGCGACGCTGACAAACAGCTGTTCATTCGCCTGCTGGAAAATGACGATCCGGATCTGTTCAACTGGCTGATGAACCACGGCAAACCGGCCGATGCGGAGCTGCAGCGGATGGTAACCTTAATTCAGACACGGAATCGGGAACGTGGTCCTGTGGCAATCTGATCTCCGTATCTCCTGGCGCGCGCAGTGGTTTTCCCTGCTGCTTCACGGCGTGGTGGCGGCCCTGGTGCTGTTGGTTCCCTGGCCGCTGAGCTATACCCCGATCTGGCTGCTGCTGCTGTCGCTGGTGGTCTTCGACTGCGTGCGCAGCCAGCGGCGGATCCATGCCCGTCGCGGGGAGATAAAACTGCTCACCGATTCCCGTCTTCGCTGGCAAAACGCCGAATGGGAGATCCTCGGGACGCCGTGGGTTATCAATAGCGGTATGCTGCTGCGTTTGCGCCATGTCGATACCCGGCGCGGACAGCATCTTTGGCTGGCGGCGGACAGCATGGACGCCGGAGAGTGGCGCGATCTGCGCCGGCTGGTGCTGCAAAAACCGGCGCAGGAGTAAGCCGCGTCAGGAAAAGTGTTCGGCCATTTCGCCGAGGATCTGCTCGCACCAGCTCTGGATGCGCTCGTCGCTCAGGTCGTACTGGTTGGTTTCATCCAGCGCCAGGCCAACGAACAGTTGGCCATCGGCGATCACCGGTTTCGGGCTGGTGAACTCATAGCCTTCGGTTGGCCAGTAGCCGACAAACTTCACGCCCCTGGTCGCCAGCTTGTCATGCAGCATGCCGAGCGCGTCAAGGAACCATTCGCCGTAGCCCAGCTGATCGCCCATGCCGTACAGCGCGACGATCTTTCCCTCGAGGTTCAGGGTGTCCAGCTGATCCCAGACCGCTTCCCAGTCTTCCTGAATTTCGCCGAAATCCCAGGTCGGGATGCCAAGGATCAGTACGTCGTACTGGCTCATCAGCGCGGGGGAGTCATCTTTCAGATTGTGCAGCGTCACCAGTTCGGGGCCGATGATATCGCGGATTTTCTCCGCGGCCATTTCGGTGTAGCAGGTACTGGAGCCGTAAAACAGACCTATATTCATCGCGTAAACATCTCGATTCTTGCCGTGAATGGCGGGCAGTGTACCAGAAAGGCGTCCTCTTAAGGCATAATGAGAGCGTTTAACGAACAAAGAGGCCGATGTGAAACAGGATCTGGCACTAATCGAACAGTTTCTCGATGCCCTTTGGCTGGAGCGCAACCTGGCGGAGAATACGCTCAGCGCCTACCGTCGCGATTTGACGATGTTAGTTGAGTGGTTGCACCATCGCGGCCTGTCGCTGGCAAGCGTTGGCAGCGACGATCTGCAGGCGCTGCTGGCTGAGCGGCAGTCCGGCGGCTACAAAGCCACCAGCACCGCGCGCCTGCTGAGCGCCGTGCGCCGTTTTTTCCAGCATCTGTATCGGGAAAAAATTCGCCCGGACGATCCCAGCGCGCTGCTGGCCTCGCCGAAGCTACCGCAGCGGCTGCCAAAAGATCTCAGTGAGGCGCAGGTTGAGCGCCTGCTGCAGGCGCCGCTGGTGGAGCAGCCGCTGGAATTGCGCGATAAAGCGATGCTGGAGGTGCTGTATGCCACCGGCCTGCGCGTCTCGGAGCTGGTGGGGCTGACGATGAGCGACATCAGCCTGCGGCAGGGCGTGCTGCGGGTGGTGGGAAAAGGCAACAAAGAGCGGCTGGTGCCGCTGGGGGAAGAGGCGGTACTGTGGGTGGAAAATTACCTCGAGTATGGTCGCCCCTGGCTGCTGAACGGCGTGGCGTCGGATGTCTTATTTCCCAGCCAGCGCGCCCAGCAGATGACGCGCCAGACCTTCTGGCATCGGATTAAACACTATGCCGTACTGGCGGGGATCGACAGCGAAAAGCTTTCCCCGCACGTGTTACGCCATGCGTTCGCCACGCATTTGCTCAATCATGGCGCCGATCTGCGCGTGGTGCAGATGCTGTTAGGACACAGCGATCTCTCCACCACGCAGATATACACCCACGTGGCGACCGAGCGTCTGCGACAACTTCATCAACAGCACCACCCGCGGGCGTGAGTGCTGAACAAAAGGACTGAGTATGAAAAAAGGTTTATTGATGTTCACCCTGCTGGCGGCCTCCCTTTCAGGAGCGGCGCACGCCGATAGCGCGGCAATTAAACAGTCGCTGGCGAAGCTGGGTGTGCAGAGCACCGATATTCAACCATCGCCGGTTTCCGGGATGAGCACGGTGCTGACCGACAGCGGCGTGCTGTACGTGACCGACGACGGCAAGCATATCATCCAGGGGCCGATGTACGACGTGAGCGGCGCGCAGCCGGTCAACGTCACCAACCAGCTGCTGCTGGGTAAGCTGAACGCGCTGAGCAATGAGATGATTGTCTACAAAGCGCCGAAGGAGCAGCACGTCATCACCGTCTTCACCGATATTACCTGCGGCTACTGTCATAAACTGCACGAGCAGATGAGCGACTACAACGCGCTGGGGATCACCGTGCGCTATCTGGCCTTCCCGCGCCAGGGGCTGCAAAGCCAGGCCGAGCAGGATATGAAAGCGATCTGGTGTGCGAAAGATCGCAACAAAGCGCTGGATGACGCCATGAATGGTAAAGGCGTGCAGCCGGCGAGCTGCAGCGTAGATATCGCCAAACATTACACCCTCGGCGTGCAGATGGGCGTCAACGGTACGCCGGCGATGGTCCTCAGTAACGGCATGGTGCTGCCGGGCTATCAGGGGCCGAAAGAGCTGAAGGCGTTCCTTGATGAGCACAAAAAACAGACAAGCGGTAACTGATTCGCGTGAAACAACAGATACAACTACGCCGCCGCGAGGCGGTTGACGGCGTCGAACTCCCCGCCGACCTGCCGCCGCTGCTGCAGCGGCTATATGCCAGCCGCGGGGTGCGCAGCGCGCAGGAGCTGGAGCGCAGCGTCAAAGGCATGCTCCCCTGGACGCAGCTCACCGGCGTTGAAAAAGCGGTCGAGATGCTGCATGACGCGTTCCAGAAAGGGTTGCACATCGTGGTGGTCGGTGATTTTGACGCCGACGGCGCCACCAGCACCGCGCTCAGCGTGTTGGCCCTGCGCGCGCTGGGTTACGGCAACGTCTCCTATCTGGTGCCGAACCGCTTTGAAGACGGCTACGGTTTAAGCCCGGAAGTGGTCGATCAGGCCCATGCTCGCGGCGCGCAGATGATCATGACCGTCGACAACGGGATCTCGTCCCATGCCGGCGTCGATCATGCCCATGCGCTGGGGATCCCGGTGCTGGTGACCGATCACCATCTGCCGGGCGAGACGCTGCCGGCGGCGGAAGCTATCGTTAATCCCAACCTGCGCGATTGCGACTTCCCGTCAAAATCACTGGCCGGGGTGGGGGTGGCGTTTTATCTGATGCTGGCGCTGCGCACTTTTCTGCGCGATAAAGGCTGGTTCGACGCTCGCGGCATCCCCGCGCCGAACCTTGCCGAGCTGCTGGATCTGGTGGCGCTTGGCACCGTCGCGGACGTCGTGCCGCTGGATGCTAACAACCGTATCCTCACCTGGCAGGGGCTAAGCCGCATTCGCGCCGGCAAATGTCGGCCCGGTATTAAGGCGCTGCTGGAAATTGCCAACCGCGATCCGCAAAAGCTGGCGGCCAGCGACCTCGGTTTCGCCCTCGGGCCGCGCCTGAACGCGGCGGGACGGCTGGACGACATGTCGGTCGGCGTCGCGCTGCTGCTGTGCGACAACATCGGCGAAGCGCGGGTGCTGGCCAACGAGCTCGATGCGCTTAATCAGACGCGCAAAGAGATTGAGCAGGGGATGCAGGCGGAAGCGCTAACGCTCTGTCAGCAGCTGGAGCGCAGCGCCGATACCCTGCCCGGCGGGCTGGCGATGTACCATCCGCAATGGCATCAAGGGGTAGTCGGCATTCTCGCCTCGCGGATTAAGGAGCGCTTCCATCGCCCGGTTATCGCTTTTGCGCCTACCGGCGACGGCACGCTGAAAGGCTCCGGTCGTTCCATTCAGGGGTTGCATATGCGCGATGCGCTGGAGCGCCTTGATACGCTTTATCCCGGGCTAATCCTGAAGTTCGGCGGCCACGCGATGGCGGCGGGCTTATCGCTGGAGGAGGCGCGTTTTGAAGAGTTTCAACAGCGCTTCGGCGAGCTGGTGACCGAATGGCTGGATCCTGCGCTGTTGCAGGGAGAGGTGGTTTCCGATGGCCCGCTGGCGGCGGCGGAGATGAGCATGGAAGTGGCGCAGATGCTGCGCGACGCCGGGCCGTGGGGGCAGATGTTCCCGGAACCGCTGTTTGACGGTCGTTTTCGCCTGCTGCAGCAGCGGCTGGTGGGCGAGCGTCACCTGAAGGTGATGGTCGAACCGGTTGACGGCGGGCCGCTGCTGGACGGTATCGCCTTCAACGTTGATACTTCCATCTGGCCGGATAACGGCGTGCGTGAAGTCCAGTTAGCCTACAAGCTCGACATCAACGAGTTCCGCGGCAACCGTAGCCTGCAGCTGATCATCGATCACCTCTGGCCAAATTGACAACAGTGTAGGAATAAGGGCGCGAATCCGGTAGAATTCCGCTCTTATCACCGCATTTTGACAAATCCATTAAAAGAAACCGACCATGTTTGAAATAAATCCGGTAAAAAACCGCATTCAGGACCTCACGGAGCGCTCCGACGTTCTTAGGGGGTATCTTTGACTACGATGCCAAGAAAGAGCGTCTCGAAGAAGTAAACGCCGAGCTGGAACAGCCGGACGTGTGGAACGAACCCGAACGCGCCCAGGCGCTGGGTAAAGAGCGTTCTTCCCTGGAAGCCATCGTAGATACCCTGGATCAGATGTCCCAGGGGCTGGAAGACGTTGCCGGCCTGCTGGATCTGGCCGTGGAAGCGGACGACGAAGAGACCTTTAACGAAGCCGTCGCCGAGCTGGATACCCTGGAAGAGAAGCTGGCGCAGCTTGAGTTCCGCCGCATGTTCTCCGGCGAATACGACAGCGCCGATTGCTACCTTGACATTCAGGCCGGTTCCGGCGGCACCGAAGCCCAGGACTGGGCCAGCATGCTGATGCGCATGTACCTGCGCTGGGCGGAAGCGCGCGGCTTTAAGACCGAAATCATCGAAGAATCCGAAGGTGAAGTCGCGGGGATTAAATCCGTGACCATTAAGATCATTGGCGATTACGCCTACGGCTGGCTGCGTACGGAAACCGGCGTTCATCGTCTGGTGCGTAAGAGCCCGTTCGATTCCGGCGGCCGCCGTCATACCTCCTTCAGCTCCGCGTTCGTTTACCCGGAAGTGGAAGACGATATCGATATCGAAATTAACCCGGCCGACCTGCGCATTGACGTATACCGCGCCTCCGGCGCCGGTGGTCAGCACGTTAACCGTACGGAATCCGCGGTGCGTATTACCCATATCCCGACCGGATTGGTGACGCAGTGCCAGAACGACCGTTCGCAGCACAAAAATAAAGACCAGGCCATGAAGCAGATGAAAGCAAAGCTTTATGAACTGGAGATGCAGAAGAAAAATGCCGAGAAGCAGGCGATGGAAGACAACAAGTCCGATATCGGCTGGGGCAGCCAGATCCGCTCTTACGTGTTGGATGACTCGCGTATTAAAGATCTGCGTACCGGGGTGGAAACCCGCAACACTCAGGCGGTGCTCGACGGCAGCCTGGACCAATTTATCGAAGCAAGTTTGAAAGCAGGGTTATGAGGAACCAACATGTCTGAACAACAAGCACAGGGCGCTGACGCGGCAATTGACCTTAATAATGAACTGAAAACCCGTCGCGAGAAGCTGGCTGCGCTGCGTGAGCAGGGCGTCGCATTCCCGAACGATTTCCGTCGTGACCATACCTCTGACCAACTGCACGCTGACTTCGATGGCAAAGAAAACGAAGAGCTGGAAGCGCTGAACGTTGAAGTGGCCGTTGCTGGCCGCATGATGACCCGTCGTATCATGGGTAAAGCGTCCTTCGTGACCCTGCAGGACGTAGGCGGCCGCATCCAGCTGTACGTGGCGCGTGATGACCTGGCGGAAGGCGTTTATAACGACCAGTTCAAAAAGTGGGACCTCGGCGACATCATCGCCGCCCGCGGTAAGTTGTTCAAGACCAAAACCGGTGAGCTCTCTATCCACTGCACCGAGCTGCGTCTGTTGACTAAAGCTCTGCGCCCGCTGCCGGACAAATTCCACGGCCTGCAGGATCAGGAAGCGCGTTACCGTCAGCGTTACCTGGACCTGATTTCCAACGATGAATCTCGTAAGACCTTCAAAGTGCGTTCGCAGATCCTGGCGGGCATCCGTCAGTTCATGGTTGGCCGCGGCTTTATGGAAGTAGAAACCCCGATGATGCAGGTGATCCCGGGCGGCGCTTCCGCGCGTCCGTTCATCACCCATCATAACGCGCTGGATCTGGACATGTACCTGCGTATCGCGCCGGAACTGTACCTCAAGCGTCTGGTGGTTGGCGGCTTCGAACGCGTCTTCGAGATCAACCGTAACTTCCGTAACGAAGGGATCTCCGTTCGTCATAACCCAGAGTTCACCATGATGGAACTCTACATGGCTTATGCGGATTACAAAGATCTGATCGAGCTGACCGAATCTCTGTTCCGCACCCTGGCGCAGGACATCCTCGGCAATACCGAAGTGCCTTACGGCGACCAGGTGTTCGACTTCGGCAAGCCGTTTGAAAAACTGACCATGCGCGAAGCGATCAAGAAATACCGTCCGGAAACCGAGATGGCGGATCTGGATAACTTTGATTCCGCGAAAGCGATCGCTGAATCTATCGGCATCAAAGTGGAGAAGAGCTGGGGTCTGGGCCGTATCGTGACCGAGATCTTCGAAGAAGTGGCGGAAGCGCACCTGATCCAGCCGACCTTCATCACCGAATACCCGGCGGAAGTTTCTCCGCTGGCGCGCCGTAACGACGTCAACCCGGAAATCACCGACCGCTTTGAATTCTTCATTGGCGGCCGTGAGATCGGTAACGGCTTTAGCGAGCTGAACGACGCCGAAGACCAGGCGCAGCGCTTCCAGGATCAGGTTGATGCGAAAGCCGCAGGCGACGACGAAGCAATGTTCTATGACGAAGACTATGTCACCGCGCTGGAACACGGCCTGCCGCCGACCGCTGGTCTGGGTATCGGTATCGACCGTATGGTCATGCTGTTCACCAACAGCCACACCATCCGCGACGTTATTCTGTTCCCGGCGATGCGTCCGCAGAAATAATCGCCCTTCGCGAAAAGCAAAAAACCCGGCTTGCCGGGTTTTTTTATGTCTGATGTGAGGTCCTAAGGCTGGCGTAGCCTGGCTCAGCGCAGCGCAAGCCGGGGATCCCGGATGGCGGCGTAAACGCCTTATCCGGGCTACGCAATGGCGCAGAACCGTAGGCCTGTGCAAGCGTAGCGCCGCCAGGCATTAATGACAGGCACAGGGCTGCGCCTGGCCTGGAGAATAGTCAGCTTACCCGCGCAGACGCGCAACAAAGTCGGTCAGCGCCTGGCGGGCGTCCCGATTTTCCGCTTCCAGCACCATCCACGGGCTGAACGCCCACGGCGTGGCGGCCAGCGCGCTTAACATGGTTGCCAGGTCAACCCACTGATAGTCCATGACTTCATCGTCGTTAGGCTGCACTTCGCTTACCACGCGCGCGGCATATACCGGGCACACTTCGTTCTCAACGATACCGTTTGGGGCGACCGCCCGGTAGCGGAAGGCCGGGTGAACCGGCGCGATATCAGAGATCTCCACACCGAGTTCGAAGCGACAGCGGCGCGTGACGGCCTGCTCGAAGGTCTCGCCCTGCTGGGGGTGTCCGCAGACCGAGTTGGTCCATACCCCGGGCCAGGCTTTTTTGCCCAACGAACGGCGAGTGACCAGTAACTGACCCTGCTGGTTAAACAGCCAGCAGGAAAACGCGAGATGTAAAGGGGTATCAAACGTATGGGCGGCATACTTCTCCAGCATACCGGCAGGCTGATCCTGCTCATCCAGCAAAATGACGTGTTCCCCGGCCATGACGACTCCTGAAAATAAAAAATGACCCGGCACAAACCCGCCGGGTCATGTACTCAGGCCACTAGGGTAGCCCATAAATGGGAGAAAGGCATTACCAAAACAAGCCCTGGAGGCAGCTCTGTGAACGGCAACGCGCAATAGTGAGGAGAGGCCGCCGCGCCGCGTGGCGCAAATATGAATTTCTGCCTGCCGCAGACCGCGCGCTAGGGACGGGGGATAATGGTTTCGCCATCAGGGATGACGCCCTGCGCCGCGGACTGGTATGATATTCGCCCTGATTGCGAGGTAAGTGGTTGTGTTAAGTGCAGGATGCCTGATGATGAAACGCTTTTATATGACACTGATGCTGGCGGCAAGCCTGGTGCTGGCCGGCTGCTCCAGCACCTCCGATTCCGGTGGCACCTACACCGTTAAACGCGGCGATACCCTGTACGGCATCTCCCGCACCACCGGCACCAGCGTTCGCGATCTGGCCCGCCTGAATAACATCTCCCCGCCTTACACCATTGAGGTGGGGCAGAAGCTGAAGCTTAACGGCAGCAGTTCAACGAAGACAACGAAGAAAAAATCTTCCTCTACGCGCACCGCGGCGGTCACGCCTTCGTCCGCGGTACCTCAGTCCTCCTGGCCGCCGGTGGGACAGCGCTGCTGGCGCTGGCCGACCAGCGGCAAAGTGGTCCTGCCTTATTCCACCGCCGATGGCGGCAATAAAGGCATTGATATCGCCGGAACCCGCGGCCAGCCGGTGTATGCCGCCGGGGCGGGCAAGGTGGTCTACGTCGGCAATCAGCTGCGCGGCTATGGCAACCTGATCATGATTAAGCACAGCGAGGATTACATCACCGCCTATGCCCACAACGATAAGCTAATGGTGAATAATGGCCAGAGCGTGAAGGCCGGCCAGCAAATTGCCACCATGGGCAGTACGGATGCCGACTCAGTGCGGCTGCATTTCCAGATCCGCTACCGGGCGACAGCCATCGATCCGCTGCGTTACCTGCCGCCGCAGGGAAGTAAACCTAAGTGCTAAAAGGTTATTTTATCGCCAGTCAGCATCCGGCAGGCTTGTCACAGGGTGCGTAAGGGCTATAATGCTTCTCGCACCTCTTCGCGGGCGTAGTTCAATGGTAGAACGAGAGCTTCCCAAGCTCTATACGAGGGTTCGATTCCCTTCGCCCGCTCCAAATTCAAGTCTCCTGAAGTCTACCCAACTCAATTTTCCCTTGATAAATCAGCGATTATAGCATTCTGTTAGTCTATTGAACTCCGGCAGAGGACTCCACTTTGGTTGCGGGATCGGCGTTTTGCGCTGCTGGCGCTGGAGTCGTAGCGTTTAGTGATATTTCCGCGCTTATCCTGTTTCCGCAGGATGAGTGATTTTACGCAACCGGCTCGCGCTGACGACGACCGATACCGCAGAGGCCGCGGCGGCGCTCCACAGCGCAACATGAATTGACCTTTCATCTGCTGCCAGCAGAACGGCTACGGCGGCGGCTCCCAGGCACTGCCCGAAAGTGCGCATAATGGATAAAACACCGGACGCATAACTCGCGTGCTCACGAATAACGTTTGAGAGCATTTCCCGGTTATTGGGACTCTGAAAGCAGCCAAACCCTATTCCGCATACCAGACTTCGCAGGCAGATATCCCACATTGAAGGTCTGGCGGGTAACGTCGCCAGCAGGATCAAACCGACGACAAATATCACCAGCCCCAGGGTGGATATCGCCGGGGCTGATATCGTGTCCGCCCAACGGCCTGCATGCGGCGCAATCAGCACGATCCCTAATGGCCACGGCGTAAACAGCAGGGCAGACACTACCGGACTGTAGCCGTATTCGCTCTGAAACAGGAAGGGTAGCGCAATAAAGGTGATCCCCTGGCTGACAAAAGCAACCATCGACGTGAAGGCCGCGAGGGTAAAACGTTCATTTTTAAACATGCTCGGCGGCAGTAAGGGATGACCCGTGCGGCGGATTTGCCAGATAAAAGCCATGCCGCTCAGCGCAGCGAGAGCCATCCAGCAAAGGCTGCCGAATTGAGAAGTAGCGTTCTGTAGGCTGTTCGCCGCCATGATCGTCGAACCCAACAGCAGCGCCGACAATATGGCGCCCACGGTGTCGAAGGGCGCCTGCATACGGATCGCATCCCGCGGCAGCGCTCTGACCGCCAGCAGTAAGGCGAGGGTGCCGGGAAGAATGTTTATCGCAAACAGCCATTGCCAGCTAAGAGTGTGAAGGATCGTACCGCCCAATACCGGGCCGATAGCGGAGCTCGAGGCAATGAGCAGGGCATGGAACCCCAGAATGCGGCCAAGTAAGCGTCCGGGAAATACGGACCTGAGTATTGCGGGGGCAATACTCAGCGTCGCCGCGCCGCCGATCCCCTGAAGTACGCGCATACCGATAAGCACTTCGGGCTTATTCGCCAGCGCACAACCCAGTGATGTCAGGGTAAAGGTCGTCAGGCCCGCCAGAAATACGGGGCGATAACCCAGACGGGCCGCAAGCGCCGCGAATATCGCCAGCGTCATCGCAGCCGCCAGCAGATACCCGTTGGCGAACCAGACGGCAATACTGGCAGGTACCTGCATCTCCTGAGCCATGGAGGGCAGGGCAATGTTGATCATGGTGCCATCAAACACGCCCATTAAGGTGGTGGTCATTATTGCGGCCATCACCCGTGCGCGCGCCGGGCCAGGCAGTCCTTCGTCGCCGGGTTGACTGGAAAAGAGCGTCATCATTTGTCCTCTGAGAAGAGTGTATGGATGACAAAACTATAAAGATGGCTTTTACCAGGCGGAAGGCGCACTATTTTCACTTTATTGTTGCATCAAACGCCTTATCTTAATGTGCTGGGAGGAAGGGTAATGTCTGATCCCGATTTTAATTTGCTGGTAGCTCTCGACGTATTGCTGAGTGAAGCGAGTGTCGCAGGTGCGGCTCGTCGTCTGAACCTCAGCACTTCGGCCATGAGCCGGACATTAAGCAGGTTACGCGATGTCACAGGAGACCCGATCCTGGTACGCGCCGGGCGTAACATGGTACTGACCCCGTGGGCCGAAGCGACCCGGGATCGCGCCAGGCGTGCAGTGCACGATGCCAGGGCGGTATTACAGCCCTCAACTGAAACGTTCAGCGCGCAAAATCTGGCGCGTCTTTTTACCATCAGGGCAAACGATGGTTTTGTGGTGGCGTTTGGGCCTGCGCTTATAGCAGCGGTTGCCGACGCAGCGCCGGACGTCTGTATACGCTTCGCGCCTAAGCCGGAAAAAACGTCGCGCTATCTTCGGGAAGGGCTGGTTGATCTGGAGATTGGCGTTCAGAGTAATATGGGGCCAGAAATACGGCTGCAACGACTGTTTGAGGATCGGTTTGTTGGCGTCGTCCGTAAAGGGCACCCGCTGGCTAAGCAGGCTGAAATAGGCGTGAGTGATTATGTCGCCTGGGGCCATGTGGTAGCGTCACCCGAGGGCGCGTTGCACGGATCCGTTGACGATGCGCTGGCCGAACTGGGGACAAAACGTAAAATTGCAAGCGTCGTACCGGGATTTCCGACAGCACTTTCCGTGGCGCTGGAATCGGATCTTATCGCCATGATACCCGCACTCTATTTACTCAATCAGCAGGTAACGGACCAGGTACACCTTTTCGAGCTGCCGTTCAAAAGCCGTCGTATTACGGTATCGCAGATGTGGCACCCAAGAATGGAACGCGACCCCGGTCACCGCTGGCTGAGAGAGCAAATTCTTGCGATATGCGGTGTGGCCCGGTCAGTCATGACTAAGGAGCCTGTATAGCGATTGCTATAACATCAATTTATATTAAATGTATAATTCAATTCATTGATATTTAATATAAAATACATCAATCGAAGTAGCGGTGTAGTAGCTAAATTGAGATGTCCATCTCTGGACCAAATAGACATGTCCGCGCTACCGTCTCGCCACAGCGATCGCTGCTTTCAAAGGATGAGACTCATGACGGCATACGGAACGGCAATTTTCTCAATGAGCGATGTGAACAGACTCACGATCGAAGTCTCCATACTTCGATAGACCGTTTATGTTCTTTCCGCGAGACCTAATCGAAAGCCCTCGTGGTACCTTTAAATTAACAATTAACGATAAATAAAGGACAGCTTCCCTGTCCTTTATTCTTTTTTATTCAGTTTTGCTCTCGCGCGATCGTAATACCTCACCGACCACCGGGGCGGCGGTAAACGCATTTGGCCATCCCGCGTAGAACGCCGCCTGGGCGACTACTTCTCCGGCCTCTTCAGCCGAAAGCCCATTATCCATAGCTCTGTTTAGGTGGTAGCCAATCTGCGCGCTCTGTCCGGCGGCGATTAACGCGCTGACCGTCACCAGACTTCTGTCGCGGGGCGTAAGCGCGGGCCGTTGCCAGAGGTCGAGAAACAGCGGGTCGGCGGTAAATTTAACCAGGCCAGGCGAAATGGGGCCGACATTTTTTTCCACGGTGTCTGCACGCTGTTTCTCTACCTGTTCATTGAGTGGCAGCAGCGTTGGCGAGGCGGCGGGCAGGGCCTCTGCCGTCACGCCCCTGGCTTCAAAGATGGTTTTAGCGACGCTGACGGCTGACATCGCATTGGGCCAGCCAGCGTAGAAGGCGAGGTGAGTAATGATCTCTGACACTTCCGCTGGCGTCACGCCGCTATCGAGCGCAACGGCAATATAGTGCTTCAGCTCGCCTGGCTGGTTGCGGGCAATCAGCATCGCTACGGTCACGATGCTACGGTCGCGGGCGGACAGGGCGTCACGTTGCCAGAGGTCGTTGCTGATGGCCTCGCGGCCGAAGCGCGCCAGCGCCGGGGAGACCGCTTGAATATCAGCGTCCGCAAGGGTGGAAGGGGTAATTTTCATCATAGCTTCATCTCTTTGTTCGTGGGCATAAGTAAAATCAGACAGCACAAGCGACAAGGCTGCCGCGGCAATCACGTTTTTCATGTTTTATTCTCCCTGCTGAACAGGACAGAGGGTTACCGCGTCCACACCTGATGATGGTCTTTGGCTTGCGGCGTGTTTTGCGCCATCACGCCTGTGAGAACGTGCGGCTGGTAGGCTTCTTCCAGATAACGGATGTCTTCCGGGCTCAGTTGAAGGGCTACAGCGTTGACCGCGCCGTCAACATGATGCTTTTGCGTGGCGCCGATCACCGGGGCGGTGACTTTAGTCAGCAGCCAGGCCAGCGAAATTTCGGTCATGGAGACCTGATGCCGTTCGGCAAGTTCGGCGACGCGGGCAATAATGATCCGGTCCTGCTCTGCCGTGCCGTCGTATTTGCCCCGGGCATAATCATCTTCCACCGCTCGCCGCGTGTGGCCTTCTAAGCGGGAGAGACGGCCGCTGGCCAGCGCGCTATAGGGAGTCATGGCGATACCCTCTTCCGCGCACAGCCCGAACAGCTCTCGTTCATCTTCACGCATAATCAGGTTGTAGTGGCTCTGCACAGAAACAAAGGATGTCAGCCCTTCGCGTTCGGCAAGGGCGTTCACCTTCGCCAACTGCCAGGCATAGCAATTGGAAATGCCAATCGCGCGCACCTTGCCGGCGGTCACTGCGGTGTGCAGCGCCTCCAGCACGTCGATAACCGGGGTGTTGTAATCCCAGATGTGGTAGATGTAGAGGTCGATGTAGTCCATCCCGAGGTTTCGCAGACTCTGGTCAAGCGAGCGGGCTATCGCCTGTTTTCCGCTGATCCCCTCGGCAATCTGGGCAGCGGTTCGTGGCAGAAACTTGGTGGCCAGCACCACCTCCTCGCGTTTTGCCATCTCCCGCAGCGCCCGGCCAACGTACCGTTCGCTGGAGCCGTTCTGATAGGCGATGGCGGTATCGTAAAAATTGATGCCCTGTTCCAGAGCGTGGCGGATGATGTCCCGGCTGGCTGTTTCGTCCAGCGTCCAGCGATGCTGACCCGTTGACGGATCGCCAAACCCCATACATCCCATGCAGATACGGGAGACCAGTAAGTCACTCTTCCCGAGCCGGGTATACTGCATCGTTATTTTCTCCCTTTGGGTTATTCCACCAGAGTTTTAAGCTGCGCGATCAGTCTGGCCGCGTGTTCCCGGGCAAGCGTTTTTTGCTGAGCGATTTTGTCGGCATCCCGGTCGGCGTAGCTAATACCGCAGGTATAAACCGGCGCCAGCAGCTCAAGATTGCACAGCCTGGCCGTGGTCTCGAAGGGAAGGAGATACTCCTCAATGGCATGGCCAAAGAAACCGTCAGCGGTATAGAGCGCCTGTGGCGCTCCCGTGGTGAAGGAGAGGATCAGCTTTTTACCACCCAGTTTCGCCGTTGAGCCATGGGCGAAGCCGTGGACAAATACCTCGTCCAGCCACTGTTTCATTAACCCGGGCAGCCCATACCAGCTAAAGGGAAACTGCCAGACAATCACATCCGCCTGCAGCAGGCTTTCCTGCTCAGCGGCGATGTTGAATTTGCCGTCCGGATAGAGCCAGTCCAGACGACGGATTTCCGCATCAGGCAGGGCGGTCGCCAGCTCATCGAGGATGGTGGCGTTGGCGATGGAATGGTTAAGATCCGGATGCCCGGAAACGACAAGAATATGAGCCATTCCCAACGTTACTCCTGATGTTTAAATTCAGCAGAGAAGAGATTTTCCCAGCTAATAAACGAGCCGAGTGGAATACACTCGAAGGTTAATAGACCCGCTTTTGCCAGCGGAAATTCGGCCATGACATTATTCGCCTCTTCCACGGTGTCGCACTCGAGGAAAATAGCGACGCCGGGTCGATCCTGACGGAAATAGATGTCGCGAATAAAGCCTGACTTGTACAGTCCCCAGGCGTGCAGGGCTTCTGCGGTAAGGTGCGGCGCATAGTGTTCCAGCGTCGCGCCGGGGGCAGGGATATCCAGACATAAAATTCGCATAGTTGTCTCCGGAAAGTCGTTATCAGCGGGAAGAGACAAAAGTATACGAGCCGCAGGGGGGGAAGATTAGGCGGTCATTGACTTAAGAATATTTAGCCTGTACTTAATAATCAGGCGAGGGTGTCTTAAGGAGATGCTATGAATAACGCGCTTTATAATCAGATACGCATCTTTCAGAGCATTGCGCGCGAGGGCAATATCTCGGCCGCCGCGCGCAAGCTCGAAATCACGCCGCCGTCGGTCAGCAATGCGCTCAGGCTGCTGGAGGAGCATATTGGCCACCCCCTTTTTGTGCGCACTACCCGGCGTATCGAGCTGACGGAAACCGGGCAACAGCTGCTGGAGCAGACCGCCGCGGCGGTGGAGACACTGGAAAAGTCGCTGGAAATCATCCGCGACCAGAATCAGGAGCCCTCCGGGGCAGTGAGAATAACCCTCTCGCGCTTTGCCTACCTGCTTATTCTCAAACCGGCGATGGCGGCATTTTGTCAGCAATATCCGGGGATCCAGCTGGAAATATCGGTCTATGACGGTACCGTCAATATTATTGAAGAACGTTTCGACCTTGGGATCCGCTTTGGCGATATTCTCGAAGGCGGCGTGGTCGCCCGCCCGTTAATGAAGCCGTTTCGTGAAGGGCTATACGCCTCCTCTGCCTATCTTGCCGAATATGGCGTGCCCGCGATGCCTGCCGATCTCCATCATCACCGGCTGATTGGCTATCGCTTTATTACCAACAACCGCATCCTGCCGCTGATCCTCAATGACCACGGCGAGCAGCTCACCGTCGAGATGCCCGGACAGTTAATCAGCAATGATATTGACGTCATGGCCGACGGTATTCGCCACGGACTGGGGATTGGCCGTTTATTTGAACCAATCCTGCAATTACAGCCCGATCGTGAGCAGTTTATTCCCGTGATGGAGGACTACTGGAAAACCTATCCGCCGGTTTATCTCTATTACCCAAAAAACGCAGGCAGAACGAAAAGGGTGAAAGCCCTGATTGATTTCCTGATAATGCATGCCGCGGAATAAAGGCTATTTTGCGTGCGAAATATCTGAAGGCACAGATCCTGTCTTTCCCTCAGTCTTAACCCTATACTCCTTGCGGATAAAGCGGTTTTTATCGCGATGATTTTTGCCGCTCAACGGCTTAACCCATCACCAACGTCATAGGCTGGGAATATCAATAAGGGAGAGGTATCAATGGGCAGACGCTTCATAGTCTGTATATTCGCGCTGGTGGCGTTTTCGGCCAGTGCTGCGCATGGTGTTCACGGTGGCCATAACGGGCAGTCGGTGAGCGCTGGCGCCGACGGCGGCAACGGTTCGAACGGCGGCGATATCGATAATTCCTCGGGTCGGGCAGGGTGCCCTGGCGGCACCGATCCCGATAAGCACGGTCATTTTTATCTCCCTGGCACCAGCGAACCCTGCAATCCTGGGCCCCAGGATGCAGAGAAAGTCGGGTCTTCCCGCTAGCGTTCAGCTCAGATCGTGCAGCGCTTTGTCCAGCGGCGGGGAAAGCTGAATATCCTGAAACGCAACCGCCAGTCCGCCACGCTCCGGTGAGCAGCACATGACGCCCGCTTTCACCGGGCCTGGCGGAAAGTAGCCGAGCCGCAGCAGCGGCCAGCGCTCGCCGTCGGTTGAATACTGCAGCCTTAACGCGTCGCCCTTGCGGGTCAGCCGCAGCCAGAAGGTGCGCGGGTCGCCGGGGAAAAGCCCGGTGGCCCAGTCGGAGTGGGTTAGCGTCAGTACGCTGCCGATGGCCGGGGCATCGTCATTAAACTCAATTCCCGCCTTCAGCCAGGTCTGCTCGTCGGCCATCATCATCAGCCCGGCCTGGTCGTAAAGCGTGGTGAAATCCGCACAGATTTTTGCCTGCAGGGTAAAATCGCCCGCCACTTCTGCGGCATAGAGATGGCCAGAGAAGCGCTCGAAGCCATACCAGGTATGGCGCCAGAAGTCGGTATGCTTATTAGTGACCACCGTCAGGCCGTCGGAATCGCGGCGCCACTCGGCAGGTTCATTGATCCAGTGAAAGTACGGCTGCATTTTTCCTCCGGGATATGCTTTCAGACAGGGTTATAACAGCGACTGCAGCGCGGGTGACGCCATGCTGGCCTCAAAGGGAATAATCTCTGTACGGGCGAGACCCAGCTGCTGGAAGGGATCCTGGCTCAGACGCGCTTGCAGAGTTTCCCGGCTATCGCATTTTGCCAGAATGACGCCGCCGGTGCGGGGAATACGGCGGCCGGAGGCGAGAAAGAGGCCGTCGGCATAGCCTTTTTTGAGCCATTCGATGTGGGCGGGGATCGCACGGTCAACCTCTTCGAGCGGTTTTATATACGTTAAAACAACCACATAAATCGTACTCATCCTGAAAGCCCTGGCAATCCAATGGGATCTCCAGCCTGACATATTTCGATGATGGATAAAAGAAAACGCGGCATTTTTCCGTGCTATTTAGCAGGGATGGCGGGGCGCAACATCCCGGATGCTCATCGCAGACGTGAATTAATATATATGTTTTTTCGCATGTATATTGATCTTTCTTTGTGGCCCCGTATGCTGTCCGTCACGCTTGAGGAGAAATCATGTCTTTATTGCCCCTGCAACTGTTCAAAAACCTCGCCGATGAAACTCGGCTGGGGATCGTATTGCTGCTCAAGGCGCGTGGAGAGCTGTGCGTGTGCGATCTCTGTACGGCGCTCGCCCAGTCCCAGCCCAAGATCTCCCGCCATCTGGCGATGCTCCGTGAGAGCGGATTGCTGCTGGATCGTAAACAGGGTAAGTGGGTCCATTACCGCCTCTCTCCGCAGATGCCGGCCTGGGCGGCGCAGGTGATTGAGCAGGCCTGGCTCAGTCAGCAGGAGGATGTGCGGCTGATGATCAGCAGACTGGCTGGCGGGCCGGGTTGCCGGTAAAAAATTTATCTTAACATATATGATTTTTCGAATGTGATTGGCGGAGGAACGATGTTGCTGGCAGGTACGATTTTTATCCTGACCCTGGTGCTGGTGATCTGGCAGCCGCGGGGGTTAGGGATCGGCTGGAGCGCGGCCTTTGGCGCGGCGCTGGCGCTGGCCACCGGTGGCGTACAGGTAGCCGATATCCCGGTGGTATGGCATATCGTCTGGAATGCGACCGCCACCTTTATCGCCGTTATCATTATCAGCCTGCTGCTTGATGAGTCTGGCTTTTTCGAATGGGCCGCGCTGCACGTTTCCCGCTGGGGAAGAGGCCGGGGTCGTCTGCTGTTTACCTGGATTATCCTGCTCGGCGCGGCTGTGGCGGCGCTGTTTGCCAATGATGGGGCGGCGCTGATCCTCACGCCAATCGTGATTGCCATGCTGCGAGCGCTGGGGTTCAGCAAGGGAACGATGCTGGCCTTTGTCATGGCCGCCGGATTTATTGCCGATACCGCCAGCCTGCCGCTGGTGGTGTCGAATCTGGTGAATATCGTTTCGGCAGATTTCTTTGCCATCGGCTTCAGGGAGTACGCTTCGGTGATGGTGCCGGTCGATCTCGCGGCGATCCTCACCACCCTGGCGATGCTGCACCTGTTCTTTCGCAAGGATATCCCGCCGGCCTGGGATATGGCGTTACTAAAAGCGCCGGCCACGGCGATAAAAGATCCAGCGACGTTCCGCACCGGCTGGGGCGTGCTGCTGCTGTTGCTGGCTGGCTTTTTCGTCCTTGAACCGCTGGGGATCCCGGTCAGCGCCATCGCGGCGCTCGGCGCCGGGATCCTGTTTGCTGTCGCGAAGCGCGGGCGGGTAATTAACACCGGCAAGGTGCTGCGCGGCGCCCCGTGGCAGATAGTGATCTTCTCGCTGGGAATGTATCTGGTGGTGTATGGTCTGCGAAACGCCGGGTTAACGGATTATCTGACCACGGTGCTGAACATGCTGGCGGAGCGCGGCCTCTGGGCCGCGACGCTGGGCACAGGTATCCTGTCGGCCTTCCTCTCTTCAATAATGAATAATATGCCCAGCGTACTGGTCGGCGCCCTGTCGATTGATGGCAGCGCGGCAACAGGGACGATCAAAGAGGCCATGATTTATGCCAACGTCATCGGCTGCGATCTGGGGCCCAAGATCACGCCAATTGGTAGCCTGGCCACGCTGCTCTGGCTGCATGTGCTGGCGCAGAAGCACATCACCATCGGTTGGGGGTATTATTTCCGCTGCGGCATCACCATGACCCTGCCGGTGCTGCTTGTGACGCTGGCCGCGCTGGCGCTGCGTCTCTCCTTCAACCAGCCATGAGAACGTACTATGAGCATCACCATTTACCATAACCCTGATTGCGGCACCTCGCGTAATACGCTGGCGCTGATCCGTAACAGCGGCGCCGAGCCCACCGTTATCTATTATCTGGAGACGCCGCCGTCGGGTGATGAGCTGCGCCAGCTGCTCGCCGCGATGGGGATCCCGGTGCGCGCGCTGCTGCGGAAAAACGTCGAACCCTACGACGCGCTGGGCCTGGCGGAAGACCGGTTTACTGACGACCAGATAATCGACTTTATGCTTCAGCATCCGATCCTGATTAACCGTCCGATCGTAACGACGCCGCAGGGCACCCGACTCTGCCGCCCGTCAGAGGTGGTGCTGGAGATCCTGACGGCGCCGCAAAAAGGCGCATTCGTGAAGGAGGACGGTGAGCCAGTCATTGATGCCGCAGGGCAGCGTGTGAAATAGCGCGCAGAATGGCGCCGGCTGTAGCAGCCGGCATGCCGTGTTAAACCTGCTGTATGGTAGGCTCTCCAGGTATGTAGCGCCTGGATTGCTGACAATATTCTCGCTTAGCGCTATTTCTCCACTATCCAGTCTGTTTCCCTTACTTTTCCTGCCGTTATACACCGCCTCTGCGCCGGTGGTTTATGTCTCTCGATAAATTATTAACTGTTTGTTTTTAATAGGTAAAATTTCGTTTTGTGCGTAATGATATAAAGTCAACGTCGTTTGCATTATTGCGAACATTAAATCTGTAAAACTAGATGTTTGTCGACTTTTCATCTAAAAAGGGAAGGTAAGGGGCTGGACAAAACCATTGCGTGGTTATCAAATGGTTAAAAATGCTCGTGTTTGATGTTAATACAAACAAATTATAAATCGTCAGCCTGCTTTATACGGTTAACTTGCGCTGCGGCGCACCTTACCTGGAGAATTTATGCATTCCTCTGTTAATAAAAACGAAAGCCGTACCTTTTTCGGCCATCCTTATCCGCTGGGCTCCCTGTTCTTCACTGAAATGTGGGAGCGCTTCTCGTTTTACGGCATCCGTCCTTTACTGATCCTGTTTATGGCGGCGACAGTGTACGACGGCGGCATGGGCCTGGCGCGAGAGAACGCCTCGGCGATCGTTGGGATTTTTGCCGGCAGTATGTATCTGGCCGCGCTGCCGGGCGGCTGGCTGGCGGATAACTGGCTTGGCCAACAGCGCGCCGTCTGGTATGGCTCTATCCTGATCGCCCTGGGGCACCTGTCGATCGCTCTGTCAGCATGGCTGGGCAACGATCTGTTCTTTATCGGTCTGATGTTTATCGTCCTGGGTTCCGGGTTGTTTAAAACCTGTATCTCGGTGATGGTCGGCACCCTGTATAAAAAGGGCGACGCGCGCCGCGACGGTGGTTTTTCGCTGTTTTACATGGGGATCAACATCGGCTCGTTTATCGCGCCATTGATCTCTGGCTGGCTTATCAAATCGCATGGCTGGCACTGGGGCTTCGGCATCGGGGGGATCGGGATGCTGGTGGCGCTGATCATTTTCCGTGTCTTTGCCGTACCGTCGATGAAGCGCTATGACGCGGAGGTTGGCCTCGATTCCACCTGGAACAGCCCGGTGGCGAAAAAGAATGGCGTTGGAGCGTGGCTGCTGGCGCTGGCTCTGGGAGTGGCGGTGCTGGTCACGCTTATCAGCCTGGGCACGATCGTGATTAACCCGGTGGCGGTGGCCAGCGTGCTGGTCTATGTAATTGCCGCCTCCGTGGCGCTCTATTTCATCTGGCTGTTCGTCTTCGCCGGACTCAACCGTAAAGAGCGGGCGCGCCTGCTGGTATGCTTTATTTTGCTGGTCTCGGCGGCCTTTTTCTGGTCCGCGTTTGAACAGAAACCGACCTCCTTCAACCTGTTTGCTAACGACTATACCAACCGGATGATCGGCGATTTTGAGATCCCCGCGGTCTGGTTCCAGTCGATTAACGCCTTGTTTATCATTCTCCTCGCGCCGGTATTCAGCTGGGCGTGGCCTGCGCTGGCGCGTAAAAACGTTCGTCCGGGCAGTATGACCAAATTCGTGATTGGCATCCTGTGCGCAGCGGCGGGCTTTGGCCTGATGATGCTGGCGGCGCAGAACGTTCTGAGCAACGGCGGGGCCGGTGTGTCGCCGCTGTGGCTGGTGGGCAGCATCCTGATGCTGACGCTCGGTGAACTGTGCCTCAGCCCGATTGGGCTGGCGACCATGACTCTGCTGGCGCCGGAGAGAATGCGCGGCCAGATGATGGGGCTGTGGTTTTGCGCCAGCGCGCTGGGTAACCTGGCGGCGGGCCTGATCGGCGGTCATGTGAAGGCCGATCAGCTGTCGTTGCTGCCGGACCTCTTCGCCCGCTGCTCCATCGCATTGCTGATCTGCGCCGCCGTGCTGGCCGTGCTGATTGTCCCGGTCCGCCGGATGCTGGAGAACAGTCGGTCCAGCGCCGCGCAAAAATCCCTCAGCAACGCCTGACGCGATCCTCAGGCCGGCCCTACGGGGCCGGCTTGTTTTTTGTCCAATCCCCGCCCCAGCAGAACAAAATCCCCTTTTCACAATGCGCGATGTCCCATAACGTGAGCGTGTTCTTTGAAATCACGTCGCTTTCCGGTCCATAGTGTAGTCAGGTTTACTATGTGGTTAATATAAGGACACACCTATGCCAGCAGTCATTGATAAAGCATTGGATTTCATCGGTGGTATGAATACGTCTGAGCCAGTACCACAGTCTATGGATGAAAGTACCGCGAAGGGAATTCTCAAATATTTAAAAGAACTGGGCGTACCCGCCACCCCGGCCGACGTCGCTGCGCGCGGCCAACAGCAGGGCTGGAGCGCTGGGTTTACCGACAAAGTGGCGGAGTGGGCTGAACGGGTCGCCGCCGGCGAACGGCTGGTGATTAAGCATCCGGAATTCTTTTCCACCTATATGCGGGAAGAGCTGCGCGCCCTGGTGTAATCGCCGCGCATCCACCCCGCCTCTTCAGCTTAATGCCTTCCCCTATTGGGAAGGCATTTTTGTTACTGCCCTCGATAGCCGCCGCCCAGGGCTTTGATCAGGGTAATGTCGGTGCTTAGCCGCTGGGCCTCAATGTCCAGCAGCAACAGCTGCTGGGCGAGGACCGCCCGGCGGGCTTCTTCGGCGGCGTAGCGGCTGAGGAGGCCGCGCTGATAATGAGCGCGAGCGCTATCGGTGGTGGTCTGCGCCGCGGTGACTTTTAGCTGCTGCAGCGCGCGCTGCTGATTCAGGTCGTTAAGCTGGCTGGAGCTGATGGCGACATCGCGAACCGCATCCAGCACCGCCTGGTTGTACTGTTTGATCAGGATGTTGCTGGCGGTGCGTACCGACTGCAGATTAGCGTTCAGACGGCCGCCGTCGAAGATCGGCAGATACAGCCCGGGCAGCAGGTTGATCTGCTGGAAAGAGGACTTAAACAGATCCCCGACGCTCAGGGCGTTATAGCCCCAGAACGCTTTGATATCAAAATGGGGGTAGAAGGCCGCTTTCGCCGCATCGACCTGGCTCAGGGAGGCGGTGACGTAGCCGCGCAGCGCCTGCAGGTCCGGACGGCGGGCCAGCAGCTCGAAAGAGAGCGACGGCGGCAGCGTCTCCTGGAGCGCCGGCAGCGCCACCGGATGGATGGCCGGCATGCTCTGCGCATCGGCGCCGATCAGCGCCCGCAGGGTTTCACGATACTGGGTCAGCATCCCCTCGGCGCTAATGATCTGCTGGCGAGCGGCGAGCTGTTCGGCCTGGGCGTTGGCCACATCCACACTGTCTTCCAGACCGCGCCGGGTCCGGTGCTCGTGGGCTTCCACCGAGAATCGGGCAATGCCCTCCAGCTCCTGCAGCAGCGCGATTTTCTGGAACGTCGCCTGCATGGCGAAATAGAGCTGCGCCACGCTGCTGGCGATGTCGAGCTCAATGCCGGCGGTCTCCGCCAGCCGGGCGTTTTTCTCGCCAATAGCGGCGGCGACCCGGGCGCGATCGGCCCCCCAGAGATCGATATTCAGCTGCGCCCCGACGCCAACGGTATTCAGCGTATACCAGGGGCCGTTTTTATCCACCGGCAGGGAGTATGAGTAGGGCCAGCTAAAGGATTTGTCGGTGATCCGCAGGCGGTTTTGCGCCGCGACGGCGGTAGCCTGCAGGCCCATCGCCGACCGGGCGAGTTCCACCGTGGACTGCGACTGGGAGATGCGCAGCCGGGCGGCCTGCATGGTCGGCGAGTTCTGCAGCGCCCGGTTGATCAGCATATTGAGCTGAGGATCATCATAGGCCTCCCACCAGCGGGCGGCCGGCCAGTCGCTGTTCGCCAGGTGGATCACCTGCGCCAGCTGGGCCTGCTGCGGATTGACGATGGCGACCTGGGCAGGCTCATCCTGGATCAGCGCGCAGCCGCTGAGCAGCGTCAGCGTCAGGGTAAAAAGAGTGCCGCGCAGGCGCGCGGAGAAAGGAAGGATCATCATGACGTTTTAGCCTGTTGCTCAGTCGCTATCGGTGTCGGCCCCCAGTCGGGCAGGGCGGCCAGCGCGGCGGCCAGCGCCGGGCCAAAGGGGTTAGTCAGGTCGGCGGTCAGCTGTTCGCCAGGCGCCGTCGCCTCCTGTTCGATACGTTCAGCGTAGCGCCGCAGCTGTTCGGCGCAGCGGGTCAGGGTCGGGTCTCCCGGCGCGGCGTTGAGTCGGTAGCCTTCGCTGAGGCGGGCGATCTCCTCGGCCTGGGCGAGGGTGGCGCGCATCGGCCAGCCTTTCGCCTGGGGCCAGGGGTGAGCATACGTGCCCAGCGGTTCGGCGCGAACCCGGTGGATCAGCGCTTCGCTGTCGGTGAAGGCGACAAGCAGGGGAGCCAGCGGAACCGCCTCCTTCGGGGCGGCGAGGCAGTCCGCCAGCCGGCGATAAAGTGCCGCAAGGCGGGTTTTCAGCTGCGGCGCTTCGCTGTCCGGCCAGAGATACAAATGAACAATGGAGGAGACCAGCACCCCGAGCAGGATGCCCAGCACCCGATCCCGCAGCTCGGTGAGGTTCGTCAGCGGAGCAAACCAGCTGAGAAAGGCCAGCGCAAAGGTGAAACCAATCTGGATCCCGGCGTAGGCGATACGCTCCGAGCCGGCGGCAATCCACGCCGCCAGCGCCAGCACCGGCAGGGACATCGCCAGCAGGCCCGTCAGCGAATCGGTCCAGGGCTGGACAAAGACGATTAACAGCAGCGCCAGCAGGGAGGCGAGCAGCGCCCCGCCGATGCGCAGCCATGTCTTTTGCATCGTGGCGCCCAGCCCGGGCTGGGCGACGATCACGCAGCTCAGCATAATGGTATGTAGACCCTGCCAGTCGGCAGCGGTATAGAAGACATAGCAGATTAGGGTCGCCAGCAGGGTCTTGAGCGCAAAATGGAGATATGCCGGGTTGCGCCAGGCGTCCGGCGCCAGCAGGGGCGCCTTCTCCACCTCACCCTGCGGCAGGGCAACCGGCTCACCCTGCGCCAGCCGCTGCAGAGTGGTAGCCATCTCCTGCAGAACAGCGCGATTGACGCTGCGACCGCTGAGCGTCAGGGGAGGAATAGCGCCGTCAAACGGCCCCTCGCTAAGGGCGTTCTTCAGCTGAAGTACCGCCTGCGACAGCTGCTGGCGATCGTCACTATCCGCCTCGTCTGCTTGCAGCAGGGCCGCCAGCTGGTAGCAGCGCAAAGTGGCGGCCAGCCGCGAGCGCCAGGCCTGAGGATCGGCGGCGATCTCCGGTGTCGCCCGGCTGGCCTGGGCGAATAGCGACTGCAGCTGATTGAACTGCGCGGCGGTCTCGCCGAAGGTCGGTGGCGCTTCAGCGTCCGGGGCCGCCAGCCGCCGGGCGACCTCGTGCAGCATCCCGGCCAGGCGCGCCTTAAACTGGTTACCGGGAAAGGCCTGCTGAAAGCAGGCGTTGACCAGCAGGGTGACGAGGATCGCGGTGTTAATCGCCACCCACAGCCAAAGCAGCAGCCGCACCAGGATCTCGCTCTGGCTGGTCATCGACGGGAAGGTCTGAGCGTAAATCACCGCCAGCGCCACCACGAAAAAGGCCAGTCCCAGCTTGCCCAGCACCCGCATCAGATAGAGGGCGCAGAAAAAGAGCGCCACGGAGGCCGCCAGGCGGATCAGCGGGTAGTCATAGGTCCACTTGATGATCAGCAACACGCCGCCGAGCGCCACGGTAACGGTGACAAAAAAGACCACGCTGACCAGCTTAATCATCAACACGTTAGGCTGGCTGACGTAGAACACGACGATCAGCGCAACGGCCAGGAAAGGGATCTGCAGGGTCATAAACAGGGTGATGAGCACCGCGCAGCTTAGCGTCAGGCGCAGCGTGTAGCTGGCGCGTCCCGGCGCGTCGCGCAGTTCCTGGCGTAAAAAATGGGCGAGAGGAAACATAGCGTCGCCCGGCTACGGCTGCAGCACGGCGCTGGCCGAGGCGCCCATGCGGAACAGTTCCGGGTCGGGATCGCTGACGGCGATTTTCACCGGGAAGCGCTGCGAGACGTGGACCCAGTTAATGCTTTTCTGGATCAGCGGCAGCCCTTCGATGACGCTCCCACCTTCGGGCAGGACCCCGGAGCCGACCGAATCCACCACCCCGTTAAAGGTCCGGTTGTGGTTGGTCATCACGGTGATCCGCGCCGCCACGCCGGGGCGCACGTTGTTCAGGTCGGTTTCGCGGAAGTTCGCGATCACATACCAGCGGTCGTCATCCAGCAGGGTGAAGACCGGCTTCAGCGCCGAGGCGTACTGGCCGACGGTGGTTTTCAGCGCCACCACCACGCCGTTGAACGGCGCGCGCACTTCGGTAAATTCCAGATGCAGTTCAGCGAGGGCGATTTGCGCCAGGACCCCGGCGCGTTGCGCCACCATGGCATCCACGCCGGTCACGGCCGCCGAGGCCTGTTTGGCCTGCAGCAGCGTGGCCTCCAGCTCCGCCCGCGCCGCTTTCTCAGCGGTGCGCGCCTGATCGAGATCTTCCTGGGAAGCGAACCCCTGCGGCACCAGCGGCTCAAGGCGGATACGCGTGGAGGTGGTCTGCTTAACCAGCGCTCTGGCGCGCTCGACGGCGGCCGCCACCGACTGGGCGTTATACTCCTGCGCTTTGATGGTGCGCTGGATCAGCATGATCTGCGCGTCGAGGGTCGTCAGCCGGGCTTTCGCGTCATCGAGCATTGCCTGATAGGGGCGGGGGTCGATGCGGAACAACAGATCGCCTTTTTTCACCCGCTGGTTATCGCGAATGGGCATCTCCACGATGCGTCCGCTGACCTCGGGCACTACATCGATGGTATCAGCATAGACATAGGCGTCATTGGTCTCCGGCGAGGTTTGCAACTGCCAGATAACGAGGATCAGCGCCAGGATGGCGGCAAGGACCAGCGCCAGCAGAGGCCACTTTTTGCGTAACAGGGAAGTGCGGGAAGTTGTCATAAGCGATCAGTGAACAAAAAACAGAAACCACAGCAACGTGGCGAACAGGAACATCAGCGCGACGTAGCTGAAGACCAGGGGAGAAAAGCGCGGCTGCCAGCCTTTACGGGTAATCAGGATATGGCAGGGGATCAGTAAAAACGCACCGCCCAGTAAGCAGAAAAACCAGCCGGGAAAAGCAGCGCCCAATACCGGGATCTCTGGCGAAAGTGAGCAGCCGGAAAGCGGCAAGACGAGCAGTAACCGCGCCGGGCGGGCGATGGTGGCAATATGATTCAATGGAACATCCCTGAGTGATCATACCAGTGTGTCATGAGTGTAATCGCCTCGTTGCGGGAATGAAAGTCAACCGATCGTTGACTGCGGGATCCTTGCGCGATGGGAGAGCATGATGTGAGGCGTCAATTCCCGCGCTTGCGCATAGTCAGCCGCCACGGCGAGGGCTATGCTTAGCCTGAAAGATAAAAACGACCGAGGCAATGTCATGGATAAGGAATTACTGGAAGCCGGCTACCGGGCCTACACCGGGGAGAAAATCGACGTCTACTTTAATACGGCGATCTGTCAGCATTCCGGGAACTGCGTGCGCGGCAGCGCGAAGCTCTTCAACCTGAAGCGTAAGCCGTGGATTATCCCGGATGAAGTGGATGTCGCGACGGTGGTAAACGTGATTGATACCTGCCCGAGCGGCGCTCTGCAATATCGTCATAAATAAGCGAGGAGAAGATGGAAATACTGGAAGGGCATAACAAATTTTATGTTAACGACGCGCAGGGAAACCAGGTGGCGGAGATTGTTTTTGTTCCCACCGGCGAACACCTCAGCATTATCGAACATACCGATGTTGATCCCAGCCTGAAAGGCCAGGGCGTGGGGAAACAGCTGGTGGCGAAGGTAGTGGAAAAAATGCGCCAGGAGCAGCGGAAGATTATCCCTCTCTGCCCGTTTGCCAAACATGAATTCGATAACACCCGCGAATACGACGATATTCGCGCATGACGTACCGGCACCGGTGCTAACCGGTGCGCTTTTCTCGCGCCCTCAACGATCCGCCGGATCGCGCTGGTGGGAAAAGCGGCGGATCAGATCCGGGAGATGTTCGCGCCGCATCGGTGGTGAAAACAGATAGCCCTGGAAGCGATCAATCCCCAGCGATTTTAACTGCGTAAATTTCGCCAGTGAATCCACCCCTTCCGCCACACAGCGACTGTCGCTTAACTGGCAGTAGTAGGCCAGGCTTTTTATTAGCGCAAGCGCCTTTGGATCGTGCTGGGCGTCGTTGACGATGCTCATATCCAGTTTATACGCATTGAAGTGCAGTCGACGCGCCGGAAAGATAACGCTCCCCTGAGAAAAGCAGTCGTCCAGCATCACGCGCACGCCAGCACGTTGCAGCTGCGCCACGTGGGCGGCGGAGCGGCTCTGATGGCGAAAATCGATAGTTTCAGCATATTCCAGCACCAGCCTTGCCACGCCCTCTGGCTGCCGAAGCTGCTGGCGAGCGGCTTCCACCATCCGCAGCAGGCTGTCACTGTCGGCGAGCGAGGAGGGTATGTTGACCGAAAAATAGAAGGCGCCTGGATACTCATTAATATTCTGCACGGCCTCCTGCAGAACAAAGGCCGTAAGCAGCAGCCAGGTGTAGTCGGCGCGGAAGTGCGGCAGAAAGGTCTGGGGGTGAAGTACCTGGCCGCGGTGGCGCCAGCGGATCAGGATCTCCACCCCCTGTAGCTGTGAGCGACTATCGACGATAGGTTGAAAAACCGGGAAGACCTGGCGATCGTGAATCGCTTGTACCCATTCCTGTTCAAACGCCGTCAGTGCGTTTGCGGGCGAGCGCGGCAGCAGCGTGCGCGGAAAGCGGGGGGCCAGATGCGGATGACATTCCACCAGCTTTTTCACCCCAGCCAGCCGCTGGGTGTAGAGCGTTTTCTGGCTCAATCCGAGACGTTGGGCCTGCTCGCCTATCGTCTGCCCTTGCAGCAGGGCGAGGATCACCTTGAGCTCGGCGTGGGTCAACCCGACGACCCGTTTTCCGTGGATCAGGGCGGCTTCGCCGGCAAGCCGCTCAAGCCGCGGCGCATTCTCCAGCCGATGGGCCAGCTCCGCGCAGGACAGATCGGCGGGGGCAGTATGGACGTTGCGCAGACGATCCGGATGACTCACCTGATAGAGCAGCGTTTGCCACAGCCAGATGGCCGGGCTGCGGCTCAGAATCAACATCGGTAACGGCGGCAAGGCCTCGTCGAGTAGCCTTGCCGCCTGGCGCAGCGTGGTGAGCATCCACAGGGGATCGTCAGGGAGATACACCACGATCCGCTTCACGGCGGCCAGCTCGCGCAGGGACACGCCCTCGACCGGCAGCTCAACGGGCCGCTTCGCGGCGTTCAGCATCAGCTGGCTCAACCCGCGGGCGGCCAGCGAGCAGGGCGAGAGGATATAATCGGTCATCATTGATAGACAAAGGTGATGCCGATGATCGACTGCACGTTGCCGGCGGTAACCTGGCCTGTGGTCCGGGCATAGGTGGCCGTCAGGCCGAGGTTGACCGGCGAGGTGCCGACGGTGCCCAGCGAGACCGTGCTGTTCGCCGGGACGGCGCTGCCGTTGCGCGTCAGCTGAACGCCTATCCCCTGCGCCGGCGAGGCGGAGGCGGTATTGGTGAAGATCGCGTTGGCGCTGTCCGCGGTGGTGCCGGAGAGGTAATACCCCAGCTGCTGGCTTTGCGCGCAGTGGACGGTGAGCGGCACGGCCATCGATCCCGGGTAGTCGGGGAGGGTGACGGTGACATCGCGGGCGGAGACGTCGCAGCCGCCGGTGGGGACCACCACGTCGTTGTTGGCGTAAATGTTCCAGATGAACTGGAAGGAGTCGCTATTGTAGTTGTTGGTCTGATGCAGGATCAGCACCGCGATTAACGATCCTGCGGTGATGGCCACTCCACCGGCAGTGCTCACCGGCGTCAGATACAGGACGGCCGGCCAGGGTTTATCGGTCCGTGAATCATAAATCACCCGCGCGGTTTCCGTGGTGGTCGGGAACGGGTAAGAGGTGCCGTTATATTTCACGGTGCCTGAAAAACTCGACAGCACACCGCCATAGGCGGATCCGCGCTGCAGGGTCACGTAGTCGGTGATCGTTTCCGGATAGTCGTTATGGCAAAAAATCTGCGTGGAGAGGTCGACCACCAGGTTTTGCCCGACGTTCACCGCCGGGGTCAGGTTAACGTAGACGTTGGCTGACCCGCCGCCGATGGGAATCGTCGCCCCGGTGGCCGTTTTGCAGGCAAAGGACCAGGCGTTCATCGACCAGCCCAGCAGCAGGGTGGTGAACAGGGGGATTATTTTTTTCATCATGATGCTCTCCTGGCTCAGGCGTAGGTATAGGTGACGTTAATCACCGCCTGAATGGTGCCTTGCGTGGCGCCGCCGTTGACGGACAGCGCCCTGACCTGCAGCGGGAAGCGAGCGGACTGGCTGGCCTCATCCACCTGTACCGACTGGCTGCTGCCATTGTTCAGCGTGGTGCCGTCCTCGTTCTGCAGTTCGAGCTGAATATTGCCCGCCGTTCCCTGGTTTTTGTAATAGCCGGTGCTGTCCGCCGTTCCGCTGAAGGTGGCTTTCACCCGTGAAGTACCCACGGGGCAGTTGCTCAGATCCAGCGCCACGCTGTGCCAGGCCGATGCCGAGCCCGCACCGATCAGGCTAAAGGTATAGAGATCGCCCAGCTCGACGGTGGCATTGACGGTGGAAACCGTGCAGGGTCTGGCCACCACCTTGCCGTTGACGGTGAGAGTGACGTCGGCCGCCCGCAGGGAAGCGCTCGCGGTTAACAGGCCGGCCAGCAGCCAGCCCACATGAGTCCATTTCATTTCAGCCTCCGCTTACTGAAATTCCAGGGTGAATGTCGCTGTCGCATTGACATGCCCGGCGGTGACGGGCACCTGAGTGGCCATCAGCCGGGCGTAAAAGTTGAGAATATTGGTCTGGCCCGGGGTCAGCGTGGTCCAGGTCATGGTGGATGACGGCGCATTGACCGGCAGCCGGGACTGCTGCTGATCGAGAATTTCCACCCCCATTCCTGCCGCCGCCGAGGTCCCGGCATCGAGTTTTAACAGGCTGGTGTTGACGCTGTCCGCCACGCCGGTGAAACCGACCTTCACCGCGGTGACGGAAGTGCCGCAGGGCGACAGCACGATGCGGAACGGCACCGGCGGCGTCGTCGCCCCAACGGCATAAAACTGCTTCGCGGCGTTATCCTGTAAATCGACAGTAAAATCCTTCGATTCGCCGGCTACCGCGCAGGCGTTATCGCGGACATAGCCGCTGATGGCGATCGTGCTATCGGCGGCAAGCGCAGCCGGTGCGCCCAGGGTGAACAGGGCGCCCAGCAGATACTGCAGTGTTCTCATCATGATCTCCTTAGCGGCACGCGACCGAAAGCTGACTGAGCGCCTGCTGCTGGCTCTCCGGCGGCAGACGGTAATCGGCCACGCACTGAGCGTCCGGGCCATCGCCCCATTTCACCCGCACTTTGCCCGCCAGCGGCATCCCGCTCAGGTAGACCTGGCCGTTGTCCGCGACGATGCTGCCGCTCTGGTTGCTGTCGCCGGTGGCGAGGGCGCCAAACGGCACCGGTTTGCCGCGATGGGTCAGCGTCATCAGGATCTTCATCCCCACCTGGGCGTTAAAGTTGGCGCGGACAATCGCCCCATGGGTGGGCACCACGCTGACCACCGCATCGTCAAGGTCGACATTGTCCGCCAGGGTGTTGGTATCCAGCGCGATCCGGTTTTCGCGATACTCAGTGGCATAAGGCAGGACGGCATACCCGCGCCAGTCGGTGCGTACCCCGGTCTGGTTTTCCACTTTCACGCCGCCGGCGCCGGGGGCTTTCACCAGCACCACGGTATCGTTTAACGGTTGGCTCAGGGTGATGCCGTTGGCGTGCGCCAGCACGCCGCCGCTGACCCCGTAGTAGAGCTGTTTAAAGCCATCGCTGCGGCTGTAGCCGACGTTGGCGTTGCCGTAGCCGCCGCGGTAGTTGAGGGCGGTGTAGCCTGTGCTCCCGTTGTCGCCGTTGCCGCCGCCGGCATAGCCGGTCTGCACGCTATAGCTGAGGTTGTTGTCTTCCAGCAGGGTGCCGTACAGGCCCGCCAGATTGGTCATGCGGCCATTGAGATCGTGCGACAGGCTGTAGCTGGCGCTGGCGTGCCGCCAGACCGAGCGGCTGTCGGAACGCAGCCAGTGGCTGAAGGGGATATTGATATTGATCGCCAGCATTTGATCGCGCCCCTGCTGCCAGGCGTTTTTTGTCAGGCTGTAGCTTAGCGACCAGTTGATATCGTCCACGGCGGCGTTGAGGCCGGCCTGCAGCTGCTCATCGGCATCGTCGGTGCCCCAGTAAGTCTGGTGGCTACCGCTGAGATAGAGGGTGGCGGTGCGCCCCAACTGCTGAGTCACGCTCAGCTGCACCTTGCCGCGCTTGCTGTAAGCCAGATTGTAGTAGTCGGTAAATTTCGGTTTTACCTGGATAACGCCGTCCTGGGTTTCCACACTGTAGCCGCTCATCCGGCGGTAAGTGGTATCGGCAAAGTTATAATAGCCGCGGGTAGAGTAGCGGTAACCCACCAGCTGCAGGTTGGTGCCGGTCTCATCCAGGGATTTGTTATAGAGAAAACGCACCGACTGCCCCTGATGTTCGCTGTCGTCAGCCAGGGTGGCGTTGGCCTGAGTGATATCCAGCGACAGGGCGCCGAAATAGCCCATGTTTTTCCCCACCCCAAGGTTAAAGGCGCGATAGCGGTCTGCCAGCTGGGTGCCGCCGTAGAGCGTCCAGCCTGCCGGCAGGCCATGCATGGCCGTGCCCTGGAAAAAATCGGGCGTTTCCTGCTGACTGTTGCCGCTGCGGTACTCCCCGGCGGTGAGGGCGAAGCGGGTATGGCCTTCACGCTGGAGAACCGGCACCGTTGACCAGGGCACGCTGAAGACCTGGCGGGAGCCATCCGCTTCTTTGATCGTGACCTGCAGATCGCCGCCATTGCCCGCGGCGTAGAGATCGTCGATGGTAAATGGTCCCGGCGGCACTGTGCTCTGGTAGATTTCGTAGCCGTTTTGCCTGATTGACACCTGCGCCGTGCCGCGGGCGATCCCGTGGATCACCGGCGCAAAGCCTTTCTGGCTGTCCGGTAGCATATTGTCGTTGGAGGCCAGCTGGGCGCCGCGGAAGTTGATCCCGTCGAAGACATCGCCGTTGGTGTAGCTGTCCCCTAGGGTGAGTCGCGAACGCAGAGGCGTGATGTCCCGCTCAAGCCAGCTGTTAACGTGCTGCCAGCGATTCTCGTTGGATGAGGTGCTACCGCCGCTGCTGTAGCTCCAGGTGCTGTTATCGCGCAGACGCCAGGCGCCAATGTTCAGGCCGCTCTGTAGATTCAGATAGGCGTAACGGCTGCTGCCACCTGTGGTGTTATGGGCGTTATTGCCCGTGAAGTTATAGTTTATCAGCCCGGCGGTGATACCGTTATCCCACAGCTCCGGCGGAATATAGCCGCGCGCATGGTTACCCATAAATGCCTGGGGGACGGTGAGGTACAGGCGCTGCTGTCCGACGTCGAAGCGCGTGGTAGCTTCGCTGATAAGCGTGGTCAGCGGCACGCAGGCCGTGCTGTCCAGCGTCGCCATGCCCGGCACCCGACCGGTATCCACACCCATGCTCGCCAGCTGGCCGCGCGTCAGGCAGGGTGACAGACCGTGACCCTGGGCATCGGCCTGGAAAGTGACGTCCCGGGTGGTCATAAAACCATTGTTGAGATAAATATCGACGCGATAGGTGCCTGGCGGAACCTCCTGGCCTTTTTCAAATCCCGACAGGTCAGCCACCGCCGCCGGATCGTCAGCTAAAAAGCGGGGGTTAAAATAGAGGTCCGCCCGCGCGGCAAACGGCTGTGAGCAGAGCCACAGCGCCAGCGCCGGAGATACCAGGCGCCGGGCAGTTCGGCAACCTAAATGATCCAGTCCATATTTCCGATGTGACATTATCCCTCCGGTCCGACGTTGCCCGGCTGTCATTGCTTCTGGTCATGCGCAGCGTGTCCCGCGCGGCGGGGCGCTTCTGGGTTAGCGCAGCACGCCATTCATTTTCGGCGTCAGCGCGCCGTAATCATTAATCGTGCGATAGGTGATGGTGTTCCCGGCATCCGCGGGTAGCTTGACGCTGGTTTTGCCCATCGGCGGTACGAGGGCGTTCTCCAGAATGCGTGTCCCGGCGTTCAGTTCGGTCACCGTCAGGTAATAGGGGGTGGGGTTCGTCAGCGTCAGCGACGATCCGCTACGGCTAAAGGTCAGCTTTTCCGCCGCTTGATCCGGAGGCAGGGCCAGTTTTCCCGGACGGTAGTAGAGCTTGATGCGGCTGATAATCGCCAGCTGCAGGGTATTGTCGCTGAGCTTTGATTTATCCATCGAAGGGATCGCCTTCACGTTCATCCAGAACAGACTTTCCCGATCCTGCGGCAGCTGGTTATTTGTGGCGTCGATAATGCGCAGGGTGTTCTCTTTTTTACCCTGCATGGCAAACAGCGGAGGAGTGATGACAAACCGGCCGTCTCGCTGACCATCGGCATTTTCCACCCATGACTGAATAAGCCAGGTACTGTTGTCATCATTATTGGTCACCGCGAGCTGGACCTGCTTCTGTCCCGCCGGGTAGATAACCCGGGTCGCGCCAAGCGCAACGCCCGCCTGCGCGCTGGCGCTAAAGATACTGGCGGCGAAAAGCACACATCCTGCCAGTAAGCCATGCGCCATCGTTGCCGTTTTTCTCACATTATCTCCTTGTCTGCTCACCGTGTTGTCCTGTTTGTCTGCGGATTAATTACTGATAGGTCAATGAGAACCAGGCCTGGGCATTGGCTGCACCGCCGGTGACCTGGCGTCCGGTCGCCCGATATTTGGCGACGAAATTTAGCGTCGTCGGTCCGCGGTAGAGTGATATCCAGCGATCCGCTGGACGATTGAGCGGGAGCTGCTGGCCCTGGCTGTCGAATAGCGCAATACCGATCCCACTGGCGATCCCCGGACCTTCACCCACCGACAGCACGTCGGGGTTTTTTCCATCAGCCACGCCGTGAAAGGTCACACCCACATGCTGGCTGACCGCCGTACTGCAATCCTGTAAATGAATCGCGAAAGGGATTGGGTTGCTGTCTTCGCCGACAGCATGAAATCGATTACTGCTGATCTGCCCCAGATTGACCGTCATCTGCCGATCGCCGGCTTCGACGCGGCAGGAGCTCGCCATTATCAGGCCCTGAAAACGCATGCTGCCCCCCGGCAGCGTGACGTTCCAATGATTACCGGCCAGCGCCAGCGGAGGCAGTAGCAGCAGCAGACCAGATTTCATTCCCTGCATCGTTTCACTCCGGTTGAAAATAGAGAGCGGGCCCTCCTGGCCCGAATAGCTTCCCTGCCTGACTCGGGTCTTACTCGTACTGCACTTTGAACGTGGCATCCGCGTTCGCTATACCAGCCGTCGCTGCGCCGGTCGCGTAGTAACGTGCCTGGAACGGGATGATGTTGGGGCCGTCATTCAGCGTGGTCGCAGCACTGAAGGTGGCGCCGTCCAGTGCCAGTGGCGTACCGGTATTGTCGAGGATCTGCACGCCGACGTTGGTTGCGCTGCCAGCGGCAGAGTTTTGCAGGGCCAGAACGGTGGTATTGCTGCTGTCGATGGCCGTACCGGCGAAGGCGACGGACGCTTTGGTGGCTACCGTAGTGTCGCAATCATCCAGCTGGATGTTGAAACCGACGGCCGAACTGGTGCTCCCCGCCGTGGCCAGTTTCGCGGAACGCACCTGGCCTAACTGAACGGTTTGATCGATAGAGCCGGCATCCACCGCACAGGCCGCATTAACGACTTCTCCTTTAAAATGCACGGTCCCGCCGTTGACCGTGGTGGTATCGGCCAGAGCTGCCGTGGAGCTCAGTGACAGGGCTGACACAACAATCATTGCCAGTGTTTTGATTTTCATACTGTTTTCCTTTGAACGATGTCGAAATAACGAACCGGATTGGCAGCCGTTGTGCCTTCCAGGCATTTCAGATTTCAGCCGAGTGGTCCGGCTGCCGGCTCTGCACAGTTTTCGCCCAACCGATGAGACAATTGGGGCCATTTTGACTCGTTGGGATAAATGATCTGTATTTTGTGTCAATTTGGTATTCTGTAGTTTTAAATTCTGCCAAATTTGGTTTTTATGGTAATATAATCTGGTGTGGTGGGAGGGGGTGCGAAAGGAATAGCGATGGCGTTGGCGACGGATCGCCGGTGCAGCAGAGATATGGTTAGAGAAAATTGAGTAATTGCAGGTTTAAAAATAGATAATAATCAATGAGATATGATTTTTTTTGCGGAAATATGGCGCAGTGAGTTGCAAAATATGTCAAAACATTTTTATGATATAAACAGTTTGGCCCCAATTGACCTGTTCGTTATTTTTTTAATTCTTTAAAATCAATCTGTTATTTCATTTTTCGTCTTCTGGTCTTTTTCCTCTAAAAGATTATTTCTTTCCCAGATGCCAGCGAAACGTGCCGCATTACTGGCGGTGTAACGTACTGTGTGACGAATATTGCGATGTCCTAGATAATCCTGTATCAAACGCGTATCTGTCCCTCTTTCCGCCAGTTCATAGCCGCAGGCGTGACGCAGCATATGGGGGTGAGTGTGCGTGACGGTACCCGCATTTTCCCCGGCGGAGCGAATAATACGATACGCCTGCTGGCGGGAGAGCGCGGTGCCGCGGCGGGAGATAAACAGTGCGTCCGTTTTGTCCGCCGCTTTCCAGCCGGCACGGACCAGGCTCCAGCGCTCAATCGCCTCGCGCTCATCAAAACGCAGTGGATGAATCGTCGAAAAACCATTCTTTAATCGCCGCACATTAACCCGCCCTTCATGGAGATCCAGATCGTGATAATGCAGATCCAGCAGTTCGCTAATGCGCATGCCATGGCGAAAGGCCAGCAGAATGAGGCAGTAGTCCCGTTCGCCGGTAGGGCCCTGACGAGCAGCCTGCATCATGGCCTGAACTTCTTTGGCGGTTAGAAAACGACGTCGGTTCACAATAGTTGCTCCTGAAAATAGGTATGAATGACCGTCACAGCGAAACCATACGCCATGACGAAATAGGTTCTGTAATGCTAAAACGGTACAGGGTGAAGATGATTAATCACGAATTGATAACATATTACATTGCCAGACACTAAAAATATCGTCGGGTGATAATTCTTAATTTTAAAGATTTTAATCATCGGCTCAATAGTATCTGTGCGGGTTGCCGCCAGGTATATAAAATGAAAGGATATTTTTCACTACCAGCCGTTATTAAAAACACAGCCGCGGAAATTTTTCCCACCAATAAATACCCAGTCTAATTCCTGAGTAAACGCAGGGTTATATTAACTCTCAGTAATAAGGATTAAATAAGAACTTGTGGGAACAGTGATCCTAATTAACGCAGGGTTAATAATCATGAATATTTTAATTTGTCGACCGATCGCGATACAACGCCATCCGTGGCGTCAAGGCTATTGGATCAGCGACGATCGCTGTTTGTCACGGGGATTGTCCCAGATGCCATAGAAGCGTCCCGCATTGCTGGCGGTATACCAGACGGTGTGGCGGATATTGCGATGCCCGAGATAATCCTGTATCAAGCGGGTATCGATTCCCATATTCGCCAACGCAAAGCCACAGGAGTGCCGCAGCATGTGCGGGTGGATCTCCAGTGGCAGCCCCGCCAGTCCCCCTGAGGACGCGATAATCTGATAAAACTGTTGGCGCGAAAGGGGATTACCTTTGCGGGAGAGAAACAGCCATTCGCTGGCGGCCTGCGGCCAGCTGCTGCGAATGGCCAGCCAGCGCTTTAGGGCGTAGATCTCTTTATCCAGCAACGGGTGGGTAGTCGAAAACCCTTTTTTTAGCCGATGGATGTAAACACATCGGGCAGCAAGGTCGATATCCGATATTCGTAGACGACAGATCTCGCTGGCGCGCAGACCATGGATGAAGCACAGTAACGTCAGGCAATAATTACGTGCAGCATAAGGACCGGTATCGGCCGCTTTAAGTAAAGACTCAATTTCATTCTGAGTCAGGAAGTTCCTTTTTTTTATGTCGGCGTTATTCGTCATGGTTTTCCCTTTTATTGCAGGCATATTTTTGGTTTTCCGAGCCTGCGTCAGGTCATTGTTAAATTTGACTGCCTTTTTATTTTGAAACAGCGTGGTGATAACGTTTTAATTTGCTACGAGCGCGAGCGGTATCATGGGCTAGCTCCATTGCTAACGATAAGAGGCCGCGATCTGAAGGATAAAGAAAGGGTGAGCTGGCTGAACTGATGAATCTTTCCTGGGGGTTTCCACGTCCTGTACATCCCTGATCCTCTTGATGATACCCGCATGATGATGAAGGCTTGGGCTTCCGGCCACGGCAAGGCGGCTATCAATGCCGTCATGATTGATTGCCTGTCTACTGGGCAATGTCACCCCAGTAAACCAGCCTCCCTCGCCGACAACCTTCGGGAATGGCATGAGAAATTTCTCAGACAAAATACAACCTTAAGTCGTCTGGATAGCATTCACTGCAAAACTACAACAGTGATTAAACCATACTGCAAAAAGCCTGGTGATAATAGCATTGTCTGTAATAGAGCACATTACGCCGTATTTCAACGGGTAAGCTTAATCTGGTACATGCGGTTGAATGAGATGAAAACTCGTCACGGTCAACGTATACAGGAAGATATCAATGGGAGGTAGTAGAGGACAGGTAAGTATTGCGACACGGTCTGGCGGCGGGTTGGAATACTCGCTTCGGCGCGGGAAGGACTCACATCCAGGATACGCCGAAGCCTGCCGGTTCACCACTTTTCGTCACGTGCCTCCTGGCGCTTGTCGCTGCGCCAGGTGGCCTGTACGGAAAGCGATGGCAGCAGTAACCAGGGTAAGTAAGCCTCTTTTCATGGAAGTGATCCTGCTGAAGAGTACAATAAATAGCAGTTAAAGAATATTCTTGCCGGAAGCGCAGCATAATAACTGACAAAAAATGCTCGCCAAGAAATAAGTTATTTATTTTTATCTGTGTTTTTTTGAGTAATTATTCCTGTTAAAAGGTATTGGTAACCAATAACGCATAAAAAGATATAGCTGTGGTATGCTCAAGATATTGAGGCATTCTGCGCTAATACGGTGTCGGGAAGATAGCGATCGGTAGATAATGCGGAGCCTGGTGACTACGAACAATCCCGTGAACAGCTTCGACAAATTCCTCACCCTTCAGCGCTGCCGCCTTCGCTCGCCTGTCGTAAAGTTGCTGTCAGGCGGTTTACGTTTACTACAATGGTATAACGATGACGACTCCGATTGCGCTCCGCGACTGGCGCCTGCTGGCGGCCGGGTGCGGCGGCCTTCTACTGCTGGCCGCCGCTATCACCTTGCACAGCCACTGGGGTGACTTTCTCCAGTGGTGTCTCGCCACCCAAATTACCCTGCATCGCTATCTGGTGATGTACCTTCTGTTGCTGAATAACCATCAGTACAGCGGCGGTATCTGGCTGCTGGTGGGGGCCTTTCTCTATGGCGTGCTGCACGCCGTCGGACCGGGACACGGTAAATTTATCGTGACGACCTACCTGAGCACCAATCAGGAGAGCCTGACGGCGGCGCGGGTGGTGCCCTTTCTCGGCAGCCTGTTGCAGGGCGTCACTGCGATACTCTTCGTCTTTATTCTTGCGGTGGGGCTGAATCTGGCCGCCGGCGATCTTAGCGCCAGCCGCTGGTACGTCGAGAAGATCAGCGCCCTGACCATCGGCGTCTTTGGGGCTTATGTTATCTTTCGCGCTCTGCAAAGCCTGTGGCCGACAAAACAGGTGATTCGCCGTCTGACGCCAGCGCATCAGCATGACGCCTCGTGCGGCTGCGGCCATCACGGCGTGGGGCAGGATCTGCAGGGCGCTGACTGGAAGACGCGCCTTGGCGTGGTGCTGGCTATCGGCGTTCGGCCCTGTAGCGGGGCGATCATGATTTTATTATTCGCCAATGCGTTGGGGATTGTTAGCTGGGGCATCGCCGCGGTGATGAGCATGGCGCTGGGCACCGCGCTCTCGATCCTCGGTCTGTCGCTACTGGTTCACAATGCGCGCCATCGGACGGTCAAACGATTGGCCACGAATCACCGCCCGCGGCCCTGGCTGGTTCCGCTGATGAAGATCCTCGGCGGTCTGGCGCTGATCCTCTTTGCCGTGGGATTGTTTTTCAGGGTGGTGCCGATCAGCGCCAACGGCGACTTTATCGCCGCTGGCTGTTAGCCCGTTTCCAGCAGTCGCATCAACACCCGCAGCGCCTGATCCAACTGCTGGCGTTCACCGTCACTGAGTCCTGCCAGCAGTTGCCGTTCGTTGTCGACGTGGGTTTCCACTGCGGCATCGATCCGTTCGCGTCCGGCGGAAGTCAGGGCGACCAGCATACTGCGGGCATCCTCCGGATTGGGCAGGCGGGTAATAAACCCGCGTTTCTCCAGCGCCTTCAGACGATGGGTCATGGTGCCGGAGGTAATCATCAGCGTGGAGAAGAGCTGGGTGGGCGAAAGTACGAAAGGCGCTCCGGCGCGCCGCAGCGTCGCCAGCATGTCAAACTCCCAGCGCACCAGATCGTGGCGCGTAAAGGCCACTTCCACCTGCGGCTCCAGCAGCATAGCGCATCGTTTCAGGCGACCTATCGGCCCCATGGGGCTGCAGTCGAGGTCTGGCCGTTCCCGCTGCCACTGGGCGAGGATGCGATCCACGGCGTCGATCGGCGGTGATTTGTCCATTAGTGCTCACTTGTCTTGATATCAAGATACTTGGCGGTACATACTTCACTCACTAATTTACCTTGAAGTGAAGATAAAATCATGGCTTTTCTCTCACGAAATCTGATTCTCGACCTGCTGCTCACCGCGCTGGCGCCCGCTATCTGGGGGACGACCTACATCGTCACCTCCCAGTTTCTGCCCCCTGACCGCCCATTTATTGCTGCGCTGCTGAGGGTGCTGCCGGCAGGTATCGCTCTTCTGATCTGGAGCCGTCGTTTTCCGCAACGCGGCGAATGGGCAAAGCTGATCGTTACCGGCATCTTAAATATCGGCGCGTTTCAGGCGCTGTTGTTCATCGCCGCCTATCGCTTACCCGGCGGGCTGGCGGCGGTGATCGGCGCGATCCAGCCGCTGCTGGTGATGCTCCTCGCCTGGTGTGTCGACCGGCAGCGCTCGCCCTGGCTGGCGGTGTTCTCCGCCATCGCCGGCATACTCGGTATGGCCATGCTGCTGCTGTCGCCGCACACCGTCCTCGACCCGCTGGGTATCGGCGCGGCGTTTCTCGGGGCGATCAGTATGGCGCTGGGCACCTGGCTCTCCCGGCGCTGGGCGCTCTCCCTGCCGATCGTCGCGCTGACCGGCTGGCAGCTGACGATCGGTGGGGTGGTGCTGGCCCCGGTGGCGCTGATCGTTGACCCTCCTTTGCATCAGATAACAGTGCTGCAGGCGGCCGGCTATCTGTGGCTGTGCCTGGCGGGCGCCATGCTGGCCTATGGCCTGTGGTTTCGGGGGATTGGCCGCCTCTCACCGGTGGCCGTGTCGGCGATGAGTCTGCTGAGCCCGGTGACCGCCGTGGTGCTGGGATGGATTTTCCTTGGACAAAAGATCCAGGGGATGGCGCTGGTGGGGTTGATCGTGGTGCTGGCGAGCGTGCTGTCTATCCAGCGCGCGCTGGCGCGCCAGGCGGCGGGAGCAAAAACGAAAAAAGCCCCATAACGGGGCTCGACATTGCTGCGTGCGGGGTGGGCGGCGGGAGCCAGACCAGCCACCCGCAGGCGGCCTGTCCGGCAGCTCCCTCTGCAACCATTCGCTTATTTAGACAGCTCGGCGGTCATATGGACCTGGTTGCCGGTATAGGCTTCGGTGATGTGGTAGGAAGCGCCTTGTTCTTTCGCAATGGTTGCGATTTTCGCTTCTGCGCTGTCCAGGGTGTCTGCTGTCACGCTCACCGGATGAGCGAAGCTAGCGAAAGAGACCAGGGAGAGCATACCGGCAGCGGCGAGTAATTTTACGTTTTTCATGGTGTTTGTCCTTTTAACTTTTATGGTGGAAAGCATGTTTGCTTTCGATGGACTTATAATAAGCCTGCTAACTATAACGCGCGTGGCAAAAAGTGCGATTTAGATCACATTTTTATGGCGGTTTGATGGCGAAAACATGATCGTTTATCTATTTTTTAATTTAAAAACAATGAATTAATGATTTATTTCTGGAAGGGGATATCACATGGGCTGCCCTTGTTCAGGGAGAGGAATGCGCCTCATTCATGCTTTCACCATTCGTTGTGTGAATGGTTTGGTGCTGTTTTCACCACCGCAAAGGCAGATTCAGACTTATCGCGATGGCCTTCCGAGGGCTTTTTCTGCATGCTGTTGCGGTCACTTTCTCTCGCTCTGGCGTTAGGCTTGCTGCGCTGTAAACAACCACCTTCGCGTTTTCATCTATCAATGACTGTTTATTAATAGTCGATGGTTATCTGTTATATAACTTAATGAAACGTGAACAAATGTATATTTGTCGGCGAATAAATAGCATTCTTTGACGCCGATAGCACCAGCGAACTTATATTTTTAGGTTCGTTACCTGACGCCTTAAATATTGCGGCTCCCGGTCAGTCGAAGATTCTATTAGCAGTGGCATAAATCAGCATCGCCTGATGTTTCTGGTTCTATGCGAATTCACAGTGTGCTCATTGATTCGTAATTCACTCTGACAAGGAAATGGCAATGAAAAAGGTTCTTCTCTCTGCAGCAATGGCAACCGCGTTTTTTGGCATGACTGCTGCCCATGCAGCTGATACCACTGTTGGCGGCGGCCAGGTTAATTTCTTCGGTAAAGTTACCGATGTATCCTGTACTGTTTCCGTTAACGGCCAAGGCAGCGATGCGAACGTTTACCTGTCTCCGGTAACCCTGACTGAAGTTAAAGCGGCAGCAGCGGATACTTACCTGAAACCGAAATCTTTCACCATTGACGTCTCTAACTGCCAGGCTGCTGATGGCACTAAACAGGATGACGTAAGCAAACTGGGCGTGAACTGGACCGGCGGTAACCTGCTGGCTGGCGCAACCAGCAAACAACAGGGCTACCTGGCGAACACCGAAGCTTCCGGTGCTCAGAACATCCAGCTGGTGCTGTCTACTGACAACGCTACCGCGCTGACCAACAAAATCATCCCGGGTGACAGCACTCAGCCGAAAGCGAAAGGCGACGCTTCCGCTGTAGCTGATGGCGCGCGTTTCACCTACTACGTAGGCTACGCCACCAGCGCGCCGACCACGGTAACCACCGGTGTGGTTAACAGCTACGCGACTTACGAAATTACTTACCAGTAATTCCGTCAGAAAATAAAACTGCCCCGCGATGGGGCAGTTAATAACAATAATAAAGCGGCAATGTCCGCCGCTTGTATTTTTATTCTGAGGTCAGCATGAAGCGTATTGCCCTTTTTTTCTGTTTCATTTTTAGTTTTGCGGCCCATGCCAACAATATTATTGTTAACGGTACCCGCTTTATTTATCCAGGAAATGAAAAAGAAATAACGGTACAGCTTTCAAATAACGCCGACCGTCCGGCGCTGGCGCAGGCCTGGCTGGATAACGGCGATGCCGATGCCACACCGGATACCATTACCACCCCGTTTATTATCACCCCGCCGATTTCGCGCGTTGACGCCAAGAGCGGCCAGACGCTGCGTATTAAGCTCGGTAGCAGCGCCGGTCTGGCGAAAGATAAAGAGACGCTGTGGTGGCTGAATCTGCTGGAAATTCCGCCGGTGGTGGCCAATCAGAAAAATGAAGGCCAGAACGTGCTGCAGCTGGCGATCCGTTCGCGCTTTAAATTTATTTATCGTCCTGCCGGACTGGGCAACCGCGATGCGGCGGCCGAGAAGCTGACCCTGACCGCCAGCGGCAGTAGTCTCGCCATCAACAACCCGACGCCGTTCTACATTACCGTCAGCCGTATTTCCCGCGACGGCGGTAAAGCCCTGAACAGTAAAACCGTGATGCTGGCGCCGCAGTCCAGCCAGACGGTGGCGCTCTCCTCCGCCGTCAACCGCGGCGAAACCCTGACCGTTAACAACATTAATGACTATGGCGCCGATGTCGCAGTGAAAGTGGCCGTTAAATAAGGGAAAAGCTAATGAAGCAGAGGTCATTCTGCCCGGGAAGATTAAGCACCGCGATCGCCATCGCGCTGTGCTGCTTTCCGCCATTTTCCAGCGGACAGGAAAACCCGGGAACGGTATATCAGTTTAACGACGGCTTTATTGTCGGCAGTCGCGAAAAGGTCGATCTGTCGCGCTTTTCGACCAGCGCGATTACCGAAGGCACTTACTCCCTTGACGTCTACACCAACGACGAGTGGAAAGGGCGCTACGATTTACGCATCGCGCGCGATAAAGATGGTCGGCTGGGCGTCTGCTACACCAAAGCGATGCTGGCCCAATATGGCATCGCGGCGGAAAAGCTCAATCCGCAGCTGAGCGAGCAGGAGGGCTACTGCGGTAGCCTCAAATCCTGGCGCAACGAAGAAAACGTCAAAGACAACCTGGTCCAGTCCTCCCTGCGGTTGAACATTTCGGTACCGCAGATCTATGAAGATCAACGCCTGAAAAACTATGTCAGCCCGGAGTTCTGGGACAAAGGTATTACCGCGCTCAATCTTGGCTGGATGGCGAACGCCTGGAACAGCCATACCTCTTCGGTAGGCGGGTCGGATAACAGCAGCGCCTATCTGGGCGTCAACGCCGGACTGTCGTGGGACGGCTGGCTGCTGAAGCACATCGGCAACCTGAACTGGCAGCAGCAGCAGGGTAAAGCGCACTGGAACAGCAACCAGACCTATCTCCAGCGCCCTATCCCACAGCTCAACTCCATCGTCAGCGGCGGGCAGATTTTCACCAATGGTGAATTTTTCGACACCATCGGTCTGCGCGGGGTTAATCTTTCCACCGATGACAATATGTTCCCGGACGGCATGCGCTCGTATGCTCCGGAAATTCGCGGCGTGGCGCAGAGCAACGCCCTCGTCACCGTGCGCCAGGGCAGCAATATTATCTATCAGACCACCGTTCCGCCCGGACCATTTACCCTGCAGGATGTCTATCCTTCCGGCTATGGCAGCGATCTTGAGGTCTCGGTGAAAGAAGCGGATGGCTCGGTAGAAGTGTTTAGCGTGCCTTACGCTTCCGTCGCCCAGCTGCTGCGTCCGGGAATGACCCGCTACGCGCTCTCCGCCGGTAAAGTGGACGACAGCGCGCTGCGCAACAAGCCGATGCTCTATCAGGCGACCTGGCAGCACGGGATCAACAATCTGTTGACCGGCTACACCGGGGTCACCGGTTTTGACGACTATCAGGCCTTCCTGGTGGGGACCGGGATGAACACCGGCATCGGCGCGCTCTCTTTTGACGTCACCCATTCGCGGTTGAAGAGCGATGCCCATGATGACTCGGGTCAGAGCTATCGCGCGACCTTTAACCGCATGTTTACCGATACCCAGACCAGCATCGTGTTGGCGGCGTATCGCTACTCGACGAAAGGTTATTACAACCTCAACGACGCGCTGTACGCCGTCGATCAGGAAAAAAATAGTCGCAGCAACTACACCCTGTGGCGGCAAAAAAACGGCATGACCTTCACGGTGAACCAGAACCTGCCGGACGGCTGGGGCGGGTTTTATCTCAGCGGCCGTATCTCCGATTACTGGAACCGCTCCGGGACCGAGAAGCAGTATCAGGTCAGCTACAACAATTCATTTGGTCGTCTCTCCTGGTCGGCGAGCGCGCAGCGCGTCTATACGCCAGACAGCTCCGGTCATCGCCGCGACGATCGTATTTCACTCAACTTCAGCTACCCGCTGTGGTTTGGCGATAACCGCACCGCCAACCTGACGTCGAACACCTCGTTCAATAACTCGCGCTTTGCCAGCTCGCAGATTGGTATCAACGGTTCGCTGGACAGTGAAAACAACCTTAACTACGGCGTGTCGACCACCACCGCCACCGGCGGTCAGCATGATGTGGCGCTCAACGGCAGCTACCGTACGCCATGGACCACCCTCAACGGCAGCTACAGCCAGGGCGAAGGCTATCGTCAGAGCGGCATTGGCGCCAGCGGGACGATGATCGCCCACAGCGGCGGCGTGGTGCTCTCACCGGAAAGCGGCTCGACGATGGCCCTGATTGAAGCCAAAGACGCGGCCGGGGCGATGCTTCCGGGATCGCCGGGCACCCGTGTGGACAGCAATGGTTACGCCATCCTGCCGTATCTGCGCCCGTACCGGATTAACGCCGTGGAAATCGACCCGAAAGGCAGCCATGACGACGTGGCCTTCGATCGCACCGTGGCGCAGGTTGTGCCGTGGGAAGGCAGCGTGGTTAAGGTCGCGTTCGGCACTAAGGTGCAGAACAACCTCACCCTGCAGGCGCGCCAGGCGAACCACGAGCCGTTGCCGTTTGCGGCAAGTATTTTCTCCCCCGACGGCAAGGAGATCGGCGTTGTCGGCCAGGGCAGCATGATGTTTATCAGCGATGCGAACGCCAAACGCGCGATTGTGAAGTGGAGCGGCGGGCAGTGTTCGGTGGATCTGGGACAGCAAACAACAAAGGATAGCGTATGTCGCTGAGGAAATTACTAACGCTTTTTATCGTCTTAATGGCGCTGGGAACCACCTCGTCCTGGGCCTCCTGTACGCGTCTCTCATCGCCAACGGTGATGCTGGACATGGTGGTGGGCAGGGTGGTGGTGCCCCCGGATCTGCCGGTGGGCTCGGTGATCCTTACCCGCGACTGGACGATGAGCGCTCCCGGCGGGGCAAGCTATCGCTGTACTTCCGGCACCAACCGCTTTGCGGCGAAGATCGTGTCGCCAGGGGCCACGGACCTTGGAAATAAAATCTACTCCACCAACGTGCCGGGAATCGGCATGCGTTTCAGCCGCGGCGGCGCAACGGTAAATATCGTCTATCCCGACGTCTTTTCGTCCCGGGTATATAACACCACCAACTATTCCCTCGAAGGGTCGCGCTTTACGCTGCAGATTATCAAAACCGCGGCAACCACCGGCAGCGGCACCCTGGCGGCGGGTAAGTACACCTCCTACGACTGGGAGAGCGGCGGTAACCCGATCCTCGAAACCTATCTGAGCGCCAACGCCATCACCGTGGTCTCGCCCTCCTGTTCGGTGCTGAGCGGGAAAAATATGAATGTCGATGTGGGTTCCATCCGGCGCACCGACCTGAAAGGGGTCGGCACCACCGCCGGCGGGAAGGATTTTAATATCGACCTGCAGTGCAGCGGCGGCCTGAGTGAAACGGGATATGCCAACATTAGCACCTCGTTCTCCGGTACCCTTGCCACCAGCACTACCGCTACCATGGGCGCCTTGCTGAATGAAAAAGCCGGCAGCGGGATGGCGAAAGGCATTGGCATCCAGGTGCTGAAGGATGGCTCCCCGCTGCAGTTTAATAAGAAATACACCGTCGGCCGCTTGAATAATCAGGAGACCCGCTACATCACCATACCGCTGCACGCGCGTTTTTATCAGTATGGCCCGACGACCAGCACCGGCGAGGTGGAGTCGCATATGATCTTTAACCTGACGTACGATTAATACGGGAGGGGGAATGAAGGGATTGCCGAAAAACACTATCGCGTGGCTGCTATTTTGCGGCAGCCTCGCCGCCCCCTCGGCGTGGGGTTTTGAGACCAATTACGATCGCGGACGGGTCGATTTTGCCGGGCGGGTGACGGATATTTCCTGTAGCGTCGCGCTAAACGGCGGCCAGCATGCCGGCAGCGGTAATGTCTGGCTGGCGCCGGTCAGCCTGGCGGAAGTCCACGATCGCGGGGCCGGGGCGTTTATGAAACCGCAGCCGTTTACCCTGGCACTGTCAAACTGCCAGCTGCGCCATGATGGTGGGGCAGCCTCGCAGGATGAGGTGCGTCGGGTCAGCGTGCGCTGGGTCGATGGTTTTTTACTGACGGCGGTCGGTAACGAAAACGCCGGGTATCTGGCCAATACCTTGCCGGATGGAGCGCAGAATATTTATCTGGCCCTATCGACTAACGATAATAATACTCTGGATAAGAGTAATAAAATTGTCCCGGCGGACCCGCAGCAAAATCAGGTGCGTTTGCAGGAAAGCGCGGTCAGCGGCGGCCTGTTCACCTATTACGTTGGCTATGTTTCGCCAACGCCGAAAAGCGCCACCAGCGGGCCGATTACCAGCTGGGCAACGTGGGAATTAGTTTATAATTAAGTGACGTTAAAAAGCCGGGAATTCCCGGCTTTTTTTATATGGCAATATCATCGGCGACCAGTTGTTCAATACTGACTTCCCGCCAGTAATGTCCCTGGATAGCAAACCACTCCATTCCCTGCAGCCATTCTTTATGGGCTTCGCTTTCCACACCTTCAATAATCACATTATGATGGTTGCGCGATAAAAAGGTCACCAGCGCATCCATCAGCTGGCGGCCGGACTCTTTGCGCATCAGGTGCCAGAAAAAATCCTTATCAATTTTCACATAGTCAAAGTGATAACCGCGAATAGCGTTAATTCCCGCGTAGCCGGAGCCGAAGTCGTCGAGCCACAGTGAGGTATCCTGTGGGCTCTGCCAGGCGGCAAGAGAATTATGCAGCAGATTCTCGGCGTTTTCGGTTACCTCGAAATGGACGCAGGTCAGGGCGGCGACTTTGGCTTTTATATCCTTCTGGCGCAACAGGTTCAGGATATGGTCATCAACGTTAATTGTTGCGGAAATATGGTTACGTAAAAACCAGGCTTTATGCTTTTCAATCAGTGCCAGTTGTTCGAGAAAAATACGTTCACGAACGGCGGCGGTAGCATGGCGGAAAAAATCTTCGGGGGAAATAGAAAGATTATCAAAGCGGCTTAAGCATTCCACCGCGACCAGAGTACCTTGTGGGGAAAACATTTTCTGAAAGACGTAGCGTACAGCGATATCATTACGAGATAAAATGTTGTCTTCGAATATTTTAGTGTTCATTATCCCTCTTCACGAGGTTAGTCAGACAATAGGCAGAGGATACATTAATTATAGGCTACCTGATGATTAATGGGAATGGCGGGAAATGTAAATCAACAGCGAATAAGTACGCTTTATCCGCTACTGATTTACCGGGAGAACATTTAGCATTGATGGAGAGCGGCAATACGCTGATTCATAGTGCGGGAATTATCAATACCCAGTTTTTGCATGATATGGATGCGGTGGCTATGAACCGTTTTATGAGCAATGCCGAGCAGGGCGGCAATACGCTTATTATTATTGTTGGCAATGAGCAGTTCGAGGATCTGACACTCCCGTGGTGAAAGCTGTTTGCGCAATCCTCGCGGCGGCAGTTCGCTGACGCCTTTGGCGCGCTGGACGATAGATGAAAAAAGAGTTAGCGGAGATTTCTCACTAATAATCATAGCGTTGTCAAAGTTTATCAACTCTCTGCACAGCCCGACAATGTCGCTTTTCACCATTAGCACCGGCTGCTGGCAGCGCAGCAGGGAAAGGCGGAGCGCATTCAGCAGATCGACGATTCTGATGGCAGAAATATCCTTATTAATTAAATTGAAAATAATCGTCTGGGCCAGTGGCAGATGTTTCTCATGGATGACATCGGCATAACTCAGTCGGGTGGCATTTTCATGGCTATCAATAAGGTAGTGATAGATTGAGTGACCAATAAGATTGTCATTGGTGTACAGCAATATACTGTCCAAGGTTGTCAGATTCTCTTTTTGCGCTTGGCTTCTAAGATCAGGTCCAGCAGTATCTTCTCTATTCTGCGCTGGTCATCGAGATGGCGGAACTTAAACTGGCAGGATATCTGATAGTAGCTCTCACTCTCTTCATTAGCGTTATCCAGGGTGATAACAATGACATTTTTGACCACCAGGTCGATGGTGATCTCGCCATATTCTGCAAGCATCAGTACGGCGTTTTTCAGTAAGGCGTTGTGGCTGAGGAATTTAAGATTCGGCGTTTTGGTCATCAATGCGCAACCGCCATCTGAAATGTCTTTGATATCGAAAAGATAGTTTTCGCCGTTTTTATGGCGGCCGCGGCAATAAAAGTCATGCTCATGGCGTAAACGAAAGCGGGGATCGCGGCGACGCTGCACTACCTGCAGGCATTCAGGCAATGAAAAAGCGTAGCGGATACCTTTATCGACACCGCTATTGTCATGTTTTGTCAGGGCCGCATTAAACTCTATTTTCCCTGAATCGCTATGCAGGAGAAAGCGAATTTTATGCCCGGACGGGATTTTGCGATGGGTCTGAATATGAAACTCGGCAAAGTCCACGCGCGTCAGTTGGGTTATGATACTGGTGTTGTTAAAAAATATTTCAATTTCAGTACGTTTGCGCAACTCCTCTCTGAAAATAGCAATAATTTCATACTTACTGGTCTTTATCGTTCCCTCTGTCATATGCATCCCTTGTAAATAGTTGTCGTGAGGCGTTTGATTTTTCTTATAGCAATAGCAACATTCTGATTGGGTTAATCAGATGTTTTTATGAGCGTTTGATGTTATTGACTATCTTTGCAGCCAGATTGATATGTATAAACTTGGAATTTGATATTGTATTTCCTGTAATCAAGAGTTTCGAATTTTGGTCATGACAAAAACGACAACGGCCTCCAAGCTGGAGACCGGTCGAAGGATAAAAACTTAAGTTTAATTAACGGGGATAATGAGAGAACGATCGTCGATCACGCCCCATTTGTAGGATCTATAGTGCCAGTAGCGGTGAGGTTTTTCCAGGCAAATATTGAGGAGGGATAGGGTTCCCTCCATTTTGTCTGGCAGGTCAGCGGCGCGCGGCGGTGGCGATATTATCGAGGGTGCGCAGCGCTTCCGCGGGCAGGACCAGCTCGGCAGCGGCAATATTTTCCGCGAGGTGCGTGCGGGAGGAGGTGCCGGGGATCAGCAGAATATTTGGCGCTCGCTGGAGCAGCCAGGCGAGGGCGACCTGCATCGGCGTCGCCTCAAGCGAAGCCGCGACCTCGTTCAACTCCTGCGCCTGCAACGGCGTAAAACCGCCCAGCGGGAAAAAGGGCACCCAGGCGATGTGCTGGGCGGCCAGCGCATCCACCAGCGCGTCGTCGGCGCGATGGGCAACGTTATAAAGATTTTGCACGCAGACGATGGGCGTCATTTTCTGCGCATCCGCGACCTGCTTTGCCGTCACGTTGCTGAGGCCGATATGGCGGATTAATCCTCGCTCTTTCAGTTCCAGCAGGGTGGCGAGTGGCGCCTCCAGCGAACCCTCCACCGGGCCGTGCGGGCTCAGCATACTGCGCAGATTAACCACTTCCAGTACCTCAAGCCCCAGGTGACGCAAATTGTCTTCAACGGCCTGGGTCAGTTCGGCGGGCGACATGGCCGGTAGCCAGTTGCCTTTCTCGTCACGGCGGGCGCTGACCTTGGTGACAATGCACAGATCGTCAGGGTAGGGGTGGAGCGCTTTGCGGATCAACTGATTGGTGACATGTGGACCGTAGAAATCAGAGGTATCGATATGGTTTATCCCGGCCTCGACGGCGGCCTGTAGTACGCGCACCGCTTCTTCAGGATCTTTGGGCGGGCCGAAGACACCGGGGCCGGCCAGCTGCATCGCGCCGTAACCTAAGCGATAGACCTGGCGATCGCCGAGCGTGCCGCGACCGGATAAGGTGACACTGGACATAAGAACTCTCCTCACGGTGGCTAAGCCGTAAGTGTAATCCGCTCACAAGGAAGGCAAGGGGGAGAATATTGTCAGAATGTGCGACAGCAGCTCAGGCAGCCGCTGTCGCCAGAGGGGATTAGCCGAAGAACATCACCGACACGCAGAGCAGGCCAACCACCAGCGTAATGGCGTTACCCACCGAGCGGTACGGCTTCAGCGCCGGAATGAGCCATGTCGACAGCGTGGGCATAATAAACAGGATCATGGCGATAAGCGGTCCGCTGATAGCGTAGATCATTGAGATCGCATTCGGGTTGATAAAGCACACCGCAAAAGTGAAGGCGGAGACCAGCAGGATCGACATCGCGCGGTTGAAAGCGCGGCTCTTACGCACGCCCAGCAGGCCCAGCGAGCTTTTGACGATTTCGCTGGCGCCCTCAATCACTCCGAAGTAGGTTCCGAGAAACGATTTCGACATAGCGACGACGGCGACGATGATGCCGGTCACCGCCAGCCATCCCGGCGCGCCTGGCACCATCGACAGGGCGGAGAGGATAGTCACCCCCTGATCGCGGGCGGTCTCTATATAGGTTGCCGGGATCGCCAGCAGACAACTGAAGACAAAAAACAGCACGCTGGCGCAGATGATGGTGTAGGCCACCTTCATGATTTTTTTGCATTTACCCATGGCCAGGTCGCCGTGTTTCTCCTGCTGATCGATAGCAAAAGTCGAGATGATCGGCGTATGGCTAAAAGCGAAAACCATCACGGGAATAGAGATCCAGACCTGGTGGAGCGTCTGCGGGCTGAACTGCATCTGGCTGGTGAGATGCTCCGGATGCCAGTCGCGGATTAAATAGAGGGAGAGAAACAGGAAACAGGCGATAAGCGGGAAGACCAGAAAGCCCATCACCTTGATGGTGACCTGCCGTCCCATGAGAAAGATCAGGTTGAGGACCAGCACGACCCCCAGACTCAGCAGCGCACGCAGCCCTGGGGTCATCGGCGTGCGATGCGCCACCTGTTCGGCCAGCGAGTTGGTGATGGCCACGGCGTAGATGAGCACCACCACAAAGAAGGCAAGGAAATAGAGGCCGGTGATCAGGTTGCCAATTTTCTTACCATAGTAGTGATTAACTGCGCCGGTGATCCCGGTTCCCGGCGCGATATTGGCCGAGAGAATAAACTGGCTCAGCGCTTTGTGGGGCCAGTAAGTGAGCGGCCAGGCGACCAGCGCGGTGATGAACAGCACAATGGCGCCAGCCGAACCCAGCTGGATCGGTAGAAATAGCGTCCCAGCGCCTACTGCAGTGCCATATAAGGCAAAACTCCATAGAGTTTCTTCTTTAGACCAAATTTTAGACATTATGCGACTTTATCAACCGTCAAACCAAAAAAAAGGAGTGCAATTTACCATATTTATGGTTCGTCTGTTGCGATAGTTTTTGGTGATAAAGTCGCGGCGGATCGTCGAAGATCCGCGCCGGGATTAACCGCGCGCCGTCTGGCGCGGGCGGCGGTGACGAATAACGCGCTCGCGCAGGGTGTCCCATACCCAGTTAAAGGCCATGGTGTAGGGCAGGAAGAAAAGCATAAAACCGATCTCCAGCATAAAGGCCTGCAGCAGCGAGACGCCCAGCACGATCGCCACCATGGTGACGCCAATGATGACGAATCCGGTTTCGAAACCGAGCGCGTGCAGGGCGCGTACTTTCAGCTGGCGGGGGAAGCGGGAGACCGGCCACAGGCGATCGAACGCCGCGTTATAGATAATGTTCCATACCATCGCCAGGGTGGCGAGCAGAATGCTCAGTCCGCCCATCTCCACTACCGAGCGCTGCATCAGCCAGGCGGCGGTAGGGGCGAGGATCAGCGTCGCCAGTCCTTCGAAGGTGATGGCGTGGATAACGCGTTCGGTGAGCGTCTTGCGCTGATGTGGGGTCTGTTGCATGGCGAGCTACCTCCAGTTTTAGCCTGAACAGGAAATTACCCGGCAGTTTATGGAAAAATATGATAAACAAAAGATAGGAACCATCGATATTGTAGATACATCATGCGTTATTCACCGGAAGCCTTAACCGCCTTTGTCGAGGCGGTCGACAGCGGATCGTTCTCCGCCGCCGCCCGCCGCCTGCGGAAAAGTCAGTCGACGATCAGTACCGCCATCGCCAATCTGGAGGCCGATCTCGGCGTAATCCTCTTTGACAGGGCAACGCGGCAACCGACGCTGACCCCGCAGGGGGAGCAGGTGCTGAGCTATGTCAAAGCGATTCTTGCCGCCAGCGAGCGGCTGGACGAACTGGCTGTGTCGCTGTCCGGCGAGACGGAGCCGCGGCTGACCTTCGTGCTCTCCGATACTCTGCACCCGGACGTGCTGGAAGATCTGCTGGTGCAGTTTGACCGCCGCTTTCCTCATACCGAGTTTGAGTGTTTGATTGGCGAAGACGAGGATGTGATCGATCTCCTGCAAAAATCCCGCGCCCAGGTGGGGCTGATTGAGGCGAGGGAGCGCTACCCCACCGATATCGGCAGCACCCGCCTGCCGCTGCAGACGGCGATGGGCATTTATGTAGCCCCTGGCCATCCGCTGGCGGCGCAGGGTAAGGTCGCCTGGGATGAGCTGCGCAGCTGGCGCGAGCTGCGTTTGAGCACCTTTCTGGCCAGCGCCACCGAACCTGCCGCAGGCCAGGTCTGGTCGGCGCCAAACTACCTGCTGCTGCTCAGCATGGCGGCGCAGGGGTTCGGCTGGTGCATTCTGCCCAGCGCGCTGGTGGCGGAGTTTGCGCCGCAGGGCGGGCTGGTGGCGCTCGATATCCCCGGCTGGCCGCGGGCAATTTCAGTCGATCTGCTGTGGAATAAGAAAGCGCCGCCGGGAGCGGCCGGCAGCTGGCTGCGTCAGCATCTGCAGCGGCGTGAACGTTAACGAATAGCTATTTCTTTGTGATTGGCTTCACTTTTTTTAAACAATTACAAAGTTTTTTGATAACAATTATCTAGTATATCGCTGTTTCTTTGCGCAAATGCATGGGCAGGGGTAGAGGATGAAGGATGTCGTGATCGTCGGCGCGCTGCGAACGCCGATTGGCTGCTTTCAGGGCGCATTATCGCGCCATTCAGCCGTCGAGCTGGGGAGCGTGGTGGTGAAGGCGCTGGTGGAGAAAACGGGAATCGATCCGCACAGCGTGGATGAGGTGATCCTCGGCCAGGTGCTGACCGCGGGGACCGGACAAAATCCGGCGCGTCAGTCCGCTATTCGCGGTGGGCTGCCTAACACCGTATCGGCTATCACCATTAACGATGTCTGCGGTTCCGGCCTGAAGGCTCTGCACCTCGCTACCCAGGCGATCCAGTGCGGGGAAGCGGACGTGGTGATCGCTGGCGGCCAGGAGAATATGAGCCGCGCTCCGCATGTGCTTACCGACAGCCGCACCGGCGCCCAGCTGGGCAACAGCCAGCTGATTGACAGTCTGGTGCATGATGGGCTGTGGGATGCTTTCAACGATTATCATATGGGCGTCACGGCGGAAAACCTGGCCCGGGAATTTGGCATCAGTCGCGAGCTGCAGGACGCCTGGGCGCTCAGCTCACAGCATAAGGCGCGCAAGGCGATTGATTCCGGTCGCTTTCGCGATGAGATCGTCCCGGTTGTCACCGAGCATAACGGCGCGGCGCGCACCGTGGATACCGATGAACAACCGCGGGTGGATGCCAGCGCGGAAGGGCTGGCCAGCCTGCAGCCCACCTTCGATCGCCTTGGATCGGTAACCGCCGGCAACGCCTCAAGCATCAATGACGGCGCGGCGGCGGTAATGATGATGAGCGAGGCTAAAGCGCTGGAGCTGGGGCTGCCGATCCTTGCGCGGATCCGCGCCTTCGCCAGCGTCGGCGTCGATCCGGCGCTGATGGGCATTGCCCCGGTGCATGCCACCCGTCGCTGTCTGGAGCGGGCCGGCTGGCGGCTGGACGACGTCGATCTGATCGAAGCCAATGAGGCCTTTGCCGCTCAGGCGATCTCGGTTGGCCGGGTACTGGAGTGGGATGAGCGCCGGGTCAACGTCAACGGCGGCGCGATCGCCCTCGGCCACCCCATCGGCGCCTCCGGCTGCCGGATTCTGGTGTCGCTGGTGCATGAAATGATCAAGCGCGATGCCCGCAAAGGTCTGGCGACGCTGTGCATTGGCGGCGGTCAGGGCGTGGCGCTGGCGGTAGAACGCGCATAGCGCTATACCTCGATTTCCATGGCCTCCTGCGGGAGGCCTTTTTTATGCGCCGTGCTTTGCCGAACCCTTATTTTTCCCCTCCCTCTTTCACTCTCCCCGGCGAAATTATTGAGCTTCGTCACGTCTTGTTGTGCCACCTTTTTTGAAACAAATAACTACGATCCTGGTCACTAAAACTATGGTGTCTAAAAAATAAAATGATGTTTCATAAAAACGAAATGTCATTTTATTTATTGTAAGGGTACCCTATGTTAAAACGATCTCTGGTTCTCGCCGCCCTCTGCGGTATGTCTTTTGCGGCAACCGCGGTAACGATAGATTTACGTCATGAATTTATTGATGGCGGAAAGAGTGATAAAAGTAATGCTGACCGCGTCTCCGTTTCTCACCGCTTTGCCAACGGCTTAGGCTTTACCGTCGAGGCCAAATGGCGTTCGGGTGGCGACAACGGTTCGCAACCCTATTCGGACGTGGTGGGCAATGGTCATGAAGACACCATCAGCTGGCGCTGGAAAGCAACGTCGAACTTTTTCCTCACCCCCGGGTTTACCATTGAGAGCAACGACAGCCGCTCCATCTACAAGCCGCACCTGCACGCGCAGTACAGCTTCGACAACGGCTTCTATGTCGCCGCTCGCTATCGCTATGAATACACCCGCTATCCGAACAACGCCGGCAAAGATGATGACAAAGTTAACCGCGGCGACGCGTGGGCCGGATTTGTCCTCGGCGACTGGCGTACAGAGCTGAACTATGTCTATGCCCGCAGCTCGGAAGGGGTCAGCCGCAACGACAATAAACCCTACTCGCAGGAATATAACGTGAAGGTGGCCTATAAGCTGGATAATAACTGGTCGCCGTATGGCGAAATTGGCAACGTCGGGGTCAATGACCGCAGCGATCGCCAGACCCGCTTCCGCGTTGGGGTGGCTTACTCGTTCTGACCGACCATTCATCCCTCATCGTTTGTTTTCCCCGGCGCCGTCAGCCGGGGTTTTTTTATGGGGGAAAGAGAAGGGACAAAAAAAGCCCTCCATGAAGGAGGGCAAGGCCAGTTACAGAAAGAAGTGTGGCGTGGATCAGGCGCTCAGCATTGACGGGTGCGCGGGTAATTTCGCGATATAGATGGCCGGTTTACCGTCTTTATCGGAGCTGAACAGAATGGCGCTATCGTCCGGGGTAAATGAGGGGTGCGGGTGCGTTACCTGGCGGCTGTTGGCCACCGTCGCCCACGAGGTATCATGGCGCGCGACGCGGAAGTAGCGCTTTTCCGCCACGTTAAAGACATACAGCCAGGGATCGTTATCAATGGAGTAGCCGCCGGTATCCTTGACATCCACCGGTGTACCTGAGCCATCGCCTACCAGCAGCGTGCCATCGAAATTGCTCATCAGATGCGAGCAGGCCGGCATCGTCATCAGGGCCTCGTTGACGCCGCTTTCGGGATCAAAGCGATAGATCGTCCGTCCCTGCTGGCCTTTCAGATAGGAGACGTAGATCAGCGCCGAACCGTCCGGCACCCAAAATTCATGAGTACAGCTTTCGCCTGGAGCATGCGCTTTGACTTTGCGAACATGGCTGCCATCCTCGTTGACCAGCCACATGCGGGCGTCCACCAGATCGTGCGGCCCTTCATGGCAGAAGGCGACGGTATGGTCGTCGAAGGGACGATAGATCGGGTGTCCCAGCCAGATTTTTTCCTCATGGATCACCTGGCTCTCACCGCTGCGCAGGTCGACGCGCAGCAGGCGGCAGTGCGGTCCTTTATGGAAGAAATCATGGAAAATCTGCCAGTCGTTGAGTGGCGTCCAGTCGCTTTTGGCAATCTCAATGCCCACCAGTTTGCTGCAATCGCTGTTTGCCACCCAGGTGCCATACCCTACCCAGTCATCGCTAACGCGATAAACTTCGCGCTCGGCGAGGGTGGTCAGGTTGACTTCCAGCAGGATACGGTCATTTTTCACGTAATAAAGCGACTTATCGTCCGGGGAGAGGAAGCCGCCGAAGGTGTTATCCCCGGCGCCTTCGGTTAGCTGGACGGCCTCGGCGCTGGCGATATTCAGCAGATAGTAGTTCCAGTGGCCGTCAAACTCGCCGGCGAACAGTAAATGGCTGCCATCGTTAAAAAAGCACTTCTGATAGAAGTAGTTGCGATGACAGGTGACCTCCGGGGGGGTTAAGCGGGTGACTTCCGCCCCGGTATCCGGATCGTGGCTGACGTGATAATTCAGTTTGACCCGCATGCCTTTAGCCATGTAGTGCTCCTTTCTTTCCTGCGATGCCGCTGGACCAGAGGCGTGTCGCTGAGTGATATGTTTTAAAAGACGGGTATTAATTTATCAAAACATTGTTTCATTATTTGTGATGGCTCACGCAGTTCAGCGTAATTCCCGCGTTTTCAGCGGGCTGCTGGCTTCGCTTCGGCACCTCTGCAGACAATCGGTTGAATCTTCATCTTTTCAAAACCTTTTCCGGCCTGGCGCGTGCCGGGAGGCTCCTTCGCTTTTTCTTTTTTTGTAATCATCATCATAAAAAATGAAACATCGTTTTAAATAATATTGAAAATGGCTGGGGGCGGGGCTAAGATGGCACCCATCAGCAAAACGGAACTCTGTTTTATTTTCATTATGGTGGGCTATGCCCGAGAGTTCGCCCCACGCTCAGTCGCGCCGCCGGCGCGGACCGGGCCGAGAGAACCTTGCCTGCAAACAGCAGGCTCTGAACGACTAAGGAACATAATATGATTCTTGATGCATTCTCCCTGCAGGGAAAAGTGGCCGTCGTGAGCGGATGCGATACCGGTTTAGGTCAGGGGATGGCCCTCGGGCTGGCGGAAGCGGGCTGCGATATTGTCGGTATCAATATCGTCGAACCGGTGGAGACTATCGAGCGAGTAACCGCGCTGGGACGCCGTTTTCTTAGCCTGACCGCCGACCTGCGCCAGATCGACGGTATTCCTCAGCTTCTGGAGCGGGCGGTGGCGGAGTTCGGCCATATTGATATTCTGGTCAACAATGCCGGCCTGATTCGCCGCGAGGACGCGCTGGCGTTCAGCGAAAAAGACTGGGACGACGTGATGAACCTCAACATCAAGAGCGTATTTTTTATGTCCCAGGCGGCGGCGAAACACTTTATCGCCCAGGGCAGCGGCGGGAAGATCATTAACATCGCCTCCATGCTGTCGTTCCAGGGGGGGATCCGCGTGCCGTCGTATACCGCATCCAAAAGCGCGGTGATGGGCGTCACCCGCCTGCTGGCCAACGAGTGGGCCAAACACAACATCAACGTCAACGCCATCGCCCCGGGGTATATGGCGACCAACAACACCCAGCAGCTGCGCGCCGACGAGCAGCGTAGCAGCGAAATCCTCGATCGCATTCCCGCCGGGCGCTGGGGGCTACCGGCCGATCTGATGGGGCCAGTCGTGTTCCTTGCCTCCTCAGCCTCCGATTACATCAATGGCTACACGGTGGCGGTGGACGGCGGCTGGCTGGCGCGCTAACCGTCCGCGATGGCCGGGGTCTGTGGTATCGCTCCGGCCTTCTGAGCAATTATTGTCCATACGCAAAAGTGCGGATCGTCCATACTCCTGAACACGGGTATAATGTTACCGCTCTGTATAAACAGGGTTATTAACTATTGGAAACGCATTTTTTGTTACTTTGAAAGTTTAATGTCCATCACAAAACCCATCCTGCCAGCAATATAGTCCATATCTTTGGCTTATCCTGCCTGACCCATTCATCCACCAGTCACGTACTTTCGTCTTATGTCTTACTCTGTGTGGCAGGAAAAAAATGACTTCAATCAGTAACGACTCTACATTATCGCCGCGGACGCAACGTGATACCCGGCGGATGAACTGGTTTGTTTCCATCGCCGCGGCGGTGGCGGGCTTGCTCTTTGGCCTGGATATCGGCGTGATATCCGGAGCGTTGCCCTTTATAACCGACCATTTCACCTTATCCAGCCAGCTTCAGGAGTGGGTGGTTAGCAGCATGATGTTGGGGGCGGCGATAGGCGCGCTGTTTAACGGCTGGCTGTCGTTCCGCCTTGGTCGTAAATACAGCCTGATGGCGGGGGCCGTACTCTTTGTGGCCGGCTCTATCGGATCCGCTTTTGCCGCCAGCGTGGAGGTGCTGCTGGTGGCCCGCGTGGTGTTGGGCGTGGCAGTCGGGATTGCCTCTTATACCGCGCCGCTGTACCTCTCCGAGATGGCCAGCGAGAACGTGCGCGGGAAAATGATCAGTATGTATCAGCTGATGGTCACCCTTGGCATTGTGCTGGCGTTTCTTTCCGATACCGCCTTTAGCTACAGCGGTAACTGGCGCGCCATGCTGGGCGTGCTGGCGCTGCCGGCGGTGATCCTGATCATTCTGGTCGTCTTTTTGCCGAACAGCCCGCGCTGGCTGGCGGAGAAGGGACGCCATATCGAAGCGGAAGAAGTGCTGCGGATGCTGCGCGATACCTCGGAAAAGGCGCGCGACGAGCTTAACGAGATCCGTGAGAGCCTCAAGCTGAAGCAGGGCGGTTGGGCGTTGTTTAAGGTCAATCGTAACGTGCGCCGGGCGGTGTTCCTGGGCATGCTGCTGCAGGCGATGCAGCAATTCACCGGCATGAACATCATCATGTACTATGCGCCGCGTATCTTTAAAATGGCGGGCTTTACCACTACTGAACAGCAGATGATCGCCACCCTGGTGGTGGGCCTGACCTTTATGTTTGCCACCTTTATTGCGGTGTTCACAGTGGATAAAGCGGGCCGCAAGCCAGCGCTGAAAATCGGCTTTAGCGTGATGGCGCTGGGCACTCTGGTGCTGGGCTACTGCCTGATGCAGTTCGACAATGGCACCGCATCCAGCGGCCTCTCCTGGCTCTCCGTCGGCATGACCATGATGTGTATTGCCGGGTATGCGATGAGCGCGGCGCCGGTAGTGTGGATCCTCTGCTCCGAGATCCAGCCGCTAAAATGCCGCGACTTCGGTATCACCTGCTCGACCACCACCAACTGGGTGTCGAACATGATCATCGGCGCCACTTTCCTGACGCTGCTTGACGCGATTGGTGCCGCCGGCACCTTCTGGCTCTACACGGCGCTCAACGTGGCCTTTATCGGCATCACCTTCTGGCTGATCCCGGAAACCAAGAATGTCACCCTCGAGCACATTGAGCGCAACCTGATGGCGGGCGAGAAGCTGCGCAACATCGGTAATCGTTAATGTGAGGCGCGCGGCAACCACGGGCTGGCGACTTTGCGCGTCTCCCGATGGTTGTCGCCGTGAATGATATGCAGGGCGCTCAGGCGCCCGATGTCATAATGCGGCAGTTGCACTGTGGAGAGCGGCGGTAGAAACAGATCGCCAATGCCCACCATGTTGTCGTATCCCACTACCGCCACGTCCTGTGGAATGCGTAACCCCTGGCCCAGCAGCGTCTGATAGACCATAAACGCGATGCGATCGTTGCCGCAGATCACTGAGTCAAAGCCAGGTTTACCCTCGCGGATATGCGCCAGCACCACCGCCGGGATATCGTGGTAATGCTCATCGCCCTGGCCCATATACGAATGGCTCAGATGGTCCGGTTCGATACCGGCCTCCCGGCAGGCGCGCTCCAGCCCCCGGCGGCGGCGGATCGTCGCCGGCTGGCTGGCGGGTAAGTGCAGGCACAGCGGACGACGATAGCCAGCGGCAAGCAGGGCTTTCACCGCGTCGTACTGCCCCTGTTCATCGTCCGGGATATAGCTGGCCACCGGCTGGCTGAGGCTTTCGCAGTTGGCCAGCACGCAGGGCAGAGTCAGCAGTTTTTCCGGCAGTGGTACCTGGCGCAGGCCCATGGTGGTAAAGATAATGCCGTCCGGACGGTGGGAGAGGAGCAGGTCGACCACCGCTTCCGGACGATCGTCAGAAAACATATTGACCACAAAGCTGTTCCAGCCGTGGGCGCGGGCCGTCTCTTCGATCGATAAGGTGATTTCCACCGAAAACGGTGTGGTCACGGTATCCAGCGCCAGCACGCCGATGGTGCTGGGGGTGGCGCGCGCCCCGCGGATCTTCTTCGCCGACAGGTCGGGGACGTAGTTGGTCTCGGCGATGGCGGCCTGCACGCGGGCCAGTGTCTCAGGCTTCAGCCGCTCCGGGGTGTTCAGCGCCCGTGAGACGGTCATCAGAGATACATTCGCCAGTTTTGCTACATCTTTCAGGGACGCCATTTTTTCCTCCGCCATTGCCGCAGAGTACAGGCTATACAACTAAGTCGCTGATGTAAAAGAGTGAAACGATTTTCTGCTATCGCCGTCGTGAGCTATGTTGCGGTTGATTTTTGATCGCGATCGCATCTTCATTATGTTAACGTTAACTTTTGTGATTAACATCATATATCGCAGCGAATCCACCTGCGTTTTGTTTTTTGTTAACGTTACCATAATTGCATTCCTCTAACACGAGAATGTCATGATGAAAGCGCCTCACTCACACAGCTACCCGTTGCTCAGTGCCTTACTGTTTTTCTTTTTCGTGACCTGGTCGTCATCCGGCTCCTTGCTCTCTATCTGGCTTCACCAGGAGGTTGGGCTGAAGGCTGGCGATACCGGTATTATCTATGCCGTACTGTCGGTTTCCGCGCTGTTTGCGCAAGTTTGCTATGGATTTATCCAGGACAAGCTGGGGCTGCGCAAACATCTGCTCTGGTATATCACCGCGCTGCTGATCCTCTCTGGTCCGGCGTATCTGCTGTTCGGCCACCTGCTGAAAATCAACGTCCTGTTGGGCAGCATCTTCGGCGGGATCTATATCGGTTTGACCTTTAACGGCGGCATTGGCGTGCTGGAATCCTACACCGAGCGCGTGGCGCGTCAGAGCCAGTTTGAATTCGGCAGGGCGCGGATGTGGGGCTCGCTCGGCTGGGCGGTGGCCACCTTCTTCGCCGGCCTGCTGTTTAACATCAATCCGCAGCTTAACTTCCTCGTCGCCAGCTGTTCCGGGCTGGTGTTCTTTATCCTGCTGGCGCGTCTGCGGGTCTCCTCGGCGCCGCATGCGATGCAGGAGGCGGTATCGGGCGGTAAGGTGACGCTGGAAGATGCACTGCGCCTGCTGACGCTGCCGCGGTTCTGGGCGCTGGTCTTTTTCGTCATCGGCACCTGCATTTACGGCGTCTATGACCAGCAGTTCCCGGTCTATTTCTCATCGCAGTTTGCGACCCTGCAGGAAGGCAATGAGATGTATGGCTACCTCAACTCCTTCCAGGTGTTCCTCGAGGCGGCCGGCATGTTCTGCGCGCCGTGGCTGGTGAACCGTATCGGCGCCAAGAACGGTCTGATTTTCGCCGGCATGGTGATGGCGATGCGCATGGTGGCCTCCGGTCTGGTGGAGGGGCCGCTGCTGATCTCCGTCACCAAACTGCTGCACGCGGTGGAGTTGCCGATACTGCTGGTGGCTATCTTTAAGTACAACAGCCTCAACTTCGATAAACGTCTCTCCTCCACCCTCTATCTGGTGGGCTTCGCCTGCACCAGCTCGATTATCGCCAGCGTATTGTCGCCGCTGGCGGGCTACAGCTATGAAAAATATGGCTTCGCCCAGTCCTACCTGATCATGGGCCTGCTGGTGTTCTGCACCACCTTTATTTCCATCTTCTTGTTGCGCTCCGGCAAATCCTCCGCCGATCCGCTGGTGTCGCAACCTACCGCTATCTGAATCAAAAAGAGTGAAAATGATGACTTACACAATCTCCCGGGCTGAACAGGTACTCCAGACACAACGCCAGGCGCTGAATCTGCGCTGGTATCCGCACTATCACCTGGCGGCCCGCGCCGGGTGGATCAACGACCCAAACGGTCTGGTGTGGTTCGACGGCTGGTACCATGCCTTTTATCAACATCACCCGTACTCCACCCAGTGGGGACCGATGCACTGGGGGCACGCGCGCAGTAAGGATCTGGTGCACTGGGAGCATTTGCCGGTAGCCCTGGCGCCGGAGGGCCCGGAGGATAAAGACGGCTGCTTTTCCGGCTCGGCGGTGGTCGATGGCGATACCCTGGCGCTGATTTACACCGGGCATAAGTTCCACGGCGATCCTGGCGACGAAGCCAATCTGTATCAGGTGCAGTGTCTGGCCACCAGCCGCGACGGGATCCACTTTGAGCGCCAGGGGATGGTGGTCGACACCCCGCCGGGTATGCACCACTTCCGTGACCCGAAGGTCTGGCGTGAAGGAGACAGCTGGTACATGATCGTCGGCGCGCGCGAAGGCGATACCGGCCAGGTGCGGCTGTACCGTTCAGCCGATCTGCGCCAGTGGCAGGACGCGGGGGTGCTGGATGAAGCGGAAAGCACCATGGGCTATATGTGGGAGTGCCCGGACTTCTTCACCCTCAACGGCAAACGCGTTCTGATGTTTTCCCCACAGGGGATGCAGGCCGCGGGGTTCAGCAACCGCAATCTGTTCCAGAGCGGCTATCTGATCGGCGAGTGGCAGCCAGGCCAGCGTTTTATTCGCCATGGCGAATTCCGGGAGATGGATAACGGCCACGATTTCTATGCCCCGCAAAGCTTCGCCACCCCCGATGGCCGGCGGATCGTGATTGGCTGGCTGGATATGTGGGAATCGCCGCTGCCGGAGCAGCAGGACGGCTGGGCGGGCATGCTCTCCCTGCCGCGCGAGCTGAGCCTGAGCGCGGATGACCGCCTGCAGATGCGCCCGGCGAAAGAAGTGGAGAGCCTGCGCGGCGCCTGGTTCCCGTGGCCGGTCAGCACCCTGAACAACCAGCAGACGACGATGGTCGACAACTGCGAGGCGATGGAGGTGAATCTGCGCTGGGACTGCGCCCGCAGCAGCGCCGAGCAGTATGGTCTGCGCTTTGGCGATGGCCTGCGCATCTACGTGGATGCCCAACAGCAGCGTCTGGTGCTGGAGCGGCATTATCCGCAGTATGGCCTGTGCGGGACGCGCAGCGTGCCGTTGACCGCCGGGGCGGATCTCAACCTGCGAATATTTTTCGATAGCTCTTCGGTGGAGGTTTTTGTCAATGACGGCGAAGCCTGCCTGAGCAGCCGTATCTATCCGCAGGCTCCCCGCCGTGAAATAGCGTTATTTGCCTGGAGCGGCTCGGCGGCATTAACCGAAGCCGGCGCCTGGCAGCTCGAATAATAATAAGGCTGTTGTCGTTAATAACCCGTCTTTGACGATGGGCGGGTTATTATTGCCTGCATCGTCGTGCGTTACCCATTAATAAAAAATTCAGTTCATTCCATAATAAAAGGGTTTACCGATGAATAAAATCTGGGTCGGGTGTTTTCTGACGTCTCTGTATCTGCCATCCGTTATGGCGCAGGCGCCGTTATCGCTGGAGGAGCGACTGGCGCAAATGGAGCAGCGGCTAAAGGCGACGGAGGCGCGCGCCGCCAGCGCAGAGGCGGAAATTAAGACGCTGAAAGGCCAGCAGCAGGCCGCGACGGTCGCCCGCGCGGCGCCTGCTTCGCCGCGTTTGCAGCTAAATGACAATGGCGAATTAAAATTTTATGGCGACGTCGAATTTAACCTCGATGGCGCCAGTCGCACCGGCAGTCTGACGTCGGTCAAAACCAGCGCGAATAAAAGCTGGGCGCCCGGCGATAAAGAGCGCTGGGATATTAACGGTCGTATTCTGCTGGGTTTCGATGGCAGACGGAATGGCGCCGACGGGCAATATGCCGGATTCAGCGTGCAGCCTCTGGCGGATATGGATGGCAAAATGAATCTTGATGATGCGGTATTTTTCTTCGGCCAGCAGGATGACTGGAAAATAAAAATAGGCCGCTTTGAAGCCTGGGATATGTTCCCGCTGAATCAGGATACCTTTATTGAATATTCCGGAAATACCGCCAACGATCTCTATTCCGATGGCTATGGCTATATTTACATGATGAAAGAGGGGCGCGGGCGCAGCAGCAGCGGCGGTAACCTTCTGTTTAGCAAAACGGTGGATAACTGGTATTTCGAAGTTAACACCCTGGTGGAGGACTGCAGTTCGCTGTTTGTCGATCAGAACTATCATGGTAACGCGCTGGAAAACCGCAAAAATGTGGTGTACGTGCGGCCGGTGGCGGCATGGCAGTCCGGCGCCTGGTCGGCGGCCGCGGCGATAGAGAGCAATCTCGTCAACAATGCTTACGGCTATCAGAGCCAGAGCGGACGCTGGGTCGACCAGTCAAACCGCACCGGCTACGGGCTGACCATGAGCTGGAACACCCTGAAAAGCGATCCGCAGGATGGGGCGGTGGTCAATCTGAGTACCGCCCTGCTGGACGCGGCGGACGAAACCGACTTCAGCGCCGGGATCAACGCCCTTTGGCATCGCGTGGAGCTGGGCTATATCTATGCGCACAATAAAATCGACCAGTTCAATATGGCCGGGGTGACCAGCGAATGCGATGGCGATTGCGCTATCCTGGCGCCGGGGCGCTATGACATCCATACCCTGCACACCTCCTGGCAGTTGCCGAATATCATGGCGATGCCGAACTTCAATATTTACCTTGGCGCCTATGCCTCGTGGCTCGATTCCACGGCAGCGAAGAGCGGGAATCCCGATGAACGCTACGGCGCCCGGGTGCGCTTTAAATATTTCTTCTGACAGGGCCGTCTGGCAGACCCTCCCGCGGCGTGCGCCGCGGGAGAGTTCAGACGGGCAGGTTAGCGCATCGCGCGGCGCAGAATGCGGTCGGTCTGGCGCTGGAAGTCCTCGGCCGCTTCTTCCACCGACTTTTTACCGTAGTCGATGTACTGCAGGGTGGTGCCGAACTGGGCGACGATCTGCGGATCGTCGAAGTACGGGGAGACCGGCAGAGCGGTGGGCAGGGATTGCGCCAGCTTCAGGCCGGACACCGCCGGATCGTCGGCTTTGATTACCCCATCCTCGGTCAGGTAGGTGACCGCCGCTTTACTCAGCGGCACGCCGCGCTCCAGTCCAAGAATATCCACCCCTTCTTTGCTGTTCAGCAGGAAGTTAATCACTTTCGCCGCCGCCTGCGGGTTTTTCGTCGATTTGCCAATCGATAACATTTGCGCGGGCTTGAAGAACAGTCCGGCATCGGTGGCGCCCGGCAGCATCGGGTATTCCCCCAGCACCAGCTTCGCCGGCGGCTTCAGGTTATCGGAATATTTGTTGATGGTGGAGTTCCACATGTAGGTCCCGCCCCATTCGCCCTGGATCCACGGCTTCATTTCGTACATGTTGCTCTTGCCGAAGGAGGCATAGTAGCGGGTGTCCGGCATCACATGGCTGTCGATAAGCTTCTTATACATACCGAAGAAATCCGCCCACTGCGCTTTGCTGTAGGAGAATTTTCGCCCTTTCTCATCGATGGCCGGCTGATTGTATTTTTGCACCATATAAGAGTTGAGCAGGGCCAGCACGTCCTGGTGTTCGAGCACCACCGGGTAGTACTGTTTCCCGAGCTTGCTTTCGAAAGTTTTTCCCGCCGCCATGAGTTCATCCCAGGTTTTCGGGAAGGGGATGCCCGCCTTTTTCCATGCTTCGTCGTTAAAGTAGAAGACGCGGGCGGTGACGGAAATTGGAATACCGTTAAGCTTGCCGTTGACCGTGGTGGACTGCAGTTCTTTGGCGTCGAACTGGCTGAGGTCGATCTCGTCTTTCAGGGTATTCAGATCGTAAAAGCCATCGCCATTTTTCGAAAAGATCGGCAGCCAGTTCCAGTTGGTCTGCATCACGTCAGGCTCGGTACCGCCGGCAATCTGGGTGGTCAGGCGTGAAAGATGGCCGTCCCAGCCGGTGTATTCTGCTTTGACGTTGATGTCTGGGTTTTGTTTGTGGAATTCCTCCAGCGCCTTGAGGGTGACCTGATGGCGGCCGTTGCCCCCCCACCAGGACATACGCAGGTCGACGTCCTGCGCTAGCGAAGAGAAGGCGCTAAGGCCCAGGGTGGCGGAGAGGGTGGCGCTTATCAGCACGTTTTTCATTGTTATGCTCCAGGGTTCACAGAGAGAGGTTCTGTTCGGTTTTGGCGTCAAAGATGTGACACTTGTTGAGATCAAAGGTGAAATAGACTTTGCGATTCAGTCCCTTGGCAATCATCGGCTTCGCATCGTCCGACGGCACGCGGGCGGTCAGCTCATAATCAGCAACCCTGAGATAAACAAAGAATTCATGTCCCATGTTTTCTACGCGTACCATTTCACCCGCGCAGGAACCTTCGGCAAACGGTTCATCGGAGAGAGAGACAAACTCCGGGCGCACGCCAAAGAACACCTGCTGATTCTTATGGGTTTCAACTTTGCTTTGCAGCCGATCGTTGAGCGGCAGCCGCTGATCGCCCAGCGTCAGATGCAGGCGACCACCGTGCTCAACCAACTGGCTGGGACGAATATTCATCTCCGGCGCGCCGATAAACCCGGCGACAAACATATTTTTCGGCTGGTGGTAGAGATTGTCCGGGGTATCAACCTGCATAATGTGGCCGAGCTTCATCACGCAGATGCGGTCGCCCATGGTCATCGCTTCCGTCTGATCGTGGGTGACGTAGACGGTGGTCGCCGGTTTGCCAGATTTTTTCAACTGCTTATGCAGATCGGAAATGCGGATCCGCATCGAGGCGCGCAGCTTGGCGTCAAGGTTGGAGAGCGGTTCGTCGAACAGGAAGACGTCCGGTTTTTTGACGATCGCCCGGCCCACCGCCACGCGCTGCGCCTGGCCGCCGGAGAGCTGGCGCGGCAGGCGATCGAGCAGTTCTTCCAGTTCGAGAATTTTCGCCGCTTCTTCCACCTGTCTGTCGATTTGCGCCTTCGGCAGCTTGCTCAGCTTCAGGCCGAAGGCGAGGTTTTCGCGCACCGTCATATGCGGATAGAGGGCGTAGTTCTGGAACACCATCGCGATGCCACGGGATTTAGGCGCCAGGTTGTTGACGATTTTGTCCCCAATCCGCACCTCGCCGCCGCTGATGGTCTCCAGACCCGCCAGCATGCGCAGGGTGGTCGATTTGGCGCAGCCGGAGGGGCCGACGATCACCATAAATTCGCCATCGGCAATCTTCAGGTCGATACCATGCACCGCTTTAAACCCGTTGGAGTAGACTTTTTCCAGTTTGTTGAAAATCACTTCAGCCATGATATTTCCCTCTTAACCTTTGATTCCGCTGCTGGTCACGCCCTGCACGAAGTAGCGTTGAGCCAGGAAGAAGACAATGATGGACGGCAGAATGGAGATGCTCGCCATTGCCAGAATTTCGTTCCACGGCGCGCCTTCCGTGACGTCGATAGACATTTTTAGCGCCAGCGCGATGGGATACTTATCGACGCTGTAGACGTAGATCAGCGGACCGATAAAGTCGTTCATCGACCACATAAACTGGAACAGCGCCACCGAGATAATGGCCGGCTTGAGGATCGGCACCACCACATACCACAGCACCTGGATGGAGTTGCAGCCGTCGATCTGCGCCGCCTCTTCCATATCGCGCGGCACGCCGCGCAGAAACTGGATCAGCATGAAGACGAAGAATCCCTGGGTGGCGAAGGCCAGCGGCAGGTACAGCGGCAGATAGCTGTTCAGCATCCCCATTTCGCGGAACATCAGGTACTGCGGGATCAGCAGGACGGTGCTCGGCAGCAGCATGGTGGTGATAAGCGTTGCGAACCAGAACTTCTTCCACGGGATCTCAAAGCGTGCGAAGCCGTACGCCACGATGGTGGAGGAAATGATCGTTAACACCACTTTCGGGATCACATACTTAAAGGTGTTCAGCATATAGTGGCCGAAATGGTATTCGGTGCCGGTCTTCCAGCCGTTGATAAACCCGTCCCAGGTGGCGTGGGCAGGCCACAGCCCGAGGGTGGTGAAGATCTCATGGTTCGGCTTGAACGAGGCGGAGAACATCCACGCCAGCGGGTAGAGCATCAGCAGGCCGACGAATATCAGCACGACGTAGCGCACCACCCGGCTCACCTTTTCCCGGCGCAGCGTACGGGCGACCTCACGATCGGCGTCGCTCATCACCGGCGCCATCTGTTGAATATCAGCCATTTTTGCCTCCCTTATCGGCGGAGTAGAAGACCCAGTATTTCGATGACTTAAAGGCGATCGACGCAAAGACCGCCACGACGAGGAACAGCACCCATGCCAGCGCGGCGCCATAGCCCATGTCGAAGTACTTAAAGGCGGTATCGTAGATATAGAGTGAGAAGAGGTAGGTGTAATAGGTCGGACCGCCGCCGGTTATCACGTACGGGCCGGTAAACTCCTGGAACGCCTGGGTGGTCTGCATAATAAAGTTGAAGAAAATCACCGGGGTGATCAGCGGCACGGTGACCTTCATGAACATCTGCCACTTTGAGGCGCCGTCAATCATTGCCGCCTCATACTGCGACTGCGGAACGTTCTGCAGCGCGGCGAGGAAGATGACCATCGCGGAGCCAAACTGCCAGACGCGCAGCAGGGTGACCGACATCAGCGCCAGGGAGGGTTCCCCCAGCCAGTTGATGGCATCGATGCCAAAGACGGCGAGAAAACTGTTCAGCAGGCCGTCAATGGCGAACAGGGCGCGCCACAGCACGGCAATCGCCACCGAGCTGCCAAGGATCGACGGGATGTAATAGGCGGTGCGGAAAAAGCCGATGCCGCGCAGTTTGAAATTGAGCACAAAAGCAATGCCGAGGGCGAAAGCCAGTTTTAAGGGGATGGTTAAAAAGACGTAGGCAAAGGTCACCCCCATCGATTTCCAGAACAGGCTATCCTCGGTCAACATATAGCGATAGTTTTCGATGCCGTTAAATACCGGCGGGCTCATCAAGTCGTACTCGGTAAAACTGAGAAAGAAAGATGAAACAAAGGGAAAAGCGGTAAAGACGATCAGCCCGATGATATAGGGCGATATCCATGCCAATCCCAGCAGCTTGTTTTCATTCATACATACCTACCTGGCTTACGAGTTGTAATACGGATCCGGTGACGCCGCGCTGTCGGCCTTTTACGCCTGACAACGCAAAAATGTCTGAACGCTTCCTCTGCTTAACATGTCCTTGCTAATTAATGGGTTATTCTTTAACTGGTCTAGCAGGTAAGGGCTATCAGCCCCTTTTTTTATGCTGAACTGTTTTTTATAAAACACCGTTTTAATTTCATTTTATTGCGATTTGTTTCTGCGTCATGCAGATCAGGATGGAAATGTGATCAAAGTCGAAACGATGTTTCAAAAAGGTGAGGTGGTAAGCATTTTGGCCGTAAAGGGTGCCTGAAAGGAATGAAAAATTAGGCTTAACTGAGCGGGAAATATAATTAACAGGATAATGATTGTGGCAGCATCTTTTTATTGAAGGGCGCCGGGCAGTAACCGGGGACGGCGATCGCCCCCGTTATGGATTAGCCTTCAAGAAAATCTTCGCGAATGGGAGTAAAGGTATCGAGCAGCGTGCCGGGCTGCAGGCAGACGCAGCCGTGCATAATCCCCGGCCGCTTATACAACGTATCGCCGGCGCTGACGACGCGCGTCTCCTCGCCGATGGTGAACTCGAACTCGCCGGAAAGCACATAGGTGAGCTGTTCGTGAGGATGGTTATGCATCGGGCCGACGGCGCCGGCGGCAAAATTCACCTCCACGGCCATCATTTTGCCGTCGTGGGCCAGAATGCGGCGGGTTACGCCATTGCCGAGGTCTTCAAGGGTGGTGTCTTTATGAAAAATAAACATCGGGCGATCCTGTTGTTAAAGTGAAACATTGTTTCATTTAACTTATCCCACTCTTCATGAAAAAGAAATACGCGGCCAGAGAAGTGGAAAGTTGATCACAAGTTTGCTTCACTGGCAGAAACGACATAAGGAGCAGAAGATGAAAACCATTGGCCTGTTAGGCGGCATGAGCTGGGAGTCCACGATCCCCTATTATCGGTTGATCAATGAGGGCGTTAAGGCGCGACTGGGCGGCCTGCACTCTGCCAGCCTGGTGCTGCACAGCGTCGATTTTCACGACATCGAAGCCTGCCAGTCCGCCGGCGACTGGGATCGCGCCGGGGAGATCCTTGCTGAGGCCGCGGTCGGGCTGCAGCAGGCGGGGGCCGAAGGCATTGTCCTGTGCACCAACACTATGCATAAAGTCGCAGATGCCATCGCCGCCCGCTGCCAGGTTCCCTTCCTGCATATTGCCGATGCCACCGGACGGGCGATTGCCGCCAAAGGTCAGCGCCGGGTCGCGCTGCTGGGCACCCGCTATACCATGGAGCAGACCTTTTACCGCGGTCGTCTGCAGGAGCAGTTTGCCATCGAGACGCTGATCCCTGAGGCTGACGATCGGGCGCAGATCAATCAGATCATCTTCGACGAACTTTGTCTCGGCACCTTCAGCGAGGCGTCGCGGGATTATTATCTGCAGACGATCGCCGCCCTGGCGGAGCAGGGGGCGGAAGGGGTTATTTTCGGCTGTACGGAGATTGGCCTGCTGGTGCCTGCCGAGCTCAGCCCGCTGCCGGTCTTTGACACCGCGGCGATCCACGCGGAAGACGCGGTCAACTTTATGCTCTCTGCAGGACCGACGCCAGCGGCGTGAGGATCTGCGGCAGACTCTGCTGCAGGTGGGCAACAAAGGCGTCGACCAGCGCCGAGCGCGGGCGGTGGAGGGGGCGGATCAGGCTGACGGTAAACGGCACCTCGACGCTGAAGCGGCGCACCACTACGCCGCTATCGGCATAGTCCAGGGCGGTTAACGGATTCACCACCGAGATCCCGGCGCCGGCGCGCACCATGGCGCAGATCGAGGCCGCGCTGTGGGTTTCGACCACCATCCGCCGTTTAACCTGATGCTCAAGGAACAGGGCGTCGAGCAGCTGGCGATAGCTGTCGGTGCGCGACAGGCTGATGTAGTTTTCGCCCTGAAAATCGGCGGGGGTCAGTGTCGCCTGCGCCGCCAGCGGATGGCCGGCGGGCAGCACGCAGACTTCATTCAGCGTCAGCAGCGGGGTGCGTTCGGTGCCCGCGGGGGTATGCAGGGTCTCCGTCAGGCCAAGGTCATGGCGCTGGGCGGAGAGCCACTCCTCCAGCAGCGGCGACTCCTGGGGGACGATCTGCAGGCTGACCTCCGGGTAGCGAGCGAGAAACGGCGGCAACAGCAGCGGCAGAAAGGACTGGGAAAACACCGGCAGACAGGCGATCGACAGCTCGCCCTGGCGGAACTCGCGCAGGCTCTCGGCGGCGCTGACGATACGGTCCAGGCCATACCAGGAGCGCTGAACCTCCTCAAACAAACGCAGGCCCTGCACCGTCGGCTGCAGGCGACCGCGGGTCCGCTCAAACAGCTGCAGGCCGAGCACCTTCTCAAAGCGCGCCAGCTCGCGGCTGACCGTGGGTTGCGAGGTGTGCAGCATCCTCGCCGCTTCGGTCAGGTTGCCGGTGGTCATCACCGCGTGAAAGATTTCGATATGACGCAAATTGACGGCTGGCATGCGGTCTCCGTGAGGCTCGGCTGGAACCATATCATTTTTGCATAGAGTCGCGATAAAACGATATTTTTTATTCGTCTGTCACTGTGGCGTAATCAGAAAAAACAGCGACCAACACACGCACTGCACCGGAGTTCTTATGCCACACTCGCTTTACGCCACCGATACTGACCTGACCGCGGACAACCTGCTGCGCCTGCCGGCGGAATTTGGCTGCCCGGTCTGGGTCTATGATGCGCAGATTATTCGCCGCCAGATAGCCCAGCTCAGCCAGTTCGACGTGGTGCGTTTTGCGCAAAAAGCCTGCTCTAACATTCATATTCTGCGTCTGATGCGTGAGCAGGGGGTGAAGGTGGACTCGGTGTCGCTGGGGGAGATCGAGCGGGCGCTGGCGGCAGGCTACGATCCGCAGCAGAATCCCGAGGATATCGTCTTCACCGCCGATCTGATCGACGACGCCACCCTCGATCGGGTGAAGGCGTTACAGATCCCGGTGAACGCCGGCTCGATCGACATGCTGAGCCAGCTGGGCGAGGTGTCGCCGGGCCATCGCGTCTGGCTGCGCGTCAACCCGGGCTTTGGCCACGGCCACAGCCAGAAAACCAATACCGGCGGTGAGAATAGCAAGCATGGCATCTGGTACAGCCACCTGCCGGCGGCGCTGGAAGTGATGCGTCGCTATCAGCTGCAGCTGGTCGGGATCCATATGCATATCGGCTCTGGCGTTGACTATGGTCACCTGGAGCAGGTGTGCGGCGCGATGGTGCGCCAGGTCGTCGACTTTGGCCAGGATCTGCAGGCCATCTCCGCCGGCGGCGGTCTGTCGATTCCTTACCGCGAAGGTGAAGAGGCCATCGACACCGCCCACTATTATGGCCTGTGGAACCGCGCCCGGGAGCAGATCGCGGCCCATCTGGGGCACCCGGTGAAACTGGAGATTGAGCCAGGACGCTTCCTGGTGGCCGAGTCCGGCGTGCTGGTGTCGCAGGTGCGCAGCGTGAAAGAGATGGGCAGCCGCCACTTCGTGCTGATTGACGCCGGCTTTAACGACTTGATGCGCCCGGCAATGTACGGTAGCTATCACCATATCACCGCTCTGGCGGGGGATGGCCGGGATCTCAGCGCCGCGCCGCAGGTCGAAACCGTGGTGGCCGGGCCGCTGTGCGAATCCGGGGATGTCTTTACCCAGCAGGAGGGGGGCAAAGTCGAGACCCGCCTGCTGCCGGCGGTGGCGCCTGGGGATTATCTGGTGCTCCATGACACCGGCGCCTACGGGGCTTCGATGTCGTCCAACTATAACAGCCGTCCGCTGCTGCCGGAGGTGCTGTTTGATGGCGGTAAGGCGCGGCTGATCCGCCGTCGCCAGACCATCCAGGAGCTGCTGGCCTTAGAGCTTATTTAAAAAAAGGTCCCGTCGTCACCGACTCGCGAAGCACCAGCGTGCCGGTAAACGGCGGGATCGTTTCTATCGGCTGCTGATTGGCAAGCTTGATCGCCTGGTCGATAGCCGTAGTGATCATGTTGTCGATCGGCAGATAAACCGTCGACAGCCCCGGCTCCAGCCATTTCGCGCTTGGCGCATCGTCGAAGCCAAACAGCGACACATCCTGTGGAATACGCAGCCCCGCCTGATGCAGCGCCTTTGACGCCCCCAGCGCCATATCATCGTTACAGGAAAACAGCGCGCTGAAGCGGGCTTTCTCGTCCAGCAGTTCCCGGCACAGTTCGTAGCCGCGGGTCATCGTCGAGTCCCCATACTTCACCCGGCTCGGATCCCACTCAATACCATGTTTTATCAGCGCGTTGCGGTAGCCCTGCAGGCGAGCCTGGCCGGTAGGGGTATGCATCGGGACGGTGATGCAGGCGATATCGCGGTGGCCCTGGGTAATCAGATACTCCACGGCCTGGAAGGCGGCTTCCTGCTGTTCGAAGAACACGCAGCGTTCGCGGGCCTGCGCCACATCGCGGTTAATCACCACCAGCGGCATGGCGATCGAGTTAATCAGCGACATGATCGCCTTCTCGCTCATGTGCCGGGTATAGAGGATGATCGCATCGCACTGCCGGTCGGCGAGCATCTGCACCGCTTCCTCTTCGCGCTCCGGCGTATCATGGCCGTCGGTGACGATAAGCTGCTTTCCCCAGGCTTCGGTCTGGCGTGACGCCTGCTGCAGCAGACGGCCAAAGTAAAAGCCGTCAAAGGTGGAGACGACCAGCCCGATACTATTGCTGGTCTGATTGGCCAGCGAGCGGGCAAGGAAATTGGGCCGGTAGCCCAGCTCTTCCATCGCTTTAAAGACCTGTTGACGGGTGCTTTCTTTCACCTGACCTGTGCCGTTCAACACGCGGGAAACCGTCGCTTTCGAGACGCCTGCGCGAATTGAGACATCCAGCATTGTAGCCATTCATCGATTCCTGATTTCACGTGGTAAAGCGCAGTTTATCACAGACCGAAAAGGGACATATCGACGGGGCGGGGCGGAAAAACCATCGCGATCACGCTTTTGGCAGGAACTGACGAGCCGACAGACTCTGGTATGCCAATGTCGATTTTATCGGATATTTGGGATACCACTGTGCGCGTTGCGAGCGCTGTCACAGAACTATTTTTGCCTGGCGACTATGTTTTGGTATGCCAAAAGTCTCTGGCTGTTCACCTGGCCGCATTAAGCCCTTTACACTGAGGTACTCTTTTATGGCATTACAGGACAAACTGATCGACGCGCTGGGGCGTTTCGCGACGACATTCAACAGCTATCGCTACATTATGGCGATCAAATCGGCGTTTATTACCCTGATGCCGGTGATCATCGTCGGGGCCTTTTCGGTGCTGATCTCCAATATGGTGCTGGATCCGAAGAATGGGCTCGCCAGCTTTTCCTCGCTCTCCTTTCTTGCGGCGCTGAAGCCGATCACCAGCGCGCTTAACTACGCTACGCTCAACTTCCTCAATATCGGCGCCGTGTTTCTGATCGGTATTGAGCTGGGGCGGATCAACGGCATCAAAAGCCTGTTTCCCGGCCTGTTGGCGGTGATCTGCTTTATCTGCGTCACGCCGACCACGGTGGAGATGATGGTCGATGGCCAGATGCACGTGGTGAAAGATGTCCTGCTGCGCCAGTTTTCCGATACCCGCAGTCTGTTCCTTGGGATGTTCATCGCCATTCTGTCAGTGGAGATTTACTGCTGGCTGGAGGGGCGCAAGGGACTGAAGATCAAAATGCCGGATACCGTGCCGCCGAACGTCTCTGCCTCTTTTTCCGCGCTGATCCCGGCGATCATCACCACCACCGCGATCGCCACCTTTGGTTTTCTCTTTCACCAGCTGACGGGAATGTATCTCTACGATGCGGTCTACCAGGTGGTGCAGCAGCCGCTGGAGCGGGTGGTGCAGAGCCTGCCGGGGATCCTGCTGCTGATGTTCGTCGCCCAGCTGTTCTGGGTGATCGGCATTCACGGCAACCAGATGATCAAGCCGATCCGCGAGCCGCTGCTGCTGGGAGCGATCACTGTCAATATGAGCGCTTTTGAGCAGGGGAAAGAGGTACCGAACATCATCACGATGCCCTTCTGGGATGTCTACATGAGCATCGGCGGCTCGGGGCTGACCATCGGCCTGCTGATTGCGGTGATGATCGCCACCAGGCGCAAAGAGATGAAAGAGATCGCCAAGCTGTCGATAGGCCCGGGGCTGTTCAATATTAACGAGCCGGTGATCTTCGGGATGCCGATCATGCTTAACCCGATCCTCGCCATCCCGTTTATCATCACCCCGCTGGTGACCGGCAGCATCGGCTATTTCGCCACCCTGACCGGCTTCGCCGGCAAGGCGGTGGTGATGGTCCCCTGGACCACGCCGCCGCTGATCAACGCCTGGCTCTCCACCGCCGGCTCGATGGGGGCGGTGGTGACCCAGCTTATCTGCATCGTCGTCGCGGTGCTTATCTATCTGCCTTTCGTCAAAATCGCCTCCCGCCGTGCCGATGCCGCGCAGCGTCAGGTAGACAATCAACAAACCGCCAACCCTGTCTGAGGAGCCTATGACTACCGTACGGATGACCATTCCCGATGATTTTATCCTTGGCGCGGCGGCTTCCGCCTGGCAGACCGAAGGCTGGAGCGGGAAAAAACCAGGGCAGGACTCCTGGCCCGATCTCTGGTACAAAAACGATCGCCACGTCTGGCATAACGGCTATGGCCCGGCGGTGGCCACCGATTTTATCAACCGCTTTCAGGAAGATGTGCAGCTGATGAAGCTGGCCGGGCTGACCCACTACCGCACCTCAATCAACTGGTCGCGCTTTCTGACCGACTATGAAAACGTCACGGTGGATGAGGAGTATGCGGCCTATTACGACCAGCTGTTCGATGCGCTGCTGGCCAACGGCATCACGCCGATGATCTGCCTTGAGCATTATGAATTGCCCGGCTATCTGCTGGAAAAGTATGGCGGCTGGGGGTCGAAAACGGTGGTTGAGCTGTTTGTGCGCTATGCGGAGAAGGTGTTTGCCCGCTACCACCCGAAGGTGACGCGCTGGTTTACCTTTAATGAGCCAATTGTGGTGCAGACCCGGGTCTATCTGGATGCTCTGCGCTGGCCCTATGAGCAGAACACCAGCACCTGGATGCAGTGGAACTATCATAAGGTGCTGGCGACCGCCAGCGTCGTGAAGCGGTTTCGCGAGCTCGGCTATCCCGGGACCGTCGGCTGCATCCTCAATCCGGAGGTGACCTACCCACGCTCACGCGCCCCCCATGACCTGCGCGCGGCGAAGATCTACGATCTATTCTACAACCGCATGTTCCTCGACCCGCTGGTGCACGGCGTCTGGCCGCCGGAGCTTCTCGCGCTGCTCGAGCAGCATCAGGTGACGTGGGAGACCAGCGAGGAGGATCTGGCGGTTATCCGCGAGCACACCGTCGATGAGCTGGGGATTAATCTTTACTACCCGCACCGGGTCAAAGCCCCGTCGCGGGCCTGGCATCCGCATACCCCGTTCCATCCGGCCTGGTATTATGAGCCGTTTGAGCTGCCCGGCCGGCGGATGAACGCCTCCCGCGGCTGGGAAATCTACCCGCAAATCATCTTTGATATGGCGATGCGGATAAAAAATGACTATCGCAACATCCCGTGGTTCGTGGCGGAGAGCGGGATGGGGGTGGAAAACGAAGGCCAGTTCCGTAACCGCGAAGGCGTCATCGATGACAGCTACCGCATTCGTTTTATCAGCGAACATCTGTGGCACACCCTGCGCGCCCGCGAGGCAGGGGCCAACTGCCAGGGCTATATGCTGTGGGCGTTTACCGACAACGTATCGCCGATGAACGCCTTTAAAAACCGCTACGGGCTTATCGAAATCGATCTGCAAAACCATCGCGCCCGGCGACCCAAAGCCTCGGCGCACTGGTTTCGTCAACTGGGCGAACGGCGTGAACTGGTGCTGGATATCGATGATGAATACCGCTAGCCGGGGGCAATATTTGCTAAGATAGCGGCGTATTTGACTCGCAGGCATGTAACGCACAGGTGATTTTGTGGAAAAAGCGATAGTTCCGCCGGAAAAGAAGCCCTATCAGGAGATTGGTGATGACCTGCGCGCCCAGATCGCGCAGGGGCGCTACCCGGTCGGGTCGCGTTTGCCGCCGGAACGCCATATTGCCGAAACCTATGGCGTCAGCCGGACCATCGTGCGCGAAGCGCTGCTGATGCTGGAGCTGCAGGGGACGGTGGATATTCGTCAGGGATCCGGGGTGTATGTCATGCGCATTCCCCACGAGAACGACAGCGAAGAGGAGCAGCTGCTCAGCAGCGACGTCGGCCCGTTTGAAATTCTCCAGGCGCGCCAGCTGCTGGAGAGCAACATCGCCGCCTTTGCCGCGAAAATGGCCACCCGCGCCGATATCGACAATCTAAAGCGGATTATTGAACAGGAGCAGCGAGCAATCGCTCTCAACGACACCGCGCAGGATAACGCTCGTCTGTTCCATCTGGTGCTCGCCGGGGCGACGCAGAACCAGATGCTGTTGGCGACGGTAGAGCGGATCTGGCTGCAGATGGACAGCAGCCCGCTGTGGCAGCAGTTCAATGTGCATATTGCCAGCCGCGCCTGGCGGCTGAAATGGCTCGGCGACCGGCAGACCCTGCTCGCCGCGCTGCGGCGTCGCGATGTGATGGGCGCCTGGCAGGCGATGTGGCAGCATCTGGAAAACGTCAAAAACAGCCTGCTGGAGCTTTCCGATGAGGACGCCCCCGACTTTGACGGCTATCTGTTCGACTCAGTGCCGATTTTTCAGGGGAAGCTGGTATGACGATCCTGCCGCTGTACGCTGCGCCGCAGTACGCCCCGCAGGTGACCGACTGGCTGTGGCAGGCCTTTGGCGGCGAGACGCTGCCGCGGCAATTCTTCGCCAGCATTGTGCAGCATAGCCAGACGGCGGAGGCGCTGCCGTTGACCTTTATTGCCGTGGAAGGCGAGCAGTTGCTCGGCACGATTGGCCTCTGGCGCTGCGATTTGATCAGCCGCCAGGATCTGTTTCCCTGGCTGGCGGCGCTGTACGTCGCGCCCGCCGCCCGCGGTCAGGGGCTGGCCGGAAAACTGCAGCGGCATGTGATCGATTATGCCCGCCGCGCGGGCTTTCGGGAGCTCTATCTCTACTCCACCTGCCGGGATTTCTATGAACGCTTCGGCTGGCGCTACATCGGCGAGGGGCTGGATTACCCGGCCACCGCCGTGCACCTCTATCGCTATGACTTATCGCCTTCCTGCGGGGCGACCACCGAGTGACGACGGACCAGCGTCGGGCTGAACAGATGGGTGATCTCCGGCGCCGGCCGCTGCTCCGCCAGGGCTAAAGCCAGCTCGGCCGCCTGGGTCGCCATCGTGACGATCGGATAGCGGACGGTAGTCAACCGCGGGCGGACATAGCGCGAAATCAGGACATCGTCGAAGCCAATCAGCGAAATCTCCCGCGGAACGTCGATGCCGTTGTCATTCAGCACCCCCATCGCGCCGGCGGCCATCGAGTCGTTATAGCAGGCGACGGCGCTAAAGTGGCGGCCGCGGCCAAGCAGTTCGGTCATCGCCTGTTCGCCGCCGCTTTCATCCGGCTCGGCAAACGTGACCAGCCGGTCGTTGCACGGCAGGCCGCTCTCCTCCAGCGCCGCGTAGTACCCCTGCAGCCGATCTTCCGCATCGGAGATATCATGGTTTGAGCACAGATAGCCGATACGCGTGTGCCCCTGCTGGATCAAATGGCGGGTCGCCAGCCAGGCGCCGTAGCGGTCGTCCAGCGCGACGCAGCGGGTTTCATATCCGGGCAGGATACGGTTGATCAGCACCATGCCGGGGATCTGCTTCATTAACCCCGCCAGTTCCTCATCGGGGATCATTTTGGCGTGCACCACCAGCGCCGCGCAGCGATGGCGGATCAGCTGCTCTATCGCCTGGCGCTCCTTCTGCACGTTGTGGTAGCCATTGCCAATCAGCAAAAAATTGCCGGTGCGGTAGGCCACCTGTTCGACGGCTTTGACCATCGCGCCGAAGAAGGGGTCGGAGACATCGCCCACCACCAGGCCGACGGTTTCCGTTGACTGCTGGGCCAGCGCCCGGGCGTTCGCGTTGGGGTGATAGTTCAGGGTTTCCATCGCCGCGCCCACGGACTGACGCGAAGCTTCGCTGGCTTTGGGAGAGTTGTTGATGACGCGGGAGACGGTAGCGACGGAGACTCCTGCGAGTCGGGCTACATCCTTAATAGTCGCCATACCATGCCTTTTCTAGGGTAAGCGTTTACATACTGCTATGTTACGGGAAAGAGCGGCAGATTCAAGGCGCGGCGGCGAAGGAATGGCGCAAATGTGATTCAGCGCGGGCTTATCGGTGACCTGTTTACATTGACGCGATCGGTAATTGAAACCGGCGCAGGGAAATACAAACCTTTGCTTACACTTTGCGATGCGCTGTTGCGAATGTTCGCTGGTTTGTTCGCGGATCCGGTTGATATTCTGGTTATCCCAGAGGTATTGATAGGTGGAGTCAACGTCACGTTGACCACTTTACTTACACCAGCCTGCGCAGATGCGCAGGTTTTTTTTTGCCCGCTATCGGCGTTGTTACAGATAGCGAAAATCGTAATACCTCGTTGCACTTAGGCTCACTCCCTTGCGTTTTCCCGCTGGCCCGTTACGGCCAAAAAACGTGACAATCGAGATCCCAGAGGTATTGATAGGTGAGTTTCTCAGGTACGCTCTTCGTACTGAACGTCTTACACCGACCTGCGCGGATGCGCAGGTTTTTTTTATTCCGAAAATCCCCCCGCTGCACTGCTTTCCCATGCCTTCTCGTGTAACCTGCTTTGACTCATCAACCGGTCACATGGAGTTGTTATGCTTTTGGGATTTTTCAGACTGCTGTTCAAGGGGTTATACCGGGTCAGACTGACCGGCGACACGCAGGCTTTATACCAGCAAAAGGTCTTAATCACCCCGAACCACGTCTCTTTCCTCGACGGCATTCTGCTGGCGCTGTTTTTGCCGGTCCGACCGGTTTTTGCGGTCTATACCTCAATCAGCCAGCGCTGGTTTATGCGCGCGCTGACGCCGATTATCGATTTTGTGCCGCTGGACCCGACCAAGCCGATGTCGATCAAACATCTGGTGCGCCTGATTGAGCAGGGGCGGCCGGTGGTTATTTTCCCGGAAGGGCGAATTTCGGTCAGCGGCTCGCTGATGAAAATTTATGACGGCGCCGCCTTTGTCGCCGCCAAATCGCAGGCGACCATTGTGCCGCTGCGTATTGAAGGCGCCGAACTGACGCCCTTCAGCCGGCTGAAGGGGCTGGTGAAACGTCGCCTGTTCCCGCGTATTCAGCTGCATCTCCTGCCGCCCACCCATCTGCCGATGCCCGAGGCGCCGCGCGCCCGCGACCGGCGCAAAATCGCCGGGGAGATGCTGCATCAGATCATGATGGAAGCCCGGATGGCGGTGCGCCCGCGGGAAACCCTGTATGAGTCGCTGCTGGCGGCGCAGGACCGCTTCGGCGCGCGCAAACCCTGCGTGGAGGATATCAACTTCCAGCCGGATACCTATCGCAAGCTGCTAACCAAAACCCTGTTTGTCGCCCGCATTCTGGAAAAATACAGCCAGCCGGGCGAGAAGATCGGCCTGATGCTGCCTAACGCCGGCATCAGCGCGGCGGTGATTTTCGGCGCTATCGCCCGCGGGCGTATTCCGGCGATGATGAACTATACCGCCGGGGTGAAAGGGCTCAGCAGCGCGATAGCCGCCGCGGAGCTCAACACCATTTTCACCTCGCGCACCTTCCTCGATAAAGGCAAACTCTGGCACCTGCCGGAGCAACTGACCCAGGTGCGCTGGGTATTCCTGGAAGATCTTAAAGGCGATATCACCCTCGCTGACAAACTGTGGATTTTTGCTCATCTGCTGGCGCCACGTCTGGCGCAGGTTAAGCAGCAGCCGGAAGACGCGGCGATGATCCTCTTCACCTCCGGTTCAGAGGGCAATCCGAAAGGGGTGGTGCACAGCCATAAGAGTCTGCTGTCCAACGTCGAGCAGATCAAAACTATCGCCGACTTTACCGCCAATGACCGCTTTATGTCGGCGCTGCCGCTGTTCCACTCTTTTGGCCTCACCGTCGGCCTGCTAACGCCGCTGCTTACCGGGGCGGAAGTGTTTCTCTATCCCAGCCCGCTGCACTATCGCGTGGTGCCGGAGCTGGTCTACGATCGCAACTGTACGGTGCTGTTCGGCACTTCGACCTTCCTCGCCAACTATGCCCGTTTCGCCAATCCGTACGATTTCTACCGCCTGCGCTACGTGGTCGCCGGGGCGGAGAAGCTGCAGGAGAGCACCAAACAGCTGTGGCAGGATAAATTCGGCCTGCGCATTCTCGAAGGCTATGGCGTGACCGAGTGCGCGCCGGTGGTCTCGATTAACGTGCCGATGGCGGCGAAGGTCGGCACCGTGGGCCGCATCCTGCCGGGGATGGACGCCCGCCTGCTGGCGATGCCAGGCATTGATCAAGGGGGGCGGCTGCAGTTGAAAGGGCCGAACATCATGAAAGGCTACCTGCGGGTGGAAAACCCCGGCGTGCTGGAAGCGCCTGCGGCGGAAAACCAGCACGGCGAGATGGAAGCGGGCTGGTATGACACCGGGGATATCGTTACCTTCGACGAGCAGGGCTATGTCCGCATTCAGGGCCGCGCGAAGCGCTTCGCCAAAATCGCCGGCGAGATGATCTCCCTCGAGATGGTGGAGCAGGTGGCCCTCGGCGCGTCGCCGGACAAAATGCACGCCACGGCGATTAAACAGGACGCCAGCAAAGGCGAGGCGCTGGTGCTGTTTACCACCGATAATGAACTGACTCGTGAAGCCCTGCTGCGCTACGCCCGCCAGCACGGCGTACCGGAGCTGGCGGTGCCGCGAGATATACGCTGGCTGAAACAGCTACCGGTGCTCGGCAGCGGCAAGCCAGACTATGTCACCCTGAAAAATATGGTCGACGAGGCGGAAACAACCCATGAGTGAGTCAGTACATACTAACCCTTCGCTGTACTCGAAAGGGATGGTGGCGGTGATCTGCGCCCAGTTCCTGTCGGCCTTCGGCGACAATGCGCTTCTCTTCGCCACCCTGGCGCTGATGAAGCAGCTCTATTATCCGGAGTGGAGCCAGCCGGTCCTGCAGATGTTGTTTGTGGGCGCTTACATCCTCTTTGCCCCCTTTGTCGGTCAGTTCGCCGATAGCTTTGCCAAAGGCCGGGTGATGATGGTGGCCAACGGCCTGAAACTGCTCGGCGCCGGCTGCATCTGCTTCGGCGTCAATCCGTTTATCGGCTATACGCTGGTGGGGATTGGCGCCGCCGCCTATTCGCCGGCCAAGTATGGCATTCTCGGCGAACTCACCACCGGCGATAAGTTAGTGAAGGCTAACGGACTGATGGAGTCCTCGACCATCGCGGCGATCCTGCTGGGCTCCATGGCCGGCGGGATCCTCGCCGACTGGCACGTGCTGGCGGCGCTGATCGTCTGCGCGCTGGTCTACGGCGGGGCGGTAGTGGCTAACCTGTGGATACCCAGGCTGCCGGCAGCGCGTCCGGGGCAGTCGTGGCGTTTTAAGCCAATGACGCACAGCTTCTTCAGCGCCTGCCGGACGCTGTGGCGCAACGGCGAAACCCGCTTTTCGCTGATGGGCACCAGCCTGTTCTGGGGCGCTGGCGTGACCCTGCGTTTCCTGCTGGTGATCTGGGTGCCGGTGGCGCTGGGCATTACCAGCAACGCCATGCCCACCTATCTTAATGCGATGGTGGCGGTGGGGATTGTGCTGGGTGCCGGGGCGGCGGCGAAGCTGGTGACCCTGGAGACGGTGTCGCGCTGTATGCCGGCCGGGATTTTGATCGGTATCGCGGTGATAGCCTTTGCGGTGCAGCAGTCGCTGCTGCCGGCGTTCGGTCTGCTGCTGCTGCTCGGGGTGTTCGGCGGGTTCTTTATCGTACCGCTGAACGCGCTGCTGCAGGAGCGTGGGAAACATTCGGTCGGGGCAGGTAACGCCATTGCGGTACAGAACCTCGGTGAGAACGTGGCGATGCTGCTGATGCTGGGGCTCTATTCCCTGGCGGTGAGCGTGGGCGTTCCACCGGTCGCCGTGGGGATAGGCTTTGGCGCGGTATTCGCCGTGGCCATCGCCGCGCTGTGGGTCTGGGGGCGGCGTAAATAACCTCCCGGCTTGCGCTGCGCTTGACTGGGCGAGGGGGTCGCCAATATCTGCTCTTCAGTAGCCCGGGTAAGGCGTATAAGCCTTACCCGGGGCTTTGCTTTCTTACGGCGCCGGGTAGGTATAAACCTGATGCACCGCCTCAATCTCCGCTAATACCTCTTCGCTCAGCTCAAGCTGCAAACTTTCCACGTTGGCCTGCAGCTGCGTCATGGTCGTCGCCCCCAGCAGGGTGCTGGCGACAAACGGCTGCCGACGCACAAAGGCCAGCGCCATTTGCGCCGGATCGAGGCCGTGGCGTTTGGCGATATCCACATAGGCCGCTACCGCTTTCTGCGACTGCTCGCTGCTGTAGCGCGTAAAGCGGCTGAACAGCGTATTGCGCGCCCCTGCCGGCTTCGCACCGTTGAGATACTTGCCGGTCAGTGTGCCGAAAGCCAGGCAAGAGTAGGCCAGCAGCTCCACGCCTTCGAACTGACTCACTTCCGCGAGGCCGACTTCAAAGCTGCGGTTCAGCAGGCTGTAAGGATTCTGAATAGTCACGATCCGCGGGAGGTCGTGCTTATCCGCCAGGTGCAGATAACGCATCACGCCGAAGGCGGTTTCGTTCGACACGCCGATGTAGCGGATCTTCCCGGCGCGCTGGAACTCGGTCAGCGCTTCGAGGGTATCCAGCAGCGTCACGGCGGGCGCGGCGTCGGCCCAGGTATAGCCCAGCTTGCCAAAGCAGTTGGTTGGCCGCTGCGGCCAGTGAACCTGATATAAATCGAGATAATCGGTCTGCAGCCGCTTCAGGCTGGCGTGCAGCGCCTCGCGGATATTTTTGCGGTCCAGGACGTGATTGGGCCGAATGCTGCTGTCGTTATTGCGCGCGGGCCCGCTGACTTTGGAGGCGAGCACCAGCTTTTCGCGATTGCCGCGTTTCGCCAGCCAGTTGCCGACGTAGGTTTCAGTCAGCCCCTGGGTTTCCGGGCGCGGCGGGACCGGGTACATTTCAGCGACATCGATCAGGTTGATGCCGTTGGCAACCGCGTAATCGAGCTGCTGGTGGGCATCGGCCTCGCTATTCTGTTCGCCAAAAGTCATGGTTCCCAGCCCGAGGGTGCTGATTTCAAGAGAACTGTGTGGGATACGGTGATACTGCATAGCCAGCTTCCTTTTTATTTATAAGGTCAGGCATTCCCCGACAAAGGAGTATCAACATGGCAGAGGGTGAGAAAAAGAGGAAGTAAAAAATCAAAAAAGCCGGGTGACGAGGAGGGGCGGTGAGTGAAACCCGCGGCGTCCTGGTATATCCCGACTCTTCTCAAAAGACTGGTGGTCGGTAAGCGCAGCGTCAACAGAAGCTGGGGCCGACAGGGAAAGATTAACGCTTAATGATTTGCGAAACGTCGTCACGATTGATCTGCATTTTATTACCCTGCTGATCTTCGTAACTGATTAAACCGGTATCGTCATCCACGGTAGGTTTACCGTCGGTCAGGATCATTCGCCCATCTTTGGTCGCCATGACGTAATCGCTGCTGCAACCGGAAACCGAGAACGCCAGTCCTACGGCGGAAATCAATACTGCCCATTTCTTCATCGTCAACACCTCTTCAGTAGCTGCACCCCATACCCGTCTATTAATAGCCTGATTTGTGAGACATAAAAAGCAGTAAAGTCTGAAAAAGGGTTGCAGCCTGTGACCAGGCTGCAATTTTGTGGTTTACAGCGGGTTTTTCTTATTACGCAGCAGGTTAAGGCTCTCCACCGCGATAGAGAAGAACATGGCGAAATAGATGTATCCCTTCGGCACATGGACGTCGAAGCTTTCCAGCATCAGGGTAAAGCCGACGAGGATCAGAAACGACAGCGCCAGCATTTTCACCGAAGGATGACGGTCAACAAAATCGCCGATGGGTCGCGCGGCGAACATCATCACCCCCACCGCGATCACCACTGCCGCCATCATGATGAACAGATGATCAGACAGGCCGACGGCGGTGATCACTGAATCGAGGCTAAAGATGATATCCAGCAGCATGATCTGCACGATAGCGCCGAGGAAGGAGTGGACGTTGGTCTTCAGCCCCTCCTCTTCACCTTCGATAGATTCATGGATCTCTTTACTGGCTTTCCAGATAAGGAATAGCCCACCGAGCAGCAAGATCAGATCGCGAAACGAGATCTCCTGACCGAAAACGGTAAAGAGCGGGTTGGTAAGCTTAACGACCCAGGCGATTGAGGCCAGCAGCGCCAGACGCATGACCATCGCGCCCATCAAACCGATCCGGCGCGCATGGGCGCGCTGGGCGGTGGGGAGCTTAGCCACGACCAGAGAGAGGAAAATAATATTGTCGATCCCGAGCACGATCTCCAGCAGCGTCAATGTGCCCAGCGCCAGCCAGGCGTTAGGATCGGTTATCCATGCAAATAACATTGTTCAAAGTCCTGCAAAATAGAAAGCAGCAATTATATGCAACCCCCAACGCAGAACAAAAAATTAATCGTGTTGTAACAAGAAATGGCGGGCAAGCAGAGCGGCGGTAAAATTCTTTTTCAGATAGAAACCGCGCGGCAGCGTGAGGATTGTCTCCCCGCGGGCGCCGATGGCTTCGGTCAGCGCCTTGCTGTTGGCGGCTTTCGGTCTTAACTGCAGCACCTCGCCGTGGCGGGCGGTAATGCGCTCGACCTCACCGAGAACAATGAGATCCATCAGCTCTTCCCAGTCCATGCGCAGCTGGCGCTCCTCGTCTTCGTCCGGGCTCCACAGCAGCGGTGCGCCGACGCGCCGCGCCGCCAGCGGGATGGTGCGTTCACCCTCCACCGGGATCCACAGGACGCGCTGCAGCTTATGCCGTACATGGCTGCTCTCCCAGGTGACGCCGCTATTGCCGGTTAACGGGGCGACGCAGACGAAGGTGGTCTCCAGCGGGCGTCCCCGGCTGTCGATGGGGATCGTTTTGAGCTCGACCCCCAGCGCGGCGAAATCCTGCTCGGGTTTACTGCCTGCGCTGGCGCCCAGCCACAGCTCCAGCAGAATGCCCGTCCAGCCTTTATCGCGCTTCAGATCGCGCGGAATGGGGATCCCTGCCAGCGCCGCCAGCTCGCCCAGCGAATAGCCGGCCAGCTGGCGGGCCTGGGCCAGCAGCTGTTCCTGACTTTGCGGCGGTGAGGCGAGCGGAGCGATAGCGGGCATAGGGTAATACCTTTGGTTAAAAAGTGAGCGCTAATTTTGCGCGTTGTGGATAGAGTTTACCGTTTTCTGAGTAACTATACCAATCTCATGATTTATATGGCTTTTTAAACTCATCATGCGGCTTATGAAAACGGTGTAAACGGGTTTTCCAGAACTGGTCACTGACAATAAACAGGATCTTACACCATGTTATCCACAGAAAAGTGGGATAACTGGGGAAAAGACTCACTACTGGTTCGATTTACAGCCTTGACGTGCGACGAAAATCGAATTTTTAGAGAAAATCTGCCGGTGGCCTGCGCGTAATCTGTGGATAAAATCGACATTGCTCGATCTTTCATCAGTCGGCGGATCGCATGTGTGATGATCGTCACGTTATGCTGTAATGTGTGAAAGGAATATATTCTAACTTTATGAATATGATACTATTATTTTCAGATGCTAGCGATGCGATGTTCGGATTACTCTGGGTTTTCCCGGGTTAATTCCGTACTTCTTCACAACTCTATCCACAGAAAAAGTGAATAAAATCGGCTGTCACGCGCTTTCATTGTTTATAACTCTGGCAATTACTGTGAGTTATTCAAATGTTATCCGTTCTCAGTGTGCGAACAGAGTGGTTTACCGTTTCCGGCGAGTGTGAAACAATCATTCACATTGAAGCTTATCTTGAGGTAGTCCGGTGATTGATGACGATGGCTACCGCCCAAATGTCGGTATTGTAATCTGTAATCGTCAGGGCCAGGTGATGTGGGCCCGGCGCTATGGTCAGCACTCGTGGCAGTTCCCGCAAGGGGGCATTAATCCAGGAGAATCCGCAGAGCAGGCGATGTATCGGGAATTGTTTGAAGAGGTCGGGTTAAGCCGTAAAGATGTGCGGATCCTGGCCTCAACCCGTAACTGGCTGCGTTACAAGTTGCCTAAACGTTTGGTGCGTTGGGACACAAAGCCGGTTTGTATCGGCCAGAAACAAAAGTGGTTTCTTTTGCAGTTGATCGGCAACGATGCGGACATCAATATGCAAACCAGCAGTACACCTGAATTTGATGGTTGGCGCTGGGTGAGTTACTGGTACCCGGTTCGCCAGGTGGTGTCGTTTAAGCGCGACGTCTACCGCCGGGTGATGAAAGAGTTCGCCAGCGTGACCATGTCGCTGGCGGAGAGCGCACCTAAGCCGCAAAACGCGCCTGCTTATCGACGTAAAAGAGGTTAAGCCACGCACATTATGCTCACTCGGTTGCGAGAAATAGTCGAGAAGGTCGCGAGCGCGCCGCGTTTAAACGAGGCGCTGGATATTCTGGTGACGGATGTCTGCCAGGCGATGGAGACGGAAGTCTGCTCGGTTTACCTGGCTGACAATGACCGACGCTGCTATTACCTGATGGCCACCCGCGGGTTAAAAAAACCTCGCGGGCGCACCGTTGCGCTGGCGTTCGATGAAGGCCTGGTGGGGCTGGTTGGCCGCCTGGCGGAACCCATCAACCTCGCCGATGCGCAAAAACACCCCAGCTTCAAATATATCCCCGCCGTCAAAGAGGACCGCTTCCGCGCCTTCCTTGGCGTGCCGATCATTCAGCGCCGCCAGCTGCTGGGCGTGCTGGTGGTCCAGCAGCGCGAGCTGCGTCAGTTTGATGAAAGCGAAGAGTCTTTCCTCGTCACCCTCGCCACCCAGATGGCGGCGATCCTCTCCCAGTCCCAGCTGAACGCCCTGTTCGGCCAGTATCGTCAAACGCGCATTCGCGCTCTGCCGGCCTCTTCCGGGGTGGCGATCGCCGAGGGCTGGATGGACGTCAGCCTGCCGCTGATGGAGCAGGTGTATGAAGCCTCGACGCTGGACACCGCCTCGGAACGCGAACGCCTGACCGGTGCGCTGGAAGAGGCGGCCAACGAGTTTCGTCGCTACAGCAAACGCTACGCCGCCGGGGCGCAAAAAGAGACGGCGGCGATCTTCGATCTCTACTCGCACCTGCTCTCCGACGCCCGCCTGCGTCGCGAGCTGTTTGCCGAAGTTGACAAAGGCGCCGTCGCCGAGTGGGCCGTCAAAAAGATCATTGAGAAGTTCGCCGAACAGTTTGCCGCGCTGAGCGACGGCTATTTGAAAGAGCGGGCCGGCGATCTGCGTACCCTGGGCCAGCGTCTGCTGTTCCATCTCGACGACAGTATTCAGGGGCCTAACACCTGGCCGGCGCGCATTATCCTCGTGGCGGACGAGCTGTCGGCCACCACCCTCGCCGAAGTGCCGCAGGATCGCCTGGCCGGCGTGGTGGTGCGCGATGGCGCCGCCAACTCCCATGCCGCTATTATGGTGCGGGCCCTCGGCATCCCAACGGTGATGGGCGCCGATATTCAGCCCTCGCTGCTGCATGGCCATACGCTGATTGTCGATGGCTATCGCGGTGAGCTGCTGGTGGATCCTGAACCTGTCCTGTTGCAGGAGTATCAGCGCCTTATCAGCGAAGAGAACGAACTCAGCCGCCTGGCGGAGGACGATCTCCAGCGCGCGTCGGAGCTGAAAAGCGGCGAGCGGGTGAAAGTCATGCTCAACGCCGGCTTAAGCCCGGAGCACGAAGAGAAGCTCGGCAGCTTTGTTGACGGCATTGGCCTCTACCGCACCGAAATTCCCTTTATGCTGCAGAGCGGCTTCCCCTCAGAAGAGGAGCAGGTCGCCCAGTATCAGGGCATGCTGCAGATGTTTAACAGCAAACCGGTGACCCTGCGTACCCTGGACATCGGCGCGGATAAACAGCTGCCGTATATGCCGATCAGCGAAGAGAACCCGTGCCTCGGCTGGCGCGGGATCCGCATCACCCTCGATCAGCCGGAGATCTTTTTGATCCAGGTGCGGGCGATGCTGCGCGCCAACGCCGCCACCGGCAACCTCAGCATTTTGCTGCCGATGGTGACCAGTCTGGAGGAGGTGGATGAGGCCCGTCGGCTGATCGATCGCGCCAGCCGGGAAGTGGAAGAGATGATCGGCTACGCCATCCCACGTCCGCGCCTGGGGGTGATGCTGGAGGTCCCATCGATGGTCTTTATGCTGCCGCAGCTGGCCAGCCGGATCGATTTTATCTCGGTAGGGACGAACGACCTGACCCAGTACCTGCTGGCCGTCGACCGCAACAATACCCGGGTCGCCAGCATGTATGACAGCCTGCATCCTGCGGTATTGCGTGCGCTGGCGATGATCGCCCATGACGCGGAGCGCTTTGGCATCGATCTGCGCCTGTGCGGCGAGATGGCGGGCGACCCGATGTGCGTGACGATCCTTATCGGCCTCGGTTACCGCCATCTGTCGATGAACGGCCGATCGGTGGCGAGGGTGAAGTATCTGCTGCGCCGCATTGATATCGAAGAGGCGCAGGAGCTGTCGCGTCGCAGCCTCGATGCGCAGATGACCGCCGAGGTGCGCCATCAGGTGGCGGCCTTTATGGAGCGTCGCGGTCTCGGCGGCCTGATCCGCGGCGGGCGGTAGCGCCAGCCCGGGTGAGGCGTAAGCCGTAACCCGGGGATCCTCTGCTCGCACCCTCCGGCAAAGTAGGGTACCGCCGGGAAAACGGCATTCTGTTAGCATCCGTATACATATCTTTTACACGTTCGGCGCGGATCGCTCTTGTGGCTTATGCTATGATTCGCCTCCTTCGGCGTGCCCGTTTTGTTCGGGTATGGATCATCACCGCTGTCCACTTTCGGCGGAATAACAAGTCTTTATGGTGACAGATGAATAGTGGCTACCTGCATTTTCCGGAGTTCGATCCGGTCATTTTTTCTCTAGGCCCGGTCTCCCTCCACTGGTACGGTTTGATGTACCTGGTGGGCTTTGTCTTTGCGATGTGGCTGGCCACCCGTCGGGCGAATCGTCCGGGCAGCGGCTGGACGAAAAATGAAGTGGAAAACCTGCTCTACGCGGGCTTCCTCGGCGTCTTCCTGGGCGGCCGTATCGGCTACGTGCTGTTTTACAACCTGCCGGTATTTCTTGCCGATCCGCTGTATCTGTTCCGCGTCTGGGACGGCGGCATGTCGTTCCACGGCGGCCTGATCGGCGTGATCCTGGTGATGATTATCTTCGCCAGACGCACCAAACGCACCTTCTTCCAGGTCTCCGATTTTATCGCGCCGCTGATCCCGTTTGGTCTTGGCGCCGGGCGTCTGGGCAACTTTATCAACGGCGAGCTGTGGGGCCGCGTAGACCCGAGCTTCCACTACACGATGATTTTCCCGGGCTCCCGTGCCGAAGACCTGGCGCTGCTGCCGACGCATCCGGAATGGCAATCGCTGTTCGATACCTACGGCGCGCTGCCGCGTCACGCGTCGCAGCTGTACGAGCTGGCGCTGGAAGGCGTGGTACTGTTCCTGATCCTCAACCTGTTTATCCGTAAACCGCGCCCAACCGGCTCCGTTTCCGGCCTGTTCCTGATTGGCTACGGCCTGTTCCGCATCATCGTGGAATTCTTCCGCCAGCCCGACGCCCAGTTCACCGGCGGCTGGGTGCAGTACATCAGTATGGGGCAGATTCTTTCGATCCCGATGGTGCTTGCGGGTATCATTATGATGGTTTGGGCTTACCGCCACCGTCCGCAGCAACAGAATTCTTGAGGAACCATGAAACAGTATCTTGATTTGATGCAGAAAGTGCTCACCGAGGGCACGCCAAAAAATGACCGCACCGGCACTGGCACGATCTCCATTTTCGGCCATCAGATGCGTTTTAACCTGCAGGAAGGCTTCCCGCTGGTGACCACCAAGCGCTGTCATTTACGCTCCATCATCCATGAACTGCTGTGGTTCCTGCAGGGCGACACCAACATCGCCTATCTGCACGAGAACAACGTCACCATCTGGGACGAGTGGGCGGATGAGAATGGCGACCTGGGGCCGGTCTACGGCAAACAGTGGCGTTCCTGGCCTGCGCCGGACGGCCGCCATATCGACCAGATCAGCACGGTGATGAACCAGCTGAAAAACGACCCGGACTCCCGCCGGATCATCGTCTCGGCGTGGAACGTCGGCGAGCTGGATAAAATGGCGCTGGCGCCGTGCCACGCCTTCTTCCAGTTCTACGTCGCCGACGGCAAGCTTTCCTGCCAGCTGTATCAGCGCTCCTGCGACGTATTCCTCGGCCTGCCGTTCAATATCGCCAGCTACGCGCTGCTGGTGCATATGGTGGCGCAGCAGTGCGATCTGCAGGTCGGTGATTTCGTCTGGACCGGCGGAGACACCCATCTGTACAGCAACCATCTTGAGCAGACCAACCTGCAGCTAAGCCGCGAACCTCGTCCGCTGCCGAAGCTGGTCATCAAACGCAAGCCGGCGTCGATTTTCGACTACCGCTTTGAAGACTTCGAGATTGAAGGTTACGATCCGCATCCGGGCATTAAAGCGCCGGTGGCGATTTAACCCCCTTGCTGATATGACCAACCGGCGCCCGATGGCGCCGGTTTTTTTATGCCCTTTACACCCCATCCCGATGGGGGGATCTCCCTTGCCACAGGGACAAGGTCGTTTCCACCCGCCCCAGGTCACAGGCGGTTGCGGTAGGCGAAGTTGGATAGACGTTCGCAAAAAAATGTTCTGCTGGTGGTAATACAAACCTTTTTTGCGTATCTGGCCGGGAAAGCTATTTTCCGTCATCGCGTCAGGACCAATCGCCGCGGCATACTCAACGCCATGAACAGAGAACATGGCTATACCCTGATGGAAACCCTGGTAACGCTGACGTTAATGATGATCCTCAGCGTCGGCGGCCTGTACGGCTGGCAGCGTTGGCAGCAGCAGCAACGACTGTGGCAAACCGCCGTCCAGGTACGGGATTTTCTGCTCTTTCTGCGCGATGACGCCAACGCGTACAACCGTGACCGTGTGCTTCGCGTCGGTCAGGACGAGGCGGGCTGGTGCCTGAGTGCGCAGGGGGAAGGGGCGGACTGCACCGCCGGGTCGGCCTTCACGCTGCGTCCGCGCTGGCCGGGGATCACGCTGGTCGGTGTTACGCCTGGTCTGGGGTTTTATGGTCTGCGCAGCACCGCCTGGGCGGGGAATCTGCGGCTGCAGAGCGCGGCCGGCAGGTGGAGCATCGTGATCTCACACTGGGGGCGGATTCGTTTATGCCCCAGCGACAGCGCAGGGGGATGTCAGTGAACAGTCGCGGATTTTCCCTGGCGGAGGCGCTTATCGCCATGGCCATCGGCTCGCTGCTGCTGATCGGAGCCTGCCGCTTTCTGCCTGCTCTGCAGCGCCATATTCTGCGCCAGGGCGAACAGCTGGCCCTGGAGAACGAGCTGTGGCAGCGCGTGCATGCCGTGGGAAAACATCTGCAGCGCGCCGGGTACTGCCGGGGAGCGTGCGGCGGAGCCGGGCTGGAGCTAGCCGCTGGCGGCGAGTGTCTGATTGTGCGCTGGGATGCGAACAGCAACGGGAGATGGGAAAACTCCCCCGCGGCAGCGGCGGAGAGCACCGGCTTTCGCCTGCGCGACGGCGCGCTGGAGACCCTGCGGGGGGCCAGCGACTGCCGCGGCGGCGGATGGGAGAAAATCACCAACCCGGCCGCCATCGTGGTGACGCGCTTCTCGGTACAACGTCAGGTCACCCCGGGCTTCGCGCCGGAGCTGAGCGTGACGCTGGCGGCGCGCTCCGCGCAACAGACGGGCCTGACGAGCGAGGTTGAGCAGCGGGTGACGGGGTATAACCTGTGATCCGCCAGCGTGGAATGTCGTCGCTGCTGATGGTGCTCCTGTTGCTGACCCTCGGCAGCCTGTTACTCGAGGGGCTTAACCTGCAGCAGCGGGCGCTGCTGGCGCAAACCGCCAGCGAAACGCAGGCGATCCGCGATACGGCGATAGCCCATTCCGCGCTGCAGTGGGGAAAACAGCAGGTCTGGTCGGCGCAGGTGGCGCTGGCCTGCCGGGAGCAGGCGCCGCAGGGCTGGCGCGCCTGTCTGCGTATCTTCGGCGACGGTTCACTGGTGCTCAGCAGCGCCAGCGGCGAGGTGCAGGTCTGGCAGTCCGGCGAGGTGCGCGGCGGGCAGGTGCGTTTCTCCGCCCACGGCTGGAGCGATTTTTGCCCGCTCAGGGAGGCGAGCTTATGTCAAATGCCCTGAAGCGTCAGCGGGGGTTTAGCCTGCCGGAGACCGTGCTGGCGATGGCGCTGATGGTGCTGACGGTCACCGCGCTGGGCGGCTATCAGCGCGGAATGGCGCAAGGAATTGTCCAGTTGAACCAGACCCGTCAACTGTGGCGCGACGCGTGGCGCTATAGCCAGCTCTCCGCGCCGCCGTCGCCGGCACGCGGGCAGGTAAGCCGTATGCAGACATCGAGGCAAAGATGTGTCAGCATCACGGTAACGATCAGTAGACCCGTTGCAAAGCGGGTGCAGATGACCCGGCTGCATTGCCCGGTCAGCCAGTAGTCAGGAGCAATTATGTTAAGGGTATACCACTCAAACCGGCTGGATGTTCTCGAGGCGTTGATGGAGTTTATCGTCGAGCGCCAGCGGCTGGATGACCCTTTTCAGGCCGAAATGGTGCTGGTGCAGAGTACCGGCATGGCGCAGTGGCTGCAGATGACCCTGGCCGCGCGCTTCGGGATTGCCGCCAATATCGAGTTCCCGCTGCCGGCGAGCTTTATCTGGGATATGTTCGTGCGCGTCCTGAAAGATATTCCGGGCGAAAGCGCCTTCAGCAAGCAGAGCATGAGCTGGAAGCTGATGACCCTCCTGCCGCAGCACCTGGAGGAAGACGATTTTATCCTGCTGCGCCAGTATCTGAGCGATGACGGCGACAAGCGCAAGCTGTTTCAGCTGGCCGCCCGGGTGGCGGACCTCTATGACCAGTACCTCGTCTATCGCCCGGAGTGGCTGATGCGCTGGGAGGCCGGCCAGCGGGTGGAAGGTCTCGGCGATGCCCAGCAGTGGCAGGCGCCGCTGTGGCAGGCGCTGGTGAGCTACACCGCCGAGCTGGGGCAGCCGCAGTGGCACCGCGCCAATCTCTACCAGCGCTTTATCAGTACCCTGGAAAAAGCGGACGAACCGCCCGCCGGGCTGCCGTCGCGCGTCTTCATCTGCGGGATTTCCGCGCTGCCGCCGGTCTATCTTCAGGCGCTGCAGGCGCTGGGTAAGCATGTCGATGTCTATGTCTTGTTTACCAACCCCTGCCGCTACTACTGGGGAGACATTAAGGATCCGGCGTTTCTGGCGAAGCTGCTGTCGCGTCAGCGGCGCCATCACCGCGAGGCGCGCGCGCTACCTCTGTTTCGCGACACCGAGCAGGCGCCGGGGTTGTTTAATGACGCCGGGGAACAGGATGTCGGCAACCCGTTGCTCGCCTCCTGGGGGAAACTGGGGCGCGACTATATCTACCTGCTGGCGGGGCTGGAGCGCTATGAGGAGCTGGACGCTTTTGTCGACATCGCCCCCGATAACCTGTTGCATAACCTGCAATCGGATATCCTCGAACTGCGCAACGCGGCGGTGGCCGGGCAGAGCGCAGAGGCATTCGCCCACAGTCGCGACAAACGTCCGCTGACGCTGGATGACCGCAGTCTGAGCATTCACGTCTGCCACAGTCCGCAGCGCGAAGTGGAGGTTCTGCACGATAGGCTACTGGCGATGCTGGAGGCGGATCCGACGCTCACGCCGCGGGATATCATCGTCATGGTGGCGGATATCGACAGCTACAGCCCATATATACAGGCGGTGTTTGGCGCAGCCAGCGGCGATCGCTGGCTGCCGTGGGCGATCTCCGACCGTCGCGCCCGAGAGTCGCACCCGGTGCTGCAGGCGTTTATCACGCTGCTCTCGCTGCCGGACAGCCGCTTCGCCAGTGAAGATGTGCTGGCGCTGCTGGACGTCCCGGTGCTGGCGGCGCGCTTTAATATCACGGAAGAAGGGCTGCGCTACCTGCGCCAGTGGGTGAACGAGTCCGGCGTCCGCTGGGGAATGGATGACGACAACGTCCGTGAACTGGACCTGCCGGCGACCGGGCAGCATACCTGGCGGTTCGGCCTCACCCGCATGCTGTTGGGCTACGCGATGGACAGCCGCGAGGGAGAATGGCAGTCGGTGCTGCCGTATGACGAATCCAGCGGTTTGATCGCCGAGCTGGTGGGCAACCTCGCGTCGCTGCTGATGCAGCTTAATCTGTGGCGACGCGGCCTGGCCCAGCAGCGGCCGCTGGCGGAGTGGCTGCCGGTCTGTCGCGATCTGCTGAATGACTTTTTCCTGCCGGACAGTGAGACCGAAGCGGCGCTGGCGCTGATTGAGCAGCAGTGGCTGGCGGTTATTGATAGCGGTCTGGAGGCGCAGTATGGCGAGCAGGTGCCGCTGACGCTGCTGCGCGATGAGCTGGCCCAGCGCCTCGATCAGCAGCGGATCAGCCAGCGCTTTCTTGCCGGCCCGGTCAATATCTGTACCCTGATGCCGATGCGTTCGATCCCCTTTAAGGTGGTGTGCCTGCTGGGGATGAATGACGGGGTTTATCCGCGCACGCTACCGCCGCTGGGCTTTGATTTAATGAGCCAGAAGCCGCAGCGCGGCGACCGCAGCCGGCGCGATGATGACCGCTATCTGTTCCTCGAAGCGCTGATGTCCGCCGAGCAGACGCTGTATATCAGCTATATCGGCCGTTCGATCCAGGACAACAGCGAGCGTTTTCCTTCGGTGCTGGTGCAGGAGCTGGTGGATTATATCGGCCAGAGCCACTGTCTCGCCGGTGACGAAGAGCTTGACTGCGACGCCAGCGAAGCGCGGGTTAAAGCCCATATCACCCATCTGCATACGCGCATGCCGTTCGACGTTGCCAATTTCCAGGAAGACGAGAACAAGAGCTACGCTCGTGAATGGCTGGCGGCCGCCGGCCAGCAGGGAGAGGCGCATAGCGATTTTATACAGCCGCTCACCGCGCCGCCGATTGACAGCCTGCCGTTCGATCAGCTTCTGCGCTTCTGGCAGCACCCGGTACGCGCGTTCTTTCAGCAGCGTTTGCGGGTCAATTTCCGCGCCGAAGAGGACGATATTCCAGACGACGAGCCGTTCACTCTTGAAGGGCTGAGCCGTTATCAACTGAATCAGCAACTGCTCAATACGCTTATTGAGGAGCAGGACGTCTCGGCTATGTTCCGCCGCTTTCGCGCCGCCGGCGAGCTGCCGTATGGCGCCTTTGGCGAGCTGGTCTGGGAGACGCAGCGCCTGGAGATGCAGGCGCTGGCCGAGCGGGTGATGGCCGAGCGCCAGCAGGCGCAGAGCATGGAGATCGATCTGCAGTGCGGCGGCGTGAACCTGACCGGCTGGCTGCAGCAGGTGCAGCCGGACGGTCTGCTGCGCTGGCGGCCTTCGCTGCTGAGCGTCTCCCAGGGGATGCAACTTTGGCTGGAACACCTTGTCTACTGCGCCAGCGGCGGCACCGGCGAGAGCCGGCTGTTTGTGCGGAAAGAGGGAGAGTGGCGCTTTCCGGCGCTGGCGCCCGCCGAGGCGCAGGCGTACCTTAACGAGCTGGTGGATGGCTATTTGCTGGGGATGTCGCAGCCGCTGCTGCTGCTGCCGGAAAGCGGTGGCGCCTGGCTGAAAGCCTGTTACGACGCCGAAAAGGATGTCATCTTAATGGACGAAGAGACGCAGCAGAAAGCGCGGAGCAAATTCCTGCAGACCTACGAAGGGAACATGGTGGTCAGCGGGGAGGGCGCCGATATCTGGTATCAACGCCTGTGGCGTTCGCTGGAGCCGGCGCATTACGAAGAAATCATTGCCCAGACGCAGCGTTATCTGTTACCGCTATATCGTTACCATCGGTCCACACAAATTTAAATAGTATAAAAATTGCGCAGTGAATGGCGGTTCATTTAATATGCGCAACGTATCACGGACTGATGGACATAAAAGGCTGCACGCTGTGCAGCGCAAGTTTGTTAATGATGAGGTTCGTGAATGCCCCGCAGTTTATGGTTCAAGGTTTTTGTTGTGCTGGCCGCCCTCTGGGCGCCGTTTAGTCAGGCCGACACCGGATGGCAGCCGATTCAGGAGACGATCCGCAAAAGCGAAAAAGATACGCGTCAGTATCAGGCGATCCGCCTTGATAACGACATGGTCGTGCTGCTGGTTTCCGATCCGCAGGCGGTGAAATCGCTGTCGGCGCTGGTGGTGCCGGTGGGATCCCTGCAGGATCCGGCCGATCATCAGGGGCTGGCGCATTTTCTGGAACATATGACGCTGATGGGGTCGCAAAAATATCCCCAGCCTGACAGCCTTGCAGAGTTTCTTAAGCTGCACGGCGGCAGCCATAACGCCAGTACCGCGCCCTACCGCACCGCGTTTTATCTTGAAGTGGAAAATGATGCGCTGGACGGGGCCGTAGATCGCCTGGCCGACGCCATCGCCGCGCCGCTGCTGGATAAAAAATATGCCGACCGCGAACGTAACGCGGTCAACGCCGAGCTGACGATGGCCCGGACGCGAGACGGGATGCGCATGGCCCAGGTCAGCGCGGAGACCATCAACCCGGCTCACCCGGCGGCCCACTTCTCGGGTGGCAACCTCGAGACGCTCAGCGATAAGCCCGGCAGCCCGGTGCTTGATGCGCTGCACACCTTCCGCGATAGCTGGTACTCCGCCAATCTGATGAAAGCGGTGATCTACAGCAACAAGCCGTTGCCGGCGCTGGCGCGCATGGCTGCGGACACCTTTGGCCGCGTGCCGAATCGTCAGATCAGCAGGCCGGAAATTACCGTCCCGGTGGTCACGGATGCGCAAAAAGGCATCATTATTCACTATGTGCCGGCGATGCCGCGTAAAGTGCTGCGCGTCGAGTTTCGCATCGACAACAACAGCGATCGCTTCCGCAGCAAAACCGATGAGCTGGTCACCTATCTTATCGGCAACCGCAGCCCGGGCACGCTCTCTGACTGGTTGCAAAAACAGGGTCTGGCGGAAGGTATCCGCGCCGATTCCGATCCGGTGGTAAACGGCAACAGCGGCGTACTGGCGATCTCAGCCACCCTCACCGACAAAGGCCTGGCGCACCGCGATGAAGTGACGGCGGCCATTTTCAGCTACCTCGACCTCCTGCGTACTCAGGGCATCGACAAACGCTATTTCGACGAACTGGCGCATGTGCTGGCGCTCGATTTCCGCTATCCGTCGATCAACCGCGACATGGACTACGTGGAATGGCTGGCGGACACCATGATCCGGGTGCCGGTCGAGCATGCGCTGGACGTGGTGAATATTGCCGACCAGTACGACCCGCAGGCGATCAAAGACCGGCTGGCGATGATGACCCCGCAGAACGCCCGCATCTGGTATATCAGCCCCCAGGAGCCGCATAACAAGACGGCCTACTTTGTCGATGCGCCGTATCAGGTGGATAAGATTAGCGAGCAGACGTTCGCTGACTGGCAGCACAAATCGCAGGCCATCCAGCTGCAGCTGCCGGCGCTCAACCCCTATATTCCGGATGACTTCACCCTTATCAAAAGCGATAAAGCCTGGCCGCATCCGCAGCTGATCCTTGATGAACCGACGCTGCGGGTGGTGTATGCCCCGAGCCAGTATTTTGCCAGCGAGCCGAAGGCGGACATCTCCCTGGTGCTGCGTAATCCCCAGGCGATGGACAGCGCTCGCCGGCAGGTGATGTTTGCCCTCAACGATTATCTTGCCGGCATCGCCCTCGACCAGCTCAGTAACCAGGCGGCGGTCGGCGGCATTTCGTTCTCTACCGGCGCTAATAATGGATTAATGGTCAATGCCAACGGCTATACCCAGCATCTTCCGGCGCTGTTCAGCGATCTGTTGCAGGGATACTTCAGCTATACGCCGACCGAGGAGCAGCTGGAGCAGGCCAAATCCTGGTATGCACAGATGATGGATTCCGCCGAGAAAGGCAAAGCCTACGATCAGGCGATAATGCCGATCCAGATGGTCTCGCAGGTGCCGTACTTCCAGCGCGAAGTGCGCCGGGCGCTGCTGCCCTCCATCACTCTTAAAGAGGTGCTCGACTACCGCGCCAACCTGAAAACCAGGGGGCGTCCTGAACTGATGGTGATCGGCAATATGACCGCCGATGCCGCCACGACCCTGGCCCGCCAGATCCAGCAGCAGCTGGGCGCCGACGGCAACGAATGGTGCCGTAATAAAGACGTGGTGGTGAACCGGCAGCAGCTGGCGATCTTCAACAAAGCGGGCAACAGCACCGACTCCGCGCTGGCCGCGGTGTTCGCGCCGCCCAATGTGGATGAGTTCAGCAGCACCGCCGCCAGCACCCTGCTGGGACAGATTATTCAGCCGTGGTTCTACAACCAGCTGCGTACCGAAGAGCAGCTCGGCTACGCGGTCTTTGCCTTCCCGATGAACGTGGGGCGACAGTGGGGCATGGGCTTCCTGCTGCAGAGTAGCGATAAGCAGCCGGCCTTCCTCTGGCAGCGGTTCCAGGCCTTCTTCCCCACCGCGGAGGCGAAGCTGCGGGCGATGAAGCCGGAAGAGTTTGCTCAGCTCCAGCAGGCGGTGATAAGCCAGATGCTGCAGGCGCCGCAGACGCTGGGCGATGAAGCCTCGAAACTGAGCAAAGATTTCGATCGCGGTAATATGCGTTTTGATTCACGTGATAAAGTAGTGGCTCAGATTAAACTGCTGACGCCGCAAAAACTTGCCGACTTCTTCCATCAGACGGTGGTGGATCCGCAGGGCATGACGATCTTGTCCCAGATTTCCGGTAGCCAGAATGGCAAAGCGGACTATGCCCAGCCGAAAGGCGGCAAAGTGTGGGAAAACGTCAGCGCATTGCAGCAATCCTTACCCCTGATGCGAGAGAATGAATGACCGACACCGCTGAGTCTTTGGATCCCCTGCGCTTGCCCCTGATCGGCGAGCGCCTGATAGAAGCCTCTGCGGGCACCGGAAAAACCTTTACCATCGCCGCGCTGTATCTGCGGCTGCTGTTGGGGCTGGGCGGTGAGGCCGCCTATCCCCGCGCCATCAGCGTTGAAGAACTGCTGGTGGTGACCTTTACCGAGGCGGCGACCGAAGAGCTGCGCGGCCGTATCCGCAGCAACATCCACGAACTGCGCATCGCCTGCCTGCGCGGCGAATCCGACAATCCGCTCTACAGCGCGTTGTTGGCGGAGATCGCCGATAAAGATGACGCCGCGAAGACGCTGCTGCTGGCTGAACGGCAGATGGACGAGGCGGCGGTATTCACCATCCACGGCTTTTGCCAACGGATGCTGAGCCTTAACGCCTTCGAGTCGGGCATGCTGTTCGAGCAACAGCTGATCGAGGATGAATCCCGCCTGCGCTATCAGGCCTGCGCCGATTTCTGGCGCCGCCACTGCTATCCCCTGACCCGCGATATCGCGGCGGTGATCCACGACGTCTGGAAAGGGCCGCGCGATCTGCTGAAGTCCCTTGACCGCTGGCTGCAGGGCGAAGCGCCGCAGCTTAAGTCGCCGCCAGCCCCTAACGAGACGCTGGCCGAACGCCATCAGCAGATCATCGCCCGCATTGACTCGCTCAAGCAGCAGTGGCGCGAGCAGGTGGGCGAGATCGAAGGCGTGCTGGAAAATTCCGGCCTTGACCGGCGGAAGTTTAATCGCGGCAACCAGGGCAAGTGGATGGAGAAAGTGAACGCCTGGGCGCAGGAAGAGACGTTAAGCTACCAACTGCCCGACGCGCTGGAGAAATTTGCCCAGTCGTTTCTGCTCGAGCGCACCAAAGCCGGTGGCGAACCGCCGGTGCATCCCCTGTTTAGCGCCGTAGAGTCGTTGCTGGCCTCCTCGCTGACGCTCACCGATCTGGTGCTGGCGAGAGCGATGGTCGAGATCCGCGATGCGGTCGCCCGCGAAAAGCGCCGCCGCGGCGAGCTGGGGTTTGACGATATGCTCAGCCGGCTTGACGAGGCGCTGCGCGGCGACAGCGGCGAGACGCTGGCCAGCGCCATTCGCCAGCGTTTTCCGGTGGCGATGATCGATGAATTTCAGGACACCGACCCTCAGCAGTACCGGATTTTTCGCCGCATCTGGCGCCGGCAGCCGGAGACGGCTCTGCTGCTGATCGGCGATCCGAAGCAGGCCATCTACGCCTTTCGCGGCGCCGATATCTTTACCTATATGAAAGCGCGCGGCGACGTTGCCGCGCACTACACCCTCGATACCAACTGGCGCTCCTCGCCGGGCATGGTGGGCAGCGTCAATCGGCTGTTCAGCCTCAGCGATAACCCCTTCATGTTCCACGAGATCCCGTTCCTGCCGGTGAAGGCGGCGGCGAAGAACAAGGGGCTGCGCTTTACCGTTGACGCGGCGGACGTACCGGCGATGAACGTCTGGCTGATGCCCGGCGACACTGTCGGGTCTGGCGATTATCAGACCTTTATGGCGCAGCTCTGCGCCACGCAGATCCGCGACTGGCTGAGCGCCGGTCAGCGGGGGCGCGCGCTGCTGTGGCGCGGGGAAACCTCGCGCCCGGTACAGGCTTCGGATATTACCGTGCTGGTGCGCAACCGGCTGGAGGCGGCGCAGGTGCGTGAAGCGCTGCAGACGCTGGGTATTCCCTCGGTCTACCTCTCCAACCGCGACAGCGTTTTTGAGACGCTGGAGGCCCAGGAGCTGCTCTGGCTATTGCAGGCGGTGCTGGCCCCGGAGCGGGAAAATACCCTGCGCAGCGCGCTGGCGACGTCGATGTTTGGCCTGACCGCGCTGGATATTGAAAACCTGAACCAGGATGAGCAGGCGTGGGACGCGCTGGTGGAAGAGTTCAGCGAATACCGCCAGATTTGGCGGCAGCGCGGAGTGATGCCGATGCTGCGGGCGTTGATGACAGCCCGACATATCGCCGAGAATCTGCTGGCGACCCGCGGCGGCGAGCGGCGCTTAACCGACATTCTGCACATCAGCGAACTGCTGCAGGAGGCGGCCAGCCAGCTGGAAAGCGAGCATGCCCTTGTGCGCTGGCTGGCGCAGCATATCGCCGAGCCGGACAGCAACGCCGCCAGCCAGCAGATGCGTCTCGAAAGCGATAAGCACCTGGTGCAAATTGTCACTATTCACAAGTCAAAAGGGCTGGAATACCCCCTGGTCTGGCTGCCGTTTATCGCCCGGTTTCGTAAACAGGACCAGGCGTTTTACCACGATCGCGAGACGTTCGCGGCGGTGCTGGATCTGGGCCAGGATGAGGCCAGCCTCGAGCTGGCGGAGGCGGAACGACTGGCGGAAGATCTGCGCCTGCTGTACGTGGCCCTGACCCGCGCGGTCTGGCACTGCAGCCTCGGCGTGGCGCCGCTCAGCAGCCGGAAATCCGGCAACAGCGATTTCCACCTCAGCGCGCTGGGGCGACTGCTGCAGGCGGGCGAAGCCATGGACGCCGCCGGGCTGGCTGCGCGGCTGGCGGACTTCTGTCATGGCGATATTGCATTACAGAGACCGGGCGAACTGGATCTCACCCCGTGGCAGGCGCCCGCGGCGACCATCCCGCGATTGTCGGCGCGCGAGCTGCAGCGCCGCATCGCCGACGACTGGCGGGTGACCAGTTACTCCGGACTGCAGCAGCATGGTTTCAGCGGCGGGCAGGATTTGCTGCCGCGTCTGGATGTTGATGCCGCCGGCGTCGGCGAAGTCGTGGAAGAGCCGCAGCTGACTCCGCACCAGTTCCCGCGCGGCGCCGCGCCGGGGACCTTCCTGCACAGCCTGTTTGAGGAGCTGGACTTCACCCAGCCGGTGCCGGAAGGGTGGATGGCGGAGAAGCTGCAGCTGAGCGGGTTTGACGCGCAGTGGGCGCCGGTGCTGACCGACTGGCTGGGGGGCGTGCTGAAGACCCGCCTGCCGGGGCCGGATATCGCGCTCAATCAGCTTGCGGCGCGGGATAAACAGGTGGAGATGGCATTTTACCTGCCCATCGCCCAGCTGCTGACGGCGGAGCGCCTTGACGCGCTTATCCGCCAGTACGATCCCCTCTCTGCCGACACGCCGCCGCTGGATTTCCGCCAGGTGCGCGGCATGCTGAAGGGCTTTATCGATCTGGTCTTCCGTCACGAAGGCCGTTATTACCTGCTGGATTACAAATCCAACTGGCTGGGGGAAGATCGCGAGGCCTACACCCGGCCGGCGATGGAGCAGGCGATGCGTGCCCACCGCTACGATCTACAGTATCAGCTGTATAGCCTGGCGCTGCACCGCTATCTGCGCCACCGGCTGGCCGATTATGACTATGACCGCCATTTCGGCGGCGTGATTTATCTTTTCCTGCGCGGCATGGACGGGCAGGAGGGGGGGCAGGGGATCTTCACCACCCGGCCGGTGCGACCGCTGATTGACGGTCTGGATCAGCTTTTTGCCGGAGAAACTCAGGAGGAGGCCTCATGACTTTCGAACAACTACTGCTGGCGGCGGTGGAGCAGCGTCTGCTGCGGCCGCTGGACGTCCAGTTTGCCCTGATGGTGGCGCAAAACGACCCGCCGGCGGTCAAGCTGGCGGCGGCCTTGCTGAGCCGGGATGCCGGCGAGGGGCACGTCTGTCTGCCGCTCTCGCGGTTGAGCGGCGACGAGGCGCTGAGCGGTAAAGCGGGGGAGATCCGCGATCGGCTGCTGGCCGAAGCCGGCGCGCCGGAGGACTGGCCCGGGCTACTGCTCGCTTCGTCGGCGGTGAGCTGCGGCGATGCTCCGGCGCCGATGATTTTGTGCGGCGACCGGCTCTATCTGAATCGGATGTGGCGCAACGAGCTGACCGTCGCCCGCTTCTTCAATGAAGCCAACCGGGTGCTGGAGATGGATGAGGCCCGGCTGGCGTCAACCCTGAATGCCCTGTTCCCTGCCACCGGCGAAACCGACTGGCAAAAAGTGGCCGCGGCGGTGGCGCTGACCCGCCGCATCTCAGTGATCTCCGGCGGTCCCGGGACCGGGAAGACCACCACCGTGGCGAAGCTTCTGGCGGCGCTGATCCAGATCGAAGATAGTCCGCGCTGTCGTATTCGCCTGGCGGCGCCAACCGGGAAAGCGGCGGCGCGTCTGACCGAATCGCTGGGCGCGGCGCTGAGAAAATTGCCGCTGACCGACGCGCAGAAAGCGTTGATTCCCACTGAGGCCAGCACGCTGCATCGTCTGCTGGGCGCCCAGCCAGGCAGCCAGCGGATGCGCTATCACGCCGGCAACCCGCTGCATCTGGACGTGCTGGTGGTGGATGAAGCCTCGATGATCGACCTGCCGATGATGTCGCGGCTTATCGACGCGCTGCCGGCCCACGGGCGGGTGATTTTCCTCGGCGATCGCGACCAGCTGGCCTCCGTAGAAGCGGGGGCGGTGCTGGGGGATATCTGCGCCTGGGCGAGTTCGGGCTATACCGCCGCGCGGGCGCAGGAGCTGACCCGGCTGACCGGTTCGCCGGTGCCGGCGGGCGAGGGGGCTATCGCGGGCGCGCTGAGAGACAGTTTGTGCCTGCTGCAAAAGAGCTATCGCTTCGGCAGTCACTCCGGCATCGGGAGCCTGGCGCGGGCGGTGAACGCTGGCGCGCGCGCGGAGGTGAAGGCCACGCTGCGCCAGCCGTTTGACGATATCGCGCTTCATCCCCTCAGCACGACCGAAGAGTACGAAGCCATGCTCGGCGCGGCTCAGCAGGGCTATGAGCGCTACCTGCAGCTGCGCCGCGAGCGGGCCGAACCGCAGGCCATGCTGGCCGCTTTCAGTGAATTCCAGCTGCTGTGCGCGCTGCGCGAGGGGCCGTACGGCGTGAGCGGCGTCAATGAGCGGCTGGAGCAGCGGCTCAATCGCCAGCGGGCAATCGCCCTGCCGCGCCACTCTCGCTGGTATGATGGCCGACCGATCATGATATCGCGCAACGACAGCGCGCTGGGGCTGTTTAACGGCGATATCGGCATCGCCCTGGAGCGCAACGGCGAGCTGCGGGTGTGGTTCCTGATGCCCGACGGCGCCATCAAGTCGGTGCAGCCGAGCCGTCTGCCGGAGCATGATACCGCCTGGGCGATGACCGTGCATAAATCGCAGGGCTCGGAGTTCGAACACGCGGCGCTGATCCTGCCGGCGCGCAGCGTCCCGCTGGTGACCCGCGAACTGGTCTACACGGCGATCACCCGCGCGAAACGGCGGTTGTCGCTCTATGCCGACGAGCAGGTGCTCTCCCAGGCCATTGTGACGCGCACCGAACGGCGCAGCGGCCTGGCGGAGATTTTCGCCGGGCGCGAAACCCCATGAGACGCCGGGTCCGGGCGATGGAAAATGCTGCAGCCGTCGCCCGGGCTGGCAGAAAAATCAGTAACTAAAGAACAGAGGGAAAAGCCAGAGCGCCGAGATCGAGTTCATGGCGAAAAAGCGGACTGCTGCGCCGCCGGTCAGCGGTGGGGTGGAACAGCGGGCACAAAAAATCACCAGCGAGGAGATGAGAAGATTCATGCCGGACGTCAGGGCCAGCAGAAATAATATCGCGATGGCGGCGCCGAGCGCGGCATAGCCATGCTGATGATGGCGCTGGTTATCCCAGAGGAGCAGTATCATCAGCAACCACGGATAGAGGGCGACCGCGGTGGTGATGAGATTAATATGTCTGACCAGCCAGTTCGGTTTGGGTTCCATTCTTTAAGCGATCCTTACAGGGCGGGTGGCGGCCGCGGCGCCAGTCGACGTCCTGTCGACAGCCAATAGCATATCGGTGAGCCAGCGAGAAAGAAATGGCCTGCGCGGAAACCAGGAATTTCGCCCGCGTGCGTACGCCAGGCTGGCGGGAAGAGGGGTGGGAGACCGGCCGGGGATAAAGCGATAAGCGTCGCGCTATCCCGGGCCGTTAGATAGAGAGGAGAAGGGCTTAAGCGAGGTCGGCCATCAGCACCTTCGACCGGCGCTGATAGTTATACATCTGCTTTTTACTCTCCGGCAGCAGGTCGATATCCACCGGCGTGAAGCCGCGCTCCTGGAACCAGTGGATGCTGCGGGTGGTTAACACGAACAGCTTGCTCAGTCCCATCTGCCTGGCCTGAGCGGCAATACGCTCCAGCAGCACCTCTCCCCGCGACGAGCTCCGGTAATCCGGATGCACCGCCACGCAGGCCATTTCGCCGATCTTCTCTTCCGGGAAAGGATAGAGGGCGGCGCAGGCGATGGTGGTGTTATCGCGCTGAATAATGGTGAATTTGTCGATCTCCATCTCCAGCTGTTCGCGGGAACGGCGTACCAGAATGCCCTGCTGCTCGAGCGGGCTTATCAGCTCAAGAATACCGCCGATATCATTGATGGTCGCCCGACGGATCTGCTCCGCGCTCTCCATGACGATCTGGGTGCCGATGCCGTCGCGTGAAAACAGCTCCTGCAGCAGCGCGCCATTTTCCTGATAGCTGATCAGGTGGCAGCGCCGTACGCCGCTGCGGCAGGCCTTCACCGCCCCGCGCAGGAAGCGCACGGTGCCGGAGTTATAGTCTTCGTCTGCTTCCAGCTCTTCGACGCGGGCTTGCGCCTCATTAGGGAACAGTTCGGAGACAATTTCCCCGGCCTGGTTGTAAACCCCTTGCGACGAACAGAAGCCGATCATTTTCTCCGCCTTCAGCTTGATGGCCAGCTGGGTAGCGATCTCTTCCGAAGTCAGGTTAAAGCTCTCGCCGGTGACCGACACCGCGACCGGCCCCATCAGGACAATGGCGCCGCTGTCGAGCTGACGATGAATCGCCTCTTCGTCAATGCGGCGAATGCGTCCGCTGTGGCAATAATCGACGCCGTCATCGACGCCCAGCGGCTGGGCAATGATAAAGTTGCCGCTGACAACGTTGATATGGGCCCCCTGCAGCGGGGTGTTGTTGAGGCTCATCGACAGACGGGCGGTGATCTCCAGCTGCAGCATCCCCGCCGCCTGCTTAACCAGCTCCAGCGTTTTGGCGTCAGTCACTCGCGTCTGCTTGTGATAGACCGGCTCGTGATGGTGCTCGGCGAGGTTAGCGTCAATCTGCGGGCGGGCGCCATAGACCACCACCAGGCGAATGCCCAGGCTATGCAATAATCCTATGTCATTGACAATATTTGAGAAATTTTCATGCTCAATGGCTTCGCCGCCCAGCATGATGACAAACGTTTTTCCCCGATGGGCATTAATATAGGGAACAGAATGGCGGAATCCTTCTACCAGTTCAGTGCGACGTTCCTTCACCATGACAAACCCTCAATGCATGATTATTCGTAATTATTGTATTTTTATTCTGTTTTGCCGTTAAACGCAAGCCCCAATTTGAGGCTAAGCCGCGAAAAACATGTGACCCGGCGCAGGGTGTCAATGAATGTTTACCCTTTTATAGATGACAGGTTATATGCCTTTCGTTAAAGTTTCTGGTCAATCTGTTTGTTTTGGGTACAAATGCGTTTTTATTGCTTGGGAGTGGCATGTCGGGAAACAACTCAGGATTAAGCCGTCGCCGTCTGTTGCAGGGCGCGGGCGCCATGTGGTTAATGAGCGTGAGCCCTGTCGGGTTGGCCGCCGCCGCGCGGGTGGTCGCCGTTCGCGTCTGGCCAGCATCGACCTACACCCGCGTCACGGTAGAATCGAATCATGTGCTGAAATACCGGCAGTTTGCCCTCAGTAATCCGGAACGAGTGGTAGTGGATCTGGAAGGGGTTAACCTGAACTCTGTGCTGAAAGGCATGGGCGGCCAGATCCGCGATGACGATCCCTTTATTAAGTCCGCCCGCGTGGGCCAGTTTGATCCACAAACCGTGCGCATGGTCTTTGAGCTCAAGCAGAACGTCAAGCCGCAGCTGTTTGCCCTCGCGCCGGTGGCCGGCTTTAAAGAGCGTCTGGTGATGGACCTCTACCCCGCCAACGCCACCGATGTTCAGGATCCGCTGCTGGCGCTGCTCGAGGATTACAACAAAGGCGACCTGGAGCGTCAGGTGCCGCCGGCGCAAAGCGGGCCGCAGCCGGGCAAAGCCGGGCGCGACCGGCCGATTGTCATCATGCTCGATCCCGGGCACGGCGGCGAAGACTCCGGCGCCGTGGGGAAGTATCGCACCCGCGAGAAAGATGTGGTGCTACAGATCGCCCGTCGCCTGCGGGCGCTGATCGACAAAGAAGGCAATATGAAGGCCTATATGACCCGCAACGAAGACGTGTTTATCCCGTTGAAAGTGCGTGTCGCCAAGGCGCAGAAGCAGCGCGCCGACCTGTTCGTGTCGATTCACGCCGACGCCTTTACCAGCCGCCAGCCCAGCGGCTCTTCGGTGTTTGCCCTCTCCACCAAGGGGGCCACCAGTACCGCGGCAAAATATCTCGCCCAGACGCAGAACGCCTCGGATCTGATCGGTGGGGTCAGCAAGAGCGGCGACCGCTATGTCGACCACACCATGTTCGATATGGTGCAGTCCCTCACCATCGCCGACAGCCTCAAATTCGGCAAGGCGGTGCTGGAGAAAATGGGCAATATCAATAATTTGCACAAGAATCGGGTAGAGCAGGCGGGCTTTGCGGTACTGAAGGCGCCTGATATCCCCTCCATTCTGGTGGAGACGGCGTTTATCAGTAACGTGGAAGAAGAGCGGAAACTGAAAACGGCCAAATTCCAGCAGGAGGTGGCCGAGTCGATCCTCGCCGGGATTAAAGCCTACTTCGCCGACGGCGCGACGCTGGCCCGCCGCGGATAACCACACAGGAAAGGGACATGGCCTTACTGAAAAGCGCCCATGGCGGCAATATCCGCGAGGCCGCCGCCCTGCTGGGCATAGCCCCCGGCGAGCTGCTGGATTTTAGCGCCAACATCAATCCGCTGGGGATGCCTGCCTCGCTCAGGCAGGCGATCGTTGACAACCCAGGCTGCGCCGAACGCTACCCTGACGTCGAGTATCAACAGCTGCATCAGGCGCTGGCTGCCCACCATCAGTTGCCGGCGGCGCATATCCTCGCCGGCAACGGCGAAACTGAATCGATCTTCACCCTCGTCCACGGCCTTAAGCCGCGGCGGGCGATGATCGTCATTCCCGGTTTCGCGGAGTACCGGCGGGCGCTGCAGACGGTGGACTGCGAGGTGGTGGAGTATGCCCTGCGGGAGCGCGATGGCTGGCAGCTGACCGACGCGATCCTCGATGCCCTGACTCCGGCGCTGGACTGCCTGTTTCTCTGCACCCCGAACAACCCCACCGGCCTGCTGCCGGAGCGGGGCCTGCTGGAAGCCATTGCGCAGCGCTGCCGGGCGCTGAACATCAGCCTGATCCTCGATGAGGCCTTCCTCGACTTTATCCCCGACCAGCCGGGGTTTATTCCTCTGCTGGCGCAGCATCCGCACGTCTGGGTTTTGCGATCGCTGACCAAATTTTATGCCATTCCGGGGCTGCGTCTCGGCTACCTGCTGAACGCTGATGCCCAGGCGGTGGCCCGACTGCGCGCGCGACAAATGCCGTGGTCCATCAATGCCTATGCCGCCCTGGCCGGGGAAATTATTCTCCAGGATCGGGCGTATCAGCGGGCCACCTGGCAGTGGCTGCAGGAGGAGGGAGCGCGTTTCTATGCGCAGCTGCAGGAGATGGCCGGGCTGACCGTATGGCCCGGGCGTGCTAACTACCTGTTCTTGCGCTGCGACAGAGCCGATTTTGACCTGCAATATGCCCTGCTGCGCCAGCATGTGCTGATCCGCAGCTGCGCCAACTACCCGGGGCTGGATAGCCGCTATTTCCGGGTGGCGATCCGCAGCGCCGAGGAAAACGACCAGCTGCTGGCGGCGTTGCGCCGGGTGCTGGCCTGAGGCCTACTGCAGGATGACGCCCCCGGGCACCATCGCCAACAGATGCTGCTGCGGCCAGTGGGCGGCGATATCGCTCTCTGCCAGCCGCCATTGCAGAAATTCGACGTCATGCCGACGGCGGTCCAGCAGCAGGCCGACGACGCTGCCGCTGTGCGCCACGTTGAGACCATAGAGCCCTGCGCTTTCCACCAGGTCCAGCAGCGCGTCAAACCCCGGCTTAGGCAACAGCTGCTGGCTGGCAATGGCGCTGATGGTCGCTGCTTCGCCCAGCAGCTGCGGGCTGCCGCAGTGGCAGGCCTGCTGTACTTTCTCCCACGCCAGCTGCAGCCGGGAGGCGTTTGCCAACAGGCCCGGCTCGCGCGGCAGCTGGTGATAGTCGGTGGTGCGCAGCGTCAGCGGGCTCTCCAGCACTAACAGGTCGAGCGCCGGCGGAGGGGGACAGGCGATTTGCGTGGCGGCGGTATTATGGTCGAACAGCGTCAGCTGGCGAAACAGGGTGCTGTCGGTAGGCTCCAGCGCGACGCACAGGCGCGCCAGCGTCGGCTCATCCAGTAGATGGCCCAGATGATGGGCGGTGGCGACGGCGGTGGCAGCGATATCGGCGGTGCTGCTGGCCATCCCTTTGGCCACCGGGATCGTTGAGTGCAGGGTGATGCGGATCTGCTGGCTCAGCGCTGGGGGGTAGCCCCAGTGGGCCAGCAGCTGGTCGACCATCGCCCGCGACAGCGGCCGCTCGTCTTTTCGCGGTACCCCGGTCTCGACCTCGACGGTGCTGTACCAGTCCACCGGACAGGAGACCAGCTTTTCGCTGCCGAGGATCCAGCCCTGGATAAGTTCTCCGCACGAGGCGGGACATTGTGCAACAGCCACGTTTTCACCTTTCCGCTTACCTTCGCCAGGGCGCATAGTGGCATGGCGACCCGCCGGTTACCATGATTCTCCGCAAGAGGAGGCGCGTCGTTTATGCCGACACCGCCAGCTCGCGCGCCTGCGGCAATGCAAGACGCATGACGTCGCGGGCAATCATTAGCTCTTCATTGGTGTTGATCACCGCCACTTTGACCAGCGCATTATCCGCCTGAATAAAGGTCGCGCTCCGCTGGTTTTTCTCGTCGTCCAACGCGAGGCCGAGAAAATGCAAATTGCGGCAGATCGTCGCCCGCGCCCGGGCGGAATTCTCGCCTATGCCGCCGGTAAAGATCAGCGCGTCCAGACCTCCCATCTGCATGATATAGCTGCCGATAGTCGCGCGAATGCGTTCGGCAAACAGCGACAGCGCCAGAGCCGCCCGTTCGTTGCCGGCGTCAGCTGCCTGTTCGACGTCGCGGTAATCAGATGACACACCGGAGACGCCCAGCAGCCCGGATTCATTATTCAGCAGCTGGCTGAGCTGCTGGGCGGATTTCCCTTCTTTCTCCACCAGCCAGGGAAGTATCGACGGGTCGATATCGCCGCTGCGGGTGCCCATCATCACCCCGGACTGGGGAGTAAAGCCCATTGAGGTATTCACCGACTGCCCGCCTTTGATGGCGCAGACGCTACAGCCATTGCCCAGATGGCAGCTTACTACCCGCAGGGCGCTCAGCGGTACGCCCAGCTTTTCCGCCAGCGCGCTGCTGACATAGTGATGGCTGGTACCGTGAAAACCGTAGCGGCGAATGCCCAGCTCGGCGTAATAGCGCCAGGGGAGGGGATAGAGCCAGGCCTCCGGCGCCAGGGTCTGGTGAAAGGCGGTATCAAAAACCGCCACCGCCGGTACCGCGGGTAACAGCTGGCGAAAGAGACGTATGCCCAGCGCATTGACCGGGTTATGCAACGGCGCCAGCTCCGCCAGGCGCTCGATCTCCCGCAGGGTATCGTCGCAGACCAGCGCGGCGTCTTTGAAGCGTTCGCCGCCGTGGGCGACGCGGTGGCCAACGCCGTCGATCTCCTGCAGGCTGCTCAGGATCCCGCGGCCGGTCAGCGCCTCCAGCAGCAGGGTCACTGCCTCATGGTGATCGGCGATGGGCAGCGTCTCCTGCCATTTCTGTGCCGACGTTTTCAGCGTGAAGCGGGCCTCGGGCAGGCCGATACGTTCGATCAACCCCTGACAGAGCAACGCCCCCTGCGGCATGTTAAGCAGCTGAAACTTCAGGGAGGAGCTGCCGGCGTTAATCGCCATGATTTTATAGGTCATTGATATTCCTCTGCATTCAGGCAGGCGAACAGGTCATCAAGCCCGTCGCCGGTTAACGCGCTGGTGATAAAGATATGTCCGGCGCCCGCCGTCTCGAGCCATGTCCGGACCTGTTGCAGACGGGGCGGGGCGGCCAAATCGGCTTTAGTGATCACCCCGATGACCGGGCGGTTCATCGGGGCGGTAAACCCCGGAGAAAAAGGTGACCAGGGCGCATCGGCATTTAGTACCAGCGCGATGACATCGGCCTCGCAGGCGCTGGTGAGCAGTGCACTGTACAGGCAGCGGTTTTCCAGATATTCCCCGGGGGTATCGATGGCGGCCGGCGTCCAGACGATGGCCTGGGTTTTCTGATAGCGCAGGGTTTCGCCACGCAATACCTGGGTCAGCGAGGTTTTGCCGCACTGGCTGGGTCCGATTAGCATCAGGCGTTTCATGGGCTTAGGTCCGGGTAATTGGGCAAGCGGTGAAGCGCATCAGCTCACCGAGGGTGCGGGTGACCTGCCTGAGCGCGTACTCCACGGCGGAGACATCGCCGGTCAACACCACCGCGCCGGTGAAGCGATCGAGAAAACCGATCTCCACCGCGCCGGACTTGGTAGCGATGTCGCAGGCGATAATCGATGCTTCACTGGGGGTAATGGTAAGAATGCCGATGGCGGAGACCGCGTCCGGCAGACCCAGCTTTTTGAACAGATCTTTGCCAGGATTGGCAATGAGATGCGCCAGAGTGACCTGTTTGCCCGGGACATACTCCTGGATCATGCGTTCGGTAGGGGTTTGCGGTTCCATTATCCCTCCATCAGCTGTTGCCACAGCGCATCGTGCGGTCGCGGGATCACTGCCCGGTGAACCAGTAATCCTTTCTCGCCTGCGCTGTCGCTGGCCACCGTGACGGCGTTGTCGACATCGGCGATATCACCCGCCACCACCATGTAGCATTTGCCGCCGATACCAAACGCCATATGGACCCGCACCAGGGTGACGTTGGCCGCTTTCACCGCGTGGTCGGCGGCGCTGATGCACGCCGCCACGCTCCAGGTTTCGACGATCCCCGCCGCCTGCCGCTGCCCGACCACGTTGAGACCGCTGATCGCCGGTAGTACGCTGGGGTGAATGTTGGCCAGCACCAGGCTGTCCACCAGCATCTCCCCAGCGCGCGCGGTGCCGGCGGCGATTGCCTGCTGCACGGCGCCGACGTCGCCGCCGAGCATCAGCAGGAATTTCCCGGGGCAAAGGGTTCTGCAGAGCAGGAGCTGTACGTTCGCGCTTTTCAGCATGACGTCACCCAGCTCCATCCCCCTGGCGATGCTGGTCAGTTCTAAAATTCCGATAGCCTGGGTCATGATTAACCTCTTACAAGCGTAATGGCCTGCTCCGTGATGGCGGAGACCTGGCCGTCAATACTGGCGTGCACCGGCGCGCCGAGGGCGTCGGCGGGGATATCCGCCAGTAGCTGGCCGCGCGTTACCCGCTCTCCCGGCGCGACGCAGGGCACGGCGCTGATGCCGATATGCTGGCGCAGGGGCAGGGTGACGCAGGCCACCTCCGGCTCCACCGCCGTCAGCGGCGCTTCCTGATACCAGGGATCAAGTCCCAGTTTGCTGATGAGCCGCTTGACCGGCACCAGGCGGTGCTTCGCCATCTCGTCCGCCGGACGCAGCGGTCCGTCGTAGCGCAGGTTTTTCGCCCTCAGCTCACGTTTCAGCAGACGGTTGATGCGCATGGGGGAAATACCCACCGGGCAGGCGACGCTCTCGCAAACGTTGCACTCCGAACAGGTCAGGGCGCTGAGCAGCAGCGACGGGGTGGCCGCCTGGCGATAGTTCACCGCCCGCACCAGCAGATGAGGGGAAAGCTCATGGCCGATCAGGTGCCGGGGGCATAAATCTGTGCATAAACGGCACTGTTCACAGACGGTGCGGGCGATGGCGAGCAGCGTTCGTTCATCCTGCCGCCGTCGCTGGATCAATGGATGGTTGCCCGGGAGCACCAGCAGGCCGCCGGTGGTTTTGGTGACCGGTGTCTCGAGGGAGGTAATAAGCGAGCCCATCATCGGACCGCCGTTGATAAACCCCGGATCGTCAACCGTCGCGCCGCCGGCCAGATCCAGCACCTCGCGCAGCGATATACCCAGTGGTACGGCCAGCGTCAGCGGACGGGCGACGGCGCCATTGACGGTCAACGTCCGGCGAGTTACCGGATAGCCCTGTTCCACGGCTCTGGCGATATTGAGCACCGTCTGCACGTTATTGACCACCACGCCGACGCTGACCGGCAGCGCGGCAGGTGGTACGCGGCGTCCCGTCGCCAGCCAGATAGTGAGCACCTCATCCCCGGCCGGATAGACGTCAGGCAGAATATGCAGCCGGGCCCATTCCGGGAGTCGTGGGGTTAATGCCGCAATCGCCGGAGCATATTTCGCCTTCAGGGCAATGATCCCTTCCCGGGCGCCGGTGGCGGTCATCGCGTAACCCAGGCCGCGAATCAGTCGGTCAGCCTGCTGAGCCATCAGCTGTTGGTCAACCTTCAGCATCGGTTCGCATTCGGCGGCGTTCACCAGCACGGTGTCCACCCGGGCCTGCAGTTTGATGTGGGTCGGAAAGCCTGCGCCACCGGCTCCTACGACGCCAGCGGCCCGAACGCGTTCGCGGATCTCCGCCGCATCAATGCTTGATAGTGGCACTATCGCTTCACTCATTGCAGGCTCTCCAGCAGTTGCGCGATGGCCGCGCCATCGACCGGACGCGGGTTGGTGCGCAGGGTGGCGTCGGCCAGCGCGGCCGGCACCATGGCGGGAATTCGTGATAAGAAAAGGGGATACTTTTCCTGCAGCGCGCCCTTGAGGGTGGGAATGGCGCACTGCTGTTTCAGCGTTTCCACCGCGGTAAGCAGCGCCTGGAAAGCCTCCTGTTCGCCAGCTTCGGGCGGGCAGAAGCGGCAGGCCCTGGCCAGGCGCGCATAGCGCTTAGCCGCTCGCGGCTCGCCGGCATTGAAGCGGATCACCGCGGTCAGCAGCAGCGCATTGGCCAGGCCATGGGGGAGGTGAAACTGGCCGCCAAGCTGATGGGCGATCGCATGATTGAGCCCAAGGCCAGCCTGGCTAAAGGCCATACCGGCGAGGGGTGATGCATTGTGCATTTTGCTGCGGGTCGCAATGCAGTCGCCCTGACGAATCGCAACGGGCAGGGCGCGAAACACCAGCCTGGCGGCCTTTTCCGCCAGCGCATCGGTAAAATCGGTGGCCTGCGGCGAGACCCATGCCTCCAGGGCGTGGGTCAGCGCGTCCAGCCCGGTATGGGCTGTGATGGTGGGCGGTACGCTAACCACCAGCGTCGGGTCGATGATCGCCATGTCGGGACAGAGCGCCTCATGGAACAGCGGGTACTTGATCCCTTTTTCCGGGTCGCTGATGACGCAGGCGCTGGTCACTTCCGAACCGGTACCGCTGGTGGTGGGGATCGCCACGCAGGTGTCGACAGGCAGACCGCCCTGCTGGCTGAACCAGACGATAGCCTTGGCGGCATCCATCGCCGAGCCGCCGCCGAAGCCGATCACCACCTGCGGACGCAGGGCCTGCATCTGCGCTATCCCTTTCGCCACGGTGTGAATGGTCGGATCCGGTGTAATATCGCTGAACACGCTGACGCGGTTGCTGGCGGGCAGCGCGGCGCGCAGTCGGTCAAGCAGCGGCGAGCGCGCCAGGAAGCCGTCGCAGACGATCCAGATGTGCTGATGGCTAAAGCGCTGCAGCGCGGCCAGGCTGCCCGGGCCGCTGTAGAGGCGCGTTTGCAGAGAAAAGGTATGCATGGCGCCCCCGGTTAGCGAATGGAAAAACCGTTGGTCAACACGCAGCGCCGCAGACGGGCGAACGTCCGCGCGGAGGTGGTGCCTTCTCCGGTTGGCGTGGCGATGGTGAAGGTGGTAAACCCTTCGCCGCCGACACCGATTCCCGCGTAAGACGGGCCATTTTTGACAAAAATGGAGGTCTGCAGGGTGCGTGCCGCCAGATTGAGCCGCGAGACATTCTGCGAGTGCATAATGGCGGTGTGGTGCAGACCCTCCTCAACGCGCAGGGCCAGCGCCAGGGCGCTGTCAAAGTCGGCGACCCTGACGATCGGCAGCACCGGCATCAGCTGCTCGCAGGTCACCCAGGGGTCGTTCGCCTCCACCTCGGCTATCAGCAGGCGAGGGGGGCGAGGCGGAACGGCGAGACCCGCCGCCGCCAGCAGCGCAGCCGGGCTTTTACCGACCAGTTTTTTATTCGCCGCGCCGTCGGGCAGGCAGACGGCACGCAGGGTATCGGCCTCCTGTCGGCTCAACAGCAGCGCGTCAAAATCCTGCATCTGCTGGATCAGGCGGTCAGCGACGGAGGCGACGACGATCAGGCTTTTTTCGGCGATACAGGGCAGGTTGTAATCGAAGGCGGCGCCGCTGATAATATCTTCGGCGGCTTTGACGAGATCGGCGGTTTCATCAACGATGCACGGCGGATTGCCGGCGCCAGCGCCGATCACTTTTTTACCGCTTTTCATGCCCATCGCCACAATGCCAGGGCCGCCGGTGATAGCCAGAACGGCAATCAGCGGGTGGGACATCATTTGCTGGGTGGCTTCAAAGGTCGGCTCGGCAACGGTCACCACCAGGTTACGGATCCCGCTGCAGCGGTAGGCGATCTCTTCGATCCTGGCGATAAGCTTCAACGAGACCTTTTTCGCGCCGGGATGGGGGCTGAAATAGACGCTGTTACCCGCCGCCAGCATGCTGATACTGTTGTTGATAATGGTTTCCGTTGGGTTGGTGCTGGGCGCCACGGCGCCAATAACCCCGAACGGCGAGTACTCAAACAGCACCATCCCGCCATCGCCGGTGAGGGCGCTGGTAGTGAGATCCTCTATGCCCGGCGTGTTTTCAAGAGCGGCTTTATTTTTCAGATATTTATCTTCTTTGTTGCCCATGCCGGTTTCCGTGGCGCTCTCTTCCGCCAGCGTCGCCAGCTCGGGGGCCAGCGTCTCCCGCAGGGCGCTGATAATGGCGCTGCGGGTTTTTAGCGGACACTGCTGATAGCGGAGAAAAGCCTGATGAGCGGCGTCGATGGCGCTGCCGACATCGCAGAAAATGCCCTGCTCTTGCTGAGGGGCAGGGGGCGTCGGCGCGAGCTTTTCACTGAGGATGGTGCGGATAAGGGTTTCCAGTTCTGCTGTATTCATTGATGAGTTCTCACGTTAATGGCCGCCATGGCAGCCTGTGCAATAGCCATATCCTGCTCGACGCTGCCGCCGCTAATGCCGAGGCCGGCTATTAGCTGGCCATCGCGCCACAGCGGATATCCGCCGCCAAAGGTGACGACTTTGCCCTGCAGATGGCTCTCCAGACCGTACAGCGCAGCGCCTGGCTGTACGGTCGTCGCGAGCTCGTGGGTGGCGGTTTTCATGGCGACGGCGGTCCAGGCTTTTTTCGGCGCCAGCTCGCTGCTGACCAGCAGCGCATCGGGCATTCGCCAGGTCACGGTTTCGGTGCCGTGTGCGTCAACGATGCTGACCACCACCGGCACCTGCAGCTGGCGGGCGTGTTCAATGGCCTGACGGATGAGCTGATGCAGCTCGTGAAAGGAGAGCGACCCGGCCTGGGCTTTGGGCGCGTCGGGCGCAGGCGACCCGCTGGCGGCCAGATAGCGGGCCGCGATCTCCGTCACAAGGCGGCGCTGGTGAGCGGCATGATCCTCGCTGCGCGCCAGGGCATACAGGCAGTCAGATAAGCGGTTCAGATAACGCAGCAGTATCTGACGGATAGTAACCTCTGCCGCCAGCTCGACCAGCCGGCGCTCCGCCCGTCTGGCAACGGTGCGGGCCAGGTGCAGACGGCTGGCGGCTTCACAGCGTCCGGGCAATACAAACTGGTGCAGCGCCGGCACGCGGGCCATCTCGCGATCGATGGTCTGCTCCAGCAGGGCAATCTCTTCGCTGCTGATATAGCGCTTACCCGGTGATGGCTGTTCGCTGTCGCTGGCGAGCTCCGCGCTGAACCAAAAAATGTGCTGCTGCAGGGCTTCGAGCAGGGTGCGCTGTTCCTCTTCAGCGACGGCGCAGACGCACAGGCTCAGCATGGCGTTCAGTTCATCCAGGGTGCCGTAGGCTTCGACGCGCGGATGCGTCTTGCTGACCCGCTGGCCGGTAAAGAGTGATGTACTGCCGGCATCGCCGGTTCGGGTATAGATAGCCACAGGCGCCCCCTTAGCGTGAAAGTGAGTCAACAATGCCCACGACGGCAAGATCGATGGCCTCATTCGGGCCGCTGAAAACGTGGCGTGCGCTCGAGCCGCTGCAGAGCAGCACCAGCTCGCCGACGCCAGCGCCAACCGAATCTACCGCCACTTCATCGCCGCTCGTGGGGAGAATCGGACGATCGTCGTCCGCGCTTACCCGGCGCACCAGCAGCAGTTTTTTGCCGTTCAGAGAGGGCGATTTTTGCGTCGAGACGACGGCGCCGGTCACGCGTGCCAGATGCATAGTTCACTCCTGCTTAATCAATTGAACATGCCGCGCGACGGCCGCTTCGCGGGCGAGGGCGGTGATAATGGGACGGCGGCGCAGCACCAGATAGCCGCCACTGAAACGGGCTACGTCGGCATAGGTGAGCACCGACGCGGCGTGAAGCCTGACGGGCTGGCCAAGCGGATCGCTGAACGTCAGCGGCAAGCGGGCGAGTTTTTTTACCGCCAGCGCGGGGAGCAGGGCGGGAAGCAGCGTTAGCTGTACCCGAACGCCCCAGGCCATCGCCTCATGCAGTGCGCAACCGGCTGCCGCCAGCGCACGCTGGCCGGCAAGCTGCTCCAGCAGCGGTAAATCCACCTGCACGATGCGCAGCGAAGCGTGCTGGCACAGCAGGCTGCGGATATCCGCTTCGCCGAGCTGGGCCACGCTGAGCGTGGCCGTGCTGAGGGCGCGACGGCGCAGACGGGCGGCGACCTCTTCGACGATACGCTGCAGCATCGCGTGGTTCATGGCTTCGTCACCAGCGTTGCCCAGGCTTGCGCAGCGTCAGCGCCTGCCGCATTGGCTTCGTCAGTATCGATGTGCATCTCAAGACGCATATCCGGGGCAACGCGGACCGCCACGTTGTCGAAGATAAGCCGCCTGTCGCTGCCTTCGATCGCCACCGCGACGCTATCGCCATGGGAGACGCGCAGGATCAACGCATCAAGTGGCGACATATGAATATGTCGCTGGGCAACAATCGTCCCGCCGCTCAGCTCCAGTTCGGCAAAGGGGCTTATCAGGCGGATCCCCGGCGTGCCCTGCAGATTGCCGGACATGCGCAGCGGCGCGGCGATACCGAGGATCCGGGCGTCGGTGCGTGAGATTTCCACCTGGCTGGTCTGGCGCAAAGGGCCGAGCAGGCGCACGTTGTTTAATCGCCCTTTGGGGCCAACCAGGGTCACCGTCTGCTCTGCAGCATATTGTCCCGGCTGCAGCAGCGCTTTTTTCGGCTGGATGGGCTGCGCGGGAAAAAGCCTGGCATAGTCAGCCGCCGCTAAATGGATATGGCGACTGGAGATACCGATTGGAATGGGACGCTGGCGCATCTCATCCAGCACTTTGTTGACTGTCGAAGCCAGCTGTTGTTTATCCATTACGCGTCACCTCGTTTACCGGCGTGCAGGCACTGCGAGCGGGGATCGCCTTTTTGTCGTGGGCAGTGTGGGTCCAGGCACAGGTTGCAGGTCACCCGCTCCGTAGAGTGGGAGGGGGCGTCTGTGAGGGCCGTGTTCTCCTCCGTCACGGCGACGTCAGGCGCTGGTGAAGGCGCCTGGACGCGGGCCGGCAGCAGGCCTTCCCCGGGCCTGGCGATAACCTTCTGCGCTACCAGCCCCTGCTGCCGTTCGGCGAGTTCGGCCCCGGTCATCACCGCCGCCTGGACAGAGGCCACATCACCGGCGATCTTCACCACCATCCAGCCGGAACCGTTGGTCTTTTCCAGGGCGAGCAGCGTGATGGCGGCCGCTTTCGCCATAGCGTCGGCGCAGGTGATGGCCAGGGCCAGACCGCTGACCTCAAGTAATCCCAGTGATTGCTTCACGCGGTGCTCCTTTTTTGAGGGTCAGACAGATTTCGGCAGAATGGCCTCAACATCGCTATGCGGGCGCGGGATCACATGGCTGGACTTGACCTCGCCGACCACGCTGGCCGCCGCGCTGCCGGCGTCAACGGCGGCTTTGACCGCGCCGACGTCTCCGCGGACCATCACGGTAATCAGCCCGGAGCCAATTTTTTCGTAACCAATCAACTGCACGTTGGCGGATTTCACCATTGCATCAGCGGCTTCAATGGCGCCAACCAGGCCTTTCGTTTCAACCAGTCCTAGTGCGTTATTCATACTGCGTTCTCCTGTGGATTAAGCATGGCGATCCCGAAATGGGATCCCTTTGACGAGACGAGCCGCATTGTTGCCAGTGTTTCGCCGGGCCAGCCTGTTCTGGTGATACATCAGCGAAAACAGCGGAGTTGATGCGGGTAAATTTTTGTAGTGCACGATGAGCCGTTCCCGGTCGCAGGCGATGCCTACCTGCAGCGGCGAACGCTGCGCCGCCTGCCAGGCGTGATGAACAAGATCGCCGCCGGTCTGCGGCTGCAGAACAAAAGGAATGCCTTCCTCTTCAATGCCCAGCAGGACATCGCGCCACTGTTCGATGCATTCGTCAGTGACGGCAATGACGATGGCGGGGGCGACTACGCTACTCTCCATGTGTGCCTCCTTTTTGCCAGGAAAGGAGTAATCCGCTGGCGACCGCATTGCGTGGGCCTTCACAGCCGCGGATGTTGCCGCGCCCGGCAACCAGCCGGTAGTGCGCCAGCGCGTCGGTGACCAGCTGGGGGATCTCGAAATCGAGGGACGAGCCGCCCACCAGCACCACGAACGGGATGTCGCGAATGTTGCCGGTAGGGCTCACCTGGCGTAACGCTCGCAGGGCGTTGGTGACAAAGACGCGTGATTTGGCGCTACGGCGAATGGCGCGCACTTTCTCCAGCGGCAGATCGCCGGGCAGGGGAACCAGTTCATCCGGTTTCACCACGCAGACGCGGGCAAATACCGTCGGTGGTAAGGCCGACGGAAAAAACTGGACGCTGCCGTCTTCATGACGCAGATGAAACAGGCTTTCGACTTTTGCCAGCGGATATTTTTTGATCTCTTCCGCCAGGTAGCGGTCCTCAAGCCCCAGCTCGCGGGCGATGATCATCGTGACCATATCGCCGGCGCCGGCCAGGTGAGTGGCGCTGATCTCTCCCTGCGCATTGATAATGGAGGCGTCGGTCGACCCGGCGCCCAGATCGAGGATCGCCAGCGGGCGCGTGGTGCCGGGAGTGGTGAGCGCCCCAAGAATGGCCGCCTCCGCTTCGGCGCCGCCCACCTGAACCGCAATCTGCAGTTTGTGCTCAATTTCACGGGCGATCAGGGCCATCTGCAGGCGATCCGACTTGACCATCGAGGCGATACCCACCGCCTGCTCCAGCGAGAACTCTCCCGCAAGACCGCCGGTCACGCTGACTGGCACCGCCGTATCAACGGCCAGCAGATCCTGAATGCGGATCTCCTGAGCTGGCTTATTGGTAAGCTCCGCCATGGTCTGGCGCACGTGCTCAAGCATGCCGCCGATATTGGTGCCCGCTTCTCCCGCGACGTTGTCCAGTTTGCCGCAGCCGTCAACCGCTTTCATGATGGCTTCCGCCCCGGCGGCCACATCAACCTGTACGCTGCGCCCCTGAGCGATGAGCAGCAGATTACCTGCCGGAATAGCGCGGGCCTTGACGTCGCCGGAGGGGGTTTTCACCACCACGGCCGAGCGGTTGCCAATCAGCGCCCGTGCCATTGGCACGATATTTTTGGTCTCCTCGGCGTTGAGATCGAAAACGGTCGCAATACCGTAGGGGTTGGAGAGCGTTTCGATGATCTTACCGGGTAAAGCGACCTCGACGGCCGCCAGCATGCCAAGTGGAATCCGGTCGATATGCTGAACTTCGTCGATCACCGGCAGCGGTTGCTGTAGCCGGTTATTGACCAGCACGCCGTCATCCTGCTGCAAAATAATGCCGGTTATCTGATAGCCCGCTGCCGTTGCCGCATTGACCATCGCGGCGACATCGGCAAAGTCAAAGGCCGAGGAGACCACCAGAATATAGGGAGTGTCCGCGGAGCAGGACAGCAGCGCCTCTGGTGTGATGGTGATGCCGACCCCCAGTCCGACGCCGCCGGGTGTCTTCGGGTTATGGCCGATCATGGTGGACTCGGTGATGATGGTTTCCGTGATGGTTTCCATCGCCACATCGCCAATGACCGGCGTGGCTTCGTTAATGCGAATAAGCGAAATATCGCTGAGCTGAATGCCGGCCGCTTTTGCCGCCTGCGTTAGCGCCTCCTGGATACCGAACACATTTCGTAATGTGCCTTTTATACCCGTGGTTTCAGCCAACGCGCTGTGGCGAATGTTCAGCACACCTGCGTCATCGACCGTCGCCAGGGCGACTTCTGTCGAGGAGTTGCCAATATCAATGCCAGCGATATAGCGCATGCTTACCCCCCTGTTAATCGTCGCCTTTGAGTTTCTTACGCTCGATGTACAGCCCGGCCGCTTCCCGAACAAAGGCGGCACAGAGTCGTGCCTGGTAGCGATGCTCGAGGTCATCAGCGATCGCCAGTAGCTCCGCCTGGGTGGAACGGTATGGGCGCAGGGCGTTGTAGATCTCAAGGATTCGGTCGTCGGGAACCGCGGTGAGCTCTGCGGCCCGCTCAAAGTTCATCGCCAGCCGATCGCGTCCGGCATCCTGAGCGATCGCCGCCTGCATACGCAGCGTTTCCGGAGTGATGCGCATGTCCTGCGCCGTAACGCGATCGCTTAATACGTTCTCCAGCGTCAGGTCATCGAGCGTTTTATTGGTAGCGGTTTTGACCCACTCCGGATGGCGGGTCGCTAACGGGTAGTCGCTAACTTTTGGCTGGCGAACGGTGTCGTTTGTCGGCGCGGCTGGCGCGGGCGTTATCCCGTCCTGTAGGCTGTTCATCCGGCTCAGCACGTCGCGTACCATGGATTCAATTGCGTCGGTATTCATCGGGATATCCTTTGTTAAAGCGCCACGCGCAGTTCCTGCGGGTTTTTGCCCGTCACCACGTATTTGGTCTCTTTAATGTGCAAAATGGCCGACTTCGCCTGGTATTTGGGACGAGCCATCTGATCGTTAAGCGTCGGCACCGGCTGCGGCGACTCGCGTTTGGCGTAGCGCGCGGCGTTTTTGCCAATCTGACGGTAGGTTTCCAGCGTCAGCAGCGGCGCCTGCGGGAAGAGTTCCAGGTTGGAAAGCGGCGGCAGGCCGCGCTGGTGGATGACGGTGGTGCCTTTCGACTGAATACCGATCGAGATGCCGGAGCCGCTCAGGCGGTTGCCTTCCACTGCCACGAAGGCGACGTCAGATGACTTAAAGCAGCGGATCACCCGGGCTTTGATGCCTTCTTCCTCAATGCCGGCGATCACTTCGCGCAGAATATTTTTATGCGGAATGCCGACGATATTGGCGGTTTGCGCCAGACCAAACGCTGGCCCGACGGCAATAATGACTTCATCCTGCTGCGTGCCGGGTTTGGCTTCGCCGATTTCCGTCAGGAAGCTGTCGCCGGACACAGGCGCGACGGCGACCGGCGCGGCAGAGGCGACAGAAGCCGCAGGCGCGCTAAAGGAGACCGGCTTATCTGCGCCTGATTTCATCTCCACCAGCACCTCTTCGATAATCTGGCGCAGCAGCGTTTCGTTAATTTCCATTTTTCACCCCTTAGCCAAGTTCATTGGGATCGAGCGCGCCCGGGATATTTTTAATCTCTTCCCAGCGCTCGCCTTGCAGGCGGTAGCCTGTTGCCGGACCGGCATAATCGTTCACGTCATTCACGGCCGAGAGCACCTGGCCCTCGCCAACAATGATGGCGGAGGTATGCAGGTAGTCGCCGGTGAGCTTGGCTTTCTGAATATTGAGCATGTCCTGGGCGACATCGGGGAAGCCGCCTTTCGCCAGGGCTTTCACCACCTCCAGGCCGTTGCGGTTCTTGTTGATGATCTCCTGGGCAAACTTGATGTCCTCGACGATATTGCGCTCAGGCATATCTTTTGAACCGTGGGCGTAGGTGGCGGCTTCTACCTCTTCATCCGTAATAGGCGGCAAACCCATGCCGGCAAATACCGCCTGCAGCGCGCGGGCGGCTTTGTTGCGAATGGCGATCACGTCCTCTTCACGCACCGGCCGCAGGCCGCCATCGACCTTCAGGTCGCGCTGGATCACGTTGTAGTCATCGAAGTCTTCGGCATCTTCGTTGGAACCGGCGAACATGTTGTCGTAGTTCGGCACCGCCGAGTAACCGGAGGAGATGAAGTCGGTGCCTGGCAGGAACTGCATCAGCAGACGCGCGGTACGCCGCATATCCGAGTGGGTAAAGGTTTGATCGTTGCTGGAGGCGCACTCCAGATCCAGCGCTGAGCAAATCAGGTTTTCCGCCAGTACGGCGCGGATCCCGGACGGCACGGCGGACGGTACGCCGATACAGCTGACGGAGCCATTCTGCAGGCCTTGCACCCCGGCGGCTTTGGTGATGTAGATGCAGCGCGCTTCGAGATAAAGCATCGATTTGCCTTCGGCATAGCCCATCTGTACTTCAGAACCGGAACCGGAGGTAAAGCGCATTTTCAGGCCGCGCGAGGCGTAGGAGGAGGCGAGGAAGCCTTTCGACCATGGAGTGTCATCGCCATCGGTAAACACCGGTTCTGTACCGTAAACCGAAATGGTTTCGGCATAGCAGGTGTGGCCCAGCATGCCCAGTTTCAGCTCGGTGGCTTCTTCCAGCGAACACTGGGTGAGGACGCCGGGGCGGCCAACCTGTGAACCCACCAGCAGGGCGATGGCGTTGAACGGCGCGTAGCGCGCCACAGCGACGGTGGTCTCCTGCTCGTCAAAGCCGCGCCATGCGCCTTCAGCGGCGTCGGCGGCAATCTGTACCGGATTATCTTTGATATTAGTGACATGCGCCTGCTGGGACGGCGTGCGGCGGGCGCGCATTTTTTGCATCGCCATCATCATCTCGACCACGTTCATATGCGACACCACTTCCACGATTTTCGCCGGGGTCATCGCGGTAGTGAGCGGCACGATGTCGCTGCGTTTAACGTTCGGGTCGCAGAGCATGTTGGCGAGCTTAACCGAATCCATGGCCATCACTTCTTCGGCCCGGGCGAGATTAATGCCGTAGCGCGCGATAAAGTGGTCAATCAGGTCGAACTGCTCAACCGGTTTACCGTCGAGTTCGGTCACCGCGCCGTTGACGATGCGGATAGAAGGTTTGGGATCGTTAGGGCTTTCCATCGCGATAAAGCCCTCTTCAATCCACTCCTTAACGAAACCATCCTGATTCACAGGGCGTTTCGCCAGTGCTTCAAATCTTTTCGATCTCATGAATCAGCCTCGCGGGTATTAAATGTAGGAGGGGCGATCGTTTTTCGGTTCGGCGCCCAGCGTCGCCAGTACGGTTTTGCCGATTTCCCGGGCGGAGATCACCGCCTGGCGCACCGCGCCGGAGTCGCCGGAAATCACCAGAATGGCTTCGTTGCTGAAACTGGTGCCGTGGGCCGGTGAGCTGTAAGCCACCACCTCGACGTTGGCTGATTTCAGCGCGGTATCGGCCATCAGCACGCCAACGGACGCCGGGGCGCCGACGATAATGCCGCAGGCGCGGCCCAGTGGGGCGCCGAACGCTTTTTCCAGGGCATAACTGGCGCGCGCGGTATACTGCAGCTCAATATGACCCGCTTCGTTGCCGTAGACATCGCCGAAGGTACGGTCCAGCTCTTTCAGCGCGACCTCAATCCCGCGTTTGACGTCGGAAACATCATTCCCGCCCAGCACAATCAGCGAGCCATGGCCGGCGCCGCCTTTGGTGTCGCGAGGAAGCTCAATGCTGACCACTTCGGTGTTGGTGGCTTTGACCGCTTCATCGGCGGCCATGATGTGCGGCCCGGCGCCGGTGCGGGCGCCGAGGATGCCGATAGAGCGATAGCGTTTTTCGAGCTTCATCGCCTCCAGCAACGCGGCATCCACGTTGGCGATGACCAGCCCGAGGGTGTCGCCAATGGCGGTCCCGACAAATTCCGTTAAGCTGCAGCTTTTCTCTGCCATAGCCGTCTCTCCTGTGGGATGGGGGGTATCGGGAAGCGCCTGCTGCTCTGGCGTCGCCACACGGGCTATGACTTGCGCCATGATCTGTTCAACCAGCTCATTGCTGCTCATTGGCTATTCCCCTTCGGTAAGATTTTTTCAACATCGGTATGGGGGCGGGGAATGACGTGTACGGCTTTCACTTCGCCCACGTGGCGGGCTGCGGCGGCACCGGCGTCGGTGGCGGCTTTAACTGCCCCCACGTCGCCACGCACGATGACGGTCACCAGGCCTGAACCGATCCTTTCATAGCCAACTAATAAAACGTTGGCCGACTTAACCATTGCGTCAGCGGCCTCTATGGCTGCGGTTAAGCCTTTGGTTTCTACCATTCCTAATGCTTCTTGTTGCATAAAGACCTCGCAGGATATGTGCCAGTGAGGGAACTATATGGCGGAGCGGCGAAAAAGAATGGCTGAGTTGATGGTGGAGAGCGAAAAAATAGTGGTTTTTATATAGTATAAAATAGATTTATTTTATTTTATCTCATTGTTTTTATTTGATTTTATTGTTTGTATAAATGTGATTATATTGCAATTCACGCTCCGTATTTACATTTTAAGAGGTGATTTTTTAAATTGTTTTTGCTATGCGATATTTTGCGTGATGTGATATTTGTTGGAAAATAAGCACTGCGCTTTCGCAATTTTTTATCATTTAGTTGGAAATTAAAATACCCCCTGAACGCCCGCCATTGCTGCAGGGATTCGCGAACAAATAGCAATAAATTATTCTTCTTCGGCGACTTTACGCCGCCCGATTTCCGCAGGATGCCAACACTTTGCCGCTGCCGGTTTCTATAGTGGGCCTCGCCGTACCCAACGAGCCAGCGATGGTTGGCTGGCCTGGACACGAACTTCGTCACGAGGTGTCACAATGAATGGTTCTTTACGCGCGCAATGTATCGCCGAGTTTTTAGGCACCGGGCTGTTTCTGTTTTTTGGTATCTGCTGCCTGAGCGCCCTGAAACTGACCGGCGCCAGCCTGGGGCTGTGGGAGATCTGTATTATCTGGGGACTGGGTATTTCTCTGGCGGTGTACCTGACGGCCGGCATTTCGGGGGGACATCTGAACCCCGCGGTCACCGTCGCCCTGTGGCTGTTTGCCTGCTTCCCGGGCAGAAAAGTGGTGCCCTATATCGTGGCTCAGGTCGCCGGCGCGTTTGGCGGCGCCGTGCTGGCCTGGATACTTTACAGCACCCTGTTTACGCAATTTGAAACGGTGCATCATATGGTGCGCGGCAGCCTGGAAAGCCTGCAGCTGGCCAGTATATTCAGCACCTACCCGGCGCCTGAGCTCAGCATCTGGCATGCGGCGCTGGTGGAGGTGGTGATCACCTCGATGCTGATGGGGATGATCATGGCGCTCACCGATGATGGCAACGGCGTACCCAAGGGCCCACTGGCGCCGCTGTTGATTGGCATTCTGGTGGCGGTGATCGGCGCCTCGACCGGGCCGCTTACCGGCTTCGCGATGAATCCGGCACGCGATTTTGGCCCGAAATTGTTCACCTGGTTCGCCGGGTGGGGCAATATCGCCATGACCGGGGGAAGAGATATTCCCTATTTTATCGTGCCCATTATCGCACCGTTGTTAGGGGCCTGCCTCGGCGCCGCAATTTATCGTTTTCTTATCGCCAATAATCTGCCCTGTCATACCTGCGTGGAGGAAGAAAATACGCGTTAGCGTCATAAGGGGAATGTATCTGTGAAATAGCCAGGCTAATTTCATGAACCGATATCACGAACCGCTCAAAAAGTCTCCCCGGGTTGGGAGACTTTTGTTATTGTCAATGCACTTTTTTATCGTCGATGGGATCTGATGCTAAAAAAGGTAAATATGAAAAATATGTTTTATTTATAACAAAAAATTAACTGAGGGGTTTTATCATGATTTCTGCGAGTACCCTAAACTCAGAACTCATCAATAAAATCGCACAGGATTTTGCGCAAGCCACCAGTCTGGCGGTTGTGGTCGTCAATATTCACGGTGATGAGATTTCTGAATTGTTTAATTTCACGCCGTTTTGCCAGCTGATGCGTCAGCACCCGGAGCACAGCGGACGCTGTCGCATGAGCGACCGCTGCGGCGGGCTGGAAGCCTCGAAAAAAGACCAGCTGTGTATCTACCGCTGTCATGCGGGGTTAACCGATTTTTCCATCCCGCTGGTGATTGCCGGCCACCTGGTCGGTTTCGTGCTGTGCGGGCAGGTGCGTCTGAGCAATGATGTTGAACTGGTTGATATCTTGAACGTCGATGACCGCTGGCAGGACGATCCGGCGCTGGTCCAGGCGTTTCGCGATGTGCCGGAGATGGACTATTCGCGGGTTATCGCTTCGGCGGATCTGCTGAAGCTGATCGTCGAGAATTGCCTGAAAAAACAGCTCAACTTTGTGGTTATCAAAGATAACCCGTCGCAGAACGATCCGGCGCAGGCCAGCCGGGCGCCCTCGCCGCACGATGGCAAAATGAAGAAGGCGCTGCGCTATATCGACGCGCATCTCTCAGATGAGCTGCGTCTGGAGGATGTGGCGGCGACGCTCTGGCTGGTGCTTAATCTGCCTTTCCCACAGCTGATTATCTTGCTCAAGCGCGGTCGCGTACCGCGGCTGTTGACGGAGCAGATCCTGCTGACCTGGCGCTTCATTTTTATTCTGTTAGACGAGGCGATGGCGATTCACCGCGCGCAAACCCTGCGTTTTGGCTATGGTAGCGTGCCGCAGGGCTATCGCTCGCTGGCGATGCTGGTGGGACTGCTGTTCACCCGCGTCCTCCTGCGCTATCAACAGATGAGCACGGCGCTGGATATCAAATTGTACCAGGGTGATTTTCACCTCTAAGGATAAGTATGCTTGCCACAACCGATCTCTGGTTTCGCTATCAGGATGAGCCGGTACTTAAAGGGCTGACGCTGGATTTTTCCCGCCATGCGGTGACCGGCCTGGTGGGGGCCAACGGCTGCGGAAAGTCGACGCTGTTTATGAACCTGAGCGGCCTGCTGCGCCCGCAGCAGGGGGGGGTGCTGTGGCAGGGAGAGGCGCTGAATTACAGCAAGCGCGGTCTGCTGGCGCTGCGCCAGCAGGTGGCGACGGTGTTTCAGGATCCGGATCAGCAAATCTTCTATACCGATATCGACAGCGATATCGCTTTCAGTCTGCGTAACCTCGGGGTGGCGGAAGAGGAGATCGCCCGCCGGGTGGATGAGGCGTTGACCCTCGTCGATGCCCAGGGGTTTCGCCAGCAGCCGATCCAGTGCCTCAGCCATGGGCAGAAAAAACGGGTGGCAATCGCCGGGGCGCTGGTGCTGCAGGCTCGCTACCTGCTGCTTGACGAGCCCACCGCGGGCCTCGATCCACGCGGGCGGGCGCAGATGATCGCCATCATCCGGCGCATTGTCGGGCAGGGGCGGCGGGTGGTGATCTCCAGCCACGATATCGATCTGATCTATGAGGTGAGCGACGCCGTTTACGTTCTGCGTCACGGCGAAGTACTGGCCGCGGGGGATCCCGGCGAGGTATTTGCCTGCGCGGAGACGATGGACAGGGCGGGATTGACGCAGCCGTGGCTGGTGAAACTTCATAGCGAACTGGGGCTGCCGCTGTGTAAAACCGAGGCGGAGTTTTTTCAGCGGATGCACAACAACGCGATAGGCGCGATAAAGGAGGCGTCATGACGCTGGCAGTGATGTTGCAGGGCACGGCTTCCGACGTTGGGAAAAGCGTGCTGGTGGCGGGATTGTGCCGCATTTTTCATCAGGATGGGCTGCGTACCGCGCCGTTTAAATCACAGAATATGGCGCTGAACTCCGGCATTACGCCGGATGGCAAAGAGATGGGCCGGGCGCAGATTTTCCAGGCCGAAGCGGCCGGGATTGCGCCGGATGTCCGCATGAATCCGATTTTGCTCAAGCCCACCAGCGACCGTCAGGCGCAGGTGGTGCTGATGGGGCAGGTGGCGACCAGCATGGATGCGGTGAGCTATCACCAGTACAAGCCGCGCCTGCGCGAGCAGATCCTCGCGGTCTACCAGAGCCTGGCCGGAGAGTATGAGGCGCTGGTGCTGGAAGGCGCCGGCAGTCCGGCGGAGATTAACCTGCGCGACCGCGATATCGTCAATATGGGCATGGCCGAGATGGCGCAATGCCCGGTGATCCTGGTGGCCGATATCGACCGCGGCGGGGTGTTTGCCGCGATTTACGGCACGCTGGCGCTGCTGCAGCCTCAGGAGCGGGCGCGGGTGAAAGGGGTGATCATCAATAAATTCCGCGGCGATGTGGCGCTCCTGCGCTCCGGGATAGAGCAAATCGAGGCGTTGACCGGGGTGCCGGTGCTGGGCGTTATGCCATGGCTTGACGTGGATCTCGAGGATGAGGACGGCGTCGCGCTGCAGGCCGGGAAATACCATCGCACCGACCGGCGCGATATCGACATCGCCGTGGTTCACCTGCCGCATATCGCCAATTTTACCGACTTTAACGCCCTGGCGGCACAGCCAGACGTCCGGGTGCGCTATGTCCGCGATCCGCAGGCGCTGGCCGACGCCGACCTGGTCATTCTCCCGGGCAGTAAAAATACCCTCGGCGATCTGTGCTGGCTGCGCGAGAGCGGCATGGCGCATGCGGTCGAGCAGGCCCGGCAGCGCAAGGTGCCGCTGCTGGGGATCTGCGGCGGCTATCAGATGCTGGGCGAAACCATTATCGATGAGGTGGAGTCTGGCCTTGGCGCCCAGCCCGGGCTGGGGGTGCTGAAGACCGTGACCCACTTCGCCCAGCACAAAACCACCACCCAGGTGCAGGCGACCCTGGGGTCTGCGCTCCCGGATTGGTTAGCCGACGCGGCGGGGCTGCGCGTCAGTGGCTATGAAATTCATATGGGCGAGACGCGCCGCGAGGCAGGCTGCCCGCCGCTGCTGCAGCTGCATAAAGCGGGGCAGGCAGTGGACGACGGGGCGATAAGTGACGACGGCCTGGCGTTCGGCACCTATCTCCATGGCCTGTTCGACAGCGATGCCTTTACCCGGGCGCTGCTCAACGGCCTGCGCCAGCGCAAAGGGCTGGCGCCGCTGGACAGCGCCCTGGAGTATGCCCGCTATAAAACCCGGCAGTTTGATCGGCTGGCCGAGGCCATGCGCGAACATATCGCCATCGATAAAATTTACGCCATCATGCGCCAACATCAGGAGCCCCTATGCTGACTCTGGTTACCGGCGGCGCGCGCAGCGGCAAAAGTCGCCATGCCGAGGCGCTGATTGCCGATGCGCCGCAGGTGTTATATATCGCCACCTCGCAAATCTTGGACGACGAGATGGCCGCAAGGATCCAGCATCATCGCGACGACAGGCCCGCCCACTGGCGCACCGCCGAGCGCTGGCAGCAGCTTGATGAACTGATCACCCCGGCTATCGCCCCAGAGGAGGCGATTTTGCTGGAATGCATCACCACCATGGTCACCAACCTGCTGTTCGCGCTCGGCGGCGACAGCGACCCCGACGGCTGGGATTACGCCGCCATGGAACAGGCTATTGATGACGAAATTGGCGTGCTGATTGCCGCCTGTCAGCGCTGTCCGGCGCACGTCGTGCTGGTGACCAACGAGGTGGGGATGGGCATTGTGCCGGAGAACCGCCTGGCGCGGCATTTTCGCGATATTGCCGGGCGGGTCAATCAGCGCCTGGCGGCCGCGGCGGATGCGGTCTGGCTGGTGGTCTCCGGCATCGGCGTCAAAATCAAATAACTCAATCGCTGGCTGACCGGGCCAGCCCTGGCAGGGATTCTGTATGCAAAATTTAAACACGGTTCTGCGGGCGATCCCCGCGCCGGACGCCGACGCCATGGCGCGGGCACAGCAACACATCGACGGCTTACTCAAGCCCCCCGGCAGCCTCGGGCGTCTGGAGGCGCTGGCGGTGCAGCTGGCGGGAATGCCCGGCCTGGGCGGCCAGCCGCAGGTGGCGAAAAAGGCCCTGCTGGTGATGTGCGCCGACCATGGGGTGTGGGACGAAGGGGTGGCGATTTCGCCGAAGGCGGTCACCGCCATCCAGGCGGCAAATATGACCCGCGGCACCACCGGCGTCTGCGTGCTCGCCGCTCAGGCCGGGGCGAAAGTGCATGTAATTGATGTCGGTATCGATAGCGAACCGCTGCCCGGCGTGGTGAATATGCGGGTGGCGCGGGGCTGCGGCAATATTGCCCGCGGCCCGGCGATGAGCCGTGAGCAGGGGCAGGAGCTGTTGCTGGAGGTGATGCGCTACACCCGCGCGCTGGCCCAGGAGGGCGTTACCCTGTTTGGCGTCGGCGAACTGGGGATGGCCAATACCACGCCGGCGGCAGCGATCGTCAGCGTCCTGACCGGCAGCGATGCGCAGGAGGTGGTCGGGATTGGCGCCAATCTGCCGCTGGCGAAGGTTGGCAACAAGGTGGCGGTGGTGCGGCGGGCTATCGCCGTCAATCAGCCCGACCCGAATGATGGCCTCGACGTACTGAGCAAAGTCGGTGGTTTCGATCTGCTGGGGATGACCGGTGTCATGCTGGGGGCGGCGTCCTGTGGGCTGCCGGTGGTGCTGGATGGCTTTCTCTCCTACGCGGCGGCGCTGGCGGCGTGTCAGATAGCGCCGGAGGTGAAACCGTATCTGATCCCGTCCCACTATTCGGCGGAGAAGGGGGCGCGTATCGCGTTGGCGCACCTGGGTCTCGAACCGTATCTCAATATGGGCATGCGTCTGGGAGAAGGCAGCGGCGCGGCGCTGGCGATGCCGATCGTCGAGGCGGCCTGCGCGATGTACCATCGCATGGGCATGCTGGCGGCAAGCAATATTGTGTTACCGAAGGGGTAAGCAGGAGATGGGGGCGGCAATGGCCGTTCCCGTTTTCGGCGGAGGTTTTGCCGGCGGAAGAAACAAAAAAACACCCTTGAGGGTGTTTGTAATGTTGGTTGCGGGGGCCGGATTTGAACCGACGACCTTCGGGTTATGAGCCCGACGAGCTACCAGGCTGCTCCACCCCGCGTCACCGTACTGCTTCACTTTGTCAAATTTGATTGGTTGCGGGGGCCGGATTTGAACCGACGACCTTCGGGTTATGAGCCCGACGAGCTACCAGGCTGCTCCACCCCGCGTCACCGTACTGCTTCACTTTGTCAAATTTGATTGGTTGCGGGGGCCGGATTTGAACCGACGACCTTCGGGTTATGAGCCCGACGAGCTACCAGGCTGCTCCACCCCGCGTCCGTGGAAGCGCACTATACTCCGCTAGCGAGATGATGCAACCTTTTTTCGACCAAATCGACATTTTTGTAAGAATTGGCTTATAAAACGCCATGTTGTGGTGTTTTTTTACACAAATCTGTGCCATCGATGAGATCGCGCATTTCAATAGCTCCGGCGCTTTGTTATCTTCAACACGCACTAAGGCTTCGCAGCAAAAGATGAGACACCATGAAAGGACGTTGGGCAAAATATGTAGCGACGGGGGCAATGCTGGCCATGCTCGCCGCCTGTTCCTCAAAACCGACCGACCGCGGTCAGCAATATAGCGATGGCAAGTTCACCCAGCCGTTTTCACTGGTAAACCAGCCGGATGCCGTCGGGGCGCCGATCAACGCCGGCGACTTCTCCGAGCAGGTTAATCAAATTCGTAACGCCTCGCCACGCCTCTATAATAGCCAGAGCAACGTCTATAACGCGCTGCAGGAGTGGCTGCGCGCCGGCGGCGACACCCGTACGCTGCGCCAGTTTGGCATCGACGCCTGGCAGATGCAGGGCGTCGACAACTATGGCAACGTCCAGTTTACCGGCTACTACACGCCGGTGGTGCAGGCGCGCCACACCCGTCAGGGCGAATTCCAGTACCCCATTTACCGTATGCCGCCAAAGCGCGGTAAGCTGCCTTCCCGCGCCAGCATCTATGCCGGCGCGCTGAGCGATAACTATGTGCTGGCGTACAGCAACTCGTTGATGGATAACTTCATCATGGACGTGCAGGGCAGCGGCTATATCGACTTTGGCGATGGTTCGCCGCTCAACTTCTTTAGCTATGCCGGGAAAAACGGCTGGCCCTATCGCAGCATCGGCAAAGTGCTGATCGACCGCGGGGAAGTGAAGAAAGAAGATATGTCGATGCAGGCGATCCGCGAGTGGGGTGAAAAGCACAGCGAAGCGGAAGTGCGCGAGCTGCTGGAGCAGAACCCGTCGTTCGTGTTCTTTAAACCGCAGTCTTTCGCGCCGGTGAAAGGGGCCAGCGCTGTGCCGCTGATCGGCCGCGCCTCGGTGGCCTCCGACCGGTCGATTATTCCGCCGGGAACCACCTTGCTGGCCGAGGTGCCTCTGCTGGATAATAACGGCAAGTTTAACGGCCAGTACGAACTGCGCCTGATGGTCGCCCTCGACGTCGGCGGGGCCATCAAGGGCCAGCATTTCGACATCTATCAGGGCATTGGGCCTGACGCAGGCCACCGTGCCGGCTGGTATAACCACTACGGCCGCGTATGGGTGCTGAAAAACGCCCCGGGCGCGGGGAATGTTTTTAGCGGCTAACCCCCCTGGCCGTGCCTGTTGACCAGGGCGCCCGGATGACGCCGCTTGCGGCGGCCTCCGGGCGCTGTCATTTTGTTCTGAGGTTCTATGTCTGTTGTAATCAGCGATGCCTGGCGCCAGCGTTTTGGCGGTACGGCACGTTTATATGGTGAAAAAGCGCTGCAATGTTTTGCCGACGCCCACGTCTGCGTGGTCGGGATCGGCGGGGTCGGCTCCTGGGCGGCGGAAGCGCTGGCGCGGACCGGCATCGGGGCGATCACCCTTATCGATATGGACGATGTCTGCGTCACCAACACCAATCGTCAGATCCACGCCCTCAGCGGCAACGTCGGGCTGGCGAAAGCGGAGGTGATGGCGGAGCGTATTCGTCTCATCAACCCGGAGTGTCGGGTGACGGTGGTGGATGATTTCGTGACCCCGGAAAACGTGGCGGAATATCTTGGCGTCGGCTTTAGCTATGTTATCGACGCTATCGATAGCGTCCGGCCGAAAGCGGCGCTTATCGCCTGGTGTCGCCGCTACAAGGTGCCGCTGGTGACTACCGGCGGGGCGGGTGGTCAGATTGACCCAACGCAGATCCAGGTCGCGGACCTGGCGAAGACCATCCAGGATCCGCTGGCGGCCAAACTGCGCGAGCGGCTGAAAAGCCAGTTTGGGGTGGTGAAAAACAGCAAAGGTAAGCTCGGTGTAGACTGCGTCTTCTCTACGGAAGCGCTGGTCTACCCGCAGGCGGACGGCAGCGTCTGCGCAATGAAGAGCACGGCGGAAGGGCCGAAGCGGATGGACTGCGCTTCCGGCTTTGGCGCGGCGACGATGGTGACCGCGACCTTCGGGTTCGTCGCGGTGTCGCATGCCCTGAAGAAGATGCTGGCGAAAGCGCAGCGTGACGCTGCGGCTTCCGGAAAGTAGTTTCCCCACCGGGCGCGGCGGCGGGAAAGCGAAATCGTGAGGTTACCTTTCGCGGGCGGCGGCGAGCACCGCCTCGCTCAGGGCGCTGAGGCCCTGGCTGCGCGAGGCGCTGAGCTGGCCGCGCAGCCCCAGCTCGTCGAACAGCGCCAGCGGATCCTGCGCCAGGATCCCGGCGCGGGTTTTTCCTTCCACGGCGGTTAAAAGTACCGCCAGCAGACCGCGCACAATCCTTCCTTCGCTGTCGCCAAAGAAGTGCAGCCTGCCCTCGGCGTCCTCCTCATAGCCCAGCCAGACGCGGTTCTCACACCCGGCAATCTCATGGGCCTGCGCTTTGCGCTCGTCGGTCAGCGTCGGCAGCTTTTTGCCCAATAAAATCAGCTGACGGTATTTATCCTCCCACTGGTTCAGCGGGGCGAAGATCTGGCGCAGCGTAGCGTCGGTAATGGTTGTGCCGAAGGGGTGCAGAGTTGTCATTAATCCACCAGAATTTCCAGGGCGCGATCCACCGCGTGGACCAGCGCCGCAACATCGTCTTGGGTATTGTAGGGGGCGAAAGAGGCCCGCAGGGTGCCGCTGACCCCTAAGGCCGCCAGCAGCGGCTGGGCGCAGTGTTGTCCGGCGCGCAGGGCAATGCCGGACTCCGCCAGCAGCGTCACCAGATCGCTGTGATGAATACCCTCAAATTCAAAGGCCAGCAGGCTTGACTGCTGGCAGCGGAAAGAGCGGAAGCCCGGCCGTTTCGCCAGTTCCTCTTCCGCCAGGCTCGCCAGACTGCGGCTCCAGTTTTCCGCCTGGCCGATATCGCTCTGCGCCAGCCACTCCAGCGCGGCGCTGAGGCCGATAACCCCGGCGACATTCGGCGTACCGGCCTCGAGGCCATAGGGGGCCGGCTGCGGCGTAAAGCCGTCAAAGCTGACCTCGGCGATCATTTTCCCGCCGCCGAGCCAGGGCGACATCGCTGCCAGCAGCTCGCTTTTGCCGTACAGGGCGCCGATCCCGGTCGGGCCATACAGCTTATGGCCGGAAAAGGCGTAAAAATCGATATCCAGCGCCTGCACGTCAGCGGGGAAATGCACCGCCCCCTGGGCGCCATCAACCATCACCACCATCCCGGCGGCGTGGGCAAGGCGGATAGCCTGGGCCAGGTCCGGGCAGCCGCCGGTGACGTTGGACATCTGGCCGATGGCCAGCACCCGGCTGCGCGGGGTAATCAGCGCGCTGAGGCTGGCGATATCCGGCAGACGGTCGGCGCCAAGCGGCAGTTTGACCACTCTGGCGCCGGTCTGCCCGGCCACCATCAGCCAGGGCACGAGGTTGGCATGATGCTCGGCTTCGCTAACGATAATTTCATCGCCAGGCTGCAGGCGCGGCCGGACGTAGCTCTGCGCCACCATATTGATGGCCTCGGTGGTCCCCCGCGTCCAGACGATATCTTTGCCGGACGGGGCGTTAAGCCACGCCGCCACGCGATCGCGGGCCGCCTCGTAGCGCTCGGTCAGCCGCTGGGCGGCGGCGAACTGGCTGCGATGGACATTGCCGGCGCTCAGGCGATAAAACTGGTCGCTGGCGTCGATCACCGCCAGCGGTTTGAGCGCTGTCGCCGCGCTGTCGAGATAGACGCCGGCATCGGCCAGAGCCGGAAACTGCGCGCGAAAGTGCGCCGGGTTGAATGCGTTCATGGAATTCCTCGTATCAATACCGCGATCGTCGCGCAATTTGCCGGGCGTGACAAGGTCTCTGCGTCCTGTGGAATTGTCCGAATGTGACTCCACGTCGGTCAAAGAGGGTTATGCTGAAAAGTGTTGGGTTTGTGTTTTAACCTATTACTTAACGAGTTACGAATAGTATAAATAGCCGTAAGGAGAGAAGAATGAAAATGACTAAGGCCGCTGCGATTATCTCTGCCTGTATGCTGACTTTAGGCCTGAGCGCCTGTTCCTCTAACTATGTGATGCATACCAACGATGGGCGGACCATCGTTACCGACGGGAAACCGCAAACCGATAATGACACTGGCATGATCTCGTATAAAGACGCGTGGGGCAACAAACAGCAGATCAATCGCTCTGACGTGAAACAACTGGGTGAACTGGACGAGTAAGGCAGTAAAAAGGCAAAAAAAAGCACCGCGCGTTGCGGTGCTACATTAAATCACTATGGACAGACAGGGTAAATGTACAGGAAGTGAAAAGGGGTAGCTTTGCTACCAGGGTCTGCAAAAACAGACCAATTGCAAACACAACAACACAACATCACAACCGTAAGCCAAAAGCTTGATGGAACACGCATTCCAAAAAAAGCTTCTCGTTCCGGCTCAGGAAGTGCCGCCACTATAGGTATTTGCTGGTAGAACCTCAACGGACAATTTATAATGGCTCAGATAAAAAAAACTAATAGGTTAATCATTGTTTCCTATTTGTTAAATTGAGTTAACATCTAAGCCAGAATAACCATGTCGAAGCGATTACCACCTCTGAATGCATTACGTGTTTTTGATGCAGCCGCACGTCATCTCAGCTTCACTCGGGCAGCCGATGAGCTTTTTGTGACGCAGGCCGCAGTCAGCCATCAAATCAAGTCTCTCGAGGATTTTCTGGGCCTTAAGCTGTTCCGTCGGCGCAATCGTTCGCTGCTGTTAACGGAAGAAGGGCAGAGCTATTTTCAGGATATTAAAGAGATTTTTTCGCAACTGACGGAAGCGACGCGTAAACTGCAGGCGCGCAGCGCCAAAGGGGCATTAACGGTCAGTTTATTGCCAAGTTTCGCCATTCAGTGGCTGGTGCCAAGACTAACAAGCTTTAACTCAGCTTATCCGGGAATCGACGTCAGGATCCAGGCGGTGGACCGTCAGGAGGATAAGCTGGCGGACGATGTCGATGTGGCGATTTTTTATGGTCGCGGCAACTGGCCGGGCCTGCGTGTGGAAAAATTGTACGCCGAGTATCTGCTGCCGGTCTGTTCCCCGCTCTTGCTCACCGGCGACAAAGCATTGAAAACGCCTGCCGATCTGGCGCAACATACCCTGCTTCACGATGCGTCCCGCCGCGACTGGCAAACTTATACCCGTCAGCTTGGTCTAAGCCATATTAATGTGCAGCAGGGGCCGATTTTCAGCCATAGCGCGATGGTACTGCAGGCGGCCATTCACGGGCAGGGCGTGGCGCTGGCCAACAACGTGATGGCGCAGTCCGAAATTGAAGCCGGTCGTCTGGTGTGTCCGTTTAATGATGTTCTGGTCAGTAAGAATGCGTTTTACCTTGTTTGCCATGACAGTCAGGCAGAACTGGGTAAAATAGCCGCTTTCCGGCAGTGGATCCTGGCGAAAGCGGCAAGTGAACAAGAAAAATTCCGCTTTCGTTATGAACAATAATTACTTGTAGGGTAACAACATGACCAGCCGTTTTATGCTGATATTCGCCGCGATTAGCGGCTTTATCTTTGTGGCTCTGGGCGCCTTTGGCGCGCATGTCTTAAGTCAATCGCTCGGCGCGGCGGAGATGGCCTGGATCCATACCGGCCTGGAGTATCAGGCCTTCCATACCCTGGCGATTTTTGGTCTGGCGGTGGCGATGCAGCGTCGGATCAGTATCTGGTTCTACTGGAGCAGCGTATTTCTGGCGTTAGGGACCGTGCTGTTCAGCGGCAGCCTCTATTGTCTGGCGCTCTCTCATTTACGTCTGTGGGCGTTCGTGACCCCGGTGGGCGGCGTAAGCTTCCTCGCCGGTTGGGTTTTAATGTTAATTGGTGCAATTCGTCTGAAACGTAAGGGCGTTGTTCATGAATAAGGTTGTCCTCTATTGTCGCCCTGGGTTTGAGAAAGAGTGCGCAGCAGAAATTACCGATAAGGCAGCCCGCCTTGAGGTGTTTGGTTTTGCCCGGGTCAAAGAAGACTCTGGCTATGTAATTTTTGAAGGTTATCAGCAGGACGACGGCGAGAAGCTGGTGCGCGATCTGCCGTTCAGCTCGCTGATTTTTGCCCGTCAGATGTTTGTGGTCGGCGAACTGCTGCGCGACCTGCCGCCGGAGGATCGCATTACCCCGATCGTCGGCATGCTGCAGGGCGTGGTGGAGAAGGGTGGCGAGCTGCGTGTGGAAGTGGCGGATACCAACGAAAGCAAAGAGCTGATGAAGTTCTGCCGCAAGTTTACGGTGCCGTTACGCGCGGCGCTGCGCGAGGCGGGCGTGCTGACCAACTATGAAACGCCAAAGCGACCGGTGGTGCATGTGTTCTTTATCGCACCCGGCTGCTGCTATACCGGCTACTCATACAGCAACAACAACTCACCGTTCTATATGGGCATTCCGCGGCTGAAGTTTCCGTCCGACGCCCCGAGCCGTTCCACCCTCAAGCTGGAAGAGGCGTTCCACGTCTTTATTCCGGCGGACGAGTGGGACGAGCGTCTGGCGAACGGCATGTATGCCGTCGATCTCGGCGCCTGCCCGGGCGGCTGGACCTATCAGCTGGTGAAGCGCAACATGTGGGTCTCTTCGGTCGATAACGGCCCGATGGCCCAGAGCCTGATGGATACCGGCCAGGTGACCTGGCTGCGCGAAGACGGTTTCCGCTATCGTCCGAACCGCAACAACATCTCGTGGATGGTCTGCGATATGGTGGAGAAACCGGCGAAGGTGGCGGCGCTGATGGCGCAGTGGCTGGTCAACGGCTGGTGCCGGGAGACCATCTTCAACCTCAAGCTGCCGATGAAAAAGCGCTATGAAGAGGTGTCGCAGAATCTGGCCTATATTCAGGCCCAGCTGGACGAGCACGGCGTTAACGCCCAGATCCAGGCGCGTCAGCTGTATCACGATCGTGAAGAGGTGACCGTTCACGTGCGCCGCCTGTGGGCCGCCGTCGGCGGACGTCGCGACGAGCGTTAATCCTTCCCCCTCAGGCCGGAGACGCGTGCGCGTCCTCCGGCCTTCCCCTTAAGGCTGCGGCGCATCCGACACAATATGCGTCACGTCATCCAGATGACCAATCCTCGCCTCGCCGGAGCGGTTGAACTTGCTTTTGTCGATCAGCAGTAGCGACTGCGCCGCCCGCTTAAGCAGGATCGATTTGAAGTCGGCATTGAACGCATTGGAGTCCCACAGCGCGCCCTGCGGGTCGATGCCTTCGCAGGAAAAAATAAACAGATCGATCTCCAGCGATTTCAGCTGGGAAATCAGCGCCGGGTTCACGTAGCAGCCATATTTCCGCTGCAGAGTGCCGCCGGAGCAGGTGAGCGTGATCTGGTCGCGTTTGGCCAGCTCCTGGCAGATGGGCTGGCTGTTGGTAAAGACGTGCAGCGGGCGGTCCGGCAGCTGGCGGGCGAGATACCAGCAGGTGGAGCTGGCATCGAGGGCGATCACCATCCCTTCGTCAATCCAGGCCAGCGCTTCGCGGGCGATGTCGGCTTTATGCGCGTAATGGCTTTTCAGGCGCATGTGGAAAGGATCGCCGCTGTCCTGGCTGCGCTGGTGGATCACTTTGGCCCGGCCGTGGTTACGCAGCACTTTGCCCTGCGCCTGCAGCTCGCTCAGATCGCGGCGAATAGTTTCCCTGCTGACGTTGAGCTGTTTTGACAACGTTTCGGTGGTCAGGCTGCTGTGGGTGATCAGGAGATCGACGATCGCCTGCTGGCGGGCTGCTTTCATTTATTCTCATCCCATCATTGATTGAGCGTCTGCATCAGGCAGACGCTCCGGCATGAGATTACGGCGTGACTCCTTTTTTTAAAAGGATATTTCCGTACTTAGCGCACTCTCCTGTGATAACGATCGCAAAGGCTTTTTGCGCCCGGTCGTAGAAGGCAAAGCGGTCAATCCGCACGATATCCGGGCAGGGGGCCTGCGCCGAGAGCGCCTGCCGATAGCGCTGTTCCACCGTCGGGTCGAGCGCATCGCCTTCGACGGCGGCCATCATCACCACCGGCGGCGCATAGCTGTCTAATTCGAACAGCGGGATAATCGCCTGCAGCAGATCGCTGACTCGCAGGCCATCGGCGCGGATCACCTGCGGCCCCATGCTGTGCGCCGGGAAATGGGCATCGGAAAAAATGATTTCATCCCCATGGCCCATTTCGGCCAGCACTTTCAGCAGTTCCGGCGATATCAGCGGGGAAATGGTTTTGAGCATCTCAGGCTTCCTCTATCAGTTCAGGTTCAGTTTGCGGCCAGAAATAGCGGTAGCGGTACGCGACCTGCGCTCTGGCCTGTTCTGGCGAAGAGAACTCGCCCACGCCATACCAGCCAAACATCGCCGCGCCGGCCACGGTGGTTTCGGCATCGTCGAGGACTTTGATCGGTATCCCGAGTCGGTTGGCCTTGATCTGGTTCCATAGCGCGTTGCGGCTGCCGCCGCCCACCAGCAGCAGCTCTTTCGCCCTGAAGCCGCCGATTTTTTCCAGGGTTTGCAGATGCTGCGCCAGCTGATCGCTTAACCCCTCCAGCGCGGCGCGGTAAAAATGGCCGCGGGTGGTGTTGAGCGTGACGCCCTGCCAGCCGGCGTGCTGGCTGGTGAGCAGGTCACACTGCATCCTGACGCCCTGGGCGCCGGGCGGGATCGCCTGCGCTTCGTCAATCAGCGTCTGCCATGAGGTGTCAGCGCTATACAGCAGTTTGCGCACCCACTCGAGCACGCCGGAGGCCAGCCACTGCATCCCCGGGTTATAGCGGCCCGGCTGGCTGTCCAGCTCGCAGGTGGAGCCGCTGTAGTCACAGAGCAGCGAGGTGTCGACCTGCGCGCTGCGCACCATCAGGATCTCCCAGGTCCCGGAGGAGAGCACCGGCTCATCCTGCCCGGCGCCGGCGCCAAACAGAGCGAACTGGGTGTCATGCCCGGCCGAGATAACCGGGATCCCGACGGGAAGGCCCAGCAGCGCAGCGGCCTCCGGCAGCAGGGCGCCGATCGGCTGGCCTGCTTCAACCAGCCGCGGGAACAGGCGGCGCGGCAGGCCGGTCGCCTGCAGGATCGGCGCGCTGAAATCGCGCTGCCGGAGATCGAGCATCTGGCTGGTGCCCGCCATGGTGAGGTCGGTGGTGAACTCCCCGGTCAGCCGATGGTTGATCAGTGATGAAATAAACAGCCAGGCATGGGCCTGCGCCAGCAGCTGCGGGTGGTTCTCTTTCAGCCACACCAGCTTATACAGGGTATTGAACGCAAACGCGCCGACGCCGGCTATCTGCTGCAGCTGACGCGCGGGCATATACTGGCTGATATTCTCCATCACCGCCGCGGTGCGCGGGCATTTCCAGCTGATGATCGGATACAGCAGGGCGCCCTGCTCATCCACCAGCGCGCCATCGACGCCAAAGGTCGTGACGGTGATGCCGCGCACCGTGCAGGAGGCCAGCTGGTCATGGATCTGCCGACAGCAGTCGGCAAAGCGCTGCATAATGGCCTCCAGCGACCACTGGTGCCAGTCGCTTTTTTCCGCCGCGATGTCGCTGGCGTTCGCCGTTGCGGCGCGGGCGATAATGTTCCCTTGTCGATCCACGGCCATCGCCCGCACGTTCGTGGCGCCGCAGTCGAGGACCAGGATAACGTCTTGCTTCATAGTGACTCCCGAAACAACATTGCCGGATGGCGCAGCGCTTATCCGGCCTACAGACCGCGCGCGTCTTTAGGCCAGGTAAGCCTTCGCCTCCGGGCGAAACCAACCTGTTAACGCTTATACAGCGGCCCGTAGTTCTGGCAGGCGCGGTAGTCCTGGCCCTCGATATCCATGCCGTGCGCGGCCCAGGCGGAAGGGCGATAGATTTTCGCCTCTTCCACGTTGTGCATGCAGACCGGAATGCGCAGCATGGCGGCGAGGGTAATGAAATCTGCGCCAACGTGGCCGATGGTCAGCACGCCGTGGTTGGCGCCCCAGTTGGCCATCACCGAGTACACATCGCTGAACGGGCCCTTGCCGGTCAGGCGTGGGGCAAACCAGGTGGTGGGCCAGGTGGAGTTGGTGCGGGCGTCGAGCTGGTCGTGCATCGCTTTGGGCAGCGCTACGCTCCAGCCTTCGGCAATTTGCAGCACCGGCCCCAGACCTTTGATGATGTTCACCCGGGTCATGGTGAACGGCACGCCGCCTTCGGTCAGGAAGCGGGAAGAGAAGCCGCCGCCGCGGAAGTATTCGTGGATCGCAGGGCACCATTCGGTCGCCGCGAGGCAGGCATCCGCCTCGCTCTGCTCAATCTCCCAGTGGGGTTTCATCGTCGGATTGCCCTGCGCGTCGCGCTGCTGGCAGGAGCCGTCCAGCGCCGCAGAGCCGGAGTTAATCAGGTGAATGATGCCGTGCTCCGCCCGCCCGGTGAGCGGCTGCCCGGTGACCCGTTCAACGGCATCCGGCGACCAGTAGGTGCGTACGTCGGCAAACACCTGGGCGGTGCCGGTGAGCTGATGGCCCATCAGCATGGCCACGCCGTTGAGGCTGTCGTTTTCGGTAGCGACGACAAACGGTTCGCGCACCCCGTTCCAGTCAAAAGAGCTGTTGAGCAGCGCTTCGGCGGTATCGCCATTGGGGTATTGATCGGTCCAGTGGCGCTGACCCTGGAAACCGGCGGCGATGGCGTTGTAACCCAGCGACTCCTCCACCAGCCCTTTTTCTGCGAGCTTCGGGTTGCCCTGCATCATGTCGCGGATGCACATCGCCATCAGCAGGCTCTCTTTCAGCACCGCGCGGCTCTGCGTTTCATTGCGCTTATATTGCTCAGCGTTCTGATCTTCGCCGTAGCGGAAGTGTTTATCCGCCCACGCCAGCGCCATCTCCAGCTCGGTTTCATCATAGATTTTTTGATCGATTCGCCGGCGCAGCTCCGTCATGTCGACAGCCTGCACCTTCATGCCGAGCCAGGACTCAAAAAAGTTGTGGTCGACGATAGATCCGGCGATGCCCATTGAGACGCCGCCCAGCGACAGGTAGCTTTTCCCTTTCATACTGGCGACAGCCAGGCCGGCGCGAGCGAAGCGCAACAGCTTTTCTTCGACATCCGCCGGGATCGAGGTGTCATCGGCATCCTGCACGTCATGTCCGTAGATGGAGAACGCCGGGATCCCTTTCTGGCTATGGGCCGCCAGCGCCGCGGCCAGATAGACCGCCCCCGGACGCTCGGTGCCGTTAAAGCCCCAGATGGCCTTCGGGCGCAGCGGATCCATGTCGATGGTTTCGCTGCCGTAGCACCAGCAGGGGGTGACGGTGATGGTGACGCCGACGTTCTGGCTGCTGAATTTCTCTTCACAGGCGGCCGACTCGGCCATGCCGGCGATGCAGGTATCGGCAATCACGCACTCCACCCGGGCGCCGCAGGCGTGGCGCAGTTTCTCGCTGATAAGCGCGGCGGTGGCATTCGCCATGTTCATGGTTTGCGCTTCCAGCGACTCGCGGACCCCCATGCGACGACCATCGATTACCGGACGAATACCGATCTTCGGTAAGCTGATTTTTTTCATTACAGATCCCTCAGGTTATGCGGATAACAGGTTTAGTTCGTCGCCGCTTGTGAACGGAAACGGGCAAAAATAAAGATGATGGCGAAGCACAGCGCCGGGACCAGTTCGGCGGTCGGGATATTGCCGGCGGCGTCGCTGACAAAGCCCATCACCGGGGTAACGATCCCGCCGCCGATAATGGTCATGACGATAAATGACGAGCCATATTTGGTGTCCTGGCCCAGATGCTTAATCCCCAGCGAGAAGATGGTCGGGTACTGAATGGACATAAAGGCGCTGCACAGGGTCAGGGCCAGCAGACCGACGTGGCCGCCGCTGAAGGCGGAGAGCAAGCAGAGCAGCATGGCGATAAACGCATAGATAGCGAGCACGTTGTGCGGCGCGAAGCGGCGGATAAGCCAGGTGCCGGTAAAACGGCCGATAAAGAAGCAGACCATGGTGGCGGTCAGGTAGTTGGCGGCGAAACCGGCCGTCATGCCCGGGATCTCTTCGATAGCGTAGCGAATCAGGTAGCTCCAGCAGGCGGTTTGCGCGCCGACGTAGCAGAACTGGGCCAGTACCGCCCAGCGCCAGTGGCGGATGCGCATCAGGCGCGTCAGCGAGGCGAAAAAAGTGCTCTGCGCGCTGTCGCTGTGGTCATCGCTTTGCAGGGCGGGGAAGCGGGTGCAGACGATCAGCAGGGCGACCAGCAGGACGATAGCCACGATAATCATATAGGGGGTTTGTACCGACAGGACCAGACTGTGCTTCCAGGCGCTGAGCTGTTCCGGCGTCATTTTATCCAGCACCTCCTGCGGCTGATGCGGGACGTTAGACAAAATAAGACTCTGGCCAAATACCACGGCAATAATGGCGCCGAATGAGTTAAAGGTCTGGGCCAGATTAAGGCGGAAGTGACCGCCGCTTTCCGGACCGAGGACGGTGACAAACGGGTTGGCCGCGGTTTCCAGACAGCCAAGCCCGGCAGCGATAATAAATAATCCAATCAGGAATAAAGTGTAGTTCATCACTTCGGCGGCAGGCCAGAACAGCGCGGCGCCGCAGGCATATAAAAACAGACCCGTAAGGATGCCGGCTTTGTAGCTGAATTTTTTCATCAACATCCCGGCGGGGATGGGAATAATAAAATAGCCAAAGTAAAAGGCCGATTGAATTAATCCGGCCTGGAAGTTAGTCAGGGTAAAGGCCTGTTGAAATTGCGGTAATAAAATATCATTCAGATTATTTGCCACCGCCCACAGAAAAAAGAGGGAGCACAGCAGAGCGAAAGGAATAATGTAGCTCTTACTCTGCCCGCTCTCCATGGCGCGGTAACTTTGCGTTGGTATCGTTGTGTTTCCCATAGCGTCCTCATCAGTTCAGAAGCATTTACAACAGCATTCAGGGCGCAGTCTGGTGCTGCAGCAGACCGCAAAATTAAGTGAGCTCAGGTGACGCGCCGGTGAGTGAAATGAAAGTCACGGCGGAACTCATGGCTTCATTTTCAAATAAAAACCGCCTGTTAATATGATGATGGTCACACTTAACGTACTGTGGGCCATTTTATGTGATTATTGTCACTTTAATTTTTCAAAAACGCTGACCGTTTGAGAAAATAAATTCACAAAACCACAACGCTTATGACCGAATGAATATATATTGTGGAAAACGGGCAATTGTTACAAAGAAATAAAATGCCCGCTTGATGAAATATTATTAAGAACGGGCATTTTAATCTCTCTCGTAATGGGTATGGTTGCTTTATTCATGGCGGAATAATTGACGCGGCTCACAAAAAATAATCATGAAAATTCCCCTTTGAATATTCAGGTTGATGATGAAGACCATTATTCACCCTATCCCACGGTAGCCGACGATATTTCTGTTGCCCTGCCGTTGATGGATGATGAGTCACCAAAAGAGGAACGCAATGGAAAGAAACAGACTGGCCCGGCAGATTATCGATACCTGCCTGGAAATGACCCGCCTGGGGTTAAATCAGGGGACCGCCGGCAATGTCAGCGTGCGCTATCAGGGAGGAATGCTGATCACCCCTACCGGTATCCCATATGAAAAGCTGACGGAAGACAAGATCGTCTTTATTGATGCCGACGGCCAGCATGAGCAGGGAAAACTGCCCTCCAGCGAATGGCGTTTTCATCAGGCGGCCTACCAGACGCGACCCGATGCCCAGGCGGTGGTCCACAATCACGCTGTCCATTGTACGGCGGTGTCGATCCTCAACCGGCCCATCCCGGCCATCCACTATATGATCGCCGCGGCCGGCGGGAATTCGATCCCCTGCGCGCCCTATGCCACCTTCGGCACCCGCGAACTGTCTGAGCATGTCGCGGTGGCGCTGAAGCACCGCAAAGCCACGCTGCTGCAGCATCACGGCCTGATCGCCTGCGAGGCCAGCCTGGAGAAAGCGCTCTGGCTGGCGCATGAAGTGGAGGTCCTGGCCCAGCTCTACCTCAGTACGCTGGCGATTACCGACCCGGTCCCGGTGCTGGATGACGAGGCGATCGCCATCGTGCTGGAGAAGTTCAAAACCTACGGATTACGCATTGAAGAGTGATGCCGCAACGCTAACAGGAGAGCCACGATGGCAAACAGAATGATCCTCAATGAAACGGCATGGTTTGGCCGGGGGGCGATAAACGCATTAACCGATGAAGCGGTGCGGCGCGGCTATCGTAAAGCATTGATCGTCACCGACAGCACTCTCGCCCGCTGCGGCGTGGCGGCGAAAGTCACCGACAAACTGGATGCCGCCGGGCTGGCATGGGATATATTCAGCGACGTGATCCCTAACCCGACCATCGCCGTGGTCCAGCAGGGGCTGCAGGCCTTTCAACGCAGCGGGGCGGATTACCTGATCGCCATCGGCGGCGGTTCGCCGCAGGATACCTGTAAGGCGATCGGTATTATTCAGCGTAACCCGGAATTCGCCGATGTCCGTAGCCTCGAGGGGCTGTCGCCCACCCGTCAGCCCAGCGTGCCGATCTTCGCGGTGCCGACCACCGCGGGTACCGCGGCGGAGGTGACGATTAACTATGTCATCACCGATGAAGAACAGCGGCGCAAATTCGTCTGTGTCGACCCGCACGATATTCCGCAGGTGGCCTTTATTGATGCCGATATGATGGACGCTATGCCGCCGGCGCTGAAGGCGGCTACCGGCGTGGACGCCCTGACGCATGCTATCGAAGGGTACCTCACTCGCGGCGCCTGGGCTTTGACCGATGCTCTGCACCTCAAGGCCATCGAGATCATCGCCGGCGCGCTGCGCGGCTCGGTTGCCGGCGACGCCGGCGCGGGGGAAGCTATGGCGCTCGGCCAGTATGTGGCGGGGATGGGATTTTCCAACGTCGGGCTTGGCCTGGTGCACGGCATGGCGCATCCGCTCGGCGCTTTTTACAACACGCCGCACGGCGTGGCGAATGCCATCCTGCTGCCGCACGTGATGCGCTTTAATGCTGAGGCGACCGGGGAAAAATATCGCGACATCGCCCGGGCGATGGGCGTCAGGGTGGAAGCGTTAAGCCTGACCGCCGCGCGCGAGGCGGCAGTAGAGGCGGTCTGCCAGCTTAACCGCGATGTCGGTATTCCCGGCCATCTGCGCGAGGTGGGCGTCAGGAAAGAGGATATTCCGGCGCTGGCCCAGGCGGCGCTGGCGGATGTGTGTACCGGCGGCAACCCGCGCGAGGCGAGCCTGGCGGATATCGTCGGGTTATATCAGGCGGCCTGGTGATTGCCTGGCCCGGGTAAAGCAGGCAGTTACCCTGCACCGGCGCACCTCTTAACGATGGTCAGCGCGTCAGCCGCAGCTGCTGCAGATTGCCGTCCAGCTGGAGGTCGGTCTGCAGGCGGGCCACCTCCCGGCAGGTGAAGGCCATCTCCTGATGCGCGGCCAGCTTTTTGCGCCACTTCTCCGGGACTTCGGCCAGGCGGGCGTACAGCCCCTCCAGGTCCTGAAACTCGTTCAGCAGCTGGGCGGCGCTTTTGGGTCCAATGCCCGCCACGCCCGGCACCTTCGAGCTGCTGATCCCCGCCAGCCCCCAGTAATCCGCCAGCTGCTCCGGGGTGACGCCGAACTCGCTGGCGATGAAGGGGGCGTCCAGCCAGCGCTTCTGAAAGTAGTCGCGGATGCGGATGGTGGGCGACAGCAGCTGGCAATAGCCTTTGTCGGTGGAGACGATGGTGGCCTGATGGCCCGCCTGGGCCACCTTTACCGCCAGGGTGGCGGCGAGATCGTCCGCTTCGCTGCCCGGCGAGGCCCAGCAGCGGATCCCCCGCTGTTCGAAGGCGGCCCGCAGCGCCGGCATCTCGGCGACCAGCGTCTCCGGCATCGGCGCGCGGCCGGCTTTGTACTCCGGCAGGCGCTGGTGGCGCCAGCCGTGGGCGCGATCCTCATCATCGAACACCGCCACCGCGTGGGTGGGCTGACTGTGGACAATCAGCTGCTCCAGGGCATGCAGGCAGGTATCGACGCAGGGTGAACCCTGCACCGCGTGGATGCGGCGGATCAGATTTAACGCGTCGACGATTAACAGATGAACAGCCACAGATACCCCCTTATTCTCAGCGTCTTTAGGGTAACATCGCCATCAGATCGAGGCTATCTGCGCCTGAACAATCAGGAAGATAACGCGCAAATTTCGCTAACTGACCGCCATCAGCGGTCTGATGACGTCCGGCGCGGGTTCGCCGTACCACACCGCTTCGCGCACCGGGACCGGTTTGGCGATAAGCCCGAGGGCGTAAAAGCGATCGGCGATGGTCTGCTGGGCGCGGATCACCGACAGATCCATCGGCCGCGGGCGATGGCTGCGGCGGGCGAGGGCCATGCTCAGCGACCGGGCGTCGATCCCCAGCTCTGCCGAGAGTAAGCGGGCCGCTTCGCCGCGATGCGAGTCGATAAACTGCCCGGTGTGGGTCAGCTCCGTCAGCAGGCGGCGCATGATATCGCCATGCTGAGCGAGGTAGTCCCGTCGCGAAAGATAAAACTGATGGTTGTTGACCCGGCCTTCGCCGCTGGCGACCACCCGCAGCTCGCCGGTGTGTTCGGCGTCGCTGAGCAGCGGATCCCACATCATCCAGGCGTCAACCGCCAGATAGTCGCTGGCGGTCAGCGGATATTTCGGCGGGGTATAGACCACCCGCACATCGTTCAGACCCAGGCCGGCGTCCTCGAGGATCTGCAGCAGCAGCCAGTGGACATTCGACCCTTTATTGAGGGCGATGCGTTTACCGCGCAGATCGCTGAGCTGGCGAATGTCGCTCTCCTGCGGGACGACCATCGCCACGCTGCGCGGCGCCGGCGGCTCCCACGCCACGTACATCAGTTCGCTATTGCTGGCCTGGGCAAACACCGGCGGCGCTTCTCCGGTGGTGCCGAAGTCGATCTCGTTGCAGGCGAGGGCGTGGAGGAGCTGCGGTCCGGCAGGAAACTCACTCCACAGCACGTTGACGCCGAGGCTGGCGAAGGCGGTTTCCAGACTCTGACGGGCTTTCAGGATCCCGAGGCTGCCGAAGCGCTGGTAGCCAATGCGCAGTTCGCGATCGGCCCCGGCTGCGTTGGCGAACGCCCGCGGCGGCGCAGGCGGGCGGCGGCGGCTTTTGATCAGCCCGAGGTTAGCGAGCTGGGTGCGCAAGGTATGCCGGCTGATCCCCAACAGCGCGGCCGCCTGGCTCTGGTTATCGTCGCAATGCGCCATGGCGTGGCGAATCAGGGCGCTGGTCACTCGCTGCCACAGCGGCTCGCCGGGAAGCGCCAGCTGGTGGCGAATAAAGTCGTCCAGTTCATGATCGCTCGCCGGCCCCGGGGCGCCGTTGAGCGTCGCCAGGCGCAGCTGGGCAGGACTGATCTCCTCTTCTTTACTGAGCAGCACCGCGTTGTGCAGGGTGTTTTCCAGCTCGCGAATATTGCCCGGCCACGAATAGTCCATCAGCCGGGCCAGTGATTCCGGCGCCAGACGCAGGGTTGGCCGCCCGAGGCGCCGGGCGTAGAGTGATAAAAAGTGGTGCGCCAGCAGCGGGATATCCTGCCGACGCTGGCGCAGCGGCGGCAGCGGCACCACCGCGATATTCAGTCGATAGTAGAGATCCTCGCGAAAGCGGCGCTCGCGGATCGCCTGGGCCAGGTCAACGTGGGTGGCGGCAATCACCCGGACATTCACTTTAATCGCTTTGCGTGAGCCGACGCGGGTAATTTCACGCTCCTGCAGCACTCGCAGCAGCTTGACCTGCAGCGGCAGGCTTAATTCGCCGATCTCGTCCAGCAGCAGCGTCCCCCCTTCCGCGGCTTCAAACCAGCCGGGCTGTCCCTGCTGCGCGCCGGTGAAGGCGCCTTTCTCATGGCCGAACAGTTCAGCTTCGGCGAGGCTCTCGGTCAGCGCGCCGCAGTTAACGGCCAGAAACGGCTGCTGGCGACGGGCGCTGTGATGATGGAGATAGCGGGCCACCACCTCCTTGCCGGTGCCGGTTTCGCCCACGATCAGCACGGTCGCCTCCGTTGGCGCGAGTTTGTCCAGCAGGCTCTGGAAGGCCTTCGACGCCGGGTCGATCAGCGCGGGAGCGGTGGAAGGGGATTCTGGGTTCAGCATAGCGGGCCTCCGATCGTTGACGCTCTGAACTTATCCTGCGGCGGCCGCAGAAACCAGAGGGGGAAGGCCCGCGGCTGTTGCAAATGCGCCAGCGGATGCGCGGCGGCTGCGCGATTTGCAACAGCGCGGCGCGGCGAAGCCGTTTTCAGTGCATTGATTTTAAAAGATTAATTTTTTATTCACCATTGGCATGATTATCGCTAACACCCATATAACCAAATTAAAACATCTCTTCGATAAATATCGGATATGGTTATATAGGAAATAGATAATGACGCAGCAAGCTCCCGACAAGATCAATGTCTTCTGGTTCTTACCTACCCACGGCGATGGCCGTTATCTGGGTACCACCGAGGGTGGACGCCCGGTCGATTTACCTTATCTGCAGCAGGTGGCGCTGGCAGCCGACAGCCTGGGCTACTACGGCGTGCTGATCCCCACCGGTAAAAGCTGTGAAGATTCGTGGCTGGTGGCCTCGGCGCTGGCGCCGTTGACCCGCCGTCTGCGCTATCTGGTGGCGGTCAGGCCGGGCCTGCAGCCGCCAACCCTGGCGGCGCGGATGGCGGCCACCCTCGACCGTTTATCGGAAGGTCGGCTGCTGATCAACGTCGTTACCGGCGGCGACCCGGTGGAAAACAAAGGCGACGGTATCTTCCTCAGCCACAGCGAGCGCTATCAGGTGACCCGCGAATTTCTTGATATTTACACCCGCCTGCTGCGCGGGGAAAAAGTGGATTATCACGGCGAGCATATTCACGTGGAAGGCGCTGAGGTGTTGTTCCCGCCGGTGCAGGAGAATGGCCCGCCGCTCTATTTCGGCGGCTCTTCTGATGCGGCCATTGATGTGGCGGCCGAGCAGATCGACAGCTATCTGACGTGGGGCGAACCCCCGGAACTGGTGGCGGAGAAGCTGGCGGTGGTGCGCGAGCGCGCCGCGGCCCGCGGACGCACCCTGCAGTACGGCATTCGTCTACACGTCATTGTGCGCGAAACGGAAGAAGAGGCATGGGCCGCCGCCGACCGGCTGATCGCCCATCTTGACGACGATACCATTGCCCAGGCGCAAAAGATCTTCGCCCGCATGGACTCGGCCGGCCAGGCGCGGATGAGCGCCCTGCATCAGGGATCGCGCGATAATCTGCGCATTGCGCCCAATCTGTGGGCCGGCGTCGGACTGGTGCGCGGCGGCGCGGGTACCGCGCTGGTAGGTAATCCGCAGCAGGTAGCGGAACGCATCCGCGAATATCAGGCGCTCGGCATCAGCAACTTTATCTTCTCCGGTTACCCACATCTGGAAGAAGCGCACCGCTTTGCTGAGCTGGTGATGCCTCTGCTGCCGCTGGAAAACGCGGCCTCGTCGAAGGCGCGCAGCGTGAACACCGGTCCGTTTGGCGAAACCATCGGCGGCGATAAGCGCCCGGTGCGCCAGGCCAGCGCCAGCTGATGGCCCGGAGCGCGACCATGAGACAGCATACCGGAGGAGGGCAGCGATGAGTGCAGAACCGCATATCGTGATTATCGGCGGCGGCTTTAGCGGCGCGGCGGTGGCGATTGAGCTGCTGCGCCTGGCGCCGAACGGGGTGCGCGTGACGCTGCTGGAGCCGCGCCAGTCCCCCGGGGCCGGGGTGGCCTACTCCACTGCGGAGCCGACGCACCGGATTAACGTTCCGGCCGCTCGCATGCAGCTGGCCGGCGACGAAGAGGGCGCCTTCGATCATTGGTACCGCCATCAGCCTGCCTTTACCGTCGATGTGCAGGCGCTGCGCCCGGACGGTTCCGTCTACCCTCAGCGCGGCCAGTTTGGTCGCTATGTGGCGCAGCGTTTTTCCGACGCCGCGGCCGCCAGCGGCGGACGGCTGCGCCACCTGCGCGATCGGGCGCTCGCTTTTCATCAGGGGACGGTGACCACCGACGGCGGCCTGCAGCTTAAGGCCGATCTGCTGGTGCTGGCGATCAGTCATCCACCGCCTTCGCTGCCGGCGCAGGCCGAAGCCTGGCGTCACCATCCGGCGCTGATTGCCAACCCGTGGCAGCCCGGCGCGCTCGACGCCATCGCCCCGCACGCCCGGGTGGCGGTGATGGGCACCGGATTAACCATGGCCGATACGGTCGCGACGCTGGACCGGTTGGGCCACCGCGGCAGTATCATCGCCTTTTCGCGCCACGGCCTGCTGTCGCGCGGTAACCTCAGCGGCGCGGGGGCAGCATGGCCCGGCGACTATCAGCAGGGCAACTTGCGCCAGCGCCTGCGCCAGATCCGCATCGATGTGGCGTATGCGGCGCAGCAGGGCCTGAGCTGGCAGGTGGTGCTGGATGCGGTCCGCCAGCAGGGGCAGCGGATCTGGCAGGCGCTCAGCGTCGCCGATCGCCAGCGTTTTCTGCGCCATCTGCGCCATTACTGGGATGTCCACCGCTACCGCGTGGCGCCGCAGGTCGCCGAGGTGCTGGAGGCGCGCCAGCGCACGGGCAGTCTGCAGGTGCAGGCGGCCAGGCTACTGTCGATGAGCGCTGAAGGCGAGACGCTGCGTCTGACGCTGGCGCGGCGCAGCGGCGGCGTGCAGACCCTGAGCGTCGATCACCTGATCCTGACGACCGGACCCGCGCACCGTGCCCTAACCGACAGCCAGCCATTTTTACAGGACCTCGCCCGCCGTGGCCTGATTCGCGCCGATGCCTTCGGCATGGGCCTGGAGGTGGACAGCCGTTCCCGGGCAGTGGCTGAGCCGCACGTTGAGGCGCTGCCGGTGCTGGTGGCCGGTCCGGCCGCCCGCGGGCGTTTTGGCGAACTGATGGGCCTGCCGCAGGTAGCCGACCATGCCGCTGACGTGGCGGCGCAAGCGTTACTCACGCTCGGGATCCCGCAGGACTCCCGATGTCCTGCGTACTGAATACCTCTCTTTCTTTTCCCTGATTCATTTTGCCGCGTGCGCCCCGGCGACGGGCCGCGCTATGGAGATTGCTATGTCATCACAACGTGAAATTCGTCTTAACGCTTTCGATATGAACTGCGTCGGCCATCAGTCGCCGGGCCTGTGGGCGCATCCCCGGGATCGCTCCTGGCAGTATAAAGATCTGGAGTACTGGGTGGATCTGGCGCGGCTGCTGGAGCGCGGCAAGTTCGACGGGCTGTTTATCGCCGACGTGCTGGGGATCTATGACGTGCTGAACGGCAGCGGCGATGCGGCGATCCGCCAGGCGACGCAGGTTCCGGTCAACGATCCGCTGGCTCTGATCACCCCAATGGCGCTGGTGACGGAGCATCTGGGCTTCGGCCTGACCGCCTCGCTGTCGTTTGAGCATCCTTACCCCTTCGCTCGTCGTCTGTCGACGCTCGATCATCTGACCAAAGGGCGGGTGGGCTGGAATATCGTCACCTCCTATCTGGAGAGCGGGGCGCGCAATATCGGCCAGCAGACCCAGACCGACCATGACACCCGCTATGACTATGCCGATGAGTATTTGCAGGTGATCTATAAGTTGCTGGAGGGAAGCTGGGAGGATGGGGCGGTGCTGCGCGACAGAGAGCGGAAGATCTTCAGCGATCCGCGGAAAATCCATCCCATTAACCATCAGGGACAGTTCTTTTCCGTGCCGGGGATCCACCTCTGCGAGCCATCCCCGCAGCGCACGCCGGTGCTGTATCAGGCGGGGGCGTCCAGCCGCGGCAAACAGTTCGCCGCCGGCCATGCCGAATGCGTCTTCGTCGCAGCGCCGTCGAAGGTGCTGCTGAAGAAGACGGTGGCGGATATTCGCCGCCGGGCAGCTGAGGCGGGGCGCGATCCGCACAGCATCCTGATCTTCAACCTGCAGACGGTAATTGTCGGCGACACCGACCGTGAGGCACAGGCGAAGTGGCAGGAATATAAGCAGTACGTCAGCTATGAAGGCGCGCTGGCGCTGCTCTCCGGCTGGACGGGGATCGATTTCGGCCAGTATCAGCCGGATCAGGTGCTGAAGTATCTGCACACCAACGCCATTCAGTCGGCGGTGGAGGCCTTTTCGACCGCTGATCCGAACCGCCAGTGGACGGTGCAGGCCCTGGCCGATTGGGCGGGGATCGGCGGCTTCGGTCCGCTGGTGGTTGGCAGCGCGCAAACCGTGGCGGACGAACTGCAGTCCTGGGTCGAAGAGACGGACGTCGATGGCTTTAACCTCGCCTATGCCGTCACTCACGAAACCTTCCGCGATGTCGTCGAGCTGCTGGTGCCTGAGCTGCAAAAGCGCGGCGTCTTTAAGCAAGAGTACCGCGAGGGGACCCTGCGCGAAAAACTGTTCGGCGGCGGCCCGCGTCTGGCCGCGCCTCACCCGGGCGCCAGCTACCGCCGCGATGCGCGCACGGCGGCATCGGTAGAGGAGAAGGTGACATGATCGCTATTGATGACCTGCATAAAAGTTACCGCACGGCGGATGGCCGGCTCAGCGCGGTGCTGAAAGGGCTGTCGCTGCAGGTGCCTGAGCGCTCCATCACCGCGGTGGTGGGGCCGAGCGGCGCCGGTAAATCAACCCTGGCGCGCTGCATCAGCCTGCTGGAGCAACCGGACAGCGGCAGCATTCGTATCAATGGCAAGGATCTGTCGGCGCTGTCCGGCGAGGCGCTGCGCCGGGAACGGCGGGCGATTGGCACCGTTTTCCAGTCTTCGGCGCTGTTGAGCCGCAGGACCGCCTGGGAGAATGTCGCCCTGCCGCTGGCGTGGCTTGGTGTGGTGGAGCGCGATATCAAGGCGCGGGTTGGCGAGCTGCTGGAGAGCGTCGGCCTGAGCCACAAAGCGGATGCTTGGCCGGCCCAGCTCTCAGGCGGCCAGCGCCAGCGGATCGGCATTGCCCGCGCGCTGGCGCTGCGCCCGTCCGTTCTGCTGGCGGATGAAGCCACCTCCGGCCTCGATCCTCAGGCCACGGCCTCGGTGCTGGCTCTGCTCAAGCGGCTGCGTGATGAGTACCAGCTGGCGATCGTCCTGATTACCCATGAAATGGACGCGGTGCGCACGGCGGCGGATGCGGTGGCGGAGATCCGCGACGGGACGATCGTCCAGTACGGGCGGATCGAAGATCTGCTGGCGCGTCCCGATTCTCTGCTCGGCCAGCAGCTGTTGCCGCTGACGCCGGCGGCAGCTACCCACAGCGATCTGCTGCTGCGTCTGAGCTACCGCTGGGATGTGCCGGTGGCCACCGACTGGATCAGCCGCCTGAGCCAGCAGTGGGCGCTGCAGATCGATCTCCTTGGCGGTCACGTCGAGGTGATTAATGGTCGGCTGGCCGGTCGCCTGCAGGCCGGAGTGCGCTTTCAGGGCGAACGCCTGTCGCCCGCGCGACTGCAGGGCCTGCTGGCGCAGCTCGGCATAACGGCGGAGATCCTCGACAGCGCGCCGTTGCTCAGGGAGGCGGTATGAAACCGACAGTCATCAGTCAGGATACCCCCTGGGGCGAAATCCCTTCGCTGCTGCTCCCCGCCTATGGCGAAACCTGGCTGATGGTGGCCATTGTGATGCTGTTTGTCGTCACGCTGGGAGGACTGGTGGGGGTGGTGTTGTTTAACGCCTCGCCGCGGGGCTTATTTCCGCACGCACTGCTGTACCGGCTGCTGAACTGGGTGGTCAATATGGGACGTTCGCTGCCGTTTCTGGTGCTGATGGCCGCCATTATCCCGTTCACTTACTGGCTGACCGGCACCACGATTGGCATACCCGCCGCGGTCGTGCCGATGATCGCCGCCGGCGTCCCGTTCTTTGGCCGTCTGGTGGAGAACGCGCTGCGCGAGTTGCCGGCGGAGGTCACCGCGGTGGGGGTCGTCTGCGGCGGGTCGCGCTGGCAAATCATTGCCAGCGCGCAGCTCAGTGAAGCCATGCCCGCGCTGGTGGCGGCGGTGACGCTAAACCTGGTCTCGATGATCGAGTATTCGGCTATCGCCGGGACCATCGGCGCCGGCGGCATCGGCTACCTGGCCGTGGTGTACGGCTATCAGCGCTTCGACAACCACATCATGATCGCGACGATCGTTGCCCTGATCGCCACGATCCAGTTGATTCAATTTTTGGGTGACCGTCTGGTCAACCGTTTACGCCACACGCAGGGGAACCTTGTATGACAACAGAGCAATTTGAGTTACGTAAAGCGCGGCGCTGGCCCTGGCTGGCGGCGCTGGCGGTGATTATCCTGCTCGCCATCGCCTTCTGGTGGTGGCGGGGACATACCCAAAGCCAGCAGGTGGTCTTCGGCAGCACGTTAAAAATTCACTACGAGCCGGCGATGGCCGGCGAGCAGCGGATCATTGAGTATATTAATCAGCATATTGCGCCCGATTACGGTCTGAAACTGGAGGCGGTGGGGGTGCAGGATCCGGTCCAGGCTGACCGCGCGGTAGCGGAAGGTCAGTATGCCGGGACGATCTATCAGCATCAGTGGTGGCTTAAACAGGTGGTGGACGCTAACGGCTTTGCGCTGTCGACCACGGTGCCGGTGTTCCAGTGGGCGTTTGGCATCTATTCCGACCGCTACTCGTCGGTACAGGCGTTGCCCAACGGCGCGACCATTGTCGTGCCTGACGATGGCGCCAATCAGGGGCAGGCCCTGTGGCTGCTCCAGCGCATTGGGTTGATCTCGCTCGACCCGGCGGTGGAGCCGCGCACGGCGAAGCTGAAAAATATTGTCGGTAACCCGCATCAGTTTGTCTTTAAAGAGCTGGATCTGCTGACCATGCCGCGGGCGTTAAATTCGGTGGATGCCGCCATCGGCTATGTCTCGCAATTTGACGCCGGGAAAGTGCCGCGTGAGAAAGGCATATTATTCCCGCCGGCGCCGCGCACCTTTGCTTCGCAATTAGTGATTGGTACACCGTATTTATCGCAGGAAAATATCGTCAAATTAAAACAGGCTTTTTCTGATCCGCGGATCCAGACGTGGTTAAAAACCACCGATGACCCGCTGGTAAAAGACGTATTAGTTCCAGTGTCCGCGGAATAAGCGTCCTGCACGACGTCTATTTTCGTTGTTATTTATTTCCCTTGAGGATGCGTGAAAGCGCGTCCTTTTTGTGCTGGTGATATTTATTAACTTATTTATTATATTGATTTTTATAGAATTATTTGTTGTTTTGATTCTCGTCGCGCGCGGTCTATAACCGCTGATGACCTGCACAAAATAATAAGGTGAAAAAATGAGTACATTACCAGTGGATAATCCCGGTATCGCTTCGGTACCGGTCAGTAGCGTCGGGGATGTGGCGCGGCTAATTAATTCCGGCAAGGAACATGCGAAATATGCGCGGATGATTGTCTTCCTCGCGCTGGGGGGCGTTTTTCTCGACGCATATGACTTAACCACGCTCTCCTACGGTATTGATGACGTTGTACGTGAATTTCAGCTCTCACCGCTGCTGACCGGCCTGGTGACTTCGTCCATTATGGTCGGGACTATCGTCGGCAATATTATCGGTGGCTGGTTGACCGATAAATATGGTCGCTATTCGGTTTTTATGGCCGATATGTTCTTTTTCGTGATTTCGGCTATCGCCGCCGGGCTGGCGCCGAACGTCTGGGTGTTGATTGGCGCCCGTTTCCTGATGGGCATCGGCGTTGGCATCGACCTGCCGGTAGCGATGTCCTATCTGGCCGAGTTTTCCCGCTTTGCCGGCAAAGGCAACAAAGCGGCTCGCCTCGCGGCATGGTGCCCGATGTGGTACGCCGCCTCAACCGTCTGCTTTCTCATTATCTTCGGCCTCTATTTCCTGCTGCCGCAGGAGCATCTTGACTGGCTGTGGCGCGCCTCCCTGCTGTTCGGCGCCGTGCCGGCACTGCTGATTATTGCCGTCCGCAGTCGATTTATGAATGAATCCCCGCTGTGGGCGGCCAACCAGGGCGATCTGACCTCTGCAGTGCGTATTTTACGCGACTCCTGGGGGATCCATGCCCATGAGGTCCCGGCGGCGAAGCCCGCGCCAGCGCCGAAAGTGAGCTTCCGCGTGCTGTTCGAAAAACCCTACCGCGAGCGGACTATCGTCGCCGGGGTGATGAATATCTGTATCTCCTTCGAGTACACGGCGATTGCCTTTTTCCTGCCGTCAATTCTTGCCCAGTTCCTCGGGGCTGGCGTCTTCGAAACTATTTCGGCATCGCTGGGGCTGAACGCCCTGTTTGCTTTTACCGGTGGGCTGCTCGGTATGCATCTGGCGTGGAAATATCCTTCGCGTCATGTGGCGATAGCCGGCTTCGCCCTGCAGTTTGTGGCGCTGATTGTGCTGGCGCTGGTGGGGCAACCGCACGCGACGGCAGGTATCGTGCTGGCTATCGCGATGCTGGGGCTGTGGCTGTTCGCCGAAGGGTTTGGCCCGGGGGCGCAGCTGATGATCTACCCGGCGCTCTCCTATCCTACTGCCATTCGCGCCACCGGGGTCGGTTTCAGCCGGGCACTCTCCGGGATCGGCAGCGCGCTGGCGTTGTTTATTCTGCCGCTGCTGCAGGCCTCCCTCGGCACGCAGATGTTCTGGGTGGTCTCGCTTGCCGCCATTATTCCCATTTTCTTCCTGCTGGCGGTCCGTCATGAACCGACGCGAGAAGATATCGACGCACTTCATGAATAAGGAACTGACAATGACCCTGCTCTCCACTGGCACCGATTATGACGCGCTGGCGGCCGCCTTCCGCCCGATATTCACCCGTATCGCCCAGGGCGCTGCGGAGCGCGAACAGCAGCGCATTCTGCCCGATGAGCCGATCCGCTGGCTGAAAGAAGCGGGCTTCGGCACGCTGCGTATCCCGCGCGAGAAGGGCGGCTGGGGCGCTTCGCTGCCGCAGCTCAGCGCGCTGCTGATCGAGCTGGCGCAAGCGGACTCTAACCTGCCGCAGGCCCTGCGCGCGCACTTTGCCTTTGTGGAAGATCAGCTGAATCAGCCGGATTCCGCCGGGCGCGACCGCTGGTTTCGTCGCTTCCTCGACGGTGAGCTGGTGGGCAGCGGCTGGACGGAGATCGGCGCGGTTAAGCTGGGAGAGGTGAACACCAGAGTGACGCCGACAGAGGGCGGCTGGCGACTCGACGGCGAGAAGTTTTACAGCACCGGCGCGCTGTACGCCGACTGGATCGATGTGTTTGCCCGGCGCAGTGATACCGCCAGCGATGTGATAGCCCTGGTCAGCACCCAGCAGACCGGCGTGGTGCGGGAAGATGACTGGGATGGCTTTGGCCAGCGGTTGACCGGCAGCGGGACCACCCGCTTTACCGGCGCTCGGGTGGAAACCGAACATGTCTATGATTTTGCCCAGCGCTTTCGCTATCAGACCGCCTTCTACCAGCATGTGCTGCTGGCGACCCTCGCGGGCATTGGCCTGGCGGTTGAGCGGGATGCCGCGCAGGGCGTCAAACATCGCTCCCGGATGTACAGCCACGGCAACGCCGCCGTGCCGCGCGATGACGCCCAGGTTCTGCAGGTCGTTGGGCAGATCAGCAGCTGGGCATGGGCGACCCGGGCCGCGGTCCTGCAGGCCGCGGAATCGCTGCAGCAGGCCTATGTGGCGCACGTCAGCGACGACGAAGCATTGATTGCCCGGCGTAACCAGCTGGCGGAAGTGGAAGCGGCGCAGGCGCAGGTGATCGCCAGCGACTGGATCCCGCGGGCGGCGACGGAGCTGTTTAATGCCCTCGGGGCGTCGGATACGCGAACTCGCCTTGCGCTGGATCGCCACTGGCGCAATGCGCGGACGGTTGCCTCGCATAATCCGGTGATTTATAAGGCACGTAATATCGGTAACTGGCTGGTGAACGGTGAAGCGCCCACCTTTATCTGGCAGATAGGCAATGGTGAGAAAACGGCGGGGTAAGCCTGTCGGCGACGGGAGGCGCAGAGCTTCCCGTCGTCAGGAAAATCAAGGTTTATCCAGCGACCAGGTGGCGCTGCGCACGTCGACTTTCACCGGCAGCAGGCCGATGCGCGTAAAGGTATCCGCCAGCGCCTGCTGTTCGTTATACACCGCCGGGGTCATGCGTTCGGCACCGTAGGGCAGGCGGGCCAGGGTCTTCAGCCAGATGGCTTTATCCAGTCCGGTTGAGGTCGACAGCAGCCCGGCGGCCTCGTCCTGATGGCTGTTCGCCCACGCGCTGAGTTTACCCAGCTCATCCACCACCTGCTTTGCTGTCTCCGGGTAGGTATCTGCAAACTTGCGGCTGGCGAGATAGAAGGTGTAGTGCGGCACCAGCCCCTCGGCATTGCGGATCTGTCGGGCTTTCGCGTTGGTTTCCACTTCTGCGAGGAACGGATCCCAGATCACCCACGCATCAATCGCCCCGCGCTGGAAAGCGGCGCGGGCGTCCGCCGGCGGCAGATAGACCGGGGTGATGTCTTTATAGCTGAGGCCCGCTTTTTCCAGTGCGGCAACCAGCAGGTAGTTGACGTCAGACCCCTTGTTCAACCCCACGCGCTTGCCCTTCAGGTCGGCCACGCTGTGGATTGCCGACTGTTCAGGCACCACAATCGCTTCCGTTTTCGGGTTAGCGGGGGAGTGGGCAAGGTAGACCAGATCGGCTTGCGCCGCCTGGGCAAAGGCCGGAGGCGCATCGCCGGTCGCGGCCAGATCGATACTACCGACGTTCAGCCCCTCCAGCATTTGCGGCCCGGCGGGGAATTCGACCCAGCGTACGGCAATGCCCTGTTTTTTCAGGCTCTCATCCAGTGTGCCGCGGTACTTCAGCAGCGCGAAGATATTCGCCTTTTGATAGCCGATGTTGACGGTTTCCGGCGCTTTGGCCAGCGCGGAGGTAGAGAGGGCGGCGAGGACCAGCAGCCAGGCGGGGCGGAATCGGTTGGACATTGTCTGTTCTCCTTAGCGGTTTTGCGTAAGGTAACAAACAGCGCTTATAACCATTAAATAACTAAAATTTTATTGATATAACAAAAAGAGTTATGCAGGACGATGGCCCGACACGCCGACGCGTGGCGGGCCAGCAGGTTAATCGCAGGCAACAATCTTCATCGCCAGACCACCGCGGGAGGTTTCCCGGTACTTGGCGTTCATGTCTTTGCCGGTTTCGTACATGGTCTCGATCACTTTATCGAGACACACGCGCGGCTCGCTGGTCCGGCGCAGCGCCATTCGCGCGGCGTTGACCGCTTTCACGGCAGCGATAGCGTTGCGTTCGATGCACGGCACCTGCACCTGGCCGGCGACCGGGTCGCAGGTCAGGCCGAGGTTATGCTCCATAGCGATCTCTGCCGCGATGCACACCTGACCCGGGCTGCCGCCCAGCAGTTCCGCCAGACCGGCCGCCGCCATCGAGCAGGCGACCCCCACTTCACCCTGGCAGCCGACTTCGGCGCCGGAGATGGAGGCGTTCATCTTATACAGCGAACCAATCGCGCTGGCGACCAGCATATAGCGGGCCAGGGAGTTGCTGTTCACCTTGCGGATAAACTTGTCGTAGTAGGCCAGCACCGCCGGCACGATACCGCAGGCGCCGTTGGTTGGCGCGGTCACCACCCGGCCGCCGGCGGCGTTCTCTTCGTTCACCGCCAGGGCGAACATATTGATCCAGTCGACCACCGCCATCGGATCGCTGTTGGTGGTGTCCTGGCTCACCAGCATACGGCGCAGCGCGGCGGCGCGGCGCGGGACGCGCAGCTTGCCCGGCAGGACGCCTTCGGTGGTGATGCCGCGCTCGATACCGGCGCTCATCACTTCCCACACCGCGGCGAAGTGTTGCTCAAGGGCTTCTTTGCTGTGCAGCGCCAGTTCGTTCTGCATCATCAGGCCGGAGAGCGACAGCCCGGTTTCACGGCAGTGACGCTGCAGGTCGGCGGCGTTTTTGTAAGGGTAAGGAACGGCAACCGGCGCCTCGGTAGTCTGGCCGAAGTGCTCCTCATCAACGATAAAGCCGCCGCCGATAGAGTAATACGTCTGGCTGTAGAGCACCTTGTCGCCGGCCAGGGCTGTGATGCGCATGCCGTTCTCATGCAGCGACAGGTTGTCGGCATGGAAATTCATGCACTGATCCACCGGGAAGTCCACTTCGTGCTGACCGTTGGCCAGCATCAGGCGGCCATGGGTATTAACATCCTGAATAAAGCCCGGAATGGCGTCGATGTCGACCGTGTCCGGCAGGTTGCCGGCGAGTCCCATGATAATCGCGATATCGGTATGGTGGCCTTTACCGGTCAGGGAGAGGGAGCCGTAGACGTCGACGACGACTTTGCTCACCTCGGCCAGCAGGCCGCGCGCGATCAGGTCGTCAGTGAATTGTTTGCCCGCTTTCATCGGTCCAACGGTATGGGAGCTGGAAGGGCCAATGCCGATTTTAAAGATATCGAATACGCTGATCATATGTATTCCCGTGCTGTCGGAAAGCGCGCCGCCGTAAAGCGGCGCGGGGGGAGGCGTTGAATGAATTAGCTGAACAGAGAGTAGAAGATCGCGGAGATGGCAATCAGGCCCATAATCACCACGAAGACGTTGCTGATATGGCCGCTGTATTTACGCATCGCCGGGACTTTCTGAATCGCGTACATCGGCATCAGGAACAGGATCATCGCGATAATCGGGCCGCCAAGGGTCTCGATCATACCGAGGATGCTCGGGTTCAGGGTTGCCACAATCCAGGTGGTGATCAGCATGAACAGCGCGGTCAGCTTGTTCAGTTTGTTGATTTCAATCGATTTGCCTTTACTGCGCAGGGATTTAATCACCATGCCGTTAAAGCCTTCGCGAGCGCCCAGATAGTGGCCAAGGAAGGATTTGGTGATGGCGATCATCGCGATGATCGGCGCCATCCAGGCAATGATTGGCGCGTTAAAGTGGTTCGCCAGGTAAGACAGAATCGAGATGTTCTGCTCTTTCGCCGCCGCCAGGTCTGCCGGAGAGAGGCTCAGAACGCAGCTGAAGACGAAGAACATCACGGTCAGCACCATCATGATGTGGGCGCGCGCGAGGATACTGGAGCATTTCTTCTCAGCGCCTTCGCCGTACTCTTCACGTTTGGCTACCGCGAAGGAAGAGATGATCGGCGAGTGGTTGAAGGAGAAGACCATCACCGGGATCGCCAGCCACAGGGTCATCAGCAGGCCGTTGCCGGTAACGGAAGCGCCGCTCAGGGAGAGCGTCTCCAGCGCCGCGCCGTTCCACTGCGGGATCAGATACAGAGCCAGCACCATCAGCGCGATAACGAACGGGAACACCAGCACGCTCATCGCTTTCACAATCATCTGCTCGCCGAAACGCACAATGGTCATCATGCCGACAATCAGGATCAGCGACAGAATGGCGCGCGGCGGCGGCGTCATGTGCAGCTGGTGCGCCATGAAGGTTTCGACGGTGTTAGTGATCGCCACGCTATAAACCAGCAGGATCGGGTAGATAGCGAAGAAATAAAGCAGGGTAATCAGCTTACCTGCGCCTACGCCGAAGTGTTCTTCCACTACTTCGGTGATGTCTTCGCCCGGGTTTTTCCCGGACAGCACGAAGCGGGTCATGCCGCGGTGGGCGAAGAAAGTCATCGGGAAGGCCAGAATCGCCATGATGATCAGGGGGATCATGCCGCCAACGCCGGCGTTGATCGGCAGGAACAAGACGCCCGCGCCAATCGCCGTGCCGTACAGGCCCAGCATCCACATGGTGTCGGTTTTACGCCATCCGCTGCGGGTTTCGCCCGAAACGATGGTGCTGGTTTGAGTGGTTTCCATCTGTATCTCCTGGAGGAATCAACAAAATCTAATGAATAAATACAATTGCGTAACATGAAATTCGTTTAATTACGGTTTTTTTAGAAATTATCTCCGTAATAATTGGGCCGGAAAGATACATTTATATGGTTTATGCATCAGTGATCGCGATCTCAAATGCAATAATCCACTTTCAATGTGCGTATTTTTAGTCCAACAGCCTGTTTCTGGTGATCAGCCAGCGATTTGTGGCGCGAAGGCTACCATTTGCAGCATATGAGATAAAAGCGGAGCGGCGTAATAACGAGGGATTTACTGTAAAAAAGAGAACTAGTCGACGTTTTTGCGCTTAAAACCATTTTTTGCAGTGATAATTGTCGCAGTTTTTACCAACGCAAACGTTTGGCTATGTAGAAATAATTCAGGTGATTGATTAGTAACAGAAAGGTTTTTAGCGCGTTCTGGAAGTCAGAGGAAGAGAGCCCGCCGGGGGCAGGCGTCAGGCGATGCCCCGGCGGGAGAGTGGGAAATCAGGCGATGATTTCGTAGCAAGGAATATAGGCGGTGCCGCCCGGAAGCTTCATGCGGTGCTGGGCGACGAAGCCCTGCAGCAGATCGTCCATACGGCGCATCATCTCCGGATCGCCGTGCAGTTTGTAAGGACCGTACTGCTCAATGGCCTGGATGCCCACCTCTTTGACGTTCCCCGCGACAATCCCGGAGAAGGCACGACGCAGGTCGGCGGCCAGCACTTCCACCGGCTGATCCGGGGAGAGTTTGAGGTTGGCCATGTTCTCGTGGGTCGGATCAAACGGCATCTGCAGGTCCGGCGAGATGCGAATCGACCAGTTAAAGCTATAGGCGTCATCGGTCTCGCGACGGCTCTCTTTCACCAGCGGCATCGCTTTTTTCATCTGCCGCGCCACTTCCGCGGGGTCGTCAATGATGATCCGGTAGTGGCGACGGGCCGATTCGCCCAGGGTATGGGTGATAAACTCGTCCAGTACGCGGAAGTAGTCGGCGCTCTCCTTCGGCCCGGTGAGGATCAGCGGCAGCACCTGCGCTTTGTTGTCGGGGTGCATCAGAATACCCAGCAGGTAGAGCAGCTCTTCGGCAGTGCCGACGCCGCCTGGGAAAATAATGATCCCGTGGGCGATACGTACGAAGGCCTCCAGACGCTTTTCGATATCCGGCATGATGATCAGTTCATTGACCAGCGGGTTCGGTGGTTCCGCAGCGATAATGGATGGTTCGGTCATGCCGATAAAGCGGCTGTCTTTGTAGCGCTGCTGCGCATGGCCGACGGCGGCGCCTTTCATCGGCGCCTCCATTGCGCCAGGCCCGCAGCCGGTGCAGATATTCAGTTCCCGCAGGCCCAGCTGCGTACCGACGCGGCGGGCGTAGAGATATTCGTTTTCGTTGATGGAGTGGCCGCCCCAGCAGACGATCATGTTCGGCGCCTCGCCGACGTGCAGCGCGCGGGCGTTGCGCAGGATCGAGAACACCAGGTTAGTGATATGAACCGAACTTTCGAGATCGAGGTTCGGGAAGCGAACGGTATTGTGGATCTGGCCGTAAACAAACAGGATATCGCGCAGCACGGCGAACAGGTTGGCCTGCAGGGAGCGGATAATCCGCCCGTCAACGAAGGCGTCTTCCGGCGGGTTGATCAGTTCCAGCTTCACGCCGCGTTCGCGCCGCAGCACGTTAATCTCGAAATTTTCGAAACGGGACAGGAGCTCCTTGCTGTTATCGGTCAGGCTCCCCGAATTGAGCACAGCAAGCGAGCAGTTGCGAAAGAGTTGGTACAGGTCGCTGCTGGCGGTGCGCTTAAGCATATCCACTTCCAGCTGCGACAGCATATCCATTGAACCAAGCGGGCTAACATGTGTAATCAAGTGAACTCCTTACAGGACGCTTATGGTCTTCCTGTGATTACAATAGCCCTGCGAACGGCGTTTCCACAACCTTGCGCGCGCCTAAACGCACGCAAATTGTGAAATTGTTTATTATTGACGGGCGAGGCGGCCGGTGGCGGGGGAAAAGTCGCCATTGCTGCGCCAGGGGTTGATATCCAGACCGCCGCGTCGCGTATAGCGGGCGTAAACGGAAAGCGATTCCGGCTGGCAGAAACGGAGAATATCGTTAAAGATACGTTCGACGCACTGCTCATGGAATTCGTTATGGTGGCGGAACGAAACCAGATAGCGCAGAAGCTGCTCGCGGTCGATTTTCGCCCCCCGATACTGGATCTGCACCGAGCCCCAGTCCGGCTGATGAGTGATAAGGCAATTGGACTTCAGCAGGTGGCTGACCAGCGTCTCCTCCACGATTTTACCGCTGGCGGCGCCCTGCAGGTAATCGGCGCTGAACTGATAGTTATCGATCTCGATATCCTGATCGTCGATGCAGGTGCCGTGCAGGCGGGCAATCGGCTGGCCTTCCAGTTCATCCAGGCGGTAGAGCGATACCTTCACCTTCCCCTGAGCGCAGGCGCTGAGATCGCGAGTCAGCGTCTCTGCAACGTCCTGCCAGCTGGCGAAACGGGTCTGGTTAAAGCTGTTGAGATAGAGCTTAAAGCTTTTCGACTCCACCAGATTGAGGCTGGTATCGGGCAGCTCGACGTGGCCGACAGCCACCTGCGGCAGACCTTTGCCGTTCAGCCAGGAGAGTTCGTACAGCGTCCAGATATCGGCGCCGTGAAACGGCAGATTATCGGCATGCAGGCCCAGCGGGTCGCGGTTTAAACTGCGCGGCACGCCCTGCAGCAGCGAGGCGTCATAGGTATCGCGGTAATCGGTTGATTTACCGAGCGTCAGGCCGGCCAGCGCCTGATGATTATCGTAAGAAGACATGTTTCACCATAGTAAAGCGGGTACACTATTGCTCCAGTGTATCCTGTCTAACGTGAAGAGAGAAACCGGTGGACCATCAGACAGCAGAAGCGCTACGCGCTTTTACCCAACGATATTGCGCCGTCTGGCAGCAGCAGCGCCACAGCCTGCCGCGCAGTGAAGAGCTTTACGGCGTCCCGTCGCCTTGCGTTGTCGACACCCAGGGCGAGGCCGTTTTCTGGCAGCCGCAGCCGTTTTCGCTGGCGCAAAATATCAGCGCGGTTGAACGCGCCCTCGACATTGTGGTACAACAGCCGCTTCATTCTTATTATACCACTCAGTTTGCCGGCGATATGTCCGGCCGGTTTGCCGGCGAAACCTTGACGCTGCTGCAGACCTGGAGTGAAGAGGATTTCCAGCGGGTGCAGGAAAATTTAATCGGGCACCTGGTGGTGCAGAAGCGGTTGAAGCTGTCGCCGACGCTGTTCATCGCCACCCTCGAGAGTGAACTGGATGTGATATCCGTCTGTAATCTCAGCGGCGAGGTAGTCAAAGAGACCCTCGGCACCGCCAAACGCATTACGCTTTCTCCCTCACTTGCGGGTTTCCTCAACCACCTTGAGCCAGTTCTGTAATCCAGTCTGCCAGATCGTTTGTGAGAGATCTCTTACAAAACCTGTAAGAGATCGTCATCATTTAAGGTAAATTTAATCCATACTTTTTTATATAAGTTGTTGGTATTAAATCAGATCTTAATTTTTTCGTCCTTTTGAGTGGGGACTAATCTTAAGAGATTGTCTCAAGAAGGGTTGTAAGAAGGGGCAGAATCAGTGATCCTATGTCTGTCGACAGGACGTCGCGAAATGAAGCGAACATCAGGATGATGGCGCTTCTGCAGGACCCGCCAGGACGGCGTTGCAGGGACAGGCTTCAGGATGAAGCAAGGATAGCGCAGGATCGCGTAATGGACACCTCCAGGATGGAGAACGAGAGCCGCTCAGGATGAACGGTGGATCAGGAAGATCGGGACAAACTTATGGATAAGTCATTTCGCATCGGGGTGGTGTGAAAGCAGGATGCACGTGTTTATGGATGAACATGGTCAGGAGACCTCAGGAAAAGTTTTCAAGGACGAGCAGGGAGCACCAATGTAGCGGGACTGCTGCAAAACGAACCGGGAGCACTGTTTATACAGTGCTCCCTTTTTTTATTTCTCCTGCGGATTTGCTATCCTGCGCCCGGTTTTTAACTCATCGAGGTTTCCCCATGACTCTTCACGATAGCGTGCGCGATCGCCTGCGCGCCATTGAAGCCCTGCTGCGCGAAACGGAGCACTGGCAGGCGACGGCGCCGGACAGCAGCGCCTTCGCCAGCGATAAGCCGTTTTGCCTGGATACCCTGGAGCCGCTGGAGTGGCTGCAGTGGGTCCTGATCCCGCGTATGCACCAGCTGCTGGAGAGCGGCCAGCCGCTGCCGCAAAATTTTGCCGTTGCGCCTTATTACGAGATGGCTCTGGATCAGGCCCACCCGGTCCGCGAATCCATGCTGGCGGAACTTCTGCTGTTAGACGCGCTGTTTGCCGGTGAGCAGGCCTGATGCTGGAGATTATCTACCAGGACGACTGGCTGGTGGCGGTCAACAAACCCTCGGGCTGGCTGGTGCATCGCAGCTGGCTCGATCGTGACGAGAAAGTGGTGGTGATGCAGACCGTGCGCGACCAGATCGGTCAGCACGTTTTTACCGCTCATCGTCTCGACCGGCCCACCTCCGGCGTGCTGCTGATGGGATTGTCGAGCGAGGCGGGCCGGCTGCTGGCGCAACAGTTCGAGCAGCACCAGATCCGGAAGCGCTACCATGCGATCGTCCGCGGCTGGCTGATGGAAGAGGCGCTGCTGGATTACCCGCTGGTGGAGGAGCTGGATAGAATCGCCGATAAGTTCGCCCGCGAAGATAAAGGGCCGCAGCCAGCGGTAACCCACTACCGCGGTCTGGCGACAGTGGAGATGCCAGTGGCGACTGGGCGCTATCCCACCTCGCGCTATGGGCTGGTGGAACTGGAGCCGAAAACCGGCCGCAAGCACCAGCTGCGCCGTCATCTGGCCCACCTCCGTCATCCGATCCTCGGCGACAGCAAGCACGGCGATCTGCGGCAAAACCGCAGCGCCGCGGAACATTTCGGCTGTCACCGCCTGATGCTGCACGCCAGCGAGCTGTCGTTAACCCATCCTTTTACCGGCGAGCCGCTGACCCTGCGCGCCGGTTTTGACGACGTCTGGATGCGCGCGCTGTCGCAGTTTGGCTGGCGCGGGCTTCTCCCGCTAAATGAAAGGGTTGAGTTTGCCGACGACAGCGGTCAGGATGAAGAGAATAAGGTCAATCCAGGGAGATAATAGCATGGCGGAAGTCGGAATTTTTGTCGGCACCATGTACGGCAACTCGCTGCTGGTCGCGGAAGAAGCGGAAGCGATCCTCAGCGGACTGGGACACAAGGCTACCGTGTATGAGGATCCGCAGGTCAACGACTGGGAATCCTACACGGGTAAGTATGTGCTGGTGGTCACCTCCACCACCGGGCAGGGCGATCTGCCGGACAGCATCGTCCCGCTGTATGAGGGCATCAAAGATATGTATCAGCCTCACCTGCGGTACGGCATTATCGCGCTCGGCGACAGCACCTATGCCAACTTTTGCGGCGGCGGCCTGAAGTTCGATCAGCTGCTGCAGGAGCAGGGCGCGAAGCGCATCGGCGAGATGCTGAAGATTGACGCCAGCGAAGACCCGGAGCCGGAGAGCGTCTCCAATCCGTGGGTTGAGCAGTGGGCCACCCTGCTCGCATAAAAGCGCTGCCCTCTCCCTACGCAGAGGGCGCTCTTTCAATACGTCGCGGCCAGATACGCGGACGTCAAAATAGTAGCGCTTTCCAGGCGCCACGCCTTTAGGCAAACGCCACAATATCCTTAACAATATCATGGCTTAAGCCAGCCAGTTTTACCGGGTCAAGTGAGGTATTTCACACTCCGGCCCTTTTTGCTGCGCTATGCGGCGCCAGCGGCGCTGGCTTTTCATTTCCGTGAACTTCCCCCCATTCTTTCAGGCATTCGCCACAAACCACCTGCAATAGCGGCGTAAAAGCTGTGTGGATGCACGGTGAGCCGCGGTGTGCCTCTTCATATACTGCTCCAGCCAGTGATAAATGCAGTGCCAGATATAACGACAACTATCAAAACACGACCACGTCATTCTGATTACCCTACAGGTTGTGCTGTTCAGAATGAACGTAGCTAAACGCTATGATTCAGGAGTACAACAATGAGTTCATTAAGTCAGGCGGCGACGGCGGCTGAAAAGCGCACCAACGCCCGCTACTGGATAGTGGTGATGCTGTTTATCGTCACCTCTTTTAACTATGGCGACCGGGCGACGCTGTCGATCGCCGGTTCGGAAATGGCCAGGGATATCGGCCTTGATCCGGTGGGGATGGGGTATGTGTTCTCCGCCTTCTCATGGGCTTATGTCATCGGCCAGATCCCGGGCGGCTGGCTGCTCGACCGCTTCGGCTCGAAGCGCGTCTATTTCTGGTCGATCTTCATCTGGTCGATGTTTACCCTGCTGCAGGGCTTCGTCGATATCTTCAGCGGCTTTGGCATTATCGTTGCGCTGTTTACCCTGCGCTTCCTCGTCGGCCTTGCCGAGTCGCCGTCATTCCCCGGCAACAGCCGGATCGTCGCCGCCTGGTTCCCGGCGCAGGAGAGGGGGACAGCGGTATCGATTTTTAACTCCGCCCAGTACTTTGCCACCGTTATTTTCGCGCCGATCATGGGCTGGCTGACGCATGAAGTGGGTTGGTCGCATGTGTTCTTCTTTATGGGCGGGCTGGGGATTGTGATCAGCTTTGTGTGGCTGAAAGTGATCCACGATCCGAACAACCACCCGGGCGTGAACCAGAAAGAGCTGGACTATATCGCCGAAGGCGGGGCGCTGATCAACATGGATCAGAAGAGCAGCGCGCAGAAAGTGCCGTTTAGCGTCAAAATGGGGCAGATCAAGCAACTGATCGGCTCGCGGATGATGATCGGCATCTATATCGGTCAGTACTGCATCAACGCCTTAACCTACTTCTTTATCACCTGGTTCCCGGTTTATCTGGTGCAGGCGCGCGGCATGTCGATCCTCAAAGCCGGCTTTGTCGCCTCGATTCCGGCGGTGTGCGGCTTTGTCGGCGGGGTGCTGGGCGGGGTGATCTCCGACTGGTTAATGCGCCGCACCGGCTCGTTGAACATTGCGCGCAAAACGCCGATTGTGCTGGGGATGCTGCTCTCCATGACCATGCTGATGTGTAACTATGTCAACGTGGAGTGGATGGTGATCGGCTTTATGGCAATGGCCTTCTTCGGCAAAGGGATCGGCGCCCTCGGCTGGGCGGTGATGGCGGATACCGCGCCGAAAGAGATTAGCGGTCTCTCCGGCGGTCTGTTCAATATGTTCGGCAATATCTCCGGCATCGTCACCCCGATCGCCATCGGCTATATCGTCGGCACCACCGGCTCGTTCAACGGCGCGCTGATCTACGTCGGTATCCATGCCCTGGTGGCAGTGCTGAGCTATCTGGTGCTGGTGGGCGATATCAAACGTATCGAACTGAAACCTGTAGCGGGACGTTAATCATGACTACTCAATCCAGCCCGATTATCACAGAGATGAAGGTCATTCCGGTGGCCGGGCACGACAGCATGCTGCTGAACATCGGCGGAGCGCATAACGCCTGGTTTACCCGCAATATCGTGGTGTTAACCGATAACGCCGGCCATACCGGCGTCGGCGAAGCGCCCGGCGGAGAGGTCATCTACCAGACGCTGCTGGCGGCGATCCCGCAGGTGGTGGGCCAGGAGGTCGCCCGACTCAATCGCGTGGTGCAGCAGGTGCACAAAGGCAATCAGGCGGCGGATTTCGACACCTTCGGCAAAGGGGCGTGGACCTTCGAACTGAAGGTTAACGCGGTGGCGGCGCTGGAAGCGGCGCTGCTGGACCTGCTCGGCCAGGTGCTTAATGTGCCGGTCTGCGAGCTGCTGGGCCCGGGTAAGCAGCGTGATGCCGTCACCGTGCTGGGCTACCTGTTCTATATCGGCGATCGGCAGAAAACCGACCTTGGTTATCTGGACCATACGCCGGGCGATCACGAATGGTACCGCCTGCGCCACCAGCAGGCGTTGAGCAGCGAGGCGATAGTGCGTCTGGCGGAAGCCGCCCAGGATCGCTACGGTTTCAAAGACTTTAAGCTCAAAGGCGGCGTGCTGCCCGGCGAGCAGGAGATCGACACCGCGCGGGCGCTGAAAAAGCGTTTCCCGGATGCGCGCATCACCGTCGACCCTAACGGCGCCTGGCTGCTGGATGAGGCCATCGCGCTGTGTAAAGGGCTGCAGGATGTTCTGACCTACGCCGAAGATCCGTGCGGCGCCGAGCAGGGTTTCTCCGGCCGGGAGGTGATGGCCGAGTTCCGCCGCGCCACCGGGCTGCCGGTCGCCACCAATATGATAGCCACTAACTGGCGCGAAATGGGCCATGCGGTGATGCTCAACGCCGTCGATATCCCGCTGGCGGACCCGCACTTCTGGACGCTCTCCGGCGCGGTGCGGGTGGCGCAGCTGTGCGACGACTGGGGGCTCACCTGGGGCTGCCATTCCAACAACCACTTTGATATTTCCCTGGCGATGTTTACCCACGTCGGCGCCGCCGCGCCGGGCAACCCCACCGCCATCGATACCCACTGGATCTGGCAGGAGGGCGACGCGCGCCTGACCAAAAATCCGCTGCAGATTATTAACGGCAGCATTGCCGTGCCAGACGCGCCGGGACTCGGCGTGGAACTTGACTGGGAGCAGGTGCGCAGAGCCCATGAGGCCTATAAAGCGCTGCCGGGCGGCGCGCGCAACGACGCGGGCCCGATGCAGTACCTGATCCCCGGCTGGACATTCGACCGCAAACGTCCCGTTTTCGGCCGCCACTAATTAAAAAGGATGATGCTATGACGACTTTCTCTTCAACGCCCGTTGTCACCACCATGCAGGTGATCCCGGTTGCCGGCCATGACAGCATGCTGATGAACCTGAGCGGCGCGCACGCCCCGTACTTCACCCGCAATATCGTAATTATCAAAGATAACGCCGGCCATACCGGCGTCGGTGAAATCCCGGGCGGTGAAAAAATTCGCCAGACCCTGGAGGATGCCATTCCGCTGGTGGTGGGCAAAACGCTGGGCGAGTATAAAAACGTGCTGGGCGCGGTGCGCAATCAGTTTGCCGACCGCGACGCCGGGGGCCGCGGCCTGCAGACCTTTGACCTGCGCACCACCATTCACGTGGTGACCGGCATCGAAGCGGCACTGCTGGATCTGCTGGGCCAGCACCTTGGGGTCAACGTCGCCTCGCTGCTAGGCGATGGCCAGCAGCGCAGCGAAGTCGAAATGCTGGGCTATCTGTTCTTTGTCGGTAATCGCCATGCGACGCCGCTGGCCTATCAGAGCCAGCCGGATGAGCAGTGCGAGTGGTATCGCCTGCGCCATGAAGAGGCGATGACGCCGGATGCGGTGGTCCGCCTGGCGGAAGCGGCGTATGAAAAATATGGTTTCAACGACTTTAAGCTGAAGGGCGGCGTGCTGGCCGGTTTTGAAGAAGCCGAAGCGATCAGCGCCCTGGCGAAGCGCTTCCCGAATGCTCGCGTCACTCTCGACCCGAATGGCGCCTGGCTGCTTGAGGAGGCCATTCAGATTGGTAAACAGCTGAAGGGCGTGCTGGCCTATGCGGAAGATCCGTGCGGCGCCGAACAGGGCTTCTCCGGCCGCGAAGTGATGGCCGAGTTCCGCCGCGCGACGGGCCTGCCGACCGCCACCAATATGATCGCCACCGACTGGCGGCAGATGGGGCATACCTTGTCCCTGCAGTCAGTGGATATCCCGCTGGCGGACCCGCACTTCTGGACCATGCAGGGGTCGGTGCGCGTAGCGCAGATGTGCCATGAGTTCGGCCTGACCTGGGGTTCGCACTCTAATAATCACTTCGACGTGTCGCTGGCGATGTTCACCCACGTCGCGGCAGCGGCGCCGGGCAAGATCACCGCTATCGATACCCACTGGATCTGGCAGGAGGGCAACCAGCGTCTGACCAAACAACCTTTTGAAATCAAAGGCGGCATGGTGCAGGTACCGAGTACCCCGGGCCTGGGGGTTGAGCTGGATATGGACCGCGTGATGCAGGCAAATGAGCTATATAAGAAACATGGTCTTGGCGCCCGCGACGATGCGATGGCGATGCAGTATCTGATCCCGGGCTGGACCTTTGACAACAAGCGTCCATGCATGGTGCGCTAAAAGTCCGCCGGCCTCTGCGGGGGCCGGCATTGCGCGACAGCGCCAGGGGTTGGCTCAGAGTAAGGACAGCAGATGAAAATAGTGATCGCACCGGATTCCTGGAAGGAGAGCCTGAGCGCGCTGGAAGTGGCCAGTGCGATAGAGCAAGGCTTTCGCGAGATTTATCCTGACGCCGAGTACGTCAAGCTGCCGGTTGCCGATGGTGGGGAAGGGACGGTGGAAGCCATGGTGGCGGCGACCGGCGGGCTTCTGGTTCCGCTGACGGTCACCGGGCCGCTGGGCGAGCCGGTTGAGGCATTTTACGGGCTGTCCGGCGATCGCCAGTGCGCCTTTATCGAAATGGCGGCGGCCAGCGGCCTGGAGAGCGTCCCGCCGGCGCAGCGTAACCCGCTGCTGACCACTTCCTGGGGTACCGGGGAGCTTATCCGCCATGCGCTGGACGCCGGGGTAAGACAGATCATTATTGGTATTGGCGGCAGTGCGACCAATGACGGCGGCGCCGGGATGGCGCAGGCGCTGGGGGCGAAACTGCTGACCGCCGAGGGCCAGCAAATCGCCTCCGGGGGCGGCGCGCTGGAGACGCTGGCGCGAATCGATCTCAGCGAACTCGATTCGCGGCTGGCAGATTGCCGGATTGACGTTGCCTGCGACGTCACCAACCCGTTGACCGGCCCGCAGGGCGCCAGCGCGGTGTTCGGCCCGCAAAAAGGGGCGACGGCGCAGATGATCGACCGGCTCGATAGCGGCCTACGGCACTATGCCCGGATTATCGCCCGCGATTTAGATATCGACGTGCTGAGCCTTGAGGGCGGCGGCGCGGCGGGCGGCATGGGTGCGGCGCTGTATGCGTTCTGTGGTGCTCAGTTGCGTCCGGGCATTGAGATTGTCACCGATGCGCTACAGCTGGCTGAGCGGGTGGCGGATGCCGATTTAGTGATCACCGGCGAAGGGCGTATCGATAGCCAGACGATCCACGGCAAAGTGCCGGTGGGGGTGGCGAGGGTGGCGAAGCGTTTTAACGTCCCGGTGATCGGGATTGCCGGCAGTCTTACCGCCGATGTTGGCGTCGTGCATCAGCACGGGCTGGATGCGGTATTCAGCGTGTTGTATACCATCTGTACCCTTGATGAAGCGTTGGCCAATGCCGCCGCCAACCTGCGAATGACGGCGCGTAACGTAGCCGCGGTTTTGCAGATGGGCGACAGGCGGTAACCCGGCTGGCGCAGTGGTATTTGTAGTCCGGATAAGGTGCGTAGCACCGCGATCCGGGAACCATCCCCGGTGGCGCTTACGCTTACCGGGGCTACCAACCGAATACCGGACTGTAGGGCGTAGGCCGGATGAGGCGCGTAGCGCCGCTATCCGCGGTTTACACCCCCATCCGGCACGCTTCGCGGGCCACATTATCCATCTCATCTAACAGCTCAAGCAGCTCCGGCTCCAGATCCTCGGCGGCGGTGCCTGCCCGCAGCTGACTTTCCAGGGTATGGCACAGCTTTTTGAGCCGCGGCACGCCGCTATAGCTGCAGCTGCCGTGCAGTTTATGGATCAGATCCACCAGCCCTTCCGGCTGCTCGCCCACCAGCTGCTCCTCAACTTTGTTACGCACCTCCGGCATAAAGGCGATCAGCATTTGCAGCATCTCCCGCGCCAGGTCCGGCTTCATGGCCGCCTGGCGCAGCGCCAGCTGCCAGTCGAGCGTCTGGTTATGATCGACGATCGGCTCTGCGGGCGGTAGCGACGCCGGAACGACGCTGTGCAGGCCGGGCTGATAGCGCAGCAGCAGTGCGTGCAGTTTCTCTTCTTCGATTGGCTTCGCCAGATAGTCGTTCATGCCGGCGCTCAGTAACTTCTCACGCTGGCCCTCCAGGGCGTGCGCGGTGACCGCAATAACCGGGGTTTGCTGATGATGGGACAGGTGATGGATAAGCTCGCAGGCGCGGATGCCGTCCATATCCGGCATCTGAATATCCATCAGGATCAGATCCATCTGCAGCTGCTTGGCCTTGTCCACCGCCTGCTGGCCGCTGTCGCAGAGGATCACCTGCTGCACAAGATCATCCAGCAGGGCGCCAATCAGCTTCAGGTTAGCCGGGTTGTCGTCGACGGCCATTACCGTCATTGGCAACTTATGACTGTCGATCTGCATCAGCGGCGCGGAGGCAAGCGCGTGGCTGGTAGCCACCAGCGCCGGTAGCAGACGGGTGGTGGTGAGCGGCTTTAACAGGCAGGCGGCAACGCCGTCGCGCTTCAGGGCTTCGGCGCTGACCTGGGCATGGCACGGCAGGGCCAGCAGTACGTTATCGGACATCGCGCAGGCTTTGGCTAATTTTTCCCGATGCGGCGACAAATCGCGCATTGAAACCGGGATACCGACCAGCAGAATGTCATACTGCGCTTCCGCCAGCGAGGAGAAGGTAGGGCTGTAGATAACCTCCAGCGGCGTAGCGGCCAGCATCTCCAGGGTACACTGCGCCGCCGTCGCGTTGGCTTCCACATAGGCCAGACGTTTGCCGACAAGCCCGTCGGTGTTCAGCGTATCCGGAATGGCGTTCGGGTTGAGATCGAGGCTGATATGGAACCAGAAGGTGGAGCCGCGGTTCGGTTGGCTGTGGAACGAAATATCCCCGCCCATCTCTTTGACCAGACGCTGAGTGATCACCAGCCCGAGCCCGGTGCCGCCGTGGCGGCGTGAAATACTGGCATCGGCCTGACGGAAGGCCTGGAATAGCCGGGACTGGTCGCGCTCGGGGATGCCGATGCCGGTATCGTGGATCTGAATTTCGATCTGTACCCGGGAATTACTGATGGCCCGCTGCTCCACCAGTACGTCGATATTGCCGTGCTCGGTAAATTTGATGGCGTTGCCCACGAGGTTGGTCACAATCTGCTGCAGACGCAGCGGGTCGCCGATAACGTTGTCCGGTACATTGTTCTTAATATTCAGCGTCAGCTCCAGCCCTTTATCGTGCGCGGAATGCGCCAGCAGGGTGACCACTTCATCAAGCGAAGTGCGCAGCAGGAACGGAATACTCTCCAGGATCAGCTTCCCGGCTTCCAGCTTGGAAAAGTCGAGCACGTCATTGATGATCGCCAGCAGATTGTTGGCCGAACGTTCGATGGTGGTCAGGTGGTCGCGCTGCGTAGCGTTGAGATCGGTTTTCAGCGTCAGGCGGGTAAAGCCGATCACCCCATTGAGCGGGGTGCGCAGCTCGTGAGACATATTGGCCAGGAACTCAGACTTAATGCGCGCCGCCTCCTGGGCGCGCTTTTTCGCCAGGTCCAGCTCGACGTTCTGGATCTCCATCTGCTCAAGCGTTTCCCGTAGATCGGAGGTCGCCTGGTCGACGTTGTGTTGCATCTCTTCGTGGTATGCCGCCAGCGACATGGCCATCGAGTTAATGCCATTTTTCAGCATATCCAGTTCGCCGAGCATAAAGCCTTCGACCCGGCTGTCCAGCTGTCCGCGGCGGATGCGGTCGACAGTGTTAACCATATTGCGGATTGGCCCGGTGACGTCGCGCATCAGCCTCCAGCCGAAGATTAACGCGATGCCGATACAGAACAGCATCATTACGCTGGAGATAAAAATCTCTTTGTACTGCTGGAGGCGGACCGATTTTAGATCCAGCTCCAGGGCGACGTAGCCCAGCATATTGCCCGGCATTTTAGCGTCAGATTCGGGTGATTCATCCGGAGAATAGCTTTCCGAGACAATAGGCGTGCGCAGGATCATCATGTCGCCATCGCGGATGACGCTGAGGTGACGGGGGAATGCCTCGCCTTTCGGGATCTGCAGTTCGCTGGGATTGAGCTGGTAATTGGAGGTGACAAATAAGCGGTTATGCGAATCGTACACCGAGATGGCCCGCACGATCTCCGAGTGGCGACGATGCAGAACGCTGATCAGCTGGCCGATGGATTCACGGTTTTGCAAGTTCATGCCATATTCGCTGGAGACCGCCAGCGGTTCGATAATACTGGCGCCAGCGTCCTCCAGCTGGCGTTGCAGGTCGTTATAACGATGAGCGACAAAGAAAATACTGAGCAACAGTCCTATCAGGACGGTTGGCGCCAGAATCAGAATCATCATGCGAGCACGCAGGCTGTAGTTGGTCATGCGGTTCCATTATGGGAGAATATAGACATCATCGTTCTGTGCAGCGTCGCTGCGCCTCGCGGCGCCTCGCGGCGCTGCCGCTCTGAACGAGCTCGTTTTATTTGATTGAGACAACTCTCTACGATGGCGCAATTCTACTCTGCAAAACGGCGTGTGACGACGCGCCAGATCATAACCGTTACAGTCAACGACCTCGATCCCTTTGGTCAGGGTGTTGCCCGCCACCAGGGGAAGGCGCTGTTCGTGAGCGGCGTGCTGCCCCACGAGGAGGCCGAGGTGGTGCTGGTGGAAGATAAAAAACAGTACGCCCGCGCCGAGGTGAAACGCCGACTGACCGACAGCCCGCAGCGCCAGGCGCCGCGCTGCCCCCATTTTGGCGTCTGCGGCGGATGCCAACAACAACATGCCAGCGTTCCGCTTCAGCAGCAAAGTAAACGCGCCGCGCTGGGGCGACTGATGAAGCGCGAGGTAGATGACGTCATCGCCGGCGCGCCGTGGGGCTACCGCCGTCGCGCACGCTTGAGCTTGAATTATCAGCCGAAGACCCAACAATTGCAGATGGGTTTTCGCCAGGCCAACGCCAAAGCGATCGTCGATGTGGTGCAGTGCCCTGTTTTGGTGCCCCAACTTGAGGCATTGCTGCCCGCTGTACGCGAGTGCTTAAGCGCGCTGAGCGCATTACGCCATCTCGGCCACGTCGAGCTGGTGCAGGCGGACAATGGCCCGCTGATGGTGCTGCGCCATACCGCAGCCCTGCCGGCGACAGACAGGGAAAAACTGGAACGCTTTTCGCAAACTCACGGTCTTTCCCTGTACCTCGCGCCACAAAGCGAGATACTGGAGCATATTCATGGCGAAGCGCCATGGTATACCTCAGACGGACTACGCTTAGTGTTCAGCCCGCGGGATTTTATCCAGGTCAACGACGGCGTAAATCAGCAGATGGTGCGTACCGCACTGGAGTGGCTGGATCTGCGGCCAGAGGACCGGGTGCTGGATCTGTTCTGCGGGATGGGCAACTTTACCCTGCCGCTGGCGACACGCGCCGCCCATGTGGTGGGCGTGGAAGGGGTGCCGGCGCTGGTGGAGAAGGGGCGGGAAAACGCCGCCCGCAATGGTTTATCAAATGTCACTTTCTTCCATGAAAATCTGGAAGAAGACGTCACCCGTCAGGCCTGGGCGAAGCACGGCTTTGATAAAGTGCTGCTGGACCCGGCCCGCGCCGGCGCGCCGGGCGTGATGCCGCATATAATAAAACTGGCACCGCGGCGGGTGGTGTATGTTTCCTGCAACCCGGCGACGCTGGCGCGAGACAGCGAAACCCTGTTGCAGGCTGGATATCAGATTCAACGCCTGGCGATGCTGGATATGTTCCCGCATACCGGCCATCTGGAATCAATGGTGTTGTTTGAGCGCAGGCTTACATAAGGTCATTCACAACGTCGCAGAAGAGCCACCCTGGCCATGAATGCTGACGCGACCTGCAGGATGACATGTAGAAAGTTGAGGCTTGCCGACTTCGGCAGGCCGGTCCCTTAAGGAGAGGACAATGGTTGCGGTAAGAAGTGCACATCTTAATAAAGCTGGTGAATTTGACCCGAAGAAATGGATCGCGAGTCTGGGAATTTCCAGCCAGCAGTCGTGTGAGCGCTTAGCCGAAACCTGGGATTATTGTCGCGAAAAAACGCAAGGACACCCGCAGGCGGACCTGCTGCTGTGGCGGGGCGTCGAAATGGTGGAGATCCTCTCCACCCTAAGTATGGACATCGATACGCTGCGCGCGGCGCTGCTGTTCCCGCTGGCTGACGGCGAAGTTGTCAGCGAAGAGGTGATGCAGGAGAGCGTAGGTAAATCGGTCGTGACCCTGATTCACGGGGTGCGGGACATGGCCGCTATCCGCCAGCTGAAGGCTACCCATACCGACTCGGTCTCTTCCGAGCAGGTGGATAACATTCGCCGTATGCTGCTGGCGATGGTTGACGATTTCCGCTGCGTGGTCATCAAACTTGCTGAGCGTATCGCGCATCTGCGCGAGGTCAAGGACGCGCCGGAAGATGAGCGCGTTCTTGCGGCGAAAGAGTGCACCAATATCTATGCTCCCCTGGCGAACCGCTTAGGTATCGGCCAGCTGAAGTGGGAGCTGGAAGATTACTGCTTCCGCTATCTGCACCCGGCGGAATACAAGCGCATTGCCAAACTCCTCCACGAGCGCCGTATCGACCGCGAGCATTACATCGAAGAGTTTGTCGGCCACCTGCGCTCAGAGATGAAAGCCGAAGGCGTCAAGGCCGAGGTCTATGGCCGGCCGAAGCATATCTACAGTATCTGGCGCAAAATGCAGAAAAAACACCTCGCTTTCGACGAGCTGTTTGACGTTCGCGCGGTGCGTATTGTGGCTGAGCGTTTGCAGGATTGCTATGCCGCGCTGGGGATCGTCCATACTCACTACCGCCATCTGCCGGATGAATTCGACGACTACGTGGCCAACCCGAAACCCAACGGTTACCAGTCTATCCATACCGTGGTGCTGGGGCCGAGCGGCAAGACGGTGGAAATTCAGATCCGCACCCGGCAGATGCATGAAGACGCCGAGCTGGGCGTGGCCGCACACTGGAAGTACAAAGAGGGCGCGGGAGCCGGCACCAGCGGCGGCCGCGGCTATGAAGACCGTATCGCCTGGCTGCGTAAGCTGATTGCCTGGCAGGAAGAGATGGCCGACTCCGGCGAGATGCTCGACGAAGTGCGCAGCCAGGTCTTCGACGACCGGGTGTATGTCTTTACGCCGAAAGGCGACGTGGTGGACCTGCCTGCGGGGTCGACGCCGCTCGACTTTGCCTATCATATTCACAGCGATGTCGGCCATCGCTGCATCGGCGCCAAAATTGGCGGCCGCATCGTGCCGTTCACCTACCAGCTGCAGATGGGCGATCAGATCGAAATTATTACCCAGAAGCAGCCGAACCCGAGCCGTGACTGGCTGAACCCTAACCTCGGCTATGTGACCACCAGCCGCGGACGCTCGAAGATCCACGCCTGGTTCCGTAAGCAGGATCGCGACAAGAACATTCTCGCCGGTCGGCAGATCCTCGACGACGAGCTGGAGCATTTGGGCATCAGCCTGAAGGATGCGGAAAAGCACCTGCTGCCGCGCTATAACTTCAACGAGCTCGATGAACTGCTGGCCGCCATCGGCGGTGGCGATATCCGTCTCAACCAGATGGTCAACTTCCTGCAGGCGCAGTTCAATAAACCTAGCGCCGCCGAGCAGGATGCGGCCGCGCTGAAGCAACTGCAGCAGAAAACCTACACGCCGCAAAATCGCACCAAGGACAATGGCCGGGTAGTGGTGGAAGGGGTAGGCAACCTTATGCACCATATTGCCCGCTGCTGCCAGCCAATCCCGGGCGACGAGATCGTCGGCTTTATCACCCAGGGGCGCGGGATCTCCGTGCATCGCGCGGACTGCGATCAGCTGGCAGAACTGCAGTCGCATGCCCCGGAGCGCATCGTCGATGCGGTATGGGGCGAAAGCTACTCGGCGGGCTACTCGCTGGTGGTCAGGGTGGAGGCGAACGATCGCAGCGGTTTACTGCGCGATATCACTACCATCCTCGCCAATGAGAAGGTGAACGTGCTGGGCGTCGCCAGCCGCAGCGATACCCGTCAGCAGCTGGCAACCATCGATATGACCATCGAGATTTACAACCTGCAGGTGCTGGGCCGGGTGCTCGGTAAGCTCAACCAGGTGCCGGATGTGATCGACGCGCGCCGTCTGCACGGCGGTTAATTCGTCTGTAGGCCGGATAAGGCGAAGCCGCCATCCGGCAATTTTGCAACGTCGGATAAGGTCTAAACGCCTTATCCGGCCGACTATTTTTTAAATTTCCAGGATTGTCACATGACTCAAATTGACCGCTTGCTCGGCATCATGCGCCGCCTGCGCGACCCGGAAAACGGCTGCCCATGGGATAAAGAGCAGACCTTTGCCACCATCGCCCCTTACACCCTTGAGGAGACCTACGAGGTCCTCGATGCTATCCAGCGGGAAGATTTTGACGATCTGCGCGGTGAGCTGGGCGATCTGCTGTTCCAGGTGGTGTTCTATGCGCAAATGGCGCAGGAAGAGGGACGCTTTAACTTTGACGATATCTGCGCCGCCATCAGCGACAAGCTGGAGCGTCGCCACCCGCATATCTTCGGCGAGGCATCGGCGGGCAATAGCACGGAAGTCCTGGCCCGCTGGGAGCAAATCAAAAGCGCGGAGCGGGCGGAAAAAGCCCAGCATTCGGCACTGGACGATATTCCCCATAGCCTGCCGGCGCTGATGCGCGCGCATAAAATCCAGCGCCGCTGCTCGGCAGTGGGTTTCGACTGGACCTCGCTGGGCCCGGTGCTCGACAAAGTGCATGAAGAAATTGATGAAGTGATGCATGAAGCGCAGCAGGCGGTGGTGGATGAAGCAAAACTGGAAGAGGAAGTGGGCGATCTGCTGTTTGCCACGGTGAATTTATCGCGTCATTTGGGCGTCAAAGCCGAGGTGGCGCTGCAGAAAGCAAACCTCAAATTTGAGCGTCGTTTCCGCGAGGTCGAGCGTATTGTCGCCGCCCGCGGCCTGGAAATGACCGGCGTCGACCTCGATACCATGGAAGAAGTGTGGCAGGAAGTAAAACGCCAGGAAACTGATCTCTAACGGATTTTCGTGATCAAGCGCGATTTGTGTGATTTTATAAATAACAAGCGCTTGATTTACGTCAAAAACATTTCGCCAAAAGCGTCTATTTTCTCTTTCCGTTATGTCGTTGAAACACCATGTAGCCTGCCTCTTCGAGTTGTTCGAGTCGCAACACAGGTGCAACTTGAAGAACGAAGGGGAGGGGAAGAATGAAAGTTTGTGGCGTCACGCATGTTCGGGTATACTACTTTCCCGTCCTGGTTATTCCATCGTTTTACCCTAACTTCTCAGGTTCAGCATGACAACGAACTATATTTTTGTGACCGGCGGGGTCGTATCCTCTCTGGGTAAAGGCATTGCCGCAGCCTCCCTGGCAGCCATTCTTGAAGCCCGTGGTCTCAACGTGACCATCATGAAACTGGATCCGTATATCAACGTCGATCCGGGCACCATGAGCCCAATCCAGCATGGGGAAGTGTTCGTTACTGAAGACGGCGCAGAAACCGATCTGGACCTGGGCCACTATGAGCGTTTTATCCGCACCAAGATGACGCGCCGCAATAACTTCACCACCGGCCGTATCTACTCCGACGTGCTGCGCAAAGAGCGCCGTGGCGACTACCTGGGCGCGACCGTTCAGGTTATCCCGCACATCACCAACGCTATCAAAGAGCGCGTACTGGCGGGCGGCGAAGGCCATGACGTCGTGCTGGTGGAAATCGGCGGTACCGTAGGCGATATCGAATCCCTGCCGTTCCTCGAAGCGATTCGTCAGATGGCGGTAGAGATCGGCCGCGAGCATACCCTGTTCATGCACCTGACTCTGGTGCCGTACATGGCCGCCGCGGGCGAAGTCAAAACCAAGCCGACCCAGCACTCCGTGAAAGAGCTGCTCTCCATCGGTATTCAGCCTGATATTCTGATCTGCCGCTCCGATCGCGCGGTTCCGGCCAACGAACGAGCCAAAATTGCTTTGTTCTGTAACGTTCCGGAAAAGGCTGTGATTTCTCTGAAAGACGTCGATTCCATTTATAAAATTCCGGGCCTGTTGAAATCTCAGGGGCTGGACGATTATATTTGTAAACGATTCAGCTTAACTTGTCCGGAAGCAAACCTGGCCGAATGGGAACAGGTAATCTATGAAGAAGCTAATCCGGCAGGCGAAGTCACTATCGGTATGGTCGGTAAGTACATTGAACTGCCGGATGCCTACAAGTCGGTGATTGAAGCGCTGAAACACGGCGGTCTGAAAAATCGCGTTACCGTCAACATCAAGCTGATCGATTCGCAGGATGTGGAAACGCGCGGCGTCGAAATCCTCAAGGATTTAGACGCTATCCTGATCCCGGGCGGCTTCGGCTACCGCGGCGTTGAAGGCAAGATCGCCACCGCGCGCTATGCGCGTGAAAACAATATTCCTTATCTGGGCATCTGCCTGGGTATGCAGGTTGCGCTGATTGAGTTCGCGCGTAACGTAGCGGGTATGGAAAACGCCAACTCGACGGAATTTGTGCCAGACTGTAAATACCCGGTCGTGGCCCTGATTACCGAATGGCGTGACGAAGATGGCAACGTTGAAGTCCGCTCTGAGAAGAGCGATCTGGGCGGCACCATGCGCCTGGGCGCGCAGCAGTGCCAGCTGAGTGATGATTCTCTGGTACGCCAGCTTTACGGCGAGCCGACCATCACCGAGCGTCATCGTCACCGCTACGAAGTCAACAACATGTTGTTGAAACCGATTGAAGCTGCCGGTCTGCGCGTTGCGGGCCGTTCCGGGGATGATCAGTTGGTCGAGATCATCGAAGTGCCGAACCATCCGTGGTTTGTGGCCTGCCAGTTCCACCCGGAGTTTACTTCGACGCCGCGTGATGGACACCCGCTGTTTGCCGGCTTTGTGAAAGCCGCGAGCGAGTACCAGAAACGCCAGGCGAAGTAAAAAGAGTTTGAACGGCAATGCACCCATCCGGGTGCATTGTTTGTCTGGAGTTTTAGTTTAACTTGTACTGAGGAAAACCTAATGTCCAAAATCGTTAAAGTCATCGGTCGTGAAATCATCGACTCCCGTGGTAACCCGACTGTTGAAGCCGAAGTACACCTGGAAGGTGGTTTCGTCGGTATGGCAGCTGCTCCGTCAGGTGCTTCTACTGGTTCCCGCGAAGCGCTGGAACTGCGCGATGGCGACAAATCCCGTTTCCTGGGTAAAGGCGTAACCAAAGCTGTTGCTGCGGTAAACGGCCCGATCGCTCAGGCAATCCTGGGCAAAGATGCTAAAGATCAGGCTGGCATCGACAAGATCATGATCGACCTGGACGGTACTGAAAACAAATCTAACTTCGGTGCGAACGCTATCCTGGCCGTTTCTCTGGCGAACGCCAAAGCAGCTGCTGCGTCCAAAGGCCTGCCGCTGTACGCGCACATCGCTGAACTGAACGGCACTCCGGGCAAATACTCCATGCCGGTTCCGATGATGAACATCATCAACGGCGGTGAGCACGCTGACAACAACGTCGACATCCAGGAATTCATGATTCAGCCGGTTGGCGCGCCGACCCTGAAAGAAGCAGTACGCATGGGTTCTGAAGTGTTCCATCACCTGGCGAAAGTGCTGAAGTCCAAAGGCATGAACACTGCCGTTGGTGACGAAGGCGGCTACGCGCCGAACCTGGGTTCCAACGCCGAAGCGCTGGCTGTTATCGCTGAAGCGGTTAAAGCTGCAGGCTACGAGCTGGGCAAAGACATCACCCTGGCGATGGACTGCGCGGCGTCTGAATTCTACAAAGACGGTAAATACGTTCTGGCTGGCGAAGGCAACAAAGCGTTCACCTCTGAAGAGTTCACTCACTTCCTGGAAGAGCTGACCAAACAGTACCCGATCGTCTCCATCGAAGATGGTCTGGACGAATCTGACTGGGAAGGTTTCGCTTACCAGACCAAAGTACTGGGCGACAAAATCCAGCTGGTTGGTGACGACCTGTTCGTAACCAACACCAAGATCCTGAAAGAAGGCATCGAAAAAGGCATCGCTAACTCCATCCTGATCAAGTTCAACCAGATCGGTTCTCTGACCGAAACTCTGGCTGCTATCAAGATGGCGAAAGACGCTGGCTACACTGCTGTTATCTCTCACCGTTCTGGCGAAACTGAAGACGCTACCATTGCCGACCTGGCTGTTGGTACCGCTGCAGGCCAGATCAAAACTGGTTCCATGAGCCGTTCTGACCGCGTTGCTAAATACAACCAGCTGATTCGTATCGAAGAAGCGCTGGGTGAGCAAGCGCCGTTCAACGGTCGTAAAGAGATCAAAGGCCAGGCTTAATCCTGTCCTTGTGAAATAATCATGCCAGCCTTCGGGCTGGCATTTTTTTTTACGCCTGCGGCCATTATTTAAAGTCGACGGCCATTTGCTGAGGGATCGACAACCCACGGGTGGTTTCCACGCAGCGGTCGATGTAATCGGTAAAGCGCGGCGGTTTTGGCATCCCCATGCTCAGCAGCTTGTCGTTACTAAAGCGCACGTTCAGGGTGGCGAATGCGCCGTATAAGCGCATGGCTTTCAGCATCAGCCGCTCATTGCATGGCCCAAATATCCCTTTCAGTTCGCGTCTCATTTTGACCAGCGTTTCATAGCTCACCTGGGCGTACTTATCCCCCACCGGCGCCTGCTCCAGGGCCTGAGCCATCGCCCGGTCGATTTCGGCAAACTTCACGCTGTTCTCTTCGCCAGCAGAGATATGCACCACCTCGCCGTGAGCCAGAGGCTGGTTAAGCAGCATTAGCAGGGCGTCGGCGCAGTAGTCCACCGGGATAACGTCAATTCGGTCCTCCATGGAGCACATGAATTTCTGCAGCATCAGCCCCATGCTGAACACCCAGAAAATACTGCTGGAAGGCCGGCAGCCGTGATGGGTATGACCCACCACGATAGAGGGGCGGGCAATTACCAGCGGTAGCGTAGGGCACTGCTGATGCATCAGCTGCTCGATGGTCGACTTCGAGTGGGTATATTCCACCAGGTGCTCAGCGCGTTCCCGAAACTCCGCGCTTTCGGCGACCAGTGAATCCGGTTCAGGCGAACATGACATCGCCGTACCGACGTGCAGAAAGCGCTGCAGACCCGTCACCTGCGCCATACGTTGCGCCAGGCGCAGCGTGCCCTCAACGTTAACCTTCCAGATAAGCGGGTTGCTGCCAAATGAGGCGACAGCGGCGCAGTTGAGGATGTGCGTGACCTGATCGAGGCGCGAATCGTTAAGAAAATGCTCCGGAGAGGCGAGATCGCCCAGCAGGATATGCTGCTGGCGCAACATCGCCAGCTTCTCCTCGGCGATGTTGAACTTACGCATGTTCTCTTTAACCCGTTCGAGGCCAGCCTCGGGGCTATCAGCACGTACCAGCAGCAGATCTAACCGGGTTTCCTGATGGAGTATTTTCTCTAACGCGGCACCGCCCAGAAACCCCGTAACGCCGGTAATTAATAATGTGGTCATAAACGCTATCTCATTATGGTTGGTCTGCGGGATTCTAGGCGGGCAAAAGTAAACGACAATTAAATAAAAAAGGGACCCGATCAGGGCTTTATTAAGACCAGTTTAAGGTTATTATTACCGGGGGATAGAATTGGACTCGCAGATCGGCCAGATAATTCACTCTTTCATGTATCAGTTTGTACATTGCTGTATTTTAAGGTTTTTTTATTTTGGTTCTTGGACCTTTTATTTTATCCTGAATGACAGGAATAACATTTTCTGTTACATATTTCCCCCCCGCGCGTCAGAATGCTATTTATTTTAATTCTTATCATGCTAATAAACTAAGCCAAAAGAAAAGATTGCTTTTTTAATCAATAATATTATTCCCGACACGGATATTGACGGAGGGGTAAAAAAGCGATCGCAGCGCAGGACAAGACCTGGGCAGCGAAATCTGCGATAATGAACGTTTATCACCCTAAACAGAGATGACTATGCAGTACCCGATTAACGAGATGTTCCAGACCCTGCAAGGCGAGGGTTACTTCACCGGCGTTCCTGCCATCTTTATTCGTCTGCAGGGATGCCCGGTAGGATGCGCGTGGTGTGACACCAAGCATACCTGGGACAAGCTGGCCGATCGGGAAGTGTCGTTGTTCAGCATCCTGGCGAAAACCAAAGAGAGCGACAAGTGGGGCCCGGCAAGCAGCGAGGATCTGCTGGCGATTATTGGGCGGCAGGGGTGGACTGCCCGCCACGTGGTCATTACCGGCGGTGAGCCCTGCATTCATGATTTAACGCCGTTAACCTCGCTTCTGGAACAAAACGGCTTTAGCTGTCAGATTGAAACCAGCGGCACCCATGAAGTACGCTGCAGCCCCAATACCTGGGTGACGGTTTCCCCGAAGGTCAATATGCGCGGTGGCTATGACGTGCTATCTCAGGCTCTGCAGCGGGCGAATGAGATCAAGCATCCGGTAGGGCGCGTCCGCGACATAGAAGCGCTGGACGAACTGCTGGAAACGCTGAGCGATGACAAACCGCGGATCATCGCCCTGCAGCCGATCAGTCAGAAAGAAGATGCGACGCGCCTGTGTATCGACACCTGCATCGCCCGCAACTGGCGCCTGTCTATGCAGACGCACAAGTATCTGAATATTGCCTGATAAAAAAGCCCGGCAGCGTACTGACCGGGCTTTTTTTCGCTTACTCGCCGCGATAGACGCAGCCGGCGGTGCAGGTCTCTTTGACCATCACGGCGCTGAGCAGCGGCACCCGCGGTTTCATCTCATCCCAGATCCATTTGGCCAGCACTTCGCTGGTGGGGTTTTCCAGACCAGGAATATCGTTCAGATAATAGTGGTCGAGGCGATCGTATGTCGGCTTAAAGGCGGCCTTCAGCTCGGCAAAATCCATGATCCACCCGGTATGGGGATCGACTTCACCGGTGATCTCCAGACGCACCATAAAGGAGTGGCCATGCAGGCGACCGCATTTGTGTCCTTCCGGGACGTGCGGCAGGTGGTGGGCGGCTTCGAAGGTGAAATCTTTAAACAGCGTGGTGGACATCATTGACTCTCAACAGGACGAAAAAAACCGCCGTAGGGTACCGGAAAGTACATTTTTTCGCATTAACTAAAACGGCCGTGAACAGAAAATAGACATGTTCATCTGCTTTATTTGAGTTAATCTCTTATATTTCAATTGCTTATTTAATCGATTTTGTTGTTAATAACTACAACTAAAACAGGTTAGTCCATTTGGTTATTTATTATTTCCATCCCTTCTTTAATTGTTACTATGCCCGCCGTTAACCTTCTATTCTCTTCTGTTTTTGTCGCGCTGACAGGGTGCGAATAACAGCTTTGCTTACTGGAACAAACGACGCATGACGACACAGGCCCCACCTTCCAACTTGCTGCCGCTCAACCCGGAGCAACTGGCGCGCCTTCAGGCGGCCACCACTGACTTCACGCCCACTCAGCTCGCCTGGGTATCTGGCTATTTCTGGGGCGTGCTGAATCAGCAGTCCGGCGCGGCGGTAGCCGCCCCCGCCCCGGCCGCCGAGGTACCGACGATCACGCTGATTTCCGCCTCGCAAACCGGCAACGCCCGCCGCGTCGCCGAAGCGCTGCGTGACGATCTGCTGGCGGCGAAGCTGAACGTGAAGCTGGTGAATGCAGGCGATTATAAATTCAAACAAATTGCTGCGGAAAAACTGCTGGTGGTAGTGACGTCCACCCAGGGGGAAGGAGAGCCGCCGGAAGAAGCGGTCGCATTGCATAAGTTCCTGTTCTCTAAGAAAGCGCCGAAGCTGGACGGGACCGCGTTCGCCGTCTTTGGCCTCGGCGATACCTCTTATGAATTTTTCTGTCAGTCCGGCAAAGATTTCGACAACAAGCTGGCCGAGCTCGGCGCGGAACGTCTGCTCGATCGCGTTGATGCCGACGTTGAATATCAGGCCGCGGCCGCTGAATGGCGCGCGCGCGTGGTTGAGGCGCTGAAGGCCCGTGCGCCGGTCGCTGCGCCCGCTCAGCTGGCCACCAGCGGCGCGGTGAACGATATTCACACCAGCCCATATACCAAAGAAGCGCCCCTGACGGCGACCCTGTCGGTCAATCAGAAAATCACCGGCCGCAATTCAGAAAAAGATGTGCGCCATATCGAAATAGACCTCGGTGATTCCGGTCTGCGCTATCAGCCGGGCGACGCCCTGGGCGTCTGGTACCAGAACGATCCTCAGCTGGTGAAAGAGCTGGTGGAGCTGCTGTGGCTGAAAGGCGACGAGCCGGTGACCGTTGAGGGTAAAACTCTGCCGCTGTCGGAAGCCCTGCAGTGGCATTTTGAGCTGACGGTTAACACCGCGACTATCGTTGAAAACTACGCCACCCTGACGCGCAGCGAATCGCTGCTGCCGCTGGTGGGCGACAAAGCTCAGTTGCAGCAGTATGCCGCCGCGACGCCGATCGTCGATATGGTCCGTTTCTCTCCGGCGCAGCTGGACGCCGAGGCGTTAATCGGTCTGCTGCGTCCGCTGACGCCGCGCCTGTATTCTATTGCTTCCTCACAGGCGGAAGTGGAGAGCGAGGTGCATGTCACCGTGGGCGTGGTGCGCTATGAAATTGAAGGCCGCGCCCGGGCTGGCGGTGCCTCCAGCTTCCTCGCCGACCGCGTGGAAGAGGATGGCGAAGTCCGTGTCTTTATCGAACACAACGACAACTTCCGTCTGCCAGCCAACCCGGAGACCCCGGTGATCATGATTGGCCCGGGCACCGGTATTGCGCCGTTCCGCGCCTTTATGCAGCAGCGCGCTGCGGACGGAGCGCAAGGCAAGAACTGGCTGTTCTTCGGCAACCCGCACTTCACCGAAGATTTCCTCTATCAGGTGGAGTGGCAGAGCTATGTGAAGGAAGGTCTGCTGACCCGTATCGATCTGGCCTGGTCCCGCGATCAACAACAAAAAATCTATGTGCAGGACAAACTGCGCGAGCAGGGGGCCGAGCTGTGGCGCTGGATCAATGACGGCGCCCACATTTATGTCTGCGGCGACGCCAATCGTATGGCGAAGGACGTGGAAAACACCTTACTGGAAGTGATTGCCGAATACGGCGCGATGGACGCCGAAGCGGCGGACGAATTTTTAAGTGAGCTGCGCGTTGAGCGCCGTTATCAGCGAGATGTCTACTAATGAGCGAAAAACATCCGGGGCCTTTAGTGGTCGAAGGTAAACTGAGCGATGCCGAGCGCATGAAGCTTGAGAGCAACTACCTGCGCGGCACCATTGCGGAAGATTTAAACGACGGTCTGACCGGCGGTTTTAAAGGCGATAACTTCCTGCTGATCCGTTTCCACGGCATGTACCAGCAGGACGATCGCGATATCCGCGCGGAGCGCGCCGCCCAGAAGCTGGAGCCGCGTCATGCGATGCTGCTCCGCTGCCGTCTGCCGGGCGGGGTGATCACCACCACCCAGTGGAAGGCGATCGATAAGTTTGCCGCTGAGAACACCATTTACGGCAGTATTCGCCTGACCAACCGGCAGACCTTTCAGTTCCACGGCATTCTGAAAAAGAACGTCAAGCCGGTGCATCAGATGCTGCACTCGGTGGGGCTGGACGCGCTGGCCACCGCCAACGATATGAACCGTAACGTGCTGTGCACCTCCAACCCGTACGAGTCGCAGCTGCACGCTGAGGCCTACGAGTGGGCGAAAAAGATCTCTGAGCATCTGCTGCCGCGTACCCGCGCTTATGCCGAGATCTGGCTGGATCAGAAAAAGGTCGCCACTACCGACGAAGAGCCGATCCTCGGCCAGACCTATCTGCCGCGTAAGTTTAAAACCACGGTGGTGATCCCGCCGCAGAACGATATCGATCTGCACGCCAACGACATGAACTTCGTGGCGATCGCCGAAAACGGCAAGCTGGTGGGCTTTAACCTGCTGGTGGGCGGCGGTCTCTCTATCGAACATGGTAACAAAAAAACCTACGCCCGCACGGCGAGCGAATTCGGTTATCTGCCGCTGGAGCATACGCTGGCGGTGGCGGAAGCTGTTGTGACCACCCAGCGCGACTGGGGCAACCGTACCGACCGTAAGAATGCGAAAACCAAGTACACCCTTGAGCGCGTCGGTGTCGAAACCTTCAAAGCGGAAGTGGAGCGCCGGGCAGGCATTAAGTTTGAGCCGATCCGCCCGTACGAATTTACCGGCCGCGGCGATCGCATCGGCTGGGTGAAGGGGATTGATGATAAGTGGCACCTGACGCTGTTTATTGAAAACGGCCGCATTCTCGATTATCCGGGTCGTCCGCTGAAGACTGGCCTGCTGGAGATTGCTAAGGTCCATCAAGGCGAATTCCGCATCACCGCTAACCAGAACCTGATTGTCGCCAGCGTACCGGAAGATCAGAAGGCGCGGATCGAGAAGCTCGCGCGGGATCATGGTCTGATGAATGCCGTCACCCCGCAGCGCGAAAACTCGATGGCCTGCGTCTCCTTCCCGACCTGTCCGCTGGCGATGGCGGAAGCCGAGCGTTTCCTGCCGTCGTTTATCGACAAGGTGGAAGGGGTGATGAGCAAGCACGGCGTGAGCGATGAGCATATCGTCACCCGCGTCACCGGCTGCCCGAACGGCTGCGGCCGCGCGATGCTGGCGGAAGTGGGACTGGTGGGCAAAGCGCCGGGCCGCTATAACCTGCACATCGGCGGTAACCGCAACGGCACCCGCATCCCGCGGATGTACCGGGAGAATATTACCGAGTCGGAAATTCTCGACTCGCTAGACGAACTGGTAGGGCGCTGGGCGAAAGAGCGCGAAGCGGGTGAAGGCTTCGGCGATTTTACGGTGCGTGCGGGCATCATTCGCCCGGTGCTCGACCCAGCCCGCGATTTCTGGGAATAACATCCTGGTGCCCGGTGGCGCGTAGCGATCCGGGCCAGCGAAACCCGTAGGCCGGACGAACGCAGTGTCGTCCGGCAAAACAGGCAAACGAGGTTCATATGTCCGTACTCGATCTAAACGCGCTTAATGCATTGCCGAAAGTGGAACGCATTCTGGCACTCGCGGAAACCAACGCCCAACTGGAAAAGCTTGACGCCGAAGGGCGTGTGGCGTGGGCGCTGGAAAATCTGCCGGGAAACTATGTGCTGTCGTCGAGCTTTGGCATTCAGGCGGCGGTAAGTTTGCATCTGGTGAATCAGATCCGCCCGGATATTCCGGTGATCCTCACCGATACCGGCTACCTGTTCCCGGAAACCTATCAGTTTATTGACGAGCTGACGGACAAGCTCAAGCTGAACCTGAAGGTCTACCGCGCGGCTGAAAGCGCGGCCTGGCAGGAGGCGCGCTACGGCAAGCTGTGGGAGCAGGGCGTTGAGGGCATTGAGAAATACAATGAGATCAACAAGGTTGAGCCGATGAACCGGGCGCTGAAAGAGCTCAACGCGCAGACGTGGTTTGCCGGTCTGCGCCGCGAGCAGTCGGGCAGCCGGGCAACGCTTCCGGTGCTGGCGGTCCAGCGCGGGGTGTTCAAGGTGCTACCGATTATCGACTGGGATAACCGCACGGTGTATCAGTACCTGCAAAAGCACGGGCTGAAGTACCACCCGCTGTGGGATCAGGGCTATCTCTCGGTAGGCGATACCCACACCACCCGCAAGTGGGAGCCGGGCATGGCAGAAGAAGAGACCCGGTTCTTCGGGCTTAAACGCGAGTGCGGATTGCACGAGGGTTAAGCTGTTAGCTCTTCCTCTGAGTGATAATTCAAAAAGAACACGCGGGCGATACCGCGCGTTCTTTTGTGCGTATTAGCTTTTCTTCTCCACCTTCGCCAGCTCTTTCACCAGCGGCAGCATGACTTTCACTACCTCGCGTCCGCGGTGTTCGATGCGCCCCGGCAGCGCGTGGTCGATATACTGTTGATTATCCAGCTGGACGTCATGCCAACTGGTTCCCTGCGGGAAACTGGCCGATTTGCTCCGCTGCTGATAGCCATCTTTTTTGCCGAGTGACCAGTTAGTCGCCTCGACCGACAGCACCGGGATCCCGGCGTTGTCGAAGACGCTGGCGTCATTGCAGCAGCTGGTGCCTTTCGGATAAGCCGGGTTGAGTCCCGGGTTGGTGTAGGCGGCGATGCCCTTGCTGCGAGCGATAGCCAGCGCGCGATCGCGGGTCAGCTTGCGCACCGAGGCCGGCGTGCTGCGGCCGCTGTTGAAGTAAAGCTTATCGCCCACCACCAGATTATCGAGATTGATCACCAGCAGGGTATTTTTCTTTTCCGCTTCGCTCATCCGCTGCAGCAGGTTTTGCGCGCCGAGACGGCCTTCCTCTTCACCGCTGGTGGCGATAAAGCGGATGCCATAGCGGGTAGGGACGTTCTTTAAATGCTCCGCCAGCTCCAGCAATACGCCAAGTCCCATCGCGTTGTCGTCGATGCCCTGCAGCGTCAGGCCGCCGAGGTTGTTCTCCACGTCTTTATCGCTCTGCGGCGCATAGGTGTCGAGGTGTGCCATGATAATAATCTGCTGGCGCACTTTACCTTCATGGGCGGCGATCACCGTACTGCCGGTGGCGTTATGCCAGTTCTTGCGCTGATTGCTGTCGGTATAGATATAGCGGGTATTGAAGCTTCGCACGTCGCTCTGATACCCCATCAGGGCGAACTGCTGGCGCAGATAGTCAGCTGAGAGCATTTCCGGCGGCGTTCCGGTCATTCGTCCCGGGAAGACGGTGGCGATATGGCGGGCCTGGCTACTGGCGGTGTCGCCCAGCGCGCTGAATGCGGGGGCGGCGGCAAAAACAAAACCGGTGCCGAGCGCCAGCGGAAGCAGACGGCGGCACAACGCGGAAAACATAAGGGGTCCTTACACGAACAAGACAATTTGACGCGTACAGTATGAAACTGTGACCGCGGTTAAACAATTTCAATTGCTCTTAAATAGCGGAAAAATAGCGCGTTAAGCACTTTTTGATATTTGTATTTCCGCCGCGTTATTCCTTTGTGTCACAACTCATTCCATTTCGTAATTTCATTTGCTCTAAGGCGCACCCTATAGTCGCAGTATCGCTGAATGTAAGAGAGTTGTTGCACCGTGGATTACTTGCCCCTTTTTGCCGAACTGAAACAAAGGCCCGTGCTGGTGATCGGCGGCGGCGAGATTGCTGAACGTAAGATCAAGTTCCTGCTGCGCGCCCAGGCGCAGGTGCAGGTGGTCGCTGAAACGCTGTCACCGGCGCTGGCCGATCTGGCTGCGCGCCAGGCACTCAGCTGGCGGGCGACGGAATTCAGCGACTCGCTGGTGGATGATGTCTTTCTGGTGATTGCGGCCACCGAGGATGAGGCGCTTAACCAGCGGGTGTTTGCGGCAGCTAACGCGCGCTACCGGTTGGTCAACGTGGTGGATAACCAGGCGCTGTGCTCGTTTGTTTTCCCTTCTATCGTCGACCGTTCGCCGCTGCTGGTGGCGATCTCCTCCAGCGGTAAAGCGCCGGTGCTGTCGCGCATTCTGCGTGAAAAAATCGAAGCGCTGCTGCCGACGAATCTCGGTCGGCTGGCGGAATCAGCAAGCTACTGGCGCAACCATCTGAAAACCCGCCTGACGACTACCGAAGCGCGTCGCCGCTTCTGGGAGCGCGTCTTTACCGGCCGCTTCGCCAGCCTGATGGTGGCGGGCAACTCTGCGGAGGCGGAAAAGGCGCTGCAGGATGAGCTGGATAAGCCCGAACGAGAGACGGGAGAAATTATTCTGGTCGGCGCCGGGCCGGGCGATGCCGGGCTGCTGACCCTTCGCGGTCTGCAGGCGATCCAGCAGGCGGACGTGGTTTTCCACGACCATCTGGTGACTCAGCCGGTTCTCGAGCTGGTGCGCCGCGATGCCGAGCTGATCTGCGTTGGCAAACGCGCCGGCGAGCACTCGGTGCCGCAGCATGAAACCAATCAGCTGCTGGTGGAGGCGGCGAAGGCGGGGAAAACCGTCGTGCGCCTGAAGGGCGGCGATCCGTTTATTTTTGGCCGCGGCGCAGAAGAGCTGCAGGCTGCCGCCGAGGCGGGGATCCCGTTCCAGGTGGTGCCGGGCGTCACCGCAGCCGCCGGGGCGACGGCCTACGCCGGTATTCCGCTGACCCATCGCGATTATGCGCAAAGCGCCGTCTTTGTCACCGGCCACTATAAGCCGGACAGCGCCCCCTTCGACTGGTCGCTGCTGGCGAAGAGCCAACAGACGTTGGCGATCTACATGGGCACCATGAAGGCAGCGGAAATCAGCGCGCAGCTGATCGCCCACGGTCGCGACAGCGACACGCCGGTGGCGGTAATTTCCCGCGGCACCCGTGACGATCAGCAGACGATAACCGGCACATTGCAACAACTCGAACACCTGGCGAAAGACGCCCCGATGCCCGCCCTGCTGGTGGTAGGCGAAGTGGTGCAGCTGCATCAGCAGCTCGCCTGGTTTCAACATACATCATCCGCCGAGGGGTTTAACGCTTCGGTGGTCAATCTGGCTTAAGGAACGGTTATGGACCAAAAACGACTCACTCACCTGCGGCAACTGGAGGCGGAAAGCATCCATATTATTCGTGAGGTGGCCGCCGAATTTTCTAACCCGGTAATGATGTACTCCATCGGGAAAGATTCCAGCGTAATGCTGCATCTGGCGCGCAAAGCGTTTTATCCGGGAACCCTGCCGTTCCCGCTGCTGCACGTCGATACCGGCTGGAAATTCCGTGAGATGTATGAGTTCCGCGACCGGACCGCTAAAGCCTACGGCTGTGAACTGCTGGTGCATAAAAACCCGGAAGGGGTGGCGATGGGCATCAACCCGTTTGTCCACGGCAGCGCCAAGCATACCGATATCATGAAAACCGAAGGCCTGAAGCAGGCGCTGAACAAATACGGCTTTGACGCCGCGTTCGGCGGCGCGCGTCGCGACGAAGAGAAATCCCGCGCGAAAGAGCGCATCTACTCCTTCCGCGACCGTTTCCACCGCTGGGACCCGAAAAATCAGCGTCCGGAGCTGTGGCACAACTACAACGGCCAGATTAACAAAGGCGAAAGCATCCGCGTCTTCCCGCTCTCCAACTGGACCGAGCTGGATATCTGGCAGTACATCTATCTGGAAAATATTGAAATCGTGCCGCTGTATCTGGCCGCTGAGCGCCCGGTGCTGGAGCGCGACGGTATGCTGATGATGATCGATGACGACCGTATCGATCTGCAGCCGGGCGAGGTGATTGAAAAACGGATGGTGCGTTTCCGTACCCTCGGCTGCTGGCCGCTGACCGGCGCGGTGGAGTCTGAAGCGCAGACGCTGCCGGAAATTATTGAAGAGATGCTGGTATCGACCACCAGCGAACGTCAGGGGCGCGTCATTGACCGCGACCAGGCCGGCTCGATGGAGCTGAAGAAACGTCAGGGGTATTTCTAAGGAGCCGCCATGAACACGACCATTGCCCAACAAATTGCCAACGAAGGCGGCGTAGAAGCTTACCTGCACGCGCAACAGCACAAGAGCCTGCTGCGTTTTTTGACCTGCGGCAGCGTCGATGACGGCAAAAGCACCTTAATTGGCCGCCTGCTGCACGATACGCGCCAGATCTATGAAGACCAGCTCTCTTCGCTGCACAACGACAGCAAGCGTCACGGCACCCAGGGCGAAAAGCTGGACCTGGCGCTGTTGGTGGACGGCCTGCAGGCTGAGCGCGAGCAGGGCATCACCATCGACGTGGCCTATCGCTACTTCTCGACCGAAAAGCGCAAATTTATCATCGCCGACACCCCGGGGCACGAGCAGTACACGCGCAATATGGCCACCGGCGCGTCCACCTGCGACCTGGCGATCCTGCTGATCGATGCGCGCAAGGGCGTGCTCGACCAGACCCGCCGTCACAGCTTCATCTCGACGCTGCTGGGCATTAAACACCTGGTAGTGGCGATCAACAAAATGGATCTCGTCGAGTTTAGCGAAGCGCGCTTCAACGAGATCCGGGAAGATTATCTGACCTTTGCCGAGCAGCTGCCGGGCAACCTTGATATCCGCTTTGTGCCGTTGTCGGCGCTGGAAGGCGATAATGTCGCCAGCCAGAGCGCGAATATGCCGTGGTACAGTGGCCCGACGCTGCTGGAAGTCCTCGAAACCGTGGAGATCCAGCGGGTGGTCGAGAGCCAGCCGCTGCGCTTCCCGGTGCAGTATGTTAACCGTCCGAACCTTGATTTCCGCGGCTTCTCCGGCACGGTCGCCTCCGGTACCGTGCAGGTTGGCCAGCGTCTGAAGGTGCTGCCGTCGGGCGTCGAATCGAGCGTGGCGCGTATCGTCACCTTCGACGGCGACCTGCAGGAAGCCGCCGCCGGCGAAGCCATTACCCTTGTGCTGAAAGATGAAATCGACATCAGTCGCGGCGACCTGCTGGTTGACGCGCAAGCCTCGCTGCCGGCGGTACAAAGCGCCAGCATCGACGTGGTGTGGATGGCCGAACAGCCGCTGACCCCGGGCCAGAGCTACGACATCAAAATCGCCGGCAAGAAGACCCGCGCTCGCGTCGACGCTATCCGCTACCAGGTCGATATTAACAACCTGACCCAGCGTGAAGTCGAGTCTCTGCCGCTGAACGGCATCGGCCTGGTGGAGCTGACCTTTGACGAACCTTTAGTGCTGGATCCGTATCAGCAAAACCCGGTGACCGGCGGGCTTATCTTTATCGATCGCCTGACCAACGTCACCGTCGGCGCCGGGATGGTCAACGAGCCGCACCTGCAGGCATCGACTTCGGCATCACAGTACAGCGCCTTCGAGCTGGAGCTGAACCAGCTGATCCGTAAACATTTCCCGCACTGGGACGCCCGCGACCTGCTGGGAGGCAAATAATGGCCCAGCATGACGAAAACGTCGTCTGGCATGCCCACCCTGTGACCCAACAGCAGCGGGAACAGCATCACGGCCATCGCGGCGTGGTGCTGTGGTTTACCGGCCTTTCGGGGTCGGGTAAATCCACCGTCGCCGGGGCGCTGGAGGAGGCCCTGCATGAGCGCGGCGTCAGCACCTATCTGCTGGACGGTGACAACGTGCGCCATGGCCTGTGCAGCGACCTGGGATTCAGCGATGAGGATCGCAAAGAGAACATTCGCCGCGTCGGCGAAGTGGCCAGGCTGATGGTCGATGCCGGACTGGTGGTATTGACGGCATTTATATCTCCGCACCGTGCGGAACGGCAGATGGTGCGCGAGCGCCTCGGGGAAGGACGCTTTATCGAAGTGTTCGTCGATACCCCGCTGGCCATCTGCGAGGCGCGGGATCCGAAAGGATTGTATAAGAAAGCGCGGGCAGGGGAATTACGCAATTTCACCGGCATAGACTCGGTCTATGAGGCACCGGAAAAGGCGGAAATTCATCTGGATGGTGAACAATTGGTAACAAATTTGGTGCACCAACTATTAGACCTGCTGCAACAGAGCGATATTATCAGATCCTGAAACGGCAGCGGCATCGAGGGGTGCCGGTTGCCCGGTCTACAGGATTCGATATGCGCAATACCCAGAACCTCAGTATTATTCGTTCAGAACCGCCTCCGGCGATCGGCGACGAGACCACCTGGTCTTTGTCGGGCGCTGCCGTGGGCTTTATTTCGTGGCTGCTGGCGCTGGGTATTCCCTTCCTTCTCTATGGCAGTAATACACTCTTCTTTCTCCTCTACACCTGGCCATTCTTCCTTGCGTTGATGCCGGTGGCGGTGGTGGTCGGTATTGCGCTGCACTCTCTGCTCAATGGCAAACTGCTCTATAGCGTCAGCGCGACCATCCTGACCGTTGGGCTGATGTTTGCGCTACTCTTCCTCTGGCTGTTGGGATAACCCGTTGCTGGTATGAATCAAGCATGGGTATCGACAGCAAAAATATGGTACAGTCCCCGCGTTACGCGGCATCGTCCGCGCGCCCCGGTAGCGTACCCGGGCGAGTTTTGGGATGATGATGCCGTTTTTCAGGGGGCAGGATGGGTAAACTAACGCTGCTATTATTAGCTTTGCTGGTCTGGCTACAGTATTCGCTGTGGTTCGGTAAAAACGGCCTGCATGACTACACGCGGGTTAACGACGACGTCACCGCCCAGCAGGCGACTAACGCCAAATTAAAAGCACGCAACGATCAGCTGTTTGCCGAAATTGACGACCTCAACGGCGGGCAGGAAGCGATTGAGGAGCGTGCGCGCAATGAACTCAGCATGACCCGCCCGGGCGAAACCTTCTATCGTCTGGTACCGGATGCGTCTAAACGCAATCAGGCATCGGGGCAACAGCAGAACAATCGATAACCAGGCCCAGGATTACAACATGGCAGCCACTTTTCCGGGCGTTTGCGCCGTGGTGCCGGCAGCCGGTTTCGGCCGCCGCATGCAAACGGAATGCCCGAAACAATATCTCTCAATCGGTAACAAAACGATTCTCGAACACGCGGTCGCCGCGCTGCTGGCGGATGCGCGCGTCCAGCGGGTGGTGATTGCCGTCAGCCCCGGCGATTGCCGCTTCAGCCAGCTGCCGCTGGCGCAGCATCCGCAAATTACCGTGGTGGATGGCGGCGCCGAGCGCGCCGATTCGGTACTCGCCGGCCTGCAGGCGTTGCCGGAGGCGCAGTGGGTGCTGGTGCATGACGCCGCGCGCCCCTGCCTGCATCAGGACGACCTCAGCCGCCTGCTGTCGCTGTGCGAAACCAGCCGCGTCGGCGGGATCCTTGCGGCGCCAGTGCGCGACACCATGAAGCGCGCCGAGCCGGGCAAAACCGCTATCGCCCATACCGTCGACCGCAATGACCTGTGGCATGCGCTCACCCCGCAATTTTTCCCTCGCGAGCTGCTGGTGGATTGCCTCACTCGCGCGCTAAACGAGGGAGCCACTATCACCGATGAAGCTTCGGCGCTGGAGTACTGCGGCTTCCATCCGCAGCTGGTCGCCGGACGCGCGGATAATATTAAAGTGACGCGCCCGGAAGACCTGGCGCTGGCTGAATTTTACCTCACCCGTTCCCGACACCAGGAGAAAGCTTAATGCGAATTGGACATGGTTTTGACGTACACGCTTTTGGCGGTGAAGGCCCAATCATCATTGGCGGGGTACGCATTCCTTATGAAAAAGGGCTGCTGGCCCACTCCGACGGCGACGTCGCGCTGCATGCGCTGACCGACGCGCTGCTTGGCGCCGCGGCGCTGGGCGATATCGGCAAGCTGTTCCCCGATACCGATCCGGCGTTTAAAGGCGCCGATAGCCGCGAACTGCTGCGCGAAGCATGGCGCCGCATTCAGGCCAAGGGCTATACGCTCGGCAACGTCGACGTCACGATTATTGCCCAGGCGCCGAAAATGCTGCCGCATATTCCGCAGATGCGCGTCTTTATCGCTGAGGATCTCGGCTGCCATATGGACGACGTCAACGTGAAAGCGACCACCACCGAGAAGCTCGGCTTCACCGGCCGCGGGGAAGGGATCGCCTGCGAAGCGGTTGCGCTGCTGCGTAAGGCCGACAAATGATCGCCTTTGACCAACTGACCTGGCTGCACGGCAAGCCGCAGAGCAGTGGGCTGCTGAAAGCCAATCCGGAAGATTTTCTGGTGGTGGAAGATCTGGGCTTTGCCCCGGACGGCGAAGGCGAACACGTGCTGGTGCGGATCCTGAAAAACGGCTGCAATACGCGCTTTGTCGCCGACGCGCTGGCGAAATTCCTTAAGATCCACGCCCGTGAAGTGAGCTTCGCCGGGCAAAAAGATAAGCACGCGGTCACCGAGCAGTGGCTGTGCGCCCGGGTGCCCGGCAAAGAGATGCCGGACCTGAGCAAATTTCAGCTCGAGGGCTGCCAGGTACTGGAATATGCTCGCCATAAGCGTAAGCTGCGTTTAGGCGCGCTGAAAGGCAACCAGTTTACCGTGATCCTGCGCGAGATTAGCGATCGCCAGGACGTGGATACGCGTCTGCAGGCCATCGCTGAACGGGGAGTGCCGAACTATTTCGGCGCGCAGCGCTTCGGCATTGGCGGCAGTAACCTGCAGGGCGCCCTGCGCTGGGCGGAGAGCGGCGCGCCAGTGCGCGATCGCAATAAGCGCAGTTTTTGGTTGTCGGCAGCCCGCAGCGCGTTGTTTAATCAGCAAGTGAGTATTAGATTAAAAAAAACGGAATTTAATCAGGTCGTTGATGGCGATGCGCTACAATTAGCGGGGCGCGGGAGCTGGTTTGTCGTCACACCGGAAGAACTCGAGGTTTCGCAGGCACGGGTGCATAACCGCGAACTGATGATTACGGCCACGCTGCCGGGCAGCGGCGACTGGGGAAGCCAGCGCGACGCCCTGGCTTTCGAGCAGGCCGCGATCGCCGAGGAAACCGCGTTGCAGGCGCTGCTGGTGCGGGAGAAAGTCGAGGCGGCGCGCCGGGCGATGCTTCTCTATCCACAGCGGCTCAGCTGGAACTGGTGGGATGACGTAACCGTTGAACTGCGTTTCTGGCTGCCGGCGGGCAGCTTCGCCACCAGCGTGGTCAGGGAGCTTATCAATACAACGGGTGACTATGCGAATATTGCTGAGTAACGATGACGGGATCCATGCGCCGGGGATACAGACCCTGGCGAAGGCCTTAAGGGAGTTTGCCGAGGTCCAGGTGGTTGCACCCGATCGTAACCGCAGCGGGGCCTCAAATTCGCTGACGCTGGAATCGTCCCTGCGTACGTTTACCTTTGAAAATGGCGACATCGCCGTCCAGATGGGCACCCCGACCGACTGTGTCTATCTCGGCGTGAACGCGCTGATGCGCCCGCGTCCGGACATCGTGGTTTCCGGTATTAATGCCGGCCCCAACCTGGGCGACGACGTCATCTATTCCGGCACTGTGGCCGCGGCGATGGAAGGCCGTCATCTGGGGTTCCCCGCGCTGGCCGTGTCGCTGAACGGCTATCAGCATTACGATACCGCCGCGGCGGTAACCTGCACCATTCTGCGCGCCCTAAGCCGCGAGCCGCTGCGTACCGGGCGGATCCTTAACATCAACGTGCCGGATCTCCCGCTTGATCAAATCAAGGGCATTCGCGTGACCCGCTGCGGCAACCGCCATCCGGCCGACCAGGTGATCCCGCAACAAGATCCGCGTGGCAACACCCTGTACTGGATTGGCCCGCCGGGCGATAAGCGCGATGCCGGGCCGGGCACCGATTTTGCGGCAGTGGATGAAGGCTATGTTTCCGTGACGCCATTGCACGTCGATTTAACCGCCCATCAGGCGCATGAGGTGGTCACCGATTGGCTGGAACGTGTCGGGGTTGACAGGCAATGGTAAGTAAACGTGTTGAAAGTTTGTTGAATCAACTGCGCACGCAGGGCATCGTCGATGAACGTGTCCTCGAGGCGATCGCGCTGGTCCCGCGCGAAAAGTTTGTTGATGAAGCCTTTGAACATAAAGCGTGGGAAAACACCGCGCTGCCGATTGGCCAGGGGCAGACCATCTCCCAGCCGTATATGGTGGCGCGGATGACCGAGCTGCTGACGCTGACGCCGGAGTCGCGGGTGCTGGAGATCGGCACCGGTTCCGGCTACCAGACGGCCATCCTGGCGCATCTGGTGCATCACGTATGCTCGGTAGAGCGAATTAAGAGTTTACAGTGGCAGGCGCGTCGTCGCCTGAAACAACTTGATTTACATAATGTTTCAACCCGTCATGGCGATGGGTGGCAAGGTTGGCAGGCGCGGGCGCCGTTTGATGCCATTATTGTGACGGCGGCGCCGCCGGAAATACCGACCGCGCTGCTGGCGCAGCTGGATGATGACGGCGTGCTGGTGCTGCCGGTCGGCGAAGAGCATCAGTTTCTCAAACGGATCCGTCGTCGGGGCAACGAATTTATCATTGATACCGTCGAGGCCGTTCGCTTTGTTCCCCTGGTGAAGGGGGAGCTGGCCTGAGACCCGGATTATTCCAGGTTTTTTTTGCCTGACTTTAGGCGTAGGGTGGACACATTTTTCAGTGTCCTGGCCGGGCGCCGCCCGGTAAGCAAGATATTGGCAGTTAACATATTCCTGGGGGATAAATGAGCGCGGGAAGCACCAAATTTACCGTCAGCCGTATTGCGGCTCTTTCACTGGTTTCACTCTGGCTGGCCGGGTGTACCAACACCAATAATCCGCCTGCGCCGGTTAGCTCTGCCGGCGGCGCCGCCTCTTCCAGCACCAACTCCGGCATGCTGATTACGCCGCCACCCTCCGGCGTCAAGTCCGCTCCTCAGGCGCAGCCGATTCAGCCGATGCAGACCCAGACCATTCAGCCGCAGCCGGCGCCGGTGGCGCAGGAGCCGGTACAGACGGTAAATGGCCGGATCGTTTACAACCGCAAATATGGCGATATTCCGAAAGGTAGCTATACCGGCGGCAGTACCTATACGGTAAAACGCGGCGACACGCTATTCTATATCGCCTGGGTCACCGGCAACGATTTCCGCGACCTGGCGCAACGCAACAACATCCCGGCCCCGTACGCGCTGAACGTGGGGCAGGTACTGCAGGTCGGTAACGCCTCAGGCCAGCCGATCACCGGCGAAAACGCCGTTTCTCAGGCCAGCGCCAGAGCGAGCGGCGGTGCGACGACCAGCACAACTTCTGCACAAAAATCGACCGCGGTGGTTGCTTCACAACCGACTATTACGTATTCTGCATCTTCAGGTGAACAGAGTGCTACCAAGATGTTGCCTAATAATAAACCAGCGACTACAACCACAACGGTTGTCGCGCCGGTGACGGCACCAACAACGGTGAGCACAACCCAGCCGACTGCAAGCAGTACGTCAACCAGTTCGCCGATCTCAGCATGGCGCTGGCCGACTGATGGCAAGGTTATCGAGAACTTTAGCGGCGCGGAAGGCGGCAATAAAGGTATCGATATTGCAGGCAGTAAGGGACAGGCTATTGTCGCGACCGCCGATGGGCGCGTCGTCTATGCCGGTAACGCACTGCGCGGCTACGGTAATCTTATTATCATCAAACACAACGATGATTACCTGAGTGCCTACGCTCATAACGATACCATGCTGGTTCGGGAGCAACAGGAAGTCAAAGCGGGGCAGAAAATCGCTACCATGGGTAGCACCGGAACCAGCTCAACAAGATTACATTTTGAAATTCGTTACAAGGGGAAATCCGTCAACCCGCTGCAGTACTTACCGCAGCGATAATTTGGCAAAGTACGGATAAGCGAAGCATCAGCTAACAGGCGCCAGGGCGGTGTCTACGTTCCTCTCGCAGAGAGGGCAGGGGAAATCGTCCAGGCGTCGTTTGTTGATGTGCCGTGGAAGGTGCTTTGCTCAGGGATCACGGGTAGGAGCCACCTTTATGAGTCAGAATACGCTGAAAGTTCATGATTTAAATGAAGACGCGGAATTTGATGAGAACGGAATTGAGGTTTTCGACGAGAAAGCCTTAGTAGAAGAGGAACCCAGTGATAGCGATCTGGCTGAGGAAGAGCTGCTGTCGCAAGGCGCAACCCAGCGCGTACTTGACGCCACTCAGCTTTATCTTGGAGAGATTGGTTATTCCCCACTGCTGACCGCGGAAGAGGAAGTCTATTTCGCGCGTCGCGCACTGCGTGGTGATGTCGCTTCACGCCGTCGCATGATTGAAAGTAACTTGCGTCTGGTGGTGAAGATTGCCCGTCGTTACAGCAATCGTGGTCTGGCGCTGCTGGATCTGATTGAAGAAGGTAACCTCGGCCTGATCCGCGCCGTTGAGAAGTTTGACCCGGAACGTGGGTTCCGTTTTTCGACCTACGCGACCTGGTGGATCCGCCAGACTATTGAACGGGCGATCATGAACCAAACCCGTACGATCCGTTTGCCGATCCATATTGTTAAAGAGCTGAACGTCTATCTGCGTACCGCGCGCGAGTTGTCCCATAAGCTGGACCACGAGCCTAGCGCGGAAGAGATCGCCGAACAGCTGGACAAACCGGTCGATGACGTCAGCCGTATGCTGCGTCTGAACGAGCGCATCACCTCCGTGGATACTCCGCTGGGTGGCGATTCAGAAAAAGCGCTGCTGGATATTCTGGCCGATGAGAAAGAGAACGGCCCGGAAGACACCACGCAGGACGATGATATGAAGCAAAGTATCGTCAAATGGCTGTTCGAACTGAACGCCAAGCAGCGTGAAGTTCTGGCACGTCGTTTTGGTCTGCTGGGTTATGAAGCTGCCACGCTGGAGGATGTGGGCCGTGAAATTGGCCTGACCCGCGAACGCGTGCGGCAGATCCAGGTAGAAGGTCTGCGTCGCCTGCGGGAAATTCTGCAGGGACAGGGGCTGAATATCGAAGCGCTCTTCCGCGAATAAGACGTTTTCTGTCAAAAAGGCCCCCTCGAAAGTCGGGGCCTTTTTCTTTGGGCTAGCCGAGGCGGGTTTCCTGCAGATGGCGCCAGACAATTTTCCCTTCCGCTTGCTGAAAAATCGCCGTCGACCAGCGAACGTTCTGACTGCTATCCGCCAGCGTTTGGCTTTCACGATATAGCACTGCGGCGCCGTCGTGCCACTCGCTGATGATTTCCATCTGATCCACTACGATATCTAACCCCGGACGGCTGCCGCCGGCGTGGTGGAAAAAACGGCTCACCGTTGGGTAGTCCATCTTCTCACCGCTCAAGGGGATCATGGTAAAATCGGCGGCAAAACGCTTCATCAGCGCCTCAGCGCTTCCTTCGCCATGGCTTAACCAGCGTTCGATAAGGACATGGGCATCAAGGACTTCCTGCAGATAAGGACTCATGACTTCTCCAGAGTGGTGTGCAGGCGATGGATAATCGCCCGATTATTCAGCCGCAGGCAAAACAGCAGCGGCAACAGGGTAATGACGGCGGCGCTAATAAATACCCCCTGCCAGGCGTAGGCCGGCGGGAATACCCTCAGCAGCAGGGCGAGCAGGGCGCTGCCGGCAAAGAAGCTGAGCTGGCGGTTAAGATTCCATAGCGCGCTGGCGTCAGGCATCTCTTCGGCAGGCGTATGCAGGAAAGCGCTGCTTTGCGCGGTGCTGCTGCATAAGCTGCCTCCGCCGCCCATCAGCGTAAAGGCCAGAATCAACAGCGCCAGCGGGCTGTCCGCATCGATCTTCAGCAGCAGCATGATCCCCATCGCCTGAAGCAGGCAGCCGATGACGACCAGCGGCCGGGGCCCGAAGCGGTTGAAATATCTGCCGGTAAAAGTGATGGCGGCAAACGAGGCCAGCGACCAGGGCACCATCAGGGCACCGATTGCCCCCGGCGCCATCCCGGTGACGCGTTGCAGGTAGTACATCCCCACCACGTTGACGCCAATAAACATCCCCGGCACGCAGAGGTAGATCAGCATCGCGAAGCGCAGCAGGGGATCGGCCAGCAGCGACAGTGGAAGAAAGCGAGTCGGGCGAACCGGACGGGGGGTGTCGTTCAGCCATCGCACCGCCAGCACAAAGGTTAGCAGAGCCACAGGCAGGCTGGCGAAAAAGATCCAGCGCCAGCTGAACGCCTCTACTAACAGGCCGCCGATCGCCGGCGAGCAGGCGGGGGCCAGCAGGCCGACCAGCATCACCGCCGCCGACAGCTTCGCCCGCTCATGCGGCTGAAACAGCGGCCACGTCAGCGCCTGGCCGAGGGGGATTAACAGCCCGCCGCCCATCCCCTGCAGCGTCCGCCATAAAATCAGTTCGCTCAGGCTGTTGGCAAGCCCTGCCGCCAGCGCGCCGAGGCTGAACAGCCCCAGCGAGAGTAAAAACAGCCGTTTCGCCCCCCAGCGCTCGCTGAGCCAGGCGCTGAACGGCACAACGACCGTCAGACCGAGAATATAGGCATTACTGACCCACGCCAGTTGCGAGACGGAAACCGCCAGCGCGCGGCTGATTGCCGGAAAGGCGATGCTGGCGATAAACATATTGATCAAATCGAGAAAAAAGCCGAACAGAAAAACGGTGGCAACGCGGTGGCGGTAGGTCATGGTTCACTCCCTCAGACAGGCGGCTACTGTAAACCTGCCGTAGCGAGGGATAAACGGGACTAATCGGGATATACTGTCTGAATATTTTTGACAATCATCCGGACGACGATGCTTAATCTTCAGCGCGTGACCATGTTTATCGCCGTGGTAGATGCCGGCAGTTTCACCCTGGCCGCAGCGGCGCTGGGGCAGACCAAGGCGGTGGTCAGCTTTAACGTACGGCAGCTGGAAAATGAGCTGGGGGTGACGCTGCTGCTGCGTTCGACGCGGCGTTTGCGGCTCACTGACGCCGGGGTGCTGTTCTATCAGCGCGGGGTGGCGCTCCTGAACGCGGCGGAAAATCTCCAGGATGAAGTGCGGGCCAGCCATAGCGGCTTAAGCGGGGAGCTACGGATCACCACCACGCCGGAGTATGGCGCGCAGGTTATCATTCCAGCGCTGGCCGCGTTCGCCCGTCGTCATCCGGCGCTGCGGGTGCGCCACGTCTCCTCCTCCCATCATGCCGACCTCATTTCAGAACGATTTGATGTGGCGATACGCCTCGGTACGCTGGCCGATTCCCGCTATCGTGCGACGCGGATAGCCAGTTTCGCGATCCTGCCCGTCGCCTCTCCGGCCTGGCTGGCAAGCCATCCGGTGCAGACGCTGTCCGATCTGGCGCAAGCTGAGTGGATTATTCACGAGCGCCTGCCGACGCCGCTGCGCTGGCAGCTGCGCACGGATCACCAGACAGAGGTGGATTTCGCGATAGCCAGCGCGCCGCGGTTTTCTGCTGATAGCGCTACGGCGCTGATGAGCTTTGCTCTGGCGGGATGCGGCGTCGCCTTGCTGCCCGCATGGCTGGTAGCCAAAAAGGTGGCGCAGCGGGAGCTGGTGCCGCTCCTGCCGGAATACCATTTCCCACAGCAGGGCGTGTATGCCCTTTATCCCGACTCGCAGCATTTGCCGACCCGGGTGCGGGCATTTATTGACTTCCTGCGCGAGAAGGTCGGTTAAGCGCCCGTTCAGGGCGCCATCATTTTGTGCACCAGCCGGGAGAACTGCTCGCGCTCGTCATCGCTCAGGCGGCCGAGAAACTCGTCATCGACCTCATTGCCCTGCGGAATGGAACGGTTAAGCAACGCCTCGCCTTCGTCGGTCAGATAGACAAAACGGCGGCGTTTATCGGCCGGATCGTGCTCCCGGCGCACCAGGCCGCGCGCTTCCATTCGGCTGAGCATCTCCGCCAGCGTAGCCTTGGTGCTGACCGCCGCTTCAATCAGCGCCACCTGTTCGATCCCGGGGTGCTCCGCTACCGAGCGCATCACCGCATACTGAGGTTTAGTCAGGTCCGGCAACGCCTGCTGCCAGCGGGCGGTATGCTGTTGAAAAAGCTGGCGCAGCAGGTGGAATGCTTCGTTTCGTAACTCCATGAATACTCCGTAACAAAACTGTCACCTCTATGATAGCCGTTCGTACGCCTTTTTATACCCTTTCTGCGTTTTGATTAAAAATGCGCACGTATACGAACGATCTTGCCAATAAGGGCTGGAGGGGGTAGTTTAAATATAAAGTTCGTACACGAACAAAATTAATGAGGTCTGGAATGAAACTGATTATTGGGATGACGGGGGCCACCGGGGCACCGCTTGGGGTGGCATTGCTGCAGGCGCTGCGCGATATGCCGGAGGTGGAAACCCATCTGGTGATGTCGAAATGGGCCAAAACCACCATCGAGCTGGAAACGCCCTGGACGGCGCGCGAAGTGGCCGCGCTGGCGGACTTTTCCCACAGCCCGGCAGACCAGGCCGCCACCATCTCATCCGGTTCATTTCGTACCGACGGCATGATCGTTATTCCCTGCAGTATGAAAACGCTTGCAGGCATTCGCGCGGGTTATGCCGAAGGACTGGTGGGCCGCGCGGCGGACGTGGTGCTCAAAGAGGGGCGCAAGCTGGTGTTGGTCCCACGGGAAATGCCGCTCAGCACGATCCATCTGGAGAACATGCTGGCGCTGTCCCGCATGGGCGTGGCGATGGTCCCGCCGATGCCAGCTTACTACAACCACCCGGAGACGGTTGACGATATCACCAATCATATCGTCACCCGGGTGCTGGATCAGTTTGGCCTCGACTATCACAAAGCGCGCCGCTGGAACGGCTTGCGCACGGCAGAACAATTTGCACAGGAGATCGAATAATGGCTTTTGATGATTTGCGCAGCTTTTTGCAGGCGCTGGATGACCAGGGACAACTGCTGAAAAATCAGTGAAGAGGTGAACGCTGAGCCCGATCTGGCGGCGGCCGCCAATGCGACCGGACGCATCGGCGACGGTGCCCCGGCGCTGTGGTTCGATAATATTCGCGGCTTTAACGACGCTCGCGTGACGATGAACACCATCGGCTCGTGGCAGAACCATGCCATCTCGCTGGGCCTGCCGCCTAACACGCCGGTGAAAAAGCAGATTGATGAGTTCATTCGCCGCTGGGATAACTTCCCGGTGACGCCAGAGCGCCGCGCCAACCCGGCGTGGGCAGAAAATACTGTTGATGGCGATGATATCAACCTGTTCGATATTCTGCCGCTGTTCCGCCTCAACGATGGTGACGGCGGTTTCTACCTCGATAAAGCCTGTGTCGTTTCGCGCGATCCGCTGGATAAAGATAACTTCGGTAAGCAAAACGTCGGTATCTACCGCATGGAAGTGAAAGGCAAGCGCAAGCTCGGCCTGCAGCCGGTACCGATGCACGATATCGCGCTGCATCTGCACAAAGCGGAAGAGCGTGGGGAAGATCTGCCGATCGCCATTACCCTCGGTAACGACCCGATTATTACCCTGATGGGCGCCACGCCGCTGAAATACGATCAGTCTGAATATGAGATGGCTGGCGCGCTGCGCGAGAGCCCGTATCCCATCGCTACCGCGCCGCTGACCGGCTTTGACGTGCCCTGGGGTTCGGAAGTGATCCTCGAAGGGGTCATTGAAGGGCGTAAGCGTGAGATCGAGGGGCCGTTCGGTGAATTTACCGGTCACTACTCCGGCGGTCGTAACATGACGGTAGTGCGTATCGACAAAGTCTCTTATCGCAGCAAACCGATTTTTGAATCGCTCTACCTCGGTATGCCGTGGACCGAGATTGACTATCTGATGGGCCCGGCGACCTGCGTACCGCTGTATCAGCAGCTGAAGGCCGAATTTCCGGAAGTGCAGGCGGTCAACGCCATGTACACCCATGGTCTGCTGGCGATCATCTCCACCAAAAAACGCTACGGCGGTTTTGCCCGCGCTGTGGGCCTGCGGGCGATGACCACTCCCCACGGCCTCGGCTATGTGAAGATGGTGATCATGGTTGATGAAGACGTCGACCCGTTCAACCTGCCGCAGGTGATGTGGGCGCTCTCCTCGAAGGTTAACCCGGCGGGAGACCTGGTGCAGTTGCCGAACATGTCGGTCCTTGAACTTGACCCAGGCTCCAGCCCGGCAGGCATTACCGACAAACTGATTATCGACGCCACCACCCCGGTTGCGCCGGACCTTCGCGGTCACTACAGCCAGCCGGTGCAGGATCTGCCGGAAACCAAAGCCTGGGCTGAAAAACTGACCGCTATGCTGGCCAACCGTAAATAAGGAGAAGAAGATGATTTGTCCACGTTGCGCCGATGAAAAGATTGAAGTCATGGCGACCTCGCCGGTGAAAGGGGTCTGGACCGTGTATCAGTGCCAGCACTGTCTTTACACCTGGCGAGATACCGAGCCGCTGCGCCGCACCAGCCGCGAACACTATCCGGAAGCGTTCCGCATGACGCAGAAAGATATCGATGAGGCGCCGCAGGTGCCGCACGTACCGCCGCTATTGCCGGAAGATAAGCGTTAATGAAAGGGGCCCGCTAAGTCGGGCCTTTTTTATATTTAGTACAATTATGGAAATTATTTTTTCATTAAATTAAAAAATTACGTGAAGGGTTAATATACCGGGATGACTTTGCGAGCCTGCATCCAGATTATTATAAAATTCGTCTGATTAATTCCTTGCAGATAAATTTCACGCCCTGACGAGTGTAGAATTGCGGCGGGTGCTTGAGGCTGTCTGGCCTTGAGCATTACCAGGACCCCAGACAGACGATAGCCCCAGGAGATATTTCTATCAACTGAGGCTAGCGAATGAACATAGACAATTCAGATGTTAGTCTCTTCTTTGCAGGGAGGCAAGATATGCTGACAAAATATGCCCTTGTGGCAATCATCGTACTCTGTATTACGGTACTGGGATTTACGCTGTTGGTGCACAGCTCACTATGCGAGCTGAGTATTAAAGAGCGTAATATTGAGTTTAAAGCTGTTCTCGCTTACGAATCGAAGAAGTAGCATCCGCGCGGGGGCAACCCCGCGTATGGGTTGTCAGGACGCATCCTCTAGCACCCATTTTTTTGTTTACTAAAACGGCAGCGCTTCACAGCGCTGCCGTTTTTCACCTTAATGGGTGGCTAGACCAGGCTTTTCAGACGGTAGATCCACTCCAGCGCCTGACGCGGGGTCAGGGAGTCCGGATCAAGATTCTCCAGCGCCTCAACCGCAGGCGAGGTCTCTTCCGGGGCGGCGAGTAGCGACATCTGCGTGCCGTCGACCTGGGTCGCCGCCGCGTTGGGCGAGATACTTTCCAGCTCGCGCAGTTTCTGCCGCGCGCGCTTGATCACCTCTTTCGGCACCCCCGCCAGCGCGGCGACCGCCAGGCCATAGCTCTTGCTGGCCGCGCCGTCCTGCACGCTGTGCATAAAGGCGATGGTATCGCCGTGCTCCAGCGCGTCGAGGTGGACGTTGGCAACGCCTTCCATTTTCTCCGGCAGCTGAGTGAGCTCGAAGTAGTGGGTGGCGAACAGCGTCAGCGCCTTGATTTTGTTGGCCAGATTTTCCGCACAGGCCCACGCCAGCGATAGCCCGTCGTAGGTGGACGTGCCGCGGCCAATCTCATCCATCAGCACCAGGCTGTGTTCGGTAGCGTTGTGCAGGATATTGGCGGTTTCAGTCATCTCCACCATAAAGGTCGAGCGGCCGCTGGCCAGGTCATCCGCCGCGCCGACGCGGGTGAAGATGCGATCGATGGGCCCGATCTCCACCTTCTGCGCCGGGACGTAGCTGCCGATATAGGCCAGCAGCGCAATCAGCGCGGTCTGGCGCATATAGGTACTTTTACCGCCCATGTTCGGCCCGGTAATGATCAGCATCCGCCGCTGCGGCGCCAGCTGCAGCGGGTTAGCGATAAACGGCTCTTTCAGCACCTGCTCGACCACCGGATGGCGGCCTTCGCTAATGCGAATGCCTGGCTTATCGCTAAAGGTCGGGCAGCAGTAGTTCAGGGTTTCCGCGCGTTCCGCCAGGTTGACCAGCACGTCCAGCTCGGCCAGCGCGCTGGCGCTGGTTTGCAGATCGGCGAGATGCGGCAGCAGCAGGTCGAACAGTTCGTCATAAAGCTGTTTTTCCAGCGCCAGCGCTTTGCCCTTGGAGGTCAGCACCTTATCTTCGTATTCCTTCAGCTCAGGAATAATGTAGCGTTCGGCGTTTTTCAGCGTCTGGCGGCGCACGTAGTGGATCGGCGCGAGGTGGCTCTGGCCGCGGCTGATCTGGATGTAGTAGCCGTGGACGGCGTTGTAGCCGACTTTCAGGGTATCGAGGCCCAGCCGCTCGCGCTCGCGGATCTCCAGTTTATCGAGATAATCGGTGGCGCCATCGGCCAGCGCCCGCCACTCGTCCAACTCTTCGCTATAGCCCGGGGCGATGACCCCGCCGTCGCGGACCAGCACCGGCGGGGCGTCGATCACCGCGCGCTCCAGCAGTTCGCGCAGTTCGGTGAACTCGCCCATTTTCTCGCGCAATTTTTGCACCGGCTGACTGTCAACGTCGGCCAGCAGCTCACGCAGCAGGGGCAGTTGCTGCAGGGCATGACGCATGCGGGCAAGATCGCGCGGCCGGGCGGTACGCAGCGCCAGACGCGCCAGAATACGCTCCAGATCGCCGACCTGGCGCAGCACCGGCTGCAGCTCGGTATAGCGCTCCTGCAGCGCGCCGATGGTCTGCTGGCGCTCCACCAGCACGGCGGTATCGCGGACCGGCATATGCAGCCAGCGCTTGAGCATCCGGCTACCCATCGGCGTCACCGTACAGTCGAGTACCGAGGCCAGGGTGTTGTCGGTGCCGCCGGCCAGATTCTGGGTGATCTCGAGGTTACGGCGGGTGGCGGCATCCATAATGATGCTGTCCTGCTGGCGTTCCATAGTGATGGAGCGGATGTGCGGCAGCGAGGTACGCTGGGTGTCTTTGACATACTGCAGCAGGCAGCCGGCGGCGCACAGGCCGCGCGGGGCGTTTTCGACGCCGAAACCGACCAGATCGCGGGTGCCGAACTGCAGGTTTAGCTGCTGGCGCGCGGTGTCGATTTCAAATTCCCACAGCGGGCGACGGCGCAGACCGCGGCGGCCCTCGATCAGCGACGATTCGGCAAAATCTTCCGCATACAGCAGTTCCGCCGGGTTGGTGCGCTGCAGCTCTGCCGCCATGGTTTCGCGGTCGGCCGGTTCGCTCAGGCGAAAGCGCCCGGAGCTGATATCCAGCGTCGCGTAGCCGAAGCCCTTGCTGTCCTGCCAGATGGCGGCCAGCAGGTTGTCCTGGCGCTCCTGCAGCAGCGCTTCATCGCTAATGGTGCCCGGGGTGACGATACGCACCACTTTACGCTCGACCGGCCCCTTGGTGGTGGCTGGGTCGCCAATCTGCTCGCAAATGGCCACCGACTCGCCCTGATTGACCAGTTTGGCGAGGTAGTTCTCTACGGCGTGGTGGGGGATGCCGGCCATGGGTATCGGTTCGCCCGCGGAGGCGCCGCGCTTGGTCAGCGAGATATCGAGCAGCTGCGAGGCGCGTTTCGCATCGTCATAAAATAGCTCGTAAAAATCCCCCATCCGGTAAAACAGCAGAATGTCAGGATGTTGCGCCTTTAGCTTGAGATACTGCTGCATCATCGGCGTGTGGGCGTCGAGATTGTCAATTGTGCTCATGGGGTGTTATCCAGATCCCTGATTTTAAATGGCTGCGATTTTGTAGTTGTCGTCGTTATCACATGGATGAGACATAATAACGGAGATGGGCAGGTGAGGGAAACCGACGAAAGCGCGCGGCGCGATCCGGATTCCAGTTGCAGAGGGGGCGGGGTACCGTCACAGTAATTGAACCGCCGCCACGCGATCGTCTTCATACATTACGTTCGCCGTCGATGTTGTTCTGCCTTCTGGCCGTAGACCTCGTTACGACAACGGCTTGTGGTTGCTAGTCGTAAAGCCATTTACCTGCTTTTGCTGATTCGGCAAACATTTTGATAGTTAAAGGTTTACGCGTTTTTTCTACATCTTCTCGTTTTACTTTAAACCACCGAGTTAGCATTGGAGTATTCTCCCAAGGGAAATAACACGACCATTTAACACTGGAAAGATCAACATTAAATTTTTGTTCAAATTTATTTAAAGCGTCATGCAGATCGTCGCCGGGAGCATCAAATAAGTCATAATCAAGTTCCAATGGGATTTCTTTCCAATTTTTATCTAAACGGGTTGAGATCTCATCTTTAAACAAGTCTAAAACCTGATCTTGAATGCTTTTCATTAAAAGGATGTCCATTGTATACGGTCTTTGGGGCGAGCTATTAGGTTGTATTTTTCCTGAGTTTTTCTTGAAACTTGATAAATTGAGTTTACAAGTCCTATCCAACCTAACCACGGAACATAACGGGCGATAACAGCAGCAAGACTATTCGTTTTTCTCATTCTTACACCAACGGGTGTAGGAACCCTAATACCAAATGGAGTTTTTGCATTTCTCAGAAGCATCCTTCCATATTTAGAAACAACACTTGTTCCTTTTATTGCCTCTCCTGGCTTTGTTCTGGTTTTTAGCCAAGGTTGCCCGGCGAGGATAGCGGCACCAGATTCAATACCAATGCCAAGTTCGTCACAAAATTGTTCAAGAAAAATGACATCAAAAAGTTCACCAGCCGAAAGATTGGATTGTCCGTGATAGAAATAGGTTCCATTTAGTTCTTCTGTCGTATCCATTTGCTCATCTATTATGCTGTTTGTCTTTCATTCCAGGCATCGGTGAAAATTATATTTCCGTCACAATGTTTCCAGGTGATCTTCTCATATCTAAGTTCGACAGATTCAAGATGGTTGTTGTTCTTGTCTTCTGGGGAAGCCATTGTAGGAGATATTGATACGATTCGGACGCCTTCAAGTAGCATATTGAAGTATTCCACTTCTTGACCAGCATCGCTGATTTTATACCATTTGATTTCAGCAGATTTCAGGTTCTGACCAGTAGCTACTGCTTTGTAGAGGTATGGACTGGAATAGTCGAATTCTTTAACGATGATCATTGGTGAGTGCTGACGAGTGCCGGTAGGCTTGCCAGTGGCATTATCAGTGGGAATGGAGAGATTGTGATGAAACCCTTTAAATTCGATGCTGAACTCCCTGTCTGCAACATCACAACCACCTTTGATTAGTGCCCCACCGTCGTCGTATATCCACATATTACCTGGAATAGCCATGCTTCTTCTTCCCTCTATTATCATTAGTAAGAAAACAGTGTATCGAGTTGATTAAGCGCAGTAAATAATCAATGTGTCGTTTTTGGATTAATACGGGAAATATCTTCTCTGTAATGATGGTTTATATTTAAAAATAGCTGTCGTAAATATTTCATTGGGTTATTACGCCATTGGTATAGATTTTAAATATAAATGACCCTCAATAATATAATGCAGGCAATTATTGCCAGAAAGCGTAAGCGCGGCGCGATCCGGATTCCAGTTGCGCCGCGCGGGGGTTACGGCGCCAGATAAACCTGGGGGACCGCGTTGTCCGGGTGCTGGACGAGGCGGACATCCGCCCCGTACCAGCGATGGATAACCGGCTGCTGGATCACCTCCGGCGGCGTGCCCTGGGCGACCAGATGTCCCTGGTGGAGCAGCAGGATGCGGTCGGCCCACAGGGCGGCGAGGTTAAGGTCATGCAGCACCACGCAGACGTGCAGTTGCCCGCCGGCGGTGAGCCGTTTGAGCAAACGCAGCAGGTGCTGCTGATAGTAAAGGTCCAGCGACGAGGTGGGCTCATCGAGAAACAGCCAGCCCTGCGGCGCGCCGTCGCGCCATAGCTGCGCCAGACAGCGGGCCAGCTGTACCCGCTGCTGCTCGCCGCCGGAGAGGCCGGGATAGCGGCGACCGGCAAGGCCATCGCAGCCGGTGACGGCCATCACCGCCGCCAGCACCGCCGGATCCGCCGTCGCGCCCCACGGTGAGCGTCCCATGGCAATGACCGTTTCCACCGTCCAGTCGGCCTGCAGGGCCGTTCGCTGCAGCATGACCGCCCGCCGGCGCGACAGCGCCTCGGGGGACCAGGCCTCCAGCGGCTTGCCTGCAAGATGGCGGGTGCCGCTGTCCGGAGTCAGATATCCGGTCAACAGGCGCAGCAGAGTGGATTTCCCGGCGCCGTTCGGCCCGATAAGCGCCGTCATCTCGCCGCCGCGCAGCGCGACGGAGACGTTGTCGATAATCTGTCGTTTACCAAGGTGAAGTGACAGCCCCTGGGCGCAGTATTCATTAACCATGTCTGGAGTTCTCCCGACGAAAGACCAGCCACAGAAACCAGGGGGCGCCCAGCAGGCTGGTGAGCAGACCGACCGGTATCTCCGCCGGCGCCGCCACGGTGCGGGCCAGGGTGTCGGCCAGCAGAAGCAGGATCGCGCCGGCCAGCAGCGAGCCGGGGATCAGTCCGCGATGGTCCGGTCCCAGCCACAGGCGCATCAGGTGCGGCACCACCAGGCCGATAAAGCCGATGACTCCGCTGATGGCCACCGCGACGGCCACCAGCACCGCGCTGCACAGCAGCAGCCAGCGCTGCAGCGCCTGCACGTTGACCCCAAGATAGTGCGCCTCTTCATCGCCAAGCTGCAGCAGATTGAGGCGGGACGCCATCCACCACACCGCCAGCGCCGCCGGGATAATCAAGGTCGCGGCCACCAGCAGCGTCGGCCATTCGGCCTGGCCCAGACTGCCCATTCCCCACAGCGACAGCTGGCGCAGCTGGGCGTCATTGCTCAGCCAGGACAGGACGCCGACCAGCGCGCCGCACAGCGCGTTGATGGCGATCCCCACCAGCAGCAGGCGCGACAGCGAACCCTCCTCCGCCCGACTGAGGATGAAAATCACCACCATCACCGCCAGGCTGCCAATAAACGCCGCCAGCATCGGCATATACAGGGCGATCAGCCCCGCAGCGGAGAACGGGAGCACCAGCCAGCTGGCCACCGCCAGCGCGGCGCCGCTGCTGATGCCCAGCAGGCCCGGGTCGGCAAGCGGGTTGCGAAACAGCCCCTGCATCACGCAGCCGGAGAGGGCCAGCGCCGCGCCCACCAGCAGGGCCAGCAGCACCCGCGGCAGACGGATGGTCAGCCAGATATGGCGCAGCATGTCATCCCCGGAAGGCAGCAGGTTGACCAGCGGCAAGCGCATGGCGCCGAGGGTGGTGGCAAACAACGTCAGGGAGACCAGCAGCAGCGTCATCAGCAGCAAACGGCGAGCGAGGGCAGGGCGCATCAGGGCAACTGCTCCGCTTTGTTTCGCAGCGCGATTATCGCCTGCGGTGTGCGCGGCCCGAAGCCCAGCAGGGCCATATCGTCGATCGTCAGCAGCTGTTTATGACGCCCCGCCGGGGTCTGCGCCAGGCCGGGCAGTTTCCACAGCCCGGCTTTGCCGCCCATCCCTTTGAGACCATCGGCGGAGATCACCACCAGATCCGCCTGGCTGGCGGCGACCCCTTCCTGCGACATGGCGCGATAGTGGTCGAAGCCCTGCATCGCGTTCTGCAATCCGGCGGCGCGAATGGCGCCATCGGCCGCGGTATGCTGTCCGGCCACCAGGGTATTCATTCCGCCGTGGCTGAGAATAAACAGCACCCGCTTAGCAACCGGCTGCGTTGGAATGGCGGCGATCTGCTGCTGAAGCTGCTGGCGCAGCGCGTCGCCTGCCGCCGTTTTGCCTAACGCTTCGGCAATGACAGCAACTTTGTTATCGATCGCGGACAGACTTTCGCCGCCCGGCACGTTCACCACCTTCACCCCGCTCGCCTGCACTTTGTGTAAGACCAGCGAGGGCTGCGCCTGGGCGCTCGCTAACACCAGCTGCGGGCGTAACGCGAGGATCCCCTCGGCGTTCAGCTGTCGCAGGTAGCCGACGTCCGGCAACTTTTGCGCCGCCGGGGGCCAGCTGCTGGTGCTGTCCCGCGCCACCAGGCTCTCCTCCGCGTGAAGGGCATAAACGATCTCAGTGACATCTCCGCCGAGTGTGACGAGCCGCTCAACGGCGGCGTGGCTCAGCAGCGGGAAAGCGATCAAGAGCAGTAACCAGCGCATCATGCGGGCTGCCCTTCACGGGTCAGGCGGTCTACCTGCTGGCGCCATTGCGTCTGCTCGGGGTGCCCCTCGCTGCGCTGGCCGTAGAGCTGGGCAATCTGGGTGCCGTCTTTAGCGAACAGTTCGACGCTGGTGACGTGTCCGTCCGAAGTCGGCTTGCGGGTCACCCACACTTCATCGAGGCTCTCTTCGCGCAGATGCAGGGTAAAAGTAGTATTGAAGATATTCAGCCAGCCGCGCATGGGGGCCAGCTTTTCCAGGGCGCCGGTAAAGATCTGCACGCAGCCGCGATTGCCGACGAAAATCATGATTTCATTGCCCTCCTGGCGCACCGTCTCCAGCAGCGACGGCAGCGCATGGCGATCCACGCGGCAGGCGAGGTCGTCGCTCACCAGACGGAAGGCCTGCTGGCGGGAAAGCTGATATTTACGCAGCAGACCGAAGAACTGGTGAACGTCGGTCATCGCGCGCCAGTCGTTCTCCAGGGCGGCGCCGTCGGCGGTATCGGCATATTTCACCGGCTCCAGCGGGCGCAGGGTCAGCGGTGCCGGCGCCGCCACCCGATATTCCGCGATCAGGGTCTCCCAGGCCGCCATGTCGGTCTGCGTGGTCGCATAGACTTTCAGCAGGGTGTCGCCGTGGTGGTCGAAAAACTGGATGCTCTGACGGCCATTATCGTTCAGATGGAAGGCGCTGGCCCACTGGCTGAGGAACAGACGCAGGTCGAGCGCGCGCGGGTTCAGCACCAGCCCGGCGTGGCCGCTGAGGTGCTGGTGCGTGAACTGGCCCACCTGCTCATGCACGGCATATTCGTTGCGGCAGATGCATTTGGTTTCGCCGACGCGCTCCAGGGCGGCAATCAGCGCCCGGGCGTCATCGCTCAGGCGCACGGCATCATGGCCGAGGCGGGCGGCGGTCAGCTCGGCTTCGCTGATCCCCATTTCCGCGGCGATATCGCGGGCATATTTCGCGGTACTGGCCGCTTTGGTGGCCTGGTAGCGCTGCCACAGGTCAGGGTGTGCATTTGGCATAATCATATCCTTCTCGACGATGAATATCCCCGACCGGCGGGCCGGGGGCAGGTGCGTTATTATTCGGGCAATCAGAAGTCGACGTTGACGCCCAGCTGCCAGGTGCGGCCCGGCATCACCGCCAGCGCTTTATCGTTGGCGTCCTGGTTGGTGCCGGTCTCGATATTGCGGCTGCTCAGGTAATCCCAGTATTTACGATCGGTGAGGTTGTAGACCCCGCCATTGAGGCGCACGTTTTTCGCCACCTGCCAGTACGCGGTCCAGTCCAGCATGCCGTAGCCCGGCACGCGCATATAGTCGCTGCTGGCATCGGTGATGGCGGATCCGCTGTTGCTGTAGCTTTCGCGGTTGGTGGCGGTCGCCTGTTTCCCTTTGACAAAGGTCGCCGTCAGGGCGGTGCCGTAGCGTTTCGCCGGATCGTCCCACGCCACGCCGACGATGGCTTTCATCGGCGCCACGCTGTCGAGGTCGACGTATTTATCGCCGCTGTAGCTGGATTTCGATTTCCCTTCGCTATAGCCGAGGGCGAGGGTGGCGCTCAGGCCGTCCACCTGCTCAAACCAGGTGCCAAAGTTAAATTTAGTGCTGATCTCACCGCCGTAGATATAGGCTTTATCGCGGTTTTCCGCCTGATAAATGGTGTAGATGTTCGACGGCACATTCGTGAACTGGCCCGGATTGTTGGCGCGGGTATAGCGGGTATAGGCGATAAAGTTCTTATAGCTGTTGTAGAACAGCGCCGTGCGCAGGGTGATGCCTTCGGTAACTTCCCCTTTCAGCCCCCACTCGAGATTATCGCTGGTTTCCGTCTTCAGATCGGTATTGCCGATCAGGGCATACTGCTGGCTGCCGGCGTAGCTGGAGCCGAGGTTCCAGGAGCCATACAGCTGGCTGGCGTTGGGGAACTGCGCCCCGCGCTGGTACTGCAGGTAGGTCATCAGGCGCGGGGTGAGGTCGTACTGGAAGGTCAACGACGGCAGAACCTGGGTATCGCTGTTTTTGCCGTACAGATTCGCCACCGACGATTCGCTCAGCACGCTGCTGTTGGCGGCGAGATCGGACAGATTTTCCGGCTTAGTCGATTGATGCACCACGCGCACGCCGGGAATAACGGCGAAGTTGTGGCTGTCGAGATCGAAGTTGATCTTATCCTGGACAAAGCCGCCGAGGGTGTAGCTGCGGCTGTCTGCCTCCGGCTGCATGATCTCGCTGTAAACGCTGGGGATCGGCGACTGGCTGAACGGCCGCTGGGTTTTGCTGGTGCTGGCGTTGAAACCGGCGCTCAGATCGTGGCGGCCCAGGGTTTTCGCCAGCGCAGTCTGCAGGCCCCAGGTGTCGGTATCGTAGTTAGAGTTCACCGTCTGCATTCTGCGGGTGACGCTGTCCGGCATATAAGTCCAGTCATGGGCTTCGGTATGCTGGTAGTAGATTTTTGTGGAGACGCTGTCGAGGTAGTCGTTCATCGGCGTCCAGTCATCCTTCAGGCTCAGGCCCCAGCGCCGGGTCTGGCTGGTCTGGTTGGCGGTGCCGATGGTGCTGTTGCCGCTGGAGTCCCAGGTATCGTAGTGGGTGTGGTTGGTTTTATGGTAATAGTCGAAGGTGCTGGTCAGCTTGTGCTCATCGTTAGGCTGCCAGATCCCGGAGGCCAGAAAAGCATCGGAGTGCCAGTTCGCCGGGTAGGCGTCGACGGTGCCGCTGTTGTTTTCGGTTTCCTGGCCGTCACGGCGGCTATAGACCAAAATCCCGCGCAGGAACTCATCGCCGCCGGCGACGGTCACCCCGTTGTGCCAGCTGCGATCCGCAGAGTCGTAACCGCTGCGGTAGCCGAAGGCGCTGGTCTTGCCCGGGCGCAGGTAATCATCCGCCGATTTCGGGCGGAAGGAGACATTCCCCCCGATAGCGCTGTTGGCCGTTTCCGTCGAGGTGGCGCCGGACTGGATATCCACGCTGCCGTACATATACGGGTCGATATAATCGCGGCCGATGCCGAAGGTGTTGAGCCCGGCGCGGCCGACGTAGCCGCGGCCGGTGGCGTTGGGTTGCGCGATACCGTCCACGTCGATGCCTACGCGGTTGCTCTCCATACCGCGAATGTTGTAGCCGGTGTAACCTCCGCGGTCGAAGCCGCTTTTGCCGTTGCCGGAGCCGCCGCTGGCCCCGGTGGCGCTGATGAGCGGCTCATAGCGCATGATTGAGCCGAAATCGTTAGCGCCTTTATTCTCCAGCTCCCGGGCGCTGATGCTGTGTTCGCTACCGGCTTTCTGCACCGGCGCGGGGGCGGTGACGGTCATTTGTTCCGAGGTGTCATCCACCGCCTCGCCGCTAACGGCGGAAGTGTCTGCTGCGATGGCAGAAGTCTGATAAATTGCTGCAAACAAAGAGGTCACCAGCAGGCGTTTTTTACACCATGCTGCTGACGGAGTCGATTTGTACATAGTCGCCACGCCTTGATCGTTATTAGTATCGGCTCACGCGTTACTTCCAGAGATGCAGGTTGCTCCGTCTTTTCCGTTGCGGATGGGGTCTTACTCCATTTGTTGATTGCTAATGGTAATGATAGGTATTATCGTTTGCAACAAAATAATCATGTGTTCTTCATTTAAACTGCACTTTGTTTACAATTTGCCCTTTCAGACTTAGCGAGACGACGATGAACTCAAAAGCGGCCATCACCATCACCTACTGTTCCCAGTGCAACTGGATGCTGCGCGCCAGCTGGATGGCGCAGGAGCTGTTACATACCTTCAGCACCGACATCGCCTCGGTGACGCTGGTGCCGGGGACCGGCGGGATCTTCACGATCGATGTCGACGGTCAGCAGATCTGGGAGCGCAAGCAGGATGGCGGTTTTCCGGATGCGGCCGAGCTGAAACGCCGGGTGCGCGATGTCTGCTTCCCGGAGAAGCCGCTGGGCCATGTGGATAAAGGTGACCAGAAGGGGTGACAACCCCCTCCGGACGACAAGCGCCCGGAGGAGAAGCCGTTAGCGGGCTAACTGCACGTCAACCAGCACGCTCTGTCGGCGGGTGCGTATGAGGGATACCGCTTCTTCCAGCACGCCGGGGAGATCTTCGGCCCGGGAAACCGACAGGGCCGCCGCGCGGCTGGAGGCGGCAATCGCGGCGAAATCCGGCGAGGTGGTAAAGGCGGTGGCTGGAATGGTTTCCGCGCGGGCCGCGTAGCCGTCCGGGTAGAGCGCTTTGGTGCCGCCCGCGACGGCGCCCCACCCGCCGTTATTTCCGACCACGACGAGGACAGGAAGCTTCATTACCTCCGCAATATGGTGGCAGACCGCAGGGTTGGCGAACAGGTACGACCCGTCGCCGACGGCGGCAATAATCAGCTCTTCCCGGCGCGCAAGCTGCAGCCCCAGCGCGATGGGCAGGGCTTCGCCCAGGCCGCCGGCCAGCGCTTCCTGGTAATAGCTCTCGGCATGGGTCAGTCCGGCAAACTGCGGCAGCGTGGTCAGTTCAGAAACGATCCGGCCGCGGTGTTGATTAGCCAGATGGCCGAGGCAGTAGCTGAGCCAGGGTTTGGTAATGGCCCCGGTCTGGCTGGCATGGAGAAGCGCGTCGCGCTGGTTTTTCTGTTGCTGGATGCGGCTCTGCGTATATGCCGCCCGCTCCGCCACATGCTGCTGGCGGGCGGCCTGCAGCGGGCGCAGCGCCTCTTCCAGCAGGCTGAAGACTTCATCGGTCTCGCCCGCCAGGTTGATGTCCGCGCGATAGCCGCGCACCGGGTAGCGGGAGAAGAGCGGATCGGGCCCCATCTGGATCACGGTGCAGTCCTGGCGACAGTCGCCCTCGGCGATCATCCATGGCGCCTGCGAGTCGACCACCAGAATCACATCGGCGTCAGCGAGCCAGACGCTGGGATCAGCCCCGGCGAGCAGGGGATTATCGGCGCTCAGGGTAACCTCGGTGCCCCAGTATTCCACCAGAGGGATCGCCCATTCGCGCACCAGACTATCGAGGCGCGCAAAGCCTTCCGCCGTTCGGGCGCCGCGCTGGGCGAAGATGACCGGGTGTCTGGCGCAGGCGATTGCCTCGGCTGCGCGGGCGATATCTTCCCGGACTGGCGCATAGCGGACCGGCTGCTGCGAAGGGCCAGCCTGCAGCGTGGCCTCATCGACGGCAAAGGTTTCGCACAGTGGCTCACGCGGTAAGCTCAGGTAGACCGGCCCTTTCGGCAGGGAGCTGGCGATCGCCCAGGCCCGGTCAACATGTTCGCCGATCTGATCGGCCAGCCGCAGTTCAAAATCCCACTTCACGGATTCACGGATCAGCGCCGCCTGGTCGCGCATCTCCTGGCCGTAGCCAATCGGCGTATTACGGCAGCCGAAGTGGGAATGTTCGCTTATCGGCGTGCGGCCGCCAAAAATCAGCACCGGAATATTGCTGTTCGCCAGATTGATGACGCCGCAGGCGGCGTTGGCTAGCCCGACGTTGGTGTGAACCATCACCGCCTGCACCTTGCCGGTGCCGAGGTAATAGCCATGGGCCATGCCGATGGCGGCGTTTTCATGCGGGCAGATCACTAACTCCGGTACCTTTTGCCCGGTCGCCCGGGCCTTTGCCCAGGCTTCAATGACTGGAGGATAATCGGTGCCCGAGTTGATAAAAATATACGCCACGTCCAGCGCCTGTAGCCGATGCAGTAACAGTTCAGCAGCCGATAATGTGATAGAGGCCATATTCTCTCCGTATTCACGCGGTGTAATCGCGGTAATTAAAAGGTTAAGAAAATAAATCCGCCCATCGTAATGATGGAGGCAATAATACTCAGCGCTATCGTCGAGGCCATTTCCTGCTCGCCGGTTTTATACTGCATAGCAATAATTATCGCGATGGAGCCTACCGGGATAGCCATCGTCAATACGACTTCCTTTATTTGCTCCATGCTGAAGCCCATTTTTAATAAAATGAGATAGCAGGCGCCGGGGACCAGAATATTGCGGGCGATAACGGTGATAATGGTAGCGGTGGTGATAACAATGCTGCGCGTATAGAGCACGATCCCGGCGGCAAACAGCGCCAGCCCGCCAGAGGCTTTGCCCAGCAGACCCAGCGACATCGAGATAGTCTGCGGAATATGGATATCCGCCAGCACGATGATCAGGGCGATCACCGGCGACCAGACCACGGGTTGTTTAATGGCGTTCACCACCCGTGCGCCAAAGGAAATATGCTGGCTCTTATCGCCGGTGGCGACCGACATCAGTATCATCACCAGCGGCAGCTGGAAGACGTTTTGCGTGATGCTGGACACGGTGATCAGCGACGCGCTGACGGTGCCAAATAAAAAGGCCAGCACTGAGGTGCCGATAAACGGGACTGCCGGCGAGCCGATGGCCAGCGCCTGCAGCGTACTGAGGGCGAGGTCGCGTCGAAATAGATAGCGGGCGACCAGTAAGGGAATGACGAAGCTGAGAATCAGCGCCAGGATGATAGCCACGGCGACCGGGCCCATGGTCATGACGATGTGTCGCGGCGTCATCACCATATTGCTGAAAATACTTAGCGGCAATGCGTAGAGCATCACAATTTTATTGATGTCTCCCGCCTGCTGCCAGTTAAAGTCTTTTCGTTTACCGCTAATATAGCCGATGATGACGGTAATGATGACCGGTAATATAGCGCCTGAAATTAATAGAATATTGTTCTGTGTCATGGTGATATATTCTCATTATAAATTATCTTCGGTTCAGAAATGTGTTTTTCCGTGGGTGGTGAGATAAATAAATCCTTTTGAAGTATGCGTTCCGGTGATTTTTGAGCGTATTGATAGCGATATTTATTCGCTAAAAAAGGGCGCAGGGGAAATGCAAAAACCGTTTATTCAATGAGTAAATATCATGCCAATGAAATTTAAGCAGATTCAGGCATTTATTACCGTCGCCCGCGAAGGCAATATGACCCTGGCCGCAGAGAAAATGGGGATCACCCAGTCGGGACTGAGCCGACTGCTATTGAGCCTGGAAGCGGACCTGAGCGCATCCTTATTCGAACGACATAAGCACGGCATGGCGTTGAGCGAATATGGCAGCGCCTTTTTACCCTACGCGCTGACGTTGCTGAATACCGAACAAAAGGCGCGCGAGGAAATTGAGCTCATCCGTGGCGCCGGGAAAGGCATTCTGCGGATTGGCTGCGTTTCCAGTCTGCTGACCAGCCATTTCATCGATAAGCTGGCGGCTTTCCATCAGCACCATCCCCAGATCCATCTGCGGATCGTCGACCGCATTGACTCCGAGCTGTATAAGCTGTTGCTGATGCACGACATCGATATCGCCCTCTGCGGTCCCTTACCGCATGATGAGAAAATCGTGGTGCGGGGCAAAATTAACTGGCAGGACCGGATCTGCATCGTCGCCAGGCAGCACCACCCGCTGCATCAGGCGGCGGACGTCACCCTGGAGGCGATGCTGGACTATCCGTGGATTATGCCGCCGCCGTCTAGTACGCCAATGAACATCCTGGCGGATATCTTTCGCGCCCGGCAGTTGCCCTGTCCGCAACCGGTTATTGAGTGCGCCTCATCCTCGGCCATTAAGGCCTTTCTGTGCGAGAGCGATCTGTTAACGTCGATGCCGGCCCCGGTTTACCGACACGAAGAAGCGCTTGGCCTGCTGCGCCCGTTTGAGCTCGAGGGCAGCGTTTTTATCCGGGATTTCTATGCCTACAGCCATTTCGGGGTTCTGTCCGGGGCAGCCCTGCAGTTGATTCAACATCTGAAGCAGTGAGTCTGGTCGGGTATGGATATTAAGGTGTATGATAAATGCATCTTAAAAAGACGAAAGGCGGGGAGATGGGGAAGCGTATCGAACGGGAAAAAATGACGATTCAGCGGATGATTGCCCTCTACCAGCGGCGCTGTCCCGAGGCGCAGGCCGATAATGCGCACTATCAGGCGCTGAACGCCTACGCTGACAAGCGCCTTGATAAGTGCGTGTTTGGCGAGAACAAACCGGCCTGCAAGCAGTGTCCGGTGCATTGCTACCAGCCGGCGAAGCGCGAGGAGATGAAGCAGATTATGCGCTGGGCCGGGCCGCGGATGCTCTGGCGCCACCCGATCCTCACTGTTCGCCATCTGCTGGACGACAGGCGCCCGGTGCCGCCGCTGCCGGAAAAATATCGACCGAAAAAATAGCGGCTTTCCCTGGTCAGCGCTGCGCAGCCGGGCGACAAGTCGTGCTCTTGTAGCCCCGGCAAGGCGTTAGCCGCCACCGGGGATAATTGCTGAGGTTTTCTGTTTCTGACTATCGCGGATCGTGCTTGCGACAAAGGCGACCACAAACAGCGCGGTAAACAGCACCACGATAGTCGGCGCCGGCGCGCTATCGAGATAAAACGCCAGCCACACCCCTCCCGCCGAGCAGCCGATGGCCACGGCTACCGCCAGCAGCAGGGCGTGGATAAAGCGTCTCACCAGCAGAAGCGCGATCGCCCCGGGGGCAATCAGCAGCGAAATCGACAGAATAATCCCCACCGACTGCAGCGTCGCGACGATGGTCAGGGCGATCATGCACAGCAGGCCGTAGTGCAGCAGTCCGCCGCGCAGGCCGCTGGCTTTAGCCTGCGTTGGATCGAAGGCGTGCAGCAAAAAATCCCGCCATTTGAGTCCGATAATCAACGCAATCACCAGTGCGATAGCCGTCGTTTGCCCAATATCGCGGAGGGATATTCCCAGCATATCGCCGAACAGGATATGGTCGAGATGAACATCGGACTGGATCGCTACGTACAGCACCAGTCCGGCGCCAAACATGCCGGAGAAGACAATCCCCATGATGGTATCGCGCTTGAGTCGGCTGTTATCGTCGAGAAAACCGGTCGTCACGGCGCACAGCAGACCAGCGATAAACGCGCCGATGGCGAAGGGGATGCCGATAATGTAGGCCAGCACCACGCCCGGAAAGACCGCGTGGCTCATGGCGTCGCCCATCAGCGCCCAGCCTTTGAGCACCAGAAACACCGACAGCAGCGCGCAGGGAATGGCGACGACGATCGATATCGCTATCGCATTGACCATAAAAGGAAACTGGAACGGGGCCAGGAACAGGTTCAGCATGCGGCCTCCCTGGCGCGGCGGCGGCTGGCCAGCAGGCCGTGCTTCGGCGCGAAGATAAAGGTGATGAGGAACAGCAGCGTTTGCGCGACCACGATAATGCCGCCGGTGGCGCCGTCGAGATAGTAGCTGAGCCAGGCGCCGAAGAAACTGGTCAGGCTGCCGATAGCCACGGCGATGGCCAGCAGGCGCGGGAAGCGATCGGTTAACAGCCACGCGGTGGCCCCGGGAGTGACCACCAGGCAGATGACCAGAAAGGCGCCGACGGTCTGCAGCGCCGCCACGGTGCAGGCGGCCAGCAGGGTAAAGAACAGCAGCTTCAGGCCGCGGGTGTTCAGGCCAATCGAGCGGGCGTGGTGTTCATCAAAGAAGGTCACCATCAGGTCTTTCCACTTCAGCAGCAGAATCGCCATTGAGATAAAGCCGATCGCTGCCAGCTGGATAATATCCTCCGGGGCGATGGCCAGAATATTGCCGAGGATGATGGTCTGGATATTCACCGACGTCGGATTCAGCGACACCATAAACAGCCCGATCCCGAAGAAGGAGGAGAAGATCAGCCCGATAATAGCATCCTCTTTTAGCCGCGACCGCTGTTGCAAAAACAGCATGCTGCCTGCCGCCAGACCGCCGGAGAGAAATGCGCCGAGCGCGAAAGGCAGGCCGAGCATATAGGCCCCGGCGACGCCGGGTACAATCGAGTGGGAGAGGGCGTCGCCAATCAGCGACCAGCCTTTGAGCATCAGGTAGCAGGAGAGAAAGGCGCAGACGCCGCCCACCAGCGCCGACACCCACATCGCATTGAGCATATAGTGATAGCCAAACGGCTCCAGCAGCCCGCTCATCGTGGGCCTCCCGCCGCGCGCCGGCTGATAAACGGCCGCTCGTCATCGGTGATAACCTGCGCTTCCCCGCCGGTGAGCGCGACGTGGCGCAGCACGCCGCTGAAAGCCCGCTCCAGATTCTCGGCAGTGAAGGTGGTTTCTGTCGGGCCGCTGGCCAGCACGGTGCCTTTCACCATCACCGTATAATCACAAAATTCACTCACTGACCCGAGGTTGTGGGTGGAGACCAGCATGGTACAGCCCTCATCGCGGAGCTCGCGCAGCAGGCTGATGATCCGCGCTTCGGTCTGCACATCGACGCCGGTGAAAGGCTCATCCAGCAGGATCACCTGACCCTGCTGAGCGATGGCGCGGGCAAGAAAGACGCGCTTTTTCTGCCCGCCGGAGAGCTCGCCAATCTGCCGATGGCGGTACTCGCTCATGCCCACGCGGGCCAGCGCGGCATCGACAATTTCGCGATCGCGCGGCTTTGCCCGCCGCAGCCAGCCCATATGGCCGTAGCGGCCCATCATCACCACATCCTCCACCAGCACCGGGAAGGACCAGTCCACCTCTTCCGACTGCGGGACATAGGCGACCAGGTTCTGGCGCAGCGCGCGGTTGACCGGCTGGCCGAGTATGGCGATCTCGCCGTGACCAACGCGGACAAAGCCCATCAGCGCTTTAAACAGCGTGGATTTACCCGAGCCGTTAACTCCCACCAGCGCGGCAATGGAGCCGCGCGGCACGCTGAACGAGGCGTTGCGCAGGGCAGTGTGGCCGTTGCGCCAGGTGACGGTGAGCTGGTCGACATACAGTCCCGCTTGCGCTGCATTCATGGCTGCTTCCTCATCCCGTCCTGGATACCGTTGACGATGGTTTCGGTGGTGACGCGCAGCAGGTCGAGCCAGGTCGGCACCGGGCCGTCGGCGGCGCTCAGCGAATCGACATACAGCACGCCGCCGTAGTGGGCCCCGGCTTCCCGCGCCACCTGACGCGCCGGTTTATCGGAGATGGTGCTTTCGCTGAAGATGGTCGGGATGCGTTCTTTCTTCATGGTGTCGATAACCTTGCGCACCTGTTGCGGGGTGCCCTGCTGGTCGGCATTGATCGGCCACAGATACAGTTCGCGCAGGCCATAGTCGCGGGCCAGATAGGAGAAGGCTCCCTCGCTGGTGACCAGCCAGCGCTTATCCGCCGGCAGCTGCGCCAGTCTGGCCTGCAGCGGCGCCATCGTCTGACGGATCTTCTCTTTGTAGGCCTCGGCGTTACGGCGATAGGTGTCGGCGTGAGGCGGATCGTACTTCACCAGCGCATCGCGAATGTTATCGACATAGATCAGGGCGTTATCTGCCGACATCCAGGCATGGGGATTGGGCTTCCCGCTATAGGGGCCCGCGCTGATGCCCATCGGCTGGATCCCCTCGCTGACCACCACCTCCGGAACGCCTTTTAAGTGCTGATAAAAACGGGCAAACCACCGTTCGAGATTAAGCCCATTGCTGAGGATCAGCTGCGCCCCCTGCGCGCGTTTGATATCGCCGGGCGTGGGCTGGTAATCATGGATCTCCGCGCCCGGTTTAGTAATGGAGCTGACGACGGCGGCGTCGCCGGCCACGTTCTGCGCCATATCGGCGATAACCGTGAAGGTGGTGATAACCCTGAATTTCTCCTGCGCCGAGGCCGGCGTCGCGGCCAGCAGAGCCAGCGCGCTGGCCAGCAGCAATGATTTCAGCGGTGTCAGGTGTAGCATAGGATCCCTCGCAATGGTGTGGTTAATTTCCCAGCGTTTATAGCCATTGCTATGTTATATAGCACAAGCTATTTATAAATGAAAATAATTCTTATTTGCATGCGTTGGTAATAATGAGCCGGGAAACGAAAGCGCGAAAAGGGGAGGTAAGTCTGGCCCGGCGCCAACCGGGCGAAGATCAAGAGATATCGGCGACCGACTGGCGCGGGATCAGGCGGCCAGCCAGCGAGCGGCCCTCGGTGGCGAAGGTTGGCCGGTCGTCAATCAGGCTGCGAATACGCTGAATACAGTTATCCAGCAGCGCCTCCAGTGGCCAGGAGATGCAGGTCAGCGGCGGGTAGAGCAGCGAGGCGAGCGGGGAATCCTCAAGGCTCAGCAGGGAGACCTCCTGCGGGACGGCGATGGTGAATTCGCGCAGCAGACGCATCGCCTCTGCCGCGTAGCGGTCGCGTTTAACGATAATGACTGAGTATTTACTGAAGCTGTTAATTAAGGTCAGCAGCGCCTGCTCGACGTCATCGTTGGCCGTCAGCACCAGCTGGCGGTTAAAAGGAATGGAGTAGTTCTGCAGGACGTTGCGGTAGCCTTCCAGCATCTGACGGCTGGCATCGTCGCTATCGCTGTCCACCAGCAGGGCGATGTTGCGGTGTCCCTTGCCAATCACATAGCGGCAGGCGCTTTCGGTGGCAAAGGCGAAGTCATAGCCCTGGCTGTTGCTCCCGGCGACGCCGAAGCGGTCAAAGGCGATAACGTTGCGCGGCGCGTCGGCGGCAACGGCGCCCAGCACCACCACCGCCACGCACTGGCGCTGCAGATCGTCGATTACCGCCGCCTGCTCTACCGGGTCGCTGACGTACTGGACCAGCAGGCTTTTATTCAGCCCTTTCAGCGCCTGAGAGAGCAGCGGCAGCAGACGTGCGCCGTGGCTTTCGTCCTGCGCGGAAATCACCAGACCAACGTGGCTGGATGTTTGACTGGCGAGGTTTTGCGCGGCAAAGCTCGGGCGATAGTTGAGTTCTTCAACGGCCCGCAGCACAGCTTCCCGGCTCTCTTCGCGCACGCCCCGGGTGCCGGTCAGCACGCGGGATACCGTCGCTCTTGAGACATTCGCTAATCTTGAAACATCATCAATCGTTGGCATGGCTTTTTCTGTCTGAACATTTTCGCCTAGCTTAACATACCTGCTGAAAAAAGTGTCTACCGCTGCCCTTGCGCGGCGCCGGGAAGCCGGGGCAGCCAGGCCGCGCCGCGCACGCCGCTGGCGTCGCCGAAACGGGCCGGTTTGATCTGCGTGCGGCAGGTGTCGGAGAAGATCCACGGCACGATGGCGGCAGGCAGATCGCGATAGATCTGGCTGACGTTGGACAGACCGCCGCCCAGCACAATCACCTGCGGGTCGAGAATATTGATCACCGACGCCAGGCTGCGGGCAAAGGCATCGATAAAGTGTCGCCAGTGGGCCAGCGCGCGCGGATCGCCGTTTTGCGCCGCGGCGACAATGGCTTCCGCACGGGCTTGTTCCCCATAGCGGCGGGCGAAGCCGGTGCCGGAGAGAAAGCTTTCGATGCAGTTCGTTTTGCCGCAGTAGCAGGGCTGCGGCGGGCCATCGCGCTCAGGAGTATAGCCCGGCAGCGGATTATGCCCCCACTCCCCGGCGATAGCGTTGGGGCCGCTGAGCAGCTGTTGATGAACGGCGATCCCGCCGCCGCAGCCGGTACCGATAATCACCCCGAAGACGGTGGTAGCTCCGGCGCCGGCGCCATCCACCGCCTCCGAAAGGGTGAAGCAGTCGGCATCGTTTGCCATCCACACCGGCTGGCCAAGCTGCTGCATGATATCCCGGCGCAGATCGTGACCGTTGAGCACCAGGCAGTTGCAGTTTTTAATGCGTCCGCTTTGCGGATCGATAGCCCCGGGCAGGCCGATCCCCAGGGTGAACGGCTGCGGGCTGACCGCGCGAATATCGGCAATCAGGGTCAGCAGCTGACGCATAAAGGCGTCATAGCTCTCTTTGTGGGTCGGCCGGCGCAGGCGCTGGACGCATTCGCCCGCCGGGTCCAGCAGTACGGCTTCCATTTTGGTGCCGCCAATATCTATTCCAAGATGTAACATAGTGACCTCGGGGAATCAGGCCCGGCCAGCGCGTCTGGCCGGGCAAGGCGCTAGGCGTGAAGCGGCTGCGCGCGGTAAATCGCAATCAGTTCGGCAATAAGCTCTTTCGCCAGAATGGATGTCATCAGGTGATCCTGAGCATGGACCATTACCAGCGTCATTTTGGTTTTTCCCTCGCCTTCGTCAGCTTCGATAAGCTGGGTCTGTACAAGGTGAGCTTCGCGGGAATAGTGCGCCGCTTCCTGCATTTTGGCGTCGGCGGTGGCGAAATCACCCGCTTTAGCGGCGTGCAGCGCTTCGTAGCACAGGCTACGTGACTGGCCGGCATTGATGATGATCCCCATCACCTGTTCTTCTAATTCCATGATTATCCTCTGAATCGTTAGCGTTAAGCGGTTTGCGCCGCGTTGTCAGCCTGGCCGACGGCGTTTTCACGCTCCTGGGCCAGCAGCTGTTTTTCGTAAGCTTTGAGAAATGGCAGGTACATCACCATGGCGGTGGCCATACAAATGAGGCACAGGATCACCGGGCTAAAGCTCCAGTTCGCCGCCCACGAGGCGCCGATAGGCGCCGGCGTTGTCCATGGCGTCATCGACACTACGCGGCTGACCAGGTCCAGCTTCAGCGCGAAGTACGCCAGGGTCGCGTTCACCATCGGCACCAGCACGAACGGCAGGAAAAACAGCGGGTTCATGATGATCGGCGCGCCGAAGAGGATCGGTTCGTTAATATTGAATACCCCAGGCACGACCCCCATCCGGCCGATCGTCCGCAGATGCACGGCCTTGCTGCGCAGCAGCATCAGCGCCAGCGGCAGGGTGGAGCCGACGCCGCCGATCAGCAGATAGTGATCCCAGAAGCCCTGGACATAGATGTGCGGGATAGCGGTGCCAGCGGCCATGGCCGCCTGATTGACCGACAGGTTGGCCATCCAGAACGGGTTCATGATCCCGGTGACGATCAGCGCGCCGTGGATCCCGGCGAACCACAGCACCTGACAGACCAGCACCGACAGCAGGATCGCCGGCAGCGTATCGGAAGCCGCGACCAGCGGCTTCACCAGCGACATGATCGCTTCCGGAATGATCATCCCCAGCTGGGCTTCGATAAACAGGTTCAGCGGATGCAGCGTCAGAATGATCGCCAGCACCGGGATCAGGATTTCAAACGAGCGCGCCACCCCGGCAGGCACTTCCGGCGGCAGGCGAATGGTGATGTTATGCCGTTTGAGGAAGGCGTACAGCTCGGTGGAATAGATGGCCACCAGAATGGCGGTAAAGATCCCCTGACCGGAGAAGTAGGCAGTAGAGATCTGGCCATCTTTCAGCGGCGCGGCTACCAGCAGAAACGACATCAGCGACAGCATCCCGGCGGTCAGCGAGTCCAGATGATGGTGTTTGGCGAGGCTGGCGGCGATCCCGACGGCGATAAACAGGGTCATCACCCCCATGCTGAAGTTGAACGGCAGCATCAGCGCATCGCGATGATCGAGCGAAAATTGCAGCCAGGCGCGGGCGAATCCCCAGGTGGTGTCGGGTGAGAAGGGGGGAAAGATAAACACCAGCAAAAACGAGCCGACGATCATAAAGGGCAGGGCAGTGATAAAGCCATCGCGGATCGAGGTGACATATTTTTGCTGGCCGATCGCGCCGGCCATAGGCGTGATCTGCCGTTCGATCACGTCGATCAGTTTAGCGTACAGAGAGCTCATGATCTTTCCTTAGTTCTTGTTTTCGATAAGGGAAAGGGCGAAATCAAGGACCGCGGCGCCTTTTTGCATGCCGTAGTCCATCATATTGATGGGTTCGACGCGGATACCGTATTTATCCGCCTGTTTTTGCAGGTCCTGCTGCATGTATTTCACCTGCGGCCCCAGCAGCACCACCTGATAATGGCCGACCTGTTCGGCGAACTCCGCTACGCCATAGGCGTTGATCTCTACCGGCAGGCCCCGCTGTTCGGCTTCCGCAATCATTTTTTTCATCAGCAGGCTGGTGGACATGCCTGCCGAACAACACAACATAATTTTTTTCATAATTACCGCTCCTGATGAGGTTGGATGAGCGGACTATAGTCAAAATGGATGCATTACGGAAAGCGCTTTCCGTTTGTGGATTTATTAATTGTGACCATGATCACCTATGGCAGGCTTTCACTTTCCGGTGTTGTGGGCGATCATCCCGGCGAGACAACCATTCGCAAAGGTAGGAGTATGAACATTCAGTTAATGAATGTGGCCGTAGACATCATCGAGCAGCGGCTGGCGCCGCTGGCGAACGTTCTGACGCGCAACAACCACATTACGGCGATGCGCGATAGCTTTGCGCTGGCTATGCCCTTTGTGATCGTTGGCAGCCTGTTAGTTCCCATTTTGTTTCCGCCCGTTTCCATCGACGGCGCCTCGCGTTTCGGCCAGGTCTATTTGCTGCTGCGGCCAATCCTGCTGCCGACCTTTCAGCTAACCATTGGCCTGGTGGCGCTGATTGTCGCCTTCGGCGCCAGCGCCAGTCTCGCCAAGCAGTACCGTCTGCCGGAACGGCTCTGCGGTTTAACCGGGTGTCTGGCTTTTCTGCTGTTTATCGGCTTTCGCGAGACTGCGGTGAGCAATGTTTATCTCGGCGGTATGGGGATATTTACCGCCCTGATATCCAGCACCTATTCCATTGAGATAATTCGCTTTTTCTACAAAAAAGGCTGGTGCATTCGCTTGCCTGATGAAGTGCCGCTGATGACCCGCAATGGCTTTCAACTGCTGATCCCGCTGCTGGTGGTGATGCTGTCGATAAGCGTGATGAATGCCATACTGCTGCAGACCACCGGACGCATCGTACCGGAGTTGATCAGCGAAGCGGTGCGGCCGCTGGTGCTGGCGTCCGACACGCTGATGGCGGTACTTATCTCTTTATTTATCTGTAACTTACTCTGGTTTATCGGTATCCACGGCGCGCTGATCATCACCGGGATCATGAACCCCTTCTGGATGACCTATCTGTTTGAAAATCAGCAGGCGCTGGCGGCGGGTTCGCCAACGCTGCCGCATATTTATCTGCAGGGGTTCTGGGATTTTTACCTGCTGATCGGCGGTATTGGCTCCACTTTGCCGCTGGTGCTGATGGCGATGCGCAGCCGCTCGCGGCAGCTGAAAAGCGTGGCCAAGATTGGCCTGCTGCCGTCGCTGTTTAATATCAACGAGCCAATACTGTTTGGTTTTCCGGTGATCATGAACCCGGTTTTTTTACTGCCGTTTCTCTTTGTTCCGCTGATAAATGCCTGTATCGCATGGTATTTAACTCAGCTGGGTATCCTCGACCGCGCGGTGGCGATGCTGCCATGGTCGATGCCTTCCCCGCTGGGGGCAGCATGGTCGGCGAACGGCAGCTGGAAAAATTTGTGCATGAGCCTGTTCGCGATGTTTAACGCCTGGATGCTCTATCGCCCCTTCTTCAAAGTGTACGAACGTCAGATCGCGGAAACCGAACGCTGATCCTCTCGCCGTCGGCGGCTTATCCCCCGGCGGCACCTGCTCATCTCCTCCTCCTTCCGCTCCACTGCCGGCGCCCGGCGACATTCTTGTCATTTTATGTGATCAGTCTCACGAATATATTCGCCGCAGAGCTAATTTTGTGAACCAGATAGGCAATTATGGAAAGCGCTTTCCATAAGTGGATGTTCATTTCCGTTTTTGATCCGTAAATTTCCCCTCCGTTATCGGTTCGTGTTAACAAACATAACGTGGGAAAAAAATAATGATAAAGCTGAAACACTCAATACCTCTGGCTCTCCTCTCGCTGGCAGGGGCCAGCAGCCCGGCCTGCGCCGATCCGAAGTATGATTTTGCGCTGCATGGCTATATCCGCTCCGGGATCCTGGCGAACTCCGATGGCAACCGCGCGGACTCCGTCGGCCTGATGCCGGACGGTAAGTGGCGACTGGGCAACGAAGAAGACACCAAGATCGAACTGATCCCCACCGTGACGCTGACGGCGGACAGCGGCGTGGTGGCGAAAGTGCAGGCCAACCTCACTCACCAGTCGAAATGCACCTCCGACTGGAACTGTCAGGATGACGATGGCCATGACGTACAGTTTCGTGAAGGGTTCGCCGAGCTGAGCAATCTGGATTTTGCGCCGGAGATGACCTTCTGGGCCGGTAAGCGCTACAGCAGCTCCAACACCTCCAGCCATCAGTTCGACTGGGAGTACATTCAGTACAACGGCACCGGCGGCGGCTTCGATAACATGGATCTCGGCTTCGCCCGCTTCGACGCCGGGGTGTACGCCTTTTCACCCACCGATGAAACCAAAGCCTACCCGGTGGATAAGGGAGATCAGGGCTACCCGGATGACTATTCCCTCAACCTGTGGCTGAAAAAGATCGCGGGGACAGGCTTCGATCTGGAGCTGATCGGCCACCACATGAACCGTAACGAAAACCATCCGACTTCCGCCGAGAAGGGCTATGGCGTGACCGGTATTTATAACTTTGACGGCTTCTATGGTCTGACCGGAGGCTACTCCCGCCTCGCATTGCAGTACGGGAAAGGGCTGGCGGCGGGTGACTCGCTGGGTAAAAACGGCTGGGGCTGGGCCAATCTGGAAAACACCCAGTCCTGGCGAGTGGTGCTGGATAGCGTGGCCTCGATGGGCGACCTGGAGATCTCGACCTTCGCTTTCTGGCAGAAAGATAAAAACTACCGCTGGTGGACGGAAGATGAAAATGGCTGGGGACGCTCGATGTGGGTCGCTGGTATCCGCCCTTATCATCAGATCACCCGCAACTTTGCCATGCAGTACGAGCTGGGCTACGAATACCTGGATGACAAAAACTACAAAGGAGTAAACGGCAAAGGCAAAGGCGGCCTGACCAAAGTCACCGTTGCGCCAACGCTGACCTTTGACTCCGGTTTCTGGGCGCGTCCGCAGCTGCGCTTCTTCGTCACCTACGCGAAGTGGGATAAAGGTGTCTCCGATGCATTAGACGGTAACTACAACTGGGATACCAATACCATCACCGCCGGCGGGTATTCCCGCAGTGGCTCTACCGACACCGTTAACTTCGGCGTACAGGCCGAGGTCTGGTTCTAAGGAGAGACAACGATGAAGCCGATGAAAAACCTGCTGCTGATGGGGCTGCTGTCCGCGCTGGGGGCCGGCGGGGCGCTGGCCGCCGAGCGCTCGCACTTTACGCACTTTATCACTCGCGACGGCGCCACCCTCAAGGACGGCGACAAGGTGTTTCGTTTCGCCGGGATCCACGCGCCGGAGCTACACCGCATTGAAGACGACGCCCGCGGCCCCTGCAGGGCAGACCCGCGCGGCTGGGGGCAATACTTTAAATGGCCAACGGCCCAGGAGCAGCAAAACTGGATCCAGGCGATGGTGCAAACCGGGGCGAAAGCCCAGCGCGTCTACGTGCTGTCGGTGCAGCAGGAATTTGATAAGGCCTGCGGGCGTGAGACCCATATTCTGGCGCCGGAAACGGCGGACGGCATGCCGCGGCTGAATGAGAAAGCCATGCGGGTGTATGACAACATGATTGCCGAAGCGGATAAACAGGGATTGCGTCTGATCCTGCCGTTTATCGACCACTGGTGGTGGTGGGGCGGGCGCGAGCAGCTTGCGGCGTTCTATCATGAAAAAGCGGAAGACTTTTATCGGACCGATAGCAAGACCTTCAAAGCCTATCTGGATGTGATCCGCCAGGTTATCACCCGGACAAATACCGTCACCGGCCGCGCCTATTATGATGAAAAGGCGATCATGGCCTGGGAAACCGGTAACGAGCTGGAGGATACCAACGCCGATTTCCTGCATCAGACCGCGGCGTGGATTAAAAAATGGGCCCCTCATCAGCTGGTGGTGGATGGTACCTATAAGAAAATCAATTCCTTTGCGCTGACCGACCCCAATGTGGATATCGTCAGCAATCACTATTACACCAATGCCGATAATAACCATCCCGGGCAGGTGACGCAGGATCTGCGCGCCGTCGGCGGGCAAAAAGTCTATCTCGTCGGCGAGTTTGGCCTGCTGCCGGCGGATCAACTGAACGCCATTATGCAGTCGATTGTTCACAGCGACGTCAACGGGGCGCAAGCCGCCGGCGGGCTTATCTGGGGCTTCCGCGGCCATCGTCACGACGGCGGCTTCTACTGGCATAAGGAGTCGACCGGGCACTACAGCTACCACCTGCCGGGGTTTGCCAAAGAAGGCGAAGCGAACCAGGAGCAGGCGGTGGTCGATCTGGTGCGCACCGCCGCGGCGCAGATGGCCGGGCAGCAGACGATGGCGCCGCTACCGAAGCCGGAGGCGCCTTTGCTGCGCGAAACCACCTCGCCCTTCGCGATCAACTGGATGGGCGCTGCGGTAGGACGCAGCTACGATGTCGAACGCGCCGCCTCACCGACCGGGCCGTGGACGGTGGTGGGCCGGGATATCTCCGATGGCGTTAACGAATGGAATCCGGAAACCATGGTTCTGTTCCGCGACGATTATCGTCAGCTTCAGCTCGGGCACACGTATTACTACCGGGTGACGGCGAAAAACGAGAGTGGTCGTTCGGCCCCTTCCAATGTGATTAGCGTGCAGCATAGCGAGGAGAATCAGCCACCGGTTGTCACGCTGGAACCGGCCCTAACCACCACGCAGGACCAGGGCGTCGAGCTTACGGCCAGCTGGCAGGACGATGGCCTGCCGTCGCGAGAGGTTAAGGTGGGCTGGCAGCACGCCGGCGATGGCCAGGTGCATTTCTGCCATGCCGATCGGGCTCAAACCCGGGCCTGGTTTACGGCGCCAGGCACCTATGCGCTGACGTTCACGGCGGACGATGGGCTGCTGAAAAGCAGCAAAACCGTGACCGTGACGGTAGGCGAGGCGACGGGGAAAGCGCCAGCGGATTTTTGTCGTTATCACGGCGAAGTTTATGGCGTGGCTGAGGGGCGGCTGACGGTGATGAAGAGTGATAAAGACGCGCTGACAGTTGGCGAGGACGGCTTCCTCGGCCCATTTGCCAACGAGGGGGATAAGGTCAGCTGGCAGGTGCAGGCGCCGTGGAGCGGTCAGTTCCTGCTCAATGTAACCTTCAACGGCAAATGGGGCGGTAAGCAGAACTCATTTGTCGTCAACGGGGGCGCTCCGCAGACCGTGGCCTTCCCGCAGACGGATGAGCAGGGCCAGCAGCTGCGGATACCGGTGACGCTTAAAGCCGGGAGCAATCAGATTGACTTCGGCCGCTTCGCCGGCGACTGGGGCTATATGTTCATTAAATCGATCGAAGTGGTCGCTGAGTAGTACGTTCAGGCTGCGCCAGACGGGCGCAGCCTTTTTTCGAAGGAGAGGTTATGCAGCAGTATCAGTTTCCGCAAGGGTTCCTGTGGGGGGCGGCGGCGTCCGGCCCGCAAACGGAAGGGGTCACCAATAAGCGCCATCGTTCCATCTGGGACAGTTGGTTTGCCGAACAGCCGGAGCGATTTTATCAGCAGGTAGGGCCGCAGACCGTGTGTGATACTTATCATCAGTATCCGCAGGACGTGGCGCTGATGAAACAGACCGGCTTCAACTCATTTCGTACCTCGATACAGTGGTCACGACTGATCGCTGATTTGGAAACCGGCGCGCCGGACCCGGACGCGGTGCGTTTTTATCACGCCTATCTGGATGAGATGATCGCCAACGGCATTGAGCCGATGATCAATCTCTACCACTTTGATATGCCGGAAGCGCTGCAGAAACAGTACGGCGGCTTTGAATCGGCGCACGTAGCCGAGCTGTTTGCCCGCTTTGCCCGCACCGCCTTTAGCCTGTTTGGCCATAAGGTTAAATACTGGATAACCTTCAACGAGCCGATTGTGCCGGTTGAGGGAGGCTACCTGTACGACTTCCACTATCCATGTAAGAAAGATGGCCGGCTGGCGGCGCAGGTGGCGTTTAACATTATGCTGGCGCACGCCAAAGCGGTAACGGCTTATCGTGAACTGGCGCTGGCGGGCGAGATCGGCGTGGTGCTCAACCTGACCCCGAGCTATACCCTCACCGACAGCGACGCGGATAAAAAAGCCGCCGGGTATGCCGACCTGTTTTTTAACCGCAGCTTCCTTGACCCGCTGGTAAAACATGAATTCCCCAAAGCGCTGTGCGAGATCCTTGCCGCCCACGACTGCCTGCCGACGACCAGCAAAGACGACGCGGCGTTGATCCTCAGCGCGGATATCGATTTTCTTGGGGTAAACTATTACGTGCCGCGGCGGGTAAAAGCGCGTGAGAGCGAATATGACCTCGATTATTTCACCCCGGAATACTATTTCGAAAACGCGGTGAACCCGCAGGGCCGCTTTAATCCTTATCGTGATAACAACGAGATCCTGCCGCAGGCGATCTATGACATTGCCGCCAATATTCGCGATAACTACGGCAATATTAAGTGGTATCTCGCGGAAATCGGCATCGCGATGGATCGACAATCAGAGGGCGAGCCCGGGGCGGACGGGGTGATAGACGATACTTTCCGCATCCAGCTGATGGAGGAGCATCTGGTGCAGCTGCATCGGGCGATAGCCGACGGCGCGAACTGCTTTGGCGTGCACCAGTGGACGTTTATCGACAACTGGTCGTGGATCAATGCCTTCAAACGGCGCTACGGCTTCTGGCGACTGGATCTGGAGACCGGCGAGCGACAGATAAAACGCAATGCGCTGTGGTTTGCCGAACTGGCGACCAGCAACGGTTTTACCAGCGATAAATAGCGCGCTGCGCCAGCGCTCCCTCTCACCGGCGCGGAAAGGGGGAGCGCGCGAGGTTACACCAGTTCGTCTTTATTAATACCCAGCCGCTTCATGCGTGACAGGAGCGTGGTGCGCTTGAGCCCCAGCCGCTGGGCGGCGCCTTTCGGCCCGGCCACCACGCCGTTGCTCTCCTTCAGCACCCGGACGATCAGCTGATATTCATCCTCACCTTCCTCAGGCAGGACCGCCGGCGTCCGCGGGGCTTCCACGATATCCCGCTCCGGCAGGGAGAGCTGCAGTACGTTGCCGCGGGTGAGCAATACCGCCCGTTCGATAACGTTTTCCAGCTCGCGCACGTTGCCCGGCCACTCCATGCGCGTCAGAGTGCGCAGGGTTTCCGCCGGAATGCTGTCGATATTGCGCCCCATGCGGCGGGCGATTTTAAAGGTAAACGCCTTCACCAGCAGCGGGATATCGTCGGGACGTTCGCGCAGCGGCGGCAGGTGGATCGGGAACACGTTGAGCCGGTAGTAGAGATCGCTGCGGAATTCCCTGTCGATAACCATCTGCTTGAGATCGCGGTTGGTGGCGGCGATCAATCGAACGTCGGTCTGAATCAGCTTGTTGCTCCCCAGACGTTCGAACTCCTGCTCCTGGAGGACGCGCAGCAGTTTGGGCTGCAGTTCCAGCGGCATATCGCCCACTTCATCGAGGAACAGGGAGCTTTTGTCCGCCAGTTCGAAGCGGCCGATACGCTGGGCGCTGGCCCCGGTGAACGCGCCGCGTTCGTGGCCGAACAGATCGCTCTCCAGCAGCCCGGCGGGCATCGCCGCGCAGTTCATCTTCACCATCCGCCGACCGTTGCGTCCGCTGAGGTTGTGGATAGCGCGGGCGATAAGCTCTTTGCCGGTGCCGGTTTCGCCGAGGATCAGCACGGTGCTGTCGCTGTGCGCCACCATCTCTACCTGCTTGAGCACATTGTTCATCGCCTCGCTGCGGCCGATAATCTCCCCGAATTCGCTCTCGACATTATTGAGCTGCTCGGTGAGGGCGAGGTTCTCATCCACCAGCCGCTCTTTCAGGCGCTGAATTTCGCGGTAGGCGAGGGCGTTATCGATAGCGATCGACACCCGCTCGGCGATCTGCCGCAGCAGCTTGAGATTGGTGGTGGTGAAGACCTGTTCGTCGCACTGCGCCAGCTTAAGCACCCCGAGCAGGGTATTGCCGGACATCAGCGGCAGCAGGCACAGGGTCTGGATCTTATTGCCCCACATCTCGAAGAGCATTTTCTCATACGGCGCGAGAGTGTCATGTTCGTGCAGATTAAGCAGCAGCATCTCTTTGCTTTTGAACACGCGCTCGGTGAGGGTGCCGGCTTCATCCACCTCGCTCTGGTCGTGAACCGGGTGGCTGGCGTCAAGATAATGCGTGGAATAGATGTTGAGCTTCCCCTTGCGGTCGCTGCGCAGCACCACGCTGATGGCGTCGATCCGGAAGTAGCGATGGATCTCTTTCGCCACCTCGCTGACCAGCTCGTCGATATCCAGTCGCGAGAGCACCGCGTTGGTGATCGCCACCAGGATGCGAAAGTTGTCGCGCTCGTGGCACAGCAGATCGTAATCGACGTTATTGCTGACCCGGTTCTGAATCTGTTCGGTGACGACGGCGACGATCTGCGCGAAGGTATGCAGCCGCTGGAACTCTTTCTCGCTCCACGGCCGGTTGTCACGGCGGAGGAATTCGCAGCCGCCGAAGATCCGCCCGTCCGCCGCCAGCGGCAGCAGCGAATAGTATCCGAACGGGCGATAGAGCCCGCTGCGGATAAGCTGCGGCCAGGTGTCGGCAAAGGTTTCATGATCGCAATGCAGGGCATCCGGCCGGGAGAGTAAGCGACGCACCGGACCGTGGGCCAGGACGGTTTCATCCTCGTAGCTTACCGGATGGCCGGCCTCATCGCAGGCGTACCTGGCCGCGCGGTGATTACCCGCGTTCCACAGGATGATGGCCGCCTCATCGGCCAGCGCGGACTGTTGCACCAGACGGGTCAGGGTTTCGCTTAGCGCGGCCAGGTCGGGCTGCTGTAATAAAAGCCGGGTGATATCGAACAGCCCCTGCTGGCCGAGATCGCTCATCGGTGTATACGACATTGCTTACGTCCAAAACGCGCCGACAACGCGGCGCATAAGAAAATGATGGTACAAATAATAGTATGTTAATAAAGCGGTTATTGCCGCTTTAACCCATCCATGGGCGCCCGCTGGTTTGGGCAAAATAATTACGCTGGCTTTTTCCCGGCTCGCGCTGCGCTTAGCCGGGCTACCTGTGCGCGCAGTTTTGTAGCCCGGATAAGGCGCCAGCCGCTATCCGGGACCCGACGCCGTCGTTAACAAATTCTCGGCAGCGGTTCGGCGTGGGGAAGATCGAGCGTCCGCTTCACGCCGTACAGCCCAACGGAACGTACGCCCGGGCGGGCGACCACTTCGCCGATTATCGCCGCATCGCGTCCTAACGCGTGAGACCGCAAATGCGCCAGCACGTTTTCCGCCTCGTCGCGGGCGACGGCGAGCACCAGCTTGCCTTCATTGGCGAAGTTCAGGGCGTCCAGACCAAGCAGCTCGCAGACGCCGCGCACTGTGTCGTTGACCGGCAGCGTTGCCTCCTGCAGTTCGATGCCGCAGCCGCTGGCGGCGGCGAACTCATGGGCGACCGCGTTAACCCCGCCGCGGGTGGCGTCGCGCAGGGCTTTCACTCCGCTCAGCGGGCGCAGGGTCTGGATAAGCGGCGTCAGCACCGCGCAGTCGCTGGACAGCGCGCCGTCCAGCCCCATCTGCTCGCGCAGGTTAAGGATGGTGGCGCCATGATCCCCCAGCGTGCCGCTGACCAGCAGCACATCACCGGCGCTAATCTGCTGCGTCCCCCAGCGAACGTCCGCCGGGATGGCGCCGATGCCGGCGGTGTTAATAAACAGCTTATCCGCCGCGCCGCGCGGCACCACTTTAGTGTCGCCGGTGACGATGGCGATCCCTGCCGCCCGGGCGGTGTCGGCCATGCTGGCGACCACCGCTTCCAGGGTGGCCATCTCCAGCCCCTCTTCGAGAATAAAGCCGCAGGAAAGATAGCGCGGGATGGCGCCGCTGACCGCCACATCGTTGGCGGTACCGCAGACGGCCAGCTTGCCGATATTGCCGCCGGGAAAGAACAGCGGGTCAATCACGTAGCTGTCGGTGGAGAAGGCGAGGCGGTCCCCCTGGGCGGCGAGCGCCGCCAGATCGAGGCGCGCCTGATCCTCCTGCTCCGCCAGCCAGGGGTTGGCGAAGGCCTGCATAAACAGGTCGCCGATCAGCTGCTGCATTGCCTGTCCCCCGCTACCGTGGGCTAACTGGACGCTTTTCATACTTCATTTTCCTGACTGCGATATTGATACCAGGCGGCGCAGGCCCCTTCAGAGGAGACCATTAGCGCGCCAAAGGCGCTTTGCGGATTGCAGGTGCTGGCGAAGAGCGGGCACTGGTGCGGTTTACAGCGGCCGGTCAGCACCTCGCCGCAGCGGGCGCGCGGGTCGTCGCACACGCGCTGCGGCGCCGGGCGAAAATGCGCCTCGGCATCGAAGCGCTGATAGGCTGGCGTAAGCTGCACGCCGGAGTCGCTGATGACCCCCAGGCCGCGCCATTCGCTGTCGCCATCCAGGCGGAAGACGTCGGCCATCGCCGCCTGCGCCAGCGGGTTGCCCTCATCCGGCACCACGCGACGGTACTGATTTTCCACATCGCTGCGCTGCGCTATTGTCTGCTCAACCAGCATCACCGCGCCTTGCAGTAGATCAAGCGGTTCGAAACCGGCGACCACTAAAGGACGGTGATAGTCGCTGGCGATAAAGCCGTAGGCCTCGGTGCCGATCACCATACTGACGTGGCCCGGGGCGAGAAAGGCGTCGATTCCGTTCTCCGGCTGGTCCAGCAGGCTGCGCAGGGTCGGCAGCAGGGTGATGTGCTGGCAGAAAAAGTAGAAGTTATCGACGTTGCGCTCTCGCGCCTGACGCAGGGTCAGGGCGGTAGCGGGCATGGTGGTTTCGAAACCAAGACCAAAAAAGACCACCTCGCGCTGCGGATTTTGCTGCGCCAGCCGCAGAGCGTCCATCGGCGAGTAAACGATGCGGACATCGGCGCCGCGGGCTTTCGCCTGCAGAAGCGAGCCGTTTTTACCCGGCACGCGCATGGCGTCGCCGAAGGTGCAGAAGATCACTCCCGGGCGGCTGGCAATCTCAATGCAGGCGTCGATGCGCCCCATCGGCAGGACGCACACCGGGCAGCCGGGACCATGAATAAATTCGATGTTCTCCGGCAACAGCTGGTCGAGCCCGAATTTAAAAATGGCATGGGTATGGCCGCCGCAGACCTCCATGATGCGCAGCGGTCGCGCGGCGGTGTGCGGCAGCAGACGAGCACGCTGCTGAAGATGGGCCACCAGTTGCATCACCTGTTCGGGGGCGCGGTATTCATCTACGTAACGCATTATCGCTCCTCGCCGTACAGCAGCGCGCCGACGTCCGGCTCCACGTCAAACATATTTTGCAGCGCCTCGAGGGTGTCGCGGGCTTCGGCTTCATTAATGACGCTCATGGCGAAGCCGACATGCACCAGCACCCACTGGCCGAGCCGCGGCTGGCCCTGCTCATCAACGGCGCCGACCAGCGTCAGGTCGACGTCGCGCTGAATACCGCAAACTTCCACCTTCGCCAGCACGCCGTCGATGGCGCAAATTTGTCCCGGAATGCCTATGCACATCGCTGCGTCTCCAGCCAGGTGAGCCATTGCTCCATGCCTTCGCCGCTGGTGGCGGAGACAAGAATAATTTCAATATGCGGATTGACCTCGCGGGCGCAGGCCAGGCACCGCTCAACGTCGAAATTGAGATACGGCAGCAGGTCGACTTTGTTGAGCAGCATCAGGCTGGCGGCGGCGAACATATGCGGATACTTCAGCGGTTTGTCTTCGCCTTCGGTGACCGACAGCACCGCCACCTTATGGCGCTCGCCGAGATCAAAGCTGGCCGGGCAGACCAGGTTGCCGACGTTTTCGATAAACAGAATGCCGCGGTTAGCCAGCGGCAGGCGCGGGGCGGCGTCGGCGATCATCTGGGCGTCGAGATGGCAGCCTTTCCCGGTATTGACCTGAATCGCCGGGGTGCCGGTGGCGCGAATGCGGGCGGCGTCATTGACCGTTTGCTGATCGCCTTCAATCACCGCGCAGTCGGCGCGTCCTTTCAGCCGGGTGAGGGTTTCGGTGAGCAGGGTGGTTTTGCCGGAGCCGGGGCTGGAAACCAGATTCAGCACCAGCTGCTGTTTTGCTGCGAAGCGTGCGCGGTTGCGTGCCGCCAGGCGGTTGTTTTTATCCAGCACGTCGATCTCCACTTCCAGCATCCGCCGCTGGCTCTGCCCCGGGGCGTGGGTACCCGCTTCGCCGTGGCCGTAATGCAGGTCGCCCTCTGGCGTGCGGGTGGGGGTGAAGTGGTCGATTTTGACACCGGTGATGGTCATCGTCTGGCGTGGGGCGGGCGCGAAGGGGGCGCTGCGGAACGCGGAATGCGGGTTTCGTTCGTCTCCTTCAATATAGAGGTTGCCTTCGCCACAGCCGCATGTTGTACACATAATTTACTCCAATTCTAAACGCTGAATCTGTAAGCCATCATCCGCCACGATCTGCAGCTGGTCGTTATTGCAGTGCGGGCAGCGGCGAACGTGCTGCGAGACAAGATGGACGTACTGCTGACAGCGATCGCACCAGCATTCAGCCTGTTGTTCGGCGATATGCAGTTCGCACCCCTCCGCCAGCGTGCCGCGGCAGACCAGCTCAAAGCAGAAGGTCAGGGCGCTGGCTTCCACGCAGGAAAATGCGCCGACCTTGAGCCACACGCCGGTAACCCGCCGCGCGCCGGCCTGCTGCGCCTGTTGTTCAATAATTTCCAGCGCCCGCTGGCTGAGGGTGATTTCGTGCATAGTCGCCTCCGTATCGCGATGCGCCTTCTATGCAATAACGATGCCAGAATGAAATCGTCGTGGCAGTCAATGTCGATGTCGACGCCCCGGGGCTGTCATCGACATGTCGTATCGGCAGAGGGCGATATAAAAACATAGTTAAATCAATTAAATAAAATCTGGCATGAAAAATGCTTAGAGGGTGCATCTCATGCTACGGAGAAACCGATATGACTATTTGGGAAATAAGTGAAAAGGCGGATTACATCGCCGACCGTCACCGGCAGCAGCAGGAGCAGTGGCACATCTACTGTAACTCGCTGGTTCAGGGGATCACCTTGTCGAAGGCCCGCCTGCATCACGCGATGAGCTGCGCGCCGGACAAAGAGCTGTGCTTCGTGCTGTTCGGCCATTTTCAGGTGTTCGTCGCCCTCGCGGAAGGCTTCAACAGCCACACCATCGAGTACTACGTCGAAAACAAAAACGGCGGTGATAAGTATCTGATTGCTCAGGCCACCCTCGCAATGGATGGCACGGTGGACGGCCGCATCAGCAACCGCTCCCGCGACCAGGTGCTGGAGCACTATCTGGCGATTATCGCCACCGTCTATGACCGTCTGTATGACGCCATGGAACAAGACCAACCGGTGGATTTAAGCCATCTGGCGCTGACCCACTGATCGTAAGGTGTCGACACGTGTCGAAAATGACACCTGCGCAACCTGATTTCGTCAAAAATGACTTTCACCCGAGGATGACCCGGTGAACCGTTTTGTAATTGCTGACTCCACTGTCTGTATCGGCTGCCGCACCTGCGAAGCCGCCTGCTCTGAGACGCATCGCCAGCACGGCCTGCAGGCTATGCCGCGGCTGCAGGTGATGCGTAATGAAAAAGAATCGGCACCGCAGATGTGCCACCACTGTGAAGATGCTCCCTGCGCCACCGTCTGCCCGGTTAACGCAATCCAGCGCGTCGATGGCGCGGTCCAGCTCAACGAGAGCCTGTGCGTAAGCTGCAAACTGTGCGGCATTGCCTGCCCGTTCGGCGCCATTGAATTTTCCGGCAGCCGCCCGCTGGATATCCCGGCGAATGCCAATACCCGGCTGGCGCCCCCCGCGCCGCCGGCGCCGGCGCGCGTCAGCTCGCTGCTCGACTGGGTACCGGGCGTGCGCGCTATTGCCGTGAAATGCGACCTCTGCCACTTCGATGACCAGGGCCCGGCCTGCGTGCGGACCTGTCCGACCAACGCGCTGATGCTGGTGGATAGCCGTGATATCGCCCAGGCCAGCAAGCGTAAACGCCAGCTGACCTTTAATACCGACCTTGGCGACTTGTCGCTGTTCCAGGCGCAACAGGGGGAGAGGGAATGAGTGTAATTGGATTAGTGAATCAGGCGGTGGCGTGGTATGCCGCCAGCGCCGTACTGGCCTTTCTGTTTGCCATGCGCAAACCGCTCAGCGGCGCCATTGCCGGGATCGGCGGCGCGGTGGCCAGCGCCATGCTGGTGGTCGCCGGCGGCGCCGCGCTGCTGATGCCGGAGCGGATCCACGGCGGCATGCTGCAGTTTCTCCACCTGACGATACGGGTGGGGGGCGTCAACACGCTGTGGCTGCTGGCCATCGGCCTGTCGGCGCTGCCGGTGTCATTGTTCAATATTAGCTGGCATCGCCACCCGCAGGTGAAGGCCAACGGCCCGCTGGTCAACCTGCTGCTGGCCGCCGCGACCTGCGCGGTGGTGGTGACCAATATCGGTTCACTGGTGGTGATGGCGGAGATCATGGCGCTCTGCGCGGCGTTTCTCACCGGCTGCGCCGCCTCCGGTAAGCTGTGGTTTGCCCTGGGGCGTCTCGGTACTCTGCTGATGGCCTGGACCTGCTGGCTGGTGTGGTCAACCTACGGCACCCTCGAGCTGGCGCAGATCAACCTTCAGGCGGTGGATATGATGCAGAACCCGCTGCTCTGGCTGCCGGGTCTGGTGGGGTTCGCCCTGCTGGCCGGGGCGATCCCGCTGCACGGCTGGGCGCCGCAGGCTCACGCCGGGGCCAGCGCGCCGGCCGCCGCGCTGTTTTCCACGGTGGTAATGAAGGTTGGTCTGTACGGCATGCTGACCGTTTCGCTGGCCGGCGGCGTGCCGCCGCTGTGGTGGGGCGTGATGCTGCTGGCGCTGGGGATGATCACCGCCTTTATCGGCGGACTGTATGCGCTGATGGAGCATAACATTCAGCGCCTGCTGGCCTATCACACCCTGGAGAATATCGGCATTATCCTGCTGGGGCTGGGCGCCTTCGTCACCGGCGTGGCGACCCGCAACAGCACGCTGATGGTGCTGGGCTTTATCGGCGGCATGTATCACCTGATTAACCACAGCCTGTTCAAAACCACGCTGTTCCTCGGTGCTGGAGCGGTGTGGTTCCGCACCGGTCATCGCGATATCGAGAAGCTGGGCGGCATCGGTAAAAAAATGCCGCTGATCTCCCTCGCCATGCTGGTGGGGCTGATGGCAATGGCGGCCCTGCCGCCGCTGAACGGCTTCGCCGGCGAATGGGTTATCTATCAATCCTTCTTCAAAATGAGCACTGGCGACCTGTTTATCGGCCGTCTGCTGGGGCCGCTACTGGCCGTTGGCCTGGCGATCACTGGCGCACTGGCGGTGATGTGTATGGCGAAAGTCTACGGCGTGACCTTCCTCGGCGCGCCGCGGACGAAAGAGGCGGAAAACGCCACCTGCGCCCCCTGGCTGATGACCCTGAGCGTGGTGCTGGCGGCGGTGTTCTGCCTCGTTGGCGGCATCGCCGCGCCGTGGCTGCTGCCGCTGGTGAGCGGCGCCTTCCCGGTGCAGGCTCAGGTATCGAGTGTGGTGTCGCAGCCGATGATCGCGCTGCTGCTTATCGCCTGCCCGCTGCTGCCGTTCCTGCTGATGATCTTCTTTAAAGGCGATCGCCTGGCGGCGCGCTCGCGCGGCGCGGCGTGGGTCTGCGGTTACGACCACGAGCAGTCGATGGTGGTAACGGCCCACGGCTTTGCCATGCCGGTGAAAGAGGCCTTTGCGCCGTTGCTGAAGCTGCGTCACTGGCTGAACCCGGTGCGTCTGGTGCCGGGCTGGCAATCGGCCTCGGCGCCGGCGCTGCTGCGCGGGATCGCGCTGGTTGAGCTGGCGGTGCTGGTGGTGATTGTCATTTCGCGAGGAGCCTGAGAATGAGTCTGTTAATTGCATTGCTACAGGCGCTGGTGCTGTTTGCCGTCGCGCCGCTGTTGTCCGGGATCGTTCGCGTCGCCCGCGCGCGGCTGCATAACCGCCGTGGACCGGGGGTACTGCAGGAGTATCGCGATATCCTGAAACTGCTGGGCCGCCAGAGCGTCGGTCCTGACGCCTCGGGCTGGGTGTTTCGCCTGACGCCGTACGTCATGGTGGGCGTGATGCTGACCATCGCCACCGCGCTGCCGGTGGTGACGGTAGACTCCCCGCTGCCGGTGCTGGGGGATCTCATCACCCTGATCTACCTGTTCGCCATCGCCCGTTTCTTCTTTGCCATTTCCGGTCTGGACACCGGCAGCCCGTTTACCGCGCTGGGCAGCAGTCGCGAAGCGATGCTCGGCGTGCTGGTGGAGCCGATCCTGCTGTTGGGCCTGTGGGTGGCGGCGCAGGTCGCCGGCTCGACCCATATCAGCGCCATCACCGATACCCTTTATCACTGGCCGGCGGCGCGCAGCATTCCACTGATTCTGGCGTTATGCGCCTGCGCCTTCGCCACCTTTATCGAGATGGGCAAACTGCCGTTCGATCTGGCGGAAGCGGAGCAGGAGCTGCAGGAAGGGCCGCTGTCGGAATACAGCGGCAGCGGCTTTGGCATCCTGAAGTGGGGCATCAGCCTCAAACAGCTGGTGGTGCTGCAGATGTTTGTCGGGGTCTTCTTTCCGTGGGGCCAGATGACCAGCTTCAGCGTCGGCGGCCTGCTGCTGGCGCTGGTGGTCGCCATCGTTAAGCTGGTGGTTGGGGTGCTAATTATCGCGCTGTTTGAAAACAGCATGGCGCGTCTGCGTTTTTGTGCCACCTCCCGCGTCACCTGGGCCGGGTTTGGTTTCGCCTTTTTAGCTTTCGTCTCCTTGCTGGTGGCGTGATTAAGAGAGTTTGAGCATGTCTGAAGAAAAAATAGGTCAACACTACCTTGCGGCGCTGCACCAGGCCTTTCCCGGCGTGGTGCTGGATGAAGCCTGGCAGACCAAAGACCAGTTAACCATCACCGTGAAGGTCAACTACCTGCCGGAAGTGGTGGAGTTTCTCTACTACCAGCAGGGCGGCTGGCTGTCGGTGCTGTTCGGCAACGATGAACGTAAGCTCAACGGCCACTACGCGGTCTATTACGTGCTGTCGATGGAGCAGGGCACCAAATGCTGGATCACCGTGCGCGTGGAAGTGGACGCCAACAAACCGGAATACCCGTCGGTGACGCCGCGCGTCCCGGCGGCGGTATGGGGCGAGCGCGAAGTGCGTGATATGTACGGCCTGGTGCCGGTCGGCCTGCCGGACGAACGCCGGCTGGTGCTGCCGGACGACTGGCCGGACGAACTCTATCCGCTGCGCAAAGACAGCATGGATTATCGCCAGCGTCCGGCGCCGACCACCGACGCCGAAACCTACGAGTTTATTAACGAGCTCGGCAGCAAGAAAAACAACGTGGTGCCGATTGGCCCGCTGCACGTCACCTCTGATGAACCTGGCCACTTCCGCCTGTTCGTTGACGGCGAGAACATTATCGACGCCGACTACCGCCTGTTCTACGTCCATCGCGGGATGGAAAAGCTGGCGGAAACCCGCATGGGTTATAACGAAGTGACCTTCCTGTCGGACCGGGTGTGCGGCATCTGCGGCTTCGCCCACAGCACCGCTTACACCACCTCGGTGGAGAACGCGATGGGCATCGTGGTGCCGGAGCGGGCGCAGATGATCCGCGCCATTCTGCTGGAGGTGGAACGCCTGCACTCGCACCTGCTGAACCTCGGTCTGGCCTGCCACTTTACCGGCTTTGACTCCGGCTTTATGCAGTTCTTCCGCGTGCGCGAAACCTCGATGAAGATGGCAGAGATCCTTACCGGCGCGCGTAAAACCTACGGCCTGAACCTGATCGGCGGGATCCGCCGCGACTTGCTGAAAGAGGACATGATCCAGACCCGTCAGCTGGCGCAGCAGATGCGTCGCGACGTGCAGGAGCTGGTGGATATGCTGCTCAGCACGCCGAATATGGAACAGCGTACCGTCGGTATTGGCCGTCTGGATCCGGAAATCGCCCGCGACTTCAGCAACGTCGGCCCGATGGTGCGCGCCAGCGGCCACGCCCGCGACACCCGCGCCGACCACCCGTTTGTCGGTTACGGCCTGCTGCCGATGGAAGTTCACAGCGAACAGGGCTGCGACGTGATATCTCGCCTCAAGGTGCGGATCAACGAGGTTTACACCGCGCTGAATATGATTGATTTCGGTCTCGATAACCTGCCGGGCGGCCCGCTGATGGTGGAGGGGTTCACCTATATTCCGCACCGCTTCGCGCTGGGCTTCTCCGAGGCGCCGCGCGGCGACGATATCCACTGGAGCATGACCGGCGACAACCAGAAACTGTATCGCTGGCGCTGCCGGGCGGCGACTTACGCCAACTGGCCGACCCTGCGCTATATGCTGCGCGGCAACACCGTTTCCGATGCGCCGCTGATCATCGGCAGCCTCGACCCGTGCTACTCCTGTACTGACCGCATGACCGTGGTCGATGTACGCAAGAAGAAGAGCAAAGTGGTGCCATACAAAGAGCTGGAGCGCTACAGCATCGAGCGTAAAAACTCGCCGCTGAAATAAGGAATCGCCATGTTTACCTTTATTAAAAAAGTTATTAAGACCGGCACCGCGACGCACGCCTATCCGCTGGAGCCGATGCCGGTAGACAAAAACTTTCGCGGCAAGCCGGAGCATACGCCACAGCAGTGTATCGGCTGCGCGGCCTGCGTGAACGCCTGCCCGTCGAACGCCCTGACGGTCGAGATCGATCTGGCCACTAACCAGCTGGCGTGGCAGTTTAACCTCGGGCGCTGCATCTTCTGCGGTCGCTGTGAAGAGGTGTGCCCGACGGCGGCGATTAAGCTGTCGCCGGAGTATGAGCTGGCGGTGTGGAAGAAAGAGGATTTCCTCCAGCAGTCGCGCTTCGCTATCTGCCACTGCCGGGAGTGCCAGCGTCCGTTCGCGGTGCAGAAGGAGATCGACTACGCCATCGCGCTGCTCAAGCATAACGGCGATACCCGCGCCGAGCTGCACCGCGAAAGCTTCGAAACCTGCCCGGAATGCAAGCGCCAGAAATGCCTGGTGCCGTCCGATCGTATTGAACTGACCCGCCATATGAGGGAGGCCAGCTGATGAGTACTTTACTTGGCCCGCGCGATGAAAACGGCATTCCCGTGCCGATGACGGTGGATGAATCCATCGCCAGCATGAAGGCCTCGCTACTGAAGAAGATTAAACGTTCGGCCTACGTCTACCGCGTCGACTGTGGCGGCTGCAACGGCTGCGAAATCGAAATTTTCGCCACCCTTTCGCCGCTGTTCGACGCTGAACGCTTCGGGATTAAGGTGGTGCCTTCGCCGCGCCATGCCGATATTCTGTTGTTTACTGGGGCAGTGACTCGCGCGATGCGCTCCCCGGCGCTGCGCGCCTGGCAGTCGGCGCCGGATCCGAAGATCTGTATCTCCTACGGCGCCTGCGGCAACAGCGGCGGCATCTTCCACGACCTGTACTGCGTCTGGGGCGGTACCGATAAAATCGTACCGGTCGACGTCTATATTCCGGGCTGCCCGCCGACGCCAGCCGCCACGCTGTACGGCTTCGCCATGGCGCTTGGCCTGCTGGAGCAGAAAATTCATGCCCGTCTGCCGGGTGAGCTCGACGAACAGCCGACCGAGCTGCTGCATGCCGATATGGTGCAGCCTCTGCGGGTGCGCATCGATCGCGAAGCGCGGCGTCTGGCGGGCTATCGCTATGGACGGCAGATTGCCGATGACTATATGCGTCTGCTTGGCCAGGGCGACAGTCAGGTGCTGCGCTGGCTGGAGGCGGAGAAAGATCCGCGTCTGACCGAGATCGTCACCCATCTCAACCAGGTGGTCGAGGGGGCGCGTATCCGATGAGCGAGACGGTGGTGTTCAGTCAGCTGAGCCGTAAATTTATTGATGAGAACGACGCCACGCCGGATCAGGCGCAGCAGGTGGTCTATTACAGCCTGGCGATTGGCCACCACCTCGGCGTCATCGACTGTCTGGAGGCGGCGCTGAGCTGCCCGTGGGACGCGTATCTGGCATGGATCGCCACCCTTGAGGCCGGAAGCGCCGCGCGGCGCAAAATGGAGGGCGTGCCGAAGTATGGCGAAATCGTCATCGACAGCAGTCATGTGGCGATGCTGGCCAACGCCTTTGATAAAGCGCAGTCCGCGCAGACCCCGCAGCAGCAGGCGTGGAGCAAAACCCTGCTCAGCATGCTGCATGATATTCACCAGGAGAGCGCCATCTACCTGATGGTGAGGAGATTACGTGACTGACGTTTTACTCTGTGTCGGCAACAGCATGATGGGCGACGACGGCGCCGGCCCGCTGCTGGCGGAGATGTGCGCGGCGAACCCGGCCGGCCAGTGGGTGGTCATCGACGGCGGCAGCGCGCCGGAAAACGACATCGTGGCGATCCGCGAATTACGCCCCGAACGCCTGCTGATTGTCGATGCCACCGATATGGGCCTAAACCCCGGCGACATTCGCATCATCGATCCCGACGACATCGCCGAGATGTTTATGATGACCACCCATAACATGCCGCTCAACTATCTGGTCGATCAGCTGAAAGAAGACGTCGGCGAGGTGATTTTCCTCGGCATTCAGCCGGATATCGTCGGTTTTTATTATCCGATGACCCAGCCGGTGAAAGAGGCCGTTGCCCGGGTGTATCAGCAGCTGGCAGGCTGGCAGGGCAAGGGCGGCTTTACTCAGCTGGAGGCCGCGGACGACTAGCCCTGCGGCGAACCGGGCTCTCCGCCGGCGCACGACTGGCCGGAAGGGAGCCCCGTTCCCGGCGCTGCCAGCTCAAGATTCTCTATCACTAATTTACCGGGCGACACCGAGACTCTGACCTGCGTGCCGACCGGAAACCCCGCCTGCTCCAGCCAGTCGCCGTTTAAGCTTAATGCCGCGTGGCGGGTGTAGCGCCGCGTCTCCCGCGTTTTGCGGTCCTCATGGCGTTTTCTGACATATCCCACGGTTAACTGGCGAATGGCCCTGGCTATCCCTCTGGCTGCGGTAGGGTGCTGTGCGCTCATGATGTGCTCCTTGCTGAAGATACCCCTGTAAAAGTACTGGATAAAATACCAGTTATTGTAAACAGGTGGCAAACCAGAAAATGGAATCAGGCTCGAGAAAAAAGCATGTAATGGATGCAACAGATAGCCGACGTCCGTCCCCCGGTTATCGCGGGGAACGGGCGCGCGTGGGCGAGGGTGCTTAGTCGAGATCGGCGCCGTTACTGGCTATCACCTTCTGGTACCAGAAGAATGACTTTTTACGCTTACGCGCCAGGGTGCCGTTGCCGGCATCGTCGCGATCGACATAGACAAAGCCGTAGCGCTTGCTCATCTCGCCGGTGGACGCCGAGACCAGATCGATGCAGCCCCAGCTGGTGTAGCCCATCACCGGAATGCCGTCGCCGATAGCGTCACGCATTGCCCTGATGTGCTCGCGCAGGTAGCTGATGCGATAGTCGTCATTGATGTTCCCATTGGCATCGATCTCATCGCGGGCGCCAAGCCCGTTTTCCACCAGGAACAGCGGTTTCTGATAGCGGTCGTACATCATGTTCATGGTGATGCGCAGGCCCAGCGGGTCGATGCCCCAGCCCCATTCGCTGGCCGGAATGTGCGGGTTCTTCAGCGACTTGACGATGTTGGCGGCATTGGTGTTGCTGGCGTTCATCTCCGCCGAGGCGCAGCGCGACGCGTAGTAGCTAAAGGAGACGAAATCGACGGTGTTTTTTAGGATCTCGTCATCGCCCGGCTGTTTCGCAATCGTGACCCCTTTTTCCCGGAACACCCGCGCGGCCCACACCGGATAGGCGCCGCGGGCCTGGACATCGATAAAGAACAGGTTTTCGCGGTCCTTCTCCAGCGCCATCCATACATCTTCCGGCTTGCAGGAGTAAGGGTAGAAATTACCGCCGGCCAGCATACAGCCGACCTGATTTTGCGGGTTAATCTCATGGGCGATTTTCGTCGCCAGCGCGCTGGCCACCAGCTCGTGATGCGCGGCCTGATACTTCACCTGCTCCTGGTTTTCACCCTCTTCAAACACCAGCCCGGCGCCGGAGTAGGGGCTGTGCAGCATGATGTTGATTTCATTAAAGGTGAGCCAGTATTTCACCAGGCCGTCAAAAGCTTCAAAGCAGGTGCGGGCGTAGTGGCTGAAAAAATCCACCATTTTGCGGTTGCGCCAGGAGCCGTACTCCATCACCAGATGCATCGGCACGTCAAAATGGCACAGGGTGACCAGCGGCTCGATACCGTGCTTTTTGCACTCCTCGAACAGTGAGCGATAGAAGGCGATGCCCTGCGGATTCGGCTGCTGTTCGTCGCCGCGTGGGAACAGGCGGCTCCAGGCGATGGAGGTGCGAAAGACGCTGAACCCCATCTCGGCCATCAGGGCGATATCTTCTTTATAGCGATGGTAAAAATCGATCGCCTGGTGGCTGGGGTAAAATTCGTCTTCACGCAGCGTAAAGCGCTTCTCCAGGCCTAATTTTACCGGCAGGCGATGGGCGCCGTGGGGAAGGGTATCCACGGTGGTCAGCCCCTTACCGCCTTCAAGATAAGCGCCTTCAGACTGGTTGGCGGCCAGTGCGCCGCCCCATAAAAATCCCTGTGGGAAACTCGCCATGCATTACCTCATTATCAATAGTGTATTCAGGCGTGGGATGCCTGGGCCCGGGCCTGGCGCGCTCTGGCGTCGGCAGCGGCCTGCTCAACGGGAATGTCCTCAAAGCCAAGGATCAGCGTCAGGGCAAACGACAGCACCACCGACAGCGCCATCACGCCAAACACCCAGACGATGGTCATTGGATTGGCCGGATCGAAAAACTGCACGCTGGTAAACAGCCCCGGCGCCGCCATCGAATGGCTGGCCAGTCCGGCAATACCTGCCACCGCGCCGCAGATAAAGCCGCTGATTAAGCTGGCGATCAGCGGGCGCTTCAGGCGCACCGCCACGCCATACAGCGCCGGTTCGGAAATCCCGGCCAGAATCGCCGATGCCGCGGCGGCCAGCGCCGTCTGGCGCAGCTCCGGGTTTTTGGTTTTCCACGCTACCGCCAGCGAAGAGCCGCCGAGCGACAGGTTGGCGCCGATCTCCGATGGCATCACCATACCCTCTTTGCCGGTTTCGGCGATGGTCTGAATGATGGTCGGCGTAAAGACGCGGTGCATACCGGTCATCACCAACAGCGGCCACAGCCCGCCCATGATCGCCACCGACAGCCAGCCGAGATAGCTGTGGATCGTATACACCAGCGCGGAAATGGCGCTGCCGATCCAGATGCCCAGCGGGCCAATCAGCAGGATCGCCAGCGGGGCGGCGATCAGCACGATCAGCATCGGCTTCAGAAAGTTTTTCGTCACCGCCGGGGTAATGCGATCCACCCAGCGCTCGATATACGACAGGCACCAGGTCATCACCAGCGCCGGGATCACCGTATAGGTGTATTTCACCGCGGTAACCGGAATAAAGGCGAATTCAACGTGTTCTCCCTGGGCGGCTTTGGCCATCAATTCGATAAACCCAGGATGCACCAGCACCCCGGCGATGGCGATAGCCAGCGACATATTAGTTTTGAATTTCACCGCCGCGGAGGCGGCCACCATCAGCGGCAGGAAGAAAAATGCGCCGTCGCCGATAAGCGCCAGCAGGGTCAGCGTCGGCGAGCCTTTCGGCAACGCGCTGCTCATCTCGAGGATCATCGCCAGCAGCTTGACCATCGATCCGCCGATAATCGCCGGGATCAGCGGTGACATGGTGCCGATCAGCGCGTCGAGGATCCCGGCGCCGATGCGTTTCAGGGTCAGCGGCGCTTTGCCCTGCGGCTCAGCCGGGCGCAGGTCGCCAGGCAGCAGATTCACCACCTCGCGGTAGGCCTGGGAGACAGTGTTGCCGATGATCACCTGGCACTGGTTATCGCTGCGCACGACGCCGAGCACCCCGGCCAGGCCTTTCAGGGTAGAGCTATCGACCTGTTCGTCGTCTTTAACCACGAAGCGCAGACGGGTCATACAGTGGGTAACGGCGGCGACGTTGTCGACCCCGCCGATTGCCGCGACTATCTGTTGCGCCAGGGCTGCATAATTTTTCGACATCGGATTTTATCCTGTTTATCAATAGGGTACTGATCTGCCACCGCCCCGCATCGCTGGGCGATACCATGTTTTATAGGAAACCGGTTCCACAAAATCATGGTGAGTTTCATTTAATTGCACAAGAAATAAAAAAAATGATCTCAATTTTGTGATTTTGATCGCTAAGCGTCGCCGTGAGCAGGATCGCGGTGATGAACAGGGGAGTGCTGTAAAAGCGGGAAACGTGCAGTACACTGCCTGCAACTTTTGCAACAGGAAGAATCACATGGCAACGATGCTGGAGGTCGCAAAGCGCGCGGGGGTATCGAAGGCGACCGTTTCGCGGGTGCTGTCGGGCAACGGCTATGTCAGCCAGGAGACCAAAGACCGGGTGTTTAAGGCGGTGGCGGAGAGCGGCTACCGGCCAAATCTGCTGGCGCGCAACCTGGCGACCAAAACCACGCAAACCCTCGGCCTGGTGGTGACCAATACCCTGTACCACGGCGTCTATTTTAGCGAACTGCTGTATCACGTGGCGCGGATGACGGAGGATAAAGGGCGGCAGCTGATCCTGGCCGACGGCAAGCACAGCGCGCAAGAGGAGCGGGAGGCGATCCAGTACCTGCTGGATCTACGCTGCGATGCGATCATCATCTACCCGCGCTTTCTCACCGTCGATGAGATGGACGAGATCGTTGAGAACCACTCGCAGCCGATCATGGTGCTTAATCGCCGCCTGCGCCGCCACGCCAGCCACTGCGTCTGGTCCGATCAAAAAGCCTCGGCGATGCGGGTAGTGGAGCGGCTGATTGCGCTTGGCCATCGCGATATCGCCTTTATTACCGGCTCCCTTGACTCTCCCACCGGCGTCGAACGCCTCGCCGGCTACAAAGACGCGCTGGCTGGCCACGGCATCGCCCTGAACGAGGCGCTTATCGCCGAAGGGCGCTGGACGCCGGAAACCGGGGCGGCGGGGGTGGAGAGCCTGCGTCAGCGCGGGGTTACCTACAGCGCGCTGGTGGCGAGCAATGACGATATGGCCATCGGGGCGATGAAGCAGCTTCACCAGCTGGGCGTTAAGGTGCCAGAACAGGTCTCGGTGGTGGGGTTTGACGATATTGCTCTTGCGCCGTATATGGTGCCGTCGCTCGCCAGCGTCCGGGTGCCGGTGACGGAGATGATTAAAGAGAGCATCAATCGGCTGATCTTTATGCTGGATGGCGGGGAATTCAACTTTCAGCAAAGCTTTCCCGGAGCGCTGATTGAACGCGAGTCGCTGGTGGCGGGCCCCTGTGTCTGACGTCGTCAGCTGTCATCGTCACTACTGACGATGACAGCAAAGCCCAGCTATAATAGTCTTTATAATCAATATATTAAAAACTTGGAACGTATTATGCATACTCCGGCGCGTAACCTTCTTACTGCTGGAGAAATGGATGAACCGTTTCATTATCGCCGATGCGAGCAAATGTATCGGCTGTCGCACTTGCGAAGTGGCCTGCGTGGTATCCCATCAGGAACATCAGGACTGCGCCTCCCTGACGCCTCACACCTTTCAGCCGCGTATTCACGTGATCAAAGGGGTCAATGTTTCCACGGCGACCGCCTGCCGTCAGTGTGAAGACGCCCCCTGCGCCAATGTCTGCCCGAACGGCGCCATCAGCCGCGATAAAGGCTTTGTCCATGTGATGCAGGAGCGTTGCATCGGCTGCAAAACCTGCGTCGTCGCCTGCCCGTACGGGGCGATGGAGGTGGTGGTGCGCCCGGTGATCCGCCATAGCGGCGCCGGACTGAACGTCGTGGCGGAAAAAGCCGAAGCCAACAAGTGCGATCTCTGCTTCCACCGCGAGAGCGGTCCGGCCTGCATGGAAGTCTGCCCGACGCACGCCCTCGTGTGCGTTGACCGCAACAAACTTGAGCAGATGAATATCGAGAAACGTCGCCGTACGGCGCTGGCCTGGTAAGTCAAGGCATGAACGGGGTGCAAATCCGCATTCGCGGTAAAGTGCAGGGGGTCGGTTTCCGCCCCTTTGTCTGGCAGCTGGCCCGGGCGCAGGCCCGCTGCGGCGATGTCTGTAACGACGGCGACGGCGTACTGGTGCGGCTGGTCGGGGGCGACGACGGTTTTACTGCCGCTCTGGCTGACCACTGCCCGCCGCTGGCGCGGATCGACAGTACCGCCTGCATTCCCTATCGCTGGACGGCCACGCCGCAGGATTTCACCATCCGCGAGAGCGGGGCGGGACGGATGCGGACTCAGATTGTGCCCGATGCCGCGACCTGCCCGGCGTGCCTCGCGGAGATGAACGATCCCCGGGGGCGTCGCTATCGCTACCCCTTTATCAACTGCACCCACTGCGGCCCGCGGTTGACCATTATTCGCGCCATGCCCTACGACCGGCCCTTCACCGCAATGGCGCCGTTCCCGCTCTGTTCCCCTTGTGAGGCGGAATTCCGCGATCCTGCCGATCGCCGTTTTCACGCCCAGCCGGTGGCCTGCCCCGACTGCGGGCCGCGACTGGAATGGCGGGCAGAGGGGGAAACGCTGGACGGCGAGGCGGCGCTGCAGGCGGCTATCGCCCGGCTGGCGGCGGGCGACATCGTGGCGATAAAAGGCATCGGCGGCTTTCATCTGGCCTGCGATGCCGGTAACCCCGCAGCCGTTGCCACGCTGCGGGCGCGAAAACACCGCCCGGCAAAACCGCTGGCGGTAATGCTGCCGACGGCAACGGGCTTACCCGCCGCCGCTGCGGCGCTGATGGGCTCCCCGGCGGCGCCCATCGTACTGATTGCCAAAGCGCAGGTCTCCGGCCTGTGCGACGAAATAGCGCCAGGGCTTGCGGAAGTTGGGGTGATGCTGCCGTCTAATCCGCTGCAGCATTTGCTTCTGCAGGGCCTGGCGCGCCCCATCGTAATGACCTCCGGCAACCTTAGCGGCCGTCCGCCGGCGTTAAGTAATGCTCAGGCGCTCAATGAGTTAGCCGACATTGCCGACGGCTTTCTCTTGCATAATCGCGACATCGTACAGCGGATGGATGATTCACTGGTGCGCTCAAGCGGTGAAATGCTGCGCCGCGCCCGGGGCTACGTCCCGGACGCGCTGCCGCTGCCGCCGGGGCTAGGAGACATCCCGCCGCTGCTGGCTCTCGGCGCGGATATGAAAAATACCTTCTGCCTGGCGCGCGGCAGCGAAGCGGTGCTGAGCCAGCACTTTGGCGATCTTGGCGAGGAAGGTGTTGAACAGCAGTGGCGCAGCGCCCTGCAGCTGATGCAGAGCATTTACGCGTTTGTGCCGCAGCGGGTGGTGGTTGATGCCCATCCCGGCTATCGCTCAACGCAGTGGGCGGCCTCCCTGCCCCTGCCGCTGGAGACAGTGCTGCATCACCATGCCCACGCCGCGGCGTGCCTGGCGGAGCACCGCTGGCCGCTTGACGGCGGGGACGTTATCGCCCTGACACTCGACGGTATTGGTATGGGGGAGAACGGCGCGCTGTGGGGCGGGGAGTGCCTGCGGGTCAACTATCGCGAATGCGAACATCTTGGCGGGCTGCCGGCCGTCGCGCTGCCAGGGGGGGACCTGGCGGCACGCCAGCCGTGGCGAAATTTGCTGGCCCACTGTCTGGCCTTTGTCCCTGACTGGCAGGATTATCCGCAGGCCGCCACCCTGCGCCAGCGCAACTGGCCGCTGCTGGCGCAGGCCATCGAGCGCGGGATTAACGCGCCGCGCGCTTCATCCTGCGGACGGCTGTTTGATGCCGTTGCCTGCGCCCTGGATTGCGCGCCGGAGAGCCTGAGCTATGAAGGCGAAGCGGCCTGTCGGCTGGAGGCGCTGGCCGCCAGCTGCCCCGGCGTCAGCCACCCGGTTACGCTGCCGTGGCGCGACGACGCGCTGGATTTAGCGACCTTCTGGCGGCAATGGCTGAGCTGGCAGGCGACTCCGGCGCAGAAAGCCTGGGCATTCCACGACGCCCTGGCCTGTGGACTGGCGGCGATGGCCCGCGACTGCGCCACCGTCCGCGGCATCGACACGATGGTCTGCAGCGGCGGGGTGCTGCATAACCGCCTGCTGGCGGCGCGATTGACCTTTTATCTGGCGGATTTTACTCTGCTGTTTGCACAGCAGTTGCCGGCCGGCGACGGCGCAATCGCCTATGGTCAGGCGGTGATCGCCGCCGCCCGCGGGCAGGCTCAAGGAATACAACCATGATAGTGACAGTTTTACGCCAGCAGCCGCGCGCCGCGGGTCTGGTGCTGGGGTTGATCGCGGCGAATTTTCTGGCCTGGTGCTGGGCGCTGCAGGCCTTTGGCGACAGCGGCGCGCTGATGGCCGCCAGCCTGCTGGCCTGGGGCTACGGCCTGCGCCACGCGGTGGACGCCGACCATATTGCTGCGATTGATAACGTGACCCGCAAGATGATGCAGCAGGGGCGGCGGCCTTTCGCCGTCGGGGCGTGGTTTTCGCTGGGCCACTCATCGATTGTGGTGCTGGCCTCGGCGGCGATTGCCGCGACCGCCACCGCCTTCAGCACGCAGATGAGCTGGCTGCATGATACCGGCAGCGTTATCGGCACCGCCGTGTCGGCCCTGTTTTTACTGGCGATGGCCTTTATCAACCTGGTGATTTTACGCAGCGTGTGGCGCAGCTTTCGGGCATGGAAGCGCGGAGAGCCGGTGAGCGACGAAATCGCCAGCGGCGGCGGGGTGATGAGCTGGCTGTTTGGCAAGACCTTCCGCCTGATCAGCCGCAGCTGGCAGATGTACCTGGTCGGTTTCCTGTTTGGCCTCGGTTTTGATACCGCCACCGAAATCGGCGTACTGGGTATCTCCGCCGCCGGTGCGTCGAGCGGGATTTCCGTCTGGTCGATTATGGTCTTCCCGGCGCTGTTCGCCAGTGGTATGGCGCTGGTGGATACCCTCGATAACGTGCTGATGGTCGGCGCCTACGGCTGGGCGTTCAGCAAACCGCAGCGCAAGCTCTATTACAACATGACCATCACCGGCACCTCGGTGGTGGTGGCGCTGTTTATCGGCGGCCTGGAAGCGCTGGGCCTGCTAATGGATAAGTTTGCGCTCAGCGGCGGAATATGGCGCTGGGTAGGGGCGTTAAACGACAACCTCGGCGACGCCGGATTTGTGGTGGTCGGGTTGTTTGTCGCCTGTTGGGCGCTATCGGTGCTTAACTATCGCTGGCGCGGCTACGACAATCTGGCGCGCTAGGCTGGATATGTTCCCGGCTTGCGCTGCGCTTAGCCGGGCTACCAGGACAATACCGTAGCCCGGCTAAGGCGTTTACGCCGCAACCGGGAAAACCATCAACTTACCAGTTGTTTGAGCAGCGCAAAGGCTTCCTTCATTTTGTCTTCGCTGACCACAAAGGCGCGCAGCTGGTTTTCGGCATCCACGCCTTTCGCTACCAGCCCCTCTTTGGCGGCTACGATGTTCCACGTCAGATCGTCGCGGCGGGTGTCGCCGGCCAGATGCAGCGGCAGATCCGGGGTTTTCACCTTTACCAGCATTGGCGGCAGCTTGAGTTCTCCCGCCTGCGCCAGCAGATTTTTACTCAGGCACATGGCGCTGAGTAAAATCGGCTGCAGGAACGGCAGTACCACGCCGTTGATTTCCGCACAGTCGCCGAGCGCATAAATCGCCGGGTCGCTGGTTTGCAGCTGGCTATTGACCACAATACCGCGGTTAATCTGCAGTCCGGCGTGGCGCGCCAGCGACGTTTCCGGGCGCAGGCCGGCGGCGGCCACCACCGCATCGACGGTTATCGCGCGCTGGCGATCGAGACTGACGCGAATGCCGTCGGCGGTTTGCTCCAGCCCCTCCAGCTGCGTTTTCAGCATCAGATGTACGCCCATCTCGGTGAGCCGATGCTGCAGGCGGCTGCTGGCCTCCGGCGGCATCAGCGCCGCCAGCACGCTGGCGGAGTTATCGACTACCGTTACCGCTTTACCGGCGCGGCAGAAATCCATCGCCAGTTCGCAGCCAATCAGGCCGCCGCCGACGATCAGCACGCGCTTCGCGTCGTGCAGCCGGCTCTGCGCCGCGCCATATTCGCGCTGGCTATTGAGCGTTAGCATCAGCTCGCGCCCCGGCACCGACGGGATAAACGGCGTCGCGCCGGTGGCCAGCACCAGTTTGTCGTAGCGCCACTGGTTATCCTGGCTCTTCACTAACCGGTTTTCGGCGTCGATATCGCTTACCCAGGTATGGGGAAACAGACGCAGAGTGTACTGCTCGGCGAACTCGCCGGCACTTTGCAGGGTCAGATCGTCGGCCTTCTGTCCGCGGCTGATGACATGGCTGAGGTCCGGTTTGTTGTATTCATCCATGCTATCGGCGGCGATGAGGGTCAGCGGGATTTGCGCATCCTGCTTACGAATATTTTTCACCAGCTGGCGGGCCGCGAAGCCCGAGCCGATGATGACGATGCCATCACTCATTTTGCCTCCGTCGCCAGTACGTCAAAGACATCTTTGCCAAGAGAACACTCAGGGCAGAGGAAATTGTCCGGCACTTCGCTCCACGGCGTACCCGGCTGTACATCCTGATTAGGTTCGCCTTTCGCCGGGTCATAGACCCACTGGCACACGCTGCACTGCATCATGGGACCGAGATCGGCGGCCGCGGCCGCGGCACAGGCGCAGTCCTGTGGTTCCGGCGTTGTCGCTGCTTCAGCAACCGGCAGCGGCGAGAGGGCCCATTGGCGAGCGATGTCGCGACCGTGTTGGCGGCACAGCTCCAGCGCGTCGATATCCGGGCGCCATTTGGCTTTCAGGCTCAGCGACATCTCAAAGCCGGCATCCTGCAGGCGGGTGGACAGGCGGTCTACCGCGCCGCCGCTCCAGCCGTGCGAGCCAAAGGCGCTGGCGCGTTTATTGCGAAAACGCAGCCCGGTCATCTCTTCCACCAGCCCGGCGATTTTCGGCATCATCACGTTGTTCATGGTGGACGTGCCGACAAGTACGCCTTTCGAGCGGAAAACATTGGTGAGGATGTCGTTTTTGTCGCTGCGGGCGACGTTAAAGATTTTCACCGCTACCCGTGGGTCAACCTCGGTGATCCCCTGGGCAATGGCGTCCGCCATCATGCGGGTATTATTGGACATGGTGTCGTAAAAGATGGTGATGCGATCTTCCTGATAATCCGCCGCCCACTCGAGGTATTTCTCGACGATTTGCGTCGGGTTATCGCGCCAGACCACGCCGTGGGAGGTGGCAATCATCTCCACCGGCAGGTTGAAGCCGAGGATTTCAGTAATTTTCGGCGTCACCAGGCGGCTGAAGGGCGTCAGGATGTTGGCGTAGTAGCGCTGGCACTGTTCGTACAGTTCAGTCTGGTCCACTTCATCGTTGAACAGGTGTTCGTCGCAATAGTGCTGGCCGAAGGCGTCGTTGCTGAACAGCACCGCGTCGCCGGTCAGGTAGGTCATCATGCTGTCCGGCCAGTGCAGCATCGGCGTTTCCACGAAGATCAGCTGTTTACCGTTACCGATGTCGAGAGTATCGCCGGTTTTCACCACGTGGAAGTTCCACTCCGGATGATGATGGTGGCCGTTGATCGAGTCGATGGCGTTGGCGGTGCAGTAGATCGGCGTATCGGGGATCTGCATCATCAGTTCGGTCAGCGCGCCGGCATGGTCCTCTTCGGCGTGGTTAATGACGATATAGTCGAGGTCGGCGAGGTCGATTTCGCGGCGCAGGTTCTGTACGAACTCGCGGCTGAATTTATGATCGACGGTATCGATCAGCACGTTTTTCTCTTCGCGGATGAGATAGCTGTTGTAGCTGCTGCCGCGCAGCGTTTTATATTCGGTGCCGTGGAAATCACGCACTTCCCAGTCACGTTGGCCAACCCAAAGAATGTTATTTTTCACCACAATAGACATAGCAACCTCAATCAATACAGTGTGTTTAAACTCAGTTGACTGGCTTATATCAAGTTGCGTGCCAACTTTTTAATTCATTGATAATTATCTGTTTTTAATTTTTTCTGATTTTGGTTGTTGTCAAAATGACAATGGTTAAAATAGTCGATATGACAATGCATATTGTCAAAATGACAATGGAGCGGCAATGAGTTTTTCCGTCGACGAGCTGGCGAGAATCGCCATAGATTTACAAAGCGATATTGGTCACACCGACCGCTTTTCGCGCCTGATTACTACCCTGCGGCAAATTCTTGGCTGCGATGCCTCGGCGCTGCTGCGCTATGAGGCGCATCAGTTTGTGCCGCTGGCGATCGATGGCCTGGCGCAGGATGTGCTCGGTCGGCGCTTTGCCCTGGAAGGACACCCGCGGCTGGAGGCGATTGCGCGCGCCGGGGATGTGGTGCGCTTCCCGGCGGATAGCGACCTGCCCGACCCCTATGACGGGCTGATCCCCGGTCATGAGAGCCTCAAAGTCCATGCCTGCGTGGGACTGCCGCTGTTTGCCGGGCAGACGCTGATTGGCGCGCTGACCCTGGACGGCATGGATGCCGATCGTTTCGATAGCTTCAGCGATGAAGAGCTGCGGCTGATTGCCGCGCTGGTGGCCGGGGCGCTGAATAATGCGCTGCTTATCGCCCGCCTTGAAGCGCAAAACGTCCTGCCGGCGCAGGCGGTGAATTACCCGCTGCCGGAGCGCCAGGAGATCATCGGCCTGTCGGGGCCCATGCTGCAGCTGAAAAAAGAGATCGATATCGTCGCCGCCTCGGATTTAAACGTGCTGATCAGCGGCGAAACCGGCACCGGCAAAGAGCTGGTGGCGAAGGCGGTGCATCAGGGGTCGCCGCGAGCCGCCAACCCGCTGGTGTACCTCAACTGCGCGGCGCTGCCGGAAAGCGTAGCGGAGAGCGAGCTGTTCGGCCATGTGAAAGGGGCATTTACCGGGGCCATCAGCAACCGCAGCGGTAAATTTGAGATGGCGGATAACGGCACCCTGTTTCTTGACGAAATCGGCGAACTGTCGCTGGCGCTGCAGGCCAAACTGCTGCGCGTGCTGCAGTATGGCGATATTCAGCGCGTCGGCGATGACCGCAGCCTGCGGGTCGATGTGCGGGTGCTGGCGGCGACGAACCGCGATCTGCGCCAGGAGGTGGTGGAAGGGCGCTTTCGCGCCGATCTGTACCATCGGCTGAGCGTCTTCCCGCTGTCGGTTCCGCCGCTACGCGAGCGGGAAAGTGACGTGGTGCTGCTGGCGGGCTATTTCTGTGAGCAGTGCCGCCTGCGGATGGGGCTGGCGCGGGTCATTTTGGCTGAGGCGGCGCGAAACCGGCTGCAGCAGTGGTCCTGGCCGGGCAACGTGCGCGAACTGGAGCATGCTATCCATCGGGCGGTGGTGCTGGCGCGGGCCACCCAGGCCGGTGATGAAGTGGTCCTGGAGCCGCAGCATTTCCAGTTTGCGGTGGCGGCGCCGATGTTGCCGACTGAGACGGCGGCAGCGGCGCCCGCGACGGGAAACATCAATCTGCGCGAGGCGACCGACTCTTTTCAGCGAGAAGCCATTAGCCGTGCGCTGGAGGCGAATCAGGGCAACTGGGCGGCGACCGCCCGAGCGCTGGAACTGGACGTCGCCAACCTGCATCGGCTGGCGAAACGTCTGGGGCTTAAAGGATCCCAGCCTGGTAAAAGTTCTGCAGGTTAATGGCGCCGACCAGTTGGCCGTTCTCATCCACTACCGGCGCGGCGCTGATTTTGTGTTTCATCAGCCGCTCTTTGGCTTCCACCGCGCGGCTATCCGCCTGCAGCGTTACGCCGTTGCGGGTCATCGCCCGAGTGACGCCATCGTTGAGCGTACCGCCAGCAACCAGCCAGCGGCGCAGGTCGCCGTCGGTGAAAACGCCCTGCACGCGGTTGGCTTCATCGCAGACCGCCACCAGGCCGAGTCCGGTTCGGCTTAGTTCGAGCATAGCGTCCATGACATTGGCCTCGGTATTGACCCGCGGCACTTCTTCATCACGACGCATCAGGTGATGCACTTTGTTCAGCAGCCGCGCGCCGAGGGCGCCCGCCGGGTGGGAACGGGCGAAATCCTCTTCATTGAAACCGCGCGCCTGCATCACCGCCATCGCCAACGCGTCGCCCAGCATCAGCGTATTGACGGTGCTGGAGGTTGGCGCCAGATGCATCGGGCAGGCCTCGCGCTCCACGGCGATATCCAGCACCGCTTTCGCCGCCAGCGCCAGCGGCGAGGTGGATTTGCCGGTCATCGCCAGCAGCGGAATGCCTTTTTCTTCCAGCCGCGGCACGATGAGATCCAGCTCTTTCGCGCTACCGGAGTAGGAGATAAACAGCATCACGTCGCGGCTATCGAGCATGCCGAGATCGCCGTGCAGGGCTTCCGCCGGATGGACGAAAAAGGCCGGGGTGCCGGTGCTGGCGAAGGTTGCCGCCAGCTTTTTACCGATGTGGCCGGATTTACCGATACCGGAGACAATCAGTTTGCCCTCGCAGTGGATAATGGTTTCCGCCGCGCGGATGAAGTCGTCGCCCAGGCGCTCCGGCAGGCGGCTCGCCTCCTGCAGCTCAAGCATCAGGGTCTGGCGTCCGGCCTCTAACAAAAAGTTACTCATGATGTTCTCCAGTAATAATGACTTCAATACCTTTGGCTTCCAGCGCCTGCTGGAATTCCGGGTCAATATCGGCATCGGTAATCAATTTATCCACGCGTTCAAGGCCGCAGACAATATTGGGGCTTTTACGACCAAACTTGGATGAGTCGGCCATGAGGATCACTTCGCGGGCGGCGTTGCACATCGCTTTGCTGACGGTATAGACCTCATTAAAGGTAGTGACTCCGGCGTTCAGATCGATACCGTCGGTGCCCATAAACAGCTTGTCGAAGCTGAACTGTTCGAAGGCGTTTTCCGCCAGCTGGCCGTGAAAAGAGGCCGATTTTTTACGGAAGGTGCCGCCCGGCATCAGGATGGTCTGCTCGTTATCGAACTCTGATAGCGCGTTGACGATATGCAGGCTGTTGGTCATCACCGTGATGTTATTGAAGTGACTCAGCAATGGCACCATCTGCAGCACGGTGCTGCCGGCGTCGAGGATAATTGAATCGCCATCGTGGATGTATCGCACGGCGGCCTCGGCAATCTGCGCTTTTTTATGGGTGTTGATCAGCGTTTTATGGTCAATCGGCGGATCGGCTTCATCCTTGTTGAGTACCACGCCACCGTAGGTGCGAATGACGGTGCCGGCGTTTTCCAGCGTGACCAGATCCTTGCGGATGGTGGTGCCAGTGGTATCGAAGTGTTGCGCCAGCTCTTCGACCGAGCATTTTCCCTGCGACTGCAGGAACTCGAGAATGGCTGCCTGGCGCTGACGTGGTTTCATAGGCGTCTATCCTGCGTTTAAGTTTCGAAGTGATAATTTCGCAAGATATTTACTTTTACAACGAAATTATCCATGTTTCGGATTAAGCGCTAATGATAGTGCATTCTGACAGCGCGGATCATGGGGAAAGATCACATCAGGCTGCAATTCCGCAATATGTTTGCCTGCCAGAGCCGGGATCTTTTGCGGACTGGCGAAAATGGTGAAGCCTTTCATCAGCAGCGTGTCGCTAATGCGGTCGTTATCATCGACGGCGATGGCGACGATGGCGCGCGGTTGAAAGCGCCCGGCGGAGCGGCCGACGCCCACCCGCCCCTGCTGGCACAGGCTATCAAAGGCGCGATTGAAGCGACGGATCTGCCAGCCGCCAAAGGCCAGCTGGGTAAGCCAGGCGATGGCGGCGACGATGATTAATGCAGTAACCATAGGTCTCTCCTTAAGGGGGGCGGGAACAGCCCAGGTCACGGCGCGAGCGCCTAACCCGAGCGACCCGCGGTGCCGTTTTTTTGTCGGGTGGCGGCTAACGCCTTACCCGACCTACAGTTTTGTAGCCCGGATAAGCGCAGCGCCATCCGGGAACCTGTTAAAACATCACCTGGCCGCCGGTGACGTTGATCGACTGCCCGGTGCAGTACGACGCCTGTGGGCTAGCGTAAAACATCAATACGTTCAGCACATCCTGATATTCGCAGCCGCGCTTCAGCGGCACCTTGTCGATGTAGTACTGCTCGACTTCGCTCTCATCGATACCGAGCTTGGTGGCATACTGCGGCAGCAGCGACTGGAACATCGGCGACTTCAGCAGATTGCCGAGCATCAGCGAATGCACGGTAATGCCATATTCCGCCAGATCCAGCGCCAGCGACTGGGTCAGCCCGACGCCGCCGAACTTCGCCGCGCTGTAGCCGGAGTTGTGCTTACTGCCGACTTTGCCGGATTTCGAGTTGATCTGAATGATCCGCCCCTTAATGCCGTCGCGGATCATCAGCCGCGAGAACTCGCGGGCGCAGAGAAAATAGCCCACCAGATTGACCTGCAGCGAGCGGTCGAAATCCCCCAGCGCGAAGTCGCTAATAAACGCCGCCTTGGCGATCCCGGCGCTGTACACCAGCAGGTCGACGCGCGAAAAAATCTCATCCACCCCGTGGGCCAGGGCGGTGACGCTGGCCTCGCTGGTGGCGTCGGCGCCGAAGCCGTACGCCATACCTTCGCCATACTCAGCGTTAATCTCCTGGGCGACGCGGCTGGCTTTTTCGCTCTGAATATCGACCACCGCCACGCGGTAGCCCTCGGCGGCCAGCCCGCGGCACAGAAACTCTCCTAAGGTTTGTCCACCGCCAATGACAACAGCAACCTGATTCATCTCTCTCTCCTTTTAAGCAACAAACTTCAGTACGCAGCCGGGCGCGATGGCGTCCGGCACCGGGCCCGCCACATGGACGGTACCTGGGAACTCCGCTTCACGATGGCCGTCAAAGCGCAGGGTGATGTGGCCCAGCTCGCGCAGGTTTTGTTCAGCGACCTCGCCGACGGCGGTCACCGGGTAGCGCTGTTCGCCAAGCTGCAGCTCTGCCCCCGGCTGCAGCGTGCCAGCAAGCTCGCCGTGGTTGTGAATAAAGCAGTACTCTTCGATATCCGCCGGGGCGCCCTCGCGGAAGGTGATCAGCATTTGCTCTTCCAGCGCCATCGTCGCGCAGGCGCCGATGTGCGTAATGGTGGTCTGGTAAATCACAGTCATCTGCAGGAACCTCTTACTGGTAAATAAATCCGGAAACGAACCACGCGATCAGCACCGTTGGTGCGCCGGTCAGAAAGCGGCTGACCAGCACCGACGGCACGCCGACGCGCACGGTATCCTGGCGGGCTTCGGCTAGCGACAGGCCTACCGGAATAAAATCGCAGGCGGCCTGGGCGTTAATGGCGAATAGGGCGGGCAGGGCGAGGTGCGGCGGAATGTTGCCGAGGCCGATTTGAACGCCGATCAGCACGCCGATCACCTGAGCTATCACCGCGCCGGGGCCGAGAAACGGCGACAGCAGCGGGAAAGAGCAAATCAGCGCCAGGGTTACCAGCCCCAGCGGATGGCTGGCGAGCGGCGCCAGGCCGTGGGCGATCCAGTCGCCGATGCCGGAGGCCATGATGATGCCGATCAGCGCCGAGACGAAAGCCATAAACGGCAGAATGGTTTTCAGCACCGTATCAATGGTGTCGCGCCCGGCCTGGAACAGCACCGCCACCACCGAACCCATGCCCATCCCGACCTTCGCCAGCAGGCCATCGCTCTGTTCAGTAATCTTCTTGCTGGTGTCGTAATCGCGACCCGCGCTCTTGTTTTCCGCCGGCGGCTCGGAAACCCCTGCGCTGTCGGGAGCGATGCACTGGATGTTGTCCTCTTTGACGCCGGAGACATAAATATCTTCCGTGATGTACTGGGCCAGCGGCCCTGATTTGCCGGTGGCATGGATATTCACCGTCGGGATGCGGCGTTTAGGATAGAGCCCGCAGCGCAGGGTGCCCCCGCAGTCGATAATCGCCACGCCGATCTCGCTTTCCGCTGGTTCTCCCTCTTTAAACCCGTCCACCGGCTGCCAGCCGGTCAGACTGGCGATGCGGTCAACGATCGCCGGGCGGGTGCCGGCGGTGATATAGACGATCTTTTTGCCTTCGACGGCGTCGAGCTCAAGCGGGCCGCCCCAGCCGCCGGTGCCTTTCTCTATACGAATACGGGTCATGATGTCGCTCCTGACAGATGCACTTTCTGGGAAAGCTGAATCGCCATTTTTCTCTCGAAAATCGAGGTGGTCAGGTCGGTGACCCAGCCGCGGAAGAAGTTAGTCACCAGCCCGACCAGCAGGTAGCTCACCGCCAGCGGACCGAGCGGCAGGCCGAGGGTAGTGAGGCCGTTGGCGATGCCGAGATAGACGAACAGCTCGCCGGGGTTGATATGTGGAAACAGCCCGTTCATTGAGTGGCAGCTATACGACGCCGCTGCGTAATAGCTGGGCTTGTACTTCTCTGGCATAAACCGACCGAGGCTTAAAGTCATTGGGTTACAAAACACGAAGGTGCCGATGCAGGGTAGCAGCAGGTAACGGGAGATTGGGTTTCCGGCGCAGCGCTGCGCCAGCTTCTCGATCCGCTGCTGGCCGATAAAGTTGATCAGCGCGTTCATGATCACCAGCAGGCTGATCAGCAAGGGGAGGATCCCGGTCACCATGCCGGTAAATACCTCGCCGCCTTTCTGAAACAGGCCGATAAACCACTCCGCGCCGTGGGTCACGACGTCAATCATTGTTCTCTCCTTCAGCATGTTATTTTTCTTGCTAATCGCAGGCTGATTTTAATCATTTTGAAAGGTTTAAAAGTGTTAAATGGATCGCAAAATGAAAGATAAATATTTTATTTTGAAAGATGATGCGGGCGAGATGAAATGTTGCAGGGCATAAAAGCACGCAGGGGAGGAGCCGTTGAAGGACTATTTTGTCTACAAACAGATTGTCGCTTTCTTGTTGGTCGTCGCATGCTTTACCATAATTATCCCTTGCTGAATTTGTTAAACGGAATTCCCATGTTGAAGCGTCGCTATCTGGCTTTACTTCCCCTTTGTGTGCTCCTCGCTGCCTGCAGCAGCAAACCCAAGACCCCCGCGGAAACGGAGATGGCGAGTGGAACCGGCGGCTTTTTGCTGGAACCGCAGCATAACGTGATGCAGATGGGCGGCGACTTCGCCAACAACCCGGCGGCGGCGCAGTTTATCGATAAGATGGTGGCGAAGCACGGCTTCGACAGGCAGCAGCTGCAGGAGATCCTGTCGCAGGCAAAGCGCCTGGATTACGTCCTGCGGCTGATGGATCGTCAGGCGCCGACCGGCCTGCCGCCAACCGGGCCGACCGGCGCCTGGCTGCGCTACAAGAAACAGTTCATTACCCCGGATAATGTGCAGAACGGCGTGGTGTTCTGGAATCAGTATCAGGACGCGCTCAACCGCGCTTATCAGGTTTACGGCGTGCCGCCGGAAATCATCGTCGGCATTATCGGCGTGGAGACTCGCTGGGGCCGGGTGATGGGCAAAACCCGGATCCTCGACGCGCTGGCGACGCTGTCGTTTAGCTACCCGCGCCGCGCCGAATACTTCTCGTCGGAGCTGGAAACTTTCCTGCTAATGGCGCGCAGCGAAAGCGACGACCCGCTGGATCTGAAAGGCTCCTTCGCCGGGGCGATGGGCTACGGCCAGTTTATGCCGTCCTCCTATAAGCAGTATGCGGTCGATTTTAACGGTGACGGACATATCAACCTGTGGGACCCGGTGGATGCTATCGGCAGCGTGGCCAACTACTTCAAACAGCATGGCTGGGTGAGCGGCGATCTGGTGGCGGTGCAGGCGCTGGGGCAGGCCCCGGGGCTGGAGAATGGTTTCAAGACTAAATACAGCGTTTCGCAGCTGGCGGCCGCAGGGCTGACCCCGACCCAGCCGCTGGGTAATCATCAGCAGGCCAGCCTGCTGCGGCTGGACGTCGGCACCGGCTATGAGTACTGGTACGGGCTGCCGAACTTCTACACCATCACCCGCTACAACCACAGCACCCACTACGCGATGGCTGTCTGGCAGCTGGGTCTGGCGGTTGCGCAGGCCCGCGGCGGTTATTAATCCTTTCATCCGGCTGACAATTTCCCAGCCTCCCCGGATAGCGGCGCGTAGCGCCTTATCCGGGCTACGGTCCGGTATCCGGTTGCTAGCCCCGGGAAGCGCAGCGCGACCGGGGGATGACGCCGGTAAGGCCGCGCTTATCCCCCGTTTTTTCCCGTCTCCATGCCTCTTGTTGACCTTTGTTACATTTCCGCTGACTGACGCTGATTTACATTCTTTCTTTGCTTCGTTATTGTTATGTTATAACATTAAATTGAGGCGGGAATATGTTCACATCGATTTTTATGGCATCCGGCGCGGCGCGCGCGGCTATCGCAGGCGTGCTGCTGGCGGCGCTATGGTTAGCAACCTGGTGGGCGGTGACGCTGCCATGATTGAACTGGAGCAGCTGGTCGCCGGCTATGACGGGGTAGCGATCACCCCTCCGCTGAGCGGGATGATATGCCCCGGCAGCCTGACGGCAATTGTTGGCCTCAATGGCTGCGGAAAATCAACGCTGCTGAAAACCCTCGCCGGGTTTCTTCCGCCGGTCAGTGGCCGCCTGCGCTGGCAGGGAAAACGGCCGGTGATCGGCTGGCTGGCGCAGCGCCATGCCCTCGAGTCGCAGTTTCCTCTCAACGTGCAGGATGTGGTAAGCCAGGGCGCATGGCCCGGCGTGTCGCTGCTGCGCGGTCTGGGGGGCGGCACCCGGCGACGCATCGGCGCGGTGCTGGAGCGGGTCGGGCTGGCGGGCCTGGCGAAAACGCCGATCGAAGCGCTCTCCGGCGGCCAGTTTCAGCGCATGCTATTTGCCCGGGTGATGGTGCAGCAGGCGCCGCTGGTGATGCTCGACGAGCCCTTCACCGGTATCGACGAAGCGACCAGTCGCGAACTAATGGATTTGATCCTCGAGATGCACCGGCAGGGACAGACCATCCTGGCGGTGCTGCATGATAACCAGCGGGTGGCCGACTTTTTCCCCGAGACGCTGCTGCTGACTCCCCAGCGCGCCTGCTGGGGCGCTACCCGGGCGGTGCTCCCGGCCTTCAGTCATGTGAGGTCGGCATGATCTGGCACACCTTCTTTCTGCCTTTCATTGAATTCGGCTTTATGCGTCGGGCCCTCGTGGTGTGTCTGGCGCTGTCGCTGAGCACCACCATGCTGGGCGTCTTCCTGCTGCTGCGGCGCATGAGCCTGATGGGCGATGCGCTGTCGCACGCCATTCTCCCCGGCGTGGCGGTGGGGTATCTGCTGAGCGGCATGTCGCTGCTGGCCATGACCCTCGGCGGCTTCATCGCCGGTATCGTGGTTGCCCTGGTGGCCGGGTGGGTGAGCCGGCGGACACCGTTAAAAGAGGACGCCAGTTTTGCCGGATTTTATCTGGGCTCGCTGGCCCTGGGCGTCACCCTGGTGTCGCTGCGCGGCTCCAGCGTGGACCTCCTGCATCTGCTGTTTGGCTCCATTCTGGCGGTCGACCGCGATGCGGCGCTGTTTGTCAGCGGCGTCGCCAGCCTGACGCTATTGTGCATTGCGCTGTGCTACCGCGGTCTGGTCAGCGAGGCGTTCGACAGCGCCTGGCTGCAGGTGAATCACCGGCGGCTGCCTGCGCTGCTGCATGGGCTTTTTCTGGCGCTGCTGGTGCTTAATCTGGTGGCCGGGTTTCAGGTGCTCGGCACGCTGATGGCGGTAGGGGTAATGATGCTCCCGGCGGTCGCCGCGCGCTGCTGGGCGCGCACGCTGCCGGGCATTCTGCTGCTGGCGGCGGGAATGGGCGCGCTCTGCGCCTGGCTGGGATTAAGCCTCTCCTGGGCGATTAGTCTTCCCGCCGGGCCCGCTATTGTGCTGACCGCCAGCGCACTGTTTTTTGTTTCGCTATTTTTTGGCACGCGCAGCCGGCTTCTGGTCGGTTGGCGCACATTGATGGGGTAAGGAAATGATGAAACGTAGTGCAATAGTGGTCGCGCTGGCCCTCGGCCTGATGGCGCAGGGGGCCATGGCGAAAACGCTGAATGTGGTAAGCAGTTTTTCGGTGTTGGGTGATATAGCGCAGCAGGTCGGCGGGGAGCATGTCCATGTGGATACCCTGGTCGGTCCGGACGGCGATCCGCACACCTTCGAACCGTCGCCGAAGGATAGCGCGCTGCTCAGCAAGGCCGACGTGGTGGTGGTTAACGGCCTGGGGCTGGAAGGGTGGCTGGATCGCCTGATTAAGGCCTCTGGTTTTAAGGGCGAGCTGGTGGTGGCATCGAAAGGCGTCAAGACCCATACCCTTGATGAAGAGGGTAAAACGGTGACCGATCCCCACGCCTGGAACAGCGCAGCGAACGGCGCATTGTATGCGCAGAATATCCTCGATGGTCTGGTGAAAGCCGACCCGGAAGATAAAGCGGCGTTGACCAGCAGCGGCAAGCGCTATATCGACCAGCTGACGTCTCTCGACGGCTGGGCGAAAGCGCAGTTCAGCGCCATTCCGCTGGCCAAGCGCAAGGTCCTGACCAGCCATGACGCTTTCGGCTATTTTGGCCGGGCTTACCACGTGACCTTCCTCGCGCCACAGGGGCTCTCTTCAGAGAGCGAGGCTAGCGCGGCGCAGGTGGCGGCGCTGATTAAGCAAATCAAAGCGGATGGCGTCCATACCTGGTTTATGGAGAACCAGCTTGACCCGCGGCTGGTGAAGCAGATTGCCAGCGCCACCGGCGCGCAGCCGGGGGGCGAACTCTATCCGGAAGCGCTATCTAAGCCGGGCGGCGTCGCCGATAGTTACGTCAAAATGATGCGTCACAACGTTGAGCTTATCGCTAAAAGCATGAAGTAACAGGTTGTCTGGTCGTCCTGGTTATCACAGGACGACCCATTTCTGGATCCCCCCTCGTAAAATCGCCACTTCATCCCCATATCTCTGTCGAAAGTGCTATCTTTGATGGCCTCTTTATCCAGAGCAAAGCGGGGCGATAATGACCGATTCAGAATTAATGCAGCTAAGCGAGAAGATTGGCCGGGCGCTGAAGGCGCGTGGGGCGACGGTGACCACGGCGGAATCCTGTACCGGCGGCTGGATTGCGAAAGCGATCACCGATATTGCCGGCAGCTCGGCGTGGTTTGAACGCGGCTTTGTCACCTACAGCAACGAAGCTAAATCGCAAATGATCGGCGTCAGCGAAGCGACGCTGCGCGACAACGGCGCGGTAAGCGAACCGGTGGTGGTGGAGATGGCGATTGGCGCGCTGCGCGCGGCGCGTGCGGATTATGCCATCTCCGTTAGCGGCGTCGCCGGGCCGGATGGCGGCAGCGTCGAAAAGCCGGTCGGCACGGTATGGTTCGGCGTCGCCAGCGTGAGCGGGCAAGGGGTGACGCGGCGGGAATGCTTTGCCGGAGACCGCGAAGCGGTGCGTCGTCAGGCGACGGCCTATGCGCTAAATCTGCTCTGGCAACAATTTCTACAAAACACTTGATACTGTATGACTATACAGTATAATTGCCTCAACTGAACAAATATTAACGGCGAAGCGAACACGCTTTACCCTGCATGATTAGGAGTAACAATGGCGATCGACGAAAACAAACAGAAAGCGTTGGCGGCTGCACTGGGCCAGATCGAAAAGCAATTCGGTAAAGGCTCCATCATGCGCCTGGGTGAAGACCGCACCATGGATGTGGAAACCATCTCCACCGGCTCGCTTTCTCTGGATATCGCGCTGGGCGCCGGCGGTCTGCCAATGGGCCGTATCGTCGAGATCTACGGTCCGGAATCCTCCGGTAAAACCACCCTGACGCTGCAGGTTATCGCCGCAGCGCAGCGTGAAGGTAAAACCTGTGCGTTCATCGATGCTGAACATGCGCTGGATCCGGTCTATGCACGCAAACTGGGCGTCGATATCGACAACCTGCTGTGTTCTCAGCCGGACACCGGCGAGCAGGCGCTGGAGATCTGTGACGCGCTGGCGCGCTCCGGCGCGGTTGATGTTATCGTCGTCGACTCCGTCGCGGCGTTGACGCCGAAAGCGGAAATCGAAGGCGAAATCGGCGACTCTCACATGGGCCTTGCGGCGCGTATGATGAGCCAGGCGATGCGTAAGCTGGCGGGTAACCTGAAGCAGTCCAACACGCTGCTGATCTTTATCAACCAGATCCGTATGAAAATTGGCGTGATGTTCGGTAACCCGGAAACCACTACCGGTGGTAACGCGCTGAAGTTCTACGCCTCTGTGCGTCTGGACATTCGCCGCATCGGCGCGGTGAAAGAGGGCGACAATGTCGTCGGCAGCGAAACCCGCGTCAAAGTGGTGAAAAACAAGATCGCCGCGCCGTTTAAACAGGCCGAATTCCAGATCCTCTACGGCGAAGGCATCAACTTCTACGGCGAGCTGGTAGACCTCGGCGTAAAAGAGAAGCTGATTGAGAAAGCGGGTGCCTGGTATAGCTACAACGGCGACAAAATCGGTCAGGGTAAAGCGAACGCGATCACCTGGCTGAAAGAGAACCCGGCGGCGGCGAAAGAGATTGAGAAGAAAGTGCGCGAACTGCTGCTCAACAATCAGGATGCGAAGCCAGACTTCGTTGTTGACGGCAACGACGCAGAAGAAACCGAACAGGATTTCTGATATCGTCTGCAAGACTGACAGGGCTGCTTAGGCAGCCCTTTTGCTTTGTGAGATTATCGAGGTGCCTGTGACTGAACCTTCATCACGCCGCTCCGGCTACGCCCGCCTGCTGGACCGTGCTATCCGCATTCTGGCGATGCGCGACCACAGCGAGCAGGAGCTGCGACGCAAGCTGGTCGCTCCGGTGATGAGCAAAAACGGTCCTGAGGCGCTGGACGCCACCCCCGACGAGCTGGAGCAGGTTGTCGCCTGGTGTATCGAAAACCGCTACCTCGACGACAACCGCTTCGTCGGCCAGTTCATCGCCAGCCGGAGCCGCAAAGGCTATGGTCCGGCGCGGATTCGCCAGGAGCTCAGCCAGAAAGGCATTGCGCGCCAGGTCGTTGACCAGGCGATGCGCAAATGCGATATCGACTGGGTGAGCCTTGCCAGGGAGCAGGCACAGCGTAAATACGGCGAACCGTTACCTTCCGCCTTTACTGAAAAAGTGAAAGTTCAGCGATTCCTGCTTTACCGCGGCTACCTGATGGAAGATATCCAGGAAATCTGGCGAAATTTTGCAGATTGACCCATCCGGGATTTTACTTCGCCGTAAAGAAAACTTATCTTATTCCCACTTTATTCCGTCGGGCCGCTGGTTGTGACTGTGCAGGCAGCGGCCTGGGCGATTATTCCTTTACACAAAATCATTCAAGCTGCATCAGGGCGGCAAGAGAGACTCTCTTTCGCAACGTACGTCAGTTCGGTGCCGGAAGAGCAAGCGCAGCCAGGACAGAGGCGACTTGAAGGATGACGTGTAGCTTGATTTCAGGATAATTATGAGCAAGAGCACCGCTGAGATCCGTCAGGCGTTTCTCGACTTTTTCCATAGCAAGGGACATCAGGTAGTTGCCAGCAGCTCCCTGGTGCCGCACAACGATCCGACCCTGCTGTTTACCAATGCAGGGATGAACCAGTTCAAGGATGTCTTCCTTGGTCTCGACAAACGTAATTATTCGCGTGCGACCACCGCACAGCGTTGCGTGCGTGCGGGTGGTAAACACAACGATCTGGAAAACGTCGGTTACACCGCGCGTCACCACACCTTTTTTGAAATGCTGGGCAACTTCAGCTTTGGCGATTACTTCAAGCAGGATGCCATCAAATACGCATGGGAACTGCTGACCGGTGAGAACTGGTTCGCGCTGCCGAAAGAAAAACTGTGGGTTACCGTTTACGAGACCGATGACGAAGCTTTCGACATCTGGGCCAATGAAGTAGGCGTTCCGCGCGAGCGTATTATCCGCATCGGCGACAACAAAGGCGCGCCGTTTGCTTCTGACAACTTCTGGCAGATGGGCGACACCGGTCCGTGCGGCCCGTGCACCGAAATCTTCTTTGACCACGGCGATCACATCTGGGGCGGCCCTCCGGGAAGCCCGGAAGAAGATGGCGACCGTTACATTGAGATTTGGAACATCGTCTTCATGCAGTTCAACCGTCAGGCTGACGGTACCATGGAGCCGCTGCCGAAGCCGTCCGTCGACACCGGTATGGGTCTGGAGCGTATTGCCGCGGTGCTGCAGCACGTTAACTCCAACTATGACATCGATCTGTTCCGCGATCTGATCGCCAGCGTGGCGAAAGTCACCGGCGCGACCGATCTGACGAACAAGTCGCTGCGCGTTATCGCCGACCACATTCGCTCCTGCGCCTTCCTGGTTGCCGACGGCGTGATCCCGTCGAATGAAAACCGCGGCTACGTGCTGCGTCGTATCATTCGCCGCGCGATCCGTCACGGCAACATGCTGGGCGCGAAGGACACCTTCTTCTGGAAACTGGTTGCCCCGCTGATCGATGTGATGGGCTCCGCCGGCGACGAGCTGAAGCAGCAGCAGGCTCAGGTTGAGCAGGTGCTGAAAACCGAAGAAGAGCAGTTTGCCCGCACCCTCGAGCGCGGCCTGGCGCTGCTGGATGAGGAGCTGTCGAAGCTGAAAGGCGACACCCTGGACGGCGAAACCGCCTTCCGTCTGTACGACACCTACGGCTTCCCGGTCGACCTGACCGCCGATGTGTGCCGCGAGCGCAACATCAAGGTTGATGAAGCTGGTTTTGAAGCCGCGATGGAAGAGCAGCGCCGCCGCGCGCGCGAGTCCAGCGGTTTCGGCGCCGACTATAATGCGATGATCCGCGTTGACGGCGCCTCTGAATTTAAAGGCTACGATCATCTGGAGCTGAACGGCAAGGTTACCGCCCTGTTTATCGACGGCAAAGCGGTGGATAGCGTTAGCGCTGGCCAGGAAGCGGTGGTGATCCTTGACCAGACCCCGTTCTATGCGGAGTCCGGCGGCCAGGTGGGCGATAAAGGCGAATTAAAAGGCGCGGGCTTCTCCTTCGCAGTCAGCGACACGCAGAAGTACGGCCAGGCTATTGGTCATATCGGTAAAGTCGCCAGCGGCTCACTGAAAGTGGGTGACGCGGTGCAGGCCGACGTAGATGAGGCTCGCCGTCAGCGTATCCGTCTCAACCACTCCGCGACGCACCTGATGCACGCGGCGCTGCGCCAGGTGCTCGGCACCCATGTGGCGCAGAAAGGTTCGCTGGTCAATGATAAAGCGCTGCGCTTTGACTTCTCGCATTTTGAAGCGATGAAGCCGGAAGAAATTCGTGCGGTGGAAGACCTGGTCAACGCGCAGATCCGTCGTAACCTGGCTATCGAAACCAACATTATGGATATCGATGCCGCGCGCGCATCCGGCGCCATGGCGCTGTTTGGCGAGAAATACGACGATCGCGTGCGCGTTCTGCGGATGGGCGATTTCTCCACGGAGCTGTGCGGCGGGACTCACGCGGCGCGTACCGGCGATATCGGCCTGTTCCGCATCACGTCAGAGTCCGGCACCGCTGCTGGCGTGCGCCGTATCGAAGCGGTGACTGGCGAAGGCGCGATGGCCATCCTGCATGCGCAGAGCGATCAGCTTAATGATATCGCTCAGCTGCTGAAGGGTGACAGCCACAATCTTGGCGAGAAGGTTCGCGCCGCGCTGGAGCGTACCCGTCAGCTGGAAAAAGAGCTGCAGCAGCTGAAAGAGCAGGCTGCGGCGCAGGAGAGCGCAAACCTCTCCAGCAAAGCGGAAGAGATTAACGGCGTTAAGCTGCTGGTCAGCGAACTGACCGGCGTTGAGCCGAAAATGCTGCGTACCATGGTTGACGATCTGAAGAACCAGCTCGGTTCGACGATCGTTGTATTAGCTACGGTAGCGGATGGTAAGGTTTCTCTGATTGCAGGTGTGTCTAAGGATGTGACAGACCGCGTGAAAGCAGGGGAGCTGGTTGGTATGGTCGCCCAGCAGGTGGGCGGTAAAGGGGGCGGTCGTCCGGATATGGCGCAGGCCGGTGGTACCGATGCGTCTGCTCTCCCTGCAGCGTTAGCCAGTGTGAAAGGCTGGGTCAGCGCAAAACTGTAATAACTATAAACGCATTTACCCTAAATAATTCGAGTTGCAGGAAGGCGGCGACGCAGCGAATCCCCAGGAGCTTACTCAAGTAAGTGACTGGGGTGAGCGAGGAAAGCCAACACGCATGCAACTTTAAGTATGAGGGGTATAGGTGCCATAACCAGAGGGTTATGGCACCTTGCGTCAGAAACACTGATAACGATAAAGTCGGGTTGAAATTGTGTATATCGGCTAAACTTAGGTTTAACAGAATGTGATGCCATGACTGCTTATACCCTAAGGTATTTGTCATCGCTTACTTTTTGGCGTTATATGATGGATAATGCCGGGATACGAGAGACCCGACTCTTTTAATCTTTCAAGGAGCAAAGAATGCTGATTCTGACTCGTCGAGTTGGTGAGACCCTCATGATTGGAGATGAGGTCACTGTGACAGTTTTAGGGGTGAAGGGTAACCAGGTTCGTATTGGCGTAAACGCCCCTAAAGAAGTGTCTGTTCACCGTGAAGAGATCTACCAGCGTATTCAGGCTGAAAAATCCCAGCAGTCCAGTTACTAAGGTTTCCGCGCCTCGCTGTGCAGTGAGGCGCATCACTTACCGCCGCTTTTTCCCTTTTTCTGTTTTTTCCCCCTGCGCCATACCGCTTTTCATTACCCTTTGCCGTTTTGGTCGTTTGGCGTTATGCCAGCGTCAGGGCTGATTTCCTGTTGATAAATTGCCCTTTTTGCCGTTTTTGCACGCGAATTGCGTGCGAAGTGTGCAAACGAAAAAAGGTCTCGAAAAAGTGTTTGACTTATAAGTACCAGAAAGTAATATGTGCGCCATCGCAGCGACGAAGAGCAGAAACAAGTTCTTCGAAGCACTCGAAAGAGGCGTGTGTGGTGAGGTGGCCGAGAGGCTGAAGGCGCTCCCCTGCTAAGGGAGTATGCGGTCAAAAGCTGCATCCGGGGTTCGAATCCCCGCCTCACCGCCATTTTGCATCCGTAGCTCAGCTGGATAGAGTACTCGGCTACGAACCGAGCGGTCGGAGGTTCGAATCCTCCCGGATGCACCATTCTTTAATAAGAATGGCAAATCGCGAAATTTGATATCAGAATTACAGCAGTAATCCCGATGCATCCGTAGCTCAGCTGGATAGAGTACTCGGCTACGAACCGAGCGGTCGGAGGTTCGAATCCTCCCGGATGCACCATCTTCTTTCTGAATTAAGAGAGAAGAGCGCTGTGAAAGCAGCGGCCCGCAGTGCGAGGCATAATCGAGTCACTCTACCGATTAGGCCATCATACTCAGTGTGGCATGTGTTAGTTGTGACACTGACGCGTAGTAAAGCAAGTTTCCCGATGCATCCGTAGCTCAGCTGGATAGAGTACTCGGCTACGAACCGAGCGGTCGGAGGTTCGAATCCTCCCGGATGCACCATATTCTCCTTGATAACAGCGACGATGTTGTTTTATGGTCTGCGAAATTATCGCCAGCACCAGGGAGGATAACGTTGCGTAAGCAACGGCCCGTAGGGCGAGGCGCAGCCGAGTAATCCTCCCGGATGCACCATATTCTCCTTAGTAACAGCAACATTGTTGTTATCTGGTTTGCGAAACCATCGTAAATGCCAGGAGAGTAACCCCGCAGTAAAATAGCTTTCCCGATGCATCCGTAGCTCAGCTGGATAGAGTACTCGGCTACGAACCGAGCGGTCGGAGGTTCGAATCCTCCCGGATGCACCATATTCTCCTTAATAACAGCGACGACGTTGTTTTATGGTCTGCGAAATCATCGCCAGCACCAGGGGGATAACGTTGCGTAAGCAACGGCCCGAAGGGCGAGGCGTAGCCGAGTCATCCTCCCGGATGCACCATATTCTCCTCAGTAACAACGACGATGTTGTTGCATAGGCTGCGAAATTATCGCCGCACCCGTTCTGAATGCATAATCTTCACTCTTCTCTCACCATCCCGATTACCTCGTTTTCCATCACTGGCTTCATCCTGACTTTTTTATTGGCAAGACGCGCTTTCCACTATAATTTATCCTTGTATATCAGCGTTATCAGGCTGAGATAAATGCAAGGAGAGAAATCCATGAAATGGTTCAAAGCAATACCTGCTTTTTGCGCGACGCTGCTGGTAACGACGGCCCTCGCTGGCTGTGCGGGATCGGCTACAAAGGAGAGTACGGGCGGCTATATTGACGATACCGTGGTGACCACCAAGGTGAAAACGGCGCTCTTTAACGATAAAGACATTAAGTCCTCAGAAATTAGCGTCCAGACCTTTAAAGGCCGCGTCCAGCTGAGCGGATTTGTCTCCTCCGCGGAGAGCGCTAAACGAGCCGTAGAAGTCACACGCCGAGTGCAGGGCGTGCGAATGGTCGAGAACGATCTGCGTATTAAATAAGGCTGGTTATCCGGCCTAATGTTTGGGGGCGCCTGAGGGCGCCTTTGTCGTCTGCGCCGCTGGCCGCGACAACGGCGGGCTTTTGCGTTACAGTAATCATTCCCAAACCGGTTGGTGAGAAGACAATGTACGAAGGTTACGCAGGACTGATCTTTGATATGGATGGCACCATTCTCGATACCGAGCCGACCCATCGGCAGGCATGGAACGAGGTGTTGGGCCGCTACGGTATGCGTTTCGACGAACAGGCGATGGTCGCGCTCAATGGCTCACCAACCTGGCGAATCGCCCAGGCGATTATCGAACTCAACCAGGCCGATCTCGATCCACATCGCCTGGCGCAGGAAAAAACCCAGGCCGTCAAAGCGATGCTGCTGGACAGCGTACGCCCGTTGCCGCTGATTGAGGTGGTTAAGGCATGGCACGGCCGTCGCCCGATGTCGGTGGGAACCGGCAGCGAGAGCGCCGTCGCCGAAGCGCTGCTGGCGCACCTGGGGCTGCGTCATTACTTCTCCGCGGTGGTGGCGGCCGATCATGTGGTCAACCATAAACCCGCGCCCGATACCTTCCTGCTGTGCGCCGAGCGCATGGGCGTCGCGCCGGAAAAATGCGTCGTCTTCGAAGATGCCGACTTTGGTCTGCAGGCGGCGAAGCGCGCGGGAATGGACGCAGTTGACGTGCGTTTGCTGTGAGCGACGCGCTGTCACTCACCTCGCTGTTTGCCAGTAGCTTTTTAAGCGCCACGCTGCTCCCCGGCAATTCGGAGGTTGTGCTGGTGGCTATGCTACTTGCGGGGGTCAGTCATCCGTGGTGGTTAGTATTAATAGCAACAATCGGCAATAGCCTTGGAGGGGTAACTAACGTTATTCTGGGGCGCTTGTTTCCGCTGCGCAAAACCTCGCGCTGGCAGGAGCGGGCGGCCGGCTGGCTTAAGCGCTACGGCGCGGTCACGCTCTTACTGAGCTGGGCGCCGGTTGTCGGCGATTTACTGTGTTTGCTGGCGGGATGGATGCGCATTTCCTGGGGACCGGTACTCTTTTTCTTATGCCTTGGTAAGGCGCTGCGCTATATCGCTATTGCGGCAGCGACGCTTCAGGGCATGACGTGGTGGCACTAATTGGACTGACAGTTCATCCATTACAATTATGCTTATTCAAACGATTTCGACAGGCGGGAGGTCAAATTGATCCCGGACGTATCACAGGCGCTGGCCTGGCTGGAAAAACATCCGCAGGCTCTGCAGGGTATTCAACGTGGTCTGGAGCGGGAAACGCTGCGCGTGAACGCAGACGGCACCCTTGCAACGACCGGTCACCCTCCGGCGTTAGGCTCAGCGCTAACGCATAAATGGATTACCACCGATTTTGCCGAAGCTTTACTTGAGTTCATTACGCCAGTAGATGGCGATATTGAGCATATGCTGACCTTTATGCGCGATGTCCATCGCTATACCGCGCGTCAGCTTGGCGACGAGCGGATGTGGCCGCTGAGCATGCCATGCTATATCGCCCCCGGTCAGGATATTGAGCTGGCGCAGTACGGCACCTCTAACGTGGGGCGCCTGAAAACGCTATATCGCGAGGGGCTGAAGAACCGCTATGGCGCGCTGATGCAGACTATCTCCGGCGTGCACTATAACTTCTCCCTACCGATGGCCTTCTGGCAGGCAAAATGTGGTGTGGAAGATGCCGAGAGTGGTAAAGAGGCCATTTCGGCGGGCTATTTCCGCTCAATTCGTAACTACTATCGCTTTGGCTGGGTGATCCCCTATCTGTTTGGCGCCTCGCCGGCGATTTGCTCCTCATTCCTGCAAGGCAAACCGACAACGCTGCCCTTTGAGGAAACGGGCAACGGCATGTATTACCTGCCGTATGCCACCTCGCTGCGCCTCAGCGACCTTGGTTATACCAATAAGTCGCAAAGCAATCTCGGAATTACGTTTAACGATCTGCACGAGTATGTGGCAGGATTGAAGCGGGCGATTAAAACGCCGTCGGAAGAGTACGCCAAAATCGGGCTGCAGAAAGACGGCAAGTATCTGCAGATCAACAGCAACATTCTGCAGATTGAAAATGAACTTTATGCGCCGATCCGCCCGAAACGCGTCACCCGTCGGGGCGAAACCCCGTCCGATGCGCTGTTGCGCGGTGGTATTGAGTATATCGAAGTGCGTTCGCTGGATATCAATCCGTTCTCGCCGATCGGCGTTGACGCCCAGCAGGTGCGTTTCCTCGACCTGTTTATGGTCTGGTGCGCGCTGGCCGACGCGCCGGAGATGAGCAGCGATGAGCTGCTGTGCACCCGCACCAACTGGAATCGGGTGATTCTGGAAGGGCGTAAGCCGGGCTTAACGCTGGGGATTGGCTGCGAAAGCGCGCAGTTCCCGCTGGCTCAGGTGGGCAAAGATCTGTTCCGCGATTTACGCCGCGTGGCGCAGACCCTGGACAGTATCCACGGTGGCCAGGCATATCAGCAGGTCTGCGACGAGCTGCTGGCCTGCTTTGACGATCCGGAATTAACCTTCTCAGCCCGCATTCTGCGTTCTATGATTGAAGAAGGCATTGGCGGTACCGGCCGTGCGCTTGCCGATCGTTACCGGACGCAGCTGCGCGAAGAGCCGCTGGAGATCCTGAGCGAAGACGATTTTATCGCCGAGCGCGACGCGTCGGTGGCGCGACAGAAGAAAGTGGAAGCTGAAGACAGCGAGCCGTTTGAGGCGCTGCTGGCGCGGCACGCGTAGCGCTGGAAAAGAAAAAGGCCACATCACTGTGGCCAAACTTTCATCTCTGATTCAGGGATGATGATGATAATAAATGCGCGTCTTTCATATACTGAGACTCGCGGCTGAACAAAGAGTTCATTTTATTTTAAAAAAATTCACTCCCGGAGGTGACGAATGCCGTTGTTAGATAGTTTCACAGTCGACCATACCCGAATGGAAGCCCCAGCGGTGCGTGTCGCGAAGAAAATGAACACGCCGCATGGCGATGAAATCACCGTTTTCGATCTGCGCTTCTGCGTACCGAACCAGGAAGTGATGCCGGAACGCGGTATCCACACCCTGGAGCATCTGTTCGCGGGCTTTATGCGCGATCATCTGAACGGGAATGGCGTGGAAATTATCGACATTTCGCCAATGGGCTGCCGCACCGGCTTCTATATGAGCCTGATTGGTACGCCGGACGAGCAGCGCGTCGCTGACGCCTGGAAAGCGGCGATGGCCGATGTGCTGAAGGTGAAAGATCAGAACCAGATCCCGGAGCTCAACGTCTACCAGTGCGGGACTTACACCATGCACTCGCTGGAAGAGGCCCAGGACATCGCTCGTCATATCATTGAGCGCGATGTGCGCATCAACAGCAACGACGAACTGGCGTTGCCGAAAGAAAAACTGCAGGAACTGCACATCTAGTGCTTCCGCCACGGCCCGACGCCTGTCGCCGGGCCGCTCTTCTGACGCCGCGATGACGACGACGCTTTCCTTCTCCTTTCAGCACCGCCCTTTGGTGCCCTTTGCCCATGATTATGCCCACGGTGACCAGGAAGACTGGCATCAGCATGACTGCGCCCAGCTGCTGCATATACTAAGCGGCGTGGTGCGGGTCGCGACGCCGGTAGGCTACTGGGTCGTGCCGCCCGGGCGCGGCGTCTGGCTGCCGGCGGGAACGCCGCACGCGCTACGCATGACCGGCAACGTGGCGGCGCGCACCCTGTTTATCGATCCGCTGGCGCGCGCCGATCTTCCGGCGGGCTGCCAGATCGTACAGATCACGCCGCTGCTGCGGGAACTGATCGTGTCATCCCTGGCGCTGGCGGAACGCTATGCCCCCGCCAGCCGCGACGAAAGAATTTATGAACTGATCCTCGATGAGATCCGCGGGATGGCGATCCTGCCGTTTGGCCTGCCGGAGCCGCAAAGCGAAACGCTGCGTCGGCTGTGCCAGCAGGTACGCGAGGCGCCGGGCGAGGCCTGGAGCAGCGGCCAGGCGGCGAAGGCGTGCAGCATGAGCGAGCGAACCCTAAACCGCCATTTTCAGCAGCAGACTAGCCTGACGTGGAGCGAGTGGGTGCGCCGGGCGAAGCTAATGGAAGCGCTGGTGCGCCTGGCGCAGGGCCACTCCGTGCTGCGGGTGGCGCTGGAGCTGGGCTACGGTAGCCACAGCGCCTTCAGCGCCATGTTTCGTCGGGTGATGGGCGTCGCCCCCAGCGACTATTTTCGTCCCCCGGCCTGATCGGCGGCGCTGAGCGCATTGCACAGCGCCTGCAGCGAGGCGCGCGCCACGTCATTATCGATACCCACGCCCCAGTAGCTTTCTCCTTGCGGAAAAACGCAGCGGATATAGGCCACCGACCGGCTGTCGCTGCGCGCGCCGAGGGTATGATGTAGCCCCCTGAAACACCGGACAGTAGCTGTATCTCCAGATAAGAGATAGGCTTGAATATATGTCTAACACTAACGCCAATTTTGAGATGACCGGGATCCTGTTAGGGCAAGAAGCCCGTAAACGTAAAACTCCTCAGGAGAAGATCGCCATTATCCAGCAGACGATGGAGCCGGGCATGAATGTCTCCCATGTCGCCCGCCTGCATGGTATCCAGCCCAGCCTGCTGTTTAAGTGGAAGAAGCAATATCAGGAAGGCAGCCTCACCGCCGTTGCGGCCGGAGAGGAAGTCGTTCCTGCTTCTGAGCTTACTGCTGCTCTGAAGCAGGTCCGGGAACTTCAGCGCCTTCTGGGCAAGAAGACGATGGAAGTTGAGATCCTGAAAGAAGCCGTGGAGTACGGCCAGTCGCGAAAATGGATAGCGCACGCGCCCTTGTTGCCAAAGGACGGGGAATAGCCCTGGTCAGCCGCACCATGGGCGTGTCGCGTGCGCAGCTGTCACTGCGGATTAACCGTTCTGCCGACTGGCAGGACAAGCGCTGTAACCGGCGTAATGACGAAGCAGACGAAGAAATACTGTCGGCTATCCTCGACATCATCAGCGATATGCCGAGTTATGGTTATCGACGCGTGTGGGGCATCCTGCGCAAGCAACGTCGCACAGAGGGACAGCCACCTGTGAACGCCAAACGGCTTTACAGGATAATGAGCGAGCATAACCTGTTGTTGTTGCATGACAAACCAGAGCGACCGAAGCGTGAACATAAGGGCAAGATAGCGGTGGCAGAAAGCGATATGCGCTGGTGTTCAGATGGCTTCGAGTTCGGCTGCGACAACGGCGAAAAACTGCGGGTAACGTTCGCGCTGGACTGCTGCGACCGTGAGGCCATAGACTGGGCAGCAAGCACGGGAGGCTATGACAGTTCAACCGTGCAGGATGTGATGCTGAGGTCGGTGGAAAAGCGCTTCGGCGACAGGTTGCCCGATACAGCGGTGCAGTGGCTGACGGACAACGGTTCAGCGTATACCGCGTATGAAACGTGGAGGTTCGCGAGAGAGCTGAATCTGGAGCCCTGCACAACAGCGGTGAGCAGCCCGCAGAGTAATGGCATGGCCGAACGGTTCGTGAAAACGATGAAAGAAGACTATATCGCGTTCATGCCAAAACCGGATGTGAGAACAGCACTGCGAAACCTTGCAGTAGCGTTCACGCATTACAATGAAAACCACCCGCACAGCGCGCTGGGATATCACTCCCCGAGGGAATACCGGCGGCAGCGGACATCGTTAACTTAAGATACAAAAGCTGTTCGGAGATGGAGGGTCAAGATCACGCGCGCCGAGGGTATGCTCATGATAGTCCTTGATCATAAACGGCTGCCGAAACAGCGCGCTGAGCCCGCTGGCTGCGGCGGAGAGCAGGCCGTTGCCCTGGCCCTGCAGGCGTCGGGTTTCGCCGTGGTGACGCAGCGTTGCCTGCAGGGAAAGCTGGCCATCCTGCTGGCTGGCGCTCTGATAATCGAGCAGCGTCAGCGCCGGCTGCGCCTGCAGCCCGTAGCGCGTGCGGAACAGCTGCCACAGCGCATGGTGGGTCATCTCTTTGCCGTCGCTATCGGTGGCCTGCTGAACGTGCTGGCTGAAGTCCTGCTGCAGCCCGCGGGGCAGTTTCAGACCATGATTTTGTTCGATAAGCCAGGCGCTGCCGCTCTTCCCCGACTGGCTGTTGACGCGGATCACCGCCTCATAGCTGCAGCCTATATCCTGCGGGTCAATGGGCAGGTAGGGCATCTGCCACGGATCGCCAGGCTGACGGGCATCAAACCCTTTTTTGATCGCATCCTGATGGGAGCCGGAGAAGGCGGTGTAAGCCAGACTTCCCGCCCACGGGTGGCGCGGGTGAACGGGGATCTGGTTGCAGTTTTCCACCACCTCCACCACCCGGTTCATCTGCTCGAAGCGAAGCTCAGGGTCGATGCCCTGGCTGTAGAGGTTCATCGCCAAAGTCACCAGACAGACGTTGCCGGTGCGTTCGCCGTTGCCAAACAGGCAGCCTTCTACCCGATCGGCGCCGGCCATCACCGCCAGCTCGGCGCTGGCGACGCCGGTGCCGCGATCGTTATGCGGGTGCACGCTGATGCAGACCTCGCCGCGGCGGGAGAAGTGGCGGCAAAAATACTCGATCTGATCGGCATAGACGTTGGGGGTGTTGACTTCCACCGTCGCCGGCAGATTGACGATCATCGGTCGCTCGGCGCAGGGCTGCCAGACATCCGCCACCGCTTCGCAAATCTCAAGCGCAAACTCGGGCTCGGTGAAGCAGAAGGTTTCAGGCGAATATTCATATTGCCAGCGGGTCTCCGACTGCTGTTCGCACTGCTGACGGATAAGCCGGGTGGCGCGGGTCGCGAGGGCGATCACCTCGGCCTTGTCCATGCCGAAAACCAGCTCGCGGAACAGCGGCGCGGTGGCATTGTAGAGGTGGACGGTAGCCCGGCGGGCGCCGCGCAGCGCCTCAAAGGTGCGCAGGATCAGCGGGTCTCGCGCCTGGGTCAGCACCTGGATGGTGACATCCTCCGGGATGCGCTGTTCGTCAATCAGCTGGCGGACAAAGTTGAAATCGGTTTGTGAGGCGGAAGGGAAGGCGACTTCAATCTCTTTAAAGCCGCACTCCAGCAGCAGATCCCAGAACTGCAGTTTGCGGGCGCTGTCCATGGGCTCCGCCAGCGCCTGGTTGCCGTCGCGCAGGTCAGTCGACAGCCAGCGCGGGGCGTGACTGATTTGCCGGTCTGGCCAGCGGCGGTCAGGCAGGGCGATCGGCGGATAGGGACGGTACTTTTCAGCAGGATGGCTCAGCATAGTGTTCTCCTTAATGGTCAGCCTTTATCCTGCCCGAGCGCAGGGTGACGGGCTTTCGCAAACGAGACAGAAACTAGCGAGAACTGGACAACCTGACGCCGTAAAAAAGGGACCCGGAGGTCCCTTTATGTGAGGCTTAGTGCGCGCCGCCGCCGCCTCCGCCGGCGCTGAACGGTGGTCTGGCGAACCACACCAGCCCCAACAGCAGGATGAAAATAGCCGCAGAAATCCAGAAGATTTCGTTGGCGGAGATAATCAGCCCCTGGTTGGTTATCTGCTGCGCTATCCAGCCGGACGCCTGCTGCTGCGTCATTCCCATGCCCTGCAGCTGATCGTATATCTGCTGCGCGTTGGGGTTAAAGGGGGTCACCGATTCGGTGAGCTGCGCATGATGCAGCGCCTCGCGGTTGGTCCACAGGGTGGTGGTGATCGAGGTCCCGATGGAGCCGGCAAGGGTACGGGTGAAGTTCGACAGGCTCGACGCCGCCGCCAGCCGCTCCGGCGGCAGGCCGGAGAGGGTGATGGTGGTCAACGGCATGAAGAAGCAGGCCACCGCGAAGCCCTGGATAAACTGTGGCCACGCCGAGGCGCCAAAGTCCATCCCCGGTTCGAAGGTCCAGGCGCGCCAGTAGAAGCAGACCGCGTACATAATAAAGCTGAAGGTGACCAGCCGCCGCATGTCGAGCTTATGCGCGAAGCGGCCGATAATCGGCGACAGAATGACCGGGATCACCCCCACCGGCGCCGACGCCAGGCCGGCCCAGGTCGCGGTGTAGCCGTAGACCTCCTGCAACAGCTGCGGCAGCAGCACGATGGCGCCGAAGTAGAGCATATAGGCCAGACTGATACAGAGGCAGCCGATGGTGAAGTTGCGCGACTTAAATAGCGACAGATCGACAATCGGGTTATCGTCGGTTAGCTCCCAGACGATCAGGAAGCTTATCGCCACCACCGCCACGATAGTCAGAATGATAATCTCATTGGAGGAGAACCAGTCCAGCTCTTTACCCCGGTCCAGCATCACCTGCAGGCTACCGATACCGATGATCAGCAGCGCCAGACCGACACCGTCGATCCGCCGCTGTTCGGTTTTGGTTTCCCGGTTGCGCAGGGTCTGCAGGGTCATCAGCACCACCGCCACGCCAATGGGCACGTTGATAAAGAAGATCCAGCCCCAGTGATAGTTATCGCTGATATAGCCGCCGAGGATCGGACCGCAGATGGGCGCGACAATCACCGTCATTGACCACAGCGCCAGAGCGATAGAGCGCTTCGCCGGGGGATAGTTGCTGAGCAGCAGACTTTGCGACAGCGGGATCAGCGGTCCGGCGACGATCCCCTGAATGACGCGGAAGAAAATCAGCATCGTCAGGCTGTTGGAGACGCCGCAGGCCCAGGAGGCAATGGCGAAGGCGGTGGTTGACCACAGGAACAGCTTCACCTCGCCGACGCGCTTGGCCAGCCAGCCGGTGATCGGGATGGAGATGGCGTTAGCGACCCCGAACGAGGTGATGACCCAGGTCCCCTGGCTCAGCGACGAGCCAAGGTTGCCGGCAATGGTCGGGATCGCCACGTTGGCGATAGTGGAATCCAGCACCTGCATGAACGTCGCGAGCGACAGCGCAATGGTCATAATGACCAGCTGCGCGCCTTCCAGCGGTTTTTGCTGTTGCATTACACTCACCCCGAATTATCCGGCGTTGGCCTGAATGATCTCGTCTATCAGCTTATTAACCGGATCGAGAGCGATTTCGCGGGCATTGCTCTCGTAAACCGGGGAGCTCCGCACCTGGCTGGCCAGCATTTCACCATCGCGATCGGTGGTGTTGACTTCCACCAGCGTCGAGAGGCCGATGCGCAGCGGGTGTTCCGCTAGTTGTTTTTCATCCAGCTCGATACGAACCGGCAGGCGCTGTACCACTTTGATCCAGTTGCCGGTGGCATTCTGCGCCGGCAGCAGGGAGAAGGCGCTGCCGGTACCCATATCCAGACCGACCACTTTACCGGTGTATTTCACGTCATCGCCATAGATATCGCTGATCACGGTGGCCGGCTGGCCGATACGCATATGCGCCAGCTGAGTCTCTTTAAAGTTAGCATCGATCCACAGGTTGGTCGCCGGGACCACCGCCATCAGCGGCGTGGTGGTGCCGATCTGCGCGCCAGGCTGTACCGAGCGACGGGAAACGTAGCCGCTAATCGGGCTGACGATCTGCGTACGCTGCAGGGCCAGCCAGGCATTACGCACTTCAGTGGCCGCCTGGAGCACCGCCGGCTGCTGTTCCAGCCTGGTGCCCAGCACGATCGCCTGGTTGGCGTTGTACTGCTGGATTGCCACGTCGAGTTCGGCCTGTGCGCTGGCGACGGTATCGCGGGCGTGCTGCAGCTCTTCGCGGCCAATGAGGTTCGCGGCGCCCAGCGGGATGCGGCGGTTCAGGTCAGCCTGCGCCTGGGCGAGGGCGGTTTTTTTGACGTCGATATTTGCCTGCAGCTGCTTGCTGTTGATCATCTGCTGGCGGGTCTGACGGACGCTGGCGGCCAGTTGGGTCTTAGCCTTTTCAAACGCCTGTTGGGCATCGGTCCGATCGAGCGTGACCAGCGGATCGCCTTTCTGCACGTAGTCCGTGTTGTCAGCCCAGACTTTGGTCACGCTGCCCGCGACCTGAGCCATAATTTGTACCTGATTCCCTGCCACGTAGGCATCGTCGGTCTCTTCGTAGTGACGCAGTACCAGAAACCAGTAAATCCCATATGCCACGGCAATAATAATGAAGAGCAATGTCAACAACAGAAGGGCGCCTTTACGCTTTCCTTTTTTGCTGCCTGGTTGCTGCGGGGTTTGGCTCTCCGCATTTGCACTCATGTTATTCTCCACGATCTTATTATTTCACATCGGCTGAGCCGACCTGTTTATCAGAAAGGCCAGCAGAGATCTGCTGGCCTGGCTGTTTTCCTTGCAACGTAAAAATGGGCTGAGCGACGCCGCCCTTAGCGTAGAGAGTCCGCTAGCACGCCTTCTTCTTCCATCTGATCAAGGCGGCTCAGGAGTTTGCGGGTGATGTGTTCGAGCTGATCTTTTTCGCTGGTGCTAAGTGAAGACCACAGCTGATGCAGGCAGTTATGCTGCGGCGGCAGGACTTCACGCAAAAACTGATGGCCCTTTTCGGTCAGTTGCAGATGCAAACAGCGACGATCGTTATCGCTCTCGCGGCGCTCAATCCAGCCGCGTTTTTCCAGTTCATCAGCGATACGGGTGGCGTTGGTACGTGACGAGCCCAGCGCACAGCTCAGCTCGGACGGCTGGATGCTGTGGTTTTCCTGTGACTCCAGCGTAATCAGCGCCATAAATAATGTCTCGTTAATTCCCTGCGCTTTGAGCATTTTATTGCGATTTTCCAGCAGCTTACCTTGCATATGCATGCAAAGACGAGTTAACAGGATCTCCTGAAACGGGAAATCTTCATGGCGGCTGGCGCGGAACTTGAGCATTTGCTCAATGGGAGTAAACGAACTATCCATTTGGGTATGACCTCATTAATTACAGCCGATATAATAACTATTGTGACAAATAAATCAAATGAATTATTGACCAAAATTGATACGTAAAGCTTAGAGCCCGTTGGTGATTTTCCATGCCAGACCATAGGCAAACGCCGACAGCAGGGTCGGGACAATGATGCTGCGGGTTTTCCAGAAGGCGGCCCCCAGCACCAGGAAGCCGGTCAGCGTCGGCGCCAGGCGATGGGCATCGGCGAGGATCTCCGGCACGCTGGAGACCACCAGCAGCGCGCAAATCGAGGCGATGCCAATGGTATCCAGCAGGACGCTGACCGGGCCGCGGCGGGCAGGACGGGCGTGGCCGGCGCGCAAACGCAGAGGAAGATAGCGAAAGAGATAGTTGACGCCGCCGACTATCACCCCGAGCAGAAGGACTTCACTGTTCATCCGGCATCCCCTTGAGCATGGCCTGAAGCAGCGCCGTCAGACACCCGCAGACAATTCCGGCGAGGATCGCCGCCGGAATGGAAAATAACAGAATGCCGCCCAGCGCGCCCGCCAGCGCCGCCGTGACGCAGAGTGACTGCTGACGCTGGAAAGAGGCCAGCAGGAAGCTCATAAACAGCGCCGGCAGCATAAAGCCGAGGGCGGCTTCCACCGCCGGATAATCCACCAGCAGGCCGTTGCCGGACCAGGCGCCGGCCAGCGTGCCGCACACCCACGATGCCCACGAGGTAAAAGCGAGACCGAGCATCCAGTTTTCGCTCCAGCGGCGGTTATCGCGAACCAGCCTGGCGGTAGCGGCGGCGAAAACCTCATCGGTCAGGCCGAAGGCCCAGAGGGCGGTTTTCTTTTTATCCAGCGCTGAGCGAATGCGGCTGCGCAATGAGGGGCCATACAGCACGTGGCGGACATCCATCGCCATCACCGTCAGGGCGGCGACCCACAGCGAACTGCCGGCGGCCAACATGGCGGTGATCACAAACTGGCTGGCGCCGGCGTAAATAATGCAGGAGAAGAACAGGCTTTCCAGCGGGGTGAAGCCCAGCCGGGTGGCATTGAGTCCGAAGGCGAATGCCACCGGAAGGTAGCTGATGACGATGGGGAGACTGTCTTTGATGCCTTCGCCGACGGTGGCGACGCGTTCAGGTAAGGCACAGGTTAAGGGCGCGGGGTTTTCCATATGAATAACTTATCGCTGGATCCATGTGAAGGTGGCAATTTGACCGATGTCTCCACCTTAACAGAGCGCGATGCGCCTTAACACTATGGAAATTCCTGGAATCGCTTTTCTATGACCTGGCCACGAGAAAGGGGCAAGGGGGCCGGATAAGGCGCTGGGCCTTATCCGTGAGCGGTTTTACTGCTGCGCGGCGAGGGCGGTTTTCACCCAGCTGTCGAACAGCGGCTGGTGGGCTTTGATCCAGCCATCAACGTGGCCGTTAATGTCGGCTTCGGAAGCATGGCCTTCATGCATCATCGCATTCTCGGCGTTGATGTCGGCGATCGGCAGCTTCATGACGCTAAACAGAGTGGCGGCGGCCGGATTTTTCTCCGCCCAGGCTTTGTTGGCGACGATGTGCATCGTGTTCACCGGGAAGCCATAGTTGGCGCCGTTGGCCAGTTTGGTGTCGATGTTTTTCTGCTCGCCCGGCAGGGAGGAGAACGGCACCTGCAGCCAGACGACGTCCTTGCCAGGCTTCAGCACGTCGCTAACCCAGTACGGCGTCCAGGTGTAGTAGAGCACCGATTTACCTTCTTTATACCGGGCAATGGTGTCGGCCATCATCGCCGCGTAGTTGCCCTGGTTATGGGTGACGGTTTTGCTCAGGCCATAGGCGTCAATCTGATGGTTAATCACTGCTTCGCAGCCCCATCCTGGGGTACAGCCGGTGAGATCCGCTTTACCGTCATTGTTGGTATCAAACAGTTTGGCGATCTGCGGATCTTTGAGCTGATCGATGGAGGTGATGTGGTACTGCTCAGCGGTTTTTTTGTCGATTAAATAGCCCTGGGCGGCGCCTGAGACGTACACTCCTTTGCGATAGAATTTGTTATCACCGCCCGCCGCGGCGTACATGTCATCGTGCAGCGGTTGCCAGTTGGTGGCGATAAAGGTGGTATCTCCGGCGGCAATCGACGTATAGGCAACGTTATAGTCCACTTCGCTGGGTTTCTCGACGGTGTAGCCCAGCTTCTCCAGCGCTCGACTGACCAGCAGGGTCTGGAAGCTCTCTTCGGAGATAGTGCTCTGAGCGGGCTTCACCGTAATCCCTTTACCCGGCAGGTCGGCGGCGAAGGCGCTGGTGGCGAGCAGGGTGGCAAAGGCGGCGGTGGCCAACATCGTACTATGTCGCATGGTGGTTCCTCTTATTGTTTAACGGGAAGGGCCGCTCCCGGGCATCGGCTGGTGTCGGGGAGCGGCGCTGTTATCGACTTATCGACAGAAAGGGCGAGTGATAAGCCCCAGCGGGCCGGTGGTGTACCAGCGGCGGTTGCCGCGACTGCGGGCGTCGCGACCGACGGCCTGGGTGAGGCGGTCAAGAATAATCGCCAGGATCACGATCCCCACCCCGCCGACGGTCGCCAGGCCCATATCCAGGCGGCCGATACCGCGCAGCACCATCTGGCCGAGGCCGCCGACGGCGATCATCGAGGCGATCACTACCATCGACAGGGCCAGCATCAGGGTCTGGTTAACCCCGGCCATAATGGTGGGCATGGCCAGCGGCAGCTGCACCTTAAACAGCAGCTGGCGCGGGCTGGCGCCAAATGAGCGCGACGCTTCGATCAGATCCGCAGGCACCTGGTTTATCCCGAGGATGGTCAGACGGACGATCGGCGGCAGGGCGAAGATAATCGTCACCACCACGCCCGGTACGTTGCCGATGCCGAACAGCATCACGATCGGCACCAGATAGACGAACGCCGGCGTGGTCTGCATGGCATCCAATAGCGGGCGGATGATTTTCGCCGCCCGCGGGCTGCGCGCTAGCCAGATCCCCAGCGGCAAGCCGATAACCATGCAGAACAGCAGGGCGGTGAGGACCAGCGCCAGAGTGACCATGGCTTGCGACCACGCGCCGATGGCGCCGATGGCAATCAGCGATACCAGAGTGGCGACCCCCATGCCGAGGCTGGAGATCTGCCAGGCGATTAGCGCGAAGACGATAATCGCCACCGGTGCCGGCATCCCCAACAGCAGCTGCTGGAAGGCGCTGAGGATGTAGTCGATCGGCACGCGGATCCCCTGGAACAGCGGACGGAAGTGCAGCACGATCCAGTCGATGGCGTGGGTCACCCAGCTGTCGAGCGGGATCAGGGTCTTATGGAACGGATCCATGATATTGAACTGTTCCGGCTGCGGCGCAGGGGCGCTGTGCAGCCAGTCGGCGCCGCCGCCATTAGCCGGCGCGGCAGTAGAGGCGCCACCCCAGGCGTCGGCAGCCTGCGCGGCGCTGTCGGTTGACGGGGCGCTGCCCCACGGGTTGGTCTGATCAGCCATGATTCACCCCCTCGCGATCTAAAGCCTGGAGCAACATCCGTTTGGAAATGATGCCAATATATTGTTGTTCTTCATCCACTACCGGCACGGCGCACGGAGCGTGGCCGACGTGGGAGAGCAGATCGCTGAGCGGGGTTTGCGCTTCCACCGCCAGCGGGGCGTCAATCAGCGCCGCCTCGATCCCCTGCCCGGCGCTGAGGGCTGTTTTCAGAGAATCAATCGAGACAATCCCGACAAAGCGATTACCGCGCTCTATGACATAGCCATATTCCCGGTCTTCATCCTGTAATAATTTCAGCGCCGAACGGGGGCCAAAACCAGGCGTTTTACGAATCAGGCCAACTGGGCTGCGGCGGGCAATATCTTTCGCGCTGAATACCTGGCTAATATCCACGCCGCGGAAGAAGGTGCGCACATAATCATTGGCCGGATTATTTAATATTTCATCCGGAGTGCCGACCTGGACCACTTCGCCATTTTGCATAATGGCGATACGATCGCCAATTCGCATGGCTTCATCAAGGTCATGGGAAATAAAGACGATAGTGCGTTGATGCTTCGCCTGTAATTTGATGAGCTCATCCTGCATTTCGGTACGAATGAGCGGATCGAGCGCAGAGAAGGCTTCATCCATTAACAGAATATCGGGATTAATCGCCAGGGCGCGAGCTAAACCGACGCGCTGGCGCATGCCGCCGGAGAGTTCATCCGGCCAGGCGTGGGCATAATTCTCCAGCCCGACCTGACGCAGCGCCTCCCGGGCTTTTTGCTCTCGTTCGGCGGCGGGAACGCCGGCAAGCGCCATGCCAAACGCCGTGTTGTCGAGCACGCTCATGTGCGGCATCAGCGCAAAGGACTGAAAAACCATCGCAATTTTCTTGCGACGCACCTCGCGCAGCTCGGCATCCGACATTTTGGCGATATCGACCCCGTCAATCAGCACCTGGCCGCGGGTGGGTTCAATCAGGCGATTGAGAAGGCGAACCATGGTGGATTTCCCCGAGCCGGAGAGCCCCATGATGACGAATATCTCGCCTTCTTCAATGGCCAGACTGGCGTCTTTGACGCCAAGCGACAGCCCCGTTTTTTCCAGTATTTGCGCTTTGTTGAGTCCTTTCTCAATATATTTGAAAGCACGGTGTGGATGCTCGCCAAATATCTTATAAAGATTTTTGATTTCTAATTTAATTTCCATGCAATAGAGAAGTTCCTGTTATTTGTTTATTGCGATATGATACCCGATGGTGATTATGATCTTTTTACACCCTAACATACTCAGATTCTGTGACAACCCTCAATGGCAAACTCTCGGCAAAATCAGATGGGGACAACTGTGGCTAAGCCCCCGTGATATAAGGGCTGGGCGGTAATTTGTTGTTGGTAATATTTTTTGATTATCTTTGGATAATTCGACTGAAATGAACCGGTTTTCTGCTAAATATGACGAAGTGATGACGGTTAGGTCATGGAGAGAATATTTGGTGGATTAAACGCTATTTTGTGAAATTAATCACCAGGAATCCGCCTGCGATATTCCTGGTGAAAGTACGGTTAAAAGTCCCAATCGTCGTCGGCGGTCTCTTCCATTTTTCCTATCACGTAGGAGGAGCCGGAACCGGAGAAAAAGTCATGGTTTTCGTCGGCGTTGGGCGACAGCGCTGCGAGGATTGCCGGATTGACCGCCGCCATCTCCGCCGGGAACAGCGCCTCGTAGCCGAGGTTCATCAGCGCTTTGTTGGCGTTGTAGCACAGGAAAGCGCTGACGTCGTCGAACCAGCCGCTCTCGCCGTACAGCTCCCGGCTGTAGGCCAGTTCGTTGTCGTAAAGATCCATCAGCAGATCGAGGGCGAAATTTTTCAATTCTTCGCGCTTGCCGGGGCTGACGATCTCCAGTCCTTTCTGGTACTTGTAGCCGATGTAATAGCCATGCACCGCTTCATCGCGAATGATCAGGCGGATCAGATCCGCAGTGTTGGTCAGCTTTCCCCGGCTGGAGAAGTACATCGGCAGCCAGAAGCCGGAGTAGAAGAGAAAGGATTCGAGGAACACGCTGGCGATTTTTTTCTTCAGCGGCTCGTCGGCCTGATAGTAACCCAGCATCAGCTGCGCCTTGCGCTGCAGGGGATCGCAGCTTTCGCTCCAGGCGAAGGCGGCATCCACTTCCTTGCTGTGGCACAGCGTGGAAAATATGGAGCTGTAAGAGCGGGCATGAACCGCCTCCATAAAGCTGATGTTCGACAGCACCGCCTCCTCATGCGGGGTTAAGGCGTCCGCCATTAGCGCCGGGGCGCCGACGGTGTTCTGAATGGTGTCAAGCAGGGTCAATCCGGTAAAGACGCGAATGGTCAACTGCTGCTCCGCCGCGCTGAGGGTTTGCCAGGCGGGAATGTCGTTCGACAGCGGCACTTTCTCCGGCAGCCAGAAGTTGCTGGTGAGACGGTTCCAGACCTCAAGATCTTTATCGTCATCAATGCGGTTCCAGTTGATTGCGCTGACGCGCGTTAAATGGGTCATCCTGTTCTCCTTACAGCGCGCAGGACACGCAGCCTTCAATTTCAGTGCCTTCCAGCGCCAGCTGGCGCAGACGGATGTAGTAGAGCGTCTTGATGCCTTTCTTCCAGGCGTAAATTTGCGCCTTGTTGATATCGCGGGTGGTGGCGGTATCGGGGAAGAACAGGGTCAGCGACAGCCCCTGGTCGACGTGGCGCGTCGCCTCGGCGTAAGTGTCAATGATCTTCTCCGGCCCTATCTCATACGCATCCTGGTAGAGGGCAAGATTGTCGTTATTCATAAATGGCGCGGGGTAGTACACCCGCCCGGTTTTCCCCTCTTTGCGGATCTCAATCTTCGAGACGATCGGGTGAATGCTGGAGGTGGCATGGTTGATGTACGAGATCGAGCCGGTGGGCGGCACCGCCTGCAGATAGCGATTGTAGATGCCATAGCGCATGACATCGTCGCGCAGCTGGCGCCAGCTTTCCCGGTCGGGCAGAGAGATGCCGGCGCGGGCGAACAGCGTGCGCACCCGTTCGGTTTTCGGCTGCCACTCCTCCTGCAGATATTTGTCGAAGTACGCCCCGCTGGCGTAGCGCGACTGCTCGAAGCCGGCGAAGCGCTGGCCGCGCTCGCGGGCCAGCTGCATCGAGGTGTGCAGCGCGTGCCAGGTCACGGTGTAGAAGTAGATATTGGTGAAGTCCAGCCCCTCCGGGCTGCCGTAGGCAATGCCCTCCCGCGCCAGGTAACCGTGCAGATTCATCTGCCCCAGGCCGATGGCGTGGGAGGCCGCGTTGCCGGCCGCCACCGAGGGAACCGACTGAATGTGGCTCATGTCGGACACGGCGGTCAGGGCGCGCACCGCGGTGGCGATTGTGCGGCCGAAATCCGGCGAGTCCATGGTGTGGGCGATGTTCAGCGAGCCGAGGTTGCAGGAGATATCTTCCCCGATATGCGCATAGCTGAGGTCTTCATTATAGGCGGACGGCGTACTGACCTGCAGGATCTCCGAACACAGATTGCTCATGGTGACCCGCCCGGCCACCGGACTGGCGCGGTTCACGGTGTCTTCAAACATGATGTACGGGTAGCCGGATTCAAACTGGATCTCCGCCAGGCGCTGGAACAGGTCGCGGGCGCGGATCCAGCGCTTGCGGACCCGCTCGTCGGCCACCAGCTGCGGATAGAGGTCGCCGATGGCGCAATCGGCGAAAGGTTTGCCGTACAGCCGTTCGACGTCATAAGGCGAGAACAGGGCCATCTGCGCATCTTCTTTCGCCAGCTGGAAGGTGATATCAGGGATCACCACCCCCAGCGACAAGGTTTTGATGCGGATTTTCTCATCGGCATTTTCACGCCGGGTATCAAGAAAGCGTAAAATATCGGGATGGTGAACATGCAGCCAGACCGCACCCGCCCCCTGGCGGGCGCCGAGCTGATTGGCATAGGAGAAGGCGTCCTCCAGCATCTTCATCACCGGCACCACCCCAGAAGACTGGTTTTCGATGCGCTTGATCGGCGCCCCGGCCTCGCGCAGGTTGGAGAGTAAAAAGGCCACCCCGCCGCCGCGCTTCGACAGCTGTAGCGCCGAGTTCACCGCCCGGCCGATGGACTCCATATTATCCTCAATACGCAGCAGGAAGCAGGAGATCAGCTCCCCGCGCTGCTGTTTGCCAGCGTTAAGGAAGGTCGGCGTGGCGGGCTGAAAGCGGCCGCTGAGTATCTCCTCCGTCAGCTGCCGCGCCTGCTGTTCATCGCCCCGGGCCAGCGTCAGGGCCACCATCACGCTGCGTTCGGCGAAATCCTCGAGGTAGTGCTTGCCGTCAAAGGTCTTCAGCGCATAGCTGGTATAGAACTTCCAGGCGCCGAGGAAGGTCTGAAAGCGAAACGGAGCGCGCCGGGCATGGGCGAACAACGCCAGCACAAACCCGCGGTCATAGCCGGCCAGCACCTGCGGATCGTAATAGCCCTCGCTGACGAGCCAGCTGAGCTTATCCTCCTGGCTGGGGAAGGTGAGGGCGTTGGGCTGAACCTGGGTCGCCATAAAGGCCTCAACCGCCTGGCGATCTTTCTCAAACGGGATGCGGCCCTCGCTGTCGTACAAATTCAGCATCGCGTTGAGGGCGTGAAAATCCACGGCGGCGGTTATACGTTCTGCGGTTGTCGTTGCCAAAATTCGCTGACTCCTTTACGCACGGTGTTGATATCGTCGGGGGTTCCCATCAGCTCGAAGCGGTAGAGATAGGGCACGGCGCATTTTTGCGCGATGACATCTCCGGCACGCCCCCAGCCGTCGCCAAAGTTGCGATTGCCGGCGGCAATCACTCCGCGGATCAGCTGGCGGTTATGCACGTCGTTTAAAAAGCGGATCGCCTGACGCGGTACCGCGCCGGCGGTGCCGCCGCCGCCATAGCTGGGAACGATGAGAATATAGGGCTCGTCTACCCGCAGATGTTCACGCTCGTTCAGCGGGATGCGCACCGCCGGCAGCCCCAGGCGCTGCACAAAGCGATGGGTATTCTCCGAACGGCTGGAGAAGTAGACGATGAGGCTCATGCGCTGGCCGCCGTAAAGGAGGGGCGCAGGCGATTGATCATATCCGGGCGGAAGCCGCTCCAGCGCAGCTCACCGGCGATCACCACCGGCAGCTGGCGAAATCCCTGCTCGCGCAGGGTGTCGGCGGCATCCGGCTGCTGGTCGACGTTGACCATTTCAAAGGCCAGTCCCCGGCTCTCCATGGCTCGCCGGGTGGCATGGCACTGCACGCAGTCATTTCGAGTGTAAATAATAATGCGCATGATTCGTATTTCCATTTAAGATAACAGCACGGCGCTAAACATAGCGTCGAACGTAGTGGGCCATTCGATAAGGAAATACTAGATGTAGTTATTTAAAACTTCAACCACTCAATATATAGCGTTTTTGGCAAGCGAGTCCCCCGCCGGGATAGATCGGCGGAGGAGGGGGGAGGCTGTGCGGAACTACAGGCGCATGGCCACGGCGAGGCGGTTAAAGGCGTTCATCAAACTGACGGCGAAGGTCAGATCGCTTATCTGACGCGGGGTAAAATGTTCGCGCAGCGGCAGGTAAACCTCATCTTCCGCATGGCTGGCGGCAATGTCGGTGACCGACTCGGCCCAAGCCAGCGCCGCGCGTTCGGCCGGAGTAAAGTGGGCGCTTACCCGCCAGCCCGCAAGGGCATCCAGTTTGCTTTGCGCCATGCCGCCTTTGCGCAGCGCCTGGCTATGTTTCTCAAGACAGAAGGCGCAGCCATTGATCTGCGAGACGCGTAAATAAACTAGCTCTACCAGGGCGTTGCCCAGCTCGCTTTTCTCCAGCGCGATGCTGGCCTGTACCAGCCCTTTATAGACTTCCGGGCTCAGTTCATTGAATGGCTGACGTAATTGGTTCATGGTGTTCTCCTCTCTAAGACGGCAGCCAAAATAGCACTATAATGGACTGCAAAAGATAGCCATATTGTGATGAAAAAAGCAGACCATAATGGAAGCGATTAACCTCCCGCTTTATCAGCGTATCGCCCGCCAGTTGAAATCGGCGATTGAACGTGGCGAACTGACCCCGGGCAGCCGTTTGCCCGCCAGCCGGGTGTACGCTCAGGAGCAGGGCGTCTCCCGGGCGACCATCGAAAACGCCTGGGGAGAGCTGGTCGCCCAGGGATGGCTCGAGCGGCGTGGGCAGGCGGGGACCTTTGTCAGCGAGCGGCTCAGCCCGCGCCAGCTGGCGCCGGTACCGCCAGTGCAACCGGCCGCGCCGACGGAGCCGCTGCCGTTTCAGATGGGGCTGCCGGCGCTGGATCTCTTTCCGCGCGGGCAGTGGGCGCGGGTGATGGGGCGTCGGCTGCGGACGCAGTCGCGGTTCGATCTTGCACCCGGCGATCCCGGCGGCGATCCGCTTCTGCGCCAGGCTATCGTCGATTATCTACGCCTGTCGCGCAGTATCGACTGTCAGCCGGATCAGGTGTTGATCACCGGCAGCTATGCCGCCTCCATGAACCTTATCCTGCGTACCCTGGCGCAGCCGGGACAGCATATGTGGATGGAAGATCCGGGGTATCCCTTTATCCGGCCGGTCGTCGAGGCTGGGCAGCTGGCGGTGGATGCGATTCCGGTGGACGACGAAGGGATGGACGTCGGCTGGGGCCAGCGTCATCACCCGCAGGCGCGATTTGCCCTGCTCACACCAGCCCATCAGAGTCCGCTGGGGGTCGCGCTGTCGCTTCCCCGACGCCGCCAGCTGCTGGCGTGGGCCGCGGAGCGCGACGCGTGGATCATTGAGGACGATTACGATAGCGAGTTTCGCTATCACGGCAAACCGCTGCCGCCGCTGAAAAGCCTTGATGCGCCGCAGAGGGTCATCTACGCGGGCACCTTCAGTAAGTCGATGTTCCCGGCGCTGCGCACCGCCTGGCTGGTGGTGCCGACCCCGCTGGTGGCGCGTTTTCACCAGACCGCGGAGCGCCAATCCTGCACCGTTCCCACCCTGTGGCAGCAGACGCTGGCGGATTTTATCCAGCAGGGACATTTTTGGCGTCATTTGAAGAAAATGCGTGCCAGCTATAGCCAGCGTAGACAGTGGCTGGAGTCGGCTCTGCAGGCGCAGGGCTTTCAGGTCACGCCGCAGCTGGGGGGAATTCAACTGGTTATGTCGGTCAGCGGCGACGATCGGCTGCTCGCGCGGCGGGCGGTTGTGGCCGGGCTGGCGGTGCAGGCGCTGAGCGACTGGCGGATTCGCCACGCGGGCGAGGGGGGATTATTGATGAGTTTTACCAATATACGTTCGCCGGCGATGGCTGACGGACTTGCCCGACGGCTGAGAGAGGCGATTGCGATTTGATGGCGCTTAAGTCGGGGAAGCAGAAAAACCCCTGCGGCCAGAGGCGCGCAGGGGCTGACGCGTATTTGTTATCTTCATTGCCTTCCGTAAAGCTCGCGGGCTACCGCGCGCCAATCGCGCGGCGGCAGCCGACGCTTAAGCTATTATCGACGTAAATTGAGCAATACGCCAATAAATACCCCGACGGCGGCGGCGGCGCCCACACTGTGCCACGGTTTATTGCGCACGTAGGTATCGGCACAGCCCAGCGCATCGCACGCTGCCTGGCGCGCATCCAGCGCCGCCTGCTGCACCCGGTTGTGGCCATTAAGGCGGGCACGAGTCTCTTTTAACAGCGACTGCGCTTTGACACGCGCCGCTTCCGCTTCCTCTTTGGCGTCACTGCCCCATGATTTCAGCACCTCTTCCAGCGTATCCGCTAATTGGCTGACATCGTTATGAATATCTTCGGCGTTCTCGTCAAAATTGTTGCGGTTCACATGGTTAGCCATCGTTATCTCCCTTAATTCCATCGAGTGAGTAAGTGTAGGACAAGATTTTGAATTATGCTTACTGTTGTGGTTTCTGGAATTTTCCGAAAGCACTGTCCTTAATGAATAAGGTAAGGTCAATGTGCGGTAAAAGATAACGAGGAATCAGTATGTATTTAAGACCCGATGAGGTGGCGCGTGTTCTTGAAAAAGCCGGCTTCACCATGGATGTTGTGACGCAAAAAGCGTACGGCTATCGCCGCGGCGATAATTATGTTTATGTGAACCGCGAAGCGCGCATGGGGCGAACAGCGTTAGTTATTCATCCGGCGTTAAAAGAGCGCAGCAATATGCTGGCCGAACCGGCTTCAGATATCAAAACCTGTGATCATTATGAACAGTTTCCGCTGTATTTAGCCGGGGATGCGCAACAACATTATGGTATTCCGCATGGATTTAGCTCACGCATGGCGCTTGAGCGTTTTCTGAATGGGCTATTTGGCGAAGCCCAGCCGGCAATGTCGACGAATTAATACGGCGATAGGCATGTAAGGATCCAGGCGAGGCGGGCTGGCGGGAAGAGGCGACTGGCAGAGCCAGTCGCTGCTAACGCGTTGGTCAGGCCTTCGCCTGCTGATAGGGCGCCACGCGGAACAGGCGGCGGCAATAGTCGAGGAAGTAGCCGTAGGCGGCGCCCATCATCATCGATACCGCCAGGTTCGAGCTCACCGCGGCGACAATCTGGTGCCAGTCAGCACCCACGCTCCACAGAATAGCGACATACACCGGCGACTGAAAGGTGACGTAGGCCAGCACGTCGGCCATATTTTTCATCCACCTGGCCGGGCTGATACGCCGGGCCTGACGCATGGCGAAATCGCGATAAATCCCATAGGGTACGGCAATAATAATGTTGACCGGGATCGCCACCAGACGCGACGATAACGACTGCTCAAACGTCATACCAGAGAGAAAAATTTCGATCATCATGTTGACGACGGTGCAGTAAACCACCATCGCAAAGGTGTCTGCAACCGCATGCCGCAAGCGGGAGTGCGCAGAGAACATCGGAGTGCTCCTCGAAAATGAAGTCATTAACGCCGAAAAATGCGCGTTGGTATAGCGTTTTTGGGCTGCCTGTTTTGATGTGCGTAGAGTATATCTCTGCATTGAAAGTGGCAACTAGCTATAAATTTTTATTTATCGCCTTTTTGTCGATAAAATACTCTGCGCTGGTTTGTTTTTTGTTCGTTACGCTACTTTTATTCCTGTTTTTGCAAATATCAATATTTATCAATGTGTTACTCTTGATTGCGAAATCGAGACTGGCCGAGGGAACGGCGCCTGATAGCCAACCATGGCGCAACATCACGCGAGTGTGTGATTCCGCTCTCTTTTAGGATTTTTTATGCCGTAAGTCGCGTTTTTATGGTGAAAAATTCTGAATTGCGAATTGTTTTTTTATTCCCATTTTCTGATTAACTATTCACTGTGGCCAAAGGTATGTATCAGTGCGGCCACGTATGAACAGCAGGTAACCCGCTGACCATAAAGCTAATATTCCTGGCGAGAACGGTGGTTTTTCCCGTCATTCTGCCTTTTTTATTTATTCACTCTCTTTTTTGCCTGTGCTTATGAAAAAGGCTCAGGTATTTGCCAATATAGTTCCAGGGGATAACCGCTAATATCCACCTTATATATTTATCTGGACAGCCGAAGGCTGGAAATAAATAAACGTTTCTATTACACTTGCCGCGTTGTATCTTTTAATTTGCTATTTGGAATTTTTTAATTTTATGTCTTCAATGTTACACAAACTGAATAATATCCGTTCACTGCGTGCCCTGTCCCGTGAATTCTCCATTGACGTGCTTGAAGAGATGCTGGAAAAGCTCAGGATCGTCACTGAAGAAAAACGTACGCAACAGCAGCAGGCAGCTCAGCAGCAGGCTGAATATCAGGAGAAAGTGAATACCTGGCTTGAGCTGATGCGCGCCGACGGTATTTCTCCTGACGAGCTGGTGGCCGATATTCAGCCGCCAAAGGCGGGAGGCAAAAAGCGTCAACCGCGCCCGGCGAAATATCGTTATACCGATCATACTGGCGCAGAGAAAACCTGGACCGGACAGGGAAGAATGCCGAAGCCGATTGCCGAGGCTGTCGCCCAGGGTAAATCGCTGGATAGCTTTTTAATTTAACGCCTTCGGGCCAGCGCCAGCCCGGTGGTGAGAGACCCACCGGCCTGGCCTTACGACTTTAAGCGAGGGGCTTTAGCAGACGCCGAAGTCTCCCTCTTCCTGATACGGCGTGACCTCGTCCGATTTCAGCGAATAGCGCTCTCCCTGCTCCTGTGCGGCCTGAACCACCACCAGTTGCTCCCCTTGCACTTCCACCACTTTCAGTTTTGGTCCGCCCGCTCGGGGTTGTACCAGATCGCCGACAGCAAACATAATTCACTCCTCACTGTTAACACCATGGATAAACCTAAACCATAGCTCAACGCCCGCTCACTGAACACCAGGCGTGCTGTTTTTTGTTAAAACAATTTGGAGTTATATGTATTAACATTGTTAATGTTTTGCTGGCGCCATACCGCTGCTGAGAAAGGGGGACGGCGAGGGTAGGGTTACCACCAATCAGGTCAGGAAAGACACCATGAAGTATATCATTCTGTTGATCATTGTTATTGCTGTACTGTATGTCCATTACCGCGGACGGGTGCGCTATCGTTTCTGGCGGCAGCTCTCCGACCATTCCACATTTACCGCGCCGCTGAATGGATTTATGTATTTATTTTCCCGCGTGCCGAATACGCCTTATCTGCGGCCGGAGATGTTTCCCGAGCTGGCGATATTGCAGCAAAACTGGCAGGTTATTCGCGACGAAGGTCTCCACCTTCAGCAGCTGGAGCAGATTAAAGCGGCCGATAAATATAACGATGCCGGGTTTAACTCATTTTTCAAAACCGGCTGGAAACGCTTTTATCTGAAATGGTATGAGGATGCCCATCCTTCCGCCAGCCAGCTCTGTCCGCAAACTACCGCGCTGCTGCGCGATATCCCGTCGGTGAAAGCGGCCATGTTTGCCACTCTGCCGGACGGTAGCCGTCTGCCGCGCCATCGTGACCCCTACGCCGGCTCGCTACGCTTTCATCTGGGCCTGGCAACGCCGAACGATGACCGCTGCTTTATCGAGGTGGATGGCCAGCGTTACAGTTGGCGCGATGGAGAAGGCGTGCTGTTTGACGAGACCTATATCCACTATGCGGAAAATACCAGTGGTGAGAATCGCCTGATTCTGTTCTGCGATATTGAACGGCCGATGCGCTACCGCTGGGCGCAGAAAGTTAACCACTGGCTGGGACGCCATCTGATGAGCGCCGCTTCGGCGCCCAACGATATCGGCGATCGCACCGGCGGGATTAACCGGGCGTTTCGCTATATTTACCAGATCCGTATTGTTGGTAAGCGGTTGAAAAAATGGAATAAGACGGTCTATTACATCGTCAAATGGCTGCTCTTCGGCGGCATTGCCTGGCTTATCTGGAGCGCGTTTTAACCCCCTGGCGCCGGTTCCACGGCATGGTCGCCAGCAGACGCGCCATGCCGCAAAAGCCGGTTACGCCGGCGAAGGTGAGCCCGGCGCCGACCGCGCCGCTGAGCAGGAAAAAGCCGCCGTTAACGGTATAGCCCAGCAGCACCCCCAGTAAAATCAGGACGCCAGCGGCAATTTGCACCTGGCGCATCAGCGGCAGCGGCTGCGATGAATCTTCCACTACCGGCAACCCCGCGGCTTTCCACGCCTGAATTCCTCCTGCCAGCAGGCAGGCCTGCGCCGGCGCGGCGGCCGCGGCCAGACGAATCACATTATTCTGCGTCCGGGAACCCGCCTGGCAGTGAAAGATGACCGTCTCTCCGGCCCGGGCATTGAGGGGCGCACCGCTGGTCAGAGTGGCGAGCGGCACCAGCTCGGCATCGGGGATATGTTCGCGCGCATATTCATCCGCATCGCGGATATCAATCAGTCTGGCGCCCTGGGCAATCTGCGCCTGGGCCTCGGCGGGAGTTAAGGTGGCGATGGTCATAGGATCCTCACGGGCAATAGAGCGTTTTCAGCGTATTGATCACCTGCTGTACCGCAGGGTGGGTGATGAAATAGTGGATACGCTGGGCGTCGCGCTCGCTGCCGATCAGCCCCTCGTCACGCATCCGCGCGAGGTGTTGCGAGGTGGCGGAGGGGCTCAGCCCTGTAGCCCGGGCGAGTTCGCCGGCGCTGGCCCTGGGCGCATCGCACAGCATGCACAGGATCAGCAATCGGTGAGGATTGCTCATCGCTTTCATCAGCGCGGCGGCTTCTCCGGCGCGGGCCTGCAGGTCTTCAGGTGTGGTCATTTATTTTAGCTTTGTCTAAATTTAGATAACTCTAAAATAAAAAGGCCGCCAGCGCCAGCACAATTTCTCCACGACTCAGGCCGGAACGGCGAGCCGGGCAATCTGCGCCCGGGCGCTGGCGATCCCGGCGTCGCGACCATGCGGGCGATTGTCCAGCCCTTCGGCATAGATAAATTCCACCTCCTGGATCCCCATCAGCCCCAGTACCGCGCGCAGATAGGGCGTGACGGCGTCGGTAGTTTCTCCCTGGTGAATACCGCCGCGGCTGCTGACGACCACCGCCCGGACGCCCTCCACCAGCCCCTGCGGCCAGCTCTCGGTGTAGCGAAAGGTTTCCCGCGCCCGCGCCACGAGGTCGAACCATTTTTTTAGATCGGTCGGGACGTTGAGGTTATACATCGGCGCGCCGATCACCAGCAGGTCGCTGGCCTTTAACTCGGCGATAAGCTGGTCGGAGAGGGCGACCGCCTCGCGGATAGCAGGCTGCGGATCCACTGCCCCGCGCAGGGCGGCGAACAGGGGGCGATCCAGCGTTGGCAGCGCCATGGCGCTGAGATCGTGTTCGATGAGCCGATCGCCGTGTCCCGCCGCCTGGCGCGCCGCGAGAAATTCGTTAATCAACTGATTGGTGAGGGATGTTTCGCCATTAATGCTGGATTTTAAAACCAGAACGTTAGCCATGATGAGTGCCTCAAATGAAAGATAGAAGCAAAGACTAACACTGTCTTTTTTGTCTCAGGAGTGACATTATTTTTCCCTATTGTATCCCGTAAGGAACCAATCTGTGCGCGACGATCTGAATGCGATCCCGGTATTTGTCACCGTGGTCGAGAGCGGCAACTTTGCCAGCGCGGCGGCGATCCTCCATGTGACGCGTTCGGCGGTGGGAAAAACCATTGCCCGGCTGGAAGCGCGTCTCGGCGTGGCGTTATTCCAGCGTACCACCCGACGGCAACTGCTGACGGAAGAGGGGGAGCAATTCTATCTCCAGTGCCGGGAAGCGCTGGAGCGCATCCGCGAGGCCGAAGAGACGCTGCAGCGCGGCAAAGATGAGGTGCAGGGGCGGCTGCGGGTGTCGCTGCCGGTGCTGTTTGGCCAGCGCTGCGTGGCACCGCTGCTGTTCCGCCTCAGCCAGCGCTATCCGTTACTGAAGCTCGAGCTCCACTACAGCGACCGGCAGGTCAATCTGCTGGAGGAGGGGTTTGATCTTGCGGTGCGTATCGGGAGCCTGGCCGATACCGGGTCGCTGCGGGCCCGGGCGCTGGGAGAGCACGGCATGGTGCTGTGCGCGGCGGCGGAGTACCTGCGCCAGCAGCCAGCGCCGCAGACTATTGCCGGGTTGAACGAGCACCGTACCCTCGGCTATCTGCACAACGGCCAGCTGCAAAAATGGCAACTGTATGACCCGCAGCAGGGCGACGTGCGCTTCAGTCCGCAGACGTGGCTGATACAGGATGATTTTGCCGCCATCGCGGCGGCAGTGCAGCAGGGGATGGGCATCGCCTGGCTGCCGGACTGGCTGGTGGCGCAGGCGCTTGCCGATGGGACATTGCAGCAGGTGTTGGCGCCCAGCGCTCAGGTGCGTTTCGCCATCCACGCGGTATGGCCGGAGGGGCCGTGGCTGCCGCAAAAAACGCGGGCGGCGATCGATGCCCTGCGGGAAGGGCTGCCTCTTACCGCAACACCTGGTTAGCGCAGAGAGAAATAACCGCCATCTATGGCGGCGGAGGTTTTCCGACAGCGTGCAAGCTACCGGCGCGCTTTACGCCATAGCCTCAGCGACGAGGCCGTCCGGCACGGGCGGCACGGCGGTACAACGTGCTGCGGGCGATACCCAGTATCTGCGCCGCCCGGCTGACGTTGCCGTTGACCCTGGCCAGGGTATCGACAATCAACTGCTCATCATGGGCCTGCAATCCCCCGCGCGGCAACGGCGCAGGCGCGGCGCGATACGCCTCCGGCAGCGCGTCGGGCGTCAGCGTGTCGCCCTCATCGGCGAGAGCCAGCATTACCTTCAGGACGCTCTGCAGCTGGCGTACGTTTCCCGGCCACGGCAGCTGGCTGAGGTGAACCAGCAGCGCGTTTGAAAGCGTCACCCGGCGTGAAGCACCGCCCAGGTCGTGCCACAGGGTGGCGATAAAGGTTTCCAGCGCCGGCCACTCGCGCAGCGGAGGCAGCGCCAGGGCGTATTCCCGCAGGCGCCACAGCAGATCTTCACGGAATTCTCCGGCGCTGACCCGCTGGGTCAGGTTGCGGTGGGTGGCGCAGATCAAGGCGAAATTCACCGGCACGCTGCGGCTGGCGCCCAGCGGAGCGACCTCTTTCTCCTGCAGGACGCGCAGGAGGCGGGTCTGCAGCGCCAGCGGCATATCGCCGATCTCATCAAGAAACAGCACCCCGCCGTCAGCCTCGCGGATTTTACCGATATAGCCATTTTTGCTGGCGCCGGTAAACGCCCCCGGCTGGTAGCCGAAGAGCTCGGATTCGATCAGCGATTCCGGAATGGCGGCACAGTTAATGGCGACAAATTTACCGCTGCGCCAGCGGCTGTGCCGGTGCAACGTGCGGCTGACATACTCTTTGCCGCTGCCGGTTTCTCCTTCAATGCACAGGGCGATGCCGGCGTTGAGCAGCCGCAGCAGCTTTTCGCCTTCGCGCGGGCTGGTAAAGGGGAGATGCATGGCCGGCGGGGCGCTTACCGCCACCCGGCGGCGGGTGGGCTCCCGCAGGCGATAGTGGTAGCGGCCCTGCGGCGTGGTCAGCGGCAGCGGGACGCTGACCGCCGTTTGCGTCAGCGTCGGAAAAAGCGAGGCAAAGGTGAGCTGGCCAAACTGCGCCGCGCTCAGGCCGAACTCGCGCATCGCCAGCCGGTTGCCGGCGGTGAGGACGTTGTCGGAAAAGACCAGCAGCAGCTCCTCGACGCTGTCGAGTTTGTCCACCTGCCGGTGCAGGCTCATCAGCCACTGCTCAGGATGCAGACTCTGTTTCACCCACAGATATTCAATTTGCTTTGCCGCCGCTTTTACCCAGCCAAAGGTGTGCTGGTGGGGAAAATTCGCCGGGCCGGAGATATCCAGCACCCCGGCGATGCTTCCGTCCGGTCGCTGGAGCGGCATCGCCGCGCAGTACAGATTCTGGTTGCGGGTAAGAAAGTGCTGACGGCCATCGATCTCGCAGCCATCGTCAATCGCCAGCGCGGTGCCGATGGCGTTGGTCCCGCGCCCGCTTTCACTCCACAGATTGCCGGGAGCCAGCGCCACGCGCTGGGCCTTTTGCAGCGCCTGGGTATCGCCGAGAGTATGCAGCACCAGGCCGTCGGGGTCGGAAAGGATCACCACCGACTGCAGGTCTGCGACCTGGCGCGACAGGGCTTCCACCATCGGCTGCGCCAGCTGCTGCAGGCAGCGGTGGCTGGCGAGCCGGTCCGCCAGCTCGCCGGCGCCGAGGCGGGGAAAATCCTCGGTGGCGGGATCCAGCCCGTAGCGCTGGCAGCGAGACCACGAATCGCTCAGCAGGGGATTCGCATTAACCTCTGGTGCGAGAATAAAGGGATTGCCTGCCACAGGGCACCTCTGGGTCGATGTTGCTGTGTTGCAATATTGTAGCCATTTGGTTTATTTGGTGTTGCGATTTGCAACACATAAGTGGAAACCCGTGCGACAGTGGCTGACCATCTGCTCGGTTAGTGAAGGCAACGTATTAATAAATAAAAATATTTAAAGAAAATAAAAAACTGGCATAACCCCTGCAAAGTGAGAAGCGTTCGGCGGCAAATTTAAAAAATCAATATGCCGCTGCGTCTCAACCCTACAGAAGGAGATTTGCGATGCGTTATGCACATCCTGGCCAGCCCGGCGCCGTGGTTTCATTTAAATCGGCTTACGGCAACTTTATTGACGGTAGATTTGTCGAGCCGCTGAGCGGTGAATTCTTTATGAATACTTCGCCGGTCGACGGCAGCAACATTGCGCAGTTTCCCCGCTCGGATGCCAGAGACATTGACTTCGCCCTCGACGCCGCCCATCGCGCGGCGCCGGCGTGGGGTAAAACCTCAGTGCAACAGCGCTCCAGGCTGCTGCTACAGGTCGCCGATCGTATTGAACAGCATCTGGAATATCTGGCGGTGGCGGAGAGCTGGGACAATGGGAAACCGATCCGCGAAACCCTGAATGCTGACCTGCCGCTGGCGGTGGATCATTTTCGCTACTTCGCCGGCTGCCTGCGCGCTCAGGAGGGAAGCACCGCCGAGATTGACGAAACCACGGTGGCCTATCATTTCCATGAACCGCTGGGGGTGGTCGGGCAGATTATCCCGTGGAACTTCCCGCTGCTGATGGCCGCGTGGAAGCTGGCCCCGGCCCTGGCGGCGGGGAACTGCGTGGTGCTCAAACCGGCGGAACAGACGCCGCTAAGCATTACCCTGCTGCTGGAGCTGATCGGCGATCTGTTCCCGGCCGGGGTGCTTAACGTGGTGCAGGGTTTCGGCAAAGAGGCGGGCGAGGCGCTGGCCACCAGCAAGCGTATCGCCAAGCTGGCATTTACCGGCTCCACGCCGGTCGGGCGGCATATTCTCGCCTGCGCGGCGGAAAATATTATCCCCTGCACCGTCGAGCTGGGGGGGAAATCGCCCAACATCTACTTCGCCGACGTGATGGACGGAGAAGAGGAATTTATTGAGAAGGCGGTGGAGGGGCTGGTGCTCGGCTTCTTCAACCAGGGTGAGGTCTGTACCTGCCCGTCGCGGGCGCTGATCCATGAATCCATCTATGAGCCCTTTATGGCACGGGTAATGGAGAAGGTGGCGCAGATCCGCCGCGGCGATCCGTTAGATACCGACACCATGATCGGCGCTCAGGCTTCCCGCCAGCAGTTCGACAAGATCCTCTCCTATATTCAGATTGCCCGGGAAGAGGGTGGGCAAATTCTGACCGGCGGCGAGCGGGCGGCTATCGCGCCGGCGCTGGATAATGGCTTTTATATTCAGCCTACGCTGATTAAAGGTCGCAACGATATGCGCTCCTTCCAGGAGGAGATCTTTGGGCCGGTGATCGGGGTGACCACCTTTAAGGACGAAGCGGAAGCGCTGGCTATCGCCAATGAGACCCAGTTTGGTCTCGGCGCCGGGGTGTGGACGCGGGATACCAACCTCGCCTATCGCATGGGTCGCGGCATTAAAGCCGGTCGCGTGTGGACCAACTGCTATCATGTCTACCCGGCGCATGCGGCGTTCGGCGGCTATAAACAGTCCGGCGTCGGGCGGGAAACGCACAAGATGGCGCTGGATGCCTATCAGCAAACCAAAAACCTGCTGGTGAGCTACGGCACCGCGCCGCTGGGCCTGTTCTGAAGTCCATCTCATTTCTGACCGATCCTCAGTCCGCAATCCATTCGGGTTGCGGATTTTTTTTAACTTCAAAATAACCATTCGAAGAGGGTGGTTATTTTGCCGGCGGCAGCGCCCATGTATTTATGTCACTTATGTATTGGCTTTCACTTGAAAATAAAAACACTTCCATAATAAGGGATTAGCGGGTGGAGGTGGCGCACCCTGGCGCCGTTTGTGTAGAAATTATGAATATTAATACCAGGAAAATTCCTAATTTTTGTGTACGCTCTGACGAGCGCACAATAAAACAAGACGAATTTTTGAACAATTGTCTTTAAATTTGTTAATTGAATTGATCTGTTGTTGTTTAAAGGTATTTGAAATTCTTTTGTATAGATATGTAAATTAACATTGAAAAGCCATTTCAAAAATTAAATATATGGCGAGCATAGCTATTAACTTATAGTTAACATCTTCCCGGGTTGCCTTTTGATACTTCGGGTAATATATTTATTTCGCACATCAAAATAACTCTTTTTTCTTCTTTTTGTTATTCATGGCCATCTATTGGCGAAATAAGGCAGAGTAGAGGGGGATGTGCCTAATATCCTGCGGAAGGAACGCAACGTACATTTACAGGGAGGAGCTGACGAGCCGTTTCGTGATAGCTTTAGGGCTATTGTCGATGATGGAAAATATGTTCGTTAACGATGAGATAAATAATGAAAAAACAACCTCGCTTTATAACCATCCTCATAGGAGCGCTGCTTTCTGGCGTAGCCTTGCAGGCTACCGCGGCCAACACTATCAATCCTGACTCGGGCACCAGTTCGGAAGGCGCCGGCGGGCAGGTCATCTTCAATGGGTCAATCACCGACAGCTCTTGCAACGTCGATAGTAGTTCTAATGGCCAGAAGGTTGATCTGGGCAAATGGGCCAGCAACTATTTTACCGGCACTGGTTTTGAAACCACCAAAACCCCCTTCCATATCAAAGTGAAAGATTGCCCGGCCAGCGTGACTACGGTCGCCGTGCTGTTTGACGGCGCGCGCGATCAGTCTGATAACTCCCTGCTGGCCATCAACGGCGGCGCCAGCGGCGTAGCGATTAAGCTGTATGAGCACGATCGGTCGACGGCTGTCAGCCTCGGTAAAACGTCAGCCAAACAGACGGTCACTCCGGGTACCAGCGGCGGCACCGGCTCTGCCGACCTCGAGTTTTACGCCGACTATATCTCCACCGCGGCGACCGTGACGGCAGGTAAAGCCGACGGTACAGCTAATTTCAATATGATTTATAACTGATCTAATTGCGCGTTATTCAGAGTCAGCCCACTGCGTCTTGATTAATTACAGATAGCTAAAGTGTTAATTGTCATGAAGTCACGAAATATATTCGTGACGGTATAGTTGTTTTTGCTAATTATCCCGTCGAGTACTGGCTCTGTTATTCACTGCTTTATTTTGTTGTCTGTTCAACTTTTACCTGATGGTAAGTCATGATGAAGAAAATAATTGCCGTTGCGGCTTTTCTGCTGTGCACCACGGCAGCGCAGGCCGGTATTGTCATGGGTGGAACCCGTGTGATTTATCAGGAAGGGAAGCGTGAAGCCGCTATTTCAGTCACCAATGCCGATACCCATACGCCCTATCTGGTGCAGTCGTGGGTGGAAAATTACGCGGAAAACGATAAGGCCAGGGTGCCCTTCATTGTAACGCCGCCCTTGTTCCGTCTCGATCCGGAGCAAAATAACGTTCTGCGGATTAACTTTATTGGCGCCTCGCTGCCCCGCGACCGTGAATCGGTCTTCTGGCTGAACGTCAAAAGTATCGCCCCGACGCCTCAGGGCGAGGTGAATAAGCTGCAGGTGAATATTAAATCGAAATTCAAAATCTTCTATCGCCCCAACGACCTGGCGGGCGACCCGGCAAAGGCCTGGCAGCAGCTGAAGTTTAGCCAGTCCGGCGGTCGGCTGACGGTGATAAATCCCACTCCCTACTTCGTCTCTTTTTACGCCGTCGAAGTGGGCGGGCAAAGCATCGACGATCCCGGCATGGTGGCTCCCTTCGGCGAGAAAACGTGGCCGGTGAGCGGGCACGGCACCGTCAAATGGCGGGCGATTAACGACTACGGCGGCGTCAGCGATTTCGCCCAGCAGTAATTCCCCTTTTTGATGAGCTTACCGGACGGCGCCAGCATGAAAAGAATAACAACAGCCAGGGTGCGGGAGTATGCCTTGTTGCCCGTTACCGCCGGGCGGGCGGTGGCGCTGGCGACGGTGCCGACGATGATGTTTTGTCTCAGTCCGTTGAGCCGGGCGATGGCCGACGACTATTTTGACCCGGCGGCGCTGGAGTTTGCTGACCCGCAGCAGCAAACCTCCGATCTGCACTACTTCGCCAAACCCGGCGGCCAGCAGCCGGGGACTTACTCTGTCACCATGGTGGTTAATGACCAGGAGCTGGGTCAGGCTGATATCACGTTTGTTGACGATGGCGGGCAGCTGCGCCCGGTGCTGACGCCCGGTCAGCTGGCGGAGTATGGCGTCAACGTCAGCGCGTTTCCCGCCTTTCAAGCGCTGCATGAAGGCGAAACCTTCACCCGGATCGAGAAGTTTATTCCCGACGCCAGCAGTCGGTTCAGCTTCGCTAACCAGCGCCTGACGCTGAGTATTCCCCAGGCGGCGATGAACGTGCAAAGCCGCGGCTATGTCGATCCGTCGCGCTGGGACGATGGCGTGCCGGCCGCGTTTGTCGATTACTATTTTTCCGGCGCGCAAATAAAGAACGCCGACGAAGGGGAGAGCAGCCGCTCAAACTATCTCAATTTACGCAGCGGCCTCAACCTGGGCGCCTGGCGACTGCGCAACATCTCCTCAATGCAGTATGACCAGCAGCGCCGGCACTGGGATACCCAGAGCACCTGGCTGCAGCGCGATGTCCGCTCGCTGAAGAGCTTGCTGCGGATCGGCGATACCTACACCACCGGCGATGTGTTTGACAGCATACAGTTTCGCGGCGTCCAGCTGATGTCTGACGATGAAATGCTCCCGGACAGCCAGCGCGGCTTTGCCCCCACCATTCGTGGCGTGGCGCACAGCAATGCCAAAGTGACCGTCTCTCAGCACGGGTATGTGATCTACGAGACCTTTGTGTCGCCGGGGGCGTTCGCCATCAGCGATCTCTACCCCACCTCGCAGAGCGGCGATCTGGAGGTGAAGGTGACCGAGAGCAATGGCGCGGTGCGTACCTTTACCCAGCCCTATTCCGCGGTGCCATATATGCTGCGCGAAGGGCGCGGCAAATTCAGTCTCAGCGCCGGCCGCTACCACTCCGGGGGGGAGTCGGTGCGCTCGCCGGAATTTCTGCAGGGCACTTTGTTCTACGGTTTGACGGCGGGATTCACCCTCTACGGTGGTACGCAGCTGGCCCGGGACTATCAGGCGTGGGCGCTGGGCCTGGGCCGCGGTTTTGGCGAGTTCGGATCGCTGGGAGGGGATGTCACCCAGGCCGTCACCCGTACGCCGTCGGGCAAGCGCTATACGGGCCATTCGCTGCGCGCTCAGTATCAGAAAAATTTTGTCAGCTCGGGCACTGCGTTCAGCCTCGCCAGCTATCGCTACTCGTCAAGCGGCTATTACGATTTTGCCGAAGCCAGCGCCCTCGAAAGCGCCCAGGGGCAAGTAGACAACCGGCGTCGCCGGGAAGAGCTGTCGGTGTCGCAAAGCCTTGGTGGCCTGGGCAGTCTGGCGGTTTCCGCCTGGTCGCAGGAGTACTGGCATCGGCAGAGTCGGGATGAGACGGTGCACCTTGGGTTCTACAGCGCCTGGAAAGGGATCTCCTGGGGCGTGGGCTATTACTACACCCGCGCCAGCGGCCAGCAAAAAAATGACCGCTCCTGGTCATTCAATATCAATATTCCGCTGGGTGGTCCGCTGTCCGACAGCGCGGTGAGCTACAACACCACCTCGGACAGCAATGGCTATACCTCGCAGCAGATGTCGCTGTATGGCGCGGTGCCGACGCGGCCAAATCTGTTCTACTCGGTTCAGCAAGGTTATGGCAACCAGGGACGAGGCAGCAACAGCAGCGCCTCCCTGGACTACCACGGCGGCTTCGGCAACGCCCAGATCGGCTATCGCCATGACGCCGCCAGCAACCAGTTGACCTGGGGAGGCGCCGGCTCGGTGGTCGCGCATCCGCACGGCGTCACCTTCGGCCAGACGGTGGGTGAGAGCTTCGCCATCGTCCGGGCGCCGGGGGCCGCCGGCGTGGCGGTGCAAAACGGCAACAATGTGCACACCGACTGGCGCGGCTATGCCGTGGTGCCCTCCCTGACCGCCTACCGGAAAAATGTCATTACCCTCGATACGGAGTCGATGGCCGACGACACCGACGTCGACCAGCAGGGGCAGACCGTGATCCCCGGCGGCGGCGCGGTGGTGATGGCCAACTACCAGACCCACATTGGCAACCGGGTGCTGTTTACCCTGCGCAATGCCCAGGGGCCGCTACCGTTTGGCGCCAGTGCGCGGCTGGTCGAGGAGGAGGAGAGCGGCAATCCGCCGGGCGGCATGGTGGCCGACGGCGGCCAGGTGTATCTCAGCGGTGTGCCGCAGGAGGGAACCCTGGCGGTGAGTTGGAACGTCAACAATCAGTCGCAGAGCTGCATGCTGCATTTTCATCTTCCGGATAACCCACAGCAGAGTCTGAATACGGTGAAAACCGTCTCCGGACTGTGCCAGACACGCTGAGGCGGCTATGAAATCTGTTTTTCGTCTACTTCCTTTCCTCTTTCTGCTGGGGCTGAGCGCCTATCTTCCCGGCGTGCGGGCTGAAACCTGCCGCGCAAATATCGGCCAGACCACGGTCAATATTCCTAATATCAAGTATTTACCCACGCTGCCGGTCAATACCCAGATGACCAGCGCGATGGCGGATAACGGCAGCGGGATCCCTTTTTCCTGCGACCTGCAGCTGCCGACGGCGAGCGCCAAACGCATCGTCTATAAGCAGCTGAAAACCGGCGGCTCGCCGATGGTGATTAACGGACAGCATGTCTACCCCAGCGCTATCGACGGCATTGGTTACGCCCTCAGCTTCCAGTGCGCCGGCGGCGAGTCGGTGGTGGTATGCGACAGTGCGACGCTCCCGGCGCTGATGACGCAGCAGCAAACCACGGTGAGGATTGCGGTAACCTTCTATAAAACCGGAACGGTGCAACTGGCGGACGGGACGCATACCAACTCGCCGCCGCTGCCGCAGGTGGGGGAGATGACCATTGAACAGCAGACCAGCGCAAGCGCCAGCTTTGTCGCCAGCGCGCCGGTCAGCATCGATATCGCCGCCCTGAATGTGGACATTGGCAGCAGCGGCAGCTGCCAGGTAGCGACATCGACGATCCAGGTCAGTCTGGGTACGGTTAACCGGGGGGAGTTTCATGGCAAAGGGACTACCGGCGGCCAGGCGAAGCGCTTTTCGATTCCGGTCTTCTGTCCGACGCCGACCGACGTGCGCATCGGCTTTTTCGGCGTCAGCGTGGAGAGCGATACCCTGGCCCTGAGCCAGGCCAGCAACAGCGCCAGCGGCGTCGGCGTGAAGCTGACCTACGGCAATAACCCCGGTGCGGCAGTGCCCGACGGCACCAGCGTTAAGATCAACGAGGCCAGCAACTTGCCGATCCTGAAAAGGGTGACCGGCGCCAGCGCCGGTACCGCCGAGGCGATCAATTTCAACGCCCAGTATGTGCAGACTGACGCCACGGTGGGAGCCGGTACGGCCAACAGCATGGTGACTTTCGCCCTGGAGTATAACTAGCCTGGGGCGGCGTTATTCAAAGGTCACGGTGATTTTGGCGGTCGCGGAAAAAGGCCCCAGCTTCGGCGTTCTCGACAACCAGAGCAGCCCCGCCGTATAGGTGCTCGCGAGGGTCGCGCCCGTTGCCAGCGTAAAGTGAATCGGAGCATTCATCTCAATAAGGGGATGCATGCTGGCGTTTGGCGAGATGGCAATGCCGAAGCCGCTGTCCGGCTGCGGCAAAATAATGGCGCTCTCCTGTATCGTATTAGTGGTGCTAAACGTAGCAAGCATAGGTTCGGTCCCGCAATCACTGCCGTTACCCTGCTTGACCAGACCATAGGTGACGGTAAAGGGGCGTGTTTTTTCATAGTAGCCCGGTCGGGCGTTACCGGCAGGAATATCGCCAAAGTTAATTTCGCTTGGCGAAATAGATACCGTGGGGACGCAGGCCATTGTTCTGATACGGTTCAGGCCGGTAATGAAAAGATTATAGTTGGCGCCAGCGGTGCCGTTGCGTAGACCGCCTTGGCCATCTACCTGAAAAAGCGACAATTTTAGGTTATCGTCTATTTTACCTTCCCCGGTCACTCTGCGGCCCGTCGAGATGATATAGACCTGGTAAACCAGGCTGAATGTCTGCCCAATGGCCGGGGACTTACAGGTATTCCCGCTTTTATCACACAGCGTCGCCGGGCCAATCTCCACCGATTTTTTATTTTGTAGCAGATAGTCGATGCCGTTGTAAGTAATGCCTACCTGGATAAAGTCGGGCAAGCTGCTGGCTTTATTTTCCGGATCCAGCCAGAAATAGGCGCTTTCACCGTTCGGAAAATTATCGGTATCTTCGCAACTGAAGGTGGCGGTAATAGGGCTGGAGACCCATATCTTTTTATTGGCAATAAGCTCGCTGCTGGAGACTTTAATGATGCTCTCGATATTCACGACTTCGCTGATCGTGGACGAGGTGGTCTTGCAGGTCAGCGCCTGCGCCGGGAAGGCGCTCAGCATGAACAGAACTGAAAGCCATGTCAGAAATAACGTATCGCTAAGTCGGCGCATAATTACCTCGAGGGGGTTACTGTGCAGATTAAGGATAATTCACGCCAGGCCGTCGCCTGCTGAGGCTCCTGGCGCAGTTCGGGCAGGGTGATTTCGCAGCTTTGCTGGTGCGTTTCGCCCCATTTCATCTGCAGCTTTTCGCCTGAATCGACTCCGCTGACGTAAACTTCTCCTCCCGGGCCGACCAGACCATTGCTGATCCCACTGGCGCGATAGAGCTCGGCGCCCAATGGTGGATAGCTGCCGTCGGCGAGGGTGGTGTGGATCAGCACGCTATATCCCCGGAACGTATCAAAGCGCACCCGGGTGATTGCCCCGCGGGTAGGCACGGTATCCGCCACTGCGTTAGGGACATCAAGAAAGGCATCGAAGTCCTGAGGGTTGAGCGCGACAGAATTGACCCGATAGGGAACGCTTTGTGGTACGACAGCGTAGCCGAAGGGATCGATGCGCACGCCGGTCTGATTCTCTATCCCTACCCCCTGAGCGTCTTTGGCCTCCACCAGCGCAAAGGTTGAGCCCAGCGGTTGCGAGAGGGTAACGCCGCCGCGGTGTGCCACCACGCCGCCGCTCAGATTCAGACTCGCCTGACGATGGCTTTTGCTGTAGGCGTAGCCGGTATACAGATTACCGTACTGGCCGAGATAACCCAGGCTGGCGCTGTTGGTGCTATGGCTGGTGTCATCATAGGCGCTGGTGACGGCCCAGCTCAGGCGATCATCATCGAGCAGCGTGCCGTTTACCCCAGCCTGCCCGGACGTGCCAGACGATTTACTGTGGGCGAGGGTAAATGCGGTATTGATCCGGCGGTTTTCTTGCAGAGTAAAAGGGATGGAAACGCGCAGTGTGATGCTATTGTCGTCATGGGTGAAGTGGCTACGCGTATTCTGATAGTACAGACCATAGTTCACGTTATGGATAGTGCTGTTAAAGCCCGCCTGCAGTGAGATATCGCTTCCTGAGCTATTCCAGTAATTTTGCTGGCTGAAGTTAAGGAAGAAAGCGCTGTTCTTACCGAGAGTTTGCCGGGCAGAAATATCAAAGCGATGCTTTTTATTATAAAACCAGGACGTGTAATAGTGTTGGGGAGCGCTTGCCTGCCAGCTTTCGTCTTCGTCAGAGGGCCAGTAATCATTTTCGTACAGGCCATTGTGCCAGCGTCGACGCTCGTTAACCGCATCGCTGAGGCTATAATAACCTGCCGTTGAGTAACGGTAACCCGCGATTTGAAAGTCGGTCTTGCTCGATAAAAAGGATTTAGCATACAGAAAACGCACGCTCCCTCCCTGCTTGCGCTGGCCACTCGCTAGCGTCGTTCCCGCCAGCGTATAGTCGGCTGAGAGGGCGCCAATCTCCCCCAGATTGCTACCGACGCCAAAGGCGCCGGCGCGATAGTTCTCCGCGGCAAGGGCGCCACCGTATAGTGTGAAGGTATTATTCAGGCCATAAGAGAGCGAGCTTTGCATCAGGGCGGGGGCATAGCCGTCAGCGCCGTCATGATACTTACCCGCCGACAGCTGATAATTCCATTGGCCTGCCCGCACCAGCTGTGGCAGGGTGGTGTAGGCGACAGTAAAGGTCGTCTGGCTACCGTCGGCTTCAATGACGGTTACGTAGAAATCACCGCTGCGGTTAACGGCGCTGATATCATTTAGCTCAAAGGGACCGGCTGGGACGTTCTCGCTGTAAATCAGATAGTTGTTCTGCCGAACTTCCACCCGGGCATTGCTGTTGGCCACACCGCGAATGACCGGCGCGAAGCCGGTCTGGCTGCTGGGGCGCATTTCGGCATCGGTGCCAAGCTGTACGCCGCGAAACTGGACGCTATCGAAGACGCTGTTGTCGGTACTGGTCTGGCCGACGACAAGCCGGCTGCGCCAGGGAATAATGTTCGTTTCCGCCCAACTGGCGATGCTTTGCCACTTATCCGCCTGGCCGCTGAACTTATTCCAGTAGGCATTATTGCGCAATCGCCACGATGCAATATTGATCCCGCTGTTTAGCGAAAGATATTGATACTGGTGGCTGCCCCCGTCGCCATTATTGGCATCGGTAGAATAGCTGTAGTTGACGAAAGCAGCGTTAATACCTTCATCAAAGCGCATGGGGGAAACATAGTCGCGAGGATAGTGCTCAATATATTGCTGAGGGATATGAATGATCAGCCGATGATTAGCGATATCCAGCTGTTGCTCTGCCTGGCCGATCGTCTGCGACAGCGCGAAACAGGGCTGGTGGTCATCGTCAATCTTTACTCCATAGCGGATATATTCCGCCGCGCTCAGGCAGGGGGCCAACCCGCCGTGTGCGCTATCCTCTGAGAAGCGAACGGGGCGACTGTCCACCAGCAGATCGTTAATGTAAATATTAACGTCATAGGTGCCCGGCATGACGTCGCCATCGCTGGCGACAAACTGATTAAAAGCCAGCGGGTCGATACCGTTCACAAACTGGGCATTATAGCGTTCCGCACTGTCTGCCGGTAACGTGATGGAGATTAACCATGCGCTGGCAAAATAGCGTAATTTACTATCGTCCATCACTCTATCTCCCTAAAGAGGTGCGACGTTTATTTTTTTATTGGAATATCAACAACGGCGCCGTAATCATTAATATATTTCATTTTATGCAAGCGCTGCATGCTGGCGATATTGACAGCGTGGTGACTGTACGGCAGCAACATAAAGTTTTTCAGAGGATAGATTTTGCCTTTGTTGTCGATCGCCTCGGCATTAATAACCGTAATATGCAGTGGACTGTTGTTAGTAAAAGATAACGTGTTAGCGCTTTGCTGCCACTGCAGATTTTCAACGGCTTTGGGCAGCGATGTGGCAATCCCCTGCGGGCGATAAAATAGTTTTAATCGGGTGCGAATCGCGAACTGCAGGATATTATTTCCCTCAGGCGCAGGAGGGACCTCCTGAATATTCACCCAAAACAGACTTTCCCTGTCGGCAGGAAGACCGGTTCCTGAGTAAATAAAGCGCAGTTGTGCCGATTGCTCGGGGCGTAATTTGACCAGGGGCGGCGTGGCCACAATGGGTAAGCCGCTGCTGGGGGTCTCCGGACCCGTATCAAGCCAGGTCTGGACGATATAGTTTTTGCTGCTTCGGTTGTTAATTTTCAGACTGGCCGATTTATCTTTGCCCGAATAAATAACCCGTGAGGCATCGATGGTAATGGCCGCCTGGGTCTGAAAAGCCAAAGCGCCTATGATCACTGCCAGCAGCGTTTTCATATGTTACCCCTTATCCGCGTCGTGCCGTCCCTGGCCAGGTGTTATTCCTGCATAATGGTAAACCTGGCGGTCGCATTGCCGTCGCCAGCTTCGGCGTTGTCTTTATCCCAGGTATAGTAGTAGGCTTTCAGGTTGAAGGTACCGGTGCCATCGGCATTGACCGTAATACGCGGGTCGACGTTGGGATCGAAAGGTTTATCGAGCGTGACCGGGGTATTATTGCGGTCGGTTAGCTTAATGCCGACTTTTTTAGCTGTAGGATTACCCGCATCGAGAGCCAGTACGTTAGTGATAGGCGCCTCGTTGGCTGAAGCACCGTCGAGCACAATATAGTACGTGCCCGCTTCACAATCTTTGACGCTAATATTGACCCCAACTTCTGGCCCGGTGCCATTGGTATCATTTTTTAATTTAGACAGCGGAACAGCGCCCATCTTAACTTCAATGAGACCCTTCTCATTGCCGCTTGCCAGTTTGCAACTTGAGTTGACAATTGTACCTGAAAAATACAGCGTACCGTCCGCCGCGGCGGCATAGTGTGAGGTCAAGCCGACGAGTGCCATTGCCAGGCAAAGTGATTTCATTTTCATAGCCAATTCCTTCTGTTGTGACCCAGGGAAGCTAATAGCCAGGCATACTCATTGACGCTGCATAAGCCGTTAGCTCTGTTGTTGTGATAGCCATAAAGCGAACTTATCCCCCCTCCAGGGAGTGCAGGAAATGATACAGGCCTGCAATATTGCGTACATTGAGTTTCTGGTAGATGTTTCTCCGGTAGTGACTGATCATCATATTGCTAAGGTCGGTGGCCTGAGCAATTTTCTTATTATTTAAACCTGAGATGATATAGGGGAGAAGAGAGTCCTCCTGTTTCGTAAGTTTAATATTGACACAACTGTCCAGCGAGCTAATTGATTTTCTGAACACTTTAATACAGCGATGATCAGACGCATTCTGTAAGTATTTCTGCAGCCGTTGGGTAACATCTATATAATCAAGCACGATCGTCGAAATAGAGTTTATGATAATGTTTTCGACTGGATCGGCAAGAATCTCACTTTTAACGACAAAAACGATATCGCCATGAATGATCTTTTTTTTACGATAGAGCAGTGCGGCTAATTGTTGAATGTCCGGGTGGCTATAGTCCACGATAATGGTTCTGGCTATGGTTAGACTTTTATCATTCACGTCAGAAATATTATCCAGAAACAATGTTTGACTATACCGACGTTGAGCACTCATGGTCATGTTAACCAGAGACCGGATGCCGTTAATAAAAAATTTATTGGCGGAAATGATAATAATCATAATGTATTTCCTTATACACTGCTTCTGTAACCAAGTATTACTGCTGGAGAGGAAGGGAGTAAATAAGATGATAAGCAGGATCATTAGAAAAATCCTAATGAAAGATGTTGCATGAAGTGTTTTTACTTATTAATCAGAAGGTTATGATTTAAGATTCAACTATTAACGCATAAGAGAAAAGTAAAATAAACGATAATAAATAATATATTAAACGTATAGCCAGGAATAAAATATGAATGCGCTGCGGGGCATTTTACTGAAAGTCAAAACAACCAGCAAGCTCACAGCGAGAAAGAGGATTAATTAACGTTTTGCCCCACGTCGGGTTGTATGTCCCGGTGTTTAAAAATAGGATGAATGCCCTGGCTCGCACTGCGGATACTGTGACTGATGCGGCCGGTCACTCTGGCATGAAAAACGATAACTTTAAGGATGGCGAAATGAGACTGACGGTGGGGCTGGCGCTGACGCTGGCGATAATGACCTGCGGCGCCCAGGCGCGCGATATGCAATCCATCGAGCACAGCGGTGAACTGAAGGTGGGCGTGCCGGGCGATTACGCGCCGCTGGCGTTTCGCAATGCCGCCGGCGAACTGCAGGGCTATGACGTGGACATGGCCCGCGATCTCGGGCGCACGCTCGGCCTCAAGGTGAGCTTCGTCTACACCAGCTGGCCCGCGCTCGCCGCCGATCTGCAGGCGGACAAGTTTGATATTGCGATGGGTGGGGTTACCGAGACCCCGGCGCGGGCGCAAGCCTTCGCCCTCAGCCATCCGGTGGTGGCGAACGGAAAAATCGCCTTAGCCAACTGCCAGGCCGCCCCGCGGCTCGGTTCGCTGGAAAAAATTGACCGTCCGGACGTGAAAGTGATCGTCAACCCTGGCGGCACAAACCAGAGTTTTGTCGATGAACACATCAAGCAGGCGCAAATTATTCGCGTGCAGAACAATGTCGATAACCTGCAGGCGCTGCGGCAGAAAACGGCCGATATGATGGTGACCGATCTGATTGAAGGCGACTATTACCAGAGCAAAGAGCCCGGCGTGTTCTGCGTTGCTAACGAAACGCCGTTCGCCGGTACCGCCAGCAACAAGGTGTATATGATGAGTAAAGATAACCCGGCGCTGCTGGAGAAAGTGAACCAGTGGCTGGATAGCCAGGACAAAGAGGTTCTCAAACGGAAGTGGAAAATTCGCGGTTAACCGCGGCGGCGCGCCACCACCGGCAGATATGTCCGGCGGTGGCTATCGTCCACGGTTAGCGCTGCGGCGACAGCGCCTGTCGCGCCAGACCGCGAAAGTAGCAGGCGTAGCCGAGGGTGGCGGTCAGACACAGCATATAGCCAAACGACTCGCTGCCTTCCTCGACCGTATTTTTTACCACCCGGGCGTAGTTCTCTTCCAGCACGGCGTACCACAGGCCGTGCATGCCAAACAGCCGCGAGAAGACCAGAATCGCCAGCAGGCCGCTAATCATCATCCCGTAATACGGGGTGCGGGTATACTCCGCCAGCTGCGACAGGGTCTGACGCAGATGGCGCAACGGCAACAGCAGCGACCCCGCGGTGGCCAGCAGGGCAAACCACACCCAGCTGCCGTGGGAGAGTAAATCAAACAGGCCATCCAGTTCGCGGATCAGCATGGCGAGAAAGAAGCCGCCGATGAGGATATTGCTATAGCGCAAGTGGGCATATTTCCGCGCCAGCAGCAGATGAACCAGCACGATAACGGCCAGCACGCTCTCCTGGACCACTTCGGTGAGCGACACTTCCGGGATGTCGTTGCCAAACACCCGAATATCCACCCACAGGCAGAGTACCGCGAGGGCGGCCGCGACCGCCGCGCCGAGAAAGAATAGCAAGCTTCGTAACAGAGACATTTACACCACAACTTATATTTAAAACAAATATCATAAGTTTTGGGAATACATGTTCCTGTTCACTTTGTGCGACTTTGCGGCTGTTTTTTAACATTTTGCGCTTTTTAGCGCCCGGGAAGGCGGCAGGGGAGGGGGCTCCCCTGCATAAAGGGGATTCAGAGAATATCATCCACCACGCCGCCATCGACGCGCAGCGCGGCGCCGGAGGTGGCTGACGCCTGCGGCGAGCAGACGTAGACCACCATATTGGCGACCTCTGCCACCGAGGCCGCCCGCTGGATCACCGAGCTCGGACGATGGGTCATGACAAACGCTTTCGCCAGTTCCTCCAGCGACTGACCGGTTTTCGCCACGTCGTCTTTCAGCATTTCGGCAAAGCCGTCGGAAATCGTTGGCCCTGGCAGAACGCTGTTAACGGTCACTCCGCTGCCGGCGACATATTTCGCCAGGCCGCGGGCCAGCGAGAGCTGCGCGGTCTTGGTGACGCCATAGTGGATCATGTCCGCCGGGATATTGCGCGCCGATTCTGAGGAGATAAACACCACCCGCCCCCAGCCTTTACTGACCATCGCCGGGAGCAGCCCCCGCGACAGGCGTACGCCGGACATGACGTTGGTCTGCCAGTAGTTGTCCCAGGTCGCGTCGTCGGTGGCGTAGAAATCCTGCGGGCCATAGATCCCGGCGTTATTGACCAGAATATCGACGCCGGTCACGGCCCGCAGCAGCTGCGCTGCGCCGTCGGCGTCGCTGAGGTCGGCGATGGCGGGGCGCGCCTTCGCGCCCGGCACCTCATTTTGCAGCCGGGCGATCGCGGCGTTCACGCTCTGCTCGCTGCGCCCGTTAAGGATGACCTCTGCGCCGCTCTCCGCCAGGCCTTTGGCGATGGCGAAGCCAATACCCGCCGTGGAGGCGGTGACCAGCGCGACTTTTCCCGCTAAATCAATTTTCATGTTCCTGCCTTCTGGTTGTGGATCTCCTATTAAGCGTAGCAGCGGCGATATAGCCGGGGATCAGTAACCGGCGTGCTTATTGACCAGGTTTTTCAGCGGCAGCCCGCGGCGCTGGCGCTGAATGTTCTCCAGCAGCTGGCGGGCGATCACCTCGGCAGAGGCCGCAGAGGCCATATGTGGGGTGATGACCACCTGCGGATGGCGCCACAGCGGATCGTCCGCCGGCAATGGCTCCTGCGGGAAGACGTCGAGCACCGCTCCGGCGAGCTGGCCGCTCTCCAGCGCCGCCAGCACATCCTCATTGACCATATGCTCTCCGCGGCCGCAGTTGATTAACACCGCCCCGGCGGGAAGCCTGCTGAACAGCGGCGCGGCGAGGATACCTCGGGTCTGCGCGGTGAGCGGCAGGAGGTTAATCAGCCCGTCAAGCGACCCAAGAAAGTGGTCGAGCGCCTCCTCGCCGCGATAGCAGGTGACGCCAGCCAGCTGCTTTTCACTGCGCGACCAGCCGGAGACCCGATAGCCGAGGCGGGCCAGCTGGTCGGCGATATAGCCGCCAATTTCGCCGAGCCCCATAATGCCGATATGGAAGTCGGCGGCGGCGCGCTGGGGATAGAGCTTCCAGGTTTGGGTCCGCTGGTGGGCCAGCGCCCGGTCGAAATGGCGCTGAAACCACAGGACGCTCCACAGGGCATATTCGAACATGCCGTGGCGAAAATCTTCATCGATCACCCGGCACAGCGGGATCTCGCTGGCGAACAGCGCGGGCGGCAGATGATCGACCCCGGCGGACGCGGCCTGGATCAGCTTCAGCCCCGGCGAACGGGTCAACAGCTGCGGGTCCGGGAACCAGCAGCTGGCGTACTGGGCGTCGCGCGCCGCCTGGTGATGGGGCAGAAGCGCCGTGACGTCGGGAAACTGCTGCAGGGCGGCGCAGATATCGCGGGCGAAATCCGCGTCGTTACAATCCACCACGATAGTGATATCAGACATAGGCGTTAGTCTTTGTAAGAGGTATCGAGACGGTCAAGACGGCGCAGCCACGCCTGCCAGACCTGTTGACGTTCATGCTCCACGCCCATCAGCTGCTCGCAGGCGTGCTGGCTAAGGTGCGGGGCGATGGTGTGGATCGGGCTGAGGGCCGCCAGCTGGGCGGCGGCCATCTGGATCTCGCAGGCGCGGTTCAGGTAGTACATGATATAAAAGGCGTCAGCCACGGTGCGGCCCACCGACAGCAGGCCGTGGCTCTGCAGGATCATAGCGATATTATTCCCCAGCGAGCGCTGGATGCGCGCCCGTTCGTCGAGGTCAAAGGCCACCCCTTCATAGGGATGGTAGCCGACGCGCTGGTAAAACTCGGTGCTGATCTGGTTGAGCTGCAGCAGGCCATCCTCGCAGGCGGCCACCGCCATCCCCGGCAGCGTATGGGTGTGGATCACGCAGTGGGCGTCTTCCCGGGCCATATGCACCGCGCTGTGGATGGTAAAGCCCGCCGAGTTAGCCGGCGCGTCGCCCGCTACGACCTTGCCCTGCATATCCACTACGATCAGGTTGCTGGCGGTGACTTCGTCAAACATCATGCCGAAGGGATTAATTAAAAAACGCGGCTCGCCGTCGCCGGGCAGGCGCACGGAGAAGTGGGTGTAGAGGGTATCCTCCCAGCCGAACAGCGCCGCCAGCCGGTAGGCGGCGGCCAGCTGCTGGCGCAGGTGTTGCTCAGTTGCCATTTAGCGTACTCCCATAAATTCACGGATTCGTTGCAGAGAAGGCGCCTCCAGCGGGCTGCGGATCACCTGCGGGGCGATATCGGCCTGCACCACGCCGTTCTCCATCAGCACCACGCGGTCGGAAATCGACAGGGCGAAGTCCATCTCGTGAGTGACAATCAGCATGGTCATGCCTTCGCGGGCCAGCGACTGAATGACCTTCAGCACTTCGCCTACCAGCTCGGGATCCAGCGCCGAGGTCGGTTCGTCAAACAGCATAATGTCCGGCTTGAGCGCCAGCGCCCGGGCGATCGCCACGCGCTGCTGCTGGCCGCCGGAGAGCTGTCCGGGGTACTTGTGGGCATGGGCCAGCAGGCCGACGCGGTCGAGCAGCGCCAGGGCCTGCTCGCGGGCGACCGGCTGGTCCAGCAGCTGGTGATAGCGCGGGGCCAGCATCACGTTGTCGAGCACCGTGCGGTGGGGGAACAGGTTGAAGCTCTGGAAGACCATGCCGATGCGCCGTACCCCGGCGCGCATCTGGCGTTTGTCGACGATAGCTCCGCCCTTAAGATAGTCCTCGCCGTAGAGAATGATCTCCCCGCCATCAAGGCTTTCGAGGGCGTTGATGGTGCGGATCAGGGTGGTTTTGCCGGAGCCGGACGGGCCGATGATGCTGATCACCTCCCCGTTCTCCACCTGCAGATCGATGCCTTTCAGCACCTCATGCTGCCCCCAGGATTTGCGAATGCCCCGCAGATCGAGCGCCGGCGGCGCGCCGTTGACGGCCGGGGTGTTGCTCTCTTCGCTCAGCGCCGGCAGGCTCTGGCGCAGCGCCTGGCATTCCGCCTCGCTGAGGGTTTGCGGACGCTTACGCTGAATATCGAGACGATTTTCCAGCGCCCGGAACAGCCAGGTGAAGACGGTAACCACCATCACGTAGTACACCGCTACCGCCAGCAGGGTCTCCATCACAAGGAAATTCTGCGCATACAAGCGCTGGCCGGTGAGCAGCAGCTCGGGTAAGGAGACCACCGACAGAATCGAGCTCAGCTTAATGATGGTGATGTATTCATTGATCAGCGTCGGTAGCGAGATGCGAAACGCCTGAGGGATCACGATCAGCCGCTGGATGCCGATAAAGCTGAAGCTCAGCGCATGGCCTGCCTCGCTCTGCCCCTTGGCCACCGACAGTAGCCCGCCGCGGTGGATCTCCGCCATATAGGCCGCCTCGGTGACGGTCATCGACACCAGCCCGGCGATAAACGGCACCCCGAGCAGCGGCTGGGTCACAGGAAACAGCTGCGGCAGGTTGTAGACAAACACCAGCAGCACCATCAGCGGCACGCTGCGAAAAAACCAGATATAGAGTTCGACGGGGATCTTGACCCAGCGCGGCGCCGAGAGCTTCGCGCAGGCTAACAGAAAACCGACTACCAGGCCGATCCCCCAGGACAAGGTGCTGATTACGATGACGGTCACGCACGCCTGCCAGAATGCCCCAATGCTAAACAATGAAAAAAAGTATCCCCAATCGAACGCCATACTGACTCCTGTTGCGCAGTGCTTATTGTCTTAATCGATGCTTTCTAAGTTGTATTTTTTGATCAACGCGGCATATTGGCCGTTGGCCTTCAGCGTGGCCAGGGTGGCCTTGATCGCCTCCGCCAGCTCGGTGTTGCCTTTGGCGACGTAGATCCCCAGCGGCAGCGGGTAGACCAGGCGCGTAGAGCTTATCGCCAGGCGGCCGCGGCTCTTGTCGACAATGATCTGCGCTGCCGGGGCAATCTCAAGCTGAGCGCCGATGTTCTTCGACAGTAGCGCCTGCGAGGCTTCCGGCGCCGTCGGGAACTCCTGAATGGTGATGGCCGGTTTGCCGTTTTTCAGGCACCACTCATCGGAGTGTTTTTTCAGGCTGGTCACCCAGGTGGTGCCCGCCTGCAGACCGACCTTCACGCCGCACAGCTCATCTTCGGTTTTCGGCTGCACCGCGCCGCCCTTCAGGGCGATGATCGACGCGCCGGAGAGGGCGTAAGGGATGGCGTCGGCCTGTTTCTGGCGCTCCGGCGTCACGTACATCCCGGAGATCACCGCGTCATATTTCTTGCCGATGCCGAGGATCAGGCTGGTGAACTTGGTGTCGATCAGCTGCGGTTTGGCCTGCAGATGTTGGGCGATCAGCGCGGCAAACTCCGGGTCGAGACCGACGATATTGTTATTGCTGTCATAGGACTCAAACGGCGGGTAGGTGACCTCCATCCCCACCTTAAAGACGCCCTCGGTCAGCAGTTCCGCCGCCTGGGTGACAGGGGAAAAACAGGCGCTGACGGCGAGGGTAAGCGCGACACGGCGCGAGATTTTTTTCAGGGTGCTAGTCATCATGGTTCCTCACGGGTGGTTAGGGGGTTTTTTGCTGTGCCTGTTTTTTCAAATGGCCAAACGTATTGGTGCCGCGCGCGCGCTCCGGTAGCTGAAGTTCACCGCGATTGACCTTTTCGCGCAGGTAGCGATAGGTTTGCAGGGCCTGGCTCCACATATGCTCCCCGATGCTGAGCTCCTGATATTCACCGGCTTCGCCGGCGGCGAGAAAAGTCGGCAGCGGACGGATCAGCGTGTGGTAATCGCAGGCGAAAAACAGCGGGAAGGAGTACCGCTCCTGCGGCACTTTGCGCACCCGGTGGGCTGTAGCAACAAATGTGCCAGCGCTGAGCACTTCCAGCATGTCGCCGATATTGATCACGAACGCCTCTTCTCCGGCGGCGTTCTTGACGGGAGGTGCATCGATCCACACGCTTTCTTCATTGAGAACTTCAAGGCCGGGCTGGTCGGCGAGCAGCAGGGTGAAGCACTCATAGTCGGTGTGTGCACCAATTCCGGGAACATCTTCGACGCTGGCGTCGAACGGGTAATGGATCAGCCGCAGCTTAGCCGGCGGGCAGGTCACCATCGGTTTGAAATACCCTTCCGGCAGGCCGAGCGCGAGGGCGAAAGCGTCGAACAGACGGTGGCCGAGGGCGAAAACCGCGTCGTAGTAGGCCAGCACCCGCGTGCGGAAATCCGGCAGATCGGGCCACTCGTTGGCGCCGATCAGCGGCGTACCGGCGAGCACCAGCGGATGGTCATCCGCTGCCTGGAAGCCGATATCGAAAGCCTCTTTATGGTCCGGCTTGCCGGAGCCGTAGATCTCTTCTCCTTCCGGAACGTAGCCCTTATGGCTTTTGGAGTGGCCGATGTAATAGTTCATCTTCTCCTCCATCGGCAGGGCGAAGATCTGCTTCGCCGCCTCGCGGACGCCGGCGATCAGCGCCGGGTCGATGCCGTGGCCGGTGATGTAGAAAAAGCCCACCTCGCGCGCCGCGCGGCCGATGGCGTCGGCCACCGCCTGACGCCTGGCGAGGTCATCGCCGGCCAGATCGCGGATATCGATGGTCGGGAGTTCAGTAAAAGCGTGCTTCACGGCGGTCATGGCTGCGGTTCCTGTTCAGTGAGCGTTAAAAACTGCTGAAAGTGGGCCTGCTGGCGCGTTGCCATCCAGGCGTTGAGCGACCAGAGATCGGCCACCGGAACGTTGGTGAACGGCAGATGGTGCAGATAGCCGTCGGCGCCAAACTCCGGGGTCAGCGTGGTCTGCGGGTAGCCGCGCTGGCGCTGCGAACGCCAGATTTGCTGCCAGAAGCGCTCGGCAAAAGCCAGCGCCGGCTGATACTCAGGCGCCGCCGGGTGCGGCACCTGCGGCCCCTGGTCGTAGCCCACCCGAGCCTGCACGTGATGCACGCGGTCGATAAAGGCGCTGAAGTCATCGCTGGGGTCATCCAGCAGGCGCTCACTGACCACCACCCAGTGGCTGATGTCGGCGGTAAAGCGCAGCTGGGGGAGTTGCTGAATGATCTCCAGGGTGAGCCACGGGCTGTACAGCGAGGTGGCGCGATGGGTTTCAAAGCTGCAGGTCAAACCAAACCCGGCGGCCAGCTCATGCGCCTTGCCGAGAAAATCGACCTGCTGCGCCAGCGGCCAGCGATCGTTGCCCGCCAGCAAATTGACAAAGCGCGGGTTGAGGCCGCTGGCCTCGGCGAAGCGGGTCTGCAGGCGCGCCAGATGCTGCTCGGGCGTTTCATGCTGGGCGGGGAGCACCCCGCCGCCGCTGAAAAGAATGGCGATATACTCCAGCCCCGACGCCTGCAGGCGGTCGGCGAGCTGCCGCCGCTCGGCCACCCTTAACGGCACGCGGGCTTCGATACCGCAGCAGCCGACGCGCTGCAGTTCATCCAGCGTTTGCGGCCAGGGGGTCGTCACTCCCCAGAGGGTGCGAAAGCATTTCAGCTCCATGGCGGCTTCCTCAGGCGTACTTCACGCCGGGCAGGACGCAGAGCATCTCGTACAGCAGGTTGGCCGCCAGCTGGGAGGTATTACCGCTCACGTCGTAGGGGGGCGAGACCTCGACCAGATCGGCGCCAATCAGATTCAGGCCGCGGCAGCCGCGGACGATCTCCAGCGCCTGAATGGAGGTCAGACCGCCAACTTCCGGCGTCCCGGTTCCTGGAGCCCAGATGGGATCGAGGCTATCGATATCAAAGCTGAGATACACCGGCCCGTCGCCCATCTGCTGGCGGACTTCGGCCATCAGCGGCGCCAGCGAGGTATGCCAGCACTGCTCCGCCTGCACCAGGCGAAAGCCCTGGTCAACGCCCCACTGGAAGTCGCCGGCGGCATAGCCCTGGGCGCGCTGGCCAATCTGCACCACCCGTTTGAGGTCGAGCAGTCCCTCCTCAACGGCGCGGCGGAAGGTGGTGCCGTGGGCGATTTTCTCTCCGAACATCTCATCATTGGTGTCGGTATGGGCGTCGACGTGGATGAGGCCCACCGGACCATGTTTTTTGGTCAGCGCCCGCAGGATCGGCAGGGTAATGGTGTGGTCCCCGCCGAGGGTCAGCGGGATCAGCGGATAACTATTCAAACCGGTGTAGTAATCTTCGATAATTTGCACCGATTTGAGCAGGCTGTAGGTATTGATCGGCACATCGCCGATATCAGCCACCGACAGCGAGTCGAACGGCGCGGCGCCGGTCGCCATATTGTACGGACGGATCATCACCGATTCGGCGCGAATATAGCGTGGTCCGTAGCGCGTGCCCGAGCGCTGCGAGGTGCCGATATCCAGCGGAATGCCGACAAATGCCGCGTCAAGTCTCTGTAAATCTTCGATAAACGGCAGGCGCATCATTGTGGCGCGTCCGGCGAAGCGTGGCATCTCATTGCCACCCTGCGGTTGGTGAAAGAGGTTATCCATGTCTGCTCCTGAATCTGACGGATGAAACGTAACAGGAGAGATAGTGCGCAACCCGCGCTGGACTTTACATCGTCTGGCGTAAATACTCAGTTCATTTATTGGTGAACTAAATACGATGCATCACGACGCCAGCCTCAATATTCGCCAGCTGCAGGTTTTCGAGGCGGTGGCCCGCCTGGAGAGCTACAGCCGGGCCCAGCAGGAGCTGGGTATTTCGGTCTCCGCCATCAGCAATGCCATGTCGCAGCTGGAGGGACAGCTCGGCTTCACCCTCTGCCAGCGCGGGCGCGGCGGCTTTTCTCTGACCGAGAAAGGTCAGCAGTTTTTACAGCAGGCGATCCGCGTACTGAGCGAACTCAATGAGCTGGAGCGGCAGTCGGCGCTGCTCAAAGGGGAGCACAGCGGCACCCTGTGCATCTCGACGCTCGACTCCATCGAGACCGAAACGGCGCTCTCGCTGCCGGTGGTTCTGCGCAGCTTCAGCGACAAATTTCCCCATGTGCATATCAAACTGATTATTCGCACCCCGGCGGAGCAACTGAACGGCGTGCTGAACAACCATATCGACCTGGCCATCGGCAGCTACAACTCGCAGGTGCATAACATCATCAGCGAGCCGCTGTACCGTGAACAGCACTGGCTCTACTGCAGCGATCTGCACCCGATGTTCTTCAGCCGCCAGCTCGATAAAGAGCAGATCAGCCAGTGCCCGCTGGTGACCCGCAGCTACTGGAACACCAGCGATCTCCGCCGTCGGGGCTTCAGCAAAGGGAGCGCCACCGTCGAGACCGTCGACGCCCAGCTGCTGCTGATCCTCTCGGGGAAATATATTGGCTATCTGCCGGAGCATTACGCCTGGCCGTGGATCAAAGAGAACCGCCTGCGGGTGCTGCTGCCCAACGAGTTTGGCTTTCAGTCGCCGTTCTCGGCCATCTGTAAGCGCGGGCGCAGCAATGAGCCCTACCTGAAAGCGTTCCGCGACCTGCTGAAGAAAAATACGGTAGCGCGGCCGAAGTGGAATTATTAAGCGGGGCGGGCGCTTCCCTGCGCCGGGGTGGTGATTTTCGCGCTTAGCGCGCTGCCCGGCGGGGGAGTTTTCCCTGTTCAAAAAACGAACGGCAGCCGGTAGCCCGCCCGGGCTGCGGCTGCCAGGCAACTGCCTCCAGGTTATCCACAGGGTTAGGCGCCGCTGGTGTGGACAGGTCGCGGGGCGACAGGGCGCGGCTAGCGGAACAAAGGATGGCGTTTGCGTTAAATAAAACGGTACGAAGGGGAATCTGTGTTTGCCCCGCCTTTGCCCGTGAAATCAGAAAATTTACTTCGCAGGCTAACCGCAGATTGCTTCAAAAAAATTCCCGTATTTGTTATATTGTTGTTCATTGATTATTCACCTCTGCGGTGCCAAAAAGAACAAGATTCACCGCAACCCAGGACACTGCCATGTTAGATTACCGCTTCCCGACAGCTTTGCAGATGGTTCTCAGCGTAGCAATGGCGGAGCAGATGGGTGAACGTTCAACGAGTGCGATTCTGGCCTACGGCCTGGAAGCGAACCCGAGCTTTATCCGTAAACTAATGGTTCCGCTAACTCGTGACGGCATTATCGTCTCCACGCTTGGCCGCAACGGCTCAATTCATCTTGGCCGTCCGGCGGACAAGATCACCCTGCGTGATATCTATCTTTCGGTTATCGAAGATAAAAAACTGTGGGCGTCGCGTCCTGACGTCCCGGCCCGCTGCGTGGTCAGCGCCAACGCCTGCTGGTACTTCAAATCGGTTGCCGACGAAGCAGAGCAGGCTTCGTTAAACGTCCTCGCTCGCCATACCGTGGCCAGCGCGCTGGAGGCGGTCAAAAACGCCGATACCAGCGGCTGCGACCCGGTGCCGGAAATGATCGCCCGCTTTAAAAAAGCGCATTAATCATTTTCTGGTGACGAAAAAAAACCGCCTTCAAATTGTGAAGGCGGTTTTTTTTGTTATCTGCTGCAGGCTAGGCGGGCAGATCCTCCTGGACCGGCTTCCTGCGGGTCACCAGTTTCCGTAGCGTCACGTAAAACACCGGCGTCAGGAACAGACCGAAGAGCGTCACGCCCAGCATCCCGGAGAACACCGTGATCCCGGTGACGCCGCGGACTTCCGCCCCCGCGCCGTGGCCGAGGATCAGCGGAATGGTCCCGGCGATAAAGGCGATGGAGGTCATCACGATCGGGCGCAGACGCAGGCGGCATGCCTCCAGCGCCGCTTCCATGATGCCTTTCCCCTGGATCTCCAGCTCGCGGGCAAACTCGACGATCAGAATGGCGTTTTTACAGGCCAGGCCCATCAGGACCACCAGACCCACCTGCACGAAGACGTTGTTATCGCCCCCGGTCAGCCAGACGCCAAACAGCGCGGAGAGCATCGTCATCGGTACGATAAGGATCACCGCCAGCGGCAGTGTCCAGCTTTCATACAGCGCGGCCAGCACGAGGAACGCCAGCAGCACCGCCACCGGGAAGACGATCAGCGCCGTGTTGCCCTGGGTGGCCTGCTGGAAGCTGAGATCCGTCCACTCAATATTCATCCCATTCGGCAGGATCTGCTTCGACAGCTCCTCCAGATGCGTCATCGCCTGTGAAGAAGAGAGGACCCGCGGATCGGCATCGCCAATCAGGTCCGCCGCCGGATAACCGTTGTAGCGGATCACCGGATCCGGCCCGTAGGTGGTACTGATATTCACCATACTGCCGATCGGCACCATTTCGCCCTGATTATTGCGGGTGCGCAGGTTGGCGATATCTTCCACGCTCTCGCGGTATGGCCCATCGGCCTGGGCCATCACGCGCCAGGTACGCCCGAACTGGTTAAAGTCATTGACATAAGACGAGCCGAGATAGGTCTGCAGCGTACCGAATAGCTCGGTTAGCGATACCCCCTGTGCTTTCGCCTTATCGCGATCGACCTGCACGTCCAGCTGCGGCACGTTAGCCTGGTAAGTCGAGATCGGGAAGTGCATCCCCGGCGTCTGCATAATCGCCCCGGACATCGCATTCACCGCGCTTTGCAGCGCGCCATAGCCCAGCCCTCCGCGATCCTGGATGTACAGGGAGTAGCCGGAACCCTGACCCAGTCCTAAAATCGGCGGCGGCAGGATGGAGAAGCCAAAGCCCTGCTGGATTTGCGCGATTTTGGCGTTGATCTCCGCGTTAATTTCCGCCGCCGTGTGTTTGCGCTGGTCGAACGGTTTCAGGCCAAAAAAGACCGTCCCGGTATTCGGCGTGTTGGTGAACTGCAGCGCGTTAAGCCCCGGGAAAGCGACCGCATAGTCGACCCCTTCGGTATTCATCCCGATCTCGCTCATTTTGCGGATCACCGCGTCGGTGCGCGCCAGCGACGACCCTTCCGGCATCTTCACGCCGCCAATGAGATACAGCTTATCCTGGGTGGGAATAAACCCGCCGGGGACGACTTTAAACATCACCCCAGCGGCGCAGAGCAGCAGCAGGTACACCGCAAACACTGCGCCACGGCGTCCGAGGGTTTTGCTCACCAGCCCCTGATAGCCGTTCGAGCTGCGCAGGAAAAAGCGGTTAAACGGACGGAAAATCCAGCCAAACAGACGATCGATCAGCCGGGTAGGGAGGTCTTTCTTCGCGCCGTGCGGCTTTAACAGCAGGGCCGCCAGCGCCGGGGAGAGCGTCAGCGAGTTGATGGCCGAGATCACCGTCGAGATGGCGATGGTCACCGCGAACTGTTTGTAGAACTGGCCGGTGACCCCGGAGAGAAACGCCATCGGCACGAACACCGCACACAGCACCAGCGCAATGGCGATAATCGGCCCGGAGACCTCACGCATCGCCTGATGCGCCGCGGCAAGCGGCGCAAGCCCCTCTTCGATATTACGCTCGACGTTCTCCACCACCACGATGGCGTCGTCCACCACGATACCGATAGCCAGTACCAGCCCGAACAGGCTCAGGGTATTCAGCGAGAAGCCCAGCAGATAGAGAATGCTGAAGGTACCCACCACCGATACCGGCACCGCGATCAGCGGGATAATCGACGCGCGCCAGGTCTGCAGGAACAGGATCACTACCAGCACCACCAGCACTACCGCCTCCAGCAGCGTCTGCACCACCGCGCGGATGGAGTCGCGGACGAAAACCGTCGGGTCGTACGGCGCCGCCCATTGCATATCTTCCGGGAAGCGGGTGGCCAGCTCGGCCATTTTGGCGCGTACCGCGTTCGACAGATCGATGGCGTTAGCGCCGGGGGACTGGAAGATACCGATCCCGACCGCATCCTTATTGTTGAGCTGGGAGCGCAGCGCATAGCTACCGGAACCCATCTCGATGCGCGCCACGTCGCGCAGGCGGACCAGCGAGCCATCCTGCGCCGTTTTCAGAATGATATTGCCAAACTCTTCTTCGGTATGCAGACGGCCCTGGGCGTTAATGGAGATCAGGAAATCGCTCTCCTGCGGCAGCGGTTCGGCGCCAAGCTGTCCGGCAGACACCTGGACGTTTTGCTCCTGCATCGCCGTCACCACATCCGAAGCCGTCAGACCGCGGGCCGCGACCTTATTGGGATCCAGCCAGACGCGCATCGCATATTCACCGGAGCCAAAAATCTGGATCTGGCCGACGCCGGGCAGGCGCGCCAGCTCATCCTTCACTTTCAGCGTGGCGTAGTTGCGCATATACAGCGAGTCGTACTTCCCGTTTGGCGAAAACAGATGCACCACCAGGGTCAGCGTCGGAGACTGCTTCTGGGTGGTGATCCCCAGACGGCGTACATCCTCCGGCAGACGCGCTTCGGCCTGCGCGACGCGGTTCTGCACCTGAACCTGCGCCTGATCCGGGTCGGTACCCGGGCGGAAGGTGACGGTGGTGACCAGCACGCCGTCGGAGCCGGCGACCGATTTCATGTACATCATGTTTTCAACGCCGTTGATCGCTTCCTCCAGCGGCGTCGCCACGGTCTCGGCAATCACTTTCGGGTTGGCGCCGGGATACTCCGCGCGCACCTGGACGCTCGGCGGGACGACATCCGGATATTCGCTCACCGGCAGCAGCGGGATAGCGATTAACCCGGTGATAAAAATTAAAATCGACAGCACCGCGGCGAAAATCGGCCTGTCGATAAAAAAGCGGGAAAAGTCCATGTCTTGGATTCTCTGATTAGGGATCAGTTAAGGGTGGCGCTGGAGGTCATGGCAACGGTTTTGGCGTTAACCGGCATACCCGGCATAAACACTTTTTGTAAGCCGTCGACGATGACGCTATCCCCAGGATTCAACCCCTTCTGAACGATGCGTAAACCGTCTGCCAGCCGCCCTGGGGTAATGTCGCGGCGCTGTGCTTTACCATCTTTATCAACGATATAGACGTATTTACGATCCTGATCGGTCAGTACCGCTTTGTCGTCGATCAGCGTGGCTTTGAACTCTGCGCTGCCCGGCAGACGCACGCGGGCAAACAGCCCCGGTGTGAACAGACGCTGCGAGTTATCCAGCAGCGCACGCATGCGGATGGTGCCGGTACTCGGCGTTAACTGATTATCGAGAAAATCCACTTTGCCCTGGTGGGGGTAACCTTCCTCGCCAACCAGGCCAATCTCCACCGGGAGCGCCTGATTATCGCTGGACGCGCCTTGCCCGCGGCGGGCGAGATTTTGATAGTGGAGGTAGGTTGACTCGTCGACGTCAAAGTAGACGTACACCGTCTTCTGCGAGACCAGGGTGGTGAGCACGCTGGCGGTGTCGCCCGCGGTGACCAGGTTACCGCTGGTGATCAGCGCCCGGCTGGCGCGGCCGTCAATAGGGGCGGTCACTTTGGTGAAGTCGAGGTTAAGCTGTGCGGCATCCACCGCCGCCTGCGCGGCGCGAATGTCGGCCTGCGCCTGAACCGCGGCTGACCGGCGCTGCTCCCACTCTTCACGGGAGACGAGGTTGGTATGGACTAATTTATCGGTGCGGTTCGCCTCGCTTTGCGCCAGGCTGGCCTGCGTTTTGGCTCTTGCCAACGCCGCCTGCGCCTGCTCCAGCGCGGCGCGATAGGTTCTGTCATCTATCGTGAACAGCACCTGGCCCTTTTTCACCTCCTGGCCGTCGGTGTAATTCACTTTATCAATGTATCCCGAGACGCGAGGGCGAAGCTGAACGCTCTCCACCGCTTCAATGCGACCGTTAAAACTATCCCACTGACTGATCGACTTCACCAGCACCTTAGCGGCGCTGACCGTCGGGGCGGGAGGCGCAGCGTTTTGCGCGACGCTGTCGTCGCAGCCGACGAGCAGAAAGGAGAGCATCATCGCGCCGAGCGCGGTCAGGTGAATGTTTCCCCAGGTTTTTTGCAGGCTCATTATTTTTATTCCGGTAAATGTAGCCGCCGGGCAAGACGCAGCGTGAGAAGCCGCGCCACTTCCTTTGTCCGGGCTGGCTTAAGGCCATTTGTGTCGATCATCGCCACAAAACTGTAACAATTTCGAATACACTATCGCGGCGATTGTAGGAAGGCGCTTAACTAAGTGCAAGAATAATTGTTGCACTTTATGTGCGGTCCAGGGGGAGATAAAAAACCGCGATCCCGGCGTGGATTTAAATGTAACAATAAAACTTGCATTTTGTGTAAAAACAGGCCACCTTTAAATGCAACTGACAAAGATGCTTTTAACCGGCCGCGAGGGGGTAACATGATGAACACTGGCGCCATCATTCAGGATCTGATCGACTGGATCGACAACCATCTTGATAGCCGTCTGGATATTGACACCGTTGCCCGACGAGCCGGCTATTCGAAGTGGCACCTGCAGCGGATCTTCAAAGAACATACCGGGCAGCCCCTCGGAGAATATATTCGGGCGCAAAAGCTGCAAAAGTCGATCGAACGCTTAGCCCACAGCAACGAGCCGATCCTGAACGTGGCGATTGCCCTCGGCTTTGACTCCCAGCAGTCCTTCAACCGCAGCTTCAAGCGCCAGTACGGCCAGGCGCCCGGCGTCTGGCGCCGGAGTATCAGCCGCTCTGCTGCGCAGACATCTCGTCAGCGATCCGCATGACCGGGGAGGGTCAGTCCTGACCCGGCCCATGATCGAATTTGCTGCCTTTGCCGATGGCATAGAACTGCCCGCCTGCGACATAGTGAACGGTCCGTAGCTCGTCCGGCGCATCATCAAAAATCCAGTGTCCGTTGCGGAATACCCGGTCATCGCTCCAGGCTGCGACGATATCGCCCATAAACAGATTGTGTTGCTGCTGAATGTCCGGGTAGGGCATCACTTTGCACACCAGCCAGCCCGCACAGCCTGCCACAAGAGGAAGATCAAATTCCGGCTGATAAAAGAAGGGGATGGTGTCATTTTTATCCGGCGCGTCGGCATAGCTGCGCCCGCCAGCGTAGAGGACGGTTGCCATCTGGCTGACTACGGGGATCTGCACCACGAAATAGCCGCTCTTTTCCACCAGCTGACGAGTGAAAGCCTGGGTGCCAATATAGGCCACCACTTTTCGCTCGCCTGCCAGCCCAACCCAGGCGGCTGACATGACATTTTCGACGCCATCATATTTTGCGGAAATCATGGTGGTGGACCCGACCTGCAATAAACGATAGGCCTTACTTATTTCGACAGGCTGAACGGACATGGTTTTTCCTTTGTGCATGCTATTTAACGTAATGATTATCTGGATATTTATTGAGGGCATGTTCATTTTCGGGCCCCCTTTCGTAATCCACCGTGCAACGATACGCCAGGCGATTAAGCGTAAAAAGGTGCGTAAATTGTTTTCATTATTCATAATCCACGAGTAATCATGCCGTCTGTCGGTAAGCTGCTCGCTACAGGAGAGAAAGAAGGTGGATCGTATTCAGGCTATGCAGATGTTTATGCGCGTCGCGGAGGCAGGAAGCTTCGTGCGTGCCGCGGAAACCCTTTCCCTGCCGGCCTCCACTGTCACCAGTACCATTAAAAACCTTGAAAAATACCTGAAGGTACGGCTGCTGAACCGGACCACAAGGCGGGTGAGCCTTACCCCGGAAGGGATGCAGTATCTGGCGCAGTGCCGGGATATTCTCGCCCTCATCGAACATAGTGAATCCACCCTGAGCGAGTCTGTCGCGCGGCCTCAGGGGCGCCTGCGGGTTGATATGCCCGCGGGCATCGCGCATTTCATCGTCATGCCGCATCTGCCGGACTTTTACCGGCGCTATCCCGATATCTACCTGATGATCGGCGTCAGCGATCGCCAGGTCGATCTCATTCAGGAAGGCGTCGACTGCGTGATACGAACGGGAGAGCTGAACAACTCCAGCCTGGTGGCCCGCCCTCTGGGCCGCTTTCGCTGGGTCACCTGCGCGTCACCGGACTATCTCAGGGAATATGGTGTGCCGCCGTCACCGGAGGCGCTCTCTCAGCACCGGGCTGTGCATTATTTCTCCGGTCAGGCGAGGCGGGCCGATGAGTTCCGCTTCGTTCGCCATGGCGAGACCTTTTCTGTACCCGTCAGCGGCAACGCCGCGGTGAATGAAACGGGGCTCTATATAAAAATGTGCCTGGCAGGATTTGGGCTGGCGCAGCTGGCGGAGAATATCGTTGCTGACCACCTGCAGGAGGGGAGACTGGTGGAAGTGCTGACGGACTGGCAGCCGCCCCCGGTACCCGTCACATTGCTCTATCCGCACCAGCGCTTTCTCTCTCCCGCCGTGCGGGCGTTTGCTGAGTGGATGAGCGAGGTGGTTTGAGGGGAGTATTGCTTGCATTTAGCGCTTCGCGATGGAGGGTAGGGTTCCAGCAGAAATATCTGGTCTGCTGATAAATCACTCGATATTCTGTAATGCTTTGTCTTTTTTGTGAACAGGAAAAAGTATGCTTAATACGCTACCCGATTTACACAGAAGTTTTGCAGAGCAACTGAAGCTTAAATTACAGTCTGATTCGCGGATCCACTCCCTTCTCGCCGGCGGCTCGTTTATCCATGGCGGGTTTGATCAATACTCCGATCTGGATTTCGTGGTGGTGATCGACCCTCTCTATTATGACGAAATCATGGCTCAGCGTATGGCGTTCGCCGGAACGCTCGGCCATCTGCTACATGCTTTCACCGGGGAACACGTCGGTGAGCCTCGCCTGCTGATCTGCCTGTTTGGCCCGGAACTTCTGCATGTCGATCTGAAATTTATCACCCTGGACATGCTCACTCAGCGCGTTGAGGAGCCTGCCGTGCTATTTACCCGTGATAACGATGCTCTCAAGCGACAGCTGGCAAAATTTAGCGCGCACTGGCCGAACATGACGCCGGAGTGGTTTGAGTCCCGGGCCTGGATCTGGCTGCATTATGCCGTGGTTAAACTGGGCAGGGGGGAACTCTTCGAAGCGCTGGGGATGCTGTCTTTCTTCCGGGAACAAGTGCTGGGACCGATGCTGTTTCGTCGCGCCAATCTACCGCAACGCGGCGTTCGTCGAATAGAAGCCCTCGGCATTGATCCCGATGGCCTGCTGACTTCCACTCTGGCAACACACGATCGTCACTCCGTCGGGATTGCCATTCGAAGGGCTGCTGACGCTTATGTCAACCTGCGGGCTGATGCGCTGCCTGACAATATCGCAGACGATGCGGCGCGTCGGGCGGTCCTTGCCATGCTGGACGCGTATTCTCACAAGGGGTAAATCTATCCCTCCGGCCGCGGACGCGGCCGGAGGGTGAAAGGTGTCGTTGGTGGTCTAATTCTGAGAGGGATGGGTTGCCGGGTAATTGGTAACGCGAAAACAACAGAGCTTTTCGTTGGGCCTATCAATGGGCCTAAAAGGTTCGGATTTCATGAGTTCTCTTCAGACGTCGTGGGGCAAATTGCAGGCACAAAAAAGCCCGCAGGGCTTGCGCCGTGCGGACTCTTAGGACTTCATCGGATGACTCTGGTAATCACCGATGGAGAATTTTGGTGGCTGGCGGAGTCTGAATAAATCGTGTAAGCATCTAAATTTAAATGATTTTAATGTGTTCGACTTTAATTTGTGTACCTAAACGTGTACCAATTATGGAATGTCATAGCATTCTTACCTATCTAAAGTTGTCGATTGCTCTTCCCCTGATGATTTTTCTGTATCTACAAAGGCTGGATAAAAAGTTTTTTTGCATTTAACTGTTCACACTGTTCACCTTCTTATTTTTCTTTTTAATATCATAATGATAGGTGGTGATTAGTTGGTGAAGAGTGAACAGTCAACTCCTCACCTCAGAGCGTCTCTGGCCTGTTTCCGGCAACCATCACCGCAATACGATGGTGATGGGGGGGTAAAAAGTTTTTTTGGTGAAAACTGTTCACACTGTTCACTGCAGGTTTTTGTTATTTATTTTCAAGGTATTAGCGCGTGAATACTCGGTGAACAGTGAACACTTGACTGTTCACCTTTGCGGCCTTATAGGTAAAATCACTGTAGTTTACTGAGAACGAAAAACGGAAGTTGGTTTTTAGATAAGTTTATATACCCGTCATACTTCAAGCTGCATGTGCGTTGGCTTTCCTCGCTTACCCCAGTCACTTACTGGAGTATGCTCCTGGGGACTCGCTGTGTCTCCGCCTTTCTGCAACTCGAATTATTTAGGGTATATGTATCAAAATTTCTTCTGCTTCTGGTATGCGGAGATAGTGTTAACTACGCGCTGTGAGTTCGACAGAGAGAAAAGGCTAACAAGCGTTATATAATTAGCAAAACATCTTTGGATCATAACCATATTCAATGCACATATCCCAGAGCTGCTGATAGCCATCATCTCCAACCCATTTTTTTACTCTAGCAGGATCTGCTCCTATAACTTCAGCAACGCGCAATAAAAGCTCCTCCTTTGAATAAGACTTACCAGCTAACCAAAAAGGAAACTGCTCATCATTACTGTGAACTAATAGTTCGAAAATTGTAGTTGTCTTACCATCAATACTTTGAAGATTTACTTCACTGACACCACTTAAAAACCGGTATTCCGGATTCTCCCAACTGGGAATAACACCTCTATACGGTGCACCATCTGACAGAGCTTCTACCAACTGAGATACGACTCTAGAAACTTCCGCTGTATCTGTAATCCCTACTATTCCGCTTAGTCCGATGTGCTTATTCTCGATATCTTTCTTAGTAACATTTAGCCATATTGGGAGTATTTTTTTATTACCTTCAATATTTTGTCTAATAAGAATATCCATTTCATAAGATGTCCAGTTTTTTGAAAGATAAGATGGACTCAAAATCAAAATCCCTGTCCTCGATTCATTCAATCCTTTTTCGATAGAATCGAGCAATCGGTCCCCTACCTTAAGAGACAGAGGAGCAAACCAAACACTTAATCCATTTCTCTTCAATCCAAATGCTAAATCCGATACAAAATCATTATCTTCTATTGCATATGATATAAATGAATCGTGCATTTTATTTTCCTTTTTCCCACTCAAATTTGCTAATGATTGTTTAAAAACTGCGGTACTCGATATGACCGCCCCCCAATAATTAGTGCATAAAGACGTAGTAATGTCCATTTTAGCACTGAGCTACCTGATAATTTTTTTAGGATGAAAAATTTTTTCTGGAAAACTTTTCACACTGTTTATTCTGTATTTTTGTTTTTTATTTCATTTGGTTAGCAGATAAACACTCATTAAACATTGAACACTTTACTGTTCACTCTGCCCGGTGTGCAGGTAAAAAAAGACCGGCAATGCCGGTCCGGGTAGGTTATGTAGCGGTGGGTTCATCGCACTTCGGCAGCCAGTCGGCGTTGCTTTCCTCCCTGAGAGCGAGATTGGTCTGCATACCCTGATTTGTGCGGCGCTTCTCATAATTCAGTCCGTACTCTTTCAGCATGGCTGAGAGCCCCTTGCCGAACATGGTCAGGCTGAGTGCATTCCTGTAGCCGTGGGCCTCCATGTAGACCAGATAGGCGTGATACAGATACAGGCGCGGCTGGCGCGGGATAATATTGGCGTTCCCCATATACATCCCGTCCGGCTCCGGCAACATTTCCAGATAGCCGCAAAAATCAAACGTCGGGTCAGCATCGCGCTTGATGCTGAGCGCCTCGTCGGAGTTCTGCTGCGACTGGAGCAGCGCGCGGGCGCTCATCGGGTCGCTGAACTGCTGCATCAACTGGCGCACGATGACGGCCAGCTCGCGGGCGATTTTATCCCTGAGCTGCGGGTCGCGTTCTTCCGGCGCTATCTGCTCCGGGAAGTGGATAATCACCCGGCGGCGTGACACGCCGCCGCTTCGGTCGGTAAAGCGCATCGGGTTATTGTTCACGGCCAGAATGACCGCCGGAATATGCGTCGAGTAGGGATTCTGGTATTTCGGGTCAACTGAGACCGCATCGCCGCCGGTAATGGCCTTGAGTCCGGCACCGTCCCCGCTCCATTTCTCCTGGTCTGGCAGACGAATGAGCGAGAAGCCAATCAGGGAGGCACGCTTACGGGGGTCTTCCAGCGTGTCGATATCCGCCGACGTGGCGTTATCCTCTCCGGCCAGCATCGTGGCGATTTCGGCGAGAATACTTTTCCCGCTGCCGCCGGGGCCGGTCACTTCGAGAAAGAGCTGCCAGTCGTAGCGGTTCGCCAGCACCATAAACAGCGCAGCCAGGATCACGTTACGTTTTGTCGGGTTGCCGCTGGCCGCCCGGTCAAGCCAGCGCCAGAAATTCGGCGCGTGCGTCTCCAGCGTTTCCCCTTCTACTGGCGGGGTGAAATCCACGTCGCACAGGGTGCGCAGCCAGTGCGATTTGCTGTGCGGGCTGAATATCCCGCTTTGGGTGTCGAGCACCCCGTTGCGAAAACCAATCAGACGGCGTGCCGGTGCATCCTGCTGCGGAATAATCAGTTTCAGGGTCTCCACCACCGACGCAATTCTCCCCGACGAGAACGGGGCGCGCAGGCGCTGGAACAGTCCGGCCACATCGCGGGCAAAATCAGACGGCGTTATCACCTTCCAGATGCCGTTTTCATACCGGGACAGGAGCTGGCCGTTGGCGTCCACGGCCAGCGCTTCGCCGTAATGCTCATGCACCCGCATCGCCTTATCGCTGGCGCTCATGGCGGTAAATTCCGCCTCGCTCATGGTGTCAAACGGGCTTTGTACCGCTGGCCGGATGGCGGCATAAATGGCGTTCCGCGTGGCGTCCTCACCTTTCAGCATCATCGCATCATTCCAGTCACCGAATACCGGCGGCAGGGCGACAACGCCCTCACAGGCTGCTGCGGCCGCAGCGGCTTTAGTCTGGCCGTCGCCGTTCAGGTCACGGTCAGCGGCGAGGATAATCTGACTGGCCGGGTGCTTGCTGCAGGCCAGGCTCGCCAGAGAAAGAAGGTTCACGGACGACAGCGCCACCATGACGGTTTCCCCGGTCAGGTGATGCACGGTAAGGGCCGTTGCATAACCCTCCGCTATCCACAGGCGTTTTCCGGCCTGTTTCTGTCCGTCGATGAGATGGCATGCCCCTTTGACCTGCCCGCCTTTCAGGGTGCGCTTAAGCCCCTCAGCGTTAATAAGCTGGAGGTTAACCAGCGCGCCGGTCCCGTCATACAGCGGCACCACCACATCACCGGCACGGTAGGCCACGCCGCCGGTTTTGTGCGACGTGGTCAGCGTCAGACACTCCCGGGCGGGAAAGCCCTTGCGGGTCAGGTAGGCATTGCCGGTGGCCGGACGGGTTTTCTCCAGCAGTCTGACGGCCAGCGCGGCCGCTGCTTTGCGGTCGGCCTCCGTTCCGGCCTCTGCGGCCGCTATCACCTCCGGGGCCACCGGTGGCAGGTGGCCGGTGACGGCGTTCACCTTCCTGGCAGCCTCGGATGCCGATATGCCGAACACCTTCTCAACCAGTTTCAGGCCGTCACCGGCGCCGCACTGGTTACAGAACCATGTGCCACGCCCCTCTTTATCGTCAAAGCGGAAACGGTCAGCGCCGCCACACACCGGGCAGGCCTGATGGCGGTTTTTTATCACCTTCATTCCCAGCGCCGGGAGAATGCGCGGCCAGTGGCCGCACGCCTGTTTTACGGTGTCCGTTACGTTCATTTTCATGGTTTTCTCCCTCAGTGCAGTACAGGCGATGTGATATGGCGGGCGCAGAGCTCATCCATCACGGCGAGCCCGAGGAAGGACAGCGACGGGGCGGCTTTCAGCGGCCCGGCCTGCATCAAATCTTCCAGCAGCGCACAGGCAATCAGGCGGCCTTTTTCCTCGCCGTGCTGGCGCAGATAGAAGCCCTCCAGCTCGGCAGCGATGGCGCTTTCCAGCGCGTCGAGGGTGAGGTGGGGATAGCGGTGCTGACGTTCGCACAGGGTCAGCCAGGCACAGGCCACGGCGCGGCGATACAGGGCAGCACGCAATACAGGCGGCAGAGGCGTTTTCATACGTTGCCCTCCCCGGTGAACCAGCGGTGGTTGCAGCGTTCGACCACGCCGTCGAGCTGGGCGGTCATCAGGTAAATCACGGAAGTGAGCTGTAACTGCTGAGTCGGGTCACGACGCAGGGAAGTACAGTCCTGCACCTGCATCAGGTCGCTGACGAGCTGGCCGACATTGCGCATATGCTCAAGGCATTCGAGGTCACGGGCAGTAATCGTGGAGTGTCTCATGCGCGCACCTCCGCCACCGGCAGACGCCCGGCAAACGAGAGGACGTAATCGCGAACGAGGGAAAGGCGTGCAGCGTGTTCATCTCCGGCGACGGCGCGGAGCATACAGATACGGGGCTGACGGTCTGCGCGACGAACGGCGGCAAACACAAAGACAAACTGCGGGTGTGACGGGGTGAGGGTCGTAGCCATAGGGGCAACCTCCATTGAGTAGCGGTTAACGCCACCACCGGAGTTCTCACGCTCGGGTGGTAGCCCAGACGGGGGTGAGAAACCGGCCTCAATGGGTACCGGCCAGCCCGAAGGCTGCCCCGCCTGAGCCACCATTACGCAGATACAGCAACGGCTTAAGAACCGATGCGTAAACAACAGGTGCACATAGGCATAGACACAAAAAAAAGACGCATGGCGCGTCCGATGTCGCCACTGAGTAACTCGGGTTCTCACGCCCGGCTGCCGATTTTGCGACAGCGGCAAAACTATACCTGGAAACGGCGAAGGGAAGCAAGCCAGAAAAAGGGGCTTTTTGCGGAACGGGCATCATCATGCGTCATAGCCCCGGTTGCGTTCGGCGATACGGTCAGCCATCCACCCGGTGATTTCTGACTGCGCCCACGCCACGTTTTTCCCGCCGAGGGAGATTTGCTTCGGGAAAGCCTCCCGGCTGATGAGGTCGTAAATCGTGGAGCGGGACAGCCCGCACAGATGCATCACTTCGGGCAGGCGGATAAAGCGCTCCTGAACGGTGTCAGAGACCGGCATCAGCGGCGCGGCAGGGGCAGAAGACGGGGAAGAAAAAGCGGTGTGCATCGGGCTACCTCATAAAGTCCATACAGTGCCGGTCGTGTCCGTCCGGCCTCGGGTAGCGCTCTATTTTGTAAATATTTTCCCTGAGGGCTACAAGTCATTTTGTAGTGGCCCACCACACAACAGAGCGATTTTTAGACAGTGGCAAACGTTGGCCATCTTTTGGTAAACGTTGGCAAACTGGTGGCCCATTTCTGATTGCTTTTATTTATATATTATTAGTTTTTAATCGTAAAAAAGACTAAATAAGCAGGACTTCGTCAAAACATAAAGGTGAACAGTAGTGAACAGTCGGTGAACACTTTTACCCTCAACTGCTCACCACTTAACTTACTGTATTAATTATATTTTTATTTAAAGTGAACAGTAGTGAACAGTTATATGTAAAAAAACAAACGGTGAGTATGCTTTTCCTGAGACCTTTCTCTGGCAAGCCGGGTTTTGACGTCCTGTTTGTGCCAGAACTGCCACAACCGCAACAGGTCGTGTTGTTGTGTGCGCCCCGGCAGAATCACCTCATGTTGAAACCACGAGGAAACCTGCCATGACCGACACCCCCTTTATCCCTGATTACCTGAAACCGGCGCTGGAGCGACTGGCCGCCGCCCGAGCGGCCCATCTTGAACAGGCCCGCCGGATGGAGGACACCCTGACGGCCATCACCCGTGCGGAGGAGCAGAAAGCGGAGCTGGAGCAGGACAACGGCAGCGACACCCGTACCTGGCGCGCCGCTTTCCGTGCCGGGGGTGCCATGCTGACCGATGAGCTGAAAAGCGGCCATATCGAACGCGTGGCCCGCCGGGAGCTGGCGCAGGAATGTGACAACCTGACCGAAGTGCTGGCCTTTGAACGCGACCTGCTGAAAGTCGCCTGCAACAGCACCGCGCGGGCATTCCGCCAGGCGCATCATGCCGTGCTGTCTGAATATGCCAAGGAAGAGCTCGACCGGGCGCTGAACGACACCCTCGGGCCACTGGTCCGGGCGATGGTGCTGAAAGCGGATGTGATGGCAAACCCGCTCGCCAACACCATCGGCCATCAGGGCTACACCGAGCCGGAGAAAGAGGTCATGCATCAGGTGGTGACCTTCCTGACCAGGAAAGTGAGCGACTTCTCCGTCACGCCAGCGGATGAACCGGTGCTCTCCCTGACCGGCTTCCCGGCCGTCGCGCTTCCGCATATGGACCACGACGCCGCCAGCACGCCCGGCCAGCTTAAAGTCTGGCAGGAGAAAATCCGTCAGCGCGAGGCTGACCTGAAAGCGCGGGGGCTGCTGCCATGATGCACTGTCCGTTCTGCAAAAAGTCGGCGCATGCACGCACCTCCCGCTATCTGTCGGAGAACGTCAAACAGCGCTATCACCAGTGCACCAATATTGAGTGCTCGGCGACGTTCCGCACCACTGAAGCCATTGACGAGGTTATCCGGCCTCCGGCGGAGAAAGCGCCGCCTGTTGCGGAGCCGGTCACGCCCCCGGTACCCCGTAAAGTGCAGGGCTGCTACAGCTCGCCATACCGTCATTAATCAGGGGAGAACTGACCATGACCACCCTCACGCTACAGCAGGCCTTTGAAGCCTGTCAGAAGAACGAAACCGCCTGGCTGAACCGTAAAGCCGAACTCGCGGCCGCAGAGCAGGAATATCAGGAACAGGTGCTGGCCGGGGATGAGCGTATACCGGGCAGAATGCAGACACTGCGCGACATTATCGACGTCAAAAAATGGGAGATAAATCAGGCCGCCGGACGCTATATCCGCGCCCATGAAGCGGTACAGCGCATCAGTATCCGCAACCGGCTGAATGACTTTATGCAGGCGCACGGGACAGAGCTGGCCGCCACGCTTGCCCCGGAGCTGATGGGACTCAGTCAGCAGCCTGCACTCCTGACCGGCCATGCGCTCGACCGTTCGGCGCATTACCTGCGCGAAGCGCTGTCCGTGTGGCTGAGTACCGGTGAAGAAATTAATTATTCGGCAGAAGACAGCGATATTTTAACGGCCATCGGATTCAGACCTGACGCGGCTTCGCGGGTGGATAATCAGGAAAAATACACCCCCGCACAAAGTCTGATTTATGCCCGCCGGCGCGCGGAACTGGCCAGCAGGTAGCCCCCGCAAAAATCCCCGAAAATACCGCTATTTTTCCCGAATTAAGCCATGCATCCACAGGGTGCATGGTTTTGCATGCGTTTCCCCGTCCCGTCACACCCTTCGCAGACCCGTCCCGGCGCGGCCTGAGCCCCCCGATGCACCTGCATAAAAACCGACCCACGAAGCGGGCAGGCGAGGCGGGGAAAGCACTGCGCGCCAGCGGTAAAGTATTTATTTAATGATATTTAATTTCGCGGCCTGAGCGCGTCGCTGTGCTGCGCGGGTTCGTGGGAGTGTCGGTGGGTAGGTCGGAGAGGTTTGACGGCGTGCCGAGCCTCTGAAGCTGTCAGGTTTGCGGATAAGAAAATGCCGCCCGATGGCGGCGGAAATCAATTATTTTCAGTGTTGACTGAGGATGGGGATTTTATAGAAGAGTTCCTCTTGCCTCGTTGTCGTTTATCTAGGGTATTCGGTCTTGTGATAGTATGAACATTTGTAGTGTGTAATATCCAATTCAAGCCAATTTATGAAGTGATATATTATTTATTATACGTTACACCTTCAAAGAAGTTATCCAAAATATACTCCTCCATAAGACTGGCATCGATTGCGACTGATAAGTCAATAATATCGTCAATTACCTTTAAGTAATCAATGGTTTCATGCAGAGTTAATGATTCACTCTCGAAGTTTAGATTAAAGGCAGTCGATATTTTTTTTGTGAGCATTCGAGGGAGGCCGTATTCTTCTAATTGATAAACAACTGATGGGAGGAATGCATTGGAGGTTTTAAAAATAAATGGTGAAATATCTGTGTTTTTATAAGGCATTAATTCATTTAATAAAACGTTAACGTCATTTAAAAGAGAGGTTAACTTAAATGTTAACGTTTTTTCAAGCTCAAAAAAATCATCAATAGTGATACCTAGTTTAGAAAGTTTTTCTAATATTTGTGGGATTGAAAGCTTCCAGTTTAAACTCGCAATCTTGATGTAAGAAACAAATCTAGAATGCTTTCCGCCCCATCCAGCAGGCTGTAAGTTAATTATTTTGTATAGGAAGTGTTCCCATTCATCTGGGGTGTTTGAATTTAAATATATTATGTTTTCCCATTCCTTCGGTTTTTGCACTATATCAAAGGCAATATCTCTAATTAAAAAATAATCATTTGATTTAAACGCTCCTTCTTTTAATAATTTGTTGAATGTCTCATGCCCTAATATGGAGTACATTTCTTCTTTATATCTTATGATTGCTGAGATTTGCTCGGGTGTTAGGATGTTATTATATTCAATTTCGTCAATTTCACCAACAAGAGATTCAGGAATGGTTAAAGCTAGCTCATTATTCTCTTCTTTTGGAGGTGCTGATAATAAATATACTTTGCCAATAAAATGTTTGAACATCCTACCGCTTCTGCCGATAATATTTTTGTATGCGAAATCTTTGAGGTTGCTATTACCATTTTTACATTGCCAAATTACAACGTTCTCGGCAGATGTATTTACACCCTCAATTATAGAAGAAGTTGAAACAATATTTTTAATTCCATGTTTTTCTTCAAATAACTTTATCTGTAACTGGCTGATGGAGCGGTGTAATCTACCATTATGTACACCCATTCCTTTTTCAAGTAATTTGGCTAACTTCCAGTTCGAGTCATAGTTTTGTTTTAACCAGCTTGAAAATTCCTTTAATATATATGATTGGTTATTAGGTTGTGTCTTTAATATAAGGTTTGAAATTTTTTCAATGTTTTTATATGTCCCAGCATATATTAATGTTTTCCCTTGAGTCTTCGATAAAATATCTAACAGTGCTGCACATTTTTCGTCTTCATCTTCTCTGATAACTTCTGAAAGATCATGTTTTTCTAAAAAGACAGTGTTAAAATCTATTTTGACAAACTCCATGCCTTTTGTGAACGGATTGTTTATGATCTCACTAATATTTGGTGCTAGGTAGTATCTCTGCTTTGCTAACTTAGTGAATTTCATCATTGCTTTGATCAAGGCTGGTGCTCTATCTTTATCATGTTTTTCACTTGCCTTATAGAATTCATCAATAATGAAAAGGTCTAAGCTTTGGATTTTCTCCAAATAACTAATGGCTCTCTCTTGAGGGAAAATAAAAATATTTTTTCTGAAAGTTCCACATCTGCTGTAGTTATAATTTTATATTCTGAAGAGAATTTTCTATGTAACCTTCTCCGAGTTTCATCTGTGAGTGATATCGTTGGTACAATTATTAATACATTGTTGGGTTTTTTTAATGCTATAAAAGCATCAATGATAAAGCTTTTTCCGAAGCTTGTAGGGGCACTTATAGCTAAGTCTTCACCGCTTAATAATCTCTTCAAAATTAATGATTGTTCTCGATGTAGTGTGATAGGATTTGTTAATCCTACATCAACTTTGAACAGATCATAAATTAACCGGTCATGCCAATCAGCAGTGTCTGTCTGAATATAAGGATATAACCCTAACGCTCTGATAAGATGATTTACAAGAGCATTATAATGAAGACTGTTGTTTTTATGGAAATCTAAAAGTAGAATTAAATTATTTCTCGCCTCGTCATACTTCCTTTTGTTAATTAGATTATTTATGTTTTGGCAATGAGAAAAAATATACTCATCATGTGAGGAAAATTCAATGCGACGACCTTCTTCATTATCTCTATTAATTTCATTATCCATGTTATTGTTCCTTATAAAATCTGACGCTATTTAAAAACTTATCTATTATTACGTCCTTCTTAGGTACTGGGAATAGTATTAAATGAAATTTAATTATTTCATAACCATAAATGTTTTTTATTTTCTCATGATGCTTTTTAAAAAAAGCTTCAGAGCGTTCTTTATGTAATTTAATAATGGAAGATTTGTACTCATCAGACAAGCAGTTAGAATTTTCTGTTATAGGACACTCATGTAAAATGAAAATAGGTATGTTAATTAATGGTTTTATATTGTCCATTGAATTATCAGAAGATAAAACTTTTGCAATTTTGAGTTTTAATGCATTGTCTTGCACTAGATCATAGAGGTCTTGTGTATTTAATATTATGCTATTTTCTTTTCTTAATTTTTCAGTTGTAATTGAATTTTTCACAGATGTGATTATCGTATCGAAACGTCCATCTTCAATGCTATTATAGAATTTAGCTTCTCCAAACCATAACGAAAAATTATCATTGTCAATAATAACAACATGCACACTGTCAGCACCTTTTGCGTTGTCTTGACTGTTTTGCTTATAGAATATTTTAGGTACAACTGGTAGCGCTTTAAAGTGATGACGCATTATGCCATATAAGAAAATTTCTGCGAGTTCACTTCCTTTACTTATGTCTTTTTCGCTATCCGTAAGTCTAAGGTTTTTTGATGCAAGAGCAAGTGATGTCCCAGGACCACCTATTAGAGCTTCTCTCTCTTTATTAGAAAGAGCCGTTTGTAAAATGTTATCCCATATAAAACGGTGAAACTTTTGATAGCGCCAACATCCATCTTCAAAATCATTAATAATAGAAAGAAGATTATTGTTTGTTATTTTACTGGTTCCACTTTCAGTTACGAAAGAAGAAAGGCTTTGATCAATAAGAATATCAAACTCCATTGTATTCTCCGTGGCCCTATCATTTTTAGTTAGAGCCGTTTTGCAACTCTAACTAAGTACTTGTCGATTTCAAACTAAGATAATGTTTATCAAAATTAAAAAAAACTGTTAATAAAACCATGTGTATATAAACAGTGGTTATGGTTTTTCTTGCTTAGGTTCTGCGAACAAACGCTCCCCACCAATTCATTAGCTCAATTCTTTTATCTAAATATATCGAGCGATTATATGCACGCCTGACCTCGTTTTTATCACTATGTGCCAGAGCTGCTTCAATCACATCAGCATTCAATCCAGATTCATTCATTGTTGTACTAGCAATTGACCGTAAACCGTGAGCAACCAACTTACCACCATACCCGATTCTCTTTAAAGCAGCATTAGCAGTTTGGCTATTCATAGGTTGCTTTGGATCATTTCTGCTCGGGAAAACATGTTCACGATGATTACTGATTGGCCTCATCACTTCCAGAATGTCTAATGCCTGTGGAGATAGAGGTACGATGTGCTCACGCTTAGCCTTCATCCGTTCGGCTGGAATAGTCCAGAGCTTGGCATCGAGATCGATCTCTGCCCAACGAGCACCAGAGGCCTCAGAAGGGCGCACAAGCGTAAGGAGTTGCCATTCAATGAGGCAGCGTGTTGGAACAGATAAATTAGACATAACCAGTGACCGCATCAATTTTGGCAACTCTTCTGGCCGCAGCGTCGGCATGTTTTGCTTTTTTGGTTTCTCAAAGGCCATGCCAACACCTGATGCAGGATTCGCATCTATCAGACCGGTGTTAACCGCATAAATCATTATCTCGTTAACACGTTGTACCAAACGACGCACAGTCTCAAGTGCACCACGAGCTTTAATTGGCTCTAGTGCTTCAACAATCGTTCTGGCCTTTATCTCCTGAACAGGTATCGAACCGATAGTGGGGAACACGTCTTTATCTAAAGAGCGCCAAATGTCTTTTGCATAATCTTCTGTGACGCTTCTGCTTTTAATCTGGAACCAGTTAGCAGCCACTGTTGAGAAAATGCTGTCTAACTCAATCTGGCGTTGTTCTGACGCTTGCTCCTGCTGCTGTTGTGGATCCATGCCTTGCGCGAGGGTGGTTAAGTGCTGGTCGCGTATCTGACGAGCTGCTGCGAGTGTAAGGGCAGGGTATGACCCGAGACTCAAATTTGTGCGGCTGCTGCTTCCCGGTCGCTGATAACGGAAGCGCCAGAGTTTTTTACCGGAGGTTTTGACGAGCAAGAACAGGCCATCACCATCATGCAGGGTGAAGTCTTTTTCGCGGGGTTTCGATTTGAGGATTTCGTTGTTAGTGAGGGGGCGTGTAATGCGCGCCATGTCTGGATCCCTTCCATAATTGGTACACGTTTAATGGACCACAGTATAGCGTGTACCTAAACGTGTACCAATTTTCTCTGGATTTAGCCGGATGTTCTCGGACAATGACAGACACAAAAAAGCCCGCAGGGCTTGCGCCGTGCGGGCTTTCAGGACTTCATCGGATGACTCTGGTAATCACCGATGGAGAATTTTGGTGGAGCTGGCGGGAGTTGAACCCGCGTCCGAAATTCCTACATCCTCGGCACTACATGCTTAGTCAGTCTTTACATTCGCTTGCCAGCTGCGGACAGACACGCCACTAACAAACTAGCCTGATTAGATTTAACGCTTCAACCCCAGGCAGGGCATCCACGCGATCTCTTTTGGGTTTGACCTCTCTTTGATCCCCGTCTTAAGAGCGGAAGCTAGGGAGAGAGGGCTCAGAGCAGGTTATTAAGCTGCTAAAGCGTAGTTTTCGTCGTTTGCGACTATTTTTTGCGGCTTTTTACGAGGCCAACCGCCCCTCGGCATGCACCTTGGGTTTCGCAAATCCCGTCGAATCCAGAATCAGCCCCAATGTGTAGGTCAAGTATAACAGATTTGTGAATGTCGTTACCAGCCCCATCACGCAGGATTATTTCAGCAGGGTGGACGAAAAAGCAGCATCAACAAGGATATAGCGTAAGGGCCAGCGAGAGCTGGCCCTCGGGGAGGGGAAATTAACGTCCGGCGTGCTTCATAATACGCGCCTTGTCCAGCGCCCATTCACGATCTTTCAGGTCGGTACGCTTGTCGTGCTGTTTCTTACCTTTGGCGACGCCGATTTTCACTTTGCACCAGGCGTTCTTCCAGTACAGCGACAGGGCGACGACGGTGTAACCTTCGCGGTTAATGCGGCCGTACAGCGTGTCCAGCTCACGCTGGTTGAGCAGCAGCTTACGGGTGCGCGTCGGGTCGCAGACATAGTGGGTGGAAGCCACGGCCATAGGCGTAAAGTTGGCGCCGAACAGGAAGGCTTCGCCATCCTTCAGGATGACATAGCTATCGCCGATGTTGGCTTTGCCTGCACGCAGGGATTTGACCTCCCAGCCCTGCAGGGCGAGACCAGCCTCGTATTCATCTTCGATAAAGTATTCGTGACGGGCGCGTTTATTCAGCGCAATGGTGGCTGATCCAGGTTTGTGGGCTTTTTTCTTAGTCATAATGTCCTGAAGTCATCGTCTTATACACAGTTACCTCGATCGCATCCTGCGAGGTGTACTGCGCATCTTAGCACGAGTTGCGGCACAGCGTTTTTTTTAGCAGCAGATAAATGATATTATTTGCACTGTGTTTAAATGTGGAACCTGCTATGCCTCAGATTAGCCGTACTGCGCTGGTGCCTTTCAGCGCGGAACAGATGTATCAACTGGTAAACGATGTGAAGTCCTATCCTGATTTTCTGCCAGGCTGCACCGGTAGCCGCGTGCTGGAATTCGGGCCGACGCAAATGACGGCGGCGGTTGATGTGTCCAAAGCCGGCATCAGTAAGACCTTCACCACACGCAATACACTGACCAGCAACCAGAGCATTTTGATGAGCCTGGTGGATGGCCCATTCAAGAAGCTGATTGGCGGCTGGAAGTTTATTCCGCTGAGCCCCGAGGCCTGCAAAATCGAATTCCATCTCGATTTTGAGTTTACCAATAAACTGATTGAGATGGCTTTTGGCCGGATCTTCAAAGAGCTGGCCGCTAACATGGTGCAGGCGTTCACTTCGCGCGCCAAAGAGGTTTACAGTGCCGGCTAATATTCGTGTTGAAGTCGCCTACGCGCTGCCTGAAAAGCAGTATCTGCAGCGGGTCACCCTGGACGAGGGGGCGACGGTCGAGCAGGCGATTATCGCCAGCGGTCTGCTGGCGCTGCGTGATGACATTGATCTGGCGAAAAACAAGCTGGGTATCTACAGTCGTCCGGTAAAGCTGCATGACGAAGTTCACGACGGCGACCGGGTCGAAATCTATCGACCGCTGATCGCAGACCCGAAAGAGCTGCGTCGCCAGCGGGCAGAGAAAAGCGCCGCAAAGTAACCTGCAGCAGACCGGCTATCAGCCATAAAAAAAGCGCTCACCGAGCGCTTTTTGCTTTTCCGGGCCTTACTGACTGGTCAGCGCAGGCTTGTTATCAATGTTAGTCAACACACCGCCGCTGTTGAAGGTCAGGGTCAGGGTCTGCTGAGTCACTTTCTGGTGGCCCGGCTCCTGACGGAAGACATAGAACCAGGTATTGGTGCCGAACGGATCCGTCATCATTGGCGTCCCCAGAGCATAAGCTACCTGCTGTTGCGTCATACCGACACGAATTTTTGCTACATCGTTTGGTGCCAGATAGTTACCCTGGTTGATGTCAGGACGGTAAACCACTCGTTCCAGAGTGGAACAGCCTGCGGTCAACATAAGAAGAACCGCTGCGGCAGCAGTCAGCGTTTTACAGCGCATAGTGATTTGATTCCTTTTTGGGCCCGAGCAGTACGTGGCTCATCTGTAATATGCCGATAATAATAGACCTTCGCGCCGTTGGAAACCTCCGGCTGCAGGTCAGCAGGCAATTTGCTGTTCACTATGACCCTGTGAAAATCAAAAAGTTTACGCTGCAAGCAACTCTTTCGCGTTCGCCAGGGTGTTGCGCGTGACTTCGCTGCCGCCCAGCAGACGGGCCAGCTCCTGCAAGCGAGCACGTTTATCCAGCGGCTGCATATGGGTTTCGGTCATCTCGCCATCGGTCTCTTTGCAGACAAAGAAATGATGGTGGCCGCAGCCTGCGACCTGCGGCAGGTGGGTCACGCACATCACCTGCGTGGACTCGCCCAGCTGGCGCAGCAGCTTGCCGACCACGGCGGCGGTCGGGCCGCTGATGCCGACGTCCACTTCGTCGAAAATCAGCGCTGGGGTTTCCATTTTACGCGCGGTGATCACCTGAATCGCCAGCGCAATGCGCGACAGTTCGCCGCCGGAGGCCACTTTGGCGATTGGCTGCAGCGGCTGACCGGGGTTAGTGGTGACGCGGAACTCAATATGGTCGGCGCCGTCGGCGGTGAGATGGCGTTCATCGAACGCGACCTCAATCGCGAAGACCCCGTGCGGCATCGAAAGTGAGTGCATACTTTCGGTGATAAGCTGGGTCAGCTCGTCGGCGCTGGCCTGGCGCAGGGCATGCAGCTGGCGCGCGGTCTCCAGCGCCAGCTGATGATGTTCGACCACCTGCTGGCTGAGGGATTCCAGCGAGCCGGCGCTGTCGTCCAGCAGGCGCTGCTCTTCCAGCATCGCCTGATAAACCGCCGGCAGCTCTTCCGGCATCACCTGATGTTTACGCGCCAGCGCGATTTGTCGGGAAATCCGTTGCTCAAGTTCAAACAGACGGTTCGGATCGAGATCCAGACGGTCATGGTAGTGGCGCAACTCGTCGCTGGCCTCGCTGAGCTGAATGGCCGCCTCTTCCAGCATATCCAGGACGCCGGAAAGCTTGCTGTCCATGCCCACCAGCTCGCTGACCAGCTGCCTCGCGGTATAAAGCTGGCTCTGCAGATTGGCCTCTTCGCCGTCCGTCAGTACCGTAAGGGCGTGCTGGCAGGTGCTGAGCAGCTGGCCGCTGTTGGCCAGGCGCTTGTACTCTTCGTCAATCTGCTCGAATTCTCCCGGCAGCGGGTTAAATTCGTTCAGCTCTTTAAGCTGATACTGCAGCAGATCGGCGCGGGCGGCGCGCTCCTGGCTCTGCTGCTGATGCTGGGCCAACTCGCGGCAGCTCTGGTGCCACTGGCGATAGTGTTCGGCCATACGCTGAGTAAGCGCATACTCACCGGTATAGCCGTCGAGCAGCGTTTTTTGGTGTTCGGGTTTGGTCAGCAGCTGGTGGGCATGCTGGCCGTGGATCTGGATCAGCAGCTGGCCCAGCTCGCGCAGCTGCGAGAGCGGGACGGCGGTACCGTTGATGAAGCCGCGCGAGCGGCCGTCGGCGCTGATCACCCGGCGAAGTAAACACTCACGCCCGCTCTCCAGCTGATTCTCTTCCAGCCAGCGCTGGGCGGCAGGGGTATCTTTCAGCGCGAAGCGCGCGCACAGGTCGGCACGGGTGGCGCCGCGACGCACCATGTCGGCTTCCGCTCTGCCGCCGAGGCACAGCCCCAGCGCGTCGATGGCAATGGATTTCCCGGCGCCGGTTTCCCCGGTGATGGCGGTCATGCCGCTGTGGAAATCAATTTCCAGTTCACGAACGATAGCAAAATTACTGATGGTGAGTTGCGCCAACATAGCTGCCTTCCTGTATGAAAAACCAATACTGTGTTTTCGTACAGTATAGACTGGTTTTTTATCCAGTAAAGAGGCAGCCGTGAAAATCAGAACAATTTTTTCGACCAGCCGAGCTTGGTGCTTAATGTATTGAAATAGCTGTAATCTTTAGGGTGAATCAGATTGAGGTGATAATCACAGCGGCGAATGAGGACATCTTCGCCATCCTGGATCGGCAGGGCAATCTGGCTGTCGCAGCTGATCTCCAGATCGCTGCAGCGGTGAGAGAAGCGTAGGCGGATGGTGCTGTCGCCGTTGATCACCAGCGGTCGCGCTGAAAGGGTGTGCGGGAACATCGGCACCAGGGTGATGGCGTCCAGCGACGGCGTAAGGATTGGGCCGCCGGCCGACAGTGAATAGGCGGTGGAGCCGGTCGGAGTGGAGATAATCAGGCCATCGGATCGCTGAGAGAACGCAAAGACTTCGTCGATATAGACTTCGAACTCAATCATATGCGCCACTTTGCCGGGGTGCAGCACCACTTCGTTGATGGCGGTGCTGATACGTTTCTGGCAATCCTGCTGACACACCTGGGCCTCCAGCAGAAAGCGTTTCTCGGCGATGTAGTGGCCTTCCAGCACGTCGGCGAGCTGCTGCAGGGCGTTGTCCGGGTCAAGATCGGTGAGAAAGCCGAGGTTACCGCGGTTAATGCCGATGACGTTAATGTCGTAACGGGCCAGGGTCCGCGCCGCGCCGAGCATATTGCCGTCGCCGCCCACCACCACCGCGAGGTCGGCCTGTTGGCCAATCTCCGCCAGCGTGCCGGTTTTCACGTTGCTGAGCTGAAGTTCATGGGCGATCTGCTGTTCAACCAGCACTTCATACCCTTTGCTGCACAGCCAGCGCCAGAGCATTTCATGTGTGGTCAGGGCGGTGGGGTGACGAGGATGTCCCACAATGCCGATACACTTGAAATGGTTCTTCATGATCTGGATGTCCTTGCGTTAAATGAAATAGTGACAATCTGTCCGCTTCCCTTGAAACCCGGAAACTGATCCCCATAATAAGCGAAGTTAGCGAGATGAATGCGAAAAAAACGCGGAGAAATTCATGAGTAGTAAAGAACAGAAAACGCCTGAGGGGCAAGCCCCGGAAGAAATTATCACGGAGCAGCACGACGACGTTGAGGCGGTAGAGCCTGAAGTTTCGGCTGAGCAGGTGGATCCGCGCGATGAAAAAATTGCGAATCTGGAAGCCCAGCTGGCTGAAGCGCAGAAACGTGAACGTGAAGTGATGCTGCGTGCCAAAGCTGACGAAGATAACCTGCGTCGTCGTACCGAGCAGGATATCGAGAAAGCGCACAAATTCGCGCTGGAAAAATTCGTCAATGAACTGCTGCCGGTAATCGACAGCCTGGACCGCGCGCTGGAAGTGGCTGACAAGGCTAACCCGGAGCTGGCGCCGATGGTGGAGGGGATAGAACTGACCCTGAAATCTATGCTGGACGTAGTGCGTAAGTTCGGCGTGGAAGTGATCGCCGACACCAACGTTCCGCTGGATCCGAACGTCCACCAGGCCATTGCGATGGTCGAGTCTGAAGATGTGGCGGCGGGCAACGTGCTGGCCGTGATGCAGAAAGGTTATACCCTGAACGGCCGTACTATTCGCGCCGCGATGGTGACGGTAGCGAAAGCGAAATAACGCTTGCTGCCTTGCTCAACGGCTGCCTGCGGGCGGCCGTTTTTTGTGTCATCGCTGCTGGCGCGAGATAAAAAAACGGCGGGCCGCAGCCCACCGTGATATTAATTCTTTCGCTCGCGCTACTCCGCGACGCTCTCGCGTAATGATTTCACCGGCATCACTTTCACCTGTTTGATCATGTTGTCCTGCACGTCGAGGATATCTATATCGTACTGCTCAATGCGCACGCGGGTGCCCGGGACCGGGATCTCTTCCAGCGCTTCGAGGATAATACCGTTGACGGTGCGCGCTTCATCTTCCGGCAGGTGCCAGTTAAACGCTTTGTTGATTTCGCGAACGTTGGCGCTGCCGTCGATAATCACCGTGCCGTCGTTAAGCGGGGTCACTTCCTCCGCCAGGGTGGGTGACATGGAGGTGGTGAAGTCGCCGACAATCTCTTCAAGAATATCTTCGACGGTGACCAGCCCCTGAATATCGCCGTATTCATCGACCACCAGACCGACTTTCTTTTTATTGCGCTGAAATTTCACCAGCTGGGTGCTGAGCGGCGTGCCTTCCGGAACAAAGTAGATCTCATCTGCCGCCCGCAGCATGATCTCTTTTGTGAACTCTTTCTTCTCCGTCATCAGACGGTAGGCTTCGCGAACGCGCAGCATGCTGATGGCATCGTCCAGCGAATCGCGGTAGAGCACGATGCGGCCATGCGGGGAGTGGGTCAGCTGGCGGACGATAGATTTCCAGTCATCATTGATGTCGATGCCGACAATCTCATTGCGCGGCACCATGATGTCGTTAACGCTGACCTTCTCCAGGTCCAGCACCGACAGCAGCATATCCTGATTGCGTCGTGAGATTTGTGAACGGGATTCATTCACAATCGTGCGCAGTTCATCTTTGCTCAGGGCGCTGCTGATGACGGTATCGGTGCGGATGCCCATCATGCGCATCAGTATGCGGGTGATGGTATTCAGCAGCCACACCAGCGGCATCATCAGCACCTGCAGGGGCGCCAACAGGAAGCTGCTGGGGTAGGCGACCTTTTCCGGATAGAGGGCGGCGATGGTCTTCGGCAGCACTTCGGCAAATACCAGCACCACAAAGGTAAGTACGCCGGTGGCGATCGCGACGCCGGCGTCGCCGTACAGGCGCATGCCGACGATGGTGCCCAGCGCCGAGGCGAGAATGTTGACAAGGTTATTGCCGATCAGCACAAGGCTAATCAGGCGGTCCGGCTTGCGCAGCAGCTTCTCCACGCGCTTGGCGGGGCGGTTGCCTTGTTTCGCCATGTGGCGCAACCGGTAGCGGTTCAGCGTCATCATGCCGGTTTCGGAACCGGAGAAATAGGCAGAGATAATCACCATGACGATCAGCGTTATGATCAGCGTGGTGGTGGAGATATGTTCCACGTAGGATTCCTTAAAAGACTTAGCTCACGAACTGCTGCAGCACGCGGCTACCAAAATAGGCCAGCGTCAGCAGACCGGCGCCAGCGACGCTGAACCAGACCACACGACGTCCGCGCCACCCTTCATGATAGTGCCCCCACAGCAGGACGATATAGACGAACCACGCAATAATCGACAGCACCGCTTTATCGATATTTTCGCTGCTGAACAGATTGTGCATGTAGAACAGGCCGCTGCACAGCGTCAGGGTCAGCAGCACCACGCCGACCTGGGTGATGTGGAACATTTTGCGCTCAATGCTCATCAGCGGCGGCATTTCGCTGCTGAAGGCCAGCTTTTTATTCTTGAGCTGGTAGTCGATCCACGCCAGCTGCAACGCATACAGCGCGGCAATGATCAGCGTGGCGTACGAGAAGAGCGACAGGCCGATATGCACCAGCATCCCCGGGGTGGTTTCCAGGTGAGTGATATATTCGTTAGGCACAAATGTGGCGAAGGCCAGGTTGATCAGCGCGAAGGCATAGACGATAGGCAGCAGCAGCCAGCCGCGATTGCGCGAGGCCACGATAGTCATCACCGTACAGATCATCAGGCTGACCAGCGACCCGACGTTCAGTAAGCTGAGATTTTGCCCGCTCTCGCCGCCGGGGAATATCCGTGCTTCCAGCGCAAAAGCATGGCAGATCAAGGCGATAGTCGCAGATAAAATCGCCATTCGCCGCCAGCTGCTGTTTTTTTGCAGCAAGCCGGGGATAATCAGCGCGAGGCTGACGGAGTAGGCGACAAGGGCGAGTAGAGCAAAAACAGGCATAGGTGTCGGCTGTTGGCTAAATAAGAAAGAGAAGCAGTATAACGTTAGCAGGCCTCTGCTCCAACCGTTGCAGCACATTCAGATTGATGTCGTGTTATACTCCGCCACATTCGTTTTGTGTGTCGCTGCGGCGACCGACCGTTTCCACCTCAGGCGAGAGACAATGTTTGATAATTTAACCGATCGTTTGTCGCGTACGCTGCGCAACATTAGCGGCCGCGGACGCCTTACAGAAGACAATATTAAAGACACCCTGCGCGAAGTGCGCATGGCGCTGCTGGAAGCGGACGTTGCGCTTCCGGTGGTCCGTGATTTCATCAGCCGCGTCAAAGAGAGCGCGGTCGGCCATGAAGTCAATAAAAGCCTGACCCCGGGTCAGGAGTTCGTCAAAATCGTCCGCAACGAGCTGGTGGCGGCGATGGGCGAAGAGAACCAGACGCTCGACCTGGCCGCGCAGCCGCCGGCCGTGGTGCTAATGGCGGGCCTGCAAGGTGCTGGTAAAACCACCAGCGTCGGTAAGCTGGGGAAATTCCTGCGCGAGAAGCACAAGAAGAAAGTGCTGGTCGTTTCCGCGGACGTTTACCGCCCGGCGGCGATCAAACAGCTGGAAACCCTGGCCGAGCAGGTCGGCGTCGATTTCTTCCCGTCTGATGTCGGGCAGAAGCCGGTTGATATCGTCAACGCGGCGCTGAAAGAAGCGAAACTCAAATTCTACGACGTGCTGCTGGTGGATACCGCCGGTCGTCTGCACGTTGACGAAGCGATGATGGACGAAATCAAGCACGTCCACGCCGCCATTAACCCGGTTGAAACCCTGTTCGTCGTCGATGCGATGACCGGTCAGGATGCGGCGAATACCGCGAAGGCCTTTAACGAAGCGCTGCCGCTGACCGGCGTGGTGCTGACTAAAGTGGACGGCGACGCCCGCGGCGGCGCGGCGCTGTCGATTCGCCATATTACCGGCAAGCCGATTAAATTCCTCGGCGCCGGCGAGAAAACCGAAGCGCTGGAGCCGTTCCATCCGGACCGCGTCGCTTCCCGTATCCTCGGCATGGGCGACGTGCTGTCGCTGATCGAAGATATCGAGAGCAAGGTTGACCGCGCGCAGGCCGAGAAGCTGGCCTCCAAGCTGAAGAAAGGCGACGGTTTCGACCTCACCGACTTCCTTGAGCAGCTGCGCCAGATGAAAAACATGGGCGGCATGGCCAGCCTGATGGGCAAGCTGCCGGGCATGGGGCAGATCCCGGACAACGTGAAAGCGCAGATGGACGACAAAGTGCTGGTGCGTATGGAAGCGATCATCAACTCGATGACCCTGAAAGAGCGCGCTAAGCCGGAAATCATCAAAGGTTCGCGTAAGCGCCGTATCGCCGCCGGCTGCGGCATGCAGGTGCAGGATGTGAACCGTCTGCTCAAGCAGTTCGACGACATGCAGCGCATGATGAAGAAGATGAAGTCGAAAGGCGGCATGATGAAGATGATGCGCGGGATGAAAGGGATGATGCCGCCAGGCTTCCCGGGTCGTTAAAAACAAGGGCATAAGGCTATCTTGTTTGCCATTTTAGCGCCGGGGTGTGCTCGCCATCCTCACGTACTACCTGTACGTTACAGTGGTTGCGCACACGCTGGTACTAAACTGGCTGCACCGCCGACGGCCTTTTACAGCAGACTTATCAACTGCTGATTGCATTTTCCCCAGAAATCAGTAAAATTTTCGGGCTTTTAATATGACACCGGGCTCCGTTCCTCGATGGGGCCCGGTTGTTTTATTCACACAAGAGGATGTTATGGTAACTATTCGTTTAGCACGTCACGGCGCTAAAAAGCGTCCGTTCTACCAGGTTGTTGTCACCGACAGCCGTAATGCACGCAACGGTCGCTTCATCGAGCGCGTTGGTTTCTTCAACCCGATCGCTAACGGTGCGGAAGAAGAAACTCGCCTGGATCTGGATCGTATCGCTCACTGGGTTGGCCAGGGCGCTACTGTTTCCGATCGCGTTGCCGCGCTGATCAAAGCCGCTAACAAAGCAGCTTAATCTGTCACGGTGGTCATGATGAGCAAGCAACACACCGCGCAAGCACCTGTTGATCCGATCGTATTGGGGAAAATGGGTTCTTCCTACGGTATCCGTGGTTGGCTCAGAGTGTTTTCCTCCACCGAAGACGCCGAAAGCATTTTTGACTATCAGCCCTGGTTAATCCAGAAGGCGGGTCAGTGGCAGGTCGTTGAGCTGGAAAGCTGGCGCCACCACAATCAGGACATCATCATCAAGCTGAAAGGCGTTGACGATCGTGATGCCGCGAATCTACTGACTAATTGCGAAATTATCGTGGATTCATCGCAGTTGCCGGAGCTGGAAGAGGGTGACTACTACTGGAAAGACCTGATGGGCTGCCAGGTAGTTACGACGGAAGGCTATAGCCTCGGTAAAGTCATCGATATGATGGAAACCGGGTCGAATGACGTGCTCGTCATCAAGGCAAACCTGAAAGATGCATTTGGTATCAAGGAGCGGTTGGTTCCGTTCCTCGATGGGCAGGTTATCAAGAAAGTCGATCTCACTACGCGTACTATCGAAGTAGATTGGGATCCTGGTTTTTAAATTCTCCGGATAAACGGTAAAAGACGGCGCTATGTGGATTGGCATAATTAGCCTGTTTCCTGAAATGTTCCGCGCAATTACCGATTACGGGGTAACTGGCCGGGCAGTAAAAAATGGCCTGCTGAGCATCGAAAGCTGGAGTCCTCGCGACTTCACGCATGACCGGCACCGTACCGTGGACGATCGTCCTTACGGCGGCGGACCGGGGATGCTAATGATGGTGCAACCCTTACGGGATGCCATTCATGCAGCAAAAGCCGCGGCAGGTGAAGGCGCGAAGGTGATTTATCTGTCACCTCAGGGACGCAAGCTTGATCAAGCGGGCGTCAGCGAACTGGCAACGAATCAGAAACTGATTCTGGTGTGCGGTCGCTACGAAGGGATAGACGAGCGCGTAATCCAAACCGAAATTGACGAAGAATGGTCAATCGGCGATTACGTTCTCAGCGGTGGTGAGTTACCGGCAATGACGCTGATTGACTCCGTTTCCCGGTTCATTCCGGGAGTACTGGGCCATGAAGCATCGGCAACGGAAGATTCCTTTGCTGATGGGTTGCTGGATTGCCCCCACTATACCCGTCCTGAAGTGTTAGAGGAGATGGAAGTACCGCCAGTATTGCTGTCGGGAAACCATGCTGAGATACGTCGCTGGCGTCTGAAGCAGTCGCTGGGCCGCACCTGGCTTAGAAGACCTGAACTTCTGGAAAACCTGGCTCTGACTGAAGAGCAAGCAAAGCTGCTGGCGGAGTTCAAAACTGAACACGCGCAACAGCAGCATAAACATGATGGGCAGGCGTGAGCCCCCAATATCAGTTTACCCAGGATAAGAGATTAAATTATGAGCAACATTATTAAGCAACTTGAACAAGAACAGATGAAGCAGGACGTACCTTCCTTCCGTCCGGGTGATACCGTGGAAGTGAAAGTATGGGTTGTTGAAGGTTCCAAAAAACGTCTGCAGGCATTCGAGGGCGTGGTTATCGCTATTCGTAACCGCGGTCTGCACTCTGCATTCACTGTTCGCAAAATTTCCAACGGCGAAGGCGTTGAGCGTGTCTTCCAGACTCACTCTCCGGTAGTTGACAGCATTGCTGTTAAACGTCGTGGTGCTGTACGTAAAGCTAAACTGTACTACCTGCGTGAGCGCACTGGTAAGTCTGCTCGTATCAAAGAGCGTCTTAACTAAGATTCGCTTTCGCGACATCCTGATAGAAAGGGCTGGCCAGATGGCTGGCCCTTTTTTTATCTTTGTTGTAACCATCGTGATGTAAATCATTTACAATACGCCCTCTATACGGAGGGGCGGTGGTCAGCAACAGTTTTCAGCAAACGACACCTAAACGGCGAGCCGCCTGGCTGGCGCTGTTGGCGATCCTGCTGATCGTGGTGGCCCCGCTAATCTCCGTCTCCCTGCAAAAAGACCCCATGAGCGCCATGCCCGGCATGCACCACGCCATGATGATGGATAGCTCGTCCGCGAGCATGGCGCAGATGCCCGGGCACAAGATGGCGATGATGCACAGCACAGACGGCGCCACGCATACCGGACACGAAATGCCGCTGGACCATGCCGAAGCGTGTGGCTATTGCGTGCTGTTAGCCCATGTCCCGGGGCTCCTTTTCGCGCTGGCGCTGTTCGTCGCCATGCTCCTGCGGCGCATTCGCCTGCCGGTTTCTCGCCCGGTATTAAAGCACTGGCACTACTTTCCCTGGCTCTACCCCGAAACCCGCGCCCCGCCGCGGCTGTCTGCTTTTTCCCTTTAATAAAAATCAATCTGCGCACCGCGCAACGACCTCTTTTGCTTTAAAAAAGGAAAAGTATGACAACCTGCACCTCGCGCGCGGCATGGCTGAACCTGCTGCGTCGCCTCCATTTCTATATTGGTCTGTTTATCGGACCGTTTATCTTTGTCGCTGCCCTGACCGGTACGTTGTACGTGGCGACGCCGCAGCTGGAAAACTGGCTCTATCACGACGCGCTGCATGGCCTTGCCGACGGGACTCCGCAGCCGCTCAGCGCCCAGATTGCGGTGGCCGAAGAAGCGACCCAGGGCAATCTGCGGCTGCTGGCGGTGCGTCCGGCGCCTGCGTTGGGCGAGACCACGCGCATTATGTTTGCCGATCCGGGTCTCGGAGAGTCGGAATCCCGGGCTATTTTTGTCGATCCGATCGCGCTGCGGGTGAAGGGCGATATGACGGTCTACGGCACCAGCGGCATCCTGCCGCTGCGCCAGTGGATTGATTATGCGCATCGCTCTCTGCTGCTGGGCGACAGCGGGAGGTTATACAGCGAACTGGCCGCCTCCTGGATGTGGGTGGCCGCGCTCGGAGGCATTGCCCTGTGGGCGATGACGCGTCCAAAACGGCGGCTGAATAACGCCCTGCAGAACCATCGTCGGCTGCACGTGACGCTGGGCTGGGGCCTACTGGTGGGTATGCTGCTCTTCTCCGCCACCGGCCTGACCTGGTCGCAATGGGCCGGCGGCAATGTGGACAAAATGCGGGCAGCGTTCGGCTGGCTGACGCCGCAGGTCAATACCCAGCTGCATGGCGAGATGCAGATGACGCACGATCCCCACGCCGGACATCATATGGATGCGATGGCCATGGCCCAGCATCAGCCGGCGCTGCAGCTGGCCCAGTTTGACCAGGCGCTGGCGGCGGCCCGTCAGGCGGGGCTGAACGCCAGCCGGCTGGAGATCCGTCCGCCAGTGTCAGACGACCGCGCCTGGACGGTGAATGAGATCGACCGTCGCTGGCCGACGCAGGTGGACGCGGTGGCGATCGATGGCGCCACGATGCAGGTGGTGGATCGCACGCGTTTTGCCGACTTTCCGCTGATGGCGAAGCTCACCCGCTGGGGCGTCGATTTCCATATGGGGATCCTCTTTGGTCTGGCGAATCAGCTGCTGCTGGTGGGATTTGGCTGCGCGCTGTGCGTTACCATCGGGGTGGGGTACCGGTTATGGTGGATCCGCCGTCCGCCTCAGGCGGCCTGGGATCCGGCGCATTCGCTGCTGCAGGCGTGGCTGTCGCTCGCCTGGCCTGCCCGAAGCCTGGTGCTTGGGCTGGCGTTTGCCCTTGGATTGGCCATGCCGTTAATGGGAGCCAGCCTGCTGCTGTTCATTGCCGTTGACTACCTGCGCTGGCGCGCGGCAACGGCAATGAGGATGATGAAGTCCAGCGACTAAGTGAAGACTTACGGCGTGCTGATGACCACCGTTACCCGGCGGTTTTCGGCGCGCCCGGCCGCCGTGTTGTTGCTGGCGATCGGGTATTTTTTGCCAAGGCCGCGGGTGACTAAATTACTGCGTGGGACATGAGCGCCTTCCGCCCAGGCATCGGCCACGCTGTTGGCCCGCTTAAGCGACAGGGCTTCATTGTAGCTATCTTCACCATAATTATCGGTATGGCCTTCAAGGCGGCTATGGGTGATCCCGGTAGCCGCCAGCCGCGAGGCCATCGTGGTGATCTGCTGGCGGCTGTCGGGACGTAGTCGGTAGTCATTCTTGTCAAACAGGATGCTATCGGATAAGCCCAGGGACCAATCGCCATTGCTTTCAGTAAAGCCGTAAGATTTCATCGCCGCCACCTGCTCGGGGGTAAATTTTCCCTGAGGAGCCTGGCAACCTGTCAAAAGCGCCGCCGCCATCAGGGTGGGGACGAAATATTTTCTGATCATAATGAGTCCTTTATTATTTCAGCGTCTGCTGGATACGTTGGTTTTTCATCCGATACATATTCTGATCGGCAAGTTCTTGCAGTGATTCCGCGGTGGCGTGCTCCCACGCCAGGGCATAACCGACGCTCAGCGAGAGCGTGGCGCTATGACCGTTGTGCAGGTTGAATGGCGGAAGAAATTGTTCCGTTAGCGCCTGGCACAGGGCCTGCACTTCTGCTTCCGAGCGCACCTCGCGCAGCAGAACGGCAAACTCATCGCCGCCAAGACGCCACGCCAGATGGCGTTTACCGGCAAAAGTCATCAGGCGGCTGGCAACCTCCATCAGCACTTTATCGCCCGCCGCATGCCCCCAGTTGTCGTTAATCAGTTTGAAATTATCGCCATCAAGAAACAGCAATGCCGAGGTTTGATGATCGACTTCATTCTGCATCAGCTCGGCGAGCGCGTTACGAAAGGCGGCGCGGTTAGCCAGGCCGGTCAACGGATCGTGTAACGAACTGCGCAACAGCTGCGCGTTTTTGGCCTGCAGCTGGCGCTGCCAGTCCTCCATTTCCCCCAGCAGGCTGTTAAAGTCCTGGGCGAAAAGATGGAACTCCTCGATACGCTCCTCCGGCACCCGCCGGGAGAAGTGGCGGTTTTCACGTATATCATGCACGACCTCAGTGATGCTCTGCAGGGCGGCGACGATCCCCCGGTGTAGGGAGTGGGTCAGCAGCAGGGCGATGAACGAGGCGAGCAGAATGCTGCCGGTCAGCACCAGAATCGAGATACCGAGAAAGTGGCTAATCAGTTCATCAAGCGCGGTCAATCTCAGCTCGCCGATTTGTTTGCCCTGGTGCCAGATGGGCTGCACCGTGGGCTCCGGAAACAGCCATTTACTGATAAGCCCGCTCACTTGCTCTTTATTGGCCAGCGGTTCATGGCGCCACGCGGCGAAGTGCTGCATCTGGCCGTTTAGCACGATTGCCTGGGAGATCTGCCCTTGCTTGCCCAACGACGCGAGGGTCTCCTCTGCCGCCGCGCTGTCGCCAAACACCAGGGCGGCTTCGAGGCTGCGCCCCATGGTCGCGGCAGTGAGCTCAAGATTTTTCTGCGCGTACTGCTTGAGCGTGAAGATTGAGGCTGTACTCAGCAGCAGCCAGACCAGCGTCATGGAAATCACCACGCTTATCACGCTAATGCGACGGAGCGCGCGTTTGAAAGTCGGGCGCGGAGTCTGTGAAAAGTCCTTATTCATGTGGTTTCTTCCGGGCAAGCATCAGGACGTCCGGGTTAACCCGAACCCCGCTGTGCGTCAGAACGTCCAGATTAACGGAGAAGCGGACCCGGTCGTCATTGATGATCAGGCAAAACGCGCTACCAATTGAACAATCCGTATTTTGTTCTGCGATGAGTAACAGCGGCCTCGGGCCATAGCGGCGAGTGAGTTCTGACTGTTCAGTCGGCGATTCGCTGCCAAAATAAAAACCATCGCAGGTCGTTTTTAACGCTTCTTCACGATTACGTACTATCACCGGTTGATAGGGTAATGCATCCGGATCTTCATGAGCCAGGCTATGGGTGAAGCGTGATGAGGCAAAAATGCACAGCTTTGGCGCTCCTGTTAATGACGGCCAACGGGTGTAGGTCACGATCCCGGAAACAATAGCGCGAACATGTTCTGAAGGTCCGGCAGCAAAAACAGGAGATACCGCGATGAGAAAAAATACAGTCAATAAAAGACGGTGTAATACTGTCATTAACGCTTCCGTCAAAGTCGCCATAGCGCGGGAAAAGCCGCTGCCGATGCCCGGCGAAGAATACCACTGTTAATAAAACCCGTCATTAGATGCGCCCTTTGCTTTGGGACAATTCTCACCAGGATTTTTCGTAGTACCGATACCGTGGGTGCGCAAGTTTGGCTTGTTTTTCCTATGTGTAAATATTGTTATACGCATCGCGCCATTGTGAGTGGCAATTAATTCGTTGGTGTAAATTAAAATTTACGGAATATGGATTGAATTCTTTACTTTGTGTGGTATCGTTACGTCATGCCCTCTGAGGCAACCCTTATCGCAAACGAGCTACACAGGATCGCAATCATGCAAAAAGACGCGCTGAACAACGTACATATTACCGACGAACATGTATTAATGACCCCGGAGCAACTGAAGGCGGAATTCCCGCTGAGCGTCGAGCAGGAAGCGCAGATCGCGCACGCCCGTCAGACCATTTCGGATATCATCGCCGGTCGCGATCCGCGCCTGCTGGTGGTATGTGGTCCTTGCTCCATTCACGATCCGGAAGCCGCGATTGAATATGCTCGTCGGTTTAAAGCCCTTGCCGCAGAGGTCAGCGATAGCCTCTACCTGGTGATGCGCGTCTATTTTGAAAAACCCCGTACCACCGTCGGCTGGAAGGGGCTGATTAACGATCCGCACATGGATGGTTCGTTTGATGTTGAAGGCGGCCTGAAGATTGCGCGTCGTCTGCTGGTCGAGCTCGTCAATATGGGACTGCCGCTGGCGACGGAAGCGCTGGATCCCAACAGCCCGCAGTACCTCGGGGATCTGTTCAGCTGGTCCGCTATCGGCGCGCGTACCACGGAATCACAAACGCACCGCGAAATGGCCTCTGGCCTGTCGATGCCGGTCGGCTTTAAAAACGGTACCGATGGTAGCCTGGCCACGGCCATCAACGCCATGCGCGCCGCGGCGATGCCGCACCGTTTCGTCGGCATCAACCAGGCCGGGCAGGTCTGCCTGCTGCAAACGCAGGGTAATCCGAACGGCCATGTGATCCTCCGTGGCGGCAAGGCGCCGAACTACGGTCCGGAAGATGTGGCGAAATGCGAAAAAGAGATGACGCAGGCGGGACTGAAGCCGTCGCTGATGGTAGATTGCAGTCATGGGAACTCCAATAAAGATTTCCGCCGCCAGCCGGCCGTGGCTGAATCCGTGGTCGCGCAGATCAAAGATGGCAACCGCTCCATTATCGGCCTGATGATCGAAAGTAATATCCACGAAGGCAATCAGTCCTCTGAACAGCCGCGTGAGGCGATGAAATACGGCGTCTCGGTGACGGATGCCTGCATCAGCTGGGAGACTACCGAGGCGCTGCTGCGTGAACTGGATAAGGATCTCCGCGGCCACCTGGCGGCCCGTTTGGTTTAAGAGGAAAGTATGGTTGCTGAACTGACCGCGTTACGCGATCAAATTGATGAAGTGGATAAAGCGTTGCTTAGCCTGCTGGCTAAGCGTCTGGAGCTGGTGGCCGAAGTCGGCGAGGTGAAGAGCCAGTATGGCCTGCCGATTTACGTCCCGGAGCGCGAGTCGGCGATGCTCGCCTCCCGACGTGAAGAGGCGGCTGCGCTCGGCGTACCACCGGATCTGATCGAGGACGTTCTGCGTCGCGTGATGCGGGAATCCTATTCCAGCGAAAACGACAAAGGCTTCAAAACCCTGCAGCCGAATCTGCGGCCAGTGGTCATCGTCGGCGGCGGTGGGCAGATGGGGCGTCTGTTTGAGAAGATGTTAACGCTGTCCGGCTACCAGGTGCGTATTCTGGAAAAAAACGATTGGGCCCGGGCGGCGGATATCGTCGCCGATGCCGGCATGGTTATCGTCAGCGTACCGATTCACACCACCGTGGAGACGATCGGCAGGTTGCCGCCCCTTCCGGCGGATTGCATTCTGGTTGACCTTGCCTCGGTGAAAGCGGAGCCGCTGCAGGCGATGCTGGCGGCGCATCAGGGCCCGGTTCTTGGCCTGCACCCGATGTTCGGTCCGGACAGCGGCAGCCTGGCGAAGCAGGTGGTGGTCTATTGTGATGGCCGCCAGCCGGAGGCCTATCAGTGGTTCCTCGAACAAATCCAGGTTTGGGGCGCGCGGCTGCACCGCATCAGCGCCGTTGAGCACGATCAGAACATGGCCTTTATTCAGGCGCTGCGCCACTTTGCCACCTTCGCCTATGGCCTGCACCTGGCGGAAGAGAATGTACGTCTTGAGCAACTGCTGGCGCTCTCGTCACCCATTTACCGACTGGAGCTGGCGATGGTAGGCCGTCTGTTTGCCCAGGATCCGCAGCTGTACGCCGATATTATTATGTCATCGGAAAACAACCTGGCGCTGATTAAGCGCTACTACCAGCGTTTCGGCGAAGCGATCGGCCTGCTGGAGCAGGGCGATAAGCAGGCATTTATCGACAGCTTCCGTAAAGTCGAACACTGGTTTGGCGATTACGCTCAGCGTTTCCAGAGCGAGAGCCGCACGCTGCTGCGTCAGGCGAACGATAATCGGCAGTAAAGCGAAAAAGATGTATACAATAAAGCCAGCGACCGCTGGCTTTTTTTATAGGGATGACAACGATGGCTGAACCACAACCGCTGTTTGACTACACCGGATACCTGCCGGAATGCCCGACCTGGAGCGAGGCAGAACAGGCCCTCTACTGGGCTGATATCATGGAATGTGAAATTCACCGCTACGATATCCGCAGCGGAGAACACCAGGTGCTGCAGTTTCCAGAGGAGGTCGGCTGTTTTGCCCTGCGCGAGAAGGGCGGGTTTATCGTGGCATTGCGCAGCGGCATCTGGCTGACCGACGCCCACGGCCTGCTGCGGCGGAAAGTCTGCGATAACCCGAGCAACCCGGAGCTGGCGCGGTTTAACGACGGCGGGACCGATCGCGATGGGCGCTTTTATGCCGGTACCTTCTGGGGGCCTGGGGATTACAACGGCGCGCTGCTGATGCGAGTGGATAACGACCTGCAGCCGAAAGTGATCCAGTGTGACATCCATGGCGCCAATGGCCTGGCCTTTAGCGCCGACCGGCGCTGGATGTATACCTCTGATACGCCGAACGCCGTGATCTACCGTACGCCGCTGGATGAGCAGGGTGAGCCTGGCCGACGCGAAGTCTTTCGCCGTTTTCAGCCTGGCGAAGGGATCCCTGACGGGGCGGCGATCGACGTGGAGGGATGTTACTGGAGCGCAATGTTTGACGGCTGGCGGATCGCCCGTTTCTCGCCGCAGGGCGAGGAGCTGGAATCCTACCCGATGCCGGTACGTTGCCCGACGATGGTCTGCTTCGGCGGGGCGGATATGAAAACGCTCTATATCACCACCACCCGGGAAAACATGGAGGACGATGAGCTGGCGCAGTATCCGCTGTCAGGCGCCATCTTCACCCTGCCGGTAGCGGTGGCAGGGATGAAGAAATTACCGTTCCGCGAATGTTAAACCGGATCCACCGGGACCACGTTTTCGCTAGGGTAGCAGCCGAGGACCTTCATGGAGCGGGTGATATCCGCCAGCTCCTTCAGCGCCTTGCGCATGGGCAGCGAATCCAGGTTGGCCTGAATATCGAGATAAAACATCTCTTCCCAGGGATTGCCGTGGATCGGGCGGGATTCCAGTTTGGTCATGATCAGATTGTGGTTGCGCAGCACCAGCAGGGCTTCCACCAGGGCGCCCGCCTGCTGACCGGTCGCCATTAACAGCGTGGTCTTGGCCGGCACCTGGTCGGAGACGTTCACCGCTTTGCGCGCCAGGACGAGGAAGCGCGTGATGTTCTGCGTCTGGTTGGCCTGGCAGTGCTCCAGCACCTGCAGACCATACAGAGCGCCGCCCGCTTCGCTACCCAGGGCCGCGACGGCCGGGGAGTTCGCCTGCGCCACTTTTTCCATTGCCGCCGAGGTGCTCTCGGTATACTCAATCTTCCAGTGCGGGTAGCGGCTCAGGTATTGGCTGCACTGCTGGAACGGCTGCGGATGGCTGTAAACGGTCTGAATTTTATCGGCATCCGTCGAGGTGCTCACCAGTACGCAATGATCGATAGGGATCGTCAGCTCGCCAACGATCGACAGGCTGGTGTGCTGCAGCAGATCGTAGACGTCGTTGATCCCGCCGGAGCTGGTGTTTTCAATCGGCACCACCGCGTAATCGGCCTGGCCGGTTTCTACCTGATTAAAAATATCGGCGAACTTCGCGCAGCCGCTCTCAATAAACTGCTCAAAGTGGCGAGCGGCGTACTGACGCGCCGCCAGATGCGAGTAAGAGCCCTTGGGACCGAGGAACGCCACGCGGGCCGAATGCGGGTTAATTTTATTCAGATGCTGCTGCAGCAGGGTTTGCTGGGTAAGAACAGAGTCTTCGATAATCAGCTGGAACAGGCGGGTGATATAGTGCGCATCCAGATTATGGCGCTTGCCGATAGTCATCAGGCGCTCCAGCAGATCGCGTTCGCGGTCAATATCACGCACCGGACGATGGGAGGCCAGTTTGGCTTTTCCAACCTCAACAGCCAGTCCGCGGCGCTCCGCCAGCAGAGCAAGCAGCTTCTCGTCCAGGGCGCTTATCTTATCGCGCAGCGCCAGTAATGGGTTTTCCTCGGTCATAGATGTTGCCTTTGTTGTTATCAAATAAAAAAGGCCTCCCGGGTGGGAGGCCTTATTGTTCGTCTTCGCATTCTTTCTTATACGACGAATTGCCTCCCGGTCAGGGGAAGGTAAAAAAGAATGCGAAGAAGAACGGGACACGTTTCATGGTAAATTCCTTTAGGTAGTGGGGATTACAGTACCTGTACTGTTTTCACTCTGTCAATAAAAAACGCGCCCGAAGGCGCGTGGCATGACACAACTTAAGTTAAGGATTACTCTTCTTCTTCCACAAAGCCTGCCTCTTTCACCGACGTCGCGGCGCGGCGGGCTTCCCCTTTGTGTTGCACTTTATTGAGCTGCCGTTCCAGCTTGTTGATCAATTCGTTAATGGCGGCGTACATATCTTCATGACGCGCACTGGCAACCAGATGGCCGTTTGGCGTGTTGATGGTTGCATCAGCGATAAAACCCTGCGGCTCCTTAGACAGAATGATGTGCGGGTTGATTAAATGAGTTTGCCACTTATCCAGTTTGGCGAGACGGTCTGCGACATGCTGGCGGATTGCCGGAGTAATTTCCATTTGTTTACTGGTAATGTTCATTGTCATAAATTTTACCTCTTGTCTTTCCCGTCTTGGTGAATCCAGCATACCTTTCCCAATGTCAAAATGTGTGATCTAAATCACATTTTATTGTCACTTTTTGTCAACAAATTCATTTTGTGAGACTGGGCAGGAAGAAGTGAGATTTTACTTGTCGAACCCGATAAAGCAGGCCATATTTGATGAGTTAACCCGGCGCTAAACCGCTTCAGCTTGCCGGGAAACGTATAAAAAAACGGCAGCCAGTGGCTGCCGTTTGCGATCGATGAGTCAGGCTCAGGTGTTCTTGCTGTTCGCGGCGATAATCTTCGCGACTTTGTCCGCCTGGGCGTTCATTTGCATCTGACGATAGGCGTTTTCCATCTTCGGCAGGGCATCGCGGGTGGCCTGGGTATCCGGATAATTACGCATCATCCCTTCCACACGGTTAACCACGGCAACCCATGCGCCACGATCGGTGTAGTAATCCACGACCGACAGCTCATATTTGGCCAGACGATCTTTCAGGAACACCATGCGTTTATAGGCGTCAGTGGCGTACTGGCTGTTCGGATAACCACGCACCAGTTTGGAGAAGTCATTGAAGGCATCGCGCGCGTGCTGCGGATCGCGGTCGGAGCGATCAACGCCGAAGAAGCCCTGCAGGGCGCTGTCATCCAGGGCCATGTTGGTCAGGCCGCGCATATAGATGACATAGTCGATGTTCGGATGGGTGGGGTTCAAACGCATGAAGCGATCGATAGCCGCCTGAGCCAGAGGAAGATCGGCGTTTTTATAATACGCATAAATCAGATCCAGCTGTACCTGTTGGGAATAAGGGCCGAATGGATAACGATTATCCAACGCTTCCAGTTGCGTTATCGCCTGTTTCCAGTTACCGTCCTGCAGTTTTTGCTGGGCGGTCGCGTAGATTTCATTCGGCGGATTATCAGGCACCTCTTCCTTAGAGCCGGAGCAACCCACCAAAGCCAGGCTCAGTGTGGCGGCTGCCACCAGGTATTTCATGCGCGTCATGACGTTTTGACTTCCTCAAAATGTTTATGCGGGAGAATCTCTGTTCCTGCTCCCGATTAAGACCAGCTACAATAGCACACTATATTAAACGGCAAAGCCGTAAAACCCAACGTTAAACGAAGAAGCTGTATATGGCACAACGAGTACAACTCACCGCAACGGTGACCGAAAATCAACTCGGTCAACGCTTAGATCAGGCTTTGGCCGAATTGTTCCCTGATTATTCGCGATCGCGGATAAAAGAATGGATCCTCGACCAACGCGTATTAGTCAATGGCACCATTGGCGATAAACCGAAAGAAAAAGTGCTGGGGGGAGAACGCATCGCTATCGATGTGGAAATCGAAGAAGAGGCGCGCTTCCAGCCGCAGGATATTCCGCTCAATATCGTTTACGAAGATGATGACATCATCGTGATCAATAAACCGCGCGATCTGGTTGTACATCCTGGCGCGGGCAACCCTGACGGTACTGTGCTGAATGCGCTGCTGCACTACTATCCGCCTATTGCCGATGTGCCGCGCGCGGGTATTGTTCATCGTCTGGATAAAGACACCACCGGTCTGATGGTGGTGGCGAAAACCATTCCGGCGCAAACCCGGCTGGTGGAGTCGCTGCAGCTGCGCGAGATCACCCGTGAATACGAAGCGGTGGCGATCGGTCATATGACCGCCGGTGGCACAGTGGAAGAGCCGATAAGCCGTCACCCGACCAAGCGTACCCATATGGCGGTGCATCCGATGGGCAAACCGGCGGTGACCCACTACCGCATTATGGAACATTTCCGCATCCATACCCGCCTGCGTCTGCGTCTGGAAACCGGTCGTACACATCAGATCCGCGTGCATATGTCGCATATCACCCATCCGCTGGTGGGTGACCAGGTCTATGGCGGCCGGCCGCGTCCGCCGAAGGGCGCGTCGGAGGAGTTCATCACCGCGCTGCGTAAATTCGACCGCCAGGCGCTGCACGCCACCATGCTGCGCCTGTATCACCCGATCTCCGGCATTGAAATGGAGTGGCACGCGCCCATCCCACAGGATATGGTCGAGCTCATCGAGGCGATGCGCGCCGATTTTGAAGCCCATAAGGACGATATTGACTGGTTATGACGAAAATGATTGTACCGCAGTGGCCAATGCCCGGCAGCGTGGCGGCCTGGAGTTCTACCCGCATCGGCGGCGTGAGTCTGCCGCCCTATGACTCGCTCAACCTGGGCGCCCATTGCGGCGACAATCTGCAGGATGTCGAAGAAAACCGGCGGCGGATGTTTGCCGCCGGCGGCTTGCCGTCTTACCCGGTTTGGCTGGAGCAAGTCCATGGCACCGAGGTTCTGACGCTGGACGGCGGACCCTATCCGTCGAAACGCGCGGATGCCTCTTATAGTCGTACGCCAGGGACCGTCTGCGCGGTGATGACCGCTGACTGCCTGCCGGTGCTGTTCTGTAACCGCGACGGCACCGAAGTCGCCGCGGCGCACGCGGGATGGCGCGGCTTATGCGAAGGGGTTCTGGAAGCGACGGTTGCTCGTTTCGCCGATAAAGCCGAAAATATTATGGCGTGGCTGGGGCCCGCCATCGGTCCGCAGGCGTTTGAGGTGGGACCGGAAGTCCGGGATGCCTTTATGGCGAAGGACGAGAATGCGCACCGGGCTTTTCGTCCGGCAGGCGAAAAATATTTTGCTGATATCTACCAACTGGCGCGGCAGCGTCTGGCAAACGTCGGCGTTGAGCAGATTTTCGGCGGCGATCGCTGCACGCTAAGCGAAAAGGATGATTTTTTCTCTTACCGGCGCGACAAGACCACCGGTCGTATGGCAAGTTTCATTTGGCTGATATAACCTAGAGAATCAAGACGATCCAGAAGGCAAACTTATTTTTCACATAGTTCGGGTCTTTAACCTTGAATAATTGAGGGATGACCTCATTTAATCTCCAGTAGCAAATTTGACCTGTTTATGGGAGGAGTTATGCGTCTGGATCGTCTTACCAATAAATTCCAGCTTGCTCTTGCCGATGCCCAGTCGCTCGCACTCGGGCACGACAACCAATTCATCGAACCTCTTCATTTAATGAGCGCCTTGCTGAATCAGGAAGGGGGATCGGTACGTCCTTTATTAACCTCGGCGGGCGTGAATGCCGGGAAACTGCGCACTGACATCGAACAGGCCTTGAGCCGTTTACCGCAGGTGGAAGGCACCGGCGGCGATGTGCAACCTTCTCAGGATTTAGTGCGGATCCTCAACCTTTGCGACAAGCTGGCGCAAAAGAAAAAGGACAACTTTATTTCGTCGGAACTGTTCGTTCTGGCGGCGCTTGAATCACGCGGTACGCTGACCGACCTTTTAAAATCCGCCGGAGCAACAACCGCCAACGTGACTCAGGCGATTGAACAAATGCGCGGAGGGGAAAGCGTGAACGATCAGGGTGCCGAAGACCAACGTCAGGCATTGAAGAAATTTACCGTCGATCTCACCGAGCGTGCCGAGCAGGGCAAGCTGGATCCGGTGATCGGCCGTGATGAAGAGATTCGCCGTACCATTCAGGTACTGCAGCGTCGTACCAAAAACAACCCGGTGCTGATCGGTGAACCCGGGGTGGGTAAAACGGCAATCGTCGAAGGCCTGGCGCAGCGTATCGTCAACGGCGAAGTACCAGAAGGGCTGAAAGGCCGTCGGGTATTGGCGCTGGATATGGGGGCGCTGGTGGCCGGGGCGAAATACCGCGGTGAGTTTGAAGAGCGTCTGAAAGGCGTGCTGACCGACCTGTCCAAACAGGAAGGCAACGTCATTCTGTTTATCGACGAACTGCATACCATGGTTGGCGCTGGTAAAGCCGACGGCGCGATGGATGCGGGTAACATGCTGAAGCCGGCGCTGGCGCGTGGTGAACTGCACTGCGTCGGGGCGACGACGCTTGATGAATACCGTCAGTACATCGAAAAAGACGCCGCGCTGGAACGTCGCTTCCAGAAAGTGTTCGTTGCCGAGCCTTCGGTAGAAGATACCATCGCGATTCTGCGCGGTCTGAAAGAACGTTATGAGCTGCACCACCACGTGCAGATCACTGACCCGGCTATCGTGGCGGCGGCGACCTTATCGCATCGCTATATTGCCGACCGTCAGCTGCCGGATAAAGCCATCGACCTCATCGATGAGGCGGCATCCAGCATCCGTATGCAGATTGACTCCAAACCGGAAGAGCTGGACCGCCTCGATCGGCGTATTATCCAGCTGAAACTGGAACAGCAGGCGCTGAAGAAAGAGTCTGATGAGGCGAGCCTGAAGCGTCTCGATATGCTCAACGAGGAGCTGGCGGATAAAGAACGGCAGTACTCGGTGCTGGAAGAAGAGTGGAAAGCGGAAAAAGCGTCGCTCTCCGGCACCCAGACCATCAAAGCTGAGCTGGAGCAGGCGAAAATCGCCATCGAACAGGCGCGTCGCGTCGGCGATCTGGCGCGGATGTCCGAGCTGCAGTACGGCAAAATTCCGGAACTGGAGAAACAGCTGGCGGCGGCCACTCAGTCCGAAGGGAAAACCATGCGTCTGCTGCGTAATAAAGTGACGGATGCTGAAATCGCCGAAGTGCTGGCTCGCTGGACCGGTATCCCGGTCTCCCGCATGATGGAAAGCGAGCGTGACAAACTGCTGCGTATGGAACAGGAGCTGCATCATCGGGTGATTGGCCAGGATGAGGCGGTTGAAGCGGTATCCAACGCCATTCGCCGCAGCCGCGCCGGGCTGTCCGATCCGAACCGGCCGATTGGTTCGTTCCTGTTCCTCGGTCCAACCGGGGTCGGTAAAACCGAGCTGTGTAAAACGCTGGCTAACTTTATGTTCGACAGCGACGACGCGATGGTGCGTATCGATATGTCCGAGTTTATGGAGAAACACTCCGTCTCGCGTCTGGTCGGTGCGCCTCCGGGATACGTCGGCTATGAAGAGGGCGGTTACCTGACCGAGGCGGTGCGCCGTCGTCCTTATTCCGTCATCCTGCTGGATGAAGTGGAAAAAGCGCACCCGGATGTGTTCAACATTCTGCTGCAGGTACTCGACGACGGGCGTCTCACCGACGGGCAGGGGAGAACGGTCGACTTCCGTAATACGGTAGTCATCATGACCTCGAACCTCGGTTCCGATCTGATTCAGGAACGGTTCGGCGAGCTGGACTACGGACATATGAAGGACCTGGTGCTGGGGGTAGTCAGCCAGAACTTCCGTCCGGAGTTCATCAACCGTATCGACGAAGTGGTGGTCTTCCATCCGCTGGGCGAGAAACATATTGCCTCTATTGCCCAGATCCAGCTGCAGCGTCTGTATAAACGTCTGGAAGAGCGCGGATATGAAGTGCAGATGTCCGATGAGGCGCTGAAGCTGCTGAGCGCCAATGGTTACGATCCGGTATACGGCGCGCGGCCATTGAAACGTGCTATTCAGCAGCAGATTGAGAACCCGTTAGCCCAGCAGATCCTTTCCGGTGAGCTGGTTCCGGGTAAAACCATCGAGCTGGTAGTAAAAGACGACCGCATTGTGGCAGTGCAGTAAATCACAAAACGACAAAAACGGGCCCAGCGGGCTCGTTTTTGTTTAAAAACCAGGCAAGAATTAAAGCTCAATACCTGATTTGGTTGAAAAGTGAGCGGTTGAATTCTTTTTTTGAATTTATCCTTGTCACTTCAGAATTACCCCCTATAATGCGCCTCCACTGACACGGAACAACGGCAAACAAGCCGCCGGGCCAGGAGGATTCAACGACGGAAATCGACGTTGAAAGCCGACAGAGAAAAGCAAAATAAGCGCTTGACTCTGAATGAGGAAAACGTATTATACGGGACCTCGCGACAGAGCGCTAAAGCGCGTCGCAACTGCTCTTTAACAATTTATCAGACAATCTGTGTGGGCACTCAAAGTGACATGGA